>Ga0335069_10000006_pt1 | contig 404738 bp, 347 predicted proteins | sample Lox_Sample_11_FD_206714 | JGI IMG/M metagenome (GOLD analysis project Ga0335069, IMG submission 206714) | Soil microbial communities from Loxahatchee National Wildlife Refuge, Florida, United States - Lox_Sample_1.1 | ecosystem: Environmental > Terrestrial > Soil > Wetlands | place: USA... | reverse complement strand
TGTTGTTTCACCGCAGCAATACTCTCTCGCATGGATTCACGGGAATGGATTACCACAGGCAAATCATAATGTAATGCCCATTCTATCTGTTGATGAAATGCTTCATATTGCTGGTTATCGAAATTCCTGTCCCAGTAAAAATCCAGGCCTGTTTCTCCCACTGCTGCAAATTTTCTGTTTTGAAGTAAACTCTCCACCATCTTCAATTCTGCCCTGAAATTTTCTTTAACCGAACAGGGATGAAGCCCTGCCATTGCAAAACATTTACCGGGAAACCTGCCTTCCAGCTCAAGCATAGCCTCATGGGTACTGCTGTCAATAGCCGGCAAATAAAACTTGTTGACACCTGTATTAACAGCCCGTTCTATTACTTGATTAATATCACTGTTAAATTCCCCTGCATATAAATGGCAATGTGTATCAATAAATATCATCACAATTTTTTATTAACTCATATAAAATATTATCAAAATATACAGGTATCGTGAAATTTCGCTACAAACACCGTAAAAATCACATAATAAAAACTTCATAAAAAAAGAAAAATCAATGAGTTTCTGAAATTACTTTTTTATTAATTAAAAAAAGTTCTACCTTTAAACCAGTTTTCATAGGGTACGGATTAAAAACGGGCCAGGGTGTCTACCCAGGCCCAATTCATTTAAGGCCAGTTTATTACTGTTTTTATCAGAAATTTTTTATCAGAAAAAAAATTCAGTTAATCACTTCGAAACTATATTCTTTCTCTTTAAAAAAACGCAGTGTTTCAGGTAACGCAATTTTCATTCTGTCAAACGCTTTTTGACTGTCGTGAAAAACAATAATGGAATTTCTTCCTGCATTTTTTATTATGTTGCGCGAACAATGCTGACCCGAAAGGTTTTCATCAAAATCAGCGCTAAGCACATCCCACATAATTATTTTGAAGCCTGCTTTTTGTAAATAAGCAACCTGGAAATTTTTTATCCTGCCGTAAGGCGGGCGAAAAAGATTTGAATCGATATATTTTTTTGCCTCTCCAATATTTCTGAAATACATATCATCACTCGTTTTCCATCCGTTTAAATGATTGTGCGTGTGGTTTCCGGCACGATGCCCTTCCTCCAGTATCCTTTTATAAATACCAGGATATTCTGCAACATTTTTTCCTATACAGAAAAATGTTGCTTTTGCCCCGTGCTTTTTCAATTCATCAAGCGCAAAAGTTGTTGCTTCAGGATGTGGCCCGTCATCAAAACTCAGGTAAATTTTTTTCTCATTCGATGGAATATCCCAGATGCAGGAAGAATATATTTTCTTTAAAAGCCATGGGGTTTTGACTAAGTAAAGCATGCTGCAAATTTCGGAACATTGTGCAAGAAATCAGAAGGTATTAATATGAATAACCTGTTTTCCATCTCGAAAAATCTTTCCATTCTTATTAACAAACTCCTCCTGGCTTTTCTCGTCGGTTAAAATTTTGTCCATGTATTTTCTTACCTCGTCATTAGGCAATGAAACCAGCCCGCCAAACAGCAAGGCATCATCAATATAACCACGTAAAAGCGGCGCCAATTGGCCGTTGAATAAATTAACCGCAGCAAAAATATCGCTGCCTAAAATAGCATTACCGGAAACACAAACCATGCCCACCACTGAAGTATCGGTAGATTTAAACCGGTTAAGAAAATAACTGAGGTAATCATCACCCAGATGAAACTCGGGAAGCAGCCCTTTCTTTTTCCGCCTTTTTTCCTTTTTACTTTCTTCTATCGGATCCCTTTGGGATAAATATGCCAGCGATTTACTGTTGATATGTCCGTGTTCCAGTTGGTAATCTATCTCCCGCCATATCTGCACCTGATTTTTTGTACTGTCTAGTATTTTTCTTAAATGAGAATTGGCAAACCCGCTATAAATAAAAGGTTTTTCTTTATCGCTCCACCTGTCTTCCTCCACACACATCACCGGTATATACTGATCTTTTTTTGAAGGGGGTAAAATAGTATCATGCATTACCATCCTGTCCTGCCTTCCACCTGCAATAATCTCTCCCGATCCGACATATATCGAACTGTCTGAATTATTGTTAATGCGCAGCCAATGCACGTTTTCCGTAGATGCTGTTCCTCTTTCTGTAATTTTTGCAATCCCGTTTTTAATAGCCTCATTTAATGACATTACTTTAGGTATGCCAATTACTCCGCCATAACCATTATCTTTTTGCCTGATGGGAATAATCTTAAGGTTTTTGTAAGTAAATGCGCTGTCGTAATCAACAAACAACGTTTCATAAGTAAGCTGGGCGCAAACACTATCGGCACTTAAGACAAACAATATAGAAAATAAAAACTTCATCAGTAACCAATGCATCAAATGTAATAAAATAAAACCGAGAATGGTAGTACCTGCCTTGCTTTTCAAAACCTGTATATTTGCGGCATGAGTAAAAAAGTGAGAGTGCGGTTTGCACCAAGCCCGACAGGCGGGTTACATATCGGTGGGGTGCGGACTGTATTGTATAATTATTTGTTTGCACACCATTATGGCGGCGATTTTATTTTAAGGATTGAAGACACCGATCAAAACCGCTTTGTTGAGGGTGCAGAGAACTATATTTATGAAACCCTCAGCTGGTGTGGGTTAGAGCCGGATGAAAGCCCAAAACATGGTGGTCCATTTGGCCCTTATAAACAAAGTGAGCGCAAAGAAATTTACCGCAAATATGCCGAACAATTGGTTCGGGATGGCTATGCTTATCATGCTTTTGACACACCGGATGAACTGGATGCAAAAAGAAAATCAATTCCTAATTTTCAATACAATATTTCATCAAGAAAAGAGATGAAAAATTCATTATCATTTGATGAAAACGATGTAAAAAAATTATTGGATGCAAAGAGTTCGCATGTTATCAGAATTAAAATGCCTGAAAACGAAGAAGTGAAATTTAATGACATGATACGTGGTGAAGTTGCTTTTAATACTTCACAGGTTGATGACAAAGTGCTGTTAAAAGCCGATGGCATGCCCACATATCATCTTGCCGTAGTAGTAGATGATTACCTGATGCAGATTACCCATGCATTTCGTGGTGAGGAATGGCTGCCCAGTGCGCCAGTGCATATTTTATTATGGAGGTATTTGTTTGGCGAAAAAAACATGCCGCGATGGGCGCATCTGCCATTGATATTAAAACCCGACGGCAATGGCAAATTAAGCAAACGCGATGGGGAAAGACTCGGCTTTCCCGTGTTTGCCATGGATTGGACCGATTCAAAAACAAATGAAAAAACAACAGGGTTTAAAGAAAGAGGATTTTTACCTGAGGCTTTTATTAATATGCTCGCCATGCTTGGCTGGAATGATGGTACTGAACAGGAAATTTTTTCACTGACTGAGCTGATTGAAAAATTTTCTATGGACCGGGTACATAAAGGCGGCGCTAAATTCAATTATGAAAAGGCCAAATGGTTCAATCATGAATGGATCATGAAGTCGGCGGTTGACAGTTATCAGTCGGCAGTCAAAAAACTTCTTGAAGAATCAGGAGTAAATATCAATGATGAAAATAAATTTAAAAAAGTTTTGGAGTTAGTAAAAGACCGTTGCTCATTGCTCCCTGATTTTGTTCAGCAATCTTCATTCTTTTTTCATTCGCCGCAAAACATAGATTTGTCTCCTGTCAAGCCAAAGTGGGATGAAAAGAAAAATATGTTTTTCATCGAGCTTATCCGTGCGTTTGAATTAATGAAATCATGGCAACACGATGATCTTGAAAAAGAATTCAAAGAACTGGCTGCAGTCAATGACATAAAACCCGGAGATGTATTATTGCCTTTTCGCATAATGCTCGTAGGCGGAAAATTTGGGCCGGGCATTTTCGATATTGCTGCAATCATTGGTAAAGAAGAAACCATCAAACGTATCAAGCACATGTTGCAGTTGTTGTGAAGGAAAAGAAAAAGGCTTGACGCCTGGGAGGTGAGAAATAAGTAGCCAGCTGTTTTAAATAATATTTTTACTCCTCACCTTTCTTTTCACTTACCGCAAATTTGTACCTTTCTGCAAAGAATCATCATGCAGAAGCTAAACAGGTTTTTATATTTGCTGGCCATTATCAAATTCATTCTTCCTTTCTTTCTGCAAAATACTGTTTACGAACCTCACCGGGATGAATTATTATATCTCGCTGAGGGGCGCCATTTAGCTTGGGGTTTTCTGGAAGTGCCGCCGTTACTTTCTGTTTTTGGCTGGCTTACCAATTTATTTGGCAATAGTATGTTCTGGATAAAATGCTGGCCTTCGTTATTTGGTGCTCTAAATTTTATTCTCACCGGAAAAATAATTCTTTCGCTGGGCGGAAGGTTATTCGCATTGTTGCTTGGTTTTCTTCCATTCGTTACCGGGGCATATTTACGTGTGCACTATCTTTTCCAGCCTAATTTCCTGGAAATATTTTTCTGGACCCTGATTGCGTATAGCTGTATCCGTTATATTCAAACTCAAAAAAACAAATGGCTGTATATTTTAGGTGTCAGTATCGGGCTGGGAATGATGAGTAAATATTCCGTAGCTTTCTTTACGGTAAGTGTGCTGCTGGGTTTGCTCATGACCAGACAAAGAATAGTTTTCAGGAACCCGCATTTATACTATGCTGCTATCATCGCACTGCTGATCTTTCTCCCCAACCTCATCTGGCAATATATTCACAATTTCCCGGTCGTCCATCATATGAAAGAGCTGCAGGAAACACAATTGCAATACGTGAATCCCACTGGATTTTTGATCGATCAATTGATCATGAATTTTCCATGTGTATTTATCTGGATAACAGGGTTGGCCTGGGTTGGTTTTTCCCGCAATGCAAAACCATTCGGGTTTCTTGCCTGGAGCTATTTCTTCGTAATATTGTTATTACTGATCGGCCATGGGAAAAATTATTATTCGCTGGGCGTTTATCCGGTATTATTTGCATTTGGCGCATATCAGCTCGAACAAGTAAGCCAAAAACGCCTTTATTTTTTGAGATATGTTTTTGTTGCTTTCGTTGCTTTCATTTCTTATTATGCTATCCCGCTTTTGCTTCCTTTATTTGAGCCTGTAAAACTTGCCGCATTTTACAGAGAAAGGCACCTTGAAAAAACCGGAGCATTAAAATGGGAGGACCTGAAAAATCATCCGTTGCCTCAAGACTTTGCAGATATGATCGGATGGAAAACAATAACGGAAAAGACAGTAAAAGTGTATAATAGTTTACCGGAAGAAGAAAAAAGCAAAACCCTGGTAAAAAGCGATAATTATGGCTTATGCGGTGCATTAAATTTTTATGGGGCCAAAATGGGCCTGCCTGAAGTTTATAGCTATAGCGCTTCTTTTGTATTATGGATGCCTGATACCTTTAATGTGAGAAATGTAATTACTATAGGAGAAGAAATGCCCGATTCCACAAAAAATGTGCTGAGATATTTTGAAAGTGTAAGTGTGAAAGACCAGTTGAAAGACTCTCTGGCAAGGGAAAACGGCAGCAAAATTATTCTGTGGTATCATGGAAATGCTGCTGTATTAAGTAAATTCCTGAAAGATGAAATTGCAGAAAGGAAAAAACCGTTCAGAAGATAAATCAATTCCCGATCTTCCTCTACATTTGATAAAGATTGTTTGTCCAATTATTTATTATGAACAGACCTATTCGTGTTTTAGTTGCTAAAGTGGGCCTTGACGGCCACGACCGCGGCGCAAAAGTAATTGCCACATCTTTACGCGATGCAGGCATGGAAGTAATTTATACCGGCCTCCGCCAAACTCCTGAAATGGTAGTAAATGCAGCCCTACAGGAAGATGTGGATGCAATCGGCATAAGTATCCTGAGCGGTGCCCACATGACGGTTTTCCCGAAAATTATTCAGCTGATGAAAGAAAAAAAGATGGATGATGTGTTGCTGACAGGTGGAGGCATTATTCCTGAAGATGATATGCAACAACTCAATAAAATGGGCGTAGGTAAATTATTTGCACCAGGTGCCACTACAACAGAGATTGCAGGTTATATCCGGAATTGGGCAAAAACACACCGGAATTTTTAGTTTGCCGGGATTTTAATGTAATTAAATAACAAATAATAATTCTTTTTTACAGCAATCTAAATTTCAGGTAGGCGTAACCGTTTTAATTTCGATATAATTCTTACCGCTACGACAACAATTACGCAAACAACCAGGTCAATTTCCCGGTTTACATTTGCTTGCAAAAGCAACATATAAACAATTCCGCCAATCAGGCATACCGTTGCATACAGCTCTCCACGTTTCAGCAAATCGGGAACAGTATTACTTAAAATATCCGCAATTAATCCCCCAAATGTAGCCGAAACCACGCCCATCAGCACCGCATATACACTGTTAACACCATGCTCAAGGCTCCTTTCAATGCCACCTGCTGTGAACATTCCGATACCAATTGCATCAGTAAAAAATAGGGTTCGTCTGAACCGCGAAATGTTTTCCTTTACAAAGGAAACAATAAGCACTGCACTCACCACAAGCGACAAAGCAATATAATCATTGATCCAATTTACCGGCCTGATGCCAATAAGCACATCGCGGATAGTACCACCTCCATAAGCAGTAACAAAAGCAAGGATGATGGCGCCGAAAATATCCATATGAAATGTTCTTGCTTTCAGCACACCTGTTACCGCAAACACAAACGTTCCTGTGTAAAGAATAATATCAACGATCTTCATCATCGAAAGTTAGTCAAAAAAATATGGAAGGAGGTTTATTATCTTCGTTGAATAAATTTTCACATTATGGTTTATCAGACATTATTAACAGAACTTACTGAAAATATTCTTACGATTACTATTAACCGCCCCGATAAATTAAACGCGCTGAATAGAACAGTAATCGAAGAATTGGGTAACGCAATAAATGAAATTTATAATAATCCTGAAATAAAAGCAGCAATTATAACCGGTTGCGGCACCAAAGCTTTTGTTGCGGGGGCTGATATCAGCGAATTCACTTCTCTTAACAGCAAAGGTGGTGAAGCTCTTGCACAAAAGGGTCAGGAAATGGTATTTAATAAAATTGAAAACTCCCCTAAGCCGGTTATTGCAGCAGTAAACGGCTTTGCTTTAGGTGGCGGCTGCGAATTGGCTATGGCATGTCATTTTCGCCTCGCAAGCAATAATGCAAAATTCGGCCAGCCCGAAGTGAACCTGGGGTTGATTCCAGGTTATGGCGGCACCCAACGTTTAACACAATTAATTGGTAAAGGCAAGGCCATGGAGCTGACGCTGACCGGGAATATGATCGATGCAAATGAAGCATATCGGCTTGGGCTGATTAACCAGGTAGCCACCTCAGAAAATTTATTGGCAGAAACAAAAAAAATTTTGCAGGTAATTACCGGTAAAGCGCCTCTTGCGGTAGCTGCGGCTATTTCTCTTATCAATCATGCTGCTTATGGTAGGGGAAACGGTTTACAAAAAGAGATAGAAGCATTCGGAAAATTGTTTGATACTGCTGATGCTAAAGAAGGTGCAACAGCTTTTCTTGAAAAAAGAAAAGCAAATTTTGCAGGAAAATAATGGTTTTTTGAAGTGACACTTTTTTTGAAATGGTGTCACCTCAAAAATTCTATTAATACGCGTTATTAAAAATGATCGTTTGCCCCTTAGTTGTTTTCATTTCTGCAATTTTTTCATTTACCGAAACCGCTGAACGAAGGATCCCTTTTACTGCCCATTTTTTAAAAGGCAGCTTAATTTTAAGTTGGCCGCCCTTCTCTGAAAAAATCTTCACTTCCGCAACTGCGCCATCTACTTTTTTTGCACTGACCAGAAATGCACCTTCAGCCCTTAATGTTTTAAATGAAACGTTTCTCCAGCTATCAGGAACTGCCGGAAAAATTTCAATAACATCATTATGATTTTGTAAAAGCAGTTCGTGCACGCCTTGTGCAAAAGCAAAATTACCTTCAAGCGTAAACGGACGATAGGTGAAAGAAGAATACTGACCACCTTTTTGATCACCATTCAGATGAAAGCTGTTGGGAGAACAGAAATGGGTTGCAAAAATCTGTAATTGTTTCACAGCGTTTTCCGCTTCTTTGGCCCTGGCGTACAAACAAGCCATCCAACTGAATGAATATCCGCACCACTGGCTTGTGCCAAGACTTTCAATGTGCCTGAGCGAATGCGTTATAACTGACGAGTCTTCAGCATTATTAATATCCAGCAGGCACAACGGGTAAATAGCCATATACGGCGACATATGCCTGTGCGATACATCCAAGTTCTGGCCTGGCGCTACCATCAACCCGGTATTATTAATATCGAAGTAAGGAAGGAATTTTAAAGATACATTTCGGTTGTTCTTCACTGTTACTGAATCCAGCCGGTCAATTTCATTTTTGATTTTAAAAGTATACCTGCATAATGACAAATCATAATTGGTAAAATCCCTGAACCATGCACTGACCCTGTTATCATTCAACTCCGGGCTTGAACTTAGTGGCAGCTGGTGTGTTTCTTTATTAATAATATTAAAGAGATATTCAATAATTTCAGCATAGTAAGGTTTCAGCCTGGTGTAGAAAAAATTTTTGTCCATGCTGTATTTCCATTGCCAGTAAAAGTGCTGGGCAAGCCAGCAAACGGTTGTAGGGCTCATGGAATATTGAATCCATCCGCCCATAGGTTTGCCACTAATGGTTGTGACCCCGGGAACATTCAATCCGTCTGTATTAAAATAATTTTTTGTCCATATTTTGTTTTCTTCTTTTGTTTTCCATAAAAAATTAGTATAAGAAGCCGTAAGATCGAGACGGTTGCTTGCGTAACCCGGCCAGTAACTTAATTCGGTATTCAGATCGTTATGAATATCTCCTTTCCAGGGAGGAAGGTTCCCATTATCAGCCGTCCATATTGCCTGCAAAGAAACAGGCGGTGTATTGCTCCTGGCCACAGAACCGAATTTATACATCTCCAGGTAATATTGCTTTTCTATAATAGTATCAGGAATGAATACAGAAGAACGTGCCCAGAAATTTTTCCACCATTTAATATGCGAACTCCAACCGGTTGGTTCTTTAAATGCCGGGTTCATTTCAGGCAGGGTGGCGTGTTTATTTACCGCAATGGTCCATTGCCCTACGAAATTAGTTGCTGAAAATTTTTTCCAGTTGATCAGCACTTCATAATAATTCCCGTTCCATGTAGGCTGATGATATAGAATGCTGTTCGCTGTTTTAGTAATTGCTCCCTTTTTATATCCCAACCTAGCTAGGCCTTGTCCTTCCACACTGTTGCCGGCTGAATTATTTTTTCCGGAATCATACCCAGGGATGATTAATGCAGGAATAAGGTCGTTTATTGAAAAATTTTCAGGCAGGTTCTCAAAACCAAAATATCCAACCTGCTCTGTTGCATGAATATAATTATGAAACAAAGTTCCATTTTCGAATTTCACTGTTGCCAGCGCCTGGCTTATGTCCACTCCGCTTGAAATAATTTTCCCTAAACCCCGCAAATCAAATTCAAGTGCAGCACCGGGTATTTTTGTAGGCGCAGGATATTTTTCATAAGGTTCATCACCTAATTTTTGTACTGTGTCATATCGGTTTTTCCGCACCTGAGCTATTACCCATGAAAATTTCAGTTTATCAATCTCAGGCATAGGCCTGTCATCCCACAAATCAACCCTGTCTAAAGAAACCCGCACCATAGTATCCCGTTGCCAGATCAATGCACCCAGCCATCCGTTACCAACCGGCAAACCTTCATCCCAGCGTTTTGCAAGCGAATCAAAAGAAAGGTTATACGCTGATTTCGGTTGTGCTATTATGTTAGTTATGCATAAAAACAAAACGGCAGAAAAAATTATTCTTCTTTTCATAATATATTTTATTTCTTGACAGGAGCGGGTTTTACTAATGTGGTGTCATCAGCAAAATAAGGCACACGATATCCCCCTGAATCAATCGAGGCTTTAGGAAATGCTTTTTTTATTTCATCCCAGCCGGTTTTATTAATACCCGTCCGGAAAAGATAAATGGATTGCAGGTCTTTCAGATCTTTGAGTTGCATTATTCCAGACACTGTGATCTTTGTTCCCACGAGGCTAAGCGAACGTAAATTGCCCAGTGTTTTTAAATATGACAATCCCGCATCTGTAATATTAGTATTGGATAATTGCAATTTTGTAAGTGCAGTACATTGCGATAAAACTGATAATGCTGAATCGGTAATGTTTTTGTTATTCAGGTTAAGCCAGATGAGCTGGTTCTTTACAGGCAGCAACAACAAAATATCCTGATTACTGATATTTGCCGTAACAAAATTTGCAGAAAGATAATTACTGTTTTGTGAAACCGGTTCAATAACAATACCCTTTCCTCTTATCTTTTGCAACACTGCTTCATCAGCCGCTTCGACATTTTTTTTCGGCACATCCATATCAATTTTCTTTTCTTCGTTAACAGTTTGCAAAGACAATAATGCCGTTTTGATTTTTTCAGGTTGCGCAAATTGTTTCACTTTATCCGAAAAGCCCGCTCCGTTATCTATCCACCATTTTATCAGGCCAATTTCCTGCTCTGTCAGTTGCGGCTTTTCTTTGGGCGCCATGTGGTGCTCTTCTTCCCTCGGCAACAATATTCGTTTAACCAGTTCGCTGTTATCGGCTTTTCGCGGAACTATAACTATTCCATCCTTTCCCCCTTTCATCATGGCCACGGTATCGTCTAACCGAAGTTTGCCTTTCTGTTTTGCTGCTCCATGGCAGGAATAACATTTTTCATGAAAGATGGGGGCTATAACATCTGTATAAACAACAGCTTCCTGTACATTGGTAACGGGATTTCTTTTAAACGAAACAGTTGAATCATTGCTGAAAATATCTTCCATCGGCTTTGTAAGATAATCACTGCCATGAGTGATTGAACCGCCCAAGTGGCCGGTAATAAAAATCAAAGTTACCAGCAGTAACGCAAGCGGCAGCTGCCATTTTTGTAAAGAAGTCTTTCTACGGAAATAATAAAGTGCTACTGAAATTAATGCTACACCAATTCCCATCCATTGGTGCAGGTTAACAGCATCTTCATCATAATCACCTGCCTGAAATAAAACAAAACCCGTGATGCAGGAAAGAATGGCGCTAATCATGCCAATCAGCAAAATAACATTAACAGAAGGCTGCAGGTGCACAAACCTGTCTTTCCTCGACTGCCATAAAAACAAACAGGCAAGCAGCAGAATTCCTATCGGAAGATGAACAATTACAGGGTGAAAGTGACCGAGAAGCTGGAGCATGGCTTGGTTACAAGTTTCGGGTTTCGGGATGTGGGAAATGATTGGTTATTAAATTTATCGTTCTTCAATTTTCAGTTAAGTACATATCGGCATCTCGTATCGCAAATCTGAGAAATTTTCACCGCTCACCAATATCTTTTCCTGAGTAGCTGCATCATGTGCACATTGATTGCCCATTGATCGGCGACGGGTTGTACCGTGTATGGCAAAGCAGGCATATAATGTGGAGGGCCAAATTCAGTTAATATAGTCAACCGATCTCCAGTTTTTCTTTTAAGCTCAACAATTTTATCCCACCAGGTAAAATGCGCTTTCACCGCGTCTTCCCATTCAGGTGCACGGGGGTCGTTTACCTGTGGGCCTTCTGGGTGCCCTATACGTGCATGCACATGATCTGCCCTTTGCAAAGCCAAATCAACAGTTTCCTGCTGGTCCTGTAATAAGCTTTCATGCACATTACACCAGTGAGAAATATCAAGTGTAATTCGCAATCCCGGAATTTTTTCCATGAAGCTTCTGGCCACCGGGGCTGAATACAATATTCTCGACCGGTGGGTTTCGTGGCAGATTTTTATCCCGGTTTCTTTTGAGAGACTTATCGTGTAATCAATAAAATTTTTATTGTCGTCAAATGAAAAATAATCTTTACCGGAATGGCAATTGACATATAATGGTTTTTGGATATTATTAGTAGCGGCTGCGCTAACCATTTTTTTAAATGATGTGAAGTTATCTTTAAAATTGCTTTCATGCCCGGCGCATAAAAAGCCAACTTCCAGCTGATATTTTTTCAAGGCAGCAAACAATTCATCATGATCTTTGGCGTTTGACTGCCACCATATTTCAATACCATCGTAACCTTCCTGTTTAACTTTGTTACAGTATTCATCAATTGTTCCGGGAAAGCCCCAGTTTGTTGCAAGAATTTTTAATTCAAAATTATTATTCATATTGAAAACAGGTTTGTTAGCAATTGCAAAATTCTCCAGTGAAGAAAGGAATATGGATGTGGCCGCAGTTGTTGATTTCCGAATAAAATTTCTTCTTTTCAAGTAGCGCTTTTTTGATTTTTACTTACATCAAAATTTCATTAATCACAGTTCCGCTCACATCGGTTAGCCTGAATGGTCTTCCCTGGAATTCATAGGTTAATTTTTCATGGTCGAAACCCAGTTGGTTAAGAATGGTTGCCTGCACATCAAATGGCGTTACTTTACCACTAATGGCACTGTAGCCAATTTCATCAGTCTCTCCATAACTGTACCCTTTTTTAATTCCACCGCCTGCCATCCAGATCGTAAATGCATCAGTGTGGTGGTCGCGGCCTTTAAAGGGGTTTTGTTTTCCTTCACGGTTTTCCTGCATGGGCGTTCTTCCGAATTCCCCTCCCCAAACAACCAGCGTATCTTCCAGTAGCCCGCGTTGTTTTAAATCGAGTATCAGCGCAGTAACCGGTTTGTCAACCTGTCTGCATTTATTGATAAACCCAACATCAATGGCAAGGTTGGCATCAGTACCATGACTATCCCAACCCCAATCAAAAATTTGTACGAAGCGGACGCCTTTTTCCACTAATTTTCTCGCAAGCAAAATATTATTTGCCAGGCAAGCCTTATTAGGTTGCGTGCCATACATGTCATGAATATACTGCGGCTCGTCGTTAATATTCATTACTCCCGGAACAGATATCTGCATTTTATAAGCCATCTCGTACTGTGAGATGCGTGAAAGAATTTCCGGGTCTTTAAATTCTTTATATTCTTCCCGGTTAACCAGGTTGATGGCATCAATGGAAGCTTTACGCAGGTCCCTGTCCATACCCTGCGGGTCTTTGATAAACAACACCGGATCCCCTTCACTTCTGCATTGCACGCCCTGGTATACACTGGGCAAAAAGCCGCTGCCCCAAACACTTTTACCTGCATCAGGAAATTTTCCGCCACTGGTGAGTACTACAAATCCCGGCAGATTTTGATTTTCTGTTCCTAATCCATAAGTTACCCAAGCGCCGATGCTTGGCCTTCCTAATCGAGGTGAGCCGGTATGTATTAAAAATTGTGCCGGCGCATGATTGAATTGATCTGTTGTACACGCTTTAAGAAAACTGATTTCATCAACAATCGAAGAGAGGTGCGGCATCCTGTCAGAAACCCATGCCCCGCTCTGGCCATGTTGTTTGAATGTGGCCTGCGGCCCCAGCATTTTCGGCACACCCCTAATGAATGCAAACCGTTTTCCTTCCAGCAAAGACGCAGGGCAAAGCTGCCCATCAAGTTTCATCAGGTCAGGTTTATAGTCGAACAATTCCAGTTGCGACGGTGCCCCGGCCATGTGCAGGTATATTACCGATTTTGCTTTTCCGGGGAACATCGGCACTTTGGGCGCCAAAGGATGTGCCGGGTCAAAAAGCATTTGTGCATTAATGTTAGACGATCCCGGTTTGCATCCGCCAATCAACGAACCCAAAGCTAGCGCACCAAAACCCATTGCACTTTCCCTTAAAAAATGCCGGCGCGTTAAAAAATGCAAATGCCTTTCATTCGCTTCTTTCACCAATCTTTGATTATTCAGTTCATCGCGTGTCATAATTTAATTTATTATATAGTCGGCATTTATTCTTTGTTCAACATCGTTGCGTCGCACATTTGTATGGCAACAATTCTATTTACCTCTGTTCTCAATTATTCATTATTTTCTCTGGCCTGAAAGCCGGAATTATTCGTAGTATCTCCTCTATTCCCAAATACATATATTATTTTTATCAATCCCCGCAATCCCCAGTCGGGCTAATTCTTCGTAATCACTTCATCTAAGTTCAGCATTGCGTTAGCTACCACTACCAATGCTGCAGTTTCCGGGTTATTGTATGCCTCCATTTCCCCAAGGATTTCACAGGTTTTGTTTTTATCATTTTTCATCTTTGCATAAGCTTCAACATACAAATTTTTCAGCGCTTCCAGTTTATTTGGTGCGATAGGCCTGTACATGGCTAATTCATATCCTTTACTTATTGCTTCCGGGATATCTTTACCCGCTTCTTTTTGCATGCGATGGGCAAAATGTCGGGCCATGTCAAGGTACGATGAATCGTTGAGTGTAACCAGGGCCTGCAGGGGTGTATTTGTCCTGATCCTTCGTGAGGTACAAACCTCACGTGAAGTAGCATCAAAAGTTATCATTGCCGGGTAGGCGGAAGTTCTTTTCCAATAAGTGTATAATGCCCGCCTGTATTGATTCCCGTCTTTATTTGTTTCCCACTCAGCGCCATTCCATGGAGAAAGCCATATACCTTTTGGCTGATAAGGAAAAACACTGGGCCCCCACATTTTATTATTCATTACCCCACTGATGCAAAGCGCCTGGTCGCGGATCTGTTCTGCAGATAGGCGTACCCGTGGGGCCCTTTCATAAAATTTATCAAACGGGTCTTTTGCCAGCATCTCAGCAGTAGCTTTTGAATCCTGCCGGTAAGTAGCTGACATTACCATTTCGCGCAGCAGTTTTTTCAGGCTCCACTGGTAATCGTTCATCAAAGCATAAGAAAGATAATTGAGCAGCTCCGGATGTGTGGGCGGTATTCCTTGTGTGCCAAGATCTTCAAGTGTTTCCGCTAATCCTGTTCCAAACAGCTGCTCCCACAAACGATTCACTATTGTTCTTGATGTCAACGGATTGTTTTTATCAACCATCCACATTGCTAATCCTAAACGATTATGCGGTGCATTTTTAGGCAAGGGGTTCAATGAATGGGGAACATCCGGTTGTACCACTTCACCCTTTATCAACCAGTTCCCTCTTTCAAAAACATGGGAAGGACGGTGCATGAAAGAAGGGTTATCCATCATCACAGGCGTCGTGGGTACATCAGCTGTAAGCAATTGCCAGTATTTTATTTTCATTTCATTATAACCTTGTTTTCCATTGCCCGGGAATTTTTCCGTGAAATAAAGCCAATCCAGCATTGCACCTGCATCAGTAGGTTTTTTCAGGTTATTATTTTGGTAAGTGAAATACAAATTGTGAATACCGCTGATTGGTTGTATACCTGCCTCTGCAATTTTCCAGCCGCCTCCTTTTGTAGTATCTAAAATAATTTTTCCGATAAGTTGACCGGAAGGGTTATCGGCGTGTATCTGCCATTCACCGCCATTTTTGAAACCAGTATAACGATAAATAAGAAGTTCCCGGTTAGTAAGATCAACATTTTTCAAACGGCAAACAGCATGGTTCCTGAAAGAAGTCCATTTTGTATCAGCCAGTTCACTGTTCGTGAAACTGTCACAATTAAGTGAATTATAAGAAGGTTGCCAGGTTTTTAAAAACTGATATGCTTCTTTCGCTTTTTCTGCAGGGCTGTTCTCATTCAGCCAGGTTATTACCTTGTGCAGTTCGTTTTTCATCGAATCGTTGTAATTCCGCAGCAAAGGATAATCGGCATAAGAATCTTCATCACGGGTATCATTAAAAAAAGCCATGAATTTATAATATTCATCATGAGTAAAAGGATCATAAGGATGACTGTGGCATTGCACGCAGGCGAATGTTGTTCCCAGCAACGCTTCCCAGGTAGTATTCACGCGATCCAGTACAGCGGCAGTCCGGAATTCTTCATTATCAGTTCCGCCTTCATCATTGGTCATGGTATTGCGATGAAATGCAGTGGCAATGTATTGTGCATCTGTGGGGTCAGGCAATAAATCTCCTGCAATCTGTTCGGTTAAAAATTTGTCGTACGGTTCATCATGATTAAATGCATCAATCAGCCAGTCCCGATAGCGCCAGATACTGCGGCTGTCATCACGTTCATACCCTTTGGTATCGGCATATCGCGCCAGGTCTAGCCACATAGAAGCCCAGCGTTCTCCATAATGTTTCGAAGCCAGTAATGAATCCACTAAATTTTCATAAGCTTTATCCGAATGATCGTTTAAAAATTGCTGGGCAAGATTTTCGGGAGCAGGCATTCCGATAAGATCAAGGCTTACCCGCCTTAATAAAGTGGGCTTATCCGCTTCAGCCGAATTTGATAATTTCTGCTGTTTTAATTTTTCATTTATAAAATGATCTATTTCATTTTTTGCCCAATCCGGTTTAGCGGGGACATCAACAGGTTTCAACGCCATATAAGCCCAATGTTCTCCCCAGGGCGCCCCTTCTTTGATCCATTTTTTCAGAATATGGATTTCATCTTTTGATAGCGCTTCATGTTTATAGGGCATTCTTTCTTCAGGATCTTTCACAGTAAGCCTTCTTATCATTTCACTATGCTCTGGATCGCCGGGTATAATAGCAAGTTTTCCGGATTCAGTTTTAGCAAGTGCATCCGACCGGAACAAAACGCTAAATCCCCCTTTGCGACGAACACCTCCGTGACAGGTGATACATTTTTTATTGAGGATGGGTTTTACCTGTGTATTAAAATCTACCGTTTGCCTGTTCATGCCAAAAATGAGATATGTAATAACTGCAAGAAGAGACGCAGCTGCTAACCACCACTTTTTATGCATAAGAAAGTCATTCATGAACAAGCAAATTGTAAATACCGAAGTTACATTTTATAAAAGAGGGAAAAAAATTGGGGCCTCATGAACACATGGCCAACGATTTAATATTACAGAAATTGAAAATTCAAGTCTGATGAAAACCAAAGAATGCAACCTGAAAATATATACAGTCTATTTTCGGAAGACGATTAAATTGGGTTGAGTATTGTACTGTTGTACTGAAGAAGCGTTGCTACCTGATTGCCTCATCACCGCCAAAAAACATTTACAAAAGCACAACATGGTATTATCGAAAAAATCTACCTCACCAATATCACTGTTCCTTTCCTGAACTTACGTTGTTTGGTATCGGTATTTATATAAGTCGACATCCATATATAAGCGCCGGAATCTGCTTTTATACCTCCGTAAGTTCCATCCCAACCCTTCATCAGATTAGATGATTCAAAAATCAATTGGCCGTAGCGGTTAAAAATTTTCATGTAATAATTTGTCATATTACAAGGATGCAATGGCCTGAACGTCTCATTTACGCCGTCGCCATTAGGTGTGAATGCGTCCGGCAAAGTAAGGTCACACTCGCATGCCCTGAAATCAATTTTCACTATTGCCGTATCTGTGCCACATCCGTTTTGTGCTATCACGGAATAAATACCTGCCTGGGTTACAGGGTAATCGGTTAATACGCTTCCATCCTGCCAGGTAAAAGAATTGGCATTGGTATTTACATGCAACAGGAATTGTTCACCATTGCACAAAGAAGTATCGCGTCCGATATCAAGATGTAAGCTATCGTTGAAGCTTACCCGTAAACTGTCTGTATATACACACTGACCGACTGTGGCTGTTATTTTGTACATACCCGGTTCATACACATAATAAGTGGACTGGCCTGTCTGATTTTGATCATTTCTTTGTGGCGGATCAGCAACCCAATTATATGTGCCTGTGCCAAAATCTGCATTCAGCACCAGGGTACTTCCTTTGCAAATGGCCGTATCATGAAAATCAAGGTTTTTATCGCCACGATAAGTTACTTCCACGGTATCTACCACTTCGCATTGCCCGTTGATGGTAACAAATGCCCAGTACAAACCTGCATCAGTAATTTGTATAGAACTGCCAACCGCTCCTGTGCTCCAGTTATACGCTGTAGCACCGCTTGCATCTGCAGTTAAAGTATATACCTGCTTAGGACACAAAAGTGTGTCCGGACCTAATGAGAAAGCAGGGGCAGCTAAAGAAGAAAATGTAATGTTTACGGTATCAGCATAAATTCCGCAACCGGGTACATTTGCAATAGCTATATACTGACCACCCGGAGCAACCACAGGCAGCTGAGCCAATGTGTCGTTGAGTAAAACAGAGCCATTTAGCTTCCAGGTATATACTGCATTTTGACTGGCGGCATTCAATGTCAGCACTTCTCCTGCGCAAAGAACATGATCATTCCCTAATTTAATATTAGGGGTATCGCTGTAATAAATACCAATGCTGTCTGTAACTGCACATCCATTTACTTTTACTGTATAAATCCCCGTTTTGCTTACTTTCAAAAAATTTGTTTTGGAAAGGCTATCATCGTTCCATTCAAAGCTTGCATCAGGAACAGGCGGAGCGTAAAGTGTCGTATCTGCACCATTGCACAAATAAATATCAGGTCCGAAATTATAAGAAACAGGGTTTATAATATTAATACTATCCTTTATTGTTATTGAATCAATCCCGCTAATCACAGTAAGCGTGAGATGATAAATACCGGGAGATGAAAACAAATGTGTTGGCGACTGGATATTTGCGGTATTATAAAAACCGGAAGCGGGGTCTCCGAAATCCCATTTAATCTTATCGGGAAAAGCTATCGAATCAAAAACTGTGCAGTTAAATATAATTTTATAATTACTGCAAGTTGAATTATAAGTAATGCTGTCTCTTTGAGCATAAGCACAGTAACCTGAAAAAAAGATAAGCATCAACGTTATTAACAGGCGGGGCGATATGAGCATTCTATCTATCCTCATAAATTATTGCCTCACTTTTAGCATTGCTCTTACCTGCTGAACTGATCCGTTCTGCAATCGTGCATAATACACACCACTGCTCAGACGCTGCCCATCGAATGTGATTGTATAAGCTCCTTCTCCATCATAATCTTTATCGACAGGCACAGCCACAAGCCTCCCCGTTGGATCGAAAACCTGCACCAGCGTGTGACCACCCATTGTTTTAAAACTGATGGTTGTGGAATTCACAAACGGGTTGGGATAATTAATAATAAGATTGGTACCCAACCTGTTCAGTTCATCAGCCCCGATTGTACATGCCGTTGTTTTAAGAAAAGGCAGGTACTGATAATTCTTATACAGTATGGTGGTGATATCGGTCGGTTCAACACAAAACCAATCACGCAAAACAGATGAATACACCGAACGAAAATCATATTGCATAGGAAGATTATCATCTGCGGTGATTGTAGAAGGCAGATCGGGCGGATTACCAAGTACTCCGCTTTTTACATAATCACCGAAAACAAATACCGGCTGTGCCGTGCCATGGTCTGTTCCTGCACTACCGTTTGATTTGATGCGCCGTCCGAATTCCGAAAAAGTCATTCCCACAACACGCTTGCTGATGCCCAGATATTGCAAGTCGGCACAAAATGCAGCAATCGCGTCCGAAACGCCTTTTAACAAATCACTGTGCCTGCCACTAACGGTGTTGCCTACCTGTACTTGGCCGCCATGGGTATCGAAGCCCCCTGTACTTACCATGTATACTTTCGTTTTCAATCCGCCAGCTACCAGCCTGGCTACTGTTTTTAACTGTGCCGCCAGCTCATTATTATCAGGGTAAGTGCTTTGGCTGGAAACCTTTTTTGCCGCAGTTACAATGACATCCGCATATTTATTTGTTTGCCTGGCTACCGTGCGCAAGTAAGTAAGTTCATTTCCCATCGGTGTATCCGGTGCAGGATCCAGGGTTCCGTTAATCAGGTTATAAAAATCTGCATCCGTTGGCACAGCCATTGCTGTGAAACCTCCGGGGCCCATAAAACCTGTTGACAATACCGATCCAATCTGGATGCCCAGGGGATCGGGCATGGTTGCATTTGGATATCCTATTGGGAAATTTGCGTAGGTGTTGCTTAAAAATCTTCCGGTCCATCCTGTTGACAAATACTGGTCTGCATCAGCACCGGTTAACCAGATATCTGTGGATCGGAAATGCGATTGATTGGGTGAGGGATAACCCACAGAATATAATATACTGAGTTTTTCATCATTATACAATTGTTGCATGCCTTGCATCGCCGGGTGCAAGCCTGCTTTCTCATAATTATCGAGCTTCAAAATTTTATCAGAAGGAATGGCAATGTTGCTGCGCAGGTTGTAATAATCACTATAATTGCTTATCGGCACAAAAGTGTTCAAGCCATCATTACCACCAGTTAATTGAATAAGCACTAACACATGGTCGTTGTCAGCAGCTCCGGCAAGCGCTTCAAAAAATCCGGTAGCGCCAAATGCTTTTATAGTAAAGCCATTGACCAGTGAAGGAAAAACGGCAGTAGCCGGTATAACTCTTTTAAAAAAATTTCTTCTTTCCATAGCTTCTGGATTATGATAAATGATATTCCGGTAAATTCATTAAATATTTATACAAGCTTTGCAAGCGGGTTTGCACGGTTTGCCTCGCAATTGTGTCTGACGGGTTGGCAATATATGTTGCCCATGCCTGTGTCCAGTAATAATCATTGGTTTGCCCGCTCAGCAACACTGAAGATTTCAGATAAGTTTTCGATTCATCCGAAAGGGGTACCTGGTACAAAATATTCAGCGAATCATCTATCAGCTTCACAGGATCATCAGGACTTGGAAGTTTCTGTGCAAACAGGATAGGGTCTATCACAAGTGAAACCATATTCATCATATCACCGGTACTGATTAATAAATCAGTATATGCATTTCTTTCCGTGTAAGTAACCGAATTGATCCATAATTCATGAAAAGCAGGGGCTTCATAATACGCATCCCAGCCGGCAACCAATGGTATACCTAAAATGAGCTGCTGCAAAGTATTGGATTGTTGTGTCAACATTTTCCATACTGAATAATTGGATGGCATATCCCCGGCATCTGGTAATTGTACTGCATATTCCCTGCAAAGGCCCACTAATAAATCAAGCGGGCTTTTAATAATACATGCGCCTGCATTTATGAGGTCAAAAAAATGTTCGCTTTTAAAAAGTGCGGCCAATACAGTTTTTATATCGTAGCCGCTGTTGCGGAATATTTGCGCAAGCGGTGTGATGATGTTCATTTCCACATCATCAGTAATCTTATAATACACGAAAAAATTATACAGCTTACGGCAAATAAATTTTGCTGACTCATCCGTATTGAAAATCATATTCAGCAAATCATCCACCTCATTGGCGCCGCCCGGTCCGGAACGGCCCGTAATAATAGTTGATCCGTAAAAATCGGAAAATGATTTGTTCTTATCATCATGTTCAGCAGGGTCGAAATAATAATTATAGCTACTGTCTACCGTATGCCCGGTCAAAACCCTTGCGGCATTCTGCACATCAGCTTCCGTATAATGCGAACCAGTTCCCTTCCCAACAGAATACAGCTCCTGAAGCTCGCGGCCATAATTTTCATTGGGAGAGGTTTTCTTATTCGTATTGCCATTTAAAAAAATCAACATGGCGGGATCAAGTGTAATTGCTTTTACCAGTTGCTTAAAATTTCCCAGAGCATTTGACCTCAAAGTCAGATACTGGCGGTACCAGAGTGCAGCAGGTATATCGCCAGTATGTGCGCCTGCATCAGATGCAAAATGATTATGCCAGAATAAAGTCATTTTTTCATGGATGCTCCTGTTTTGATTCAGCAATTGCCCCATCCACCAACAGCGCATGGAGTCTACCCTTCTCTGGTTCATGTCACTATCAGCAAAATCAATCCCGGCATTAATCCAGGTTTGCCAGGCCGGAACACCCGTCGGATCTGTATAACCATCAACATTATAGTTATTGAGAGGCTGTGTAGTTGGCGCAGCAGTTTCTATTAACAGTTCATCAACAGCATCCGACATGCTGAGTGTACTGAAATAGTTGACATCTTCAATTTTTGCGCCGAATAAAGTTCTTTTCAGCAGGTGCACTACCTGTGGCGTAGACCAGTCGCCGGTATATTCATTAAGGCTTGCTCCGAATAAGAATTTTGAACGGTGTTTTGTAATTCCGTCAGCGTTGTTTCGGTACCCCATAATAAAGTAACGGATTTATAGATCAGTTAAATAGGATATACATAACAATTAACGTTCCAAACTATTAATTGTAGCCGGGGTAATTACTTGGTAAATCTACGTTTGATTATTTTTTTTGAAAATATGACCATGAATAGCCAATATTTTGCCCATAACCAGATGTTGGGTTATGAAAAACTGATAAACGGAATTGCTACATGATGTGAAACAGCAAAACAATTATTTTTCTATCAAATTTTCATCTATCAAATAAACAGATGCTTCCTTTAAAACAGGCTTTGCTTTTGACTCGGTAATAGAAATATTGATTGCATCTGCATTTGTAGCGTCAAAACTAAGGATACGTTTCCTGCCGATTGTGGTGCCTGCGATTTCTTTCACTACCTGTTTATCTTTCAATAACTGAACAGAAAATTTTTTAACCCGTTGGCCAAGTTGGACCGGCTCTTTCAAAACAATGCAGTTTACTTTCTTTGATCCTGACAGACCAATTTTGTAATCATCAGAACTAGCTAAAGGGAATATTTTACTGATTAGTGCCTTTCCAAAATTTCCGTCCCTTAATTTTTTAAAACTTACAAGCGCAGCCGAATCATGCTCATTAATCAACCCTCTTCTATCGGGCGGAACATTTAATAATAATGAAGAACCTCTTCCCACAGATTTCAAGTACAATTGAAATAACTGTTCGGGAGTTTTTACCTTTTCATCCTCCTGCTGATGATAGAACCAACCCGGCCTGATACTCACATCACACTCAGCGGGGATCCAGACTTTACCATTTTCATTTCCTGCGTTTAGTGTATCTGCTGAAGGGCCGCCCGCGCCCCGGGTAAAACCTGCAGTATCCAATAAATTCCAGTTTGTTTTCCCTGCAATGCCCTCCTCATTTCCTACCCAACGTATATCGGGGCCAATATCGCTAAAGACGACCGTATTTGGCGCAATAGCCCTTATCGTTCTTTCGAATCGCGCAAAATCATATACCTGCTTTTTCCCGTTAGGTCCTTCTCCATTGGCGCCATCCCACCAGAATTCAAAAAAAGGCCCGTAATTTTTTACGATCTCTTGCATCATGTTTACATATACATCATTATACGCCGCAGTTCCATAAGCCGGATGGTTCCGGTCCCACGGCGATAGGTATACGCCCATTTTCAATCCATATTCATCGCAGGCTTTGCGTAATTCCCTCAACACATCCCCCTTCCCGTTTTTCCATTTGCTTTGTGCAACGGTGTGCGTTGAATATTTACTGGGCCACAAACAAAAACCATCATGATGTTTTGCCGTGATAATAATTCCTTTTGCCCCTGCCGCTTTCGCAACCCTGCACCACTGGCGGCAATCCAAATTTGTTGGATTAAAAACTTCTTCATGTTCTGTTCCTTTTCCCCATTCCAGATCGGTAAAGGTGTTCGGGCCAAAATGTACAAACAAATAAAATTCCATATTACTATGCTGCAATTGTCTGGCAGAGGGTAAGGGTGGTAGCGGTTTTACAGCTTGCGAGCTGGCTGATAAAGCGCAAATGAGAGAGACGAAAATAAAAGATATTTTTTTCATGTAATGAAATTAATCATCGTACGGGTTTTTTGAGCAGCGTGGGTATTAAAAATTTTTTTTATTATGTACCGGGCGACAGTGCAGATATCAAGTTCCTGTTGCGTCGCACACTTCGGCAACAACAATTCTATTCAGCGCATAAAAGTTATTTTATTCAACAACCAGGTATGTATAATTCTCCGGCTCAATGGAAAAAGTTAATTCAATTTCATAGTTGCGGTTAAGTGTATAATTTTTACCGTTACCATCTTTTTCACTTACAAAAGCTGTACTTGTTAAGCCGGTATAGTACAAAGGAACTTTTACAGTTCTTGTAATTTTTTCTTTTAACGGATTATACAACATGATCAATGCTTTTGTTTTCAATTGCGGGTTTACATGCATGATACCATCCCAATCTCTTCCATCAGCCCTGCGCAAATGAATGATATCGGAATTCAATATTTCCCTGTATTTTTTATACCATTGAATGGTTTTACTTACAATTACTTTTGTGGCATCGGTATCAAATAGTCTTGGCCCACGGTAACAGGCCTGCACGCCGGAGCCATAGTATTGAATCATCAGTTGCTCATAATCGTTGAGATGCTCTGAAAGTGGCTCCAGCACAGCTTCTGGGCCGCCGCCCTGGTATTTGGTAAGTGGCACAAAACCCCAGCTCATCGATGGCGTTTTCTCCCACAAACCATCATAAATATTTTGCCGGTTCAGTATTTTTTGATCTTCTCTTGGTAAAGAAAAATTTACTTCGCGATAACCGATGGCGATTTTATTCGTGCCATCTAAAAAATACCAGTCTGGTGCATTTACATATACACCATGTTCGCTGCACCAATGGTATAAACTTTTCTGAAGTTCCATCTGCTTCCACTGACTGTCATCCAAATTTTTATGTCCCGGATGTTTGGTGGAGGCACAAACATCTCCCGGATAGGGTCCATCATTTTCCAAAATATCAAACTGCGCATGTGTGATAAAGTATTTTAGTTTATCGAGGTAAATAAGCCCCCATTTGCTTCCCATGCAAGGTGCGTTTCCGAAGAATGCCGCGGCATCTGGTTTTCCCGAAACAGGATCAATCACATCATCTTCATCGCTTATTTTTCTTGAACTAAATAAAGAATACCCGCCGATCAAAATATGTTTACTATGTGCGTAATCACTTAATATTTTCCATTTTGTAATATTAGCAGCAGAAGTATCTTCAATATTACAATGGCTGCCAAAACTTAGTATCAATGCTTCATAACCGGTAGCTGCACATTGATCAATCGCTGTTTTTACTTCTTCATCATTTTTACTTACAAGGTGCATGAATATCGGATTTTCAGTAGACCATGGCGCAATAGTCCGATACATTTTCCGGATTGCCATTCCTCTTCTTTCACGATCATAACTATCCATTAACAGCTCAGAGGTTCTTACTGATTTAAAAATTTCACCTGGCTGTAACTCAACACCGGTAACCTTTTCAGGATATACTTCCAGTAAACATGGTGTTTGATAATTGTAATTCACCTGCGATGTATAAACTGTATCTGTTTTCCAGTGCGTAGTCTGATCACTAATATCATAACGCATCGCATTGTTGAAGGCATAATTTGTTTCCACATAAATGCCATGTTGTTTTTTCATTTGTTCGGGAGAACCTACCACAGCGCTTTCTTCTTCTACCAATGCTAATGATTCATTTACTACGCGGTTAATGGTTATGGTATTACCCGACTTATTCTGAACAGAAACCCATTTGATGATCAAAGGAATCCCATCATACAGCTCATAGTGAACTTCTACAAGAACGTTTTTTAATTCAGGCAAAGAAGATTGAAAAATAAATGAAAGCATTTTTCCGGTTGGCTGATTCTTATTCATCGCCCAGCCAATGGGTTTCCATTGAATAAAAGGTTTTATATTTTCAATTTCATATTTTATAAACTGAAAATCATTTGTGTCATTACTGAATTGATTTACCCATTCCGGCAGCAGGTAAGCATTTTCTGTTTGGCCGTGAAGTCCGCCTACATTATATTCTTTATTATTGATGATAACTTTCGCTTCAGGTTTTATAGCACGTAATAGTTGCTGATTATTTGTTAAGTTTTTATAATCTATACAAACCACATTGGGCTGAACCCGAAAAATTCTTTGCATCAAACCATTATTCAGTATAATATCTTTCCCGTTTTCGCTTTGATATACTTCTGCTCTTCGCTGAACGGGTTGCACAAGCCAATCACCATTAAACCCGTTTTTACCAGTAACTTTAAAAATCTTCAATGGGTTTTGTGCATTTACGCTTACTGAAAAAAATAAAATTCCGATTAAAATATTTTTTTTCATATAACAATTATTCCAGGGTTTTAACTCCATTTATTATTGCAGGTTTTGATTGAAATACATCAAACACCACAACTTCATTTTTGCCTTTCTTTAACCATCCGGCAGGGCAATATAAATGATATTGCGGACCGAGATTCCAGTACCGCCCAAGATTGTGCCCGTTCACCCACACAACTCCTTTTTGAAAATTACTTAGGTTAAAATATGTATCACCGGTTTCCTTCAATTCAAAGTCCCCTTTAAAAAATATTTCATCAGGGCCGGCATCCGGTTGTGCACTTTTCATTGATGAGATAAATTTCTCATCCATTGGCAATAAAAAAGTTTGCCAGTCCATTAATGTCATTCCATTTAGCGTAACCCTGTCAGTTATTCCTTTTCTATCAACTATATATTGCGCAAAATTGATATGCCCCATAGCTTCAACCAAAATGTCAAGTTGCGGGTATTGTACATCTGATTTCGGTATATCGATAGTCCACTTGCCCCCGTCACGATATACGGTATCAATAAATTTTCCGTTCAAAAAAATCAACGCATAATCATGTGGTTCTGTAATGGTCAGCTTTCCGCTCTTATGACCAACGAGTTTTGTTCTGTACAAAATAAATCCGCTTTTCTGCCCGAATGATTCCATAGGTTGCGGCTGAGGGGTCAATAATGGCTTTGGCAATTCGTTCCAGAGGGTTGTTACAGGAGATACACTAAATGATGGAATTTCTATGACTGGAATTGGCTGAGGGGGATCAGGGATTTTATAGCTCACAAATTGTGCAATGAGGTTCCTGAGCATAAAATATTTTGCAGTCGGCTGGCCCTGCTCATTAATTGGGGCATCATAATCGTAACTGGTAATATCAGGTTGAAACTGTTTTGGATTGAATGCATTTGCACCTGCAGTGAAACCGAAATTTGTTCCGCCATGAACCACGTAAAGATTGAATGATTTTTTATGCTGCAGCAAATAGGTAAGTTCTTTTTTCAAATCATTGGTATCCGTCTTCGCCCATTTTTCGCCCCAATGCGTAAGCCATCCCGGGTAAGTTTCACTGCTGAAAGAAGGCACATCGGGATTTCTTTTTTTTGCTTCAGTAAAATCTTCATCACCGGTACCACTGTCGAGGCCGATTGCCGCACCATCAATATTTCCTGCTTCCAGCATAAATGAGGTTGGACCATCCGCCGTATAAAAAGGCACATTAATACCATTCTTCAACCATAATTTTCTTAATGTTTCCAGATATCTTTTATCATTACCATAACTTCCATATTCGTTTTCTATCTGCAACATTAATATGGGTCCGCCATTTGTGCACAACAAAGGTTTTACTTCCTGCGATAAACGGCTAATATATCTTGTTACCGCGCTCATATATCTCGTATCCATGCATCGCAGTTTGATATCAGGGATTTTTAAAAGATAAGCAGGCAAACCTCCGAAATCCCATTCAGCGCAAACATATGGGCCGGGCCGCAGCAGCACCCACATTTTTTCTTCCTGGCATATCCTCATGAATCCGGCAATATTATGGTTGGCGGTAGTGAAATCAAAAACCCCCGGAGAAGTTTCCTGGTGATTCCAGAAAATATAGACTGCAATAGTATTACAGCCCATTGCTTTTGCCATTTGGATACGATGGCGCCAATATTCTTTAGGAATGCGGGCAGGGTGCATTTCCCCGCTGATCAGCTGAAAAGGTTTTCCGTCTAAAATAAAATCATTCTTGCTAAAAGAAAAAATATGCTTTTGCTGAGCAGAAAGATTAACTGCAAACAAAAATACAATAAATGAAACTGTTATTTTTTTCATGCACAAGTTTACGAACATCAGGTCAATTAAAACCATGGCAGGCAAAGTGCAAATGGAAAAAAACAATACTGATAAAAAATCTGTATTTACATTTGTGCCACAAAATAAGTTTTATGGAATACAGGATTGAAAAAGATACGATGGGCGAAGTAAAGGTTCCCGTTGATGCATATTATGGCGCACAAACACAGCGCAGTATTGATAATTTCAGGATTGCACAGGATATTAATAAAATGCCGAAAGAAATTATACAGGCATTTGCGTATCTGAAAAAAGCGGCAGCGCTCACCAACCTGGATGCGGGAGTACTTGCAAAAGAAAAATCGGACCTGATCGGAAAAGTTTGTGATGAGATATTGGGGCATAAATTAGATAAAGAGTTTCCGCTGGTCGTGTGGCAAACCGGAAGCGGTACACAAAGCAATATGAATGTGAACGAAGTGATCGCTTACCGTGGGCATGTGCTGAATGGAGGCAAATTAACCGACAAAGAAAAAGCCCTACACCCGAATGATGATGTGAACAAATCGCAATCATCTAATGATACTTTTCCGACGGCCATGCATATTGCAGCGTACAAGATATTAATTGAAACAACGATTCCGGGTATTGAGAAACTGAGAAATACACTTGCTGCAAAAAGCAAGCAGTTCATGCATGTTGTAAAAATCGGACGCACCCATTTTATGGATGCTACCCCACTGACTGTCGGACAGGAATTCAGCGGTTATGTATCGCAGTTAGATCATGGATTAAGGGCCATCAAAAATACTTTGGCGCATTTGAGTGAGCTGGCACTTGGCGGAACGGCAGTCGGCACAGGCATCAACACTCCGCCGGATTATGCTGTTAATGTAGCGAAAAAAATTGCCGTTTTAACGGGCCTTCCTTTCGTTACCGCGGAAAACAAATTTGAATCGTTGGCTGCACACGATGCGATAGTGGAAGCGCATGGCGCATTGAAAACCGTTGCCGTAAGCCTGATGAAAATAGCAAACGACATCCGTATGCTTTCCTCCGGTCCGCGCAGTGGTATAGGTGAAATTTTTATACCGGATAATGAACCGGGATCATCGATTATGCCCGGTAAAGTAAACCCTACACAATGTGAAGCATTAACCATGATCGCTGCCCAGGTTTTAGGCAATGATGTTGCTATTAATATCGGTGGCGCAACCGGTCATTTTGAATTAAATGTATTTAAGCCGGTCATGATTTATAATTTCCTGCATAGTGCCAGGTTAATTGGCGACGGCTGTGTTTCCTTCAACGATAAATGTGCAGCAGGTATTGAACCAATTGAGGCTAATATTAAAAAACATGTTGATAATTCTTTAATGCTTGTTACCTCCCTCAACACGAAAATTGGTTACTATAAAGCAGCGGAGATTGCGCAGAAAGCACACAAGGAAGGAACGACATTAAAAGAAATGGCCGTTAAATTAGGTTATGTAAGTCCCGAACAATTTGATGAATGGGTTGTGCCTGCAAAGATGGTGGGCGAAATAAAAGCTTAAAATCAGTTGGGGTTGCAATTTTATTAAATACAGTACGTTGTCATAGGGCAAGCGGGTACTTACATTCAATCTTGAAATCACTTTTGTATGTTTAAGATTTATCGGATTACTGCGGTTTGTTTATGGGTTTCAGTCATTTTCAGCTGCTCAAAAGAATTGAGTTACGAAACCAATGTTATACCTGCAGGTGTTACAGCAACCGGGTCTCTGAAAGACTCTTCCGGAAATTGTATGACCATTGCTCCGAATGGCGCTTATTACAATGGAGTAGCGCTTCTTGGCGATACCAATTATGTTCAACTTACTGTTAATGTAACCAGCACAGGCAGTTATAATATTCAAAGTGACAGGCAGGATGGTTTTCAGTTTGCAGGAACCGGTGTATTTACAAACACAGGCATACAAACGATCAATCTAAAAGCATCGGGAACGCCTACAGCAAAAGGGGTAATTAATTTTTTAGTAAGCTTTGACAGCACAGCATGTAATTTCACTGTTCATGTACAGGACAGCACAGGCCATAGCAACAACAACGGAGGGAGCTCTGATACGTCAGGAATTGCCCTAAGCCAATGGCAATTTGTAGCTAACGGCCATACCTATTCGGGGAATATTCAATCCGCCATATTCACCAATCTTATTGGTGGCACCCTAACAGTTGTCGGATTCACAGCCTCAGGTACTGATACTGCTTTCGGAATTACTGTACAATTCCCCGGAAACACGCTGGATACCGGAACTTATGTTACTTCAGATGCAGGCACCAATTTTTCTTTACAAATTGCCAGCGGGCCAAATATAGGCAACATCATTTATGCTGCCAATGCCACTTCAAGCCAGGTGATAAACATAATCATCGACAGTTACAATACAGTTACAAAAGTGGTATCAGGAACTTTTTCCGGAACTTCTTATAATTCCGGCGGTAATGATGTTCCGATCACCAACGGGAAATTCAAGGCAACTGTTCAATAAACATTTAACCTGAAGTTTTTATTTTTGATTAACGGTCAACTGCCGGCAATGCTGCATTAAATGCCATTGCATCGCACTCGTGATGCAAAAATCCTGCTCTGCAATTTGCTTATGCGCCGCATTAACATCTAACGTCAATCAATAACCGGGAAAAAAATTACCTGATAATAATTTTTTCAATGCTGATTGCCGAACCATACCCATTATATAATTTAAAAGCATACACCCCGGGTGGTAGTTTGTTCACTTCAATTATAAAACTTTCATTACTGCTGTTTTTTTGCAGCACTAAGTTTCCTGACATATCATAAAGTTTTGCCAGAAATGGTTTGTGCATACCTTGCATACAAAGCACATGAAGAAACCCCGATGCAGGGTTAGGGTATATAAGAACATGACCCGGTTTGTTTTGCCTGTACGCTGTTTGTGCCGGCGAATCATCCAATGGCAATGTCTGTATGTAAACCATCCTCAGTATAAACCCTGCATTGGTAACATTTGTACTGCTTCCGCCGAATCCGCCTGTAGGGCCAGAAGTAGAACCACTGCTGTCAATAGCAAGAAATAAGGTATCACCGGTTGGCGCAATAGCGACATCGCGGATACGATAGCCATGTAAATACGGAATGGTATCAATAATCTGGGGTGTGCTGGCACTGTCAACTGCACTGCCATCAGGCTTAAGCTTTAAACGGTACATACCCAACTTGAGCGATGTTACCAGCAGAGAATTATTCCATCCCGGAATGGAATTCTTGTCATAATAATCAATGCTGGAAGGTGCGATTGTGGGCCATGTAAAATTGCTGGCCCCGCTTGAAGGGACATCAGTACCATTTACATTAAAAAAGGAAAACAGAGGTTCCTTGACATTATATAAAGTGCAAAATTCATGTTCATTATGGACAAGTTTATTAGCCAGATAATCATTATTGGCGTTGGCATCTGTATCGTTATAATTATCATCGCACATACCTGCTACTTTTGGCCAGCCATAATTTTTTCCTTTTTCTATAATATTGATTTCATCGTCACTTTTATCACCATGCTCAGAATTATATAAAATCCAGGTGCCACTGATATTTGCCCATACCAGCCCCTGGCTGTTCCTGTGGCCATAGGAATAAACTGCTGTGGCGTATCCTGTTGAAGAATTGGTAAACGGGTTACTGTTTGGTATCCATTGGTTGTATGGGTCCAAAACGTTAGCAGCATCGCCGTCAGGTTCAGTGTTTAACCGCAATACTTTTCCTTCATAAATGTCTTTATCCTGTGCATTGTTTATTCTCGAAGCATTGTTGAATTGACCGGCACCCATATCGCCGATTGTATAGTACAAATAATAATTTCCGTCACTTTCGGCCCCTGCCGGACTGATTTTCAGTCGGCCGGAATTGTGATCATTACTTCCATCGAGACCATCAAGCATCACCTGCATAGAGCCAAGTGTACCGGTTGCAAAATCATAAGTATAGCGTAATACCTTTGATTTATAAAAACAGGGATGACCATTACTACTGGTACCATTGCACAGATCATTATTAGTACTCATGGTACCGCTGTCAGAAACAATATCCGGTTCACCTGAAACAGCATTGAGGTAATAAACAATTACGACATACACATAAGGCTTTCCATTATTGAATAATGGGTGAATCGCCAGTCCTTCCAATCCTCCTTGCGGCGCAATAACATTAGTAGAGCCGACTTTAGGTTTATAATAATTGAAGTTTTTAAGGTCATTAAGGTCGAGTACCAACCGGCTACCTTTATTCTGCGGATGTATTTTCCAAATTCGATAACCATGTGCTTCCGTAACCCATAGTGAATCATCAGGACCATAGGTTATCTCCCAGGGAAAACTTAAGCCGTTATTACCGCTGGAAGGATATAATGTATCTAATTTAAAAACCTGGTTATTATAAGTAATAGTTTGGCTTTGTACAATTTGAAAAGATGTCAACAGCGTAAGCAAGAGACAATCAATTCTTGTCCAAAAACTTTTCATTGGAATACCGGATTAAAATAATTACCCGCCCAAAGTAACAAACTCGGGCAGCAATTTATATAGTATATATCCATGTATCTATACCTGACGCAGTCATGCAGTTTTACTATTGACGCAGATAAAATCCGGAACTAATTTTATAATTGTTTTACTGACCCATTGTTGTTGTCCATTTTAATCCGATACCATGAAGAAAACTCTACTACCGAAGTTTTCATATTGTTTGATAATTAGCTGGGTCATTATGCTCAATATTTCATCACATGCATTTGCCCAAGATTATGGGAAAAGCTATGTAAATATAACCAAGGGTACAAATGGCAGCACCATTGAGCCGGGCGATACCTTAGAAATCAGGGCAACATTTGTAGTAAAATCAGGTACAGTTACACTTTGCTCATTCACAGATGTAGTTCCTGCGAATACTACATATATTCCCGGTACACTAAGAGTACTGACAAATGAAGGAAAAATTTTTCGTCAGTTCACTGATGCTGTTGGCGATGATGCCGGTCAAATTTCGGGTTCTAATATTATTATCAATTTAGGCACCGGAGCAACATCAACAACCGGAGGAACTATCAAAAACACCGACAAACCATCTTTTTATCATAGCTCCTGCATTATGGTTGCATCATACAGGGTTGTTGTGAATGCTGTTGCTTATAACACCAAGATCGCAATCGGTAATGGCAACCTGACTTATAAATCAGGTTTGAAAGTCCTGAACGTTACCTTCCCTCAAGATACGATCATGCTTTACCAGAATTATGGCATTTGCAGTAATACTGTAGGAGCTAATGCAATTCTTTCTGAATTCGGGGGTACATTCGGATCCGGAACAATTAAAGACAGAGGTGCTTCTTCAAGTGTTCCTTCAAATTATACTTACGCTGCATTTTCAAGCACCAGCGGCATGCCAAATGATTATTATTATGGTGTAAGCAATAATACCAGCGGCGGCACAACAACAGCAACAGGATATTCCACATCAAATGCCTGGGCTTTCCCGGATAATTCTCAAACCCCATCTCATCGTATATTCAGTGTCTGGGACATTATCGGCGACCATACTGGCGCCAGTAATCCTTTATTAGGCAACCCGGCTACCGATGATAACGCAGGCGCATCTGGAGGTTACATGCTGGTCATTAACGCATCTTACAGAACCGATACCGCATTTCTGGATACAATAACCAATCTTTGTCCAAATACTTATTACCAATATGTAGCATGGATCAGGAACATCTGCTCCAAATGCGGTTGTGACAGTAATGGGACCGGTGCAACCGGCACAGGCTATATACCGACAGGAACAGGCGATTCATCGGGAGTGCATCCTAACCTTACATTTAATGTAAACGGATATGATTATTACACAACCGGAGACATGCCGCATTCAGGTCAATGGATACAGAAAGGATTTATTTATAAAACCGGGCCAACTGAAACTTCAATGATCATCAGTGTACGTAATAATGCACCCGGAGGTGGTGGCAATGACTGGGCAATTGATGATATAAATGTAGCAACCTGTTCTCCAAATATTAGTTTAACTCCTGATAAACCAGATACTTTATGTCAGCTTTCAGACGATACAGTGAGGTTTAAAGTAACTTCATATTTCAACAATTATACAGAATGGAAAATTGAACAAAGCTTTGACAATGGTGTAACCTGGTCTTCGCCTGGAAACGACACAACCGGTAAGGCCTCAACCGGTTCTGCAACTCCGGTATATGACTCAACTATTAAACAGTACAGTTATACCGTTACACGTTATTACCGTTTGGATAATATCCATAGTTTGGTAAAATATCGTATTGTAGTAGCATCTACCCCAGCAAATCTGAACAGTTCCAGCTGTTCCTTCCCTGCATATACTTTAAAATCTGTGTATGAAGTCGACTGTATGGTTGTGTTACCGGTAAATATTATTTATTTTAACGGAGATGTAGTTAATGGCCTTGCTTCTTTAAAATGGATTACAACCGACGAAACAAATGATATGATTTATTCTATTGAACGAAGCGATGATAAAATAAATTTTGAACCCATCGGTACAATTAATGCGAATGGTAATTCCAGATCTAATTCAACATACACTTTTACCGATACAAAACCTGTTTCCGCAGCAAATTATTATCGTATTCGTGTAGCAAAAGGCAATAACCAAAAAACAAGTCGGATAGTTTTATTAAGCAACTCAAAAATAAATTTTGCAGTAGCATCTCTTGTTAATCCTTTCAGAAACCAGTTATCATTCGAATTAAACGTACCGGAAGATAATATTACAGTAATAACTCTTGCCGATATGTATGGCAGAACTATCAGGCAACAAAAACAAGCCGCAACCAAAGGTTATAACATAGTAAATATGTACAATTTAAGTTCATTGCCCGTCGCAGCTTACAGTTTAAAAGTGCAGTATGCAGATAAGATTGTTACAAAACTGGTAATCAAAAACAACTAAGAAACCTGAACGGTGTCATTCACTTCAGTATCGGTTTCAACAGTGCTGTGCTGCTCCTGTGATTCTTTTTTGAAAAATTTTTTCTGAAAAAGAAGAATGGCGATTACCCCTACTGAAATAGACGCGTCAGCAATATTAAAAACAGGGCTGAAAAACTCAAATTCATCTCCTCCGAAAAAAGGCACCCAATGAGGATAATGTGTTTTTATTAAAGGAAAATAAAGCATATCAACAACCCGGCCGTGCAAAAAACCGGCATACCCATGAGGAGGGAATATTTTTGCAATATGATCAATAGAACTTTCCTCGAATACCAGGCCATAAAACATGCTGTCAATTAAATTACCGAGCGCTCCTGCAAAAATAAGCCCTGCACAAATAATAAAGCCCCTGTGATGTTTTTTTTCGACAATAGAACGTATATAGAAAACGCCAAATACCACGGCTATCAACCGGAACAGAGTGAGTGCAGTTTTACCCCAGTAACCTCCAAAACTTTTACCCCAGGCCATGCCTTCATTTTCTACAAAATATATCTGGAATTTATCTCCCAAAACATGAATTCCTTTATCATAAGGAGAAACAGGTGCATGATAAAATTCCCACTGATAGCTAAGCGGCATGTGCGTCTTCACCCAAATTTTCAATACCTGGTCCGCAACAATGATGAGAAGTACAATAAAAAAAACATTCCTGAGCTTCACTGCTTAAATTTAAGCCGCAAATATAATTAAATTGTTGGGTGCACAAGGCAGAAACAGCAAGCGGGGTAATAATTTAACAATGAAGGATGATCAGCACAATGATATAGTAAATTAGTTGATTTCTATACATGAACCAGTTAACATCAATTCATTTTATTTAACCGATCTTCTATTTTCTGTTTTCTTTTTATACTCTCCATTATTTATTCCTGCCACTCGCTTTTCTGACCCTTTCCGGGTTTTTTTTAACGAATTCAAACCAGCTATTTAATTTTTTTGACGAGCGGTCAGCAACAGTTCCATTTTGAAAATGATGGCAGACTGCAACTGCCAGCGCATCTGAGGCATCATAGTGCTTCAGTTCATTTTTCACCTGCAGAATTTGTTGCAGCATTTTCCAAACCTGTTCTTTATCTGCATTTCCGTTTCCTGTTATCGATTGCTTTATTTTTTTTGGTGAATATTCTGTCACAGGAATACTTGCCTGCATCGCTGTTGCAATGGCTACACCTTGTGCACGCCCAAGCTTTAGCATACTCTGCACATTTTTTCCAAAAAAGGGCGCTTCAATAGCAAAATCGTGCGGACGAAACTGCAAAATCAATTCGTTTACTTTTTTGTGTATCAGGCGAAGGCGTTCATGCGGATCATTTTTTGATGATAGTTTTAATACCCCCATGTCAATGAGCGATACTTTATTGCCCGCAATTGCTATTAAACCATAACCCATCAGCAATGTGCCCGGGTCAATACCTAAAATTATTCTGGATGGCTTTTCCAATAAAAATCTTTTATTAAGGGATTAACCTAGTTTTTGTTCCGGGATTTTGTCAGATATGTCAATGCCTTATGCATTTAAAGTTTGTTATTTTTGAACATGGGTGGTTGATCACCATAATGCCATCAACATGTTTTAAAATTCGACCGAATGTTCCTTAACAAAAATATCAAAATAATCATCAACTACCTGTTCGGCCCGATCATTTTCCTGCTTCTTGTTTTTGCTATTTACAAACAACTTCTTGCCAAAGCCAACTGGCAGGGATCTTTAAAACAAATAATCGATGCCATTACTGGCAAACACCAATGGAAAATCTGGCTGGTATGTATATTCATGTTTTTTAACTGGGGGACGGAAGCTAGAAAGTGGCAGCTCAGTATTGCACAAGTACAGCACATAACCTGGTGGCGGGCATTTAAAGCAACGCTTACCGGTTCAACACTGGCTTGTTTTACCCCGAACAGAACCGGGGAATATTTTGGAAGAATGCTGTATATACAGGAAGGGAAACGCGCCCAAACCGTTTCATTGACTATTATTGGCAGCATTTCACAAATAATGGTTACGATGATCATCGGTGGTATAGGCATAGTTTTTTTCAAAAAGTATACAATAACAAATAACCTGCTGCTTAACCCTGATGTTTTTTATTCAGGACTAAACATATTACTTTCAATTGTTGTAATTGCATTTATATTATTGGTAATTTTCTATTTTAAATTATCATGGCTGGTTAATGCGTTAAACTTTTTCCGTTTGCCGGGGAAATATTTAGTTTATGTTAAAATTTCAGAAGGATTAAAAACAGGCATCTTATTGCGGATTTTGTCGTTATCTTTTCTGAGGTATTGCATTTTTATTTTGCAATATTATTTGATGTTCGAAGTTTTTAATGTACCGCTGACCTTTTTGCAAACTTTGAATAGTATAAGTATCGTTTTTTTAGTGATGGCTGTAGCACCTACTTTTACAGTGCTTACAGAACTGGGATTGAGGTGGGCTGCATGTGTGCAGGTTGTACAATTATTCAGCACAAATGTAGTAGGCATTATGGCTGCTTCATTTGGAATATGGTTTATTAACCTGGTAATACCTGCCCTTGCAGGAAGTTTATTGATTTTAGGAGTAAAATTATTTAAGAATAAATGAAGCTTTTTGTTACACTTCTTTTTTTGTTATTCGCTAACCTGTCGTTTCAGGATGAACCCGGTGAACAATTTTGTGGCATTCATAATAAAACTTTTGAGTCAGGGGAGTCAATAACTTATAAAGTGTTTTATACGCTGGCAAAAGTGTATGTTGGCGCCGGCGAAGCTACCTTTACTACTGCACTGGAAGAGATAAATGGAAGAACGGTTTATCATGTGGTTGGCGATGGTAAAACTTATAGTTTTTATGACCATTTTTTCAGGGTAAGAGACAAATATGAATCCTTTATTGATACGGCAACCATGCAGCCATTGAAGTTTATCAGGAATGTAGATGAAGGTGGTTATAAAATTTATGAAAATATTACTTTCAATAAAGTGGTGAACACGGCTATAACTACCAAAGGTGTTTATAAAGTACCTTCCTGTGTACAGGATGTAATCAGTTCGATTTATTATGCACGCAATATAGATTTCAGCAAAATGAAGCCTGGCGACAAGATTCCTTTTACTTTATTTCTTGATAACCAGCTTTACGATATTTATATCCGTTTTCTCGGTAAAGAAGTGATTAAAACCAAATACGGAAAATTTCGGGCTATCAAATTCAAACCACTGCTTATTAAAGGAACTATTTTTGAAGGCGGCGAAAAAATGACTGTTTGGGTTACTGATGATGAAAATCATGTGCCCATTCGTGTAGAAAGCCCTATAACCGTTGGCAGCGTAATTGTTGATATGATCAACTTCAAAAACAGGCGTCACCCGATGACAGCTTTGCTTGATGTAAATTAGTCAACAATGAATATTTGTTTTGCCCGCTCACAGAAAATCTCTGCTTAAACCAATTCTATGCCTTTTTTTGATTTATCAGTAACATGAATTATGCAAAGGCTCAGTAATAAAATTATCTTTGCAATAGAAAGTAAACATATGCCTGCACAAAACAAACCCAATTATTGGTGGAGCTTGTTAACGATGAAGTGCCCAAGATGCCGCAAAGGCCCGATGTTTGTAAATGAAAACCCCTGGAACCTGAAAAAAACATTAAAGATGCCGGAAAAATGCCCGGAATGCAATCAACCTTATGAATTGGAGGTTGGTTTCTGGTATGGCACAGGGTATGTTAGCTATGCACTAACTATTGCCCTTTCAGTGGCAACCTTTATTGCATGGTGGGTAATCGTCGGAATGTCGGTTAATGATAACCGCTTTTTCTGGTGGCTTGTTATTAATGCAGTATTGCTTGTATTGTTACAACCATGGATTATGCGATTAAGCAGGGTTATCTATCTGTATTTTTTTGTGCGTTATGACGCTGATTATAAAAACACCAATGTGAAAACATTCGATTATGAAACAGATGGATACTATAAACAAACACAGGACAAAGCATAAAACCAGGAAATATATTTCCATTTGCAGAGCTGGTGAAAATTGAATCTTCCTGCAATTACTCTCTTCCGGAGTTTCGGCTGCAAATAAAATATAGGTGCATTATAACACAAATGCCCGGAAAATCCGGGCATTTAATGTTCTTATATAAAGATGGGTTAGTAAGAACCATATATTAACGATAAATTCCTTTTATTATTATTATGCCTGGCAACACTGATAGTTTTTTTAGTTCTCACTACTACTTTCATGCTTCAAATTAAATGAAAGCGGAAAATCTAATTTAAAAGAAATATTTCTTCCCATACTATGAATGCCATGGGCAGGATTCGTATCATCTGGCCCGTAATAAAAATATTTCAACCTGCTCATGTGGTCGAAATAAGCCACATCAAAAATATTATTGGCCATTATGTACACATTCACCACAGTGTTTCCTTTTTTGTTGGTTATTCCACCGCCAATGCCTGCATTGAATAATGCATATCCTGCTGTTGGCGTTTCCGTATTATCAGTTAAATACACGCGATTTTGACTGGCATAATAAGCCAGTTGCAGTTTTATAAATCCATCTTTTATGTGGCTTTGTTTTATAGTAAAATCATATCTTAATTCTGACATACCATGCAATGGTGGAATGAAAGGAAGATACTTACTGCTGTCTGTCAGTTGTTTCGAATCAATACCTTTATTTAATGCATATACGGCTGAGATGCTGTTTTCAAAATGCATCGGCTTAACAGGATGAATATCTATACTAAGTTCTCCTCCATAAAGCTGTGCTTTGCCCTGCTGAAATTTATAAGTAGGGTAACTTACACTCCCGGATGCACTCAGAGAGTCACCACCAAACACACTCGACAACCTTTGGTTAAAAATATAATTCGAGACCACGTTATTGAATACGCTAAAATTAATGACCAGGTATTTAGATGAATAAGCAAACCCTATATCTTCCTGAAAACTGAACTCGGATTTAAAATCAGCATTGCCAATCTGGAAAAAACCTGTTCCGGGGTGAACGCCATTAGCAGAAATTTCTGAAATATTAGGAGCACGGTAACCCCTTGAAAGATTTGCTTTCACAGAGAAATTATCTGTAAAATTATATGTTGCGCCGATACTTCCTGACAAGCCATTAAATACATGACTGTAATTATAAAAAGGCTGATCGGCACCAATTGTATCAGTTCCGTAAACAGGTTTATCAAATCCAGAGATGGGATCCGGTTTTGAATACAATTCAAAGTTTTTGAAAGAACGACTATCGAAGCGGATACCGCCGGCTATGTCCAGCCTATTAAATGTTTTTTTGATCATGGCGAACGGGCCTATATCAAACTGGTGATAAGACGGTATCACAAATTCAGTTCCGCTGGTTACATTGTTGGTTTGATACATACCGTTTGCACCAACTGTTACATTCCATCCATTAAATTCCGGGAAATAATATTTAAAATCATAAGAATAAGTATTCAATTGCAGGTACAAACCGGCAACATCCCGGTAAGGATATTCAGGATGGCTGAATTCACGACGGACGCTGCGCTGAAAACCAAGGTTTACACCAAGCCTTCCATTACCAATGGTAAAATTATTGGAAGAAAAAAATCTGTAATGTTGAACATGTTGGTGAAGAGGGGTCATAGCATAAGAAGTGAGCCAGGATTTCGGGACAACCGGCCTGGGTAATGTGTCAGCTTCTGTATTTTGATAAGTGAATTGACCGAGTGAATCCCTGCTGCCGTCAGGTATTTCCTGCAGGTCATCAAACACTGATAAATGGATATGTGAATAACCCCATTTTTTATGCAATCCAATTGAGAGGCTAGCATCAGTTTCATTGAACGCAGTGTTGTAAACTCTTCCGTCAATTTTATTTTCATAGTTCGTAGCTTGTTTGTGTGATAACCTGCCCATCCATTCAAAACCATTTTTACTTGCTCCAAGCATAGCGGAACCGCCAATCATCCTGTTATTGGTTTGATATTCGGCAATTATATCACCCACCATTTTCCCTTCCGGTGCAGGTGGTGTCGGGATTAAATTAACCACCCCGGCCAATGCATCCGAACCGTATGTTAAGCTTGCAGGTCCTTTTATTACTTCCACCCTGTCAATCCCATACTGGTCTACTTCGATGCCATGTTCGTCGCCCCATTGCTGCCCTTCCTGCCTTACCCCGTCATATAATGTCAATATTCTGTTGTAGCCAAGTCCTCGGATAAAAGGTTTGGAGACATTGGGACCTGTGGTAAGTGCGCTTACTCCGGGTACTTTTGCAATGGCATCAATAATATTTGTGCTGAGGTTTGTGGTGATGTATTCGTGATTTACCGAAATAATGGGTACCGGGCTTCTTTTTATCTGCGTTGCTTTTGATAAACCTGTTACAACCACCGGGCTTTCTTCAACATATTCATCAACCAGTGCAAAGTTTTCAACAGTTAAATCAGTAACATGAACTGTGCGGGTTAATGTTTTATACCCTACATAATTTACTTCAACCAAATAAGTTCCTTTAGGCAATACTTTAAAATAATAATGGCCGCCAGAATCTGATATTACGCCCAGTTTCAGGTCGGGTATGTATATCGAAGCCCCGGATAAAACTGCGCCGTTATTTTTTGCAGTTATTTTTCCGGACAAAGTGCCTTTGTCATTATAAAATCCATAAATTTTATTGGAGGGAAAAGTAAACAAGAAAAATGCTATAAAAGCGATGAATAAATACAAACCGCGGTTTGAATGATGATTCATGTAAAAAATTTTATGCTGATAAATACTTAAAGCAGTCTAACTTCTTGACTGCATAGATGAGGAAAAAATCAGGAAAGGCTGGTCAGCATAATAAGCGGCGGGCCGCGAAGTGTAAAATATACCTGATGTAGAGAAATAAAATAGTTGGTATAAGCTATATATTGCTCAGAAAAATTTCTTGTAATTTTTACATCAATCCGGTCAATGTTATTTACAAAAGGAGATTCAACGACAAGATTATCACAATTACAATTAAAACCGGTTTTAGAAACCTGCTGATCATGGGAATAATTATGTGCAAGGGGGGTATCCCTATGATCAGCAACAAGGTTATGCAGCAATATTTTTGGTGTAACGCTGAATGCAAAAACAATCAGCATCAAAAAACCGATAAATTTTTTTATGATATTATTATTGTGCACTTGCTTCTCTTAAATACTGCAAATTACAGCATTTGTCCAAATAAGAAAAAGGTGTACAATCCATAATAACATTTTAATTAAAAATTGAATACGGTTTTAAATTATTCCTGAATGGATTGATTCGGAAATCGAACTGTTATGAAGACCTGGCCTCCCGCATTTCGAAAGGTTATGCTTCCATTCATTTCTTCAACTATTCTCTGTGCTATGGTTAGTTTTGAAAGAGAAGGAATCTTGTTTTTATTGGCAGATATTTGTTTATAATCAGAGTATAACAAGGAAAGCTTGTCTTTGAACGGATCCAAGGCTTCATGCTTTACCTGCAAGACCGTTTCCCGATCTTCTTCATACAACCGCACAAAAATTTCTGATTCAATTTTACTGTTTTCAATGATGCCCGATAAAATAGCTTCGCACATTTTTTTGATTAATAATTTGTCTGCCGATAAAAAAGCCGGTTTTGAAATATCAGCATGCCATTTCAGGACAGGTATTGGTAAGTTTTTTTTATTCTCAACTAATGCCTCCGCAAGGGTTCCAAAGTCAAATCTTTCAATGGAAATTTTTTCAGGTATTAAACTTTCCAGTTCCACCATACGCGCAAGTAATCTATGACCATACTGCAATGCTTCCTGAATCATTTCATGAGATTTTACCTGTTCATCATTCCAATCGGCTTTAGATCCCTTGAGCAACTGGTGCCACATCTCTATACTTGCAAGTGGAGTACTCAAATCATGTGAAGCTGTCCCGATTAACTTGCTTTTTTTATTGTTCAGTTCTGTTAATCGCTGGTTGAGGGATGTAATTACTTTATTATTTTTCCTTTCCTTTTCTAATTGGTTGCTTTTAATAAATAAAGCTATGATTGCAGCTATAGCAATAATCAGCAACACAATTATAGTGAGGGAAGTTAACAGGACCTGCCGTTTTAATAGTGAGTTAATCTACAAGATGATGTTTAACTGCAAATTTTACCAGGCCTACAGTATTGTTTACTCCTAATTTTGCAATCAGGTTTTTGCGATGTGTTTCTACAGTGCTGACGCTTAAAAAAAGTTTTTCGGCAATTTCCGTATTGTTAAATTCCTTGCATATTAATCTGAGCACTTCCTGTTCGCGTTTTGAAAGTATCTCGTGAATGTCTTTATCGTCAATGATGATGGTACTCCTGAAATCACTGTCTACATCCCCAATATTTATTTCTTTACTAAAATACTGCTCCCCATCATATACTTTTTGCAAAGCTGTACCTAATTCAGCAACAGAGGAACTTTTGAGGATATAGCCTTGTATGCCATGTTTCATAAGCTTGTGAACATATCTTGTCCCACGCAATAAAGTAAGGTAAAGAATCTTCTGATCCGGTTTAATTACGCGTATTTTTTTAAGTAGTTCTTCTTCATCAATATCGGGCAAATAAACATCAAGTAATAAAATGTCTGCGTCAATACCGGGTAGTTCCTGAAGGAGTTCCTGACCATTTAAAGCTGTACCTACTACAGTTATACCGATTTGCTTATTAAGAAGGAGAGCGAGACCCTCAAGGTACATTTCATGATCGTCAGTAATAAAAACTTTCATTATCAATCTGGATTAAGGTGTGCGAATAAGGTTTACAACCAAAATAAATTAAGAAGTTTAATTTATTAAGCGAATGTATTTAAAAATTATCAAGTGAAAAACAATTTTAATTCAGGTTTTCTATAACGCCGGCTATACCCTGTCCCCCTCCCACACAAGCTGTAACAATACCGTACTTTTTATTCAGTCTTTTCATATCATGCACAAGCTGGATAGTTAGCTTACAACCTGTACAACCCAAAGGATGACCAAGCGCAATAGCGCCACCGTTAATATTTACAATATCCGGGTTCAGGTCAAGCTTTCTTATTACTGCAAGCGCCTGTGAAGCAAAAGCCTCATTTAATTCTACCAGATCAATCTGCGACTGATTCATATTGGCTTGTTTCAAAACTTTTGGTACAGCTTCTACCGGGCCAATACCCATAACGCGGGGATGTACCCCTGCACTTGCGCACGCAACAAGCCTGGCAAAGGGCTTAAGCCCCAGTTCCTTCATCATTTTCTCTCCCATCACCAGCACAAAAGCAGCACCATCACTGGTTTGGGAAGAGTTCCCTGCAGTTACCGAACCCCCTGCTGCGAAAACAGGCTTTAATTTATTCAGTGCTTCAATAGATGTATCTGCACGGGGCCCTTCATCAGTATCCACAACAAAATTTCTTTTTTGCTTTTTTCCGTTTGCATCAACATATACTTCCTCTACGTTAATTGGCATAATGCCATTTTTAAAATATCCGTTCTTAATAGCGTTGATGGCTTTTTGATGAGAGTTATATGAAAATTTATCCTGATCTTCACGGCTTACATTAAATTCTTTTGCAACCGCTTCTGCAGTTAGCCCCATGCTTAAATAATAATCGGGCTCTTCGCTCGCAATAGAATATGCAGGAACAGTTTTCCACCCGGCTGTAGGCACCATTGTCATACTCTCCGTACCACCGGCAATAATACAATCTGCCATTCCCATCCTGATCTTTGCAGTGGCGATAGCAATGGTTTCGAGCCCGCTTGCGCAATATCGGTTCACCGTCATGCCCGGAGCATGAATACCTACTGCTCTTGCCGCGATTATGCGACCAACCTGTAGCCCCTGTTCTGCTTCAGGTACGGCGTTGCCAACAATGACATCATCTACTTTTTTTGCATCCAGCTGAGGCACTGAAGCCAGCAACCCTTTAATAACAGTGACAGCCAAATCATCAGGCCTGTAAAACCTGAATCCCCCACGTTTTGCTTTTCCTACTGCTGTTCTGAACCCTGCAACAATATACGCTTCCTGCATAAAAATGTATTTTATAGTTTCAACCGCAAAAAAGTTGTTTATGCAACTTATTAGTTTATCAAATATAAAAATTTCAACTCACTAACACAAATTGTGATATATGAATGGCAGTATCTTCGCAACGCCGATGTATACACTGCTGCGAAATATTTTATTTTTATTCCCGACAGAAAATATTCATCATTTTTCGATGAATGGGCTGAAAATGGCTTGCAAAATAAGTTTCATCAGAAAAATCATTACATCATTATTCATCCTCCAGGATTCTCGATTTGAAAAAGAGCTATTTGGACTGCACTTCAGGAATATAGTAGGATTAGGTGCCGGATTTGATAAAAATGCATTGTATTTGACCGAACTCGAAACCCTTGGGTTTGGTTTTGTTGAAATAGGCACGGTAACTCCGCTGCCACAGCCAGGAAATGATAAACCAAGATTATTTCGCCTGCCAAAGGATCATGCGCTTATAAACAGAATGGGATTTAATAATGATGGGGTGAAGATCATTGCAAAAAGATTGCAGGAGTGGAGAAATAGCCGGCAGTCAGCAGCTCATCATTCGCAGTTTATTGTTGGCGGAAACATTGGTAAAAATAAATTAACGCCGAATGAAGAAGCCTGGAAAGATTATGAAACCTGCTTCAGGGAACTTTTCGATTGCGTAGATTATTTCGTAGTAAATGTGAGTTCTCCAAATACGCCAGGACTGCGGGAATTACAGGAAAAAGAGGCCCTTCGAAAAATTTTATCACACTTACAACATATTAATAGAGAGAAAAAATTACCCAAACCTTTATTACTGAAAATTGCGCCAGACCTGACCACTTCGCAAATTGATGACGTCATCAGCCTTGCCCGGGAAATTAAATTAGATGGATTGGTAGCAACCAATACCACGATCAGTCGCGAAGGGTTAAGTCCGGAGTCAGCAGCTGCCGGTCAACAGGCCGGAGGTTTAAGTGGAGCCCCATTGAAATCAAGATCAACTGATATAATAAAATATATTCATGAAAAAACAAACGGCACCATTCCAATCATCGCCTCGGGTGGGATATTTAATGCAGATGACGCCAAAGAAAAATTAAATGCCGGGGCTTCCTTATTACAAGTGTGGACAGGGTTTATTTATGAAGGGCCGGCAATTGTAAAAAAGATTCTCAAAGGAATCTGATCGACAATTATCAGCTTATCCATTCCCCGTTCAACATTCATCATTCAATATTATTCTTCTGGTATTCCCATCAGCTGCTTCTATCGTCACTTTTACAACGTCATCGGGAAAAATGCCTGCAGCTTTTTCCGGCCATTCTACCATACAGATTTCTCCAGAATAGAGACAATCTTCCACACCCGACCGAATGGCTTCTTCTTCATCTTTCAGCCTGTACAAATCAATATGAAATATTTTTCCTCCGGGATAAACATATTCGTTAATAATTGAAAAAGTCGGGCTACCAACCCGGGAGCTTACTTTTATTTCGTCACATAAGGCATGAATGAATGTGGTTTTACCTGCTCCCATATTTCCATAAAAAGCAAAAACCTTTTTATCACCGGCATGTTGCCAAAATTTTTTAGCTGTTTCCAGAATATGCGCCAAATCGAAATTCCATTCCATAACACAAATATAAAACCGGCAGCATTAGCTGATATATAATCTTATCTCCATCGACAATTATCATACTTGATACAGCCGGGTAAACTAAATTTGTCGTTCGGTTGTAGTTATATTTTGACAAAATAGGATCAATTATGGAAACAGTGAATTGGAAAGTAGAAGGAATGAGTTGTGCCAATTGTGCACTAACGGTTGGTAATTATCTGAAAAAAGAAGGGTTGAAAAATGTAAAAGTAAATTTGATTGATGGTGATGTAAGGTTCGATATGGATGAAGATGTTTCCAAACAGGAAATTATTAAAGGAATCAAATCTCTCGGGTATGGCGTAAAAACAGGAGATGCAAATACTGAAATCAGCAAGGGCAGGCTTCTATCAACTCATTTACAGAAATTCTTTTTTTGTCTTGTTTTTACAGTGCCCTTAATATTACACATGTTACACAGGTGGGTTCATGTTGATTGGTTAATGAATCCATGGATGCAGTTGATATTATGCCTTCCGGTTTATATAGTTGGCATGAATTATTTCGGAAGAAGTGCCATCAAAAGTATCCGCAATGGCATGCCCAATATGAATGTCTTAATCGCACTAGGCGCTACTGCAGCATTTATATATAGTTTAACCGGAACTGTTTTTAGTTTGGGCGAAAACTATATGTTTTATGAAACTACAGCAACCATTATCACTTTGATATTTCTGGGCAATTATATTGAAGATGCCACTGTTCAGTCCACACAGAAAGCTTTGCACAGTTTATCAAAATCCCAGAAAGTAATGGCAAATATGATTGCTTATGATGACGAGCACCATGAACAAATATTTCCTGTCGAAAACACGCAATTAAGAAGCGGAGATTTGATTCTTATTAAATCAGGTGAACAGGTTCCTGCAGACTGTAAGATATTATGGGGTGATGCAAGCGTAAACGAAAGCATTATCACCGGAGAGAGTTTCCCCATTGAGAAATTTTCGAAAGATAATTTAATAGGGGGAAGCATAATAATGACGGGCACTGTAAAAGCGCAGGTGACTGCTGCAATGAAAGAATCCGTGCTTTCCAATATCATCAACCTGGTGAAACAGGCACAAGGTGAAAAACCACCTGTTCAGCAGATGGCAGATAAAATCAGTGCTATTTTTGTTCCGGTTGTATTAATAATTACCGCAATTACATTTATTGTAAATTTTTTGCTTTCAGGGCAATTAACGCCTTCAATTATGCGCAGTGTAGCTGTGTTGGTAATAGCCTGCCCCTGTGCCATGGGGCTTGCCACACCCGCGGCCATCGCTGTCGGGCTTGGTCGTGCTGCAAAAAACGGGATACTGTTTCGCAATGCAAAATCTCTCGAATTGTTCAAAAATATCCGGCAGGTGGTTTTTGATAAAACCGGAACACTTACAACAGGGATGTTTACGGTTAATAATTTTCAGATCACAGATGATCGTTTGAATAATAACCATTCCATACAGCCCAGCGATGATTTCAAACGCATTGTTTTCTCTCTTGAAAAATATTCTAACCACCCTATCGCAAAAAGCATTGCTTTATCATGGAAAATGAAAAACGAAATACGATGGAAAAAAATGGAAGAAATCAAAGGAATTGGCATGAAAGCTGAAGACAGACAAGGGAATATTTATTTCGCCGGGTCATACAATATTGCACCCGGTATTATTTCGGATAGCAACCATAATGTTTATGTTTTAAAAAATAATGAATTGCTGGGATGGATTGATGTGACTGATGAAATAAGGCCCGAAGCAAAATCAGTTATTGATTATTTCAAAAGCAGGAATATAAAAACCATTTTACTGAGTGGCGACAAAAAGGAAAAATGTGAAATGCTCGCCAGGCAATTAGGCATTGATGAAACAATTGCAGAGAAATCACCCGCAGAAAAATTAAACCAGGTTGAAAGACTGACCGGCATCGCTCCAACAGCAATGATCGGCGATGGCATTAATGACGCACCTGCACTTGCGAAAGCTACTATCGGTATTTCTATGAGCGACGCTTCACATATCGCTATGCAAACAGCAGATGTAGTGCTGATGAACAATGGCATCAGACATTTTCCGCTTGCATTAGGCTTGGGCAAACACACGTTCACTACTATCAAACAAAATTTATTTTGGGCTTTTTTCTATAATATAATCGCTATTCCTGTAGCAGCAACAGGATTACTTTCCCCCGCGATAGCCGCCATGGCCATGGGTTTCAGCGATGTTGTGCTTGCCGGAAATTCAGTAAGGCTGTTTGTAAAGAAGGTTGTTTAATTTAGCATTCATTGTTGATGTTTGTAGTTTGTGCCATCCGTAATGGATCAACTATGAACTATCAGCAACGCAATATGAATATCCCTGCTCTCCATATACTCAAGCAATATTTCAGGCATGATTCTTTTCGCCCGCTGCAGGAAGAAATCATCAATACCGTATTGCAAAAGAAAGATGTACTCGCATTACTTCCAACAAGCGGTGGTAAATCCATTTGCTTTCAGGTGCCTGCGCTAATGCAAAACGGGTTTTGCCTGGTGATCAGCCCGCTCATAGCATTGATGAAAGACCAGGTTGAACAACTTCGCAAAAAAGGAATCACGGCATTTGCGATTTATTCGGGCATGGGCAGGAAAGAAGTCATTAATACTTTAAAAGTTGCCGGCGAAAGTAATTGCAAGTTTTTATATGTTTCTCCCGAAAGGCTGGAAACAAATCTTTTCAGGGAATATCTTCCCTCTTTCAATATTAATTTAATTGCCGTGGATGAAGCGCATTGCATTTCCCAATGGGGTTATGATTTCCGTCCTCCTTACCTGCGTATCGCCCGGCTTCGGGAAGAGTTTCCGGATACACCTATACTGGCATTAACTGCTTCGGCAACAAGGGATGTACAGGAAGATATCTGCAGTAAACTCTTATTCAGAGAACGAAATATTCTTCGCCAGTCCTTTGAAAGACCAAATCTTTCGTACAGTGCTTTCAATGTTGATGTGAAGATGAATAAAATTTTGGAGATTTTGCAGAAGGTTGAGGGCTCCGGCATAGTGTATTGCAGAAGCCGAAAGCATACAAAAGAAATTTCAGATTTGCTGAACATGCATGGGTTCAGTGCAGACCATTATCATGCCGGATTAACCAGCGAACAAAGAAGCAGAAAACAGGAAGATTGGATTAATAATAAAATACGAATAATTGTTTGCACCAATGCATTTGGTATGGGCATCGACAAACCAGATGTGCGGACGGTAATCCACGCAGATGTTCCCGATGGTTTGGAGAATTATTACCAGGAGGCAGGGCGTGCCGGAAGGGACGGAAATAAATCTTATGCTGTTTTGTTATATACAAATAATGAGTTAACCGAATTAGAAACTTTACCAAGCATTCATTTTCCAACAACCGAAAAAATCAGGGAAGTTTACCAGGCAGTCATGAATTATCTGCAGGTTCCTGCAGGAAATGGTGAAGGCAATTATTATGATTTTGATATTACTGATTTTGTAAAAAAATTTAAACTGGACGTTCAACTTACCGTTTATGTCTTAAAAACATTGGAACAGGAAGAATGGGTTGCATTTAATGAACAGGTTTTTCTTCCCTCTAAAATCGGGTTCATTACAAATAAAGAATTGTTGTATGATTTTGAAAATTCACATTCCGCACTGGCGCCTGTTATAAAAACACTATTACGTACTTACTCCGGAATTTTTGACCAGCCTGTTTCTGTGCATGAAAAAACAATTGCTTTCCTGCTAAAAAAAGATATCGATGATGTGATCATTGAACTAAAAAAACTTAACGCTGCAGGCATTATTAAATATGAGCCGCAAAAAGACAGCCCTCAGTTATTTTTGATCAGGAACCGGGTAAAAGCTGATGAGTTATATATTGATCAAAAAAACCTTCAGAAAAGAAAAAAACAGTATCAGCATCGCATTAGCTCGATGCAGGACTATATCAGAAAAAATGAAAACTGTCGAAGCCAGTTCATTGCCCTGTATTTTGGAGATGCGGATGCAAAACCTTGCGGTATTTGCGATAATTGCTTACGCCAGAAGAAACTGAACTTGACCAATGAAGAGTTTAACAATATTCATCAAAGGATTATTGAAACCATTTCGTCCAATATGGTTGACACTAACCAGTTACTGCAACAATTTTCCGGTATACACAAAGAAAAAATCTGGAAAGTAATCAATCACCTCCAGGCTGAAAATAAATTATTGGTTGATAAAACCGGACGATTAACACTTAACATTAAATGCTGAAAACAGTTTTAAACATCAGGCGTTAATCAACACGCTTTTTCAGCAACGAATAACTAAAATGATAATCAAAAATTACTTTTACAATCACCAATAACGCCTCACTGCCACTATCACTACTTTCACCTCCTGCTCCTTCCACCCAATCCTAATGCGCCTAATAAACTTCTGGTAATAACACTCGCCGCAGTTCTTTCCATTTGCTTTACAGCAGGATTGGCAAGTAGTTTATCCAGTGTTGATGGCTGGGGCTTTCCGCTACCGCCTGTGTTATTGTTAGCAGCGTCCTGCAATTTTCTGGTCAGTATTTCGTATGCACTTTCATTATCGATTACCTGATTATATTTGGCAACTATTTTCGATTGCATAACGATTGCATCAATTTCACCTGGTGACAGAATATCCATCCTGCTTTGCGGAGGCCGCATCATGCAATGAACAAGCGGTGTGGGTACCCCACTTTCATTCAGCATAGTAACAAACGCTTCCCCGATTCCAAGTTGTGTAATAAGGTCTTCTGTTTTATAAAATGAAGTAGTAGGATAATTTTGTGCCGTTTGCACAATGGTTTTCCTGTCGGCAGCTGTAAATGCACGCAACGCGTGTTGCACTTTAAGGCCAAGTTGCGCCAACACGCTTGACGGAATATCCATCGGGTTTTGTGTACAGAAGAAGACACCTATACCTTTTGAACGGATCAGCTTAATAATAGTTTCAATTTGTTTCAGCAAAGCGTCGCTGGCCGATTCAAAAACAAGATGAGCTTCATCAATAAACATGACCAGCTTCGGTTTATCGATATCCCCTTCTTCTGGGCATGTGGCATACAATTCCGCTAACATCTGCAACATGAAAGTGGAAAATAATTTCGGCTTGTCCTGCAAATCCGTAACACGCAGCACGCTCACCATTCCGCGGCCGTCATCCGCAATCCGCATCAGATCACTCACCTCAAAACTCTTTTCGCCGAAAAAAACATCTGCGCCTTGTTGCTGTAGTTCTACTACTTTTCTCAATATGGTACCTGTTGATGTAGTTGCAATATTTCCATAGCTTTTGGTTATTTCATCTTTCCCTTCGTTGCTGATATACTGGAGCACTTTGGTAAAATCCTTCAAATCGAGCAACGGAAGTTTATTATCATCACAATATTTAAAAATCATAGCTACCAGGCCCTCCTGAGTATCATTTAACTCCAAAATTTTTGACAACAAAACCGGGCCGAACTCACTAACAGTGGCGCGTAACCTAGAACCTTTTTCATTACTCAGTGTCAGGAATTCTACGGGATAAGCAGCGGGTTTAAAATCAATTCCAATCTTTTTACATCGGTCAGTTATTTTGTCATTAATAACCCCGGCAGCGCCTAATCCACTCAGGTCTCCTTTAATATCCATTACCAGGACCGGAACACTGGCGTCGCTCAGGGCCTCGGTAATCATTTGCAAGGTTTTTGTTTTACCTGTACCTGTTGCACCGGCAATCAAACCATGGCGGTTCATAGTTTTCAGCGGAAGGTTTATTACAGCTCCATCCACAGCCTGCCCGTCCAACATACCGATACCGATCTTTACTGATTCGCTTTTAAAAGTATACCCGTTGTTTACCGCCTGTAAAAAAGCATCTTTGTTATTTGCCATAATAAAATCTGATTATGAGTTAGGATAAATTTTTGAAGTAGCTATATGGTATAAATAACAGCATGGTAGCTGTTGAATATCGGCTGGTTAACAGATAAAATTTTTGACGGAAAATTTTTATTGAACAAAATGTGATCAGCATGATGCAACTATACTTTCTCTTCCAGTAATTGCTTTACCAGGTTCTCCAGCTCTTTCAAACGTTTTTCAATTTCAGGAAGCTTCCTGCTTACCGCCTGGCTGCGCAATGCATTGGTATATTCAAATGCAGGTGACCCCGTTACTGCAGAGTTGGGTACTTTAATAGATTTACTTACCCCACTTTGTGCATTTATCCTGCTACCATCCGCAATTTTTAAATGGCCCACAATTCCGGCTTGTCCGCCAATCATTACATTATTGCCAATTTTTGTACTGCCACTTACTCCGGCCTGTGCGGCAATTACCGTATTGTTACCCACTTCCACATTATGCGCAATCTGAATCAGGTTATCCAGCTTCGCGCCGGATTTAATAAATGTTGATCCGATTGTTGCCCGGTCAATGGTGGCATTGGCCCCAATCTCTACAAAATCTTCTATTATCACATTACCGATTTGGGGCACTTTTTTAAAACTCCCATCATCTTGTGGTGCAAAACCGAAACCATCGCTGCCAATAACTGTACCAGCATGAACAGTAACATTTTTTCCAATCAAGCAATCATGATAAATTTTTACTCCTGCATGCAAAATCGAATTGTTACCTATTTTCACATTATTGCCAATATAGGTATTGGGAAAAATTTTTACATTATCCCCTATTAAAACATTTTCGCCCAGATAAGCGAATGCCCCTATAAATATTTTCTCTCCAAGTTTAGCCGTTTTTGAAATATAAGAAGGCTCTTGAACTCCTACCATCTGTTGCGAAACAATTTCCTGGTATTTTGCAAGCAATGTTGCAAATGCCGAATACGCATCTGCTACACGTATCAATGTTGAAGAAACCTGTTGTTTCAATTCAAGAGTTTCGTTAATGATAATAACCGAGGCCTGAGTGGTGTATAAATGTTCTTCGTATTTTGGGTTGGCCAGGAAAGCAAGCTCTCCTTTCTTCGCTTCTTCAATTTTTCCAAAAGAAGTCACCATGGCATTCGGGTCACCTTCTATTTTTCCACCAATTAATAGCGCGATCTGCGCAGCAGGAAATTGCATAAAATATATGGTTGCTGATAATAATTCATGCCTTGCATTCCCGCTTTTCCTTCATCGCCTGTGAATAATGAATTATCATCGGATATGACAAATATAAAATTTTTTTACCGGGCTTGACAAAGTTTGATGGATTAATGCATTATCAACTTCAGAAATATCTTTAACACTTCCATCCTTGAAAAGAATGTTAATGCGTTCATCCATGGGGTTATAAGTGGTGTTGATGGCCTCCCCATTAAAAACAAAATAAGTTACTTCCTCCTTTCTAATACCCAAGTGAAGAACAGCTTTATTTTTTAATTCATTTAAAAGATTTTCACTAACCGGGTTTGCCTGCAACTTTACTTTAAACAATTTTCTGTCAATAAGCAGCCGACAAAGGGTTGATAAAATTTTATCATGATGAAACATCCAGTTTTTAATGGCATTCGTAATATCAAAGTCATCAAGCAGGCAAAATTTATCGAGGTGTTTTTCAATCACATTTTCACCCGGCAAAACCTCTAAAAAAAAATCAAGTGTTAATGATCCTGATGATAAAGTTTCTCCCCGGGCAATCAATTCCTTTGCCCGGGCAATAATTTTTACAAGCATTTTTTCAGCACATAAAACGGTTTTATGCAAATACACCTGCCAGTACATTAACCTCCGGGAAACCAAAAATTTTTCAATAGAATAAATGGCCTTTTCTTCAACCATCAATTCACCATCATAAACAGTAAGCATTTTAATAATACGGTCATACCCGATTACGCCTTCGGAAACGCCGGTAAAAAAACTATCTCTCGTCAGATAATCCATCCTGTCCACATCAAGTTGCCCGGAAATCAGCTGATGCAGAAATTTTTTAGGGTAGTTGTTGGTAAAAATAGCAATAGCGGTTTCCAGTTGCCCATTGAATTCTTCATTCAAAATCCGCATAATTAAAATAGAAATAGCTTCATGCTCCACATCTTTTATCAGGATGTTTTCCAGGGCATGGGAAAAAGGGCCATGGCCGATGTCGTGCAGCAGGATGGCAATTTTTGCACCCAGTTCTTCTTCTGCAGTTATTTCAAAACCTTTATTTTTTAATTCAGACAAGGCATTGCACATTAAATGATATGCCCCTAAAGAGTGATGCAGCCGGGTATGCATTGCGCCGGGGTATACTAGATGAGCAAATGCCATTTGATGAATGCGCCTCAACCGCTGGTAATAAGGATGGGCAATAATCTGAAGCAGCAAAGGATGATCTACTGTAATGAAACCATAAACCGGATCATTAATGATTTTTCTGTTTTCGCTGCCTGGCATGTTATATATATTTGTTAAAACCTTTAAAAATGGTTCACAAATGTAGCATTGCTGCCCATATAAATTAATTTTGAATTGGCTGAATGAACCAGCAGCCGAATATGGTTATTACTGCACAAGCGAGCGTGGCAACGGTGCTGAAAAAAGTTAACAGGCTGGTTACTACAAAACAATAATAACTAACCATCAAACATCAATAATGATTGTATGATTTACAATAGTCATACATCCGGCACTTTAAACTTTTAACAGAATGTCATTAGGAAAAATACTCTGGGTTGATGATGAAATTGATAGCCTGCAGTCGCAGATTTTATTTTTGGAAAACAAGGGATATGAAGTAAGTTCTATGACCAATGGCTTTGATGCAATTGATTACGTGAAAGATCATTTTGTGGATGTGGTATTGATTGATGAAACAATGCCGGGTATCACCGGGCTGGAAACTCTGGCAAAAATCAAAGAGATGAACCAGCAGATACCAGTTGTGTTGATTACAAAAAATGAAACGGAAAACCTGATGAACGAAGCGATCGGCAGTCAGATAACTGACTACCTGATTAAGCCTGTTAACCCCAACCAGGTGTTGTTAAGTCTTAAAAAAATAATCGACAATAAAAGACTGGTTGCAGAGAAAACCACAACAGCTTACCAGCAGCAGTTCCGTAATTTGTTTATGGCATTGAACAGCAATCCTGATCATAATGAGTGGATGGAAATCTACAAAAAGTTGGTGTACTGGGAACTTGAAATGGAGAAAAGTGACAGTCCGGAAATGCGTGAAGTGCTACAGACGCAGAAACAGGAAGCCAATACGGAATTTTTCAAATTCATATCAAAAAACTATGCATCCTGGATACATCCAAAAAGCGGGAATGCGCCTGTAATGTCACACACACTTTTTCATTCAAAAGTTTTTCCAAATATTGAAAAAGGTGTACCGACATTTTTTATTTTAATCGATAATCTTCGTTTTGATCAGTGGAAAGCCATACAACCCATTTTTGCAGAAAGTTTCCGAATACTCGAAGAAGATACTTTTTACAGCATTTTGCCAACCGCGACACAATACAGCCGCAACGCTATTTTTGCAGGGCTTCTGCCTGTTGAAATAGAAAAACAATTCCATCAGCAATGGAAAAACGATGATGAAGAAGGAGGAAAAAATTTATTTGAAGAAGACTTTTTTAAAACCCAGTTAAAAAGGAGGGCAAAAGATAATATCAGATTTTCGTATACTAAAGTTTTAAACTATCAGGCGGGACAGGATCTGGTAAACAATGTGCACAATTTGCTCAATAATGATCTCAATATTATTGTTTATAATTTTGTGGATATGCTTTCCCACGCCCGTACAGAAATGGAAGTGCTGAAGGAACTGGCAAGCGATGAAATCAGTTACCGTAGCATCACTACAAGCTGGTTTGTGCATTCTCCGTTACACCAGGCGCTGAAAAAAATCGCCGATAAAAAATTCAATATTGTTCTTGCAACAGACCATGGAAGCGTTCGCGTTAAAACACCTTATAAAGTTATAGGTGATAAACAAACTACTACAAACCTTCGCTACAAACACGGACGCAATCTTAATTACGAACCGAAAGAAGTTCTTGCATTCCGTGACCCGCGTGAAGCCGGGCTCCCCGTTCCTACAGTAAACTCTTCTTTTATTTTTGCCAAAGAAGATGGCTTTTTATGTTATCCGAACAATTACAATTATTACGCAAATTATTATCGTAACACATTTCAGCACGGAGGTATCAGCTTGGAAGAAATGATAGTGCCAGTTATCAAAATGGCCAGTAAAGGCTGATGCAAAATTTACTACCCTCCTGATGTTATATTTTCTTATCAACAATTATTGAGTTGTTGTGGATAAAATTGATCAGCACATTGCAATTATGCTTTTTTGTATGGCTAATTTTGATGGCAATATTAGCATTGGAAAGATATGAAGTACACACAAGCAACATTAGACAAGATCGAAAAAATTTTAGATGAAGCGGAATACATGATACGTTATGAAAGGGGAAATTTCCAGAGCGGCTATTGCATATTGGAAGAAAAGAGAATTGTTGTATTGAATAAATTTCTGCAAATGGAAGGTCGCATCAACACGTTAATTGATATCATACCGCAATTGGTTATTCAACCTGAATTACTGACACCTGATACAAAAAAAACTTATGATGAAGTTATAGCCAAATATGAGGCAGGGAATATGCAGGTGTGAAAATTTATGAAATTATATTTCTCTGTATCCAGTATTTTCACATGTTCGAATCTCTCCATTAGTGTATTTTTGTTTCGTGAGTTATCCTTCCTTAAAAATCACTTTTCTTGGAACTGGCACCAGCAGTGGTGTACCAATGATAGCATGCTCATGTAAGGTTTGCACATCGGCTGATAGAAAAGATAAAAGGCTTCGTTCAAGCATACTTATTGAATCGGCCACAACAAAACTTGTTATTGATTCTACACCTGATTTCCGTTATCAGATGTTACGGGCAGAGGTGAAACATTTGGACGCTATAATTTTTACCCATCCGCATAAAGATCACGTTGCCGGATTGGATGATGTCCGGGCATTTAATTATTTCTCCGGTAGGCCCATGCAGGTCTTTGCCAATGAAATGACCCAGGAAGTCATTATCCGCGAATTTCCTTATGCTTTTGCAGATGTACGATATCCCGGAATCCCGGAAATCAAACTAAATACAATTGCCACTGATCCCTTTATTATTGGCGATATTCCCGTTATACCGATAATAGTATGGCATTTAAAAATGCCCGTACTGGGTTTTCGGTTCGGAAAATTTACTTACATCACCGATGCCAACAGAATTGAAGAAGCAGAAAAAGAAAAAATTAAAGGCAGTGAAATTATGGTCCTGAATTCACTAAGGAAGGAAAAACATATTTCACATTTTACGCTGGAAGAAGCCGTTGAATTAACCAACGAACTGAAAATTCCACAGGCCTATTTCACACATATCAGTCATCAGCTTGGTTTACACCAATCCATCAATTCCTCTTTGCCCGAAAGCAGGCAATTAGCTTATGACGGGCTGCAATTAAATATCTGAACCGGTTAACTTCAAATTTCAGGTTTTAAGGATAGAATAAGAATTAACAAATCAAAAACAAACTTTGCTCATCTTTCCAAGTCCAACAAGCCTTCAAACTAAAACAAAATAATATGAAAAAATGGATGCTTACTTTAAGTGCTTCCCTTTTGCTTGGCAGTATGTCATTTGCGCAAGCTTATTTTGAGATAATGCCATCCGGGGGCTATACTTTTTCTGATAGAGTGAGTGATGGTAATACCTATGGAAAAATTGACGGTAATTTTAATATTGGAGGTTCTCTAATGTTTAATGTTAACCGAAGGGTTGGTTTTGAAATGATGTACAACCATCTCGGTACTACATCTGGCGAATATTATTATGGACAGCAAAATCAAATCAGCCAGGGAAATTTAGCAATGGATAATATTATGTTCGGGCCGGTTGGGACTTTTGATGTACCGGGTTCCCCGGTAAGACCATTTATAGGCGGCTTGATGGGAGCTACAATTTTCACCCCGGGGGTGACCGGATATTCTAATGACACCAGATTTACCGTTGGGGCCGAATTTGGGACAAATGTTTATTTCAACCCCTGGTTTGGATTACGTTTTAAAGCTCAGTTACTCGCCCCACTCGATGGCTCCGGTCAGGGTTTCTATGTTGGCGACCACAGCAGTGGCGGTACTGCCTCAACCGGTGTTCTGCAATTCAGTTTGAACGCCGGGTTAGTGATCGGCCTGGGAAGGGTTATGCCGGAATCAAGACACAGGCCTCATCCCGCTCCCCCCCGCCCAAGATACCGTTATTATTCGCCATACCGCTATTAATGAGATAACGGCAATGTATATCTGAAAACAAAAATACCCAAACACCACATTACCTTAAAATAGTATTTTTTAAAAAAAGCAGATGCTTAATTTGCCATCTGCTTTTTTATGCTAAAAGACCACATAAAAGAATATTTTTCATTTACAAAAAAAGAAAGAACCGGCATTTTTATATTATTGGCGGTTATCATGATTGTCTTCCTTGTGCCCCATTTTTTTTTACAACAGAAAGTAAAAAGTGATAAACAGGCGTTTGAACAATTCAAAAATGAAATTGCACAGTTAAAACCAGAAAAAAAAGATTCAGATAAACATGATAACCTGAATTCAGGCCAGGAAGATGCTTATGAGAAAAAATATGATAATAAATCAGCTCATAAAGAAGCTACTGAGTTGTTTTATTTTGATCCCAATACAGCTACTGCAGACGAATGGAAAAAATTGGGAATGCCTCACAAAACGATAAAAACCATTTTGCACTATATATCAAAAGGTGGAAAATTTCTGAAGCCGGATGAATTAAAAAAAATCTATGGCTTAAGCCTGGATAAATATGAGCAATTATTCCCCTATATAAAAATCAAAAATGAATACGCAAGTCAAAAAGCGGACACTGCTAACATTAGTACCCAGAAAAAATTTACACAATACAAACATAAAGAACCCGAGCCAATAGATATTAATGAGGCGGATACTTCGAGCTTTCTGATGTTGCCTGGAATCGGGAGCAGGCTTGCAAACCGTATCATTAATTTTCGAAATAGGCTTGGCGGCTTTTATTCAGCAGAACAGGTTGCAGAAACTTACAATTTGCCAGATTCAACCTTTCAAAAAATAAAGCCATTTTTGAAAGTCGGTAGTAAATCTGTAAATAAAATAAATATTAATACTGCTGATGTTTCTGATTTAAAAGTGCACCCGCTTATCAAATGGAACATCGCCAATGCAATTGTTCAATACAGGCAACAGCATGGAAATTATAAATCCATAGAAGACCTGCAACAGATTACAATCATTACCCCCGAAATCTTTGAAAAAATCTCTCCTTACTTAAAAACTAACAACCGTTAGTTTTTGTCAAAAATAATTTTATCTTTGTGTAGCCGTCGGAAACGATTCTTGATTTTGCTAATGATTGTTTGCCAGTTTACCAGGCAATAGCCGTTAAGGTTGTTGCCTGATTCTTTTACATCAACTACGAAAAAAAATTAAATGAATTTCCAAAAAAGTGAACTAACCGGGCAAGTTGTGGCATCCGTTCGTGATTTCGCACTGCAACATATTAAACCATATGTAATGGAATGGGATGAAAGCCAGCAGATGCCCTTAGCGCTTTTTAAAGAAATGGGAAAGCTGGGCATTATGGGTGTTTTGGTACCTGAACAATATGGAGGTGCAGGCCTGAGCTATATAGAGTATGCTTCCATCATACAGGAAATAGCCAAAGTATGTGGTTCGATTGGCCTGAGCGTTGCAGCACATAACTCACTCTGTACAAATCACATTTTAACTTTTGGTAACGCGGATCAAAAAAATAAATACCTGCCTAAACTTGCCAGCGGAGAATATTTAGGGGCATGGGGATTAACAGAACCTAATACCGGTAGTGATGCCGGCAACATGAAATGTACCGCCGTAAAAGATGGAAATGATTGGATTTTGAACGGTACCAAATGCTGGATAACACATGGAAAAAGCGGAGATATTGCAGTGGTGATTGCGAGAACCGGAGAACCGAGAACCAGGGATAATGCTACTGCATTTATTATTGAGCGAGGCACAAAAGGTTTTACTGGGGGAAAAAAAGAAAACAAATTGGGTATGCGTGCCAGTGAAACCGCCGAAATGATTTTTGATAACTGCCGGATTCCGGATACAAACCGGTTGGGAAATGTTGGTGAAGGTTTCAAACAATCTTTAAAAATTCTGGATGGTGGAAGAATTTCAATTGCAGCATTATCGGTAGGTATTGCCAAAGGTGCTTATGAAGCAGCAGTTCAATATTCAAAAGAACGTCAGCAATTCGACCAGCCGATTGCAAACTTCCAGGCAATTTCATTTAAGCTGGCAGATATGGCTACGGAAATAATGGCAGCTGAATTACTAACTATGCAAGCTGCGAGTTTAAAAAATGATGGGTCGTATATGACGAAACAGGCAGCTATGGCAAAATATTACTCCAGTGAGGTTGCTGTTAAAGTGTCAACTGATGCAGTACAAATATTTGGTGGATATGGGTACACTAAAGATTTTCCAGTCGAAAAATTTTATCGCGACAGCAAACTATGCACCATTGGTGAAGGAACTTCGGAAATTCAAAAAATTGTAATAGCAAGAGAAGTGTTAAAATAATCAATATACTTTCGGGATTTCTCTAATTGTGGTATAATAACCATTTTATTACATACTTGCATATATCCTGTTTGAATTTTGCAATAGTTAACTATCAAATTGCATCGTCCCAGTCAATTTGATGCTTTGATGCCGGTATCACTCACATGAAATAATTACGGGTAATTAAACAAATTTCTCTCCCAAAAAATCTTTATTAGCTAGTTTTCTACCCAAAAACATCAGATATACTTAAGGGAAAACCCTCATTATTATCAGTTTGTACAATAAAATTTATAAGATTTTGTTATAGAGTTTTATTAAAAATTCATGTAGTATAAACACTACTATGAATATCTATTTTTTTACTTGATTTTGAACAATTTGTAAAATATGGATAACAGGTCAAGGAGTTTTTGACCTTTTATCGGTACTACTGCAAAAATCCAAATTAATGAAAAACTCTTGTCTTCGTCTCAAGACCCTTATCCCCTCGTATACCTATGGGATATTATTGCTTTTCATATTATTATTAATAAATACCCGGGCACTAAAAGCACAGTATTCAAACTGGACACTCACTTCCAGTTTTACCCCTTCGGTATGTGGTGGAACTGCGACAGCTCCAACTGCAGGTTCTGGAGTTAGCAATATTAGTGCAACACCCAATGCAACCAGTGGTTATTCCGGCACAGGCTTCACAACTTCGGCTACAGCGCCTAGTACGAGCTCAACGGCCTATTTTCAATTTACTTTTACAAATACATCAGCGAACACGATAACTTTCAGTAATGAAAGTTTAACTGGTTATAATGGTGGATCTTCTGCACCTAACGCAAGAATGCAATGGTATTATTCAACAGATGGGTTTACCACGAGCACATTACTTGCTTCTGGAATTTCCATATCCCCAAATTCTACAGCAACAAGCAGTCCCGGAACAAATATTTTAGTAAGTGCAGGGCAAACCCTTACAATAAGGGTATATTTTTATAGGGCAAATTCAACAAGCACAACTTTCGGAGTAACCAATATTCAGTTGCAAGCTTCCGCTCCTTCAGTCCCTTCAGCATTTTCTGCAAGTTCAGGCAATACCCAAAATGTGCTTTCGTCAACAGCAGATGCTGCGAGCGATAACGTAATTCTCGCATACAACACTACAAATACGTTCGGCACACCGGTAGCAGGAACCGTTTATAATGCAGGTAATTCTATACCGGGTGGAGGAACGGTTTTATATGCCGGTGCTGCAGGATCAAATTTCTATACACATACCGGTTTAACAAACGGATCTACTTATTATTATTCATTATGGTCAGTAAGTTCCGGAAGTTGCGGTTATTCATCGGCGTTAAGCGCTAACGCTACTCCAGTCGGACCTTGTTCTACACCTTCCGTAGCAACAAGTTTGGTTTTAACACCAACAACTGGTAGTGTAAGTGCAACGTTTACTGCGCCGGCAAGCGTTCCTACCGGTTATATTGTTATTAGAACTACAAGTTCTACAGCCCCATCTGTTCCTGTTAATGGCACTGCATATTCCGCAGGTGCATCTGCGCTTGGCGGCTATGTAGTTTCAGTAAATACAGGTACGGGCTTTACAGATAATGGTTTAACGCCATCAACACAATATTGGTATTGGATATACTCCTACAATTCGTCATTATGCTCAGGAGGACCAGTGTATTCTGCTACAAGCTTAAATGGAAATACAACGACTTCAGGATGTTCATCAAATACTTTGTACTGGGCAGGTCAGGGCTCAAATCTTGCAGGAACAACCGGAACTGATTTTAGTAGTACAGCAGCTAACTGGTCAACCAACTCAAGTTCTTATGTCGCATCATCAACGATACCAAACGCATGTTCAAATCTTGTAATGAACTTAACCGGCACTAGTAATTATACAGTTAGTGTGTCTTCTAATATAACCGTTAATTCCATTACTATAAATTATACAGCAGCTCCTACCAATTCCAGAACTTTCACATTAAATATCGGGACTTACAATTTTGCCACCGTTTCAAATTTTACCGTGAACAGCGGAGGTTCAAGCAAAGCTTTAACCATGAATATCAGTATTTCCAATGGCGGAAATCTGACAATTGGAGGCAATTTATCGTGCGCCATACCCAGTTCATCTCAGGCAGATGTCTTAGAATTCAGCAATTCAGGAACGATGACAGTGAATGGCACTACACTCGCTACCGATCTGAGCTCATCCTCCTCTGCCGGTGTAGAATTTCTTATCGGCAATTCGCCTGCTATTACTACTTTCAACGGGTCTGTTACATTTGATGACGGTTCGAATGGAAGTTCAAGTACCAGCGGCGCGGGTATTGGGGTAACCACAGCCGGAGCTACCGGTGAATTCATCTTCAATGGCAATTTGATATTAGGACCGGCAGCTTTTACAATCGGTGTTACCAATGCTACCGTTCTTTTCTCAGGTTCTTCTGCTCAAACTATAACAAGTAATATGAACAGTTATGCCTTTGCTCCGGGTATAGTTCAAATTGGAACTGGTAGCGGGGCCAGTGCAGTTACTTTATCTCATGGAACGTCAACTAACCCGTTATTTGAGCCTTCTTCTCAACTTGTGATTAATAATAATGCTACATTGACACTAGGTTCTGGCGAAACTATGAATTCTTTTAATAATGGTTCCGGTACAATATCTGTTTTAGATAGCGGCACTCTGATTATAAATGGGATTCACGTCACCAATTCACAAACAGGCAGCAACTTCCCTGGCAGGTATGGAAGTTATACTTTAGGAAATAACAGCACCGTTACGTATAACAGTACATCATCACAAACCGTTTATAATGGAGTAACTTATGGCAACCTTTCGATTGCCAATTCTTCGAGTGCTGTAGCCACTGCGGGGGGGGCACTTACCATTGCCGGCAACTTAACTATCAACAATTCTGCAATTTTCGCTGCAAGCAGTTATTCCCATAGCATTGCAGGTAATTTTAGCAATAATGGAACCTTTACTGCAGGAACGAGTACTGTGAATTTTAATGGCTCATCAGCTCAGATTATAGGAGGCTCATCAGCAACCTCATTTAATAATCTTACCATTAACAACAATAGTGGTGGTGTATCATTGATAGATGGAACCAATAATCAAACAAAAACCGTAACAGGAACATTGACCTTAACCAGCGGTTTAATTACAACTTCGACAAGCAACCTATTGGCGCTAAGCAATACGGCTTCTACAAGCCTTGGCAATTCGAGTTACACCAACACATCGTATATAATCGGCCCCATTCAAAGAACAGGTTCCACCGCTTTTGTTTTCCCTATAGGTGGGGCAAATGGGTACGAACCAATTGGTATATCAGCAACGAGTAATGGCTCAAGCCAGATATTCAGGGCGCAATATTCAAGGTCAAGTGGTTCTGCTCTTGGAGCGATTTCAACCGGGTCGACTCTTAAAAGAGTGAGCAGTTGTGATTATTGGAATCTGAACCTTTATAATGGCAGTGGCACCCAGCTTTCAACTTTATCAGGTGCAACTATCGGAATAACTCTATACTGGAATCAGAATAACCCATGCACCGGCGGTTACGTTAACGATTTAGCTACGCTTGCTATCGGCCATTTCAACGGAACAAACTGGGATGAAATAGGCGCATCAGGTTACAGCACATCAGGTGGAACAACTAATGGTTCTATTACCTATGCTGCTACATCATCTTTCAGTCCTTTTGCCCTTGCATCAACATCAGGAGCCTATAACCCTTTACCCATTACTCTTTATTATTTCAATGCGACAAAAGAAACCGGATACAATAAATTAACATGGAAAGCAGAGTGCACTTCATCATCCTCCATATTTGAAGCACAACGTTCAACGGATGGGATAAACTACTCCATAATTGATTCGGTTAATGTAGCATCCGCCTGTTCATCGCCTTTCGTATACAATGATTACAACACTTCAGGTGAGCAGATATATTACAGGCTTAAGATGATTGACATAGATGGAACAATCACTTATTCAAATGTTGTGTTAATAAGCAACAATAGCTACAATACTTTTGGTATGACGGTTCAGCCAAATCCTGTTATCAATGATGCAAATCTTTTGGTTTCATTGACATCGGCGCAAAACCTGCAATTGATTGTGATGAACGTGAACGGTGCGCAAGTTTTCAGCAAATCGCAACAATTACATACGGGAATAAATAACCTGACTTTGCCTACTTCTAACCTGATAAAAGGAATGTATATAGTCAAAGGGGTATTTGCAAACGGTCAAACAAAAACATTAAGTTTCATAAAACGATAAAACGAAGAAGGGTAGATACAAAAGCCTGCAATTACAATTTGCGGGCTTTTATATTTCAGGCTAAATAATCTTCATCCTCTTTAGTCCCGTATTTATCAAAAAGCCTGTCGATAGCACCTGAAAAAATCGGAAACTTTTCTTTGGTAAAATTTTTAATAACTTCTACAGCTTTATATGCCTGCTCTTCAGTAAGTCCGTTGGCAACCAGGCGGTCAATTAGTTCTTTCATAACCCTAACCGATTAATTAAATTTTTTGAAATGGAAATTATTGCCAGGTCCGGCCATCAAATTTTAAATCTAAAAACTATGCTACTTTCAACAGGTTCATTTTGCTCTTGTCAAATTTCTTTTTGGCATAATCCAATTCAACATGAAGTTTATGTTCTTTTGTAGACGGCATTTCAAACATGGCATCTGTGAAAATACTTTCACAGATACTGCGAAGACCACGGGCCCCTAATTTATATTCGATAGCTTTATCCACCATAAAATCCAATACCTTATCATCAACTGTCAACTGGATATTTTCTATCTCAAATAATTTCTTATACTGGCGGATAAGGGAATTTTTTGGTTCTGTTAAAATAGAATGCAATGTTACCCTGTCCAACGGATGCAGGAAAGTAACAATAGGCAGGCGCCCAAGCAACTCGGGTATCAATCCAAATGTTTTCAGATCAGGTGCATTTACAAACTGCAATAAATTTTTCTTGGCGATTTCCTGTTGTTCTTTATTTACATTAAAACCTATTGCATTGGTGTTAATCCTTCTGGCAATAATTTTATCGATTCCATCGAAAGCTCCTCCGCAAATGAAAAGAATATTTTGAGTATTTATTTTGACCAGCTTTTGCTCGGGATGTTTTCGCCCTCCTTGCGGGGGAACCAGCACATCGGTTCCTTCCAGTAATTTTAATAAACCCTGCTGAACACCTTCACCACTTACATCACGGGTGATAGAGGGGTTATCGCCTTTTCTTGCGATTTTGTCGATCTCATCTATATATACGATTCCTCTTTCAGCAGAGGGTACATCATAATTACAAACCTGCAATAACCTGGTTAAAATGCTTTCAACATCTTCACCAACATAACCAGCTTCGGTAAATACGGTCGCATCAACAATGGCAAAAGGAACATTTAATAATTTGGCAATAGTTTTGGCAAGAAGTGTTTTTCCTGTGCCCGTTTCTCCCACCATAATAATGTTACTTTTTTCAATCTCTACATCATTATCACTTACCTTTTGCTGTAATCTTTTGTAATGATTATATACAGCAACTGCTAAAATTTTTTTTGCTTCATCCTGCCCAATCACATATTCATCCAAAAACCTTTTAATCTCCACCGGCTTTTTAACAGTAAGCTTGAATTGGGAAGTAGTGTGCACATTATCTTCACGCAGCATCAATTCCTGTTGAATAATTTCCTGGGCATGCTCAACGCAGTTTTCACATATATGTCCGTCCTGACCCGCTATTAATATTTTTACTTCATCACGGCTTCTTCCGCAAAATGAACAATGCAAAGTATTTTTAGCCATACCTTTTCTTTAAATTACGTGTAAAGTTATTTAACTTATTTAGCTAATACGAATAAAAAACCCAAAACTTCCGGAACAAAGGGAAAACCACCGGTAGTTTTGGGGAATGAACCGGAATATTACTATAGCTTTTCTATAATCTTATCTACAATACCATATTCAATCGATTCCTTGGCATTCATCCAGTAATCTCTTTCAAAATCTTTATACACTTGGTCAATTTTCTTGCCACAATTTTCGGCAAGAATACGGGCACCAATTTCTTTTGTTTTTTTAATCTGTATTGCTTGTATTTCAAGATCTGCGCTTACCGCCTGATAATGACCGCCAATACTGGGTTGATGAATCATTACTTCACCATGAGGAAAAATAAAACGTCGGCCTTTTACACCACCGCTTAATAAAATGGAACCCATTGACGCTGCCAATCCCATGCAAATTGTACTCACGGGGCTTTTCAACATCCGCATGGTATCGTAAACGACCATGCCGCTGGTTACCATACCTCCCGGGCTGTTGATGAAAAATTTTATTTCTTCGCCGGGCTTATCTGCATCCAATAATAATAATTTATTCACTACTTCTTTTGCTGATCTGTCATTTACATCTCCCCAAAAATATACGCTCCTGTTTTCGAAAAAATATTTTTCCATTTTTTTCATCAGCATACCCATATCCTGTCCCTTTTCTTCTTTGGGCTCCTGTTCATCAGGTTCTTCTTCCATTTTAAAAGGCTTCATTAAATATTTTGAATAATACATAAATTATGATTTGTTTAGTTCTTTGATAGATTAGGATTTATTTTCCTTTTTGGGATTCAGCAAAAGCACTTCATCAACGAGCCCGTAGTCTTTTGCTTCCATGGCAGTGAGCCAGTAATCGCGGTCGCAATCTTTTTCAATTTGTTTTGCAGTTTTACCTGTATGCACAGCATAAATTTCGTATAACTCTTTTTTTATTTTTTTAATCTCGTTTACCGTGATTTCAATATCCGTTGCCTGTCCCCCAATTGCACCGGAAGGCTGATGCATCATGACCCTGCTGTGTTTAAGTGCCGTACGTTTTCCTTTTGTGCCGGCACACATTAATGTAGCAGCCATTGATGCAGCCATGCCAATGCAAATAGTAGCCACATCAGGGCTGACATATTGCATAGTATCATAAACCCCAAGACCGGAATACACACTACCACCCGGGCTGTTTATATACATTTGAATGTCGCGATGACGGTCTGTACTGTCAAGAAACAATAATTGTGCGGTAATAATATTGGCTACTTCGTCATTGATGGGATATCCCAAAAAAATAATGCGGTCCATCATCAACCGGCTATAAACGTCCATAACGGCAACGTTCATCGGTCTTTCTTCAATAATGTTAGGAGTAAGGTTGGTGACGAGATATTTGTTATAATCATTAAGCGTGTTACTGGAAATACCACGGTGCTTTACCGCATAATTCTCGAATTCCTTTTGATGGTTCATATATTATTGTTCGGATTTAAAAATGATATTAGCAAATTAATCATTCAAATCTCCGTCCAAACTTTGAAATTGCCAAAAAACTGACAGAGTAGCAGAAGTTTCCGGTTTTCAGTTGACACCACGGAATTTTTAATCAAAAAGTGAAGTAAAAACTCGAAACCGAAAAACTTCGAACCATGAACTATTAATGATGATGGTGATGGTGGGCTTCCTGCATCTTAATAAATTCTTCCCGGTTGATAAGCTTTTCTTCAGCATTTACTTTTGTTTCTGCCCATTCAAAAATCTTATTCGATTGTATCCGGTGAACCGCATCTTCAACAAATTTTCTGTCATTCATCATACGGTTGGCATAATCATCTATCCACGGCTGTTGCTCGTCATTGATTTGCCCTTGCATATAGCTAAGCAGTTGCTGTTTTGCAAAATTTCTCAGATCGTCGGGTTGCACTTCGATTTTGTTATCGTTTACAATTTTATCAACAATCAAAGTCCATTTCAACTGATTGGAAAAATCAGGGAATTCTTCTGCAACCTGTTCCTGGGTTTTCTGATGCTCCCCACTCGTCTGCATCCATCTTTTGAGGAAAGATTCAGGAAATTCAATTTTTGTATGATCTAGTAAAACATGATAAATCGAATGCTGTAACTGGCTTCTGCTTTGGTTATCCCAATACTGCTGTATTTCTTCTTTTATAACATTTCTGAATTCTTCTTCCGTCTTTATTTCTTTTGAAGGATAAACAGCTTTAAAAAAACCCTCATTCAGCTCTGCTTTTTCAACGAGCCCAACTTTGGTTACAAGAACTTTAAAATATTTATCTGCAGCCCCAATATCATCTTTGGCAAAACCCAGGTCATTCAAAATCCATTCCTTTTCTCTTTCTTCAAAAGCTTTTGACAATTGAAGTATTATAAAATCATCTTTCTTTTTCCCGGTCCAGTTTTTACGAAAACCTTCACTGAAATATTTTACAAGAAGGGAATTATCTTTTTTAATGCCATTCTCGGTTTCGTTGCCTTTTTCATCGCTTTCGATGAATTGCACATTCAACACATTATCATCACCGGTAACTGTTTCAGGCTCTGTCATTTTACCATTACGGATCTGCAATCGCTCCACTTCTTCATTAATCATTTCATCAGTAACCTGAATTTTATGGCGGGTGAATTTTTGGGAAGAGAGGTCAACAATTGAGAATTCAGGTTTAATACCTACTTCAAAAGCAAAAGCATATTCTGATGGTTTGCTCATGTCAATTTGCCGGGCATCATTTTCAGGCAACGGTAACGGCTGTGCGAAAATCTGCAGCTTTTCATTCTGCATATAACTGGTAAGTTCTTTTTCAACGGAGCGCAGCACCTCATCAGCGAAAACGGAAGTGCCGTACATTTTTTTAATAAGGCTTGCAGGCACCATCCCCTTTCTAAACCCGGGGATATTCGCCTTTTTTCCATATTCCTTTAACGCTTTTTCGAATGAAGGGAGATAATCTTCTTTTTCAACTTTCACTGTGATCTTGTCGTTCAATAAGCCGATATTTTCTCTTGTTACTGTTGCCATAATAAATAATTTAATGCACAAACTTTTCCAAAGCTAAAAATCGATGATAAATTCTTACGGCTACTTGTAGCTTTGGAAAAGCTTTTTATTGTTATAGGAACAAGTGCGGGTGATAGGAGTCGAACCTACATACCTTGCGGCGTCAGATCCTAAGTCTGATGCGTCTGCCAATTTCGCCACACCCGCAAAAGGGCTGCAAAGTTAGGATATTTAACAGGAAAAAACCTATTCTTTTCGTAAATTCGTATGCTATGGAAATTGTTGAAGCCATACCACAATATAACCTTACCGAAGAGCAGGAAAAGAAGCTTATTTTGCGGGAATACCGCTCTTTATTACGCTCATTAAAGCCCAAATTAAAGCCTGGGGATAAGGAGCTTTTACGCACTGCATTTGAAATGGCTGCAGAAGCGCACAAAACAATGCGCCGCAAAAGCGGAGAACCATATATTCTTCATCCGTTGGCCGTTGCCAGGATTTGCGTGGAAGAAATAGGTTTGGGCGTCCGTTCAACTATTTGCGCATTGCTACACGATACCGTTGAAGACACGGATATTACATTAGATGATGTTGAGCGCGAATTTGGCGGCGAGATAGCCAGAATTGTGGATGGGCTAACCAAGATCTCGAATGTAATTGATGTAAATGCGTCACAGCAGGCAGAAAATTTTAAAAAAATTCTGCTTACCCTGACTGACGACCCGAGAGTAATACTCATCAAACTTTCCGACAGGCTTCATAATATGCGAACTCTTGACAGCATGAAGCGGGAAAAGCAATTGAAAATTTCTTCAGAAACGGTTTATGTATACGCCCCCCTTGCACACCGTATGGGTTTATACAGTATAAAAACAGAGCTTGAAGATCTGGCCATGAAATATCTTGAGCCCGAACAGTACAAGGAAATAGCGCAAAAACTTTCTGAAACAAAACGTGAACGATCAAGATATATCAATGAATTCATTAAACCCCTCAAGGAAAAACTGGAGAGAGCAGGATTTGATTTTGAAATCTACGGAAGGCCGAAAAGCATTCATTCCATATGGAATAAAATGCGCAAAAAAGCAGTAACATTTGAAGAGGTGTACGATTTATTCGCCATCCGGGTCATTATCAACTCTATTCCAGAAAAGGAAAAAGAGGATTGCTGGAAAGTGTATTCGATGATTACTGATGAATATATTCCCTCCCCTGAAAGGATGCGTGACTGGTTAAGCAACCCCAAATCAAACGGGTATGAAGCTTTGCATACAACGGTAATGGGCCCGCAAGGAAAATGGGTTGAAGTACAGATCCGATCAAAAAGAATGAATGAGATTGCCGAAAAAGGCCTTGCTGCACACTGGAAATATAAAGAAGGAACAAATGATGAAAGCCGTTTCGACAAATGGTTCCAACAGATACGTGAAGTATTGAATACGGAAGATAATGACTCCGTAAATTTTTTGCAGGATTTCAAAACAAGTTTTCTTGCTGAAGAAATTTTTGTTTACACCCCGAAAGGTGATGTAAAAATGTTGCCCGTTGGCTCAACTGCACTTGATTTCGCATTTTCAATTCACAGTGCAGTGGGTGGTCATTGTATCGGGGCCAAAGTAAATCATAAGCTTGTTCCGATTGGTCATCAGTTAAGGAGCGGAGACCAGGTTGAAGTGATTACTTCAGGAAAACAAAAGCCAACAGAAGACTGGCTTAACCTGGTTGTAACAGCGAAAGCCAAAACCAAAATAAAAGATGCATTAAAAGAAGAAAAAAGAAAAATTGCAGATGAAGGCAAGTATATTGTTCAACGCAGGCTCGAAAATTTTGGCGCAACTTATAACCAACATAATATAGATATTCTTACTGCCTATTACAAGCTTGCATCTTCATTTGAATTGTTTTACCAGGTAGCAGTAAAAAATATTGACCTGAAAGAATTGAAAGAATTTAATTTGCTTGGAGACAGATTAGAAGCCCCAAAGCCGGTAAAACCTGTTATAGAATCAAAACCTGACCTTTCACCTTCTCCTGTTTCTAAAAAAGATGCAGAACTGATTATTTTCGGTGAAAGCAGCGACAAGATTGTGTATACACTCGCCAATTGCTGCAAACCTATTCCAGGTGATGATGTGTTTGGGTTTGTAACCACGGGTAAAGGTTTAACTATTCACAGAACCAATTGCCCCAATGCAGCGAAATTAATGGCGAGTTACGGCCACAGAGTTGTAAAAACAAAATGGGCAAAGAATAAAGAAATTTCTTTTCTTACCGGTATTCGCATTGTAGGCATGGACGATGTTGGTGTAGTCAATAAAATTACCAATCTGATTTCAGGAGAATTGAGATTAAATATTAACGCAATTACTATTGAAGCAAAAGAAGGCCTATTTGAAGGTAATATCAAAATTTATGTGCATGACAAGGATGAACTTGATGAGCTTGTTCACAGACTAAAGCAGCTAAAAGGAATCCACACTGTTGACAGATACGATAGCGAGAATACCTGATATTGTAAAAAAGAAAGTCGATAAAAAAATAATACCCTGTACTGCGAAGTTACAGGAGTTAACATCAAACAGGAGTTTCATTATTTATTTTCAAAGTCAAACCCAATTTTTCTTGATTGATACTCATGGAATGCAGCCTGATTACCAAAAGGCCCGAGATAATGAGCGTTTCCGAAGCCTAAAATTGGCCAGAAAATGATCCCCAAAAAAACCAAGCCTACCGTAAAACCTTCTGATTTGCCAAAACTTTTTGAAATCATATTATATAGCCAAACGATAAAAACAATGTTAAGATAAGGAATACAACAGAGAAGGGTCCACCATCCCGGTTTACCTGCAATTTTTGTCAGGATATAAATATTGTAAATAGGAATGATGGCTTTCCATCCTTGCTGACCAGCTTTTTCAAAGACTTTCCACATTCCTGCAATAACAATTATTGCAATGATTAATACAATTATTGTAAATATTAACAGAAAGCCGGCTGATAAAATTTCTTGATCATTCATTACTTTAGGATTTTAATCAAGATACTTAATTTTTAGAACAATTTTTATTTAAAATTTCTCGTGTTCCTGACTTACAAAAAGTTAATCCATTTCACCTATTTTTGCTGCTCTCAATAATAAACTGCAAATCCGCTATTCAATGGTAGATGTTATTTTAGGCCTGCAATGGGGCGATGAGGGAAAAGGAAAAATCGTCGATTTTTTTGCCCCGAGATATGATATTATTGCAAGATTTCAAGGAGGGCCGAATGCTGGCCATACCCTTTATGTAAACGACAAAAAAATTGTGCTTCATCAGATCCCTTCAGGGATTTTTCATGAGAAAAGCTCCAATTTAATAGGGAACGGGGTAGTACTTGATCCAGTTACTTTCAAAAGAGAATGTGAATCTGTTGCCGCTTTTGGAGTTGATTATAAAAAGAACCTGTATATATCACAGAGAACACATATTATCGTTCCCACTCATCGTGCGCTTGACAAAGCCTCAGAAGCCTCGAAAGGAAATGAAAAAATTGGATCTACTTTAAAGGGGATTGGCCCGGCTTATATGGACAAAACCGGAAGGAACGGTTTACGGATGGGTGATTTGCTTGATAAAAGTTTTACTACGGAGTATATTAAACTAAGGCTGAAACATCAGCGATTACTGGACGGCCTAAATTTTCACGAAGATATTTCAGCATGGGAAGAGGAATTTTTTGAGGCTATTGAATTTATTCGGCAATTTAAAGTTGTAAATGGCGAATATTTTATCAATGAAAAACTGAAACAAGGAAAAAGAGTATTAGCAGAGGGAGCTCAAGGCAGCATGCTTGATGTGGATTTCGGTACTTTCCCATTTGTCACTTCTTCAAATACCATTTCAGCAGGAGTGTGCACAGGATTAGGGGTAGCCCCGCAACAAATAAAAGATGTCATTGGAGTAAGTAAGGCATATTGTACGAGAGTAGGTAGCGGCCCTTTTCCAACCGAATTGAATAATGAAACCGGTGAAGAACTGAGAAAAATAGGCAATGAATTCGGCGCTACAACCGGTCGCCCCCGACGTTGCGGCTGGATTGATTTGGTTGCATTAAAGTTTGCATGTATGATTAATGGTGTAACAAAAATTGTTATGACAAAAGCTGATGTTCTTGACACATTTGATAAACTTGATCTTTGTACTGCCTACAATATTAATGGTCAGGTTACGTCTGAAATACCTTTTCAGATGAACCGCACAGAAATCACTCCGATACTAAAGTCGTTTGCAGGCTGGAAAACAGATATCACTTTGCTAAAAAATTATACTTCACTTCCTTCACCAATGAAAGCATATATTCAATTTATCAATCAGTTTCTGGAAGTAAAAATCTATTATATTTCCAACGGACCGGGAAGGGAACAATTAATTGAAAACATTTAAAATTCTGCTCAGTTTTTTCAAAAAAATCTTTAAAAAAAATTTGGCTAATTAAAAACTTCGCTGAAATTTTACAACATTAATCTTTTCAGAATATGGCAGCAAAATCTGATAAGGAGAAAAAGGGCCCAAAGAAATCTGCACCGGCATCATCAAAAGACACTCCTAAGGAGTCTTCCAAGTCAAAAAAGAAAGAAGATGATGATGATGATGAAGATGATTCCGATGAGTCAAAAACTCCTTCAAAAAAAAATGTAAAGACTTCTTCGAAAACTAAGAAAGATGACGATGATGACGATGATGACGATGATTTTGATGAAGTTGATGAATGGGATAAAGTAGAAGAAGAAGAGGATTGGGATCCCGACTTTGATGAGTTTGACGTTCCTAGGTCAAAAACAAAGAAAAGCACTGGTAGTGCCGGAAAAAAAAGCGGCAAAGGTGATGATGAAGATTTAGGGTTAGATGACGATTTTAAAGACCTTGATCTTTTTGGAGAAAATGATTTTGATGATGAGGAAGACGATTTTTAGTGTGCACATATATTAATTAAAAAAGCCGGTTTGTTAACAAACCGGCTTTTTTAATTAACACTGTTTAAAATTTTATTTCTTTTCTTTGATATTTACAGCTACTACTGTTGTAATAAGGTTATTTTTATCATCATTTTCTTCCATCCCTTGATTCAGCATCTGCTGAACTGATTCATTCAATATTTGATATTTATTGGCAACAAACAGATCCATTTTATCAGAAGGCAATTTAAGATCATATGTGTTGTTGTTGCTTGCCATTACCTTGTCGAAATCAGGATTGTACCTGTTAAACTCTGTCAAGTCCATCAATACATTCTTTGCAATAACATCAGCACAATATTTACCTGAAACGGCTATAGTTTTCGTGCCTTTTAATTCTTCTTTGCTGATATTCCTGTTAAATACGTACATGGATGAGCCAGATAATTGCCTTGCAGCCTCATCTTTTGTTAAAGTAGTCACGCCACCCTGCCCTTCAAAAATGTAATGTGTACCAATGAATTTCTTAACATGGTTTCTTGATTCGGCAGGCAGATAGTATTGCAAATCCCAGAAATTGCGGCTATGGCTTCTATGCATAGCAGCATACACGTGGGCTGCCCCTCCATTATAGGCGGCAATAACAAGTAACCAGTCACCAAATTCATTGTATAAATCACGCAGGTATTTTGCTGCCGCATGTGTACTTTTATAATAATTCATTCTTTCATCATGCCTTCTGCTTACTTTCAGGCCTAAAAGCCTTGCTGTAGCAGGCATTAACTGCCAAGGGCCTACTGCACCAGCCCATGAAACAGAAGTTGGCTTTAATTGAGATTCTATTACAGCCAGGTATTTCAATTCTCTTGGCAAACCATATTTGGTTAGTATCTTATCAATTAGATTGAAATAAGGTTGGCCCCAATTTTTCATGCTTTGCAAGTCCTTACCATTTTTTTCCATGTAGTCCTCTACAAAACTGACTGCTTTAGGATTGAGCCTTGCGCCATTACTTCCTCCAATGGAGGTAGCAACAAACAAATCCTTAAAACCATTATCGGAAGCTGCAGTATTACCATTTTTATTAATTATCGAGGAATTTGAAGCTTGTTGAGCAAACACTCCTGTATCTGCTAAATCAGCTAACCGGTAATTATCCGATGCATTACCAAAGGAAGTAGATGATAATCCTAAGACAATGACAATCAATAGCAAAAACCTTAAAATCATTAAGTGAAAATTAAAAGATTAATCCAATAATATTATTGGGTATAATCTTTCATAGGGGATTATAAACTTAATTCTTTTATCAATTCCCGGAAGTAGGATTTTGGAAGGATTTGTAATGATGGATTAGTAGCTCCGAGAACTGAAACAAAAGTAATTCTTTAAATCGGTTTGTCATAGCCTGTATTCCAAAAGGCATGCCATTTGTGTGGGTGAATAATGGGAGTGAAATAGCCGGAATTCCGGCTAAATTTGCATAAACAGTATAAATATCAGCAAGATACATAGCAATGGGGTCGCTTGTTTTTTCACCAATTTTAAATGCCGGGGAGGGCGATGTAGGTAATAAAATAATATCAAACTTACTGAAAATCAATTCGGTTTTTTTTATTAACAATTTTCTAATTTTTTGGGCCCGGGTAAAATATGCATCATAATAACCAGCACTTAAAACAAAGGTTCCCAATAAGATGCGACGTTTTACTTCTTTTCCGAAGCCTTTTGAGCGAGTTACTTTATAAAAGGCTGACAATTCCATTTCATCAGCAGGGGTACGATATCCGTATTTAACTCCATCAAATCGAGATAAATTAGAAGATGCTTCTGCAGTTGATAACACATAGTATGCCGGAACAATATAATCCAGAAGTTCAAAGTCAATAGCTTCTACAATATGTCCATTTACCTTTAACCGGCTTATCAGGTTATAACAGGCGTCCTTAATTTGCGGATCTAATGAACTATGTTCAAAAGCTTCTTTAAAATAAGCTATTCGAAATTTTTTATTTGTATTTAATATGCCTGGTAAATATGATTCTGATAATGAATTAGATAACGTACTATCGAAGCCATCTGGTTTCTCAATAACTTCAAGTATAATCGCTACATCACTTATATTATTTCCAAATATTCCAATCTGATCAAATGATGAGGCGTAAGCTATTAGCCCATAACGCGATACTCTACCGTATGTTGGCTTTAACCCTATAATACCGCAGAAATCTGCCGGTTGTCTTACAGAGCCACCAGTATCGCTTCCAAGGCTAACCATACATAAACCTGCCTGCACAGCCACAGCTGACCCTCCAGAAGAGCCTCCGGGAACCCTTGTTTCATCAATGGCATTCATCACATTTCCAAACGCTGAATTTTCATTAGTTGAACCCATAGCGAATTCATCACAGTTATTTCTTCCGATGATAATAGCATCTTCTTCCAGCAATCGCTCAACCGCACTGGCATTATAAACAGACTTAAAGTTTTCCAGAATTTTCGATGAAGCAGCAAGTCTATGCCCTTTGTAAGCAATTACATCTTTTAAGGCAATTACCACGCCATGCAATTTGCCAATTGGTTGCCCATCTTTTCTTTTTTTATCAAGCTCTTTTGCTTTTTTTAAAGCTTCTTCGGAATATACTTCCAAAAATGAGTTTAGATGTTTTTTTTCTTCAATTTTAGACAAATAGTAATTGACGGCGATACTGCAACCGTCCGGGTTCTTAGCTAAAAAATCATGATAATGTTCTATTGAATTAAATGAAAACAAATCTCAAATTTTTAATAACAAAAATTTTGTTAGGCGTTATTGCCATTCCTTTTCTTCTTCTTTTTCTTGCTTTTCTACTCGCACACATAGCCAGATACTGATTTCATAAAGCAGCATGAGCGGAAGTGTACAAACAATTTGACTTAACATATCCGGCGGAGTAATAATTCCAGCAACTATGAGCATTATAAGGATTGCATATTTGCGGACACGTCTCAAATATTTTGAACTTACCACCCCGATCTTTGCTAAAAAATACATCACCAGAGGAAGCTGGAACGCCAGGCCGGCACCTAATATAAGTGGAACAATGGTATTAAAATAGCTCCCGATTGTCCAGATATTCTCTACATTTTCATCAATTTTAAAGTTTGCAAAAAAATGAATCGTGTATGGCGCTATCACAAAATATCCAAAAAGAACTCCGATAAAGAAAAGCAATGACACCCAGAAAATAACTCCTCTTGTATTTCTCAATTCTTTATCGGTTAATGCCGGTTTGGTGAATTTCCAGAACTGCCAGAAAACGTAAGGAAACGCAAGAATAAAACCTCCTATCAGGATAATATTGAAATACACATCAAACTGCCCAGCTACAGCTGTACTTTGCATTCTTACATGTATTTCACTCATGCAGAGTTTATCTCCCAGTCCAAGGCGATGACTGGTATTGCATAAAAAATGATACGTGGGGAAGTCTTTATGAGTGGGGCCCATCAGTATCTTTTTTACAATGAAATTATTATATACCGCCATCACTATTGCCCCTAAAGCAACAGCAACAGCTGATTTAAAAAGATGGCCACGCAATACATCCAGATGTTCAATGAATGACATCTCTCCTGCTGATGTTCCCCTGGAATTTCTTCGAAATAATTTCATGAAAATTTTAACTGAACGAAAGCATAAAAATATTACAAATAAAAAGAAAACCTCGCAGAAACTAATCGCGAGGTCTTTTACTCAAGTAAAGAGCAAAAAAATTAATTGTTTACAGAAGAACCTGATGAAACTTTGTTTGATGATGAGTTTGAATTTCCAGTCTGATGATTATCATCTATATGATCTTCAATCTCCCTTCTTACGTTATCTTTGGCATCTTTAAACTCTCTGATGCCTCTTCCCAAACCGCGCATCAACTCAGGAATTTTTTTACCTCCAAATAACAAAAGCACAACTAATGCAATGAGCAATATGTGCGGGCCGCTGAATAAATCTCCCATAATATTTTTTTTGTGTGTATAAAGTTAAAGAAGAAAATCAATAACTGAAATACATTTAACAGATTCTGATAGCAGAAGTTCAGAATTATTAAATTCTTTTTTCCTTAATACGGGCATTCTTACCGCTTCTTTCACGCTGGAAATAAAGTTTCGCCCTGCGAACACGGCCTACTTTGTTTAATTCAATAGATTCAATATTGGGTGAAAATAAAGGAAAAGTTCTTTCTACACCAACGCCATCGGAAATTTTACGAACAGTAAAGGTTGCCGAATGCCCGACACCCTGACGCTTCAATACATCACCTTTAAAACCCTGTATACGCTCTTTATTTCCTTCAATAATTTTATAATTAACAGTGATATTATCGCCTGCTTTGAATTTCGGAAATTCTTTTTTTCCGGTTAATTGCTCGTGTACAAATGCTATTGCCGAGTTCATGGCTTATTTTTTTAGGACTGCAAAAGTAATATTGTAATAGGGATTAACCAAATTAAAGAGCCATATTTTGCCCATTATCTTTCCTGTTAAAATATGCCTACACAAGTAATACCAGGTTTTACTATGTGATAATATTTTGATTGAGCTAATTCTCCTGATCAAAAGCCTTTATCATCTTGCAACATTTACCGATCTTTTTTCCCGTATTACTGTTACTTTAATCTGCCCCGGGTAAGTCATTTCTGTTTGTATTTTTTGGGCCATTTCAAAACTTAACTTAGCACTGTCGGTATCGTTTACTTTGTCAGCTTCTACAATTACCCTCAGCTCTCTGCCTGCCTGAATCGCATAAGCTTTTTCAACCCCCGGATAAGCCATGGCAAGGTTTTCAAGATCTTTAATACGTTGCAGATATTGCTGCATTATTTCCCTGCGGGCCCCTGGCCTTGCCCCGCTAATCGCATCACAAGCCTGTATAATAGGAGCAATAACATATTGCATTTCAACTTCATCATGATGAGCGCCAATTGCATTTACCACGGCTGGATTTTCGCCATATTTTTCAGCAAGCTTCATACCCAGCAATGCATGGCTGAGTTCAGTTTCCTCGTCAGGCACTTTTCCGATATCGTGCAATAAGCCAGCTCGTTTTGCAAGTTTTACATTTAACCCTAATTCAGCAGCCATGATGGCACAGAGATTCGCAACTTCACGGCTATGCATCAAAAGGTTTTGTCCGTAAGAAGAACGGAACCTCATCTTACCTACTATTCTTACCAGCTCTTTATGCAAACCATGTATGCCTAACTCGATCACCGTTCTTTCCCCGATTTCCATTACCTGCTCTTCTATCTGTTTACGAGTTTTGTCCACTATTTCTTCAATACGGGCGGGGTGAATACGTCCGTCTGCTACTAATCGCTGTAAAGAGAGGCGAGCTATTTCACGACGTAATGGATCAAATGAAGAAAGAACAATTGCTTCAGGAGTATCATCAACAATCAGGTCTACCCCGGTAGCTGCTTCAATAGCACGAATATTTCTACCTTCTCTTCCGATTATCTGTCCTTTCACTTCATCACTCTCGAGGTTAAAAACCGTGATCGAGTTTTCTATTGCCTGCTCAGCAGCTGTGCGTTGTATGCTTTGGATAATAATCTTCCTGGCCTCTTTATTGGCTTTTTGCTTCGCCTCATCTATAATTTCCTGCTGAAGTGCCAATGCCTGTGTCTGGGCTTCATGTTTCAGGCTTTCTATCAGCTGAGCCTTTGCCTCTTCAGCAGTCAGCGCTGCTATTTTTTCCAGCCTGCGAATATGCTCCTCCTGGTGCTTTTCGAGCTCTGTACGTTTAATATTGACAACTTCTATTTGTCTGTTCAAATTTTCTTTAATGGCATCATTTTCTTTAGCCTGTTTATCCAGATTTTCCAGCTTTTGGTTGATGCTCTGTTCCTTCTGCTTAGTACGTGTTTCAGCATCACTCAGTTTTCTATTCCTTTCTAATATCTCTTTATCATGCTCTGCCTTAAGCTGTACGAATTTTTCTTTGGCTTCAAGAAGCTTTTCTTTTTTAAGGTTTTCTGCTGCCGTTTGGGCATCTGTTATCAATTTTGCGGCTTGCTGTTCTGCCTCGTTAATCTTTTTCTTTGTGTTCTTGGCGAATATCAGCTTGCCTGCAATTATTCCGATGACAAATGCTGCTATGCCAATTATGATATACATTGTGTTTGAATCCATTAAGTCTAAAGTTTAAAAAGTTCGGAATGTTATACTTACTGCCCATGCCGGATAAAATATCTGAAATTTAATGGCTGGCGAAGATACGGATTTTGCCTAAGGATTTGGTTAGGGCTTAGAAATTATAAGACTTTATCAAGTTGTAGTTCAATTTTCGCTAGAGTATCCTGAAAATTTGTACCCAACTCAGAGTGCTCGTCTACTAAAGCCGGTTGAGTAGTATACCATAATAAAACCATTGCTACATAATCCTGCATATCCTTACCGGAAAATTGTGTTTTAAACTCTACAATTTTATCATTGATGGCCTTCAAAGTTTTTCTGACCTTCTCTTCGTCTGACGGGCTGATTTTAATGCGGTAGGTCCGGTCACCCAGAACAATATTTACTGGTATTAATTCTTGCATAATAGAAATAGTTTTTATATTTTTATTAACACATTATCCACATATGCCTATGCCCATCCATCACCTCTTCAAAGTTATACAAGTTTCTGTTGCCGTAAAGCAGCCTGATCATATTAGTTTTTTATCAACATTAAATTTGTCTCCAATATGCTACTTAAACTAAAGTCACCGGTTTTTATCGACCGATTAACGTTTGAGCTTGACCAACCTGAAAAATGTTTGTTAAAAGCTGTTTTAAAAGATGAGTCAGGAATTATATGCAGTGCTCTTGAAACGGAAGCTGAAAAAAACCAGTTGGTATTTAACTGGATTGGCCTAAACGATTTACCGTATGGAGTCTACACATTGGAAGTATCCAGGGGAAATGATGCCACAAAAACAAGACTGGTGAAACGTATTTAGGTTTTATTCATTAAGGAGTGAGATACACTTATCAATTTCTTTCGCGTATTGAGTGAGCCTTCTCTCAAATATTTTCTTTTCTTCCGCATCCATTTCTGTTTTTGACAACTTTAAAATTTCTGCTTTTTGCTTTAATTGATCTATCTGAACCAACTGGGCATTAATAATACTTTTTCCTTCCTGTAATTCCTGCTTCAATTTGATGTTTTCCTTTTGCAACAACTGATATTGCTGTATTAGCTGAAGCACCTTATTTTGCAGACGGTTTATTTGCTCTTCCATTTGTTGCATAAACAAATTTTATATTTCAGCAATTTATTACAAAAATCCGTACTCAAAATTTTCATATCCCTTTATGTTAACAAATTACTGCTGTTTCCTTATTTCAGCTTTTAACTCTTTCTCAAGCGCAGACATTACCTTATTCATCATCACATCAACCTCATTATCGGTTAAAGTCTTCTCATTGTCTAAAAATGTGAAGCTGACAGCAAGTGATTTTTTATTCGCACCTAATTTTTCGCTTTCAAAAACATCAAAAAGTTTTGTTTGCTGAAGTTTATCAAGTTTTATTCCCTGAACTGTTTTTTCAACCTGTTCAAATGGTAAGGATTTATCAACAACTATTGCCAAGTCGCGATGAACAGGAAGCTGCCTGGGGAGTTCAGTAAATTCAATATTCTCATTTGCCACGCTGACTAAAATATCCCAATTGAAATCGGCAAATAAAACAGCTTGCTTTATGTCAAACAATTTTAAAATTCGGGGATTAACGATGCCAATTTCCAGAATAGATTTATTGCTTATTTTCCCGGCAAGGGCAGTTTCAAATTTCCGAATTTGAGCAGGCATAAAGGAAATATGTTTTGGAGAAATCTGCCGCACAATATTATCGCAAACGCCTTTTATATAAAAAAAGTCTGAAACGGTAGATTTTCCTCTCCATGATTCGTCGGAAATATTTCCGGTGACATATAAACACAAATGATTTGTTTCAAAATATTGTCCCACAGCATTTGTTTTGTATGTTTTACCAAACTCAAAAAACTTCAGGCTATTTGTTTTCCTGTTAATATTATATGCAACAGATTCAAGCCCGGTTTCAAGCAAAGACGGCCGCAGCACATTTAATTCTGCGCTCAGATTGTTGATCATTTTTACGGAACCTGTTAATTCATCTTCACTATAATATGTACTATTGGTGATTGAGTTTGTAAATATTTCATTGAAACCAAGCCCTGTTAGGTAATTAGCAATTTTTTCTTTGTAGGCCGAATAAATAAAATCAGATTCTACAGAAGGTGAAATAGTAATTACTGAAGGAATTTGGATATTGTCCAGTCCGTCAATGCGCATGATTTCTTCAACCACATCTGCAGGCAAAGCAATATCAGGCTTATGATAAGGGGCAATCACATGAATATCATCTAATCCCTCTTTGGCAATTTCGAAACCGAGATTTTGCAGAATTTTTTTTACTGTGTCCGGATGATAATTTTTTCCGCTCAGTTTTTTCAGATAACGATATTTCAAAACAACTTCGGATCTGTTTTTAGGTTGAGGGTACACATCAACAATATCTGATGAAATTTGACCTTCTGCCAGTTCTTTAATAAGGGATGCAGCCCTTTTCAGCGCATTAACGGTATTTGAAATATCCATTCCTTTTTCAAAATGGGTTGCTGCATCCGTGCGCAAACCATGCCTGAACGATGTTTTACGGATATCAATGGGATTGAACCACGCACTTTCCAGGAAAATATTTTTCGTTGTTGCTTTTACACCGCTTTTTTTCCCGCCAAAAACCCCGGCAATACACATTCCTTCTTCCGCATTACAAATCATGAGGTCTTCTGCACCCAGCGTCCTTTCCTTTTCATCAAGTGTTATAAACTTTGTGCCTTCAGGAAGATTTTTTACAATAATTTTTTTTCCTTTAATTTCATCTGCATCGAATGCATGCAAAGGCTGGCCGGTTTCATGCAAAACAAAATTGGTGATGTCTACGATATTATTGATCGGCCGAAGGCCTATTGCCCTCAGCTTATCCTGCATCCATTGAGGTGAATCTTTAATAACAATCCCGGTTATACCAATACCTGAATAGCGCTGGCATGCCTCCTTATTTTCAATAATAACAGCAATAGAGAACTGATGATTATCAACTTTAAAATTATTAGTGTAGGGGGTTTTTATTTTGTATTCCTGGTTTTCATGATGAGAAAGATAAGCACATACATCCCTTGCCACCCCCAGGTGGCTCATCGCATCCATATGGTTTGGAGTTAACCCGATTTCGATAATATAATCTTCATAAGGCTTAAAATATTCCGATGCAAAAGACCCTACCTTAGCAGTATCTGGCAACACGAGAATACCTGCATGGCTTTCGCCCAGGCCAATTTCATCTTCGGCACAAATCATTCCCTGACTTTCGATGCCACGAATTGATGCGTTTTTCATTGTTACCGACCCGCCTTTTAAAGGAAAAATTGTTGCCCCGACAGTGGCTACAATCACCTTCTGGCCAACCTCTACATTTGGTGCGCCGCAAACAATCTGAAGAAAATCATTCTTTCCTATATTGACTTTAGTGAGTTTTAATTTATCTGCATTCGGATGTTTTTCACAAGTCACCACTTCTCCAATCAGTAAGTCTTTTAAGCCACCTTTTATCGATTCATATTTTTCCATGCTTTCCACTTCAAGGCCGATGGATGTAAGAATTTTTGAAAGCTGATCCGGTTCAATTCTTTTCGGCAAATAATCATGAAGCCAATTATAACTGATCGTCATTGCTGCTAATACTTTGATTTGGCGGCAAAGATAGTTTTTTCAACATAAGACTTAGACTGAAGTCAGCGCATCAGATATGAAATTTTTTTATGATAAATAAAAGTTAAATGGCTTACAGGCAATACACCGCTAAAACTTCTGAAAGTCTCATTATTGATTTATCATTTATCATTTTAAAAAAATAGATGTATGAAAAATTTTACACTTTTCTGTTTAATATTCATAATAGCGCAAGTATCTTCCTTCGCTGGGTATAGCCAGACCTATACCGGACAACATAGTTATGAATATAATCCCGCATATGAGGATAATGCTTACCAGAATAATCAGGATATTTCTTATCAATCATTTTATGATGATTTAAGTCCTTATGGTGAGTGGATTGATTATCCAGGTTATGGATATGTATGGTCGCCAAATGCAGGCGACAATTTTAAACCCTATGCCAGCAACGGATATTGGGTGTACTCAAATTTAGGTTGGACCTGGGTTTCAGGCTATTCCTGGGGCTGGGCCACCTTTCATTATGGCCGTTGGTTTTATGATAACGATCATGGATGGCTGTGGCAACCCGGATCTGAATGGGCGCCAGCCTGGGTAAGCTGGAGAAACAGTGATAATTACTATGGGTGGGCCCCGCTGGCACCATGGTTTAATGTAGATATTTCAATAGAATCATATAACCCTCCAGTTGATTATTGGTGCTTTACACCACATGAATACATAGACAGGCATAATATTTTCGACTATTGCATAAATGAAAGAAGGAATGTAACAATCATAAATAATACATCCATTATCAACAATTACAGTAATCATAACAGGTATTTTAATGACGGGCCAAGAGTTACTGAAGTTGAGCAGTTCACTCATAATTCAATACGACCAGTTACAATCAGGAACACAAGTTATACAGGTACCAGCCAGGTAACCAACAACGAATTGCGTATTTTCAGGCCAAAAGTAAACGCATCATCATCGGGTCAAAGATTCGTTACTGCACATACTGAAACATTCAGGGTTTTTGCTCAAAGCACAAATAATAACAAAATTATTACCCCAAACGGGTTTAATAATCGTGCTGAAACAAACAGGCCGTTTTATCAACCAAGCCATAATGGAACATTATTTTACAGACCTAATATATACCAACCTTCAATAAGACAGGATAACAGACAAAACTTCATGGAAAGAATAGGTAACGCCCCGATCAATCGTCAGCCAGTCATGAAATCATATTCTGAAAACAAAGATTTTCAAAGGCCTGTTCAGCAGGAACGGGCAATGCCCTACCACCACCAAATACAAATGAATATTCAGCCCCAAATACAAACCAGGTCGTTACAGCAATTCGGGCAAAACAATTCTTTCAATAACAGAAGAGATTTCGATCGAAGAAGATAGGACAAATGGGAACAGAGATATATTGAAAACCCGGAATATATTTGTATTGTTAAATCCGGGTTTTCAATAGTAATAAAATTGTTAATGGGTATATGAAAATGAATAAAAGTAATTTATGGTTCTCTTTTTGCGTTAGAACCGAAGAATTTCTATTCAAGCATCTTAAAACAGATTTACCTTAAAATTTAAAACCAGGTTATGAAAAAATCGATCCTTTTATATTTTTCAATTGCTGCCATGCTTGCCGCATGCGGGCCAACTTATGTTACGGTACACGATTCACCGCCACCACCTCCGCCACCACAATCTCAACCTGTGGAAGAAGAGATAACTTATCAAACATTTTATGATGATTTGAGCCCTTATGGACAGTGGGTCGATTACCCCGGTTACGGATATGTATGGTCGCCAAATGTGGGTTATGGGTTCAAACCTTATGCTACAAATGGTCATTGGGTTTACTCAGATGAAGGTTGGATATGGGCATCTGATTATAATTGGGGTTGGGCTCCTTTCCATTATGGCCGCTGGTTCTTTGATAATTATTATGGATGGATGTGGGTGCCTGGATATGAATGGGCACCAGCCTGGGTAAGCTGGAGAAGAAGCGATGATTACTACGGATGGGCCCCTTTAAGTCCTGGAATAAGTATGAATGTTTCTGTTTCAAATTATAATCCGCCACATAATTACTGGTGCTTTGTTCCTCACAGATATATAAACAGCCCGACGATAAACAATTATTATATTAACGAAACAAGGAATGTAACCATTATTAATAATACTACTATCATTAATAATAATGTTAGTAATAATTATTCCGGAAGAAATAATAATGAACAAGGTAATAACAACAGAAGAAACAACTACTATTCGGCAGGGCCGGATCCAAATGATGTTGCTAGAGCCACGGGAACAACTTTAAGGCCAACAGCTATCAGCAATAGTAATAGACCAGGTCAGCAATTTGATAATAATGGACGTTTTTCATTATTCAGGCCAAGGGTGAATTCCACATCCGCTTCCCAGGGCAATCCGGGCTCAAACAATCAGCCACAACATATAGCTCCGGCAAGGGTGCAGCAGTTAAACAACCTAAGGCGCATCCCGAATAACAATGAGATTATAGAGGCCCCCAGGAACAATGAACAACCGGTAAATAATAATATCAACAATTTCAGCAGGCAGGATAATACCCCGTCAAATAATAACTCACAGCTCAACAGGTCTAACAATACCACAAACGAAATGCAGAGAAACAATACGCCGGTCAACAATAATACACAGCCAGGCAATATTCAACCGGATAATAATAATAATCGCGGATTCAGACCTGCAAACCAGCCCGTCACTCAACCTAATAATAATCAGCCGGTCAATAGCAACACTCAACCAGATAATAACAGGCAGTTTAACAGAACCCCTGCTAATAATGTTCAGAACGTGCCGGCCAATAACAACCAGCCGGTTAACGGTAATGCACAACCGAACACAAATTACCCGGATAATAATCACCATTTCAACAGGCCTGCAAACCAACCCGGCAATCAGCCTAATAATATAAACAATAACCAGCCTGCAAATAATACAAACCAACCTGGCAACCAATTTAACAGGAACAGGCAGCAATTACAACAACAAAATCAGAATCAAAATCAGTTAAAACAGCAGCAGAACCCGCAGGTAAAACAAAACATTAGCCGGCCGCCTGTTAATAAAGACCAAAAGCCTAAAGAAAAACCTAAGGAAAGTGGTAATCAGTAATAATAAGATACTCGATAAGTAAAGGAAATAATTATCATTCTCTGAAAGCCGCAGTTACTGCGGCTTTCAGGCTTTTAAAAAGGTTCAATGATCAGCAGAAAAACCTTCAAACCCTATGCTGGTGGTTATAAACAATGGCAAAATTTTTTACCATAAATCTTTTTACACAAGAAGTGTGAATTTAATCGGCTAAAAAGCAAAAAACTTTTTTAAATTGTGGAAAGGTAAAAGGTTAGTGTGTATAACCATGGTGTTGATGTAAATTATTATGTGGATTAGTGTAGGAAAAATATAAAAAAAGAAAAATTGTTTTGAAAAAGAAATAGGATTTTATATTCGCCGTCCTGACTCAACGGGATAACATTAGATTCATCAAACGGTAATAATTTCTTAATAAAGATGGTATGCTGACCCAATGAGCCTGGTTAAAACAATGATTTAGCCAAGCGGCTTTTTCATCTTTACACTTGTCCGATACCCTGTAAAAAAGATCCCGAACCTTAGAAAATATTTTTTCATTTGCAGGATTACTAACCCAATATGGACCTGACTAATTTAAATAAAGAACGGAAACTAAGGCGTACCCCCACCATCGATACCAGTACGATGGTTTATGGAAAAGTACCACCACAGGCAAAAGATATTGAAGAGGCGGTTTTAGGCGCCATTATGCTTGAAAAAAGTGCATTTGACACAGTCGTTGAAATTTTAAAGCCTGAATGCTTTTACGTAGACAGCCATCAAAAAATTTTCAGGGCCATGTTAGCGCTGGCCCAGAAAAGCCAACCACTCGATATCCTTACTGTCGTTGAAGAACTACGACTCCGGGAGGAACTTGAGTTTGTAGGTGGCGCCTACTATGTTACCAAGCTTACCAACAGTGTTGTTTCTGCTGCAAATATTGAAGCGCATTCGAGAATCATTATGCAGAAATTCATTCAACGTGAACTGATCCGTATCAGTGGTGAAATTATAGGTGATGCATATGAAGACAGTACTGATGTCTTCGATCTGCTTGATGATGCAGAAAGTAAATTATTCGAGATTACCAATAATCACCTGCGTAAAAATTTTGACAGCATTGACACCGTACTTGTTAAAACGATTCAGCGAATAGAAGACCTGCGCCACAAAAATGAAGATATAACCGGCGTACCTTCAGGCTTTCATACGCTTGATCATGTTACTTACGGTTGGCAACCAACCGACCTGATTATTCTTGCCGCACGTCCTTCAGTTGGTAAAACTGCATTCGCACTGAACCTGGCCCGAAATGCGGCATTGCACCCCAGCAAACCTACAGCTATTGCTTTCTTTAGTTTGGAAATGAGTGCAAGCCAGCTGGTACAACGTATTCTTGCCGCTGAGAGTGAAATATGGTTAGAGAAAATTGCAAGGGGCAAACTGGAAGAACATGAAATGAAGCAGCTTTATGCCAAAGGTATTCAGCGGCTGGCACAGGCACCCATTTTCATTGACGATACAGCAGCCTTAAATATTTTCGAGCTCCGTGCCAAATGCAGACGTTTGAAGAACAAACATAATGTAGGATTGATACTCATCGATTACCTTCAGTTGATGAGTGGCACAGGAGAAAACCGTAACAGTAACCGTGAGCAGGAAATCAGCCGTATATCAAGAGATTTAAAAAGCCTTGCAAAAGAATTGGGCGTACCTATCATAGCGCTTTCACAGTTAAGCCGTGAAGTGGAAAAAAGAAAAGAGGGCAGCAAGATGCCTCAACTGAGTGATCTTCGTGAATCAGGAGCAATTGAACAGGATGCCGATATGGTCATGTTTCTGTATCGCCCTGAATATTACGATATCACTACAAACGAAATGGGAGAAAGCAACCGCGGTGAAACCCATGTCCGCATTGCCAAACATCGTAATGGATCCCTGGAAACAATCAAGCTTCGCGCCTTGCTGCATATTCAGAAATTTATTGAGGAAACAGGTGGCGATTTTGGAAGTATGGGCCTGCCACCAGGCAACTGGAAGCCGGTTCCTGACGAAGAAGGAGGGGCTAAACTTTTTATCCAGGCAGGAAGTAAAATGAATAATCTTCCATCGCCTGATTTCGACGATGACGATACACCTTTTTAATTGGACGGTTATTAAGTACACAGGAGAATGTTTATTCATTCTCCTTTTTTATTAAATACATTATGCCGCACTTAAATATTGAATTCAAGGCCTCGGTAAAAAATATTGCCGCTGCGGAAAGCAAACTACTTTCTTTACATCCTGCATTCATTGGTGTGGATCACCAGGTTGACACTTATTTCGATGTTCCTGATGGCAGGTTGAAACTGAGGGAAGGGAATATCGAAAATGCATTGATTTTTTATGAAAGAAAAAATGTTGCGGGCACCAAACAATCAGATATACTTTTATACGAACACAAACCTCATAAAATCTTAAAACAGATATTGATCAAAACTCACGGCATTAAAGCTGTTGTTGACAAACTCAGAAAAATCTACTTTATCGAAAATGTGAAATTCCATTTTGATAACGTGAAAGGCCTTGGAGAATTTTTAGAAGTGGAAGCAATCGATGCTGACGGCAATATCGGTATCGAAAAACTGAAACGACAATGCAATTATTACTCTACTTTTTTCGAAATAAAAGCTTCCGACTATATTGCCGTTTCCTATAGTGATATGATTTTGCAAAACCACTCATCGTTCATTAATTGATTATCATTTATGCAGATTCCTTTTTTTTATGTTGAAGAAATACAGGACGATGAACAATTTATTACACTGAATGAAGAAACATCGAAACATGTGATACTGGTATTGAGAATGAAAAGTGGTGAACAGTTATTGCTGACAAATGGAAAAGGGATACTGGCTGATTGCGAAATTACCGATCCACATAAAAAGCAATGCACGGTTAAAATAAAAGGCAAACACTTATCAGAAAAAAATGCCAGAAAGATTACCATTGCCATATCATTGTTAAAAAATACAAGCCGTTTTGAATGGTTTCTCGAAAAATCCACCGAAATAGGCATTACGGAGATTATACCACTTATATGCGAACGAACGGAAAAGCAGCACTTCCGCCATGAAAGAATGAAAAATATCCTCATAAGCGCCATGTTGCAATCACAACAAACATGGCTGCCCCGGTTGTCAGAACCTTTATTGTTCAAAGATGTTATTGTCCAGTCGCACCATTCACAAAAATTCATTGCACATTGTATGGATGATGCAAAAGTTTTATTGACCGATGCAGTAAATCTTTCCACTTCATCTCAGATTATACTAATAGGTCCTGAAGGAGATTTCAGCAAAGAAGAAGTTCAACTGGCACTGCAATATCATTTTATTCCGGTTGCTTTAGGCAATAACAGACTTAGGACTGAAACCGCAGGAATTGTAGCCGCCACAATATTATCACTGTAGAATCCCGGACATACAAACCATATGCAATACAGTTATTTTTAATTGAAAATATAATATCGCTGATTCGATTTAATATTGTATCTTACTATGAATCACGATTGCAAAAAGATTTATTGACAAGCCCTGAAACATGTCGCAACAAAAACCAATCATCAGCACATCATTTAGTTACGAAACTTTAGAAGAAACACTTGATATAAAACCTAAGGGCGCACAATTACATATTGGCATACCTAAAGAAACAGCATTTCAGGAAAACAGGATCGCACTTACTCCTGAAGCAGTAAGTGTTCTGGTTAACAACGGGCATCATGTGGTTATAGAACACAATGCCGGCGAAGCGACACATTACCAGGATAAGGAATACAGCGAAGCAGGTGCAAGAATCGTTTATGATAAGTCCGAAGTGTTTAAAGCGCCATTACTGATAAAAAGCGCCCCGGTAGTTGAAGAAGATATACCTCTTTTGCAATTGAACCAATTCATCATTTCCCCTATTCATCTTTCAGCCATGAAGGCAGAACTACTTCAGAAAATGATGGACAAACGTATTACAGGTATTTCGTTTGAAAATCTCAAAGATGACAGCGGCACCTATCCTATCGTCCGGAGCATGAGTGAAATTGCAGGAAGTGCAGTTATGTTGATTGCAGGCCAATATCTGGGTTCGGCCAATCACGGAAAAGGTGTTTTACTGGGAGGCATTTCAGGTATACCGCCAACCAAAGTCATAATACTTGGGGCAGGCATCGTCGGAGAATTTGCCGCACGCGCGGCACTTGCACTTGGTGCATCAGTAAAAGTTTTTGATAATAGCGTTTACCGGCTCAAAAGATTACAAAATAATATCGGGCAACGCATGTGGACTTCTGTTCTGGAGCCAAGGATTTTGGCCAAGCAACTGAAAACCTGTGAAGTTGCAGTGGGAGCATTAAGTTCTCAAAGCGGCAGAACACCTATTGTAGTAACTGAAGAGATGGTAAGCAACATGCGTTCCGGCAGTGTGATCATCGATGTGAGCATTGACCGCGGCGGTTGTTTTGAAACTTCTGAAATAACTACTCACGAACATCCTATTTTTATGAAATATGGTGTGATCCATTACTGCGTTCCAAACATTCCATCAGGTTTTGCACGAACAGCCTCACAGGCTGTAAGTAATGTACTGATGCCTTTAATACTGGAAGCCGGAGATGAAGGCGGCTTTGAAAATTTAGTGTGGCATAAAGTGCATTTACGCAGCGGCATTTACCTGTTTAAAGGTGCACTTACCAATTTTCATTTAAGCCAGAGATTTGATTTAAAATATACCGATTTGAATTTATTGATAGCCAGTCAACGCTAAGTTAATTTTTTTTATATTCCGTAATATCAATTCTGAGGTTGCAAAAACCGTATTCCTGCTCATCGTTTGAACTTACAATGACTATCCTGCCGTTACAGTATTTTTTTACCAGGGAGTGATATAAAGCAATGCCTTGCTGGTCCAGATTTGTACAGGGTTCATCCAGTAAAACTATTGGCGTGTCTGAGAAAAATGCCTGCGCCAGTTTTACTCTTTGTTTCATTCCTGAAGAAAAATAGCGAATCTGTTTGGATGCGGCATTTTGCAACCCGGTCTCTGCAATTATTTTTTGGATATCTGTTTCCGTTATAAATGGCTTGAAAGTTTGATGGAACTGCAGAAACTCAGTCAGCGTCATTTCTTCTATCAGTTCAAGATAAGGAGCAGCAACAGAAATTTGTTGGTAAAAACCCTCGTTTGATAGTTGTTTGTTTGTACCGGATATTGACACCTCGTAAATAACCTTTCCTTCACTCTCAGCGACCGCACCGGCAATTACCTGCAATAATGTCGACTTGCCGGATCCATTGGGGCCAATAATTGCATAGCTGTTACCGTTAGTGAATTCGAAATGGACATGACGGAAGATCCAGTCGCGGTTGAATCGTTTTCCAACGTCAATCAGCGTAATCTTCATCAATACTGTTTTTTGAGTAACGTTTAATAATACCCCGCCCGCTTTCGCGTATAAAAGTTACAATTTCATCACGTTCATCAGTAGCCGGAAATTCTTCCTCTAAATATTCAAGAGCCTGGCTGGTGTTCAATCCTTTATTATAGATGATGCGGTAGATATCAAGAATATGGTTGATCTTATCCACAGTAAAGCCGCGCCGTTTCAAGCCTACAGAGTTTACTCCTGCATAACTTAACGGCAACCGGCCCGCTTTGATGTAAGGCGGAATATCCTTACCCACTAATGAACCACCTGCAATAAAAACATGTGAACCGATTTTTACAAACTGGTGAACTGCACACATACCCCCCAGTATAGCCCAATCACCAATCACAACATGACCAGCAACCTGAGAATTATTACTAAGTATGCAATTGTTTCCGATAATACAGTCGTGAGCAATGTGGCTATACGCCAAGATCATGCAATTCTTACCCACTTTTGTTTTCCATCTTTCCCTTGTACCACGGTGCACGGTAACGAATTCCCTGATGGTGGTATTATCTCCAATTTCAACAGTGGTATCTTCTCCGTCAAATTTTAAATCCTGAGGTATTGCTGAAATTACCGCACCAGGGAAAATCTGGCAGTTTTTTCCAATGCGTGCGCCTTCCATAATAGTTACATTGCTTCCAATCCAGGTGCCTTGCCCGATTTCTACATTTTGATGTATTACTGAAAAAGGGTCAACTTTTACATTTGTGGCCAGTTTAGCGTTAGGATGGATGTATGTATGAGGATGGATCATTTATCTAAATTTCATTATTTACTGATAATACCGCATTGAATGACTGACTGCCTTTTTGATAACATAATAAACGAAGTCAGCATTTTTTCAATCATCAAATTTCTTTCTATAAAAAATGCCAGGCAACTAACCTGACAGACAAATATAATTTAATTATTCATATTGCTACTCCTGCTAACAAGCCATTAGCATTACCCTCTTTTTACAAGTTGAGCAACAAGATCGGCTTCAGTGGCAATTTTATTTCCGATAAAAACAGTGCCTCTCATTTCGCAAATTCCCCTGCGAATTGGTGAATTCAGTTCCAGTTTCAATATCATGGTATCGCCTGGCACCACTTTCTGTTTGAATTTACAATTATCAATTTTGAGGAAATAAGTATCATATTCACCGGTAGGCATTGCATTGATTGCCAGTATGCCGCCGGTTTGTGCCAGCGCTTCGATTTGCAAAACGCCCGGCATTACCGGGTTGCCGGGGAAATGACCGGGAAAAAACGGTTCATTGAATGTAACGTTTTTGATGCCTACGATATGCTTGTCTGAAAGTTCTATAATCTTATCTACCAACAAAAACGGATACCTGTGAGGTAATGTTTTTTCAATTTGTTGTGAATTGTATATCGGAGGTTGGTTAGGATCGTACACCGGCACGTTTTTAACGTGCTTATTTTTTTTAATATACTGTTTTATTTTTTTTGCAAATTCAACATTGGTAGAATGGCCGGGCCTGTTGGCGATGATATGCGCTTTAATAGGATAACCAATTAATGCCAGGTCTCCCACCACATCAAGTAGTTTATGGCGTGCCGGTTCATTTGGAAATCTTAATTCAAGATTATTGAGATAACCCTCACTTTTCACTTCGATTTTTTCACGCTTAAACGCCTTTGCCAAACGCGCCATCTCTTCTTCTGTAACCGGTTTATCAACCACCACTATTGCATTATTGATATCACCGCCTTTCACCAGGTTATTTTCCAGCAGCATTTCAAGTTCGTGCAAAAAACAAAAAGTACGGCAAGGCGCAATCTGGCTTTTAAATTCCTTAATCTTTTTTATACTGGCATGCTGTGTGCCGAGCACCGGGCTATTAAAATCAATCAAAGTAGTAACCTGGTATTCAATGGAAGGCATGGCTACCATTTCAACACGTTTTTTATCATCGTAATGTGTAATGTTCGTGTCGATGCTATACCAGGATTTTGCAGCATCCTGTTCAACAATCCCTGCATCTTCGATAATCTCTACAAAAGGTTCCGAACTGCCATCCATGATGGGTATTTCGGGGGCATTCAATTCAATCAGACAGTTATCTACACCCATTCCTACCAATGCAGCAAGCACGTGCTCCACAGTATTTATCTTCACCCCATTTTCTTCGAGTGTTGTGCCTCGTGAAGTATCCGTTACCAAATCACAATCTGCTTTGATAATCGGCTGACCTGGCAGGTCGACCCGCTGAAATTGATACCCGAATCCTGCATTTGCAGGTTTCAAAGTCATGTCTACTTTAATGCCTGTATGTAACCCGGTTCCGGAAATACTTACTGATGATGCTAAAGTGTGTTGTTTATCAGGGTTAAAATGCTGATCCATTCAATTTTTTATTAGCGGACAAAGATACGATTCGGCATTGAATAATGATCGATAGTGAATAGGCGTAATTGCAAACGATTTGTTTTCGTACCGGATCTATGCATACCGATGGTTTATTCATCATAACTCCTCTTCCCGTTCCAACATCAGGATTGCGCTTTGGGGAACAATAAAATATTTTTCATTCTCATAAAGTACCTCAGTTGCTCCGCTCAAAAGAAAAATAGCAATATCTCCTTCACGTGCCTGTAAAGGAACATATTTCACCTGTTCATCCTGGTTCTTCCAGGGTTCATCATCAACGGGCATGGGTATCGCATAACCCGGTCCGGTTTTGATGACATAACCTTGTTGTACTTTTTCTTTTTCCTGTACGCCCGGGGGCAGGTACAGCCCAGAGTCTGTACGCTCATTGGGTTTCGAAGGGCGAATTAAAACCCTGTCACCTATCACTACCAGTTTTTTGAATTTGTTATCAGCCGTAATATGCATGTAATAATTTTTGAGTAATAAAAAATATCCGGCTAAATTAATAAATAATCAACTTCCGTATCCCGTTTAGCTGACTGTTTTGTAATGATTGCATGTTCAAATATTTTTCCGCTTTCCCGCATGCATATTTCCGGTATTCAGATTGAATTATTAACAAAATATTATCCGCACAAACATGATAGCCGCAAATGATTTAATTTTATTTGTATTTTAAACAATTCAACATGGAAGGAAGAAAACCAAAAATATTATTGTGTGAAGACGATCAGAACCTGGGAATGGTACTGAAAAATTATTTAGAGCTGAATGACTTTGATGTAACGTTGGAGCGTGACGGCAGGCTGGGCCTTGCCGCATTTCAGCGGGAAAAATTTGAGCTTTGCCTGCTTGATATTATGATGCCACACATGGATGGTTTTACACTGGCAGAGGAAATCCGTGATGTCGACCCAGATATCCCGTTATTTTTCCTGAGCGCTAAAACCATGAAGGAAGATATTATACAGGGATATAAACTTGGCGCCGATGATTATATTACCAAACCATTTGATAGTGAAGTGCTGCTGCTGAAAATAAAAGCCATATTAAAACGCAATGAAGATTTAAACAAAGAATCGGAAAATAAGGAGTTTGACCTGGGCTCCTATCATTTCAACCCAAAACTTCGTGAACTGAGCCATAAAGGACAAATGCAGACACTTTCGCCAAAAGAAAATGAATTGCTGAAAATGCTTGCAGAACACGTGAATGATTTATTACCGAGAGAACAGGCACTGAAAAAAATCTGGGGCAGCGATACTTATTTTAATGGAAGAAGCATGGATGTTTATATTGCCAAACTCAGAAAATATTTAAAAGACGATCCGTCCATCGAAATTGTAAACATACATGGAAACGGGTTCAGGCTGGTTGCTCCTCTTTAGCTGTATGAAAAAAGGGGTTGACTGAAAAAATAATAATCAGGAATTTTTTGAAAATAAAAGAGATTGAGATATTCAATCTCTTTTTTATTGCCGGGTTATAAAACCTGGCCGGATAGAAAATGATTACCGCTTTATTTTTGAAACAATGTTCGGGAAAATCTACAGTCAAATATTCAGGTTTTCCATTCCAAATCTGTATTCCATTCTTATATCTGACTGTTCCAAATTTTATTTCAGGAAAAGCTTAAAACAAAAGATTATCATCTTGTTTTCCCATTGGCTTTTTTTCAAGATGTTCATAAGCTTTTGCAGTTACTTCTCTTCCCCGGGGGGTGCGGTGCAGAAACCCTTCCTGGATCAAAAAAGGTTCGTACACTTCTTCCAAAGTGCCGGACTCTTCTCCAACAGCAGTAGCAATAGTGGTAATACCTACAGGACCTCCTTTGAATTTTTCAATAATAGTAAGCAGAATTTTATTATCCATCTCATCCAGTCCGTGTTCATCCACATTCAATGCACGCAAAGCATGCTGTGTAATCTGCAGATCGATGACACCATTACTTAGCACCTGGGCAAAATCACGGACCCTCCTTAATAATCCGTTTGCTATTCTCGGGGTTCCCCTGCTACGACCTGCAATTTCTTTAGCTGCGTCGGATGTTATCCTGGTGTCAAGAATTTTCGCCGAACGCTGAATAATTTTATAAAGCACATCAGCGGTATAATATTCTAATCTTGACTTAATGGCAAAACGTGATAATAAAGGAGCTGTCAATAATCCGCTTCTTGTAGTTGCCCCAACCAGTGTAAACGGGTTTAGGTTAATCTGTATACTTCTTGCATTCGGGCCGCTATCAATCATGATATCAATCCGGTAATCTTCCATGGCCGCATACAAATATTCCTCCACTACGGTACTCAGACGGTGTATTTCATCAATGAATAATACATCATGCGGTTCGAGATTAGTCAATAACCCGGCCAGATCCCCCGGCTTTTCAATAACAGGCCCAGAAGTTTCTTTGATGTTCACTCCCATTTCATTTGCTACAATACGGCTCAAAGTGGTTTTACCTAATCCGGGGGGGCCGTGAAACAAAATATGGTCCAGGGCCTCTCCACGCAGTTTCGCTGCTTGAATAAAAATTTTGAGATTCCCGATAATCTGAGATTGCCCTGAAAAATCTTCAATTTCTCTCGGACGGATATTATTCTCAAAATCCTTATCAGCTGAACTCATTAATTCCTTATCGCTATTTAAATTGGCATTGGGCATATTTCAAAGTTAGAAAGCGTTGGGCAAATGAAAATATTTATTTCGTAAGAAGCGGCGAGCGGATATAACAGAGAAAGGTGGGAAAAAACCGCTCCTTCCTGCATTTTGAATCAAAAATTCACCTTTTATATAAATATTTGTATATACAAATAAAATCTGTTTACTTTGCTACGTGAAAAAAATATCAGATAGCCATTATTGCAGGTGCATGTATTTTGTGTCGAATGCTTTGGCAAGAAAAATTGAAAAAATAGCCCGGAATGCATGGAACAAGGTAAACCTTTCTCCCAGTCACGCCTACTTACTGATGCTGGTTATTGATAACCCCGGGGTTCAGCCTATGGCATTAAGCGAAGAGCTTCAACTGCAGCCCTCTACGATTACGCGTTTGATAGAAAAACTGGAGTTAAAAAAGCTATTGGTTCGAACTTATGAAGGAAAGGTGACCAACGTTTACCCTACACCTAAGGCGAAAATTATGCTGCCGAAACTAAAGCAATGCGTAACCGATTTCTATCAAAGTTATTCTGCCATTCTCGGAAAAGACGAAAGCACAAAACTTGTAAACAGCATGAACCGTATCGCCGATAAACTGCCTGTTTAATTTTTTTTACACAAATATTTGTATATACAAATAAATATATTCAAGCACATAAAAAAACAAAAACATGAAATACGTAATCACCGGTGGCGCTGGCCACATTTCAAAACCTCTTGCTGAAAAATTAATTTCAGAAGGACATCATGTTACTATAATCAGCAGAAATGAAAAAAACATTGCAGGGCTGGTTTCCAAAGGGGCAAAAGCTGCTATTGGTTCAGTTGAAGATATAGATTTCCTCAGCAAAACATTTGCAGGGGCGGATGCAGTATATACCATGGTTCCGCCGAATTTTTCAATAACCGGCAGCTGGAAAAAATGGATCGGACAGATTGGTAAAAACTACGCACAGGCCATCAAAGAAAGTGGCGTTAAATACGTTGTAAACCTGAGCAGCATTGGCGCCCATTTGCCGGATGGCTGCGGGCCGGTGAGCGGGCTTCACCAGGCTGAAAAAGCTTTGGACGAATTAAGTGATGTCAATATCAGACATCTCCGTCCTGCATATTTTTATACCAACTTGTTTGCCAACATTAGTATGATAAAATCAATCGGCATCATGGGAGGGAACTATGGAAATGCATTATCAAAAATGGTCATCGTCCATCCAAACGATATTGCAGCGGTAGCGGCGGAAGAATTATCTGGCTTAACATTTACAGGCCATAGTTTTCGATATATATCAAGCGATGAAAAGACAGGAGCAGAAATCGCAACTGCAATTGGCGAAGCAATTGGAAAGCCTGGTTTGAACTGGGTAGTGTTTAATGATAACGACGCATTGAATGGCATGTTGCAAGCAGGATTACCTGAAGAGATTGCAAAAAATTATCAGGAAATGGGGCAAGCCATGTATAACGGAAAATTTTTTGAAGACTACTGGAAGCACCGTCCTTCTATCCTAGGCAAAATAAAAATTGAAGACTTTGCCAAAACATTTGCTGCTGTTTTTAATAATGAAGCTATGGTTGCAGTTCATTAAATTTAAAATTTAAAAAAAATTTTTATGAAAGTTGGAATTCTTGGTTCGGGCATTGTTGGCCAGGTTTTAGCAAAAGCTTTTGCCAGTGAAGGCCATGATGTTACCCTCGGGACACGAAACACTTCAAAAGAAGATGTGGTGAAATTTAAAAATGCAAACCCTGGCACCCATATCGGATCTTTTGCAGACACGGCTGCATTTGGAGAGTTGATTGTGCTTGCTGTTGCCGGTTCGGCTGTCGGAGAAGTAATCAACTTATCTTTAAAAAATAATTTTAAAAATAAAATTGTAATAGACGCTACCAACCCGATTGCCTCTGCTCCGCCGGTAAATGGTGTACTTCAATTTTTTACCGGTGCCGATGAATCATTGATGGAAAAAATTCAGAAGATTATTCCGGATGCAAAGATAGTGAAGGCTTTCAACAGCGTTGGTAATGCATTTATGTACAAGCCAAATTTTAAAGATGGAAAGCCGACAATGTTTATTTGCGGCAATGACGACAACGCCAAAAAGACAGTTACAGATATCTTAACTTCTTTCGGATGGGAAACAGAAGATATGGGCAAGGTAGAGTCAGCACGTGCTATTGAGCCGCTTTGCATACTTTGGTGCATACCCGGCTTTACCCGAAATCAGTGGGCGCATGCATTTAAGTTGTTGAAAGCATAATTTAAAAAAGCGGTAAGTGATAAGTTGTAAGTTTTCACTTACCGCTTTTTATTAACTTTATTTCATGACCATTGAAAATTTCAAAACATCATTATCAGCAAATCAGCCACCGCCGGGAGTTTCAATACTGTTACAGTCTTTATGGCTTGATGCAAAAGGCAACTGGCATACTGCACATGAACTGATCAATGATATGGAAGAGCAAAGCGCCTATTGGGTCCATGCCTATCTCCATCGTAAGGAAGGTGATTTAGGCAATGCCAAATATTGGTACACCCGCGCCGGAAAGACAATGCCATCTTATGCTTTACAAAAAGAATGGGAAGAAATCGTGTGCGCATTATTATAGATCTTTTTATCATCTTAACTTTTTATTTTTCGTTTCATTTAAAAATTCAAAAGCCCCCTGTAAAAGGGGGCTTTTGAATTTGATTACCCTAAAATATTATCGCACACTTACGGATACATGCCTGTCGCGTACCCTGTCGCTTTCAGGTGCATTGCCGGATACATTGCGAAATCAGAACCATATCCTTCCGCGCTGATTACCTGCATGCCTGTACCCGCTTTAGCAAGGGCTGCTTTAACCGCGCTTGCCCTGTCCCCTGACAATTTTTTGTTAACAGCTTCATCGCCTGTTTTATCTGTATAGCCTCCGATTTTAATTTTTGATTTTGGAAATGCTTTTAAAATAGCGTTGATATTATCAATCTGATGCTGGCTTTCCTCAGTAATTTCGGCGCTCCCCGTTTTGAAATTAAGGTTATCAAAATCAAACCATATTTTCTTTAGAGAATCCTCACCAAGTTTTTCATAAGCGGTCATGAGGAAAGCTACTAACTTGTCTTCTATACCTCCTTTATAAGCATCCAGCTCAATTCCATTGGGCAACTTTACTTTTATAGATTCAGGTATGGCAGAAGCTTTATCTGCACTTGCAGCAGGTTTCTCATCTGCAATATTATCGGTTGCAGCAGTTGTATCAGCGCCATTGCAACTCCTAAAAAGTATGAGTAAAAGTAATACTGAAAAAATACCAAGAAAGAGCGCTGTTAAAAATTTCCGGGTATTGGCAGCCGTTTCAACTGTTTCGTCTGTGTGAGAATGAGACATAATTAATGTAAAGTTTTAAGGTTATTAAAAATTAATGGCATTATCAATAAATAAAGGTGTAAAAAAAATTGGATCTGGCGGCATTGTTTTTCCTTAATAATAAAATGCCCATTCACCATAGGTTGCTTATTTAAATTCACGATATAAAACGGTTTAGCCGAAGAATAGCATCAGGGTCGGGAGAATTTTTCAACCATTCCGCTTTTTGAGAAAATTTACAAACGCCCGGATAATCACCTTTCCATCCTTGCATATTATTAATGACCTGAAAATGCAAATGCGGCGGCCAGTTGCCATTTTCAAAACGCATACCGAATTCCGTAAACACTTCCCCGCTGCTGATTCTTTTGCCTTCGTATAGATTTTTAATGGAGTTTAAACTCAGGTGGCCATATAAAGTATGAAAAGAGGTTCCCTCAATATTATGGGTTAAAATTATTGTGGCGCCATAATCGCTGTCATTATTATTGAAAGCAAAACTATGAACGATGCCATCATAAGGGCACATTACTTTTGTTCCGGCATCGCCCCAAATATCAATGCCGAGATGCAGCCTTCTCGGCTCTTCGGCTGAATCAAAATGTTTGCTGCGTGCATATAATGTTCTATTCTCTGCATAACCCCCGATACCGTATTTGCAATTGTGCGCTTTTAATTCCGAATTGATATAATTTGCGAAGCTTTCTGTGTCTGCGATATGTTCGGGAGTTAATTCTTTGTTACTTTCAGTGAAATTGAACGGGAATAGTTTATCTGTTGCCGGGTTGAACGGAACAACCGCATGAAAATCCGCTGTATATTTTTTTAAAATATCTTTAACCGGCATTGCGCCATATATTTCAACTGCAAGTTATTTATTTCAGTTCATTCATAATTTCTTCTATTGCTTTATCCAGCTGGGGGTCACGTCCATTAATTTTGTCTTCGAAGGTATTCACAACAAGAATATCCGGTTTTACGCCATTCAGCTCAAGGTCTTTTCCATCAAGCGTAAAACAACCCCATGAAGGGAGGCGTACAAATGAGCCATCAACTAATCCTGCCCCACTGGTAAAAATGATCCAATGATAAGTTTCATTACCGATTATCTTTCCAAGTTTCAATGCCTTAAATCCTTGCGAAGTCATTTCTGCATCACTGAGGCTTTGCTCGTTTGTTAATAAAACAATCGGTTTATCACTGGGTGAGAAATTGCTTTGCCGTGCAAGTTTACCATCCCGGTATTTCCATTGCAGGTAAGAACGCTGTGATAAAAACTTCAGTACTTCATCATGCACATTGCCACCGGTGTTATAGCGCAGGTCAAGGATTAATGCGTCCTTATTCGTTAACTGCTCCGTCATGCTGATAATAAATTTTTCAAGCTCGCCGCCACCCATATTTTTCATGCAGGCATAAGCAATCCTGTTTTTGCTTTTGTCGTCAACCCGTTTTTGGTTATTATCAATCCACTCATCATAAAAATTATCCAGCAGGTTTTGCTGCGGATGTATTTTAATATCGAAATCTTTGCCAGCCCTGCTGAAAGTCAGTTTTAGTTCTTTGTCAACAGATGGCCTGGTGAAATAATAATTACGGTCAATTTTCTCGTCAACGGTAACATCATCGACCTTCACCAACTCATCCCCTGCAATAAGATGGATATCGTTTTTATCCGCAGCAGATTTGCTGAGTACATATTTTACTTTATAAGGATCACTATTTTCAAAAATAATTCCCGTTTCCATGGTGCTGCTCGACAATGCAATTTTCTCATCTTCACCAAAAGTAAAAAAGCCCTGGTGTGATGAGTTCAGTTCCCCAAGCATATCGTTTAATAATACACGAAGGTCCGACCGGTTATTCACATAGGGCAAGAATGTTTTATAATGATCTTTTGTCTTGGCCCAGTCAAGTCCGTGAAAATTCGGATCGTAATAATTTTCATCAAGATCTGCCCATGCTTCATCAAATATCTGGCTGAACTCTTCTGACAAATTTTTGCGGAAAGTGTAACTGATGGAAACCGGGTCAGTTTTATTGGCATCTATATTCAATTTGCTGATGTTGCCGTTGAACAATACAAAATATTTATCTCCGTTGGAAGATACATCAAAACCAAACGCATCAGCCCCTGTTATCTTTTCAGTTTTGTTTGCTTCAAAAGGTTCAATCACGGTTTTCCAGAGTGCATTTTTACCCTGGTCGTGATTGCTGGAATATAACACTATTGTTTTTTTATCTTTCTGAAAAACATGCACGAGGTGTTGTGAACCAAATGAAGGGCTGATCTGTTCAATTCTGTCCATAATATCAGCCGCATCAATAACAATCGGGCTTACCGAGGAATCTTTCCTGACATCTTTTTTTGCTGTATCTTTTTTCTCGGTTTTGAAAAGCTCCTCATATTTATCCATCCGGAAAGGATCGTCAAATTTTTGTAATGGCAGGCGATATATTTTTGGCTCCTGCATTCCAAAAGGATAAGCAGGTTTTAACCTCGAAGATTCAAAATAAATATAGTTGCCGTCAGGGCTCCATACAGGATCTGCTTCCGTTATTCCTGTATTGGTGAGGTTGATGGTTTTTCCCGTTTTCAGTTCATGTACAAAAATATCCTGTTCAAAATTCCTGAAGGCAGTGAAGCAGATATAGTTTTCATCGGGAGAAAAAACCGGGGCCGACCCCTGGAAGCCCCATATTTCATCTTTGACAATCGTTTTACTTTCGAATGTTTTCAGGTCGAGGATGCGCACTTCATCGCGCCCACTCAGGTACACCGCTTTTGTTTTTGATTTATTGAATGAAAGAGACCGGTTATTATCTGCATCATGGGTGAGCTGTTTCAGCGGTGCGCTGCCATCTGCAGCAATCGTAAAGAGGTTCTGAAACCCTCCCGCAGTTTGATTGAAAAGAATTGTTTTATTATCGCCTAGCCATTTTACTTCAACCGCCCTTTCGGCAGATCCTTTTTTTATTTCCTGAATAAATTTTCCTTCCACATCGCTCACAAAAATTTCCCCGCGTGAGGTAAATACCAGTTTCTTTCCATCCGGAGAAATATCAAATTGGGTAATGTTGCCTTTTACATCAAAATCTTTATCCTTTGAAAGAATGCTGTTTCGTACGATATCAATTTTCAGCTTCTCAGCTTTTTTAGATGCGACGTCATAGACATACAACTGGTAATCCTTTTCAAAAACAACCTTTCCCCCGTTTGCATTTACTATCGCATTCTTTATTGAACTGGAAAAGTTAGTCAAGGCTGTTTTCTTTCCATCCTTAAACGTGTATAAATTATACTCATTATTGTTCTCGTCTGAAATAAAATAGATATTTCCCTTCCGGTCTGTTGTTGCGCCAAAATCTTTTCCGATATAATCTGTGTAGCGTTTATATTTTTTGGTTGCCGGATTATAAGATTGAATATCGGGGTTAAACGGGCCTTTATAATGCTTGCGCTGTACCTGGTTACTACTCTCCCAGGTGTCATTAAAAAATATTTCACCGCTTGACGGATGTTCAAAAAGGTTATGATCGTACAGAAAAAAATTATTTCCAAAAACACGTACCGGTGTGCCTCCGTTGATACTTACTTTATACCCCGATTGCCGGCTATCCCTGCCGGAAGTAAAATAAATATGTTTCGAATCCCAGCTCCATGAATTCACTTCATCAGTTGCGCTGTGAAAAGTAAGTTGCCTTATTTCGCCACCTTCAACAGGCATCACATAGATATCGGCATTCCCATATTGCCGGCCGGTAAATGCAATCCATTTTCCATCAGGTGAAACACGTGCATTAGTTTCATATCCCTGCATGGCTGTTAAACGCACCGCTGTACCACCACCCACATCTGCTTTCCATAAATCGCCCTCAAAGCTGAAAACAACAGTTAGCCCGTCGGGGGTCAGGCAAGGTTGAGATAAAAAATAGGCTTCTCCGTTTTGTGCCGAACCGGATAAATGAAAAAAGATAAATATAGGAATGACAAGAAGTTTTTTCATAACAGTAAATTTCGGATACTGAAGATATTTTATACCGGCCATAAAATGAAAGTTCTTAAATGAATGGCAAATTAGGCTGATGAAAAATTATTTTCATGAAAAAGACCTGCTGCCATTGCTGTCCGCCAACCAGCAATTATTATTGTAAACATTCCTTTTTAAGTTAATAACCAATATTACTGTTTTGGGCCTAACAAAATAAACCTGTTCATAATTAATGGCTAAAAAAGCCGGATACAAAATATCATGTTTCAAAAAACGTTTATGCTTAGTAAAAAACATCCCTTTGAATTTAGTTGCAAAAAAATCAATCGTACTTACCTGCTTCATTTTTGTTGTTCTGTTTTCAATGGCACAGCCGATTACCGGTGTATGGAAGGGAAAAGCAGGAAATCATAAAGTGGAGCTTAAAATAATAAAATCAGGAGACAGCCTGTTAGGTACTGCTTATTATTATTCATCAGCAAACAATTACAGGCGATATAGCATAAGAGGTTATTTCGATCCCAGAACAAATGATGTGATCTGGTGGGATGATGTATTAATCGAAGACAGGTCCGGAACAATGAAAGAAACAACAAATGAAGCATTAATGAATGTGGCGGATTTTAATTGCCCGGGGGAAGATGAGTTGCGGCTGGACGGCGACAGCTATCTGCGCGACGAGAAGAAAAAAATGCCCGGGATATTGCATTTACAAAAAATTGCTTCGGGTATTTTTCCCGACGAGTGGAATTGGGTGATTGCCAATTATACCATGGGCGCAAGCGACCCGGATATCATTGACAGTATCGCAAAACTTTCAACAAGGCCGTATTATGTTGCCGTTGCCAGGGAAACAACAACGCATACGGTTACACATAAACGTGATCAGGCAGTTACCAATGCCGTATTGAAAGAACCCGTTGCAGAAGAAAAAAAGGCTGCTCCTGCAAAAGAGCTTTCTCCGGAAGAAAAATTCATCAGCCGTAAAAAAATACTGGAGCAGGTAATACCCGTTAAAGGTGATTCTGTTGAATTAAGGTTTTATGATAATGGGGAAATTGACGGCGATTCCATTGCATTTTTTATGAATGATAAGCTTATTTTTAAACATGTAATGATCAGCGACCAGGCTTATATTGTTAAGTTGGCAACGAAAGACCTTGATGATGATAACGAAGCAGTAATGGTTGCCGAAAACCTGGGCTCCATTCCGCCGAATACTTCATTAATGATTGCCATATGCGGCAACAAAAGATATGAAGCTCATTTGTTTGCAGACGAAAACAGCAGTGCGCTTATACGGTTTGTAAAAGAAACGAAGGCAGCGTTACCGGCTAAATAACCGTTTACTGGCCGGCAACAAACAATCATTATTTTTCGAACTCCGGCCCGAAGGCCGGCGCTGGAGGAAACATAGAAAATATCAGAAATCATTATTGAATATTCACTATTCAACAATAAGGGTCAAATCACCACATTGATCATCTTGTTCTTCACATAAATGATTTTCTTTGGCGATTTTCCTTCCAGCCATTTTTTCACTGTTTCGTTGGCAAGAATAATTTCTTCCACCTGCTGTTGCGTGGCATCAAGGGCGATGTTCAGCTCAGCTCTTGTTTTGCCGTTAATGGCAACGGGATAATTTTTAGAAGATTCGACCAAATACTTTTCTTCTGGTTTTGGAAAAGCTGCATCTAAAATTGTTCCTTCATTGCCTAACTGATGCCACAGTTCTTCTGAAATATGCGGCGCATAAGGTGTTAAGATGATCAGCAATTTTTCCAGCACTTCTTTTTTGTGGCATTTCAAATCGCTGAGTTCATTCACTGCGATCATGAATGCGCTGACTCCGGTATTGAAAGAAAAACGTTCCGTATCCTCTTCTATTTTCTTAATCGTTTTATGTAACACTTTCAATTCCGCATCATTTGCTTTTTCTTCGTTCCACACTTTTCCTTTTAGCTCATCAAAAAACAAGCGCCATAATTTTTTTAAGAAACGATGAACGCCTTCAATGCCTTTTGTGTCCCAGGGTTTGCTTTGTTCAACCGGGCCGAGGAACATTTCATACATGCGGAAAGTGTCGGCGCCGTATTTATCACAAAGTTCATTCGGGTTTTGAGTATTAAGTTTTGATTTCGACATTTTCTCTCCCGCAGAAGTTGTAGTAAATATTAGTTTACTATTTTCTTTCAACTCGTTATTATACCATTTACCATTTAAATAAAATCCATCATTACAAACAAAGCAAGCTTTATGAAACTTGCTTTCCTTTAATGCCATTTCTTCCACGTCTAATTTATTAGCATCAACATATTTAATATTGACATGTAATGGGGAAAAATTAATTACCTCTCCTTTGGGTATCGCATCATGAGAAAAATAAATTTCAGGAAATAAACCTTGCGCCATTATTGCAGCTATATTTTTTTCTTTTGACAATAATGATGATATATCAATTTTTTTGTATGGTATTTCATTTGCCATATGAACTGTTCCAATATTTTCAGATGGATTATATCTATAAATAAACTCTGAAACCCCCGTAATCATTCCCTGGTTCACCAATTTTTTGTAAGGCTCATCATGCCCAATAAAACCTAAGTCGTACAAGGCTTTTGTCCACATGCGGCTGTATAACAAATGCCCGACTGCATGTTCTGTTCCGCCAATATATAAATCAACCTGTGCCCAATAATCGCTTGCTTTGCGGGAGCAGAATTCATTTTCATTATGCGGGTCCATGTAACGCAAAAAATACCAACTGCTTCCTGCATAGCCCGGCATGGTGTTTGTTTCTCTTTGTCCACCTGCTAAAGCCGGTGGCAAGTCGATGGGGTTTGCCCAATCTTTTAAATTCGCTAATGGTCCTTCCCCATCGGGGCCTGGCCCATATTTTTCAACTTCAGGTAATACTAATGGCAATTCCTTTTCATCGAGTGGATAGGCAATCCCGTCTTTCCAAACAATCGGGAATGGCTCGCCCCAGTAACGCTGGCGGCTAAACGCCGCATCACGCATTTTATAATTCACTTTTCTTTTCCCAATACCCAATTCCTCCAGTTTCCCGATTACCAATTCCATTGCGTCACGCATCACAATGCCATTTAAAAAGCCGCTGTTTTCCAGCACTGCATCCTTTGTCGGGTTGGCTTCTTCGTCATTATAATGCTTGCCGATAATGTTGGTGATGGAGATATTAAAATGTTTTGCAAATTTAAAATCACGCTCATCGCCGCAGGGCACAGCCATGATGGCACCGGTGCCGTACCCGGCCAAAACATATTCTGAAATCCAGATCGGGATTTCTCTTTGATCAAAAGGGTTGATGGCATAAGCGCCGGTAAAACAGCCCGTGATTTTTTTCTCTGCCTGGCGTTCACGGTCGCTGCGGCTTTTTACATAAGTGATATAATCTTCGACAGGTTTTTTTTGTTCTGTTGAAGTAATTTTTTGGATCAATTCATGTTCGGGCGCAATCACCATAAAATCCACACCAAAAATGGTGTCTGGTCTTGTAGTATAGACTCTCAGGCTCCCTACTCCCGGCTCCTGACTCTTAACTTCAAAATCAATTTCCGCTCCAAAACTTTTCCCGATCCAGTTGGTCTGCATTTCTTTCATGGCCTCGCTGAATTCAATGCGCTCCAAACCTTCCAGCAAACGGTCGGCATATTCAGTGATGCGCAAATACCACTGGCGCAGTTTTTTCTTCACCACCGGGTAACCGCCGCGTTCGCTCACGCCGTTGATCACTTCATCATTTGCCAGCACGGTGCCCAATGCTTCGCACCAGTTCACTTCACCATAACCACAGTAAGCCAGGCGATATTCCATCAGGATGTCTTGCCGGGTTTTTTCATTGAAAGATTTCCAGTCATGACACGTGAATCGTGCATCGCGAACCGTGAATGATGAATTTGGTATCGGATGATTCGCATTTCCTTCTTTCTCAAAAATCCCAATCAAGCGTGTAATGCTTTCGGCTTTCTGCGTTAAGCGATTATAAAAACTATTGAACAATTGCAGAAATATCCACTGCGTCCATTTGTAATATTTCTGGTCGCTTGTTTTCACTTCGCGGCCCCAGTCAAAACAAAAGCCGATCTTATCCAACTGTGCCCGGAAGTTTTTAATATTCTGGTCGGTACTAACGGCGGGGTGTATCCCATGTTCGATTGCATATTGTTCAGCGGGCAAACCAAACGCATCATAACCCATCGGGTGCAGCACGTTAAAGCCTTTCAACCTTTTGTAACGAGCAAAAATATCGCTGGCAATATAACCCAGGGGGTGGCCCACATGCAAACCTGCGCCGCTTGGATAAGGAAACATATCCAGCACATAATATTTCGGCTTTGGCGAATTGTTGTTTACGTGATAAACTCCTTTTTGCGTCCAATCGTCCTGCCATTTTTTTTCTATCTCTCTGAAATTATATTCCATAATAATTGTCTGAGCCTTGATTTATATGATTAAGGTGAAATAAAAAACTGAGCGGCTTATCAGCATAATCAGTCAAATCATTTCATCATGGTTAAAAGTTGGGAAAAAGTTAAAAGCCCGCATCCTTCAAAATAATGCAGCTACGGCATCGTTTAGAGGGCAACAAAAATACGGATTGTGCAGCGAAATCCGCTATTTTTGCGCTTAACTAACAGGATTACTAACCCTGAAAATCTGATACTATGTCTCAAATCGGAAAAGGCTCTTCCAAGCGTTCCACACCTTCCTATTTCATGGCCATCGTGGGTATGTCGCTGGTGTTGTTCCTGCTGGGGCTGATTGGTTGGTTTGTTATTAATGCAAATAAGCTCGGGCAGGTTATCCGGGAAAATGTAGAAGTACAACTGTATGTTCGTGAAAACGTAACTCCTAAAGACAGCGCTGCATTGGTTCAATATATTGCATCGCAGCCTTATGTAAAATCATACGAATACCTTACAAAAGACCTTGCCAAAAAAAGATACCTTGCCGATGGTAATAAAGACTGGGGCGCTGTGCTTGATAAAAACCCATTGCCTGCAAGTATCAATTTCAAAATCAGGAGCGAATATGCCAATACCGATTCGCTGTCAAAAATACAAACCGATTTATCGCAGAATATTGCAGTAAGTGATGTTCATTATAACCAGTCGCTCGTAAGCAGCCTGCACAGCCTCATCCGTAAAATAACGCTGATGTTGCTGGTAGCAGCCAGTGTGATTGCCGTGGTAGTAATCATTCTTATTGATAACACTACCCGCCTTGCGATGTTCAGTAACCGTTTCCTGATCAAAACCATGCAAATGGTTGGGGCAACACGATGGTTTATTGCCAAGCCAATGGATATGCGTGCAGTGGTGAACGGGGCAGTCAGCGGCCTGATCGCTGTTATCGCTATTGTAGGGATTATATTTGCTTCGGAAAAATGGATTCCCGAAATGAGGGCTTTACGCGATTATGCATGGCTCGGCCTGATGTTTCTCGGAATTATTACCCTTGGAATAGGGATTTCTTTTTTAAGCACACACCGCAGTGTGATCAAATACCTGAAGATGAAGCTGGATGATTTATATTAGCAAGTCAGGAATACCGTAAGTAAGAAGATGTACACGCATAAAACCTTCTTTACCATTTCCGGCTTTCGGACTATTCCCTATATTTGTCTTTCAATTTTCAAAAATGGCTGAAGAAAAAAAGGATATAAAAAAAACCAAAACACCGAGGCCCGGCTTCGATACAACACCTATATTCAATAAAGATAATTATCGTTGGATGCTGATCGGCCTGGTGCTGGTGGCACTGGGGCTGTTGTTCATGGTAGGCGGAAAAAGTAAAGACCCTAATGTTTTCAATCCAAATGAAGTGTACAGCTTCCGCCGTATTACCGTTGCACCACTGCTGATGCTTGCAGGCTTCGGCATTGAAATTTTTGCCATCTTCAAAAAAACAAAAAGTAAGGACGCACAATAAGCTATACCAACCGTATTTGAAAAAAGCGATGCGTGTGCATCGCTTTTTTATTTTTTTGCATAAAGACCCCGGAATACAAGAAATAAAAATGGCTTGCTTTCCAGTTTTTCGCCGGGTTCCTGATATTCTTTATTTCCTTGTTTGAAATCTCTGCCAACTTTCATTTATTTTTACTTCTCAACCAACTGTTACTGCCATGAGTAATATTGAAACCATCATTCTCGCTATTGTAGAAGGCCTTACGGAGTTTCTTCCAATTTCATCAACCGGTCATCTGATCATCTGCAGCAGCCTGATGCATATTGAGAAAGATGATTTTACCAAATTGTTTGAGATTGCCATCCAGTTAGGCGCGATACTCGCAGTAGTGGTTTTATACTGGAAAAAATTTTTTGACATCAGCCGCATAAAATTTTATTTCAAGCTCATCATCGGTGTAATTCCGGCCATCATTCTTGGCTTTTTATTCTCTAAAAGAATTGATGCTTTGCTGGAAAGCCCGCTAACGGTTGCTGTTACTATGCTGATCGGCGGTATCATTTTGCTTTTCATTGATAATGTTTTCAAAAAACATACTATTGACGACGAAAATGAAATATCCAATGGGAAATCTTTCGCCATCGGCATCTGGCAATGCCTCGCCATGATACCGGGAACCAGCCGCAGTGCTGCTTCTATTATTGGCGGCATGCAACAACAATTAACAAGAAGAGTGGCTGCCGAATTCTCCTTTTTTCTCGCCGTGCCCACCATGCTGGCTGCCACCGGCTATAAATTGTTAAAGGCTTACAAAGAAAATCCTGAACTATTGCACAACCATCAAAATATTCATGCATTGTTGCTGGGTAATGTGATAGCTTTCATTGTAGCAATGATCGCCATTAAATTTTTTATCGGTTTTTTGCAGAAGCATGGGTTCAAATTATTCGGCTATTACCGCATTGTTACAAGCATTATACTTTTTATATTGATCTGGAAAGGGATCATCAGTTAAAAAAAATTGATTTCTAACGATTAATGCTCATTGACCATGGAAACTGCTTCTAAAAAAGTGATTAACGGGTGGGCGATGTACGACTGGGCAAATAGCACTTACAGCCTGGTTATTGCATCCACTATCTTTCCTGCTTATTATACATCTATCGCTCCAAAGCAAGTAGCTATTTTTGGCAGAGTGATTGAAAGAAATGCGCTGGCATCATACGCTATTTCGCTTTCATTTCTGATTATTGCGATTTTATCTCCTGTACTTTCTTCAATAGCAGACTATAAGGGCAACAAAAAATCTTTCATGAAGTTTTTTTGTTATCTCGGCAGCATCGCTTGCATATCTATGATTTTTTTTACAAAGAAAAATATCGGTTACGGATTATTTCTTTCCATAATTGCTGCAGTAGGCTATTGTGGCAGCATTGTATTTTATAATGCCTATCTGCCAGAAATTGCTGCAGAAGAAGACCAGGACCGGGTGAGTGCAAAAGGTTTCGCATTAGGATATGTCGGCAGCGTAATACTGATGGTATTGTGCCTTGCTGTGATTATTACCAATGATAATTTGAACCTGGGGTGGGGGTCATGGCCTGCGAGGTTTTCTTTTGTTTCAGTCGGGTTGTGGTGGGCAGGCTTTGCTCAAATCACGTTCAATGTGTTGCCGCCATCGAAAGCATCAGAGCAACATCCCGAACATAGCATTTTCGTAAACGGTTTTTATGAACTCAGAAAAGTGTGGGACCAATTGCAGCATTACCCAATGCTGAAAAGATTTTTACGTGCTTTTTTTTTCTATAACATGGGTGTACAAACGGTGATGTACATGGCCACTTATTTTGCTGCAGATGAGTTGAAGATGCAATCCACCCAACTCATCGCAACCATTCTGATCATCCAGCTGGTTGCCATATTCGGCGCTTATCTTTTTTCTATTTTGTCGAAAGCCACAAACAATATTTTTACACTGGCTATTGCCATCATTGGCTGGATCGGCATCTGCATTTTTGCTTACATTACGAAAACCCCGATGCAGTTTTATATTCTTGCATTTTGTGTAGGATTGGTAATGGGTGGCATACAATCCATGTCACGTTCAACTTATTCAAAATTGTTGCCTGAAACGAAAGACACTGCGTCGTACTTCAGTTTTTATGATGTTTGCGATAAAGTGGGGACCGTGCTGGGCACATTGTCGTTTGGCTTTGTTTCAGAAATATCAAACGGTATGCGTAATTCAGTACTTACATTAATGGTATACTTTATAATCGGGTTTATTCTGTTAATGTTTGTACACATGAAAAATAAATTGGCTGCGGCATGAAATTATATACTATTAATACAGGTTTTTTTAAATTAGACGGCGGAGCAATGTTCGGCGTAGTTCCCAAAGTAATCTGGAATGAATACAATAACGCTGATGAAAATAACCTCTGCAACTGGGCGTTGCGCTGTATGCTGATTGAAGATGGGAATAAACTTATATTGATCGATAATGGTGTTGGTGATAAACAAAGCGCGAAATTTTTCAGTTATTATTATTTGCACGGCGATCAGACACTGGATTCTTCATTAGCCCGGCACGGTTTTCATCGTGACGACATTACTGATGTGTTTTTAACGCACCTGCATTTTGATCATTGCGGCGGAAGCATAATCCGTTCCGGCGAAAAATTAATTCCTGCATTTAAGAATGCCACATACTGGAGCAACGAAGCCCACTGGCAGTGGGCCACCGAACCTAATGACAGGGAGAAAGCCAGTTTTTTAAAGGAAAACATTTTGCCGATAAAAGAAAGCGGGCAGCTGAAAATGGTTAAAGGCGAATGGTCAACAACTCAGGATGAGAAGCCTGTTGTCAGCCACCTGCCATCAGAGATCATTCCTGGCTTTTCTATCCGCATCGTGAACGGCCATACTAATGCAATGATGCTGCCACAGATTTCTTATAAAGGAAGTACAATTGTATTCATGGCCGATTTGCTGCCCTCGATAGCACATTTACCCATACCTTATGTGATGGCTTATGACATGTTCCCGTTAACCACGCTAAAAGAAAAAAAATCATTCCTGGATGAAGCTTTTAATAATAATTACATTCTTTTTTTTGAACACGACCCGTTGAATGAATGCTGCGACCTGCAGATGACAGGAAGAGGGGTGATGGACAAAAATGTTTTCAGACTGGACGAGATTTGATATATACAACCATCCATGAAAACGCTTATGCCGTAGCTTTCACCGCAGCCATTGTTTTGCGCTCACCGATTTGCTGGCGCCACATGGCGTAGTATAATCCTTTTTCCATCAGTAGACTTCCATGCGATCCGGTTTCCACTACTTCTCCCCTTTCCAGCACATATATTCTGTCGGCATGCATAATGGTAGAAAGCCGGTGTGCAATCAATACGGTAATCTGATTTCCCTTTGATGAAACTTCACGGATTGTTTCGGTGATCTCTTCTTCAGTGATAGAATCAAGGGCCGAGGTGGCTTCATCGAAAATTAATAGATAAGGCTTGCGTAATAATGCCCTGGCTATAGCGATGCGCTGTTTTTCTCCGCCACTAAGTTTTAACCCCCCTTCGCCAATCACGGTTTCAATGCCCTTTTCTGCACGTTGCAGCAAACCGTTACAACTTGCTTTTTCCAATGCCGTCTTCAAATCGACTTCAGTTGCTTTTGGATTTACGAACATTAAATTTTCTTTTATTGTTCCGGCAAACAGTTGCGTATCCTGCGTTACAAAACCAATCTGTCCGCGCAACTCATCAAAATCAATTTCATTGCCATCGATACCGTCATAATAAATTTTTCCCTGTTGCGGCCTATACAAACCCACCAGCAATTTTACCAATGTGCTTTTTCCTGAACCGCTTGGGCCAACAAAAGCAATCGTCTCACCTTTCTTTACGTTAAATGAAATATTATCCAGCGCCTTAAATTGTGCCGTTTGGTGTTTAAAAGAAACATTTTTAAATTCCAGTTCTTCAATTACACCAATATGTTTGGGGTGAACTGGTTTCGGCTCAACTTCCCTCAACATCAGGTTATGAAAATTATTCAATGAGGCTTCCGCTTCACGATAAGAAATAATAATATTCCCTATTTCCTGCATCGGCCCGAAAATGAAAAAACCGTAAAACATTAATGAAAGATATTGCCCCGGGTTGATTGCATTTTTAAAAATAAGCCAAAGTAAAGTAAAGGTTATAGTTTGCTGAAGGAAATTTACCATAGTTCCCTGTATAAAACTCAGGGCGCGGATACTTTTGACTTTGCGTAGTTCAAGGCCAAGGATTTTGAAAGTATTATTGTTGAGCCTGTTCACTTCCTGGTCAGTTAACCCAAGGCTTTTCACAATTTCAATATTTCTCAAACTTTCAGTTGTAGAGCCTGCAAGTGCTGTTGTTTCTTTTACAATTGTTTTTTGAATGATTTTAATTTTTTTGCTAAGTAAACTTGTTACAAACGCAATCAAAAAAATGCCACCTGCATAAACCGGCATAATGGTCCAATGCAGGCTAAACGCATAAATAGAAACAAAAGCGATGCTTACAATAATGATAAAGAAAACATTAATAAAACTACTGATAAACTTTTCTGTGTCAGTTCTCACTTTAGTAAGAATAGACAATGTTTCCCCGCTACGCTGGTCTTCAAAATCCTGGTACGGGAGGCGCATGCTGTGTTTCAAGCCATCTGTAAAAATGGTAGCCCCGAATTTTTGAATGATGACATTCACAAAATAATCCTGGAATGCTTTGGCAATACGGCTTACCATTGCTGTACCGATCATCAACATCAAAAAAAATAATAACCCATGGAAAACTTTGTCTCCAAAAAAATAAGTAAAGAAGCCCGGGTAATCTCCTTTACCAAAAAAGAACTGATATTCACTCCTTGGGCTTCCGTCTGGAAATACATGCGGATGAATTGCAAATTTATTCAGCATATTTCCGGTAATCATCGGAGCGAACAATGAGAAAACCTGGTTGATGGCAGCAAGTACCAGGGCCAACGCTACCAGCCACCTGTAAGGTTTTATATAGTGAAGCAGAATTTTCATATCAATATTTTACAAACTACAAATTAAAATGTTTAACCATTAAATCTTCAAATTTCGGAAAAAGTTTGGAGTGTAGGTTAACAGTCTGCTCGCATATAAGTCAGCAATTACAAACTATTAACCACGAACCCGGGTTTCACCCCGCCCATCCTTCCCTATCCAAACTTCTGTATTGGATGGCTTCGGCTAAATGTTCAGGCTTAATATTTTCATTTCCCGCAAGATCAGCAATTGTGCGTGAAACTTTCAAAATACGGTCAAAAGCCCGTGCTGAAAGGTTCAATTTTTCCATAGCAGCTTTTAATAAATTTTCTCCCACTTTATCAATTACGCAGATCTCCTTAAGCAGTTTGCTGGTCATTTGTGCATTGGCATAAATACCCGGGGTATCTTTGAACCTTTCCGTTTGCTTTTCTCTTGCGCTGATAACACGGTTACGTATATGCGTAGAATTTTCTCCTGCTTTTTGTGATGACAATTCGGAAAACGAAACCGGGGTAACTTCCACATGCAGGTCAATCCTGTCTAACAAAGGGCCTGAAATTTTGTTCAGGTATTTCTGGACTGCACCCGGCGGACAAGTACACTCTTTTTCCGGGTGATTGTAAAATCCACAGGGACAGGGATTCATTGAAGCAATGAGCATAAAACTGGCCGGGAAATCTACCGCTACTTTGGCACGGCTGATCGTAACCCTTCTTTCCTCCATTGGCTGGCGCATTACTTCAAGAACAGTCCGTTTAAATTCAGGCAGTTCATCTAAAAATAAAACACCGTTATGCGCTAATGAAATTTCACCCGGCTGGGGAATGCCCCCGCCGCCAACAAGCGCCACATCAGAAATAGTGTGATGAGGGGAACGAAAGGGGCGCCTTGAAATTAACGTGGTATTTTCCGGAAGTTTGCCTGCCACACTATGAATTTTTGTTGTCTCCAATGCTTCATACAAACTTAGTGGCGGAAGTATGGTTGGCAATCTTTTTGCAAGCATAGTTTTTCCGGCGCCCGGAGGGCCAATCAGTATTGCATTGTGCCCGCCTGCCGCAGTAATTTCTAATGCCCGCTTAATATTTTCCTGTCCTTTTACATCAATAAAATCAAGGTCAAATTCATATTGATTGGAAAAAAACTCTTCGCGTGTATTTACGGATAAGGGTTGCAGTGAATTTTCATCTTTAAAAAAATCAATGACTTCTTTGATATGTGAAACGCCATATACGTTCAGGTTATTCACCATCGCTGCTTCGCGGGCATTTTGCCTGGGAACAATCAATCCTTTGAAACTTTCTTTTCTGGCCTGTATCGCAATCGGTAACGCCCCTTTTATAGATTGAATGCTGCCATCCAGGCTCAATTCACCCATAATTACATACTTGCTTAGCTCATCAGGATTTTCAAGTTGTTCGGTAGCTCCAAGCACACCAATAGCGATAGGAAGATCAAATGCAGAACCTGATTTTTTGATATCTGCGGGAGCCAGGTTCACCACAAGTTTTGTACGCGGCATATAATAACCATTATCCTTGATAGCGCTCTCCACTCTTTGAATGCTTTCTTTAACGGCATTGTCAGGTAAGCCTACAACAAATGTATGCTGTCCGCCACTTACATTTACTTCAATGGTAATGGTAATAGCCTCCACTCCATATACCGCACTGCCAAAAGTTTTAACCAACATAGGAAAGGTGATTGATGAACTGGCAATTTAAGAAATTAGAGGCTAGAAATCGGGCATCAGGAATTGTGATTATATTTTCAGCGGACCGCTTTATATGAAAAGCTGAACAGAGAGTGACTGCCTGCAAGTTTATTCATCGAACAAATCCGGCCTTCTTTCTTTTGTACGTAACAAAGATTGTTCATGTCGCCATTCATCTATCTTGCTGGGGTCGCCGCTCAATAATATTTCAGGCACTTTGAGGTTTCTGAAATCGGCAGGCCTGGTGTAAACAGGCGGCGCCAGCAAATTATCCTGGAAAGAATCAAAAAGTGCCGATGTTTCATCATTCAGCACCCCGGGAATCAATCTTCCAATGGCATCCACTAAAATTGCAGCAGGCAATTCCCCACCACTCAGCACATAATCGCCGATAGAAATTTCTTTAGTTACAAAATGCTGCCTGATGCGCTCATCGATTCCTTTATAATGGCCGCAGATAATTAATAAATTCTCTTTCAGTGAGAGTTGGTTGGCAGCTTTTTGATTAAACCGTTCGCCATCAGGTGTCATGTAAATAATCTCATCAAATTTTTTTTCTTTGGAAAGCGCTTCAATTGCCCTGACCAGTGGTTCGCACATCATTACCATTCCTGCACCTCCGCCATATTGGTAATCATCTACCTGTCCATATTCATTCACAGCCCATTGGCGAAGATTATGCACATTTACTTCAAGTAACCTTTTTTCGTTGGCCCTTTTTAGAATAGAGTGTGCAAAAGGGCTTTCGAGCAATTCAGGCAAAACAGTAAGAATGTCGATTTTCATGATGCAAAACTAATGTTGAATGGCCAATCACCAATGGTGAATGATTCTATATTAACTTTATCGTTAAACAGAAGTAAATGCCAACGATATTGATAACAGGGGGAACAGGATTAATCGGAACGGCTCTCACAAAAATGCTTTTGAAAAAAAATTATGAAGTCATTATACTGACCAGGTCTATGGATACGGGGCATCAGGCATCAGAGATCAATCATGTTCGTTATGCTCATTGGGATATAAAAAACCAAACCGTCGACACTTCAGCTATCCGTGAAGCTGATTATATTGTTCACCTCGCCGGAGCTGCTGTTGCAGACAAGCGCTGGACCGCAGACAGAAAAAAAGAAATTTCAGAAAGCCGGATAAAAAGCAGTGAACTGATCATAAAATCACTGAAAGAAACTCCCAACAAAGTGAAAGCGGTGATCAGCACATCTGCTATCGGATGGTATGGCCCGGATAATTCTTCAAAAAACATTTTCAAAGAGAACGATAAAGCCAATGATGATTTTTTGGGAGAAACCTGCAGGCATTGGGAAGAAAGTATTAACCCTGTAACAGCAATGCATATTCGGTTAGTGAAAATAAGAACAGGAATTGTATTGAGCAGTGAAGGAGGCGCCTTGAAAGAATTCATGAAACCTTTACGGTCAGGCATCGCCGCAATTTTGGGTAATGGCCGGCAAATGGTAAGCTGGATACATATTGATGATGTTTGTCGCATATATGTTGAAGCAATTGAAAATGAAAAACTCAGTGGCGTTTATAATGCCGTGGCACCAAAACCAGTAAGTAACAAGGCCCTGGTAGTTGCGCTGGCAAAGCGCATGAAAGGGAAATTTTATATTCCGGTGTATGTGCCTTCTGTTATTTTAAAATTTATACTGGGCGAAATGAGCATTGAAGTGCTGAAAAGCGCTACGGTGAGTGCAGACAAAATCCGTACTACAGGATTTCAGTTTTTATACCCCGGTATTGAAAGCGCCCTTAATGAATTGGTAAAGAAATAAGCTGATTTCAATACAATAATAATTTCTTATTCTTTATTTGGTGTGAACTTCGGTTCCTGCTGAAGGGGAATAACAAGCCGAGGGCTCAGGTCTGGCAATAAGCTCTTTAATCTATCTGCCCTATAAACATTGGTATCTACAAAAAACCAGTTCCTGCCATTATCAGCCGAGATAGCGACCAACGAAGTTTCAATATGCATTTCACCCAGCAATGATTGCAGGTCTGTACTTTGCGGCACCACGCATTGTAATTGTTTTTTATAAGAAATAATTGCTCCGGGGTTACCAATCATTATCTTTTTAAACGAAACTCCAAACTGCTTCATGGCCTGATGGGTTGAATCCATAGTTGATTTCAGCTTTTGCTGGCCCCCTGCGTATTCAATTATTTTAGGAGGAAGGTACTTGATGAAGGAAACAAAATCATTTTTTATCAGTGATTTTGCCATTTCCATAGCCTGTGTTTTGATAATGGTTTGCAGGTTTTGTGCTTCTGCAAATTGAAAAAAGGCAAGAACTATAAGACATGCAGTGGTTCGTTTTAAACTGTTTTTCATCGCTAATTAAGTATTTTACAAAATTAATATTTACCATACCGGATCCTATTGTTTTCACAAAGCCTTCACAAAGCCCGCCATATCCTTTTTTATTTTATACTACTTTTGCTGCGCATCGATTCAATGTATCATTAATGAAAATCCTCGACTGGTATATTATACGAAAATTTCTCACCACTTTTATTTTTACCATGCTGCTTATTACAGTGATTGCAGTGGTGATAGATACCAGCGAAAAAGCCGACGATTTTGTGAAGTCGGGATTAAACACCAGACAAATCATCATGGCATATTATATCGGGTTTATCCCCTTTATTATGTCGATGATTTTTCCTTTTGTATCGTTTATTGCCGTCATTTATTTTACCTCAAAAATGGCCGGCCAGTCGGAATTTGTGGCTATTATGACCGGTGGTGTCCGTTATAACCGTATGCTTCAGCCATATATAATCGGTTCTGTTTTTTTAAGTATTCTATTCTGGATAGCCAGCCAGACAGCAATTCCAAAAGCGAATGTGATCCGTACAGATTTTCAGGCAAACTATGTTGACAGAAACAGCTCTTATAATCCGGATCCTACAAAAGGAAGCAGTTATTACCTTAGGGTTGATTCCATAACATATGTTGGAATGCGCTATTTCGATACCGTTACCAAATCGGCGGGGAACTTCTTTTTGGAAAAGATAAAAAATAACCAGGAATATTATAATCTGCGTGCAGACAGGATCAAATGGGATACGGCAAAAAAAATGTGGCGGACTGATAACGCCATTGAACGCAAAATTAATGGTCTCCATGAAGCAGTGCGGAAAATAAATGATACATTTTTAAATTTAAATGTTAAGCCGGCAGAATTAAAAAGAGATGACTACCTGAAGGATAAGCTCACTACCGCGGAACTAAAACAATTTATTCACATGCAGCAGGTTCGAGGTGTTGAAGGGCTTAACATTTATAAAGTGGAATTATACCATCGCGATGCCACCCCGTTTTCTGTTGTTATACTCACTCTCATTGGAGCAATTATCGCATCGCGGAAAATACGTGGTGGCAGCGGTTTTCATCTTGCCATAGGAATTGTGATTGCATTTAGTTTCGTTGTAATGGATAAGTTTGCTGTAACTTTTGCCACCAAAGGTCATTTATGGCCGGTCCTTGCTGCCTGGATGCCCAATATCCTATTCATAGGGGTAGTAATATGGCTTTACAGGCGAACACCAAAATAACATAGGCATTACGGTTGAGCCTGTGTATTCTTCAAAATCAAAATTTTAATGTAAATCATTTGCTGCACAAGCTTCCTTGATATAACTTTAGCAGGTAATTTTAACCCTCCTTATCGCATCATTTCAAAAATGCTTCGTCATGGGAATTATTAAAGATCGTTTTAAAGCAAAAGCAGATATAGTTGGTAATGAAATCAAAAACCTGTTAAAAGAACATGGTAATGATAAAATCGGGGAAGTAACCTTATCGCAAATTTATCAGGGCATGCGTGGTATAACAGGCTTGGTGAGCGAAACATCTCTACTTGATTCAAAAGAAGGTATCCGTTTCCGTGGTTATTCTATTCCTGAGCTTCAGCAAAAACTTCCAAAAGCTCCTGATGGGTCGGAACCTTTACCTGAAGGGCTTTTTTATTTAATGTTAGTGGGAGAGCTGCCGAGTGAAGACGATGTGCACCACACTACATCTGTTCTTCAGCGCCGCAGTCATGTTCCTACACATGTATTTAATACCATTGAAGCATTGCCCCTCAGCTCTCATCCCATGACGCAGTTTGTAGCAGGTGTTATGGCTTTGCAAACAGAAAGCCAGTTTGCCAAAAAATATGCCACGGGTATGAACAAAAAGGACTACTGGGAAGCTGTGTTCGATGATGCCATGGATCTCATAGCAAGGTTACCGAGAATTGCGGCTTATATCTACAGAAGGAAATACAAATTCGGGGAACATATTCAACCAAACGGGTTGTTGGATTGGGCAGGAAATTTCGCACACATGCTTGGTTTTGAAGATGAGAGCTTTAAGGAATTAATGCGTTTGTATATGACGATCCATGCTGATCATGAAGGTGGTAATGTGAGTGCCCATGCTACGCACCTTGTAGGATCTGCCTTAAGCGATCCATATCTCAGCTTTGCCGCCGGTATGAATGGTCTTGCCGGGCCTTTGCATGGCCTCGCCAATCAGGAAGTTATCAAATGGATTTTTGAAATGCAAGAAGAACTTAATACCGAATTGCCTACAAAAGAACAGATCGCTGAATATGTAAAAAAAACTTTGAGCGAAGGGAAAGTGGTTCCAGGCTATGGCCATGCAGTACTTCGCAAAACGGATCCACGCTTTACCGCCCAAATGGAGTTTGGCAAAAAACATATGCCCGATGACCCGTTAGTGCAAACTGTATGGAATATTTATGAAGCGGTACCCCCTATTTTACAATCTCTTGGTAAAATAAAAAACCCTTGGCCGAATGTCGATGCCCATAGCGGCGCATTACTGGTACATTATGGTCTTGTTGAATATGAATTTTATACTGTTCTTTTTGGAGTTAGTCGTGCGTTAGGTGTATTGGCCAGCCTATGCTGGGATCGCGTTCTCAGCTTTCCTATCGAAAGGCCAAAATCAGTTACAACTGAATTAGTGAAACTTTGGCTTGAAGGTAAAGATAATATCTGGGGCGAATGAGATGATGACAGGAGAGGAGGAGTTAACCAAACGCGTAAGGTAAATTACCGCATCATCTTATTGAGTGTCAGGGTTGACATAAAACCTGATTCAAGACGTTTTTACTAACGGTAATGTATATACTAAGCTACAATGAGGTTTAGGGTAGTATGCCCACTTATTCCAAAACTTTCTCCATTTGCATACTTCGTGATCCTTTAACAAGAATGTAAGTATTTTCCAGCTTTTCATTAATGAACCAGTTTTTTGCTTCAGTTGACGATCTGAAATTCAGATAAGGGTTATCTATTTTTGAAAAATTTTCCCCTACCAAAACAACCTTTTCCCAGTTATATTTTTTGATCAGGTCAATGAGCGATTGATGTTCTTCTGTACTTTCTTCCCCAAGCTCTGCCATTGCTCCAAGCATCAAAATTTTTTTATCCGCTTTAAGTTTTGCAAAATTATCAATAGCGGCTTTCATACTGCTTGGATTGGCATTGTAGGCATCAAGAATAATTTTATTCGATCCTTTTTCCAATAATTGCGAGCGGCTGTTTGAAGGTAAATAATTTTCGATTGCGAGTTTGATCTTTGCATCTTCCACTTTAAAATATTTTCCCACAGCTATGGCACAAAGAATATTAGGCAGATTGTAATCACCAACTAATTGAGTCGATATATTCTTCAGAGAAATACCTTTTGTCATGGTTACTCCGATAAAAGGTTCGCTTTGGCACACCATACCGATAATATCGGCATCATGTGTTCCATATCTGACAATTTCAGAAATCCCTTTGCTCATACTATGCAGGTAATCATAATCCCACATAACAAAAGCCGTTCCCTTATTAGCACGTAAAAAATCATATAGTTCGCCTTTCCCTTTTTTTACCCCCTCTACTCCTCCAAAACCTTCCAGGTGTGCTTTGCCGGCATTTGTAATTATACCATGTGTGGGCAAAACATACCTACAATACCCTTCGATTTCTTTTAAGTGATTTGCACCCATTTCTATAACAGCAATATCAGCATCGCTTTTTATTTTTAAAATGGTTAGTGGTATGCCAATGTGGTTATTGAGATTACCTTGTGTTGTATATGTTCTATAAGTTGTGGAAAGCACTGCATGAATCAATTCTTTAGTAGTTGTTTTACCGTTACTGCCTGTAATGGCAAGAAACGGGATTTTGAATTGCAAGCGATGATATTTTGCCAATTGTTGTAACGCGGTCAGCACATCATCTACCTTGATAGATTTTTCTGAAACAGATCCGATCTCCTCATCCACTATTGCCCAGGCAGCACCTTTTTCCAAAGCCTGCTTCACAAATGTATTCCCGTTGAAATTATTTCCTTTAAGAGCAAAAAAAATATCGCCTGGCTTTAGTTGTCTGGTATCAGTTTGGATAGAAGGATAATCCAGATAAATCTTGTATAACTCTCCGATGGATATCATATGGACAAACCTACAGAATTAGTTGACCTGTTGCCGGCCAATTTTTCAACATATCAATTTCACGTTTAAAAATAAAAAAAGCCATCCCGTTAATTGGATGGCTTTTAGCAAAAAATTTTTTCTTATTGTTTTCGGGTATTCTGCTTTCTCTGTTGATAATTGATACCTGTTTTTCTTCCATTTCCTGATGGGCTTCCTACTCTGTCCATAGCACAACGGAAACCAACTGTTGAGCTTGCCTGATCTTCTTCCAAAAAGCGACGTGTGCCAGGGCTAAGCCAGTATGCACGATCATTCCAGCTACCTCCTTTAATTACCCTTGACTTATCGCTAACCAATGTTGTAAAACCATATCCATAATGATTTGTAGTATCAGCATTATACTTAACCCCTGAAATTAACGAGTCCCCATCAAGATAATTGATAACATCGCCTTTCTGATAATTGCGCCTGCTTTTTGCTTCATCATCGGTAACCATGCGCATTTTTATGCGGCCAAGGCTATCTCTTTCAGCTTTATTTTCTTTCCCCATATCAACCGTTTCAAATTTATTACCACGGTAAGGAGCTACGTCATCTACATCAATGCTTGACATCGGGCGATACACATCCTGCACCCATTCGCTTACGTTACCTGACATGTTATAAAGCCCAAATCCATTCGGGAAAAACGAGGTAACCGGGGCTGTATACACTGCATTATCATTCAAACCGCCTGCTACACCCATATTATCACCTGAACCACGTTTGAAGTTTGCCAGGAAAGTTCCTTGCCAGCTTCCGTGTTTTGTGTCGCGAAGACCATTCACATTTGTATTCCATGAATATACCTGTTTGTTAACAACAAGTTCTTCACCACGTTTTTTGTCATTTTTGCTGGGCAAAGGATTTTGATTAATATATCCCAATGCAGCATATTCCCATTCAGCTTCAGTTGGAAGCCTGTAGTTAGGTAATAAAATACCATCTTCAAAAGTTACCTGTGTTCTTGGAGTTCCGTTAGGGTTTTTAAGTTCGTTCTTTTTAGATTTAGCAGCAGGGCCTGGCGTTGCCTGGTACTCACCCAACAAATATGCTTTTGTGTTAAAGTTTTCCTGGCCTAATCCCTGAATATTTTTCAATGAATTTTTATTGATAAAACCTCTGTCCATCAAAGCTTTTTCATTCACACGGTCGCTTCTCCACATGCAAAAATCATGCGCCTGCTTCCAGGTAACTCCCACAACCGGGTAATAATTATATGAAGGGTGGCGGAAATAATATTCAACAAGTGGCTCATTGTATGCAAGCTCACTTCTCCAAACAAGTGTGTCCGGCAAGGCACCCTCTCTCACAGCTTTAAATTCATCACCATCAAATACGTTGTTAATCCAATATAAATATTCGCGGTAATGTACATTAGCAACCTCAGTTCTGTCAATATAAAAAGAATTCACAGTTACTCTTCTCGGAACATTATTCCAATCACTCATTACATCTTCTTCAGTGGCACCCATTGTAAAAGTACCTCCCTGCACAAATACGAGGCCAGGGCCTGTTCTTTGTTCTTTTTCCAATGCAACCTGGAATCCACCCATGTTTTTATCATTATAGTTCCAGCCTGTAACTGACGATTTTTCAGGTTTTTTACTGCAAGAGGTAATCAATACTGCAGAAGATGCTATGAGAGCTAGGTTTTTCAGATTCATTTTTACAATCATTTAGCCGTGATTTGAAACTGGATAAACGGGATTCTTTATCAAATATTGTGTGATAATGATCTTTTATCCATAGGTTCAGTTAACATGCGAATATATATTGTTTCTGCAAAATGATATACGTATAAACACGAGTAAAGATTAGAAAAAATGCATTTATCCCTACGACATAATACGAAAATTTCATTTGCGCAGTTGCCAATACTTGCATTTGTTAAACTCATAAAATTCAATGGGGTGTACAATAAAAACTATTTCATTTCGTTCGTATCAATTTAAGAACTAAGGCTTGAGAAAATGTCAAGAAAATTTACCGTATTGCTATAATTATACAATTATTTGTATTTTATTTGTGAATGCTAAAGCCTGAATAAGTTATACATAAACTAAAATTTAAAGTCCAATCGCACAACTTTTACCTTTAAATGCTTTTTAAAATTAAATGTTACAGAGACTCTTTCCCGGAGCTTTGTAATTAATTGACAAAGCAACACAACCTTTTAAAGCTAAAATACAACACATGAAAAGATCGGTGATTTTCAGGTTAAGCACTTTTTCTATTTTATTGATAAGTTTTCATTCTTTGCAGGCTCAATACAGCGGCTCAACTCCCAGTGGGGCTACTTTTGTTACTACTGCCGTACCTTTTTTAAGAATTTCACCAGATGCAAGAGCCGGTGGAATGGGCGATTTAGGCGTAGCTACTTCCCCTGATGCCAGTTCAGCATTATACAATAATGCAAAATCTCCTTTTGCCAAACATGATATCGGAATCGGCCTTACTTATACACCATGGCTTAAAGATCTCGGCCTGAACGATGTTTATTTATTGGCCGCTTCAGGTTTTTATAAGTTAAACGATAAACAGGCATTAACCTCTTCTATAAGATATTTTAGCCTCGGTAATATTCAATTTACTGATGCCAGTGGCAATGCACTGAACACAGGTCAGCCTCGTGAATGGAGCTTCGATCTCGGATATTCACAGAAACTGGCCGATAAATTATCAATTGGGCTGGCACTGCGTTATATACATTCCAATCTCGCAGCTAGTGCACCTAATACAGGTGGATCAGTTTATAAAGCAGGCACTTCTGTTGCCGGCGATATAAACCTGTTTTATACAAATACTAAAGAGAATGGCCAGGGTTATAACCTGGGTGCAACAATTACAAACCTGGGTACTAAAATTGGTTATACGAACGATGCAACCCAAAAGGATTACATACCTGCCAACTTTAGCATTGGTGGCACTTACACCGCTGTTTTCAATGAGCAGAATAAAATTACTTTTGGCCTTGACCTTCACAAACTTTTAGTGCCTCAGATACCTATTGATTCCAGTGGTTACACATCTTCCGCCGCTTTAACAGACTATCGCTCCAAAAGTGTAGTGAGCAGCTGGTTCAATTCGTTCAGCGGGCCGGGGCAGTTTAGCCTTATCAACCTTTCTGTTGGCGCGGAATATGCTTACCAGGACCAGTTCTTTGTTCGTGCAGGATATTATTATGAAGATAAAAGCCAGGGCGACAGAAAATTTTTTACTGTAGGCGTTGGTGTAAAATATAATATCATCGGCCTAAATTTTTCTTACCTGGTTCCTTCCGGAAACGGTATAACCCGTAACCCCTTGTCTAATACATTGCGGTTTGGTTTGGTATTTGACCTCGATAATAATAAGGATAACACAAGCAGCACCCCTGCCCAGCAATAATTAAATTCGAAGCATAACATAAAAGCAAATAATTTTGTACGCTATGTTCAGGTTTAATGAACGTAGCGTTTTTCTTTTTTAATCAATATTAATAATGGCTTACAGAATAGGGTTCGGTATAGATTTTCATCAGTTAACAGAAGGAAGGGAACTGTGGATTGGCGGAGTGAAAATACCTCATAACAAAGGCGCCCTTGGGCACAGCGATGCAGATGTACTGCTTCATGCTATTTGTGATGCCATGCTCGGAGCATTATGCCTGGGCGATATTGGTGTGCATTTCCCGGATTCTGATCCTGCGTTCAGGAATATTGACAGTAAAATTTTACTGCAGAAAACCTTTAGCATGATTTCTGAAAAAAAATATTCTGTTGTGAATATTGACTCGACCGTTTGCCTGGAAGAGCCAAAAATTAAAAAATATGTACAGAAGATACAGGAAGCCATTGCTTCTATCGTTCAAGTTTCTGTCGATGATGTATCAATCAAAGCAACCACTACTGAAAAAATGGGCTTCGCAGGCCGGGGTGAAGGGCTTGTTGCTTATGCTACCATTTTATTAAGAAAAGAAACCGATAAATGAATTTAACCGAATTTGAAATAAAATAATTTTCGGTTATACATCTGTGTTAGAGCCAGGTGAACAAACCGGGCAACTGCCGAAACTGACTTTGTTTTACATTTGCTAAGTATATTTGCGCCCATGCCAAAAATCAAAGTGAACATTATCAATGAATCAGATAACGCATTGCCTCAATATGCTACACCCGGTTCATCGGGTATGGATATTAGGGCCAATTTATCCCAACCCGTTTTTCTAAAACCCTTTGAACGTTACCTGATGCCTACCGGTTTATTTATCGAGTTGCCAAAGGGTTGCGAGGCACAAATCAGGCCGCGCAGCGGGCTGGCAATTAAACAAGGCTTAACCTGCCTGAATTCTCCAGGAACTATAGATGCTGATTATCGCGGAGAGATCAAAGTTATACTCATAAACCTGTCGCAGGAAGAACAGGTAGTTAGGCATGGTGACAGGATCGCACAAATGGTTGTTTCGAAAGTGGATAAAATAAAATGGGCCCCGGTTAAAAAAATAGGCAAAACCCGCCGTAATAAAGGAGGGTTTGGTCACACTGGTAAATCATAACTCCATGAAAAAATTTTTTTATTTACTCATTGGGATTGCAACTATATTTTCTTACAGTTGCCGTTCTGCCAAAAAAATACAAAAGGTCATTTCCAATTCGAAAAAGGATACATCACATTCTGTATTAATAACAGATAGCCTTCGGCAGGATTCACTGCGGTTTATAAATAGTGTATTTAATAAAATTGAAAAGAATAAAATTGACTTTCAGACCTTTTCTGCAAAGCTGAAAGTGAATTATGAAGAAAGCAGCGGAAAAGACAATGAATTTACAGCGTTTCTCAGAATAAAAAAAGACAGTGCTATTTGGGTAAGGGTTGAAGCATCGGCACTTTTAGGCATAGAAGCATTAAGGATGTTAATTACACCAGACAGCGTTAAAGTATATAATAAGCTCAATAAAGAAATCATTTTCCGATCAGTAAGCTATTTACAGGAAATGGCACAAATTCCTCTCGACTTTTATACACTTCAGGACCTCCTTGTCGGTAACCCCATCTATCTTGACAGCAATATTCTCTTTTACAGAAAGGATGCAAATGCCCTTTCTATACTAAGCCTGGGCAATCTGTTCAAAAATTATCTTACCCTTAACAACCCGGATTACACTTTAAGACATTCAAAACTTGACAATATGGATATGATGCGGGTAATCAGTTGCGACATCACTTATGGAGATTATATCGGAAATTTTTCAACATATAGAAAAATTTCCATTGCTGAAAAATGGAAGCTGGATATTGAATTCGTATTTAAACAGTTTAATTTTAACGAGCCGTTAAGCTTTCCTTTTACTATTCCGAAAAATTATAAGATGAAATAGACGTTATCCAATCGATTTCCCGTTTGAATATAATCCACCCTGTGCATTTTTCCACCTGTTAAAGCAATACTATGCTGAAACCTGCTTTTAGCTTTATTTTCTTATTATTTTTTTCTGCTGCAGCATTTTCACAACAGCCTGCACAAAGCCGCAGCGAACTTGAAAAAGAACGCGCAGATATCCAAAAGCAAATCGAGGATGTAAAACAATCCCTGAACGAAACCAAGAGGAACAAAAAAGAAACATTAGGGCAGCTGGGATTGCTGCAACGCAAATTAAGATTAAGAGAGGCAGCCATACGAAATATTAATGAACAGGTTAATCTTATACAGAGTGACATGAACCAGTCATGGAGAGACATACTTAACCTGCGCAGGGAACTTGATACACTGAAAATACAGTATGAAGAAAGTGTTGTTTATGCATATAAGAACAGGAGCAATTATGACCTTCTGAATTTTATTTTTTCTGCCACCAATTTCAATGATGTTATCAAACGGATTGCCTATTTGAGATCCTATAGGGCATATCGTGAGGAAAGGGCACAGAATATTATTCGTACACAGGCTTTACTGCAGAGCAAAATTGCCGGCTTAAAAGTAAAACGTGAAGAAAAAGATGTGGTATTGAAAAAGCAGAATAAAGAAAAAGAAGTTCTGGAAGACGAGAAAAAAGAAAAAGACCAGTTTGTTGCAAACCTAAGGTCGAGAGAAAGAGAATTGCAAAAAGACCTTGCAGCAAAACAAAGACAGGATAATAAGTTACAGGCGGCATTACGTGTGGCAATTAACCGTGAAATCAGGTTGGCCAGGGAAAAAGAAGCTAACGAGGAGAAAAAAAGACTTACCGATGCAAAAGCAAATATTAAACCAGCTAATGTAAACCCCGCTAATAATTCAGCCAATAATCCATCCTCAAATACTGTAACAGCACCAGCCAAAAAAACGAGTGCTCTTGCTTCAACGCCCGATGGAATGATTATTTCTGCCAACTTTGAAAAAAACAGGGGTAGGTTACCTTGGCCTGTTGAAGCTGGTAATGTAAGCATACCTTTTGGCCAATACACCATTCCGGGAATAAATGTAAAAGGCAACAGCCCGGGTATCACTATTGAAACGCGTGTAGGCATCCCTGTTAAAGCCATTTTCGATGGAGAAATTTCGTCTATATTTAATATAGAAGGAGCTTCTGTTGTTTTGATCAGGCATGGAAAATATTTTTCTTCTTATACTAATCTTACCGCAGTAAATGTTAGCAGAGGAGAATCCGTGAAAGCAGGCCAGGTAATAGGTAAAGCCGGAGAAAATGCTGATGGAAACGGAGAAACACAGCTCATCATTATGAACGACGAAAACAGGAACCTTAATCCCGAGCAATGGCTACGAAGAAGATAAAAGTGCATATACATATGTTTACATCTTCCTTTTAAATCGGCACAATTAAAATTAATTATCGTTTACTTTTTGATGAACTGTATGATTTTTGTTGTGCCATTGTTGAACACTGCAAGTAAAACATACATCCCGGATCTGAGGGCTTCGCAATGGAGATCAACCCTGTTAATGCCTGGTTGAATTGTCGCGGTTTGTTTTGTTACCACCCTTCCGTCTGCAGCAATAACCGAAAAGGCAATCTGGTTGCTTTTTGCAGATGATACCCTTAACCAGGCATCACTTGCTGTGGGATTGGGTTCTACATCAATAATTTCAATATTATTAACAGTATCTTGCTGATGAGAAGCTGGTACAGGTACATTAGCAGATAAAAAATCAGTGGAATATACCGGCATGTTAGTACATTTTGAAAGCACGTAGGAATGTACATGAATATAATACTTGTCCGCGTTTGACAATTTATTTTTCAATACATCGGCAGTAAACGAAGTAATATCTGAAACCTGCAAAATGGTATCTTCCATAAAAATTTCTCCTGATGCATACATCACGCCATTGGTAAGTGTCGGGGCTGAGGGGCTTTTACTGTATGCCACTACATATCCATCAGGTTTGAAAATTGGCGGGTTAAATATTCCTTTAATAGTGTTACCGGATAAACTATCGACGGTTATCGTTAAGTTGCCCGGAGAATTAGGAGGTACAGTTACACATATTGCCGCCGCTGGTGAATAAGTGTATGAAGAAATACTTGCGCCATCCCAGGTGTATGCTGCAATCATAAAATTATACGTTGTTCCATTCGTTAACCCATTTGCTGTAACCCTGGTTGCAGGTTGGCCGGGTAGCGTACTATCTGCTGCGGGCACCATAATACCATTATAAACCGCATTGTTGGGTTTATTGCCATTTGGCGAAGCCAATAACACCGGCGTGCTGGTAGAATAAAAAATTAAGTACCCCGCTCTTTTTGCAGACGAAGGAAAGCATACAGCATTCCAGCTTAAAGTAACGGACTGAAATCCTGTTGTAGCTGTTATAGCTGACGGGTCCACTCCTTTTGAAAAATTTTCAGCAAGAACACTATCCTGTGAAAAGGCATTAGTACCAAAAGAGAAAATCGCAATAAACAAAATAACGGCACGAAATGATTTAGGGCAAGGTAAGTAAATTTTCATGTGGTATCCTAATTAAAACTGTTTATATAAATGGCTCAGAAAAATCCTGTGCATTTTTGATTGCATAAAATTTTCAAGCTTTAACTATCCTTATTTCGAAATAAAGGATTTCGCAGAGGTATCCGTAAGATTGGAAAGATGATACTGGTGTGTTTTGCAGATCTTATTACAAGGATACCAGGATGAGCCCGCTAAGAAGGTGTTCAGGCAAGGATATGAGACAATAATTAAAAGGAAAATCAAAAAGATATCAGAGGAATTACGGCAAAATGAAATTCAATCGTGGTAAAAATATAATAGATTTTGTGTATTTGCAAGAAGCTGCCTGATATTTTTTATACAATCGTATGATAATACAAAGCCCTGTTCTCTTATGGCGAACAGGGCTTTCATAATAAATATATTAAAATTATTGCTTGATGAATTTTGATAGGTGTACGTTACCGTTAGATGAAATCCCTTTGATAATATACACTCCCTTAACCAAATTGCCAGCAGGAAGATGGAAAGTATTATCCCCGATCATTGTCTGTACTGAATTGCTAAATAGTACTTTACCATCAATACCCATCACAACCAATTCCAGTTTATCATTTTTTGTTGATGATATCCTGACTACAGCATCATTAACAACCGGGTTAGGAACAACACTGATCATATCTGCAGCAACATTGTTATCACTGATCAGTTTTGTGTCTGAATATTTAAGTGAACCGGTTATATCAGTCGCTTTTATCCGATAATATACTTCATGATGACCGGATGTACCATAATCGTTATAAGAAAAAGGATTTTCACAATCGGTTGCTGAAGAAAGGACAACTGTATCTATGCTGGTAAAATCATTACCGGTGTAAGATCGCTGCACTTCAAACTGGTTGGAAGATGCCGTGCATTCCGCTTTCCATAATAATTGATTGTAGCCATTCATTTTCGTTGCATTGAAATAATCAAAAATTATAGGCAATGGATTTGTAGTTATAGATGTGGAAGCCAGCGTAAACGGGCTAAAGTTCGTATTGTTAGCATATAAAATCGATCCGCTTGCAGCTGATCCGGTTGTTGTATATGATGCCGGGGTAGCAATCTCATCCCAGTTAGTACCACCAAAATGCCCGATAGCCAATGTGGGCAAATCGGTAACATACTGACCGCCACATGGATTATTTGCACTCCAATATAATGTAACATCTGCTGTTACTGCCCCTACGTTATTTATGGGATCAAGGGTCCAGTAATCGCAAGCGCTTATTCTCTTCAGGTTTGAACCGGTTGCAATTGGCCCTAAATTATAGGCAGAAGCCCTGAAATATTCAGCCTGGAATATTTGTGCTGAATTACCTGTTGCCCCTATGCCAATTGGTGCATAACCATTTGGGCCGCCTACCGGAAAATCAAAAGCAGTTGACCCAACTTTTTGTACCGGCCCGAGAACACATGAAGCTGTATTGGTAACGTTTGCCACTGCAGTGCTGGTTAATAAAAGTACATTTGAAGTAGAAGTAGTTAGCTTTCCATTTACCAGCAATAAAGTTCCGGTAACGGTCTTTGTCTGATTATTGGCATCCACCATGGTAACCCCACCTCCGCTGTTACTGATGGTGAGGTTGGCAAATGTTATAGGTGAAGGCCCACCAATGGTTTGCGACCCCGTAAATCCGTTAAAAGTTATCGTACTGGCAGGATCAGCTACAAAAGTGCCGCTGTCAAGAAAATTGCCGCCGATTCCATGTGAAAAACCACCTGTGGCAAAGCTTGTTCCGGAACCTAAAGTGACATCACCAAATATGAGCATATTGGTAACGCCTGTAGTTGCCACAGAACCTCCCGTTAAGGTAAAGTTCCCGAAAATAGAGCCGGTACCGGTTTGTAAAGTGTCAGTAACTGTTCCTGCGCCTGTACCGCTGCTCAGCGTTAAATTATAATAATTAGTTGAATAAACAGTTTGCGCATTAGGACCGTTATAATTAACCGTGTTGCCGTTAGCCGTTGCATGAAGTGAATCAATAGTAATGGAGTCGCAACTGATATTCAGCAACGCATGTGGTGCTGCCTGCACAAAATCGCCACCCGCGCCGGTTAGGTTGGCCGTTACCGTAAATGTGTCGTAATTGGTAAGGTGAATACCCGTTACTATAACAGTGGGTATACCAAATGTGCCGTGTAAAGCCTGATCGGTGGAATCGAAAGTATAAACGCTTACCGCATTGAAAATACCATTGTTGGTAATGCCTCCGTTTTTGACATTTATGGCACATGGTAATGTGTTGTTCCATGTTGCTCCTGCATTCACCCTAATTAAATCCCGAAAAGTTTTGGTCCCTGCAGCGGATGTTGTGGCAAAAACACCACTTGTGCCGCTGCCAATTGTGGTTGTACCATTTACTGACAGGTTATATCCTGCGGCATTAAACGTGTTACCGTCAGCGACCAAAAGGTTGCCCCCAATAGCTAAGTCTGCAATATTGGTGACTGTTATAGCCCCTGTTAAACTAAGGTCTCCATTAATGATTGCAGTTGCAGGAATTGAACTCGATCCGGAGCCGCTAAATGAAAGATTGTAATATGTGGTTGCAAGTATACTAGGGCTGGCAGCAGTATAGTTTACTGTATTGCCGCTCGCTGTTGCATCAAAAGTAGAAACAGACAAAGTACCTCCAATATTGAGGTATGCATTTGTTCCCTGAGTAAATGTTCCCGAACCTCCAGTTAAATTACCTGTAATTGTTAAAGTTGAGTAGTTAATACATGTAGCTGAAGACAAACCTCCTATAGTAAGGCTGGCGATTGGATATGCAGGCGATGCATCGATGGTCATTGTAGTAATACCAAATAAGCCATCGATTGTTACATTATAAGTCATTCCAGTATTTTGTCCCGGGTAATCTGGAGCTGGAGTCATAGTCAGAAAAGAACCATGCCATATCATCCAATTTGCAGCATTATTCCATGTACCTGTTGTTGTAGCTACATAGTCCCCATTTGAAAGTGCAAAACTCTTAATATTCAGAAAAAACAAAAACATAATCAATGCAGCAACCCGGCTCTTATGGATAAGTAGCGCTTTCACCATGATATAGTATTTTAAAAAAAGTTAGTACCCGAAGTTTGTGAAATCAATGACGAACAAATATACATGCGTTAAGTGTTCGCAGCGGAGAGTTATTAACAATGTATATAAAAAGTGGATTTCTTTTTTTTGCCAGGTAAATACACTGGTGTAATGATAAAAATGTTATTCTGTGCACCAGTTACAACAGACGAACGATTACAAACATTTACAAAACCTGTTATACAATGTTTCGTAACGGGGAACGATATTATGGATATCGAATTTTTTTGCATGGGCAAACGCCTGCATTTTGAATTTCTTCAAGGTAGTATCATCACCCAATATCTCAATTGCTTTTTTGCTCATGGTTTCTATATCGCCAACATCACACAAATATCCTGTAATGCCGTCTTCATTAATTTCCGGGAGTCCGCCAACATTGGTTGAAAGCACGGGTGTTTCTGCAGCCATTGCTTCCAGTGCAGAAAGTCCGAAGCTTTCATATTCGGAAGTGAGTAAAAACAAATCGGCTATGGCGAGTATTTCTTCTATCTGTTCCTGCCGCCCCAAAAAACGGATATCGTCAAACAAATTCAATTCACGGCTCAGGTTTTCAGCCATGGAACGATCGGGGCCGTCGCCTACGAATAATAACTTGCCGGGAATTTTTTTCTTTACCTCTGCAAAAATTTTTATCACATCCTGTACTCTTTTAATTCTTCTGAAATTGGATGCGTGTACCAGTATTTTTTCAGCATTTGGTGCGATTACTTTCCTGAATGCATCGATCGGCTTTTTATGAAACCTTTTTACATCCACAAAATTGTGAACCACTTCAATTTCTTTTTTGATGTCAAAATTTTTATACGTCTCATCACGCAGGTTTTTGGACACCGCGGTAATGGTGTCACTTTGGTTGATGGAAAAAGCCACCACCGGTGCGAATGTTTTATCTCTTCCTACCAATGTAATATCGGTACCATGCAAGGTGGTTATTACCGGGATATTTTTCCCCTGGGTTTCCAGAATTTTTTTAGCAAGATATGCTGCCGATGCATGGGGAATGGCATAATGAACATGCAACAGGTCGAGATGGTGATTGGAGATCACATCAACCATTGTACTGGACAAAGCCGTTTCGTAAGGTGGATAGTCGAATAAAGGGTAATTATTTACCCGGACTTCATGATAAAAAATATTTGCGTTAAATTCATTTAGCCGTACAGGTTGCTGGTAGGTAATAAAATGCACCTGATGGCCTTTATCAGCCAATGCTTTTCCAAGTTCTGTAGCCAGCACACCGCTACCTCCAAATGTTGGATAACAAACAATACCTATACGCATATGTTGGTTTTGTGGAAAGAATCCTTACAAACTTTTCCAAAGCTCAAAATCGATGATAAATTCTTGTATTCTGTGTAATAGCTTTGGAAAACTTGAACCTTCTCTCACGTGCCGAAGGTAACAGATTATTAATAAATCTGTTTCGTCTTCATCATGAATTAATCCGCACTTTGCTTATTTTGCAATGTTAAAACTAACAACAATGTACCGAGTACTGTTCACTTTTTGTTTTATTTTATTTTCAAGATTTTCATTTTCACAATCAGAAGATTCCATATTGATCAGAAAGATTGCTGATGAAATTTTAGTTAACGGAAAAGCTTACAGCAACCTGCATTCCCTTACAAAAACGGTTGGCGGAAGATTATCCGGGTCTGCAGGAATGTACAAAGCAGAAGAATGGGGTTTGAAAACACTTAAAGAAATGGGAGCGGATAAAGCCTGGCTACAGGAATGCATGGTGCCGCATTGGGTGCGTGGCGGTAAAGATGAAGCAAAACTTATTTTACCTGGTAACAAAGAAGTAACATTAGATATCATTGCGCTAGGCAATTCCGTGGGTACCGGAAGCAAAGGAATAACAGCCCCTGTAATTTTAATCAACAGCAAAGACGAACTGGAAAGAAGAAAAGATGAAATAAAAGGAAAGATTGTTTTCTACAATTATAAATTCAACCCGAAATTTATTGAAACTTTTCATTCCTATGGCGATGCTGTTATATACCGCGAGTTCGGGGCAAGCTGGGCGGCCAAATACGGAGCAGTGGCCATGATCACGCGGTCGATGACGCATTCAGTAGATAATGTGCCGCACACAGGTGCGCTTGACTACATTGATTCATTTCCAAAAGTACCTGCTGCGGCAGTCGGTTTGTGGGATGCAGACAAACTGGCGAAAGCAATTACCGATAATAAAGAAGTGAAAGTTTACCTGCACACCAATGCGAAAATGTTACCTGATACTGTTGGACATAATGTAATCGGGGAACTGACCGGCTCTGAATTTCCCAATGAATATATTACCGTTGGCGGGCATATTGACTCCTGGGATCCGGCAGAAGGGGCAAATGATGATGGCGCAGGATGTGTACATGCTATTGAAGTACTCCGTGCGTTGAAAGCGATTGGTTACAGACCCAAACACAGCATCAGGGTAGTATTATTCGCCAATGAAGAAAACGGCTTACGGGGTGGCACCAAATATGCAGAAGAAGCAAAAGTGAAAAATGAAAAACATATTTTCGGTCTTGAAAGTGACGCAGGTGGTTTTACACCAAGAGGTTTCAGTATAGGTTTACCTGATGACAAATTGGAAAAAATAAGAAAAGAATGGCTTCCTTTACTCGAAAATTACGGAGTATATAAATTTATGAAAGGCGGTGGGGGAGCTGATGTAGGTCCGTTAAATGAAGTGCTGGGTACACCGGTGTCAGAACTGATGCCGGATTCGCAGCGTTATTTTGATTATCATCACACACGGAATGATGTGCTTGCCAATGTGAATAAAAGAGAATTGGAACTAGGGGCCATCAATATGGCAGCGCTGATTTACCTGGTTGACAAATATGGGTTTTAAATCGATTTTTATTAACACAATAATTCCTGTTATCAATAAAACTTTTTTTATGAAAAAATTTCTGGGCATTACCATAATCATCTTACTGGTGTGCCTTTCAGCATTTGTTTACTGGAGATATTATTTTACTTATAGTGAGGGGAACCGGACCGGGTTGCTCCAGAAGTTTTCACGTAAAGGAAATATTTTCAAAACTTATGAAGGAGAGCTGATTTTGAGCAGTATCCAATCTTCTTCAGGTGTTGGCATTGCATCAGAAAAATTTTTATTTTCCGTAGCAGATGATTCATTAGCTTCAAAAATGATGAACTTTGAGGGCAAGAAAGTCACCGTTCATTACCAGCAAAAAAATGCCACGCTTCCGTGGCGTGGCGACAGCGAATACATTGTCGACAAAGTGACTATTGAGCAATAGTCACTCGGCGTATAAAAGGAATATTGCCGGGCGTTTATGAATGTCCGGCAAATTTTTTTCCCAGTCAGCAATTGATTTGGTTTTTATACTCTCGTTCTCCCCGGTAATATTCACAGCAATGCATAACCGGGTTTGTGGTTTGCAGCTTTTCAGTATAGTTTGCATTAGCTGGTTATTCCTGTAGGGTGTTTCTATAAAAATTTGTGTGCATTTTTTTTTCTGTGATTCAGCCTCGAGTTCTTTGATTTTTTTTACCCGGTCTGATTGTTCAATGGGTAAATAACCCAAAAATTGAAAATGCTGGCCATTCATTCCGCTTGCCATCAAAGCAAGCAATACGGAATTCGGGCCAACCAAAGGTTTAACAGGAATGTTTTCCTGCTGGGCAAGGGCAATCAATATTTGCCCCGGATCAGCAATGCCGGGGCACCCGGCTTCGCTCAGTATCGCTATTATTTTTCCTTCTGCCAGTTTTTTTCTGAATTCGCTTTTCACTTCTTCTTCAGCCTTGTGAATAACGAACCATTCATAATTATCGATCTCCATTTCTCTCCACACAGCTTTCAGGAAACGCCTGGCACTTCTTTCATTTTCTACAAAAAAAACACTGCATTTTTTTACGGCTTCCACAACATACGCCGGAATTGTATGCCATGTATTTTCGTCGAGCGTAGTAGGTATAAGATATACATTGCCGTTAGCCGCCATATTATTCAAGGTTCTGATGATATAAACTGATAGTAGCGGCGATTACGGCATAGGTTGGTGCGAGCACCCAGCCAACAAAAGGTATAAAGTGCATCAGATAAAATACGAGCCCGTTACCAATAGCCAGTCCCCTTCTTTTCCCGATGAATGCAAAACTTTCGGAGGGAGACAGCTTATGTCTTTCACAACTGTAATCAAGCATGGAAAAACCGTAATAATAACATTCCACGAACATAGAAATTACTGGTGTGATCCAGCCAATGAGCGGAAAAAAGGAAAGTATCAGAATGGACACGGTATATACGGTTTGCCATAAAGAATTACGTAAAGCCACCCGAATTCCCCGAACCATGTCTTTAATCAATTGAGAAAAACTGAAAGGAAATTCTTTTCCTTCAATAATAGATTCCGTCCTTTCGCTCAGGTAGGCAAAAAGCGGTGAGCCTACAATGAGGAATAAATATTTAAACAATGAAAAGTAGAAGAAAACAAGTATCAGCCTAACCATAATACCACCCATCACAAATAAAAAACTGAGGAATGCATTTTGTTTATGATGGAGCCAACGGTCGATTCCGATTACTTCGCTCAGACGGGCAACGGCATTATCGGCAGAGGTCCAGAAAAAATACATGCCGACACAAAATAATATCATATACAATATGCCCGGAATAATAATCCATTTCCACAGGCGGTGCTTGCTGATGAACTGATGTGCTTTTAAATAGGATTGAATTGATATGACAATTTCTTTAAGCAATGGCCTTATTTTTGGTTATGACAGCAAATGTTCGTGTTTAAGCAAAGGTGCAAATTATAAACTTAAAGTCTAATGGTATTGTCTCGGCTGAAAGAATTGCGAAGCAACGATACTTAATCAGAGCTGCTGCTGCCGGGATCATAAAAAATCATTGCCCAAACTAAAACATATTTATCAGTGCAGGAAATAAAAAAATTAGGTTATTCCTTTTATTCAGGCAAAGATGTGGTAAAAATTGCCAGAAGTTTATTAGGAAAAATTTTGATAACCAAATTCGATGGCATCACCACATCGGGAAGAATTGTTGAAACAGAAGCATATGCAGGCGTTACTGATAGGGCATCTCATGCTTACGGGGGAAGAAGGACGGCCCGAACTGAAATCATGTTTGCTGAAGGCGGAACTGCTTATGTGTATTTATGTTATGGTATTCATCATTTGTTTAATGTGGTAACTAATAAAAAAAATGTGCCACATGCCGTTCTTATCAGGGCAGTTGAACCTTTGAAAGGAATTGATGAAATGTTGAAACGAACCCGGAAACAGAAGCTGGATTATACTTTAACAAAAGGGCCTGGAAATGTTGCAAAAGCTTTAGGTATCTTAATAAAACATACCGGGAAAAATCTACTGGACGAAGAAATTTTTATTGCTGATGATGGTTGCAGCCCAGGTAAAAAACAAATAATCGCAACACCAAGGATTGGCGTGGATTATGCCGGTGAAGACGCCAAACTCAAGTACCGATTTTTTATTGCAGGAAATAATTATGTAAGTGGAAGAAAAACTAAAATTTCGGGCAGGGAACTGATTTAGCCCCTGGAGTTTTTTTAATATAAATCAAAGAAATCTCAATGCCTCCCTGGCTCTGTGATGCAGACTTTAAAGAAGAAATATTCACATCATAGGTTAAGCCAAGACTAAAACTGCCAAATTCCAGTCCTACATAGGGTATTACTGCATCAGTAATATTACTGAAACGCACCCAGCTGCCAGCATAAAAATTAGTGGGGTTATCTGTATCATGATTCACCATAACAGACCATGCGCCTCCTAACACAAATTCATTTGCATTAGCCTGGTTACTATATAACCCGCTAAAATGCACATACGATGTGCCGTCAGAAACCGGTTGTGAAAGTCCGCCATGCACAGTAAATCGTGGATTAAGAACGTATGTATCATTAGCCAGAAAAGACTCTTTGGGTTTATTGATGTGGTAAACAGATGCTCCAAAATAATAGTTATTTGCCCCGTTTGTTGTACCATTATACAAAGCCCCAACATTTATATCAAAATAATTAACCGTAACCTGTCTTGTACTAATAGCATCCTGACTTGGAATAGTCCACCCACCCTGATTATCAAGCTGGTCTTCAAAATGAAGTTTTGTTCCATCCAGAATTTTACTGGCATACGTTCCCTGGAAGCCTATACCGATACTTTGATAACCATCCTGATCCAATGGAATATGATAGGATGTCGATAAAGCAATATAATTACTGTTCAATACCCCGTTTGCAGTTCTGTCGCTCATTGCCATGATACCAACGCCCCACAAATTGTTATCTGGGAGCCTCTTACCCAATATTGACGCATCAGCAGAAATCGTTGATGTAATAAATGCATTATTAATTTCAGGCCATTGATCGCGATAATTACCGGCAACTCTTAACACACCGTTGAATTTACCGGTTAACGCAGGATTTAATGTTAAGGGAGAAGCAAAAAATTGCGAGAACGCAGGATCCTGCGCCTGTATAGTATTTAAGGATAAAAGCAAGACAAATAATAACAGGATTTTTCTTTTCATAATACAGCTTGGTGGCTTCAGTCAATACAAATCAATTATACAATCTACGGGCAATCCGCTGATGTGGTTGTTTGCAAGGGAATTTTGGGGGAGTTCCAGAAAAAATTAATAACGAAAAATAGTAAAAAAAATCAATAAACAAGAATGAAATAAGCAAAATTTACATCTGTACTTTAGTTCCAAAAGCAAGGTCTCCGGCATCACCCAACCCCGGAACAATATAACCTTTGGCAGTAAGCTCATCATCAATGCCACCGCACCATATTTTGCAATGAGGCTCACTACGTTTTACGTATTCAATACCAACAGTGCACGCAATGGCTGCAACAATATGAATCTCAGACGGCCTGCCTTCTTCACGAAGAAACCGGATGGTTTTTACCAAAGATGATCCTGTCGCCAGCATAGGATCAGAAATAATCACTACCCTGTTTTCAAGCTCGGGGCATGAAACATAATCCAGGCTAATTTCGAAGGAACCGTCGCGATTGTGTTTACGAAATGCCGAAATAAAAGCATTATCGGCTTTATCGAAATAATTAAGCATCCCCTGGTGCAAGGGAAGCCCTGCTCTTAGAATTGTGGCCAGCACCGGTTGTTCTTTCAAAGTTTTACTAACAGCAATACCTAAAGGGGTTTGTATTTCCTTATCTACAAAAGAAAGTGTTTTGCTGATTTCAAATGCCGCCACTTCCCCGATCCTTTCCAGGTTACGCCGAAAACGCATCCTGTCTTTTTGAATTTCTTCATCACGTAATTCACCCACCCAATCACTTAAAAGAGAATAATGCAGGCTTAAATTAACAACCATAAATCAAAATTAAAAGTCCGAAATTCGGCATCCAAAACCTTGCCGGCAAAGCTAAGTTTTATATTCACAATCTAAAATTCTTTTCATGGTTTACCGGGCGATCGGATTAATGAGCGGAAGCTCTCTGGACGGACTGGATATCGCATATGTCCATCTGCATGAAAATGCAGGTAGATGGAATTTTGAAATCATTATGGCTGATTGTTATGAATATGATGAAACCTGGAGAAATAAACTGCAATCGGCAACTAAAATGAGTGCATTTGACTACCAGTTGCTTGATGTTTCGTATGGTCATTATCTTGGTGAGCGGGTAAATTCATTTATTGCCGAAAATAATTTGCAATTTCAGGTGCAATTGGTTACATCACACGGGCACACAACTTTTCATTTGCCCGAAAAAAAAATGACAGCACAAATAGGTAACGGTGCCGCTCTTGCTGCAGTTACCGGGATTAATGTAGTAAATGATTTGCGTGCAATGGATATAGCCCTGGGGGGACAGGGTGCGCCAATCGTTCCCATTGGTGAGAAACTTTTGTTTAATGACTTTGATTTCTTCCTTAACCTCGGCGGTATTGCCAATATCTCATTCAAACAGAATGAAAATTTTATTGCGTTTGATGTTTGTGCCGCAAACAGTATTTTAAATATGCTGGCCAATAAAACCGGGAAAACATTTGATGAAGACGGTGAAATTGCTGTTTCAGGAAATATTAACAATAAGCTGCTTGAAGAACTGAACCGGCTCAATTATTACGGTAAGGCTTATCCGAAATCACTGGCAAATAGTTTTGGCGCTGAAACAGTATATCCAATAATAGAAAATAATGGATTGGAGGTACCTCATTCAATGAGGACTTACACGGAGCATATTGCTATCCAGATCAGTAACGCTGCAAAAAAAATTCTGAAAACGGAAAATGAAATACCTGAAAACAAACCACAAACCAAAACATACAAACTCCTTTCGACAGGCGGGGGGTCTCTGAATAAATTTTTAATAACATGTATAAAAAAACATTTACAGGAGCTGAATATTGAAGTAACCGTTCCTGATGAAAATTTAATAAAATACAAAGAAGCCCTAATTATGGCATTGATCGGGGTACTGCGCTGGCGCGAGGAAAATAACGTTTTGTGTTCTGTAACCGGTTCCAGCAGGAATAGTATTGGCGGCGCAGTCTGGATAGGTCAGGAAGCATGATGCTTTATTAACATAAAAAATTTGAAACTAAGATTTAGTTTTGCCTCGTCATCACATTTTCGTCATAAAAATGGCATATAATAGTTATTTGGGTCTGTATAACAACAGCAATTTTTACCACTACATTATTCAGGATTATGAGATGGAAAAAAATTCTTTTGATACTTTTGACTGCACTGGCTTCAGCTTTGATAATAACAATTATTTTTCTTTCCACCATCGTCAAATACCTGATTGAAAAGCACAGTGAAGAATACATCGGTCGAAAAATAAAAATAGGCACTCTCCATATTAACCTGCTGACCGGAAATATAGGCGCCGATAACATAAAAATATTCGAAGCTAAAAGTGATCAGATTTTCTTTTCCTGCGAAAAAATAGAAACAGCAATCTCTATTCGTAAACTGTTCGCTTCGAAATATGAAATAAAAGATCTGAAGCTGGAAAAGCCGGTAATCAACATTATTCAAAAGGGAAACCGGTTTAACTATAGCGACCTGGTAAGTCGTTTCGTTACAAATACCCCTGCAGCTTCGAAAACTACAAAACCTGCAGAATACTGGTTGCACAACCTTCAAATTGATTCCGCCAAATTAGTTTATATAAACAGCTTCCCGTATAACAAAATTGAAGTAGTGAATTGGAACACATCAATTCCATTAATTGCATGGAACAACCCTGTTTACGATATTACCACCAGCTTTAACATTCCGACGGGCGGTCAACTCAACGGTAATATTAATATTAACAGTAAGTCTTTTTTATACAAAACAGCATTCAGCGTACAACAGCTAAACATTAATATACTCTACCCTTATTTGAAAGATTATATGAAAGTGAAATCGCTTGAAGGGTTATTGAGTGCCAGTTTATCAATCACCGGTAATTTTCATCATGAACAGGAAATTGCGGCAAGCGGAAATATCAGTGCCGAAGACTTTGAAATTACAGACCTTGTTTCCGACAGGTTAACTTCCATTGAAAAACTGGATGTACAGGTTGATTCTATCAACACAAAAAATAATTTTTACAATTTCAAAACTGTCAACATCACCCATCCCTATGTAGAACTTTCTATGTATGATGACGGGTACAATTTCCAGCGCCTGATGACAGTCCCTACTAAAAATTCTATGGACACAGCAGTGACTACTTACGCAAACATCTTCATTATGATGGCCGACTATATAAAAAGCATTATGAAAGATTATGTGGCCAGCAATTATAATGCTGAGCAGTTTAAAGTCGAAGGAGGGCATTTCGTTTTTACGGATTATACGCACGGCGATAAATTTCAGTACGATTTTGATTCTTTGAATGTACTTAGTAACAAAGTAAGCAGTGATAACAACCGCATTAAGCTTAATATCCGTTCATTATTAAACCGGTCGGGCAATTTACAGGCAACCATTGCCGTTAGCCCTCAAAATTTTGAAGACTTGGAAATTGACGGGGTTGTAACCGGTTTACTGGTTTCTGATTTCAATCCTTATTCAAAATATTACGTGGGCACGCCATTTTTAAATGGCATAGCTAACTATACCAACCAAACCACCATTCTGAACAGAAAACTGACCAGTAAAAATGTCTTAGATATTGTGAAGATCGAAACCGGTAAAAAAATTAAAAATTCAACAGCGATGAATATACCGGTAAAGCTCGCCATTTCATTGCTGAAAGATGTACATGGGAATATTCACTTAGACGTTCCCGTTAGTGGCAGCCTTGATGATCCTAAATTCAAATGGGGTAAAGTTGTCTGGCAGGTTATTAAAAATATTATGGTAAAAGCCGCCACAGCGCCATTTCGCTTTTTTGCAAAAGCTTTCGGAGGCAAGGAACAGGATTACAACCAGGTCAATTTTGATTATCTGCAAACAAATATTAATGGTTCACAAAAAAAAGTACTCGACAACCTGGCCAATGTGCTTACTCAAAAACCTGAGTTAAAATTACAGTTGTTGCAGGTTACCAGCAGGGAAGATGAAGCTGAAATATTTGCATTGCAGGAAATAAAAAAACAATATCTGAATATGACTGCCGACAGCAACAGCACACAACAGCAGAGGAGAATTGACTCGGTAGACAACAAAGATTCTCTTTTTAACAAATATATTGACTCAAAACTTCAGTCTGGTTTTTCATTTATGTCAGTACAGGAAAAATGCATACAAATAATTGGGAAAACTAAAATGGATACCATCACAAGTTCAGTTATGGAAAAAAGAAACCAGGCAGTAATGGACTATTTTACCCTGCAAAAACATATTTCGCCAGGCAGGTTGAATGTTTCATCTGCCAAAGATGAATTGTCAAGGGGCCAACTACCAAAATATGTGATCAATATTGCAGGGCAGGATGACAAGATAGAAGATAAAATGGGCCCAATAAAAAACAAGGAATAAGAGCAGATCAAAATCAGGTTTGTTATTCACTTATTACAATCCCAATACCGATTTGAGTTTTGCATAACCTGCTTTGCTGACAGGTACCTGCTTGCCCGATTTCAGTATTACTACATAGCTTTCTTTCTCGTAAGGCTCAATGCGTGTAATTTGCTGTACGTTCACTACGTAGCTTCTATGCGTTCTCGTGAAAAGAGCTGTGTCTAAAGTCTGTTCAAAATAATTCATCGTTTTGTTCTTCAGATAGCTTCCTTCTTTTGTATGTATCTTCACATAATCATCTGATGCTTCCAGATAATGAATTTCTTCAACCGGGATAATCTTTATTTTACCGGCTATCTTTACTACAATGCGCTGATTTTGCAAAGGGGAATGAGAAGCAGCATCAAGCATCGTTTGCATACTATTTCTTTGTGCCATTACATTGGCCTGGCCCATACATTTTTGTACTGCTTTATCAAATCTTTCTTTGCTGAAAGGCTTTAACAGGTAATCAACCGCATGACTTTCGAAGGCTTTAATGGCATATTCATCAAAAGCAGTGGTGAAAATCGTGGCCGGCGGATTGTCAACCAGCTCCAGCATTTCGAACCCGTTTATTTTTGGCATTTGTATATCCAGAAAAATAATATCCGGCTGATGTTGCTGAATTGCTTTTACCCCTTCAAAGCCATCGCAGCATTCCTGTACCAGTTCAATTTGCGGATAACCCTGCAAATATTCTTTTACAATTGACCTTGCCAAAGGCTCATCATCTATTATAAGCGCTTTCATTTTAGAAATATTTTAACCAAATGCTCAATATGGCTGTGGTATCTTCACAATAGTAGTGAATAAATTATTTTCCGATTTTGTTTCCAGTAAATCATTTCGTGCAAATAACAAATACAATCTGCGCTGAACTGAACTAAGACCAAAGCCCGTTCCTTTTTTCGGCGAAGATGTTTCAGGATCAAAAGGGTTTTCAACATTCACCTGCAGGTAATTGTCTTTTCCTGAGGCAGTAATCCGGATAGTGATGTCTTCAGTAGTGTCATAAAGACCGAATTTAATCGCATTCTCAACAATCGGTTGTAATAATAACGATGGCAGTTTCATGATTTTGCAGTTATCGCTGCACTCAATGATCGTTGATAACCGATGACCAAATCGTACCTTCTCAATTTCAAGATATAATTCCAGGTACTGTAATTCTTCTTCCAGCTTTACTAATTGATGTTCTTCTCTTTTTAAAGTGCCGCGCAAAAAATCTGAAAGCTGGTGTATCATTTTCCGGGCCTGTTCCGGCCGGGCTCCAACTAAAGCACTTATGGAATTTAAACTGTTAAATAAAAAATGTGGTTGCAATTGTTGGCGCAATTTGTACAATTCAGCTTCTTTGGCCAACTTTTCTGCTTCCATTTTCCTCGCATCCATTTCCTTCTGCTCTTTTTGTGTAAAGAATAATAAACTCATTGTAGCCATGCAGCCCAGCATTAAAAAAGCAATTCCATAACGAATCGTTGATGAGCCGCTCAACATAGAAAGGTAAACATCTGTGTTCCTGAAAATAACCCAGAGTAATAAACGTACCGTAATTAGCCATACACTTGCCAGCCCGAAACTTACTGCCAAAACATACCAGTATTTCTCCTGGCGCGGCAAATAGTACCGCATATTATTAATGATAAGCAGGCAACAACCGGCTAATAAAATATTACTGATACAACTGTCTGCAAAAGCCTGCAATGGAGTAAGCCCATAGTTCAACAATACACTGTAGTGCATCATCGCCCAGGCCAGCCACCACGCTGCGAAAACATACTTGAATTTTCTGTTGGGAGAAATTGACAAACTATAATTTTTCGGTTTACTCTTTGTTATTGATAGTGCATAAAAATATTTTATCTAACAGCAATGAACTATTCATATTAGTTCAGGTGCATTGATTTCTTCATACTGTTTTCCAGGATGTGCGCTGCCTTGAGGTGCGTAACATTGATAAAAATTTCTGCGTCATCATCTTCGCATATCTTCGAATACATCTCAGCTCCGTCAATCAGGTCGTCAAGTTTATGCAATTCACTTACATTAATAAACTTCCAGTGCACAGGTTTTTGTGCAGCGTTTAGAAAATTATCCTGTTCCCGCTCACCAAGCAGCTGGGCTTTTTGAAAAGCATGAAATTCATCCTGTGCTTTAATTAATCTCAGTTGTTCATCAAATTGAGGTGTATGGTTGCCATCGCCGCAAATTATGCGATACACCATTTTTGCAAGGTACCAGTTCATAAAATAATATTTGTTAGTTAGGTGATTTTTTTATTATAGTGGGCTGCCGGATTACTATTCAGCAGCCTTGCGTCGCACCTTTGTACAATTGGGGCCCTGTTCAACACCCATTTACTTTAACATGGTTATGGATTTTCAAACTAGTTAAAAGCTTTTTATTTCAAGCCCACCGAAAAAGCATGTCCCTTTCAGGATTAGTATTTTGTCGGGGTTATTACTAATAGGCTGCTGACGTTTGTCTTCCACACCTCCGAATACAGGAGTTATCTGGTTACGTACCTGCCAATGTGAAGGCACTATTATTTTGCCGCCGCCAAAAACCAGCGAAAGGTCAAGAACTGCCGGCTGAGTCATATCTGCCTGTGTAAAATCCATTTCGCAACCACCCATAAAACAGGTTATATCCCCTCCTTTAAAATTTTTTGAAATCACTACTTTTTTAACAGCCCCGAATACCGCGGTCGAGTCAAAAAAATCTTCTGAAGCATAATCCGGCGGATTACCTTTCGCTTCATTAATAATTTTTTCACGATGCCATTCGGCCCAATCCATCCGGTGCCAGTGGCGGTCACCCCTAGGTCTTAATATCATCATCAGCCCGATACTGATAATGATAACAGGAACAAGAAATCTGTTCAGGTCGAAGCCCAGGTCCATTTCGTTGATCAAAAAAACACTGCCGATTATAATGGGAATCATCCAACCTATATTCCGGAACTGGTGCCTGATGCCCGTATAAATGCCCACTGCAATCAATATCATCGGCCAGGTAAAAAGCCATTTCGGGAAAAAAGGAAATGATAATTCTCGCATTAAAAACACAGCACCTATAAGTAAAAGAAACAAACCTGCAAACACCCTTCCGTCTTGTTTTGGCCTGTTGAAATCGCTATTTTGGTCTTGTATGCCCATAATGATAATTTATATCCCAAAGCTAATGAGGGTTATTTTCCTTAACCAGTGGATTTAGGCAACTTATCAGTCAATGGCGGTAAGAGCATGATTAATGTCGGCGAATGGCTTCACCGGCTTTTACAATCAGGATTTAGCTTGTGAACTTAAATTCATCCCCATCAAACAACCCTAGATCACTTAATTTTAAGTGGGGTATTACGAGTAATGCCATAAAGGAAAGGGTCATGAAAGGAGCAGATAATTTAGACCCCAGATTTTTTGCCATTCTGTCAATAGCGGTATAATCAGCAGCTATCTTGTAACCATCTTCGTTACTCATCAAACCCGCAACAGGTAATGGCAGTACCATCTCATCCGAATCAGATACGCAACTTACGCCACCGCTTCTTTTGATAATGAGGTTTACCGCCTTACAAAGATTTCTATCATCCACTCCAACAGCAACAATATTATGACTATCGTGGGCTACTGACGAAGCAATAGCGCCTTCTTTCAATCCAAAATTTTTAATGAATGACTTGGCAACTGGCGCGTCGTTATACCTGTTCACGACTACTATTTTCAAGATATCTTCCTGCACATTGCTTTGTAAAATACCGCTCCCGTCATCAACGATATTTATCGGCCTTATTAATTTATTGGTGATTAGCTGACCGTCTAATGCTTCAATGACATACACCTGTTCCATATTCTCATCATCCCCCCATTTGTTACGCAGATAACTAAAGTCATTTATACTTTTTTCAGAGCAATTAAATTGATTGATAGCCGTATGACTGGCTGTTTTGATTTTTGATTTACCATTTTCTGCGACCAGTTCCCCGTTAATATAAGTTTGTATGACCTCAAAATTTTTTATATCCTTCACTACAATAAAATCGGCAAAATCATTTTCGCGCAGCAAACCTACATTCAATTTATAATGCAGCACCGGGTTAATACAGGCCGCTTTTAGTATTTTGAAAATGTCAATTCCTTTTGCCGTAGCCCTGGAACATAGTTGGTTGATATGTCCGGCAACAAGACTGTCAGGATGTTTATCGTCGCTGCAAAACATAATCATATCAGCATAATCATGTAACAGGTCAGCCAATGCTTCAAAATTTTTTGCTGCACTTCCTTCCCTGATAATGATTTTCATTCCATATTTTAATTTATCTATCGCTTCTTCCCTTGTAAAACACTCATGGTCGGTGCTGATACCTGCGTCTATATACTTCTTCGCAGCTCCGCCACGCAAACCAGGCGCATGCCCATCAACAGGTTTATTTAATTGATGCGCTGCTTTAATTTTTTCCATCACTTCCGGATCTTCATTAAGCACACCGGGAAAATTCATCATCTCGCTGAGGTATTTTATTTCCTGCTTTTCCAATAAAGATTTTACGGCCTGTGAATTTAGTGTTGCCCCTGCCGTTTCAAAATTTGTGGCGGGCACACAACTTGGAGCACCGAAATTAAATTTGAATGGCACCGTATTCCCGTTTTCAATCATATACTCCACTCCTTCCATTCCGCAAATATTGGCAATTTCATGTGGGTCGCTTACTGTTGCAACGGTTCCATGCACTACCGCCAGTCGTGCAAATTCGGATGGGAGAAGCATAGAGCTTTCTATATGAACATGGGCATCAATAAAGCCAGGCAGGATGAAGGTTTCAGGTTCAGGGTGGTGAGGCTGAAGTTCAGAAACAGATTCAATTCTGCCGTTATTAATTTTTATTTCGCCCGGATAAATTTTTTGCCTGAATATATCAACAATATTACCTTTAACAAATAGCTCCATTTTATAATTTCTTTTCGGGCAAATTATGAAATTAAACAAGCCAACAGCAATAATTCAACACAGATTATTTGTACGGATGGCTTCAGGAAATTATCAAAGGTTTATAAAGCAGTCTGATTTAGTATAGATTTGATACTAGTGTTTTAAAACAAACCTGTTTTAATCGGGGGAGAGAAACTAAATTTGCATCTCAAAAATATATTGTTAACCGACAAAATCTAAACAACACATGAAAATTGTAAAAACAGCTATACTTAGCATGGTAGCCATTGCCTTTTTTTCAGTAACAAAGGCGCAAACAGCAGATGACATTATCAACAAATATACCGATGCGATTGGCGGCAAAGATGTACTGGCAAAAATAAAAACAGTAAGTATTGAAGGCAATGTTAATGCTATGGGCAATGATTACCCGACCACCGTTTCCATAGTGAATGGAAAAGGCTTTAAATCCACTACATCGGCCAATGGAATGGATATAATTCAATGCATTACCGACTCGGGGGCATGGATGCTAAACCCCATGACAGGGGCCACTTCTGCACAACCACTGCCTGCTGAAGCCGCGAAAACGATGAAAGCATCTCTTTATATAGGAGGCCCCCTGGTAGACTATAAAAGCAAGGGGTTTACTGCTGAACTGGCTGGAAGAGAAGATTTCAATAGTGTAAGCACCTATAAATTACATCTTACCGACACCAATGGCCTTGACATCACTTATTATATTGACCCTAATACTTATTACATCCTGAAATCAGTTGCTAAAGGAAAATTCAATGGCCAGGATGTTTCCCAAACTTCCACATTTAGTGACTATAAAAAAACAGATTTAGGGTATACAATGGCGAATTCAATAAGTACAAGCAATATGGGCTTCGACATAACTATTACTTATACAAAAGTCGAGCTTAATAAAAACATCGACCCAAGTACTTTTGCTATGCCCAAATAATTTCAGGCTTTTATTGTTAAAAATGCGCAGGTTTTTTTCTGCGCATTTTCTTTATTATAAATATTCCGGTAAAAAAGGGTGTTTTCACGTATCGGAAATAAAGGTAAAGAAATAGCTTTGGCCGAATAATGCCGATCACTATTTAGCCCGCCGGCACAGCTGGCTTCCCGATTCATTTCGTTACGGAGGGAACAGAGGCCGGCACCATAAAACCTATCATGTTACCATGCAAATGCCCCTTTATCAGGGGCATTTATTATAGAATTGTTCCGGAAAAATTAAAATGCGCGGGATATAAAGCACAAAAAAGTTTATAATTCATCAAGCATATCCACTACCTTTTCTCTTTTCAAAATTAAATAACCAAGTCTGTCGTTACTGATACCATCTTTTAACTGGTAGCTGAATTCGAGCTGGTCGTCTTTAACTGAAGTTTCAAAATATTTAAAAATGATATTCGGGTATTTTTTTAATCCGGCTCCTATCTCGTATAAATGTGTCGATAAAACAAATACCGAGGTTTTAATTTTTATAAGTCCTTCGATCACTACAGATGAACATTTCATAGCATCCTGAACATTGGTTCCCTTAAACAGTTCATCAATCAGCACCAGCCAGCTATTATGATTGTTGATTTTTAAAATAGTGCTTTTTATGCGCTGCACCTCATTAAAAAAATAACTTTCTCCTTTTACGATATTGTCGACGATATTAATATTACTCAAAATGCCGTTAAATAAACTCAGCTCCATTTTTGCAGCAGGCACAGCCATGCCAAGATGGGCGAGGAATACTGCAACACCCATTGCTTTTATAAATGTGCTTTTCCCAGCCATATTAGCCCCGGTAAGAAAAATAAAATTATTGTGCTGGCTTAGCTGAACATTATACGAGGTAGGTGTTTGTAATAACGGATGATACAAAGCTTCTGCACTCACAAACGGCTGAGATTGACCGGAAAAAGAAGGGAAACAAAATTTAAATTTTTTTGTTGCCATTGCCATGGAATACCACGCATCGAGTTTACTGTAAATTTCTATTAACTCAACTGCATGGTTTTTAAATTGGTTTTGCAGATGAAAGCCATAATAAACAACCTGAGTTACTGAAAATGCAGGCCCTGGCTTCCTGTCAATCAATGACTGTATTACGTCATGGCTCAATAAAAACCTGGTTCTTCTCAGTAATGAAGTCATTAACGGCGGGCATTCTTCTAATGTTGCCAATTCCATTAGCTTATGCATACCCCGAACAAAATCTGCAAAATGCGTTACTGAATATTTAATAATGGAATAGTCTGCGGCATGAAAAAATTTGTACCCATAAGCATTTACCATATTTACTCCGGCAGGTAAGGCATCAAGGGGTGTATCATAGAATCTCTCTATCACCATTACTGTTCCGTTGGTGATGGATTCGGGCCACTCTTCTTCTTTTTTTAAAATCAGAGAAAGTATCTTTTGGGTATCCGTTATCTGCTGGATATTATTAAAGGGCTGATGGAAATATCTCATAAGCCAGTCTTTGCCACCCATAGTACGCGTAAAGTTTAGCTTATGAAAAACCGAGGTATACTCATTTCCATCAAAAATGGAAAGATCCTCGAAGGTTGTTTTGTCGATCTCCATACCAACTCCTTAAAAGTGAATGATCATTTTATCTTTTGAAAAGCAGTCTTTGTCCTTTCTGAGATTCATCAAAAGCCCCGTTTCCATAAACTAACTGCCCGTTTACAAAAGTATTTTTTATGGCTGCAGGAAAAACAAAACCTTCTAATGGACTCCAGCCACATTTGTATAAAATATTTTCTTTATTAACAAGGGTTTTGTCATTCAAATCAACTATTACCAAATCAGCATAATAGCCTTCACGTATAAAGCCCCTCTCTTCGATCTGAAAACATATTGAAACTGAATGGCTCATTTTTTCAACTACTTTTTCAATACTTATTTTACCCTGCTTCACATAATGCAACATTAATAATAATGAATGTTGAACCAAAGGTAACCCCGCATGTGCTTTTTCATAAGGCCCGTTCTTTTCTTCCCAGGTATGGGGAGCATGGTCAGTAGCTATCAAATCAAGCCTGTCGTCGAGCAGCGCCTGCCACAACGCTTCACGATTATATGGCGCTTTGATGGCAGGGTTGCATTTAATCAGGTTACCCAGTTTCGCATAGTCGTCACTGGTAAAGTGCAAATGATGCACACATACTTCGGCTGTAATTCTCTTTTGATCGGGGGGAACCAGGTTTGTAAACAACCGCATCTCTTTTTCGGTGCTAAGGTGTAAAACGTGAAGGCGGCTGTTGTATTTTTTTGCAAACTGGATAGCAGTAAAAGAAGATTCAAAACAGGCATTTTCATCCCTGATAATCGGATGGTCTGCAGCAGTCAGCGTCTTGTTTTGCTTTTTAACCGCTTCCTCGTTTTGTTTGATAATTTTTTCGTCTTCGCAATGTGTAGCTATCAGCAACTCACTTTCACGGAAAAGTTTGTTTAAAGTGAGATAATTATCCACCAAAAGTTTCCCTGTGGAAGATCCCATAAAAATTTTGATACCGCACACCTGCTTTTTCTTGTCATTTGTTTTGAGCACTTCGTCGGCATTGGTATTGGAAGTGCCCATGTAAAACGAATAATTGGCAAGCGATGTCCTGGAAGCAATATTATATTTATCCTCCAGCAGATCTTGTGTAAAAACGGGTGGAATAGTGTTTGGCATTTCCATAAACGAAGTCACACCTCCTGCAACGGCAGCTTTCGCCTCAGTATAAATAGTGGCCTTGTGTGTTAATCCCGGCTCGCGAAAATGTACCTGGTCATCGATTACACCCGGTAACAAATGCAAACCTTCACCATTGATTTCGTTTACAACAATTGTTGGTTGTATATTCGCAGCTATTCTGTCAATCCGCCCTTTTTTTATCAGTACATCGCCTGAAAAAGTAGCTCCTTCATTAACAATGGAAATATTTTTAATCAGGTAATTTTGCATGCTTTATATTGAAATTTATTAAAACGCTAACATGACGCAATTTAGAGAAACCATCCTAAGGCTTTGCATAATTTTGTTTTTTCCTTTACCAGGTATTGCGCAATCCACTTTCCTGCCCCAGGGCAACAAGTTTGAGCATTTTCTCGACCGCATGGAAATTTTGCTGCAAACAAACCCCAGCCTTAATATAACTACTGATAAACCAATGAGCAGAAAACTGGCGGTAGAAACTGCACAGCTATCCGATTCACTGCACCATTTTTATCCTTATGATTATTTTTACCGGCTTTCCAAAATCGACCAATATTATCTTCATGATCTGTTAATGAACAATATTGAATGGGTAAAAGGAAATACGGATAGCTTCAACAGCAAAAAACCATTTCTGAATATATTCTACAAGCATAAAGCAAATCTTTTTGAAGTAAATGAAAAAGATTTTTTTCTGACCTTAGATCCTGTAATCCAGGAAACACAATCTTATCAAACTAATAACAGTGAGCGTGTTTTTTTGAATTCAAAAGGGCTTACCCTGCGTGGCATGATCGCTAACAAACTCGGTTTTTCAGCTTATCTTACTGACAATCAGGAAAGAGGCCCCGATTATTTTCAAGAAAGAGTAACTACATCAGGTTATGACGCTGTTCCCGGCGCAGGTTATTATAAGTCTTTTAAAAAAACCGCCTTTGATTACTTCGATAACCGGGCATCCATTTATTTCAACCTGATGAAATATTTCGATTTCCAGTTTGGCTACGATAAAAATTTTATCGGTAATGGATATCGCAGTTTGTTCCTCAGTGATTATGCTGCTCCATATTTATTTCTGAAATTTAATACGCGGATATGGAAATTGAATTATCAAAACCTTTATATGGAGTTGATAAGCCAGCATAACCCGGGCGATTATCAGTATCCCAAAAAATATGCAGTAATTCATCATTTAAGTGTAAATGCAGTAAAATGGCTGAATGTGGGCTTGTATGAAAATGTGGTATTCAGTCGAGCAGACCATTTTGATTTCTCATACCTCAACCCGGTAATTTTTCTTGTATCGGCACAACAACAAAATGGAAGCCCAGATAAAACAACCGTAGGGTTGGATTTTAAAGCAAACATCGGCCATGTTACACAACTTTACGGGCAGCTTGTTATTAATGAATTTGTGTTGCACCAGGTGCTTCATTATTCGAACGGTTGGTGGGGGAATAAACAGGGCTTACAATTGGGCTTAAAATATATAGATGCGTTAAATATTAAGAACCTCGACTTACAGTTTGAAACCAATATTGTTCGTCCATTCACTTATTCACACGACGACACTGTTGCAAATTTCTCACATTATAACCAGCCGCTTGCTCATCCGCTCGGGGCAAATTTTGATGAGCTGATTGTTATTGGCCGTTATCAACCTGCGCCTAAATGGAATGTTGAAGGTAAACTGATTTACTATAAACAAGGGATTGATTCCTCAGCCAGTGTCAATTTCGGCAGTAATATTTTTAAAAATTATACTACCCGTTCTGCCGGTGATTTTGGTTATAAAATTGGCTCAGGGCTCGGTACTTACTGTTTATATTTATCAGGCCTGGTATCTTATGAACTGAAGGAAAACCTATACATTGATGCGTCTGCCGTTTACAGGAATTTCAGGATTCACGATGCTTATAATAGCCTGAATGCATCAGCAAACTTTACCATCGGAATAAGGATGAATATGTTCAGGCGAGAGTACGATTATTAAATTCCCTGAAACTCAATCAATCCATATTCCAAAATATTGTTCTGTTTTTTGAAAACGGAAATCAAAGATTTCCTGAAGTTTTGAGTGAACAAATAATTTATTCGCGATATCTCCAATAAACCAAAAAGGTATTTTGTAATGAACAATGTCTGTCATTTCAACACCATTCTCTATTTCTTTAAAATGATGCTGATGATGCCACATACTATAAGGCCCGTAACGTTGTTCGTCAATAAAAAATTTCTTCTCATCAACATAGGTAATTTCCGTCATCCAGTAAACCGGGATACTAAATAATGGTTTTAGTTTATATTCAATAATCTGCCCGGTATACATTTTGTCGCCATGATATTTACTGATAATATTAAAACCCAACTCTGCCGGAGTAATATTTTTAAGATTTGCCGGATTACTGAAAAACCCCCACACCTGACTGGTTGTTGCCGGAATTTTCTGTATTCGTTTAATCGAATAAACCTTGCTCATACAAAAAGTTTACTGCTTTAAACAAACAGAAATGTAATTGGTTGAGTCATTTTATGGCCTCCATTTAAAAGATTTATTATCGATCGCCCTCATGGTGCACAGTATTCCATCAAGATGATCACATTCATGTTGCAACAATTCGGAAAGCCCGCCACTCATTTTCCATTGCTGCGGTTGCCAGTTTTCATCAAGATATTCTATAGTCAACTGTTTATGTCTCCTTACTTTGACCAGCAGGTTGGGAAAGCTCATGCAATCGTCCCAGAGCTCAAACATCTCATCACTTAAATCGCTTAGCGCAGGATTAATAAAAACAACCGGCTTATCAATATTCATATACACCAGCCGCTTCATGATACCTAATTGAGGCGCTGCAATAGCCCGTCCGAAATTATATTTCATTCTTATTTCCTGCATTACATTATGCAGGTCGGCCACCCAGTCTTTTACCAATGGTAATTCACTTTTTTTAACGGGATCGCATACCTGATAAAGGAGGGGGTTACCCAACTGCAATAAATCTTCTAATTTTTTCATTGTGCAGCGAAGTGGTACAAAAAATAATACTAAAATTAAGCATGGATATTGAGATATAAACCGAAGAATAAAGCTAATTCAGTTCAAGGGTGCAACGCAACAATGTTGAACAGCATTACTCATGCCGGCTACAAAAAAGAAAGACAAACAGAGGAAAAACTAAAATTGAATTTTAGAATTACAAACCCGAAACTAATATTATCCTTCAAATATTAATGAAAACACGACCATTCTTGAATTCAACCTGTCAATAACACTGGAATTAATAAGGTTGGGGTCGCGGCTGTGGATATTAATGAGCCCTTCACTGATTTTTATTTCAGGCGTTAAGATAAATACAGGAAAATAAAACTGAAAGCCGACCCCGGCTTCAATGCTGAAATCGTAAGGTTTGAGTTTTACAAGGTCCTGCGCTTTTCTGGCGGAAGCATTCGATGCAAGATCATATTGATAATTGGCGCCGCCAAACATATAAAAGCGAAAATTCTCGATACGATCACTTAAAAATTTGATATGTACAGGAAAGCCAAGATAAATAGACTCTACTTTTTTGATAGTAGAAGATTGTTTGCCGCTTACAGTATCCTGCATATTATATTCGAGGTTCTTATAAGAAAACATCAGCTGCGGGAAAACAATCCTGAACTCCAAATGATCGTTGATACGAAAATTGTGCATTCCTGCTAATCCAAAACCACCGGTATTGAGCGGGTTCACAGACAAAATAGTATCCTGATTTAAAAAAACGGGATGTGCTGTTGCCTGAAAATGTGAATTATTATAGATAAGCGCAATCCCCAAATGATAAAATTTATTGTCACGGTCGGGAAGGTTCAGGTTATCGCGCAATTGTGCATGCACATGAATAGATGAAACGGTAAAACCGCAAAGGGCAACAAAAAAATTCAGCGCTTTTCTTTTCTTCCGCAGTAAATAGTGCATATCCCTAAACTAAGCGTTTTTAAATAAGTGTCTTTGAAGCCCGTTTTGTTTAAAATATCCAGAAAATCTTTCCCCTCCGGAAAAGCCTTCACTGATTCATGCAGGTATTCATAAGCTTCTTTATTCCTCGCCACCCATTTACCGATACCTGCTGCTGCAGTCTTCATATAAAAAGCATAAAATCGCTTAAATAAAAACTGCTTCGGCCTCGAAAACTCCAACACAACCAATTTACCGCCCGGTTTCAGCACTCTTAGCATTTCTTCAAGGCCTTTTTCCAGGTTGGCAAAATTGCGAACGCCGAAAGCAACGGTTACAGCATCAAACGTAGCGTTTGGAAAGTTTATTGCCTCGCTATCGCCAACACATAATTCTATCGTACTCTTTAACTTATAGTTAGCAATTTTTTTCCGGCCCAGCTCAAGCATCCCCTCAGAAATATCTATCCCGTCAATTTTTTCAGGACGCAGGTATTTTGCCATCATCAAAGCAACATCGGCAGTTCCGGTAGCAACATCCAGGATAACTTTCGGGTTGATTTCTTTCAGTTCCCTGATTGCTTTTTTTCTCCAGTATACATCAATGCCACCACTAAGGAACCTGTTCAGGAAATCGTAACGAAAAGCAATCTGATCGAACATATCGGCTACTTGCTCTTTTTTTTCCTGTTGCGAATCTTTGAAGGGCACTATATGGTCATGCGAATATTCTGTCATCGGGCTGCGAAGATAATATAGTTTCGAGTTTGTAGTTCAGCAGGTCAGCTATTCATTATTATTTACCTTTCGTCACCGGTTTTATACTTTCCAACATCATCCACAACTACAAATGATAAACCACAAACAGCATGTATCTTGCATCCGGATTACTTTATTTCGCTTATGCTCATCAAATCTTCCGAATATATTATCAGCAGCCCCGATTACCTGCATTGCCCAATGCCTGATAAGCCCGAATATGCTTTCATCGGTCGCAGCAATGTCGGTAAATCCTCACTCATCAATATGCTTTGTAATAATGAAAAGCTTGCCAAAACTTCTGCTACTCCGGGAAAAACGCAGCTTATTAATCATTTCCTGATTAACAAAGAATGGTATATAGTTGATTTGCCAGGTTATGGATTTGCAAAAGTTTCCCAGCAGCAAAGAAAGAAATGGGAGAAAATGATTGAAGATTATTTACGGAAACGCGAAAACCTCATTAATGTTTTTGTACTTATTGACAGCAGGCATTCGGCTCAAAAATTAGATATTGACTTTGTAAACCATTTAGGTGAATGGAGGATTCCGTTTTGCATCGTGTTTACCAAATCGGATAAAGAAAACCAACGTACCGTCAGCCTTAATATAAAATCATTCTTTACCAAAATGCGCGAAAGCTGGCAGTTCCTTCCCCGGCATTTTATTACCAGCGCTGTAAAAAAAACAGGCAGGGAAAAAATTCTGGATTTGATTGAAGAAATGAATAATAATGAACCGGGTTAATGTACGAATCCGACAAAAAGGAAATTCAAAAAAAACAAAGTCACCAAGATAAAGTCAGGTAAAATTACTGGGGGAGACTATGCCACTTCAGCGGTTTTATTAACTGCCGGTTATTCTTAAAACTGATGATTATGCTCAGTTCACTACTTTGTTGGCGCAGCTACTACTGGCAAAGGCTTCAGGTTTGGCTTTAAAGGCAAAGCCCATACCCAGTATATAGCCCATTGCTTCTTTGAGCGCATCGTTGCTTTTGAAATGAGGATTGGTATTGATATCAGCATGCACTTCCATATCCACATCATACCTGTTGAAAAGATCGCAAAGTTCATACGCGGTTTCAATACTTTTGGCCACTTCAACCAGCATTCTTTCTTTGATGCTGTACTGTGTTTTTGTTTTTTCATTGTGGATAAACATGAACCCGCCATGACCCTCACGAAGAAAAACTATCACAGTAGCAAATTCGGTCTCCGCCCCCTTTACCTGGGAATCGGTACCAATACATACCTTCAAATGATAGCCCTTTTCTGTTTCTCTTCTTATAGCCTGTTCAACCGCATCAATGATGGGTAAATCAACAGGGTCGCCATTAAATTTTCTCCATAACATAAAAATAGGTTTTCCGAATTTACCGAAAAACCTATTAACAGCAAAATAGTGTACGCGTTATCGTTACATTAATTTTCTTCAGAAAGGCGGACAGGATGTTTAAACGTAGTTTTCGAAGGGTACGGATTACAAGGATTTTTCAAGATCAAGCCTAATGATTTTTACGGATAGGTAATACTGTTATATAATGTTGCGGAACAACAAAACGAGCTTCCTGCAAACAATTATTTTGATATTGATAAAAAGTTGGCGAAATTTCTTGAAGCAGGTTTTTAAAATAAGTCAGAGATAGAGAAGCAATAGTTGCACCGGCGATATTCTGGTTATTCATCAGCTTATTTGGATTTTAAAACAGTACGATCAACAAAGAATGAAATGAAAATCTTCTGCATTAATAAACGAGAAATTTATTTCAATATTGCATTAAAATTGTCCCGTACTTAGTAAAACCAATGTGCATGCTTCCAAAGGCCTGATGCCATTGGATTTGGCAAGATTAAATAATTCCCGATTTTCTGCGCCGGGATTAAAAATGATTCTTTCAGGATGCAGGGAAAGGATATAATTGTAGTATCCTTTCTGATTTTCCGGCCGCAGGTAAACTGTAACCGTACCAACATTTTCAAAAGGCCTTTTTTCTGTGTCCACTTCCACATCGGCTACTTTTGTTTTTCGTTTGCCAATAGCCACGACTTCGTTTCCATGCCTTCGTAGTTTATTTATTGCCAGGTAGCTATACCGCTCAGGATTATCAGAAGCTCCAAGCACAAGTGTTTTTTTATTTATGAATTCCATATTTGGAATAACAATTATGTAATGAATTAGTTCTTTAACTTATGTATGAATCAACTCATCATTTTCCAATGTGTCGGGCAATGCAGGCATTTATCCAATTTTTTCTTTGTCATTTTCGAAAGCTTGCTCACAAAAACAATATCAACCCCTGTCATTTTGTATTTTCTTTTTTGAAAATTTCCGGCCAATCAATATGGCGTGCCATGTGTCTGGCGGATCAGATATGAAATAAATTTTGGAAAAGGCTTTAACGAGCGCAGTAAAAATGCCGAGAGATAATTATCTCCAAAAAAAAGCTGTATAAATCGTCCGGCTGCCACTCGCCTGGCAAAGTGCCTGTTCCATTCATCGGTATAATCCTGTTCCATTTCATGCCTCGTAATATGATTCTTCAAAAATAAACTTATTTGTTTGAAAGCTATTTTACTTGCATGCAAAGCCATACTCATGCCGTTTCCGCAAAGCGGTGTTATTACACCGGCAGCATCCCCGAGCAATAATATATGATTTTCAGTCTTCGATTTTTTTTCAAAACTTACCTGTGAAATAGTAACGGGTTCTTTGAACAAAAAATCTGATGAAGAAAATATTTTTTCAAGGAAAGGGTTCTTTCGCAAAATATTTTTCTCCATTTCCTTTACTGAATTATTGCTCATTTGAAGGTTCGTCCCTCTGGTTAAATAGCAAAGGCAATATTTACCTTCTTCAATTTGGGATATGCCACAATAACCATTTTTGAAATTATGCAACGCAATAAGGGTGTCCGGAAAATCAGTTTTAATATGATATTTGACCCCGATAAAATTATTAAGCTTATTATTTTTTTTAAAAGTAAAGGTTCTCTTCCATTTAATATCCAGGTTACTTCGTTTGCCAAAACAGCCACAAACAATTCTTGCACGGCAATTAAACAATGATGTTTGCAGATTGAACGTTTGGCTTTCAAAAGCAATATCTGCTACTTTATTTTGTTCAAACAATTCCACTCCACAATTTCTTGCAATATTTGCCAACGCTGCATCAAGTTTGTAACGGCTTATACCAAATCCTCCCAAAGGCAATTCGCTTTCAATAAAATCTCCATTTGGAGCGGATACCATTAATTGCTTAATGATCGGCAAGTTCCAATCACTTAAAGGCAATCCGAGTTCCTCTAAAAAATTCCAGTTTTCAAAACTGATGTACTCGCCGCAGACTTTATGAAAAGGATATTTTTCCTTCTCGAAAACAACTACACTGTAATGGGCTTTTGCCAGTTGTATAGACAATGCAAGGCCCGCAAGGCCGCCTCCCACAATAGCAACATCGTATAATTTTTTTTCGCTCATACTGTTTTGTTCAATGAAACAATTAACCAGCGAAAAGCCCATTTCCATTGCAAATGATAGCTGTTTATTTCGGATCGCTTTAATAACTGTTCCCATTCCTTTTTATGAAACCCCCTAAGCACCGATAACGGGGCGTCATTTTTCACGAGATAAGAGCGAGAGAAAAGTTCAGTAATCCATTTGATAGCGTAATATGCCAGTGCATTTCTGTGCAAATCGTTAACATAAAACCCTATAGCTGAATTTTTTCGCATCCATTGCAATGCATGTATTATATCTTCATCATTAAAATGATGACAGAAAAGTGACGAAAAAATAATATCTGGTTTTTCAGTAAAATTATAGTTCCTGTAGTCACTGATAATAAAAGTAAATTCATCGCTGCTAATCCTGGACCTGGCATATTCAATACAATTTTTGTTAATATCGATCCCAATAAAATATGCATTGACCTTTTTCCTGTCACACCATTTTTTCAGGTGATATAAATTATCACCTCCGCCACAGCCAATTTCACAAATGCTAATTTTTTTTCCGTCAGCAAGTATTTTCTTAAACCCGCTCAATGTAACGGAATGCCCACCCAGCCAGGTATTAATCATATTCAATTCATACATGTTCCGACTGATTGCATCAAAGGAAATATCATCACGGTCAAGCAACTCTTTTTGATATGATCTATATTTAAAATTCATTTTGCTTTTCAGATAGAAATAATTCAATAAATCGTTTTATACAAACTGTATCGTGCACGGTACAAATAGTGTACGGAAAGAATACAGCATTTATCAAACGGAGTTTAAACAGGTGTTGAATTTCAAGCTAATAATAACTGGCATGTTTTTCGGGTTTATTGGATGTTGGAAAATGTTTGCAATTTATTTCAGTAATAAAGAAATGTTAAATACTTCTTACAGTGAATAATTACTGCTGATATAATGCAACATTTTTCATAAAACAGCATCCTATTAATTAAGCCGGCTTTATTCCCATCTAACTACACATTGTCAATAACCACTTTCAAAATTTTTGAAGGCAGAACTTTTCTTGTTTACAAAAATAGCTTTGAGAAAAAAGAAAAGAAGTAAAACAAAAACATTCATTTTTAAAAAACAAGACCATGAAATCATCATTAGTAAAACCAATTGTTGCATCTTTAATTGCTTCATGCACCTTTTTTACAAGCCGGGCAGCAGCAGCTTCATCTGTAACCCTCATTCCGGGAATTGAAAAAAAGAATGACAACAAAACTGAAGAAAAAACATCATTCAGCGTGTCGCTGAGCCAGATGACTAACCCCGACATAGTACGTGTGACTATATTCAAGCCCGAATTAAAAAGCCTGCTGGTAACTTTAAAAGATAAGGATGGCAGTATACTCTATAGCTTCTGGACAAAAAAATCACAAAAAAGGGTTGCTAAAGATTATGATTTTCTCGGGGCAGATGAAGGTGTATACACCTTGCAGGTTTCCGATGGTAAATCAATCGTCAGCAAACAAATACGCCTGCAGCATATAAAAATACAAGAAGAATCGAAAATCAGTATTGAATAGTTGTTAAAGGCTTACTACATGAGTGTATTGTATATTTCATATAGCAGTGGTATAGCTAATATGCTCATGTAGTTTTTACTGATTCGCTAAAATCTTATCGTTGCCACAAGGGTTTCCATGGTTAATCCCGGCCCGAATGCTGCACCAAAAATTGTTTTTTTCTTTTGATGGCCTGCTTTGTCAAAGATCTTTTTCAGCACAAATAAAATCGTTGCAGAACTCATATTGCCATACTGCCTCAGTATTTCATAACTTTCATTAAGTTCCCCGTTTGTTAAACGAAGGCTTTTATGAATAGCTTCCAATATTTTTTTCCCTCCGGGATGAATACACCAATCGGTGATATTATTTTTTTGCAGGCCATTCTTTTGCAATGCGTGCTGGGTGAGCACCTCAAAGTCTTCCTCAATTAGATTGGGAACATAACCGCTTAATGTCATTAAAAAGCCTGTGGAAGATAATTCCCATGCCATATCCTTTTTTCCCTGTGGGAGCACTTCTGAATAAAAATTTTTAAAGTTAATGCCCTCTGCTAAATACTCATTTGAAGTAATGACCGCTGCAGCAGCCCCGTCAGCAAACAACAAACTTGAGGCAATATTGTCAGGAGTTGCTTCTTTTTGGAAATGCAAAGTACATAACTCAGTCGCTACAATCAGCACTTTTGCGTTTTTTTCCGAATTACAAATAGCATCTGCCAGTTTCATTGCATGGATAGCGGCATAACAACCCATGAAATTTACCGATGTCCTGAAAATATGTTTAGGGAGATCCATCAGTTCCATCACCTGCAAATCAAGGCCGGGGGCACTCATGCCAGTACAACTAACAGTGATCAGGTGTGTGATTTCTTTATGATTAATCTTATTACCGAGGCATTCGCGTATTGCATCAACAGAAAGTGGCGCGGCATATTTATTATACCATGTCATTCTTTGCTCAAGGGAAGGAAACGGCTCCAGATTCTCAGAATGCGGGTAAAATTTCCATTCGGGGATATTTCTGCTGTAATCCGGAATTACCGAGTGGCGGTATTCAATACTGCTTTGGTGATATAAGAATTTCAGTTTTCTTTTATCCGCTTCATTCATGGCATAAATATGTTGCATGAAATGCAATATATCATCCTGTTTATGCCTGAATGCAGGCACTGCCGTACCGATAGAAATAATTTTACTCAAAGCTGTTTTATTCTGCTTCAATTTACGAAATTCTGAATTCCCAGAATTTATAACGATTCGTTCATAACGAGTACAACTATAAAAGCAATATTGCTACAAACCGCAGCAATAATATTCATGCGCATGGTGTTTTCAAAACTGGCGTTTGCGCGATTTCTCCATACTTTAACCCACCACATAAAAAAATAAACGGCCACAGGTAACATGCAGGTTGCCAGCACAAAAAATTCTTTTATTTCCATTGAAGAAAAAAAATAATAAGCCAGCAACAACATAGACAGAAAATACAATATAGCAGTAAAAAGGAATGTGCCCATGAACCCCAACAAATAACTGATTGTTTTTACACCATCTTTTAAATCAGCCTGGTGCTGATAAATTTGGGTGAGCGGATAAAAGCCGCCTATTAGCAGCGAACTTGAAATCATTCCTTCTTTAGGTACTGACAAAGTCTTTTCTGCATGAACTCCGTGATAAACTAAAAAAAAAGTTACAGCTCCCTGGAAAATAATAACAGTCAGATAACCGATAACAGGATATTTCTTCAGCCTGATTTTCCTGTTGCTGTAAGCCCGTGATGCCAGAATATATGCAGCTATTCCGGCCAAAAAATAAATACTGACAAAAACACTCAATACAACGGCAATAATATCCATTAACATAGTAAGGTAAAAAAGCTGTTTGGTGGGCTGTAAGGGATTTTTTACACCACCGATGCTGCCCTCATCCCTATCCATATAGCTGTTGTAACCGTTGCTTGCAGGGTAAACAAGCAGGTGAAGGATAATAAAAATAAGAATTGCCCTGTACCAGTTTTTATGAACCAGCTGGCTCATGGCGAACCAATACACCGGCATAAGAAAAAAAGAAAAATGGAAACGAAGCAGTTGAATGGTGGATTGTTTGATCATATTAATACCCGTTCGTGTTGCTTTCTCTTTTGAAAAATTTATTATCCTTCAAGCAACAATGAATTTACGATGTTGAAAAGACTTGCCAATTTTTTATGCAATCAATATTTTACCGTAACATTAATCCCGATCGATACCTTCCCTAATTTTTTCCATTCAGATTGGCTTGTTTCTTTATAATAAGTAGGGTTACCGAATAGGGAAGCCGACATATACACACCACTTGTAGCATCTCCCTTTGCCTGAATCAATTCAAGAGCAATGAGAATATCATCTTTTACGGTAAGATTGTACTTTGACAAATCAATTTCAAAATTACCGGCTTTTTTATCCGGAATGCTTATGATAACATTTTCAGGAAGGATATTATTTCCGGGAATGCCATCTTTCATTTCATAAATATTCAGGCGCACTTTAATACTGTCAAGCTTATTATACGATAAGTGAAAATTTACTTTTTCCAGATAAGCCGGAGCATGTCTTATACGAATCCTTGTTCCGGCCTGCGCACCTAAATTACCTGAAGAAAACCCGGCGCTAAGAAACATGGATTGAGTAGTGTTGCCAAGTACTTTTATACTTAATTGTTTTGGCAAAACAACAACCTGTTGTAACTGCTGAAATTTTGCAGTCAAGAATATTTCATGCGCTGATAACAGCTGCTGCACAGGTATGCTTCTGTCTTCAAAGCCAACTGAAGTAAACAACAGGCTTTCATTTCCCAGGTTTTGCGGTATTTTCAGCATAAAGTTTCCGATAGAATCGGATACGGTTCCTATATCTTTTTCTGCAATGCCGATATTCACATAAGGTATTCCATTGCGCAAACTGTCAACAGCCTTTGCCTTCAACATTATATAATTTTGCTGACAGAAAACAAGACGCATTGCACCTACACAAAAGAAAAGGAGTAAATTTTTTTTCAAAAGTGTCAATTACTGATTACAGCAATAATAACATTATGATTAAAAATAGATGATCAGCAGCTAAAAAATATCCGGAGTAGAAGGATTGGAGAAAATTTAACAGGCTATAATATCCATCATTTCTTGAAGCTTAACAGATTTATAACGGCATTCAATACCATATAAAAACAAAAAAATCCCGCTCATTGCGGGATTAATAATTTTACTTGCTTTTTATTACTCAGCATTAAATTAACATCCTCAACGGTTCTTCCAACAAACTTTTCAGCGTTTGCAAAAATGCAGCCCCACTTGCTCCGTCAACAACTCTGTGATCGCAGCTTAATGTTACTTTCATTACATTGCCGGGCACAACAGCGCCATTTTTTATAACAGGCACCTGACTGATTCCGCCAACTGCAAGTATACAGGCATCCGGGGGATTAATAATCGCAGTAAACTCATCTATGCCAAACATGCCAAGATTTGATATGGTGAATGTGCTGCCTTCCCAATCGGATGGTTGTAATTTTTTGCTTTTTGCCCTTTGCGCAAAGTCTTTGACTTCAGTTGCAATTTGAGTGAGTGATTTAGTGTCGGCAAAGCGGACAACAGGAACCAATAGACCGTCTTCCACTGCAACAGCCACGCCGATGTTTACATGATGGTTGATGCGGATTTTATCGCCCAGCCAGCTGCTGTTTACAGCCGGATGTTTTTTTAATGCAACCGCAACTGCTTTTAAAACAATATCATTGAATGAAATTTTTACCGAAGCTGTTTCATTGATTTTGATGCGGCTTTCAACAGCCTTATCCATATCAATGCTCATGGTGAGATAGAAATGCGGAGCGCTGAACTTACTTTCGGCCAACCGTTTTGCAATTACTTTGCGCATTTGGGATACAGGAACTTCATCAAAACTAATTTGTCCTGCAGGTATCTGCTGAACAGCAGTAGTTTTCATCTCTGTCGCCCGTCGTATATCTTCTGCTACTGGTTTATAGTTATCAATATCGTTTTTTACAATTCTTCCGCCATCGCCGCTACCGGCAACTTTGCTAATGTCAATTCCCTTATCAGCCGCCAGTTTCCTGGCAAGTGGTGAGGCCTTTACTCTCCCGTCGCCGTTTAATGAAGCTGTTTGCTGTTGGGCAAGTGGTGAAGCTGTTGCGGCAGGCTGAACTTCAGTTTGGGAGGCCGTAGTTACCGGTGCAGCTGCTTTATTGGTTATTGCGCCAACTATTTTCTGTACATCCACTTTTTTCTCATCCCCGATAATGGCGAGTAAATCATTTACCTGGATTTTCTCTCCTTTTTGTGCCCCGATATAAAGCAACTTGCCTTCTTTGTAACTTTCCAGTTCCATGGTTGCCTTGTCGGTTTCAATATCGGCAAGTATATCGCCTTTTTTAACAGTATCGCCCACCTTTTTTTGCCACCCCGCAATTACTCCTTCTGTCATCGTATCGCTAAGGCGGGGCATCAAAATAACTTCTTCCATTTTTGAAATATCAATTGCAGCAACAGCTGCAGCAGTTTTAGCCTCCGTTGCAGGCGCAGTGGTTTCCTTTTTTGCAGGTTCAGCAAACTTTGAAACCGCTGCGCTGCCTTTTATTAAAGATGAAATATCTTCTCCCTGTTTGCCGATAATGGCCAGCAAATCGTTCACCTGTAGTTTACTCCCTTTTTCTCCGCCAACATGTAATAATATCCCGTCCTTATAACTTTCCAGTTCCATCGTCGCTTTATCTGTTTCCACTTCGGCAAGCAAATCACCCTTTTTTACCGGGTCGCCCACTTTTTTGTGCCATGAAGCAATCACACCTTCTGTCATCGTATCGCTAAGGCGTGGCATCAAAATAACTTCAGCCATAATATTATTAACAGTTTTAATTTTTTTGAGACCCCGAAATTAGGAAAACTATCTCTAATTGCTCAATTTGAAAATGTTCAATTTCTCAATGTAATTATCGGGCTTTTCAAATTTAAAATTCCCGGTAATGATGATACCGATTACAATCACTCAGGTTGGGGCCCTTGCGTCGCAATCCCTTCGTCCGCAGCGCTATAATATAGCCTTAGTTTTGAGTTCTTCAAATTCAGTCTGTTTCACCAATAAAGAAACTTTGCATCAAGAATCACATACTGTAAATTACAAACTTAATACTGTAACTAATCCGTTGTTATAGCAACATCTTTCACATTACCGGTTCTTTTCAAAACGCCCCAATGCTGCAGCTCCCCTTTAATAGCCTTTCGGAAAGTTCTATACAGCACATACCACAAAAGCCAGCGCCAGACCAATCTTTGCGGGATTAACCACACCAGCTTCGATATTTTTTCTTTTTCAAATACAAAAGCAAGGATGGCTACTGCAACATCCACCAGCATAAATACCAAATAATATTTTCCGATCCTGGACCTTGATGCACTATCTGCAAACAAACCGATAATCATAAAAAAATCTGCAAGCGGTATTATCGAAGGGATGATGTACTGGAAGACGAGAATATTCGGCATGGCCGCCCAACCCAGCCATTTGTATTTCCAGCTAAAAAGCGCATCACGGTTTTTCCAAAAAGTCTGCATCACACCAAAACTCCAACGGGAACGCTGTTTCAGGAACATTTTTAATGTTTCAGGCGCTTCTGTCATTGCAATAGCTTTATTATCATTATCGATAACATATCCCTTTCTCAAAATGCGGATAGTAAGATCGCAATCTTCAGCTAAGGTATCCGTTGTAAAACCGCCGGCTTCTTCAATCGCTTTTTTTCTGAAAGCCCCGATTGCGCCCGGCACAACAGTAATTGCATTAATATAAGAGAAAGCCCGCCTGTCAAAGTTCTGACTGCTGATATATTCAATAGATTGCCATTTTGTAAGGAGATTTACCTGGTTGCCAACTTTCACATTGCCTGCCACTGCGCCTACTTTATCTCCATAACCGGGAGTGAAATGCATCATCATTTTTGAAATAGCATCAGGTAAAAGTTTTGTATCTGCATCAATACACACAACAAAATCGGCACCCGATTGCCGAATGCCATAGTTTAATGCAGACGCCTTTCCGCCATTTGGCTTGGTAAACACTTTTACTTTTTTGTTATCCGCAAATGTCTCATTCACTTTTTGATAAGTGTTATCCTTACTTCCATCATCAACAAAAATTATTTCAAAGTTGGGATAATCGCAGTTCAATAAACTTTTCACCGAGCTTACCGCGTTCACTTCTTCATTATAGGCAGGAACAATAATACTTACCAATGGAGCATGGGTTCCATCAGGTAACCAAAAAGGTTGCCTGTGGAAATTCTTTTCATAATAGTATTCCTGTGTAGCAATTGCCCCTAAAAAAATAATACGACCGATGGAAAGAATAATAAAGAGGACGAAAAGGGAAAATAAAATATGTGACCCCCAGTAAGCCGTTTCCGCGAGGTAATAATTTATCTGAAGAATATAATAACCACTTCCTTTAGGTACTTCAGGCATCAGGTCGTCTTTTTTCTTACCAAGCAAATCAGCAATTGTAGTAAATGTGTAGCCTCTTGCCCTGAAGTAATGAATGATCTGTGGCAAGGCTTTTACCGTTTCTTCCCGACTGTCGCCTCCGGCATCATGCAATAAAATAATATTACCGCTCAGGTCCTGCTTTGTCATGTCATCCTTTCTCTTAATCACCCTGGCGACAATTGAATCGGCTGTTGCCCCTGGTTCCCAATCAAGCGGATCCAGGGATTCACCTATATCCAGGTAATTTAGCTGCCTGGCAATAGCCACAGGTATTAACTCTTCCGCTTTTGTAGGTTCGAAGTCTGCATTATATGGTGCACGGAACATTACAGTAGATCTTCCGGTAATGCACTCAAGTAATAACCTTGTTGATTCTATTTCCAGCACAGCCCGTTTACGGCCTACTTTTGCAATGTTGGGGTGAGTGAAAGTGTGATTACCGATTTCATGGCCCTCTCTGAAAATTCTTTTTATAATGGGTATATTATTTTCCGCATTGATACCTACCACAAAAAAAACGGCGGGCACTTTTTCACGGCTAAGTATATCCAGAATTTCCGGCGTAAAAATCGGATCAGGGCCATCATCAAAAGTGAGTACTAATTTTTTCTTGTCGAGTGTTCCGTATTTCCTCGCCACCCATTTTGAAGGGAGTGTATCATATTTCTCTTCACTGATTAAAAGTTCGGAGCTGTCTAATTCCAGTTTTATTTTGCCGCTGGTAGGGCCACCAAGAATGTCTAACACTTCCCCCTGTCCTGAATAAGCGGGTGTTTCATCATTCACAAACATCCTTACATTATTAAAGTTGGAAAAGTCGTAACGTTTGATGCTGTCCTTACTCATGTCCCTGTCATAAAAATCCCACATGCGTGAATCTTCGGAGCCAAGCCTCCAAAGCGACACTCCACTCAGCCCGTATTCCACGGCAAATCTCAATGTATTAAATGTAGTGGCCGCATCTGTAAAATGCACCTCATGATCAGCACCTTTTTCGTCGCTGTATTTGAAATGGAGGTTGTAAGAGTCGTTATCAAAATCAATGGAACCATCGTAACTCCTGGCCAGGGTTAATGCCTGTTGATATTTGATAGGGTTAACAGAATCAGCTTTTTCTTCTTTGTCAAGCCTCCAGTCATATCCGAATCCCGCTATGGCAAGTATTAATTTTCGCGGCGGTATTTTTTGTGCAGCCTGGTCAACAGCCGCTTCTATCCATTTCTGATGGCATATCGGCCCAGGTTTTGTGCTTTCTGAAAATTGATCATACGCCATTAAGCATATATAATCATTGTATTTAGACAAGTCAACCAGGTCATAATCGTCATTAAAAGGGGCAACATCCTGCGTAACCAGAAATCCCTGTGCATGCAATTTTTGGTACAATTCTTTCATGAAAAGCACGAAGGTTTCGCTTTTGGGTTCTTTCAGTTCTTCAAAATCAATATTGATTCCATCCAAGCCATATTTTTTTAGTATTGCTATAATGCTGCTGATCAGCAATTCCTTTTTTTTACGGTCAGTAAATATCCGGTGCACCACATCACCGCGAAATGACTGTTTAAAATTATTGGTCAGAATAGGCAACACTTTAACTGAAGCTTTATTCATGATATTCAGTGCGGCAGTATCAATATTTACTATTAAGGTATCTGTATTCGGATCCAAAAAAAACCATTCCGGAAAAACTACATTTATATGCGAGATATTCTGTCTGAGTGAAGACAATGATTCGGGATCCCAGCTTACATAAAATGCGGCCCGGATACCGGCAGTAAATTTTTTAAAAGAATAAAAACTTGAGTCTGCCTGAACAATAACACCATTCTTTTTTCTGAATCTCTTTGGTATCGGGTAAGCACCGCCATTATAGGCTTCTTTTTCTGTGATAAACCTTCTGAACCCGGTATATTGTTTGAAAATTTTACTCTTTCTGGCAAAACTGCTATTGGTATCCAGCAATGTTTGTTTTTCCTGTGCTGAAGCGAACTGGGGCAAATCAGGTGTGTACACCCTCGACATGGCGATCGTAATGATGATTACTGCAAAAATCAGGAAAATCAGTAAAAACCTTCCACTCCATTTGAATCGAAGCCATCGTGAGGGGGAATCAGTTTGAAAAACCTGGTTAGTAGAATTTTTTGCCATAAATTAGGTGATGGCAAATTTCCTTCCTTTTATAAATCTGCCAAAATTGTTGAGAAGAATTTAACTAAATAGTTCGGAGCCGATAGTTCATAAAAAAGAGCAATTAAGTAATTGGTTGATTTAGTAAAATGAAAATTAGCAACGCGCGGGCCCTGAGCTCATAACCCTGAACTGCTCAATAATCCAGCTCTAACCTCAGCCTGTCTTTCAGTTCTTTCACCAGTGGGTACTGCTCAATTATTTTTTGATATTGCTCGCGTTTGTTCAGTGGCCTGTCCGTTGGTTCCTGAACAATACTGTTTTCATCGACAGAAACAGAAAAAGAAAGCGCTTTGTTGTTGAATGTTTTTTGCAGAAAAACAGAAACATTTCGTTTTTCCTGCTCAATAAATTTCTGTTCAAGGTTGTTGTTCGAAACAGCTTCAAACAAATTATCATTGATGATTTTCAAAGAAGCAAGTTCAAAACTTTGTACTGCGGGGTTTTTTGCAAGTCGCAGCTGTTGCGCATATTGCATCCAGGCTTCTTTCAGGCTTTCATCAGCAAGCGATTTTATTTTATCATCTGTTATTGTCTGTTGCCTGCCGGCAACCTCTTTTCGCAGTTTCGATAATGCACCGAGAGTGGCGGCGCTTACAGGTGATGATTGGGGTGACGGCTGATCATGCCCTTTATGACTATCCTCAACGAGGATTTTTTCATCCTTATTTTTTGTTTCAATCAAAAGCTTAGCACGGTTACTGCCCATACCTGCTTCAGGGATATCTGTTATTTTCTCTTTTTCTTTTTTCCCGGGTAGTTCTACAGGAAAAATATTCCTGAAAGCCACAGGCCTTATTGTTTCAGTTACTTTTTTTTTACTGATATTTTCACCGCTTGCGCTGAACTCAATAGCTTGATGCAGGTAACATAATTTTATCAGTGCAAGTTCAACATGAAGCCTTTTGTTCCTTGCGCTTTTATAGTTGACTTCCGATTCATTAAGCACATTCAATGCGCTGATCAGGTAAGACGTACTGATTTTTTTTGCTGTCACAATGTATTTTTCTTTGAAGCTTTCGACAGCTTCCAGTAAATATGCTACTTTTTCATCCTTACACACTAATAGATTCCTGATAAATTCTGCAAAACCGCTGAGCGCCATGTCTCCCTCAAAACCCTTTTTATTGATATCATCATATAGCATTAAAGCATCAGCAAGATTTTGCTGCTGCATCGCATCCATCAGTTTAAAATAATAATCAGCATCTAAAATATTGAGATGTTCCAATGTATTCTGATAACTGAGTTCATTGTTGGTGAAACTGGAAATCTTGTCTAAAATGCTTAGCGCATCGCGCATGCAACCTTCGCTTTTCTGCGCAATGATCTGCAATGACGCCTTGTCCGCTTTTATTTGTTCTTTATCACAGATTTCCTGCAGGTGCTCAACCGTATCACTAACGGTAATCCTTTTGAAATCAAAAATCTGGCAACGGCTTAAAATGGTAGGTAATATCTTATGTTTTTCCGTTGTTGCCAAAATAAAAATAGCATAAGGCGGCGGTTCTTCCAGTGTTTTCAAAAAAGCATTGAAGGCGGAAGAACTGAGCATGTGCACCTCATCAATGATATACACTTTATATTTTCCGGCTTGAGGCGTGAAACGAACCTGTTCAACCAATGCCCTGATATCATCCACTGAATTATTGCTGGCAGCATCCAGCTCGTGGATATTTAAAGAACCCCCCTCATTGAAAGAAATACAACTATTACATTTATTACATGCTTCCCCATCTGCCCCAAGGTTTTCGCAATTGATGGTCTTAGCCAAAATCCTGGCGCAAGTGGTTTTGCCCACTCCCCTTGGACCGCAAAATAAAAATGCGTGTGCAAGCTGATTATTCTTAATAGCATTTTTCAAAGTAGTGGTAATATGCGACTGCCCCACAACCGTTGAAAAGTTTTGCGGCCTGTACTTTCGTGCGGATACAATGAATTTGTCCATAACGTCGCAATTTACGTTTCAGTTTTCAGTTTTTGGTTTTCAGTTTGTAGCTGGTAACTACAAAGCAATTTACCGACTAACAGCAGCAGTATTAAACTCCCGGATTTGCACATGCATTTCGAATTCAAAAACAACAAAGCAAATACTACACACGCTTAACCATTTAAAGAATCGGATGCCTTTTGAATTCTTTCGTCCTGTCAAATAAATACCTGTACGTAGTTAATATCCTGCTTCTGTATGTTCCGAGGTTTTCCGCTATATTAATCATTTTAGGATTGAATTCACCGATCCATTGCATCTCATATTTTTCATACTTGAGCTCTTTCTGAATAGTTTTTGCCCCTTCCATGATCATGTAACTGTCCACGCCTTTTCCCTGCCATTCGGGAACTACGCCAAACGCAAGCCCAACAAACTTGTTGCACTTTTTTGTTTTCTTCACCCACAAAAATTTCAGCTTATGAAATAAATCAAATTTTCCGTTAACATATTTAAACCATTGGTTCAGATCCGGAAGGTTCATCCACATGGCAACGGGCTCCTCTTTATAATATACAAACCAACTCGTAGTTTCATCGATTACGGCCTTCATGGAACGAAACATTTTTTTCACAACCGGTTCAGCTAATTCTTTCAATCCGCCATGGCCAGCCCAGGCTTTGTTATAAACGATAGTAAAATCTTTTGCGAATTTATCAAGCTCATTTTTTTTTATATGCTTTGCTGAAAAGTTCGGATCAGCTGCGCATGCAGCATGCCTGTCGTAAAATTTTTGCTGAAGCCTGTCAGCTACATTCAAACCAAAACAAACCTGGTTAAAGAAGTTTTTAAAGCCGTAATTTTCAAATAATGCCTGGTAATAGGGTGGGTTGTAATTCATACAATACAATGGCGGATCAAAACCCTGAACTACCAATCCCCACCATCTGTCACGTTCCCCGAAATTGATAGGTCCATCCATCGCCTGCATGCCCTTTTGTATTAACCAGTGTTTAGCCACATCAAACAACATATCAGCGGCTTCCTGGTTATTGATGCAATCAAAAAAACCAATTCCGCCTACAGGAACATCATCGCCTTTGCTTTTATATTTTTTATTCACAAATGCGGCAATCCTTCCGATGAAATTTCCATTATCATCCGTTAATATCCATCTTTTACATTCACCAAAACGAAATGCTTTGTTTTTTTCAGGGGCGAAGACTTCATTTACATCTTTATCAAGCGGCCTGATGTAATTAGGGTCATGTTTATTCAATTGAACATTCACCTGGATAAACTCTTTTGCCGCACCCTGATCGGTTACTTCTTTTAATTGCATAAAAAATAGTGAGCAACAAAAGTAAATGAAACGGGGTATAAGGTAACTGGTTTAAGGAATAAGATGTAAGGTATTTTTTGCCCTGAAACCTATAACACACACCATTTACCTTTTCAAAACTTCATTTCGGATTTTTGCCTCTACTTCCTTACATTTGCAGCCAATTTTAAACATCCCATTTTAATAATTGCTTATATATGGCAAACGTTGGAAAGATAAAACAGATCATCGGAGCAGTAGTGGACGTGCAATTCGATGAGAAGCTTCCGGAAATCTTTAATGCACTGGAAGTAAAAAGATCAGGCGGCGAAACACTTGTTTTGGAAGCACAGCAACATCTTGGTGAAGATAGCGTTCGTTGCATCGCTATGGATGGAACTGAAGGTTTGGTTCGTGGCATGCAGGTAGTTGACACGGGTGTAGCTATCACCATGCCCACGGGCGAAGGAATTAAAGGCCGTCTTTTTAATGTAACCGGCGATCCTATTGACGGATTACCTGCTGTTTCGAAAACCGGAGGCCGCCCAATCCATTCCAAACCACCGGCATTTGAAAATTTAAGTACCTCTACTGAAGTACTTTTTACCGGTATTAAAGTAATCGACCTGATTGAACCATATGCAAAAGGCGGAAAGATCGGTTTGTTTGGTGGGGCAGGTGTGGGAAAAACAGTTTTGATCCAGGAGCTCATCAATAATATCGCTAAGGCATATTCAGGTTTATCCGTGTTTGCCGGTGTGGGTGAAAGGACTCGTGAAGGAAATGACCTGATGCGTGAAATGATCGAAGCCGGCATTATGAAATATGGAGACGATTTTAAACACAGCATGGAACATGGAGGTTGGGATTTGAGCAAAGTGAATTTGCAGGAATTATCTGAATCAAAAGCAACATTTGTATTCGGTCAGATGAACGAACCGCCGGGAGCGCGTGCCCGTGTGGCTTTGAGCGGATTGACCATTGCTGAATATTACCGAGACGGCGATGGTAAAGGCCAGGGGCGCGATATCCTTTTCTTCGTTGATAATATTTTCCGTTTCACACAGGCTGGTTCTGAAGTATCTGCGTTATTAGGCCGTATGCCTTCTGCCGTGGGTTATCAGCCAACGCTGGCCACTGAAATGGGGCTGATGCAGGAAAGGATTACCTCTACCAAAAACGGCTCCATCACCTCTGTGCAGGCGGTATATGTTCCTGCCGATGATTTGACTGACCCCGCTCCTGCTACAACATTTGCACACCTTGATGCAACAACCGTATTAAGCAGAAAAATTGCTGACTTAGGTATCTATCCGGCTGTAGACCCATTGGATTCTACATCAAGAATTTTAACTCCGCAAATCGTAGGCGATTCACACTATGCCTGTGCTAACAGGGTTAAACTGATTTTACAACGTTATAAAGAATTACAGGATATTATTGCCATCCTTGGTTTGGATGAATTGAGCGATGAAGATAAAATGACGGTAGCAAGAGCACGTAAAGTGCAGCGTTTCCTGTCGCAACCATTCCATGTAGCGGAAGCATTTACCGGTTTGAAAGGCGTGCTGGTGCCGATCGAAGAAACCATCCGCGGTTTCAATATGATTATGGATGGCGAAGTGGATGAATATCCGGAAGCTGCTTTCAACCTGGTGGGCAATATTGATGACGCCATTGAAAAAGGCAAGAAATTGCTGGCGCAAGCACAGGGATAAGTTTTCAGTTTGTAGTTTAGAGTTTAGCGTTCTGCGAATTCAAAATTCGGAATGAATTGTAAACTTCAGGAACTACAGACCACAAACCACAAACTACAAACAATGAACCTGGAAATATTAACACCGGAAAAAAAAGTCTTCAGCGGCGATGTATATGGCGTACAGTTGCCCGGCATCACCGGTTCTTTTGAAGTGCTGGACAAACATGCACCATTGGTAAGTGCGTTGAAAAACGGCAGGCTGAAAATTTTAAAAGATAAAAACCATCATGTTGTTTACTTCGACGTGCAAAGCGGTTTTGTGGAAGTAATCAACAATAAAGTAGCAGTACTGGTGGAAGGTGCCGTGGAAATCGAAGGCAAGTAATACTAACAGATAAGAATTACCGGAAATCAAGGGGCTCTTCAGTAGCCTTTTTAAGACCACTGTCAATCTCTGTTGTCGGCTAATCATTCAATAACAATACTAACTCCAAATTGTATTCTATTAACTTCTCAAATTAGTCAGTATCTTCTCCTGCGTTGCTTTCAGCAATTCAGGGGTAACATTTATTTTTTTGCTCGTGAAATTTAAATCGTTGGCATTGTTAATGGGAATAAGGTGCAGGTGCGCATGGGGCACTTCCAGCCCGATTACAGATATGCCACAGCGGTTACAATGGAATGATTTTTCAATGGTCCGGGCAATGGGTTTGGCAAATACCAGCATTTTCGACAAATAACCATCCGGCAGGTCAAAGAATTTATCTTCTTCAACCTTTGGAACCACCAACACATGTCCCTCTCTCAACGGAAAAATATCAAGAAATGCAAAAAAATTTTCATCTTCCGCAATTTTATAAGAAGGGATTTCGCCTTTGATGATTTTTGAAAAAATAGTCATAAGAAAATGCGGGATTGTATGGATGCGGGATACAAGGGCGATACAATTATCTCGTATCCCGTACCTGCTTTAAATAGTAATGTTTTCAATCTTGAATTTTAACATGCCAGCCGGCACCTGTACTTCAGCAACGTCCCCAACTTGTTTTCCGAGCAAGCCTTTTCCAATTGGTGAAGTAATGGATATTTTACTTTGTTTCAGGTCAGCTTCTTTTTCCGAAACAAGATGATAAGTCGCTTGCTTTTTTGTACCGAGATTAGTAACAGTAACCTTTGTCAAAATCGAAACCTTGCTCGTATCAATATTGTTTTCATCAATAATACGTGCATTTGCCAGTTCGCCTTCCAGTTTCTGTATTTTCGCTTCCAGCAAACCCTGCGCTTCCTTGGCTGCATCATATTCCGCATTTTCGCGTAAATCGCCTTTTTCCCGGGCTTCTGCGATTGCTTTAGAAGCTGCAGGACGGTCAACCGCTTTCATTCTCTGCAATTCAGCTCTTAGCTGCTCAAGGGCATCTTTTGTTAAATAAGTAATTCCGCTCATACATTTCCTTTTACTTCGTTACAAAATGAGAAAAAAAATACAACGCCTCATTATTAGTGAAGCGTTGCACTATTTGTACAAAGGTATAACTTTTAAGGGTAACTTTAAAATTAAGGCATTATCGCTAAAAAACCAAGTTTGTTTTAGTTACCATTATAACATCCGATCAAAAGAAATTGGGAATTAAAATACTTTATGATATGTGAAATTATACTTTTTAGATTCCCAATTTCTGCAGAATGATTTTCGCCATTTTATAAAAGGCTTCGTGGCTATAGCCCGCAATATGGGGCGTAATAATAACATTGGGTTGACTTAATAGCCAATTAAGGTTTTGCTTTTCTTCATCCGAATAGGTTTCCAGCTTTTCATTTTCCAAAACATCTAATGCGGCGCCGGCAATTTTTTGATTTTTTAAGGCATTTATCACTGCAACTGTATCATGCACCTTGCCCCGGGAGGCATTGATGAAATAAGGTCTTCGTGCAAGCGAATTAAAAAAACGGTCATCAGCCATGTGTAAAGTTGCATCAGTAAGCGGAACATGCAGGCTAACCACATCAGAATAACGTGTTATTTGTTCCATATTGGCTTCATGCACATTTTCTTTTGCAAAACCGAATTTATATTTATCGTAAGCAAGAACGGTAACATCAAAAGAAGAAAGCAGCTTTGCAAATGCACCACCCGTGTTGCCGAAACCAATGATACCAACTGTTTTTCCTGTTAATTCAGTACCCCTGTTGGCGTCGCGTATCCATTTACCCTCTTTTATTTCAAGGTTACCGGAAGAAATTTTATTCATCAGGTTTAATAGCATTCCTAATACATGTTCCGCTACTGCATTACGGTTACCTTCAGGGCTGCTTACACAACGAATATTTTTGCTTTCAGCATAAGCCACATCAATCAGTTCCATACCGCTTCCCAGGCGCCCGATCCATTTCAGCTTATCCGCCTTGATCAGGATATTTTTATCGATTTTCAATCTTGTGGTAACAATTAACCCTTCAGCATTTTCAATTTCTGTTTGCAATTCTTCGTAGGTTATTTGCGGCAAATATTTCACTTCATAGCCACAGGCTGTTAATCGTTCTGTAAGATAATCATGAACTTTTGCTGTAATGATCGCTTTTTTCATGTAACAAAGTTATTTCATGCTGAATGTGAGTTCAGCAAAATCTTTTACAGACAGTTGCTCCGCCCTTTTATTAAAAATTTCCTGTTTTAATATTTCTTCATTAAACAAATTCTTCACGGCATTCCGCAATGTTTTTCTTCGCTGGTTGAACGCAGTTTTCACCAATACAAAAAAACTCTTTTCATCTTTAAAATTTACTCCCTTTGGTTTCGGCACTAAGCGTATTACTGCGCTTTTTACTTTTGGCGGTGGCACAAATGATTTTTCATTTACATCAAACAAATACTCTACTTCAAAAAATGCCTGAACCAGGATACTGATTACGCCGTAAATCTTATTTCCTTCTTTCGCTGCCACCCGTTGTGCCACTTCTTTTTGAAACATACCGACAACACATTCTACATTTCCTTTCCATTCTACAACCCTGAAAAGAATTTGTGAAGATATATTGTACGGAAAATTCCCTACAACAGTAAAATGCCCTTCAAATGGTTTTTCCATATCCAAAAAACTTTGATGGATGATTTTATTTTTTAATGACGGATATGTATTGAACAGATATGTAACTTTTTCTTCATCGAGTTCAACGGCTTTAAAGTTTATACCGGGCAATTCCAAAAAATATTTTGTAAGCGCTCCGGCGCCGGGACCTACTTCCAGCAATTGACGGAACTGTGTTTCCCTGACAGCATCAACAATCTTCCGGCAGATATTTTCATCGTGGAGAAAATGTTGTCCTAGTGACTTTTTTAGCGTGTACATAAGGAAAACAAAAATAATCTATCTCTAATTATCCATATTACAAAAGGCAATGATGGTAAGAATTTATGCATTCCAGCGAGCGGGGCAACGATGTATAATAGCAGTATTACAACCGACACATCAATAAAAAACCCTGAAGAGAACATCTTCAAGGTTTTGAAATATGATTACCAAAAAAGGATTATTCTTTAATGCTGGTCGTCATAGCCGGCCTGTCGAACTTCCATTCGTCGGTATTAAGTTTTCTTTGTTGCGGATAAACTTCATCAGCCGTATTGCCATCATATAACCGGCCGTTCTTCATTACATACTGAATGGTATTGCTATTACGGATATTTTCGAGAGGGTTTTTTTCCATAATGATAAGATCTGCCAGCTTACCCGGTTCCAGGCTTCCCAAATCTTTATTAAGACCAAGCCCTTCCGCACCGAGAATAGTTGCGCATTTCAGTGCATCAATATTTCTCATGCCACCACTTTGTAAAGCCCAGAGCTCCCAATGAAACCCCAGTCCCTGGAATTCACCGTGGCTGCCTACCCCTACCATGCCACCTGTTTCAACAAGCGCTTTCATATTTTTTGCATGTTTCGGAAACACCTGTTCTTCATCCATGGTCCAACCTGCGCCTAATCCGCTAAGCCTCCTTGTTTTTGAGGCGAGTTCTTCATAAGCCATAAAGTGCTGCACTTTGGGATCATGATAGGGTACTTCCCTCGACCAGAAATAGTTTTCTGCAAATGGCCCTCCGTATGAAACAATAAGTGTTGGGGTAACGATCATATGTGCCTGTGTAATCGCCTTCCAAACATCACTATACAATGGATAAATTGGTAATGCATGTTCATGACCCGGATAGCCATCAAGCATATTGGCCATATCGAACTTGAAATCCAGGCCACCTTCAGTGGTCGGCATCAATTCCTGGTGTCTTGCTGCATCAATTACCCATTCTCTTTGTTTCCTGTTGCCCACCAAATACATTTTAATATACTTGGTATGAAAATATTTACTGTATTGCTCCAATACGCTCTCAGCATGTGCAGAATCTTTGATATTATAAAACCAGTAGCCAACGCCGGGGCCGGTAGAATAAATTCTCGGGCCAATCATTGAACCTGCATCTACCATATCGCCATAGGTAAGTACATCCGTGGTTGCTGTTTGAGGATCACGTGTGGTAGTAACGCCATAGGCAAGGTTCATGGCATATATCCAAATTTGATTTTTATGAATACCCCAGTTGGGCCACATATGAGAGTGCGGGTCTACAAATCCCGGCGTAATAGTCTTACCCGTCATGTCCATTACTTTTGTACCAGGCGGTGCCTTGATGGTACCATTTTTGCCAACAGCTTTTATCCGGTTATTCTCCACCAATATATCGCCCCCTTCTATCACTTCATCTCCCTTCATGGTAATGATACGGGCATTGGTAAATAAAATCATTCCTTGTGGCATATCCTTTTTAAAGAACACTTTCACGTCGTGTTCATCTGCTTTGAATTTGGGTTCTTCTTTCTTTTCTTTTTTCTTCGCCGTGCTGTCTTTTACTTTTAAGGAATCCTGTATTTTTTTTAGCGAGTCAGCAGTTTTTTTCAAAGTAGAGTCTGCATTCAATCGTGCAATGGAATCTTCAGTCTTTTTTTGTTGTGCCTTTTTTGCTTCAGTAAGGCTATCATCAAATGCCTGCGCTTTATCAACATCATAGCTAAAATGCGTGCTTCCTAAACTCCAGTGAATTGTTTTACCATCCATCTGCCAGATGGGAAATTCGCCACCGATTTGGGTTAACTTGCGGGCCGGAAACTCCGAACTGTTTGCATCGGCAACAGAAATATTATCCGTTTTACCGGTTTTGGGAATAGTAACCACATAAATGTCATTATTGACCTGTGCTAATGCCCTGTTGCCTTCAGGAGACATGGTAACCACAATGGCGCTGGAAGGCAGGTTCAGCTCTCTTTCTTTATCATCGTCCAATTGTGATTCATCCGCAATACATTTCATTTTTGAAGCATCAGGTCTTCCGTTTTTTGTGGGGATACTTCCGTAAGTGGTGATTCCGGTAACACGGGCAATTTTCTTTTCATCAGTTCCATCCCATTTAATAGAAAGCAGGTAACCTTCACCGTTAGTGAGAAAAATCCTGTCATCTTGGCCTCTTACAAAATGCGGGTTGAACCTGCCCAATGCTTTATCAACAACATTTATGCTACCACCTGCTGAGGGTATCCAGCAAAGTTCGTCTTCATTGCCGTCATAACCCGGACCGTACGCTTCTTTATACACACGGGCACTACTACGAATAAATGCAATCCTGTCTCCCTTCAAAGTATAAACAAGATTTTGATATAAACCCGGCTCAGCCGTTAATTTTTGAGTAGAATTTATTTTGAGGCCGAAGGTAACTTTGTAAATATTTCCTCCTTCTGCATTCCATGTACAAAATGCAATTGATTTGCCATCAGGCGACCATGCAGGTTGTGCTTCTGTAAAATTGTTATTAGTAACACGTGTTGGTGTTCCGTTGGGATAATCCATCACATACAATCGGTTCAGCACAGTAAATGCCAGCTTTTTTCCATCGGGAGATGGAACTGCATCACGGATCTGCGTGGATTGCTGATAAGCGGTATCAGAAACAGGATACTTGAATTCCAGCTTAGGCCCCAACTCCAGTTCCACATCCGCAGTAAAAGGAATTTCAACAGGCGCTGTTCCATCAATTGGTATTTTAAAAAACCTTCCTCCATAAGAAGCAATCAAAAATTTGCTGTCGGGTGTAAAAGCCATAGCAGGCAACACACCAAGCGGAGCGATCGATTCCTGTTCATCTCTTTGAACAGGATAAGCAAGCCATTTTTCATCCCCAGTCTTCAGGTCTCTTATTATTAAACCTGTTTTATCTTCATAACGGCTTCCGTAAACCAACCATTTTCCATCTTTTGATAATACAGGTGTAAAACCAGATCCGTACCTGGAAGTAATGGTATTCAGCTTCGCATTCTCTCTGTCATAAACACCTATTTCATATTGAGGAAGAAGCGCATTATAGTTCCATGCGCCACGCCTTTCAGAAAAATATACATACCTGCCATCAGGGCTTATTGCCGGATCAATTGTTTTTAAAAAGGGAGGCGCATCTATTAACTGAATACCAGCACCGCCTTTACGATGGGCCATGTACAATTTTATGTTTCGTCTTCCCTTTGCATAAATGATGTAATCACCATCGGGGGTCCAGCAGGCACTTGGAAAAAACTGGTTGGGGTCGTTAGTGAGTTGCACGGTATCTTTCTTTTCAAAATCTATGTACCATACATTATCAGCTCCACTGCGGTCTGAAATGAATAATATTTTTTTGCCATCAGGACTATAGCGCGGGTGTACATCATACGCCAACCCCTTTGTTATAGCAGTTGCTTTACCGCCTGATACCGGCATCGTATACAAATCACCCATCAGGTCAAACACTATGGTTTGCCCGTCAGGGCTTACATCAAGGCTCATCCATGAACCTTCTTTGGTAGTATAATTGATTTTGCGTACCGGTTTTAAAGGGAGACTTTTATACTGGGTGAATTTCACAGTATCTTTTTTTACAGAATCCTTTGTGCTAAGACAGTTGGGAATGTGGAAATGATCATTGGCGTTAGCCAGCAGTCCGGCAAAAATAAAAGTAAGCAGGGCAGCAACATAATGCCTGCCTGCAGGAAGTTTCGGTATCGAACTCATGTTGTGTGTTTTTAAATTGGGATAGGAAGTTACTGCAAGAAACGGGAACTGATATTTTTTAAGTGATTTTATTTGATGAACGGCTATAAAAGATTTTCTTTATCTTTTGCCCTCAAACTCCGATTGCATGCAGAAAAAATATATTCTGGCCTTAGACCAGGGCACTACCAGTTCGAGGGCTATTTTATTCGATCATTCCGGAAACATCATTAATACCGCCCAAAAAGAATTTAAACAAATTTACCCGCAACCCGCCTGGGTAGAACATGATGCAGAAGAAATTTGGTCATCACAATATGGAGTACTTGCCGAAGCTATGGCCAAGAAAAATATTAACAATGAGCAGGTAGCCGCTATAGGTATTACCAATCAAAGAGAAACAACCGTAGTTTGGGAAAGAAAAACAGGCAAACCCATTTATCATGCAATTGTGTGGCAAGACAGGAGGACTGCAGATTATTGCAATGAATTAAAGGCGCTTGGGTTATCAAAGACCGTTCAGGAAAAAACAGGCCTGATAATAGACGCTTATTTTTCCGCTACCAAATTAAAATGGATACTCGACAACGTTAGCGGTGCAAGAACGAAAGCGGATAAAGGGGAGCTTGCTTTCGGGACCATCGATACATGGCTGGCATGGAAATTATCATCCGGTCAATTGCACATTACCGATGTATCTAATGCTTCCCGCACCATGTTGTTTAACATCTACACTTGTAAATGGGATGATGACCTGCTCAAACTTTTTAATATCCCGGAAAACATTCTACCCGAAGTAAAAGCATCAAGTGAAGTGTATGGAAAAAGCGGAAGCATCATCGCCCCGTCATCAGGCGTTCCCATTGCAGGCATCGCCGGCGATCAGCAATCGGCATTGTTCGGACAATTATGCACGCAACCCGGTATGGTGAAAAATACTTATGGTACAGGCTGTTTTATGTTGATGAATACCGGGGCTAATGTGGTCAGTTCAAAAAATAATTTACTCACCACCATTGCATGGAAAATTAATAATAAGATAGAATATGCTTTGGAAGGAAGTATTTTCATAGGGGGGGCAGTAGTTCAATGGCTTCGTGACGGATTAAGGATGATCCATTCTTCTTCTGAAGTTGAAGCACTTGCCACATCAGTTAATGAAACGGATGGAGTTTATGTGGTACCCGCATTTGCAGGGCTGGGCGCCCCCCACTGGAACCAATATGCGAGGGGAAGTATTTTCGGGATGACGCGTGGTACTACAAATGCACATATCGCACGTGCCGCTCTTGAAAGTATTGCCTACCAAACTTATGATGTTCTACATGCAATGGAAGCTGATTCCGGCATCCGTATCCGTGAACTGCGTGTTGATGGCGGCGCCACCGCCAACAATTTGCTCATGCAGTTTCAGTCTGATATTTTACAGGCACCGGTAGTGCGTCCTAAAGTGTATGAAACCACAGCACTCGGTGCTGCATATCTTGCCGGCCTGGCAGTCGGCTACTGGGGCAGCATCGATGATCTGCAAAAGCAATGGCAGGTCGATAAAAAATTTATACCTGATGTGAATGAAGAGAAAACAAAACTATTGCTGAAAGGATGGCAACGCGCAGTAAAAGCAAGCATTGCCTGGGCCGAAGAAAAATAATGAATTAAACTCTGTCAGATAACATGAAGTGTTGAATGGAATTACAAATACCAAAGCAACAGTAGCACAAATGCTTCAATAAGGTTAATTCCGAAAACGGGCTGTATATCATTTTTATACGTGCTTTTTTGATTCTTCTATGCTTTTGCGAAAAGAACAGGAAAATAAAAAATGACTGAAAGATTTATTTTATCAAACATTATTGCTACTATTAGGTATTGTTGTGTCACTCACTTGTACACCAGCAATTCTATTTGGTATAATGCAGATTTCAATATCAAACCGAACATGCATACATTCATGCATCGTTCACCTTTGACCATTTACAAAGCATGAAACGCAGTGATATGATATCCCAGCTCGAATCTTATTCAGGTGAATGGGACATTTGCATTATTGGAGGCGGGGCAACGGGATTGGGAGCAGCCATTGATGCCGCCTCAAGAGGATTAAAAACCATCTTACTGGAACAATACGATTTTGCAAAAGGCACTTCATCGCGCTCCACAAAACTGGTGCACGGCGGGGTTCGCTATCTGCAACAGGGTAATATCAAGCTGGTGCTCGAAGCACTGAGAGAAAGAGGTATTCTCAGGAATAATGCACCACACCTGGTAAAAAACCAGTCTTTCATAGTTCCTAATTATAAATGGTGGGAAGGACCGTTTTATGGTATCGGCTTAAAAGTATACGACTGGATGAGCGGCCGTCTCGGTCTCGGCCCGTCACAATTTCTGTCAAAAGAAGAAACGCTGGAACAAGCTCCCACACTGGATGCTGACGGATTGCGCGGCGCCGTGCTTTACCACGACGGACAGTTTGACGATACCAGGCTGGCTATTAACCTCGCCCAAACTGTTTCAGAAAACGGCGGAACAATTATCAATTACTGCAAAGTGCAACGTTTAATAAAAACGGGAAATCAAATTACAGGTGTACAGGCCTGTGATTTTTTTAATAATAAAGAATATACAATAAAATCCAAAATCGTTATTAATGCAACCGGGGTATTTACAGATTTCATATTAAAAATGGATGATGAGCAGGCTGAAGATATTATTGCGCCCAGCCAGGGTGTTCATGTGGTTCTTGATAAAGAGTTTCTGCCGGGAGATGTGGCGATTATGGTGCCTCATACTGATGATGGACGCGTGTTGTTCGCTGTGCCCTGGCACAATAAGATCATTATCGGGACAACAGATACTCCTGTTCAGGAATACGATGAGAAATTACTTGCTGAACCGGTAGCTATGGATGAAGATATCGATTTCATTTTGCATCAAATCGGGAAATATCTAACACATACACCTAACCGAAAAAATATAAAAAGTGTTTTTGCAGGACTAAGGCCTTTGGTAAAAGGCAACAGCAAAAAAACCGCTGAACTTTCCCGCGACCACATTATCACCGTTTCTGAGTCCGGGTTAATAACCATTACAGGGGGTAAGTGGACAACTTACCGCCGTATGGCCGAAGATGTAATCAATACGGCAATTAAAAAAGCAGGTTTAGACAACGGGCCCTGCATAACCGCTAATTTAAAAATTCACGGAGCGAAACAGGGTACCGATTTTAAAAAACCCCTTTACTACTACGGAACCGATGAAGACAAAATAAAATTGCTGATAGAAAAAAATATTTCGTTAGGAGAGGTAATTCATCCCGATCTTCCTTATTTAAAAGCCCAGATAATATGGGCTGTACAAAATGAGATGTGCATGACCGTGGAAGATGCGCTGGCAAGAAGAACAAGGGCCTTATTGCTGGATGCCAAAGCCGCAATAGAGTCGGCTACTCTTGTAGCTTCCCTGATGGCTGCAGAAATGAACAAAGACGAAAAATGGGTGCAGGAGCAGGTAACCTTGTTCAATGAAACAGCAAAAAATTATTTACCAGATCATATATCACAAAACTAAAAATTATAAATCATCATGACTCCTTTTCTTGGCGAATTAACCGGAACAGCATTATTGATTACATTAGGCGGAGGTGTTGTGGCCAATGTAGTGCTGAATAAAACCAAAGGCAATAACGGCGGATGGATCGTGATCACTTTTGGCTGGGCAATGGCTGTTTATGTAGGCGTTTTTGTAGCAACACCTTACAGTGGCGCCCATCTTAACCCCGCAGTTACCATTGGCCTGGCAGTGGCAGGAAAATTCGAATGGTCACTTGTGGGTTCGTATATCGCCGCACAAATTATTGGCGCTATGATTGGCGCTTTTGTAGTATGGATCACTTATCGCCAGCATTTCAATGAAACAGATGATACTGATGGAAAACTCGCTGTGTTCAGCACCGGCCCTGCTATCCGAAATCCAATTGACAATTTAATATCCGAAATAGTCGGAACATTTGTATTGATTTTTGCCGTGTTGTATATCACAAGTCCAACGATTCATTTTAACAATGCCGATGGTAAAATGGGGCTTGGCGCTATCGGCGCATTACCCGTAGCTTTTTTGGTTCTGGCAATCGGGCTTTCGCTTGGCGGTACAACGGGCTATGCTATCAATCCGGCAAGGGACCTTGGCCCGCGTATCATGCATTTCATTTTACCGATTGGCAAAAAAAGAGACAGTGATTGGGGTTATGCATGGATACCCATCATTGGACCGGTTATTGGCGGGGTGTTGGCGGCTTTACTTTTCAAATTGATCTAAGCGTTAATTAAAGTTTCAATGCAACGATTATTTAAAACTAATAGCATCATTAAAATCCGGAATTTAAAACAATAAACTAAAAGGCTTGACTTCATTTATATCAAGCTTTTTAGTTTATTGCTCTCAAAATAATTTCGCATACCTCCCTGATTTGATTTTCATTAATAATCAACGGAGGGGCAATTCGCATACACTGGGGGGCAAATAAAAACCAATCGGTCAGTACGCCGTTAGCTATGCACCTGTCAATAATTTTTTTATTGGTGTCTAAATCCTCAAATTCAACAGCGATTAATAATCCGGCTGATCGGACAGCTTTTATTTTCGGGTGAACCAGTAATTCCAGAAATATCTTCTCTTTCTTTTTGACCCGTGGTATCCAATCTGCATCGAGCAATACCTTGGCAGAAGCCAATCCGGCAGCACAAGACAAAGGGTGCCCTCCAAAGGTGGTAATATGTCCAAGAACCGGGTTTTCGGTTAATTGGTCCATTAATTTTTTGCCAGCAATAAATGCGCCAAGCGGCAACCCGCCACCAAGCGCTTTACCCAATAATACAATATCAGGAGCAATTTCAAATTGCTGAAAACCCCAAAAGGTTCCTGTTCTTCCGAAACCTGTTTGTATTTCATCCAGCACCAGTAGTGTTCCGGTCTGGTTACATTTTTCTCTCAATGCTTTCATCCATTCCAATGATGGCGCATACACGCCTCTTTCAGCCTGCACAGTCTCTGCAATAACACAGGCTGTTTTTTCAGTTATATGTTCCAGTGAGCCCCAAGAATTATAATCCAGATGTAAAATATCCGGAAGTAAAGGCCGGAACGCATTGCGCCAATATTCATCGCCTATAATACTTAATGCACCCTGCGTTGAACCATGATAAGCGTTTTTGAAGGCAATGATTTGTGTTCTACCTGTGGTTCGTTTTGATAATTTCATCGCTCCTTCCACAGCTTCTGCCCCTGAATTGGTGAAATAAACAACATTCAACGATGAAGGCAGATTATCCGTGAGCAATTTTGCATACTGAACCTGTGGAGACTGAATGAATTCGCCGTAAACAAGAACATGCAAATATTCATCTGCCTGTTTTTTGATAGCTTCCACCACTTTCGGGTGCCGGTGCCCGGTGTTGCAAACACTTATCCCACCGATCAGATCAGTATATTTTTTTCCACTTGCATCAAACAGATCAGTACCTTCAGCTTTGACTATTTCGAGTGCGAGTGGCGAAGGGGAAGTTTGCGCCACATAACGAAAAAATAATTCCCTGTTATTCATTGCAACAAATGTCGGTAAGAATCGGGTATATTTTGTTTGAACAGTGATTTGTTTCATTTTTGTGTTCAAGATGATCATGATCTGTTGTACTCAAAAAAATCAGTTAAAAGCCATAAATCGTATTTCAGTTATTACTGAATAGGGTTTCTGCCGTACAAGTGAGTGACACAAAGATGTTGCATAGAAAATAAATGCAGGTGAAAAAAATCAAATTTAAAATGGCTGATAAATAATAATTCAATAGTTTTCAATTTGAGCAATTAATTCATAAATCTAAACGCGTAAATAATCATGCCTGTCATTCTTCCTGTTGAAGGTGTTTCCCCAAAGTTTGGTAATAACTGTTTTATAGCACCGAATGCAACTATTGTTGGCGATGTGATAATGGGTGACGATTGCAGCGTATGGTTCAACGCCGTGGTAAGAGGCGATGTAAATATTATACGGATCGGCAATAAAGTAAATATTCAGGATGGAGCGGTAATTCATTGCACCTATAAAAAAACGCAAACCATTATTGGCCATAATGTTTCCATTGGCCATAATGCCATTGTTCATGGATGTACCGTGCACGACAGTGTACTAATCGGCATGGGTGCCATTGTGATGGACTCGACGGAGATAGGCACTCATTCCATTATTGCTGCGGGAGCTGTAGTGCTGGAAGGAACGATTATTGAAGCAGCATCGATCTATGCCGGGATTCCTGCAAAAAAGGTAAAAGATATATCAGAAGAGCTTATCAGCGGTCAGATTCAACGCATTGCAGATAATTATGTTCATTACGCCAGTTGGTTTAAATAGGTTGAAGGGCTATAAGTTGATTGGTTTTCACTGTACTTCTCAACCTATCAACCAATCAGCTGATTAACCTTTAACCCGGCGACTTGCAAATGCCATAAAATATTTGTAAGTTTAAATCGTTTAACAGCTATACCCATGAAAACCGGCAAAAAAATATTGCCCCTTCTGTTAGTTTCAGCTATTCTTCTCTGCAACAGTTCTTGCAGGTTAATCAATAATATTTTTGGACCTAAGTACGGATGCCCCAGCGATGGAAGAAATGTTGGTGCTGAGCGTATATTGAGCGGGGAAAAAGTTCCCAAGGCGCCGAAATTCAAATCATAAATTCCAATTTCTATTATAAACATCCTAAATCCACCCTCTATGAGCTTAACATTACGTACCGATTTCGGTTGCACCGAAGCAGTTATTGATGACGATTGCGGCCTTAAACGTTTTTACGAAGTGGCCAACATTCTTTCAGATGACCTTGACATAAAATTTACACAAAAAACCGATGATTTTGATTCGCTGATGTGGGACTTTATGTTCAAAGGACATACGCTTACGCTGCACTACAATATTTACACCGGTATTTCAATTTATCCGCGCAAATTCCGTGAAGCCCCTAGAAAAGATAATGATGCTGTTGTTGAAGTGGCAAAATTCCTGGAAACAAAACTGATGATCAATACAGCGAGAAAATATATGTCGTAAACCGTGTCGGCAAAAGTCGGATGCGAGACGTTAAATTTATCGTTTCACTTTTCACATCTCACTTATAGATACCATTAATATTTCTTTTCTGAAATTGAATCCAGAATATTGCAGTAGCTCACATAACGATCAACATATATCAAGCCCTCGTGGAGGGCTTTTTTTATGGCACAACCGGGTTCGTTAATGTGAAAGCAGTTATTAAACTGGCAATCATTAATCCTTATGCGCATTTCAGGAAAATAATGCGAGAGTTCCTGTTTTGAAATATCAACCAACCCAAATTCACGCATACCAGGTGTATCGATGATCTGCCCTCCAAAAGGCAAATCAAACATTTCAGCAAACGTGGTGGTATGAATACCCTTGCCACTCCACCCGCTCACTTCCTGCGTTTTCAGGTTCATGAAGGGAAAAATATGATTGATCAGGGAAGATTTTCCTACACCGGAATGGCCGCTAATTAAAGTAATTTTATTTTTTAATAATGAAGAAATTTCTTCAGTACCAGTTTTATCTTTAATACTTGTAAGTAAAATTTTGTAGCCAACGGAGGTATACATTTTTCTATACTCCTCAAATTTTTCCAGTTCCTTCCTTTTATATAAGTCAGATTTATTGAAAATAATAATCGCTGGCACATGATATGCTTCGCAAGCAACCAGGAACCTGTCAATAAACCCTTGCGAGGTTTTAGGTTCCTTCAAGCTGGCAATTAAGATAGATTGATCAATATTTGCTGCTACGATATGGTGCTGCCACTTATGTGTTGGCGATTGCCGGTTAATATAATTCTTACGGTCATGTATTTCCGTTATCATTGCGGCATATTCGGGTTCATTTTCGGGTTCAATCTCCACATCATCGCCCACTGCAATTGGGTTGGTTGAACTAATATCTTCTATTTTAAAAACTCCTTTTAAACGGGCGTTCCAAAACACGCCATTATCCGTCTTCACGGAATACCAACTGCCGGTAGATTTGTAGACTTTTGAACGCATATTAGCCACAGATTACACTGATTAATATCAATAATACTTCCTGGTAAGTATGTCGATTAAATTCAAATTGCATTTGACAGAATTATAATACCCGGGCTTGCAACTCCATAAATTCTGTAACCTGTGCTATATTATGGAAATTTCCTGAATATTGTAAACCTCAAGATCAACTCAAGCAGCAAGAAGGTTGCCGCAGCCAACGCGAATGGCAGAAATTGTTCATTATATCTCCTGTAAGTGGTTATTTCCACTTTCGATTTTTCGAGCTTGTCGATTTCTGAATAAATATTTTTAAGGCTGGAATCATCTGTTGCCCGGTAATATTTCCCTCCGGTTTCATTCGCTATTTGAGTAAGTAATTTTTCGTCAATATTAATTTTTTCACGTTGCATGATTACGCCACTGGCGGTTTGTACAGGAACCGGCGCGTAACCTTCGGTTCCTACACCAATTGTATAAACACGAACTCCTACCGATTTAGCAATCTCCTTGGCCGTATTAGGATCTATCAAACCTCCATTATTTTCACCATCAGTAAGTAAAATGATCACTTTACTTTTTGATGGCGACCCTCGAAGCCTGTCAACACCTGTGGCAAGTCCGGAGCCAATGGCCGTACCATCTTCAAGCAAACCACTTTGTACGTTGAATAATTGGGTTTTCAAAACATTATGATCCGTGGTGAGTGGGCACATGGTAAAACTTTCGCCAGAAAATATTACCAGTCCAATCCTATCATTCGGCCTGTTATCAATAAACGTAGAAGCGACATTTTTAGCGGCCTCAATCCTGTTTGGTGTAAAATCCTGCGCAAGCATACTTCCGCTGATATCGATACAAAGCATAATATCGATCCCTTCGCCATTCATCAACTGTTCATCATTTTTGATTTGAGGCCTGGCCAGTGCAATAATCAAACTAATAATGGCGAATACACGTAAAATAAATGGTATATGCCTGAAGGTATTCTTCCACGAAGAAACTCCTTTGAAATGCTGCGTTGAAGAAATCATCACAACACTTTGTTTGCTATTGAATTCATTCAGGTACCAATAAACCATAAATGGTATCAGCACCAGCAAAATGAAAAAAGCAGGGTAAGCAAAACTGATATGTTGGAACCATTCGTATACCACTATTCCCCAATTTCGTTTAAAATTTCAACAGATGATTTAATCGTTTTATAGTTCTCTTCATTGTCGTTTTCCGAAGGAAGGTATTTTGCAAATTTCACAAAATCACTGACACGTAATGCCTGGGCCAGCTGCAAAAATTGTTCCTTTGAAATATTCTGGTCTTGGAGTTGCATGATCAACTCTTCATTCGTTTCCGCCATTGAGGGAATCCTCAATTTTCTTAAAACAAATAACCGTAGTATATCATTCAGTTTACTATAATATAATTTTATCTGACCTTTTTCAGGAAGTTGTTGCTTTTTCAATTCTTCCAACGCAGCAACGGCTTCTTCGTATGGGGTTAACCGTGAAACAGGTATTTCTTCTTTTGTCAATTCCTTCTGCTTCCTGCTGATGAAATAAACTGCCCCGGCAACTGAAATTACTGTTAGCGCAATAATCGACCAGATTATATATCTTGAGTAGGGGTATTGAACATCAAAAATATCCTTGATATCATGATAATCCTGCTTGGAATCCTGTGGTGTAAACTTTACAGTTACAGGAATTGAATCGGTAAAAAAATCTTTTTCTCCGATTACGATGGGCAGGCGGGGAATTACATGCATGCCTGAATCGAAACTGGTAATGATGATATTCTGATGATATGATTTATCATTCTGCGTAATTACAGAATCAATTTTCCCTTTACTGATAATATCAAAATGAGGTATTGTGTCCAGCGAAAACCATGACGGGTTAAAGCCAAGAGAAACTTTTATATCGAGTGATAACTGTATCCTTTCACCGATCAGTATTTCGCTTTTATCGACAGCTGCATTTACTGTAACCGCTGATTGGGCAAAAGAAAGATTTGCGCTGATCAATAATACCGATATCAATATTGTTTGTAATCTCATCTGGGTTCGAAAGGTTGCAGGCCTGAGTCATAAGGCTTATTGTTAGTCAGACTTATTTTTTACCAACAGGTCTGCAAACGCGGAATTTTAAACATCAGACTTTAAACCTTTAACTTTTATGCAGGTTTGTTTCTTCCAATAAAAAATTTTTTAAGGACTTTCACATAATCTTCATCAGTACGAATATGCAGCAAATCACATCCTGCTTTCAAAAAAACAGTTTTACAGTTTTCAGTTGCGTTAAAAAATCTGTCATAATGATTTTTTCTCACCGAATAATCGTCAGTATCAATCCATGCTGTTTCGCCTGATTCTGCGTCCTGCACTTCCAGTAATCCCGCTTCAGGCAATTGCATATCCATTTTATCATAAATCTTAACCCCTGTTATATCATGTTTTTTTGCTGCCACTTTCAGCGCATCGTCAAACTTCTCATCTAAAAAATCACTTAAAATAAATGCAATACTTTTCTGCCTGACTGAGCTGTTGAAAAAGCGTATGGCTTCGCCAAGTTTGGTTCCCTTTCGTTTAGGCGTTGCCGTTAGCATTTCCCGAACAATATACAGCGCCTGTTCCCTTCCTTTTTTCGGGGCTATATATTTTTCCACCTTATCGGTAAAAAAAATAGCGCCAACCTTATCATTATTATTAATAGCTGAAAATGCAAGCACTGCAGATATTTCAGTAATGATATCTTTTTTACTGGCATGCACTGTTCCGAACAGGGAGCTAGCACTGATATCGATTAACAAAATCACCGTCAACTCGCGTTCCTCTTCAAACAATTTACTGAATGGATGATTGAACCGTGCAGAAACATTCCAGTCAATAAACCGCACATCATCTCCCGGAGCATATTCGCGGACTTCACGGAAACTCATTCCCCGGCCCTTAAAAGCACTGTGGTACTCCCCGGTAAAAATATGCCGGGTAAGCCTTTTGCTTTTAATTTCCAGCTCTCGGACTTTTTTTAATATTTCGGGAGTTGTTAGCATAACGTCAAATTTCCTGTGTACACAGTTTTCAGTCAGCTGCTTTTAATTCAATCATCATGATCAGGTTTATTTTTCAAAATTCAAAAAGTTGAGCATCTATAATCAAATTCAAACTTTTACGAGTGAAACCAAAACCGTAACCAATCAGGGCACCTGTATTGCGCTGAGCACATCATCAATAACCTGTTCTGTATTTACACTTTCTGCTTCTGCTTCATAAGTTAAACCGATGCGGTGACGAAGAACATCTTTCGAAACCGCACGCACATCTTCCGGAATAACATACCCACGTTTATTCAGGAATGCGTTTGCTTTCGCCGCCAGCGCAAGATTAATGCTGGCACGTGGCGACCCGCCGTATGCAATCAATGGTTTTAATTTTTCAAGCCTGTATTTTTCAGGTGTCCGGGTTGCGAAAACAATATCCAGAATATAATGCTCTACCTTTTCATCCATGTAAACCTGCCTGGTTAATTCCCTTGCCTGTAATATTTCCTGAACAGATACCACCTGGTTTACCTGCGGGAAGCCGGCCCCCTGCACATTCTGGCGAATAATCATTTGTTCTTCTGACTTGGAGGGATAACCAACAATCACCTTCATAATAAACCTGTCTTGCTGTGCTTCCGGTAACGGGTAGGTTCCTTCCTGCTCCAATGGGTTTTGAGTGGCCAGCACAAGAAAAGGTTCATCGAGTTTGTAACTCGAATCGCCAATCGTTACCTGTTTTTCCTGCATCGCTTCAAGCAAAGCGCTTTGCACTTTTGCCGGCGCACGGTTGATTTCATCTGCTAAAACAAAATTGGCAAAGATGGGGCCTTTACGAACCACAAACTCATTACGCTGCTGGTTATAGATCATTGTGCCGATAACATCGGCTGGTAATAAATCAGGCGTGAATTGAATACGGCTGAAATTTGCTTTGATGGCTTGCGCCAGCGATTTAATGGAAAGCGTTTTTGCCAGGCCGGGAACACCTTCCAAAAGTACGTGGCCATTGCTTAATAAGCCGATCAACAACCTGTCAAGCATATGTTGCTGGCCGATTATCACACGGCCGATTTCGTCACGTAGCCGGTCTATGAAAACGCCTTGATACTGAATTTTGTCATTTAATTGCCGGATATCTTCCGCAGTGTAAATCATTATACAAGAATTATTAGGGGTGCAAAAATACGAATTCACTATGCAAGTAGCTTGCCAACTTGGTGAAGACTTTGCAAATTTTAGTTGTTAGAACAACTGATTAAAATAATTTAAATATTCATTAGCTGCTAATGCGTAAAACCGAAGCATGATAGCAGCACTTCTGCTGAACGGAGCGTCGCAAGAATGCTCAATCAGGGCAGGGCACTTTAGTCGGAGCAATAAAAATAAAATCTCAGGAAAGGTATTTTCCGACTATTGGTACCCTTCTGCCTACTCCAAAAGCTTTGCAGCTTACCCGTATAATCGGGCAGAATTGATTGCGTTTATATTCGTTTGTATTAACCAGTTTTAAGATTCTTTTCACGAGTTGCTCCTCAATACCCATGGCAATGATTTCTTTCGGGCCTTGCCTTTTTTCTATATATTGATACAAAACTTTGTCCAACAGGTCATATTGCGGAAGGCTGTCGGTGTCTTTTTGATTAGGCCTTAGTTCTGCAGAAGGGGCTTTATCAATGATATGCTGAGGTATAACATTGCCGTTGCGGTTGATATATTTTGCAAGTGCATAGACCTGCATTTTATATACGTCTCCTAAAACACTGAGGCCGCCGGCCATGTCGCCGTATAATGTTCCATAACCTGTTGCCAGTTCGCTTTTGTTAGAGGTATTCAGAAGTATGTAACCAAATTTGTTGGAAATAGCCATTAATAAATTTCCTCTCGTTCTGCTTTGTATATTTTCTTCGGCCAGACTGAATGGGAGATCCTTAAAAACCGGTTTCAGTGAATCAAGAAATGAATCATAAATACTTTTTATCGGAATGATATCATAGGGATTACCCAGGTTTTTTGAAAGTTGCTCTGCATCGCTCACGGAATGCGAAGTAGAATACTGCGATGGCATTAATATTGCCCGTACATTTTCATTTCCTAAAGCTTCACATGCTAATGCCAGTGTTACCGCACTATCAATGCCGCCACTGCTTCCGAGAATTGCTTTGCTAAACCCCATTTTACTGAAATAATCACGGACACCCAGAATGATCGCATCATGTATCTGTTTAATATTGTTTTCAGCAGTAAGATAGTCCATGATTTTCGAGGGGTCATTTTGTCGGGAAACACGCATTTCTTTGTCGAACGGCCGATGTTCAACAGCCTTCGGCTGTTGGTGCTTTTCAGCAGCCTGCTGACTGAAGGCTGAAGCCTCCACTACACAAAAATCTTCTTCAAAATATTTCATTTCTTTTACAAGATTTCCGTTTGAGTCATACACCAAACTTCCCCCATCAAAAACCACTTCAGTTTGAGAGCCAACCGCATTACAATAAAACATAGGCAGTTTATATTTGAGCACATTGGCCCTTACCACTTCTTTTCTGTCATCATCGTGGTCATAATCGAATGGTGAAGCAGAGATATTAATCATCAGATCGGGTGATTGTTTTATCAATTCCGCCATCGGCCAATGACGATATAAGGGATTATCGCCAAAAGTCCAGATGTCTTCGCAAATGGTAAGTGCAATATTTTTGCCTTTGAACGGGATTACTTTCCATTCAAAACCGGGTTCAAAATAACGGTATTCGTCAAACACATCGTAAGTAGGCAAACATGTTTTGTGGGCAGTACCTTTCACTTGTTTGTCGTACAAAAGCCACGCAGCATTAAATAGATCTTTTCCTTCAGGAGACAGGTTTCTTTTGGGGCTGCCCACAATTACTCCGATAGTGTCAGCATATTCCTTTATAATATCAATGACATTGTAGCATTTATTGATAAAATCTTCAAACTCTAAAAAGTCCCTGGGTGGGTAGCCACAAACCGAAAGCTCTGAAAACACCACCAGGTCCGCATTCTCTTTTTTTGCTCTCTCTATATCTTTAATAATTTTTGCAGTATTACTTTCAAAATTGCCGATATGATAATTTTGCTGGGCTAAAGCGATTTTCATAGAACAAATTTAAGTTAAACACGAATAGAACCGAATTTGCACTAATTCGGTTCTATTTGCGTTAATTAGCGTGATGAAAAAGATAATTTTAATACTGCTCATCGTTTTAATTGCCGGGGCGTGCAGGAGTAAGAATAATACCCCGGATGTTTCCAGGATACCCGTTACAGTTAAAATTGAACGTTTTGACAAAGCTTTCTTTTCGCTTGATACCAATAATATCGTCGATGGGTTGTATAAGCTTAACCAGCAGTTTCCCTATTTCATCAACGATTTTACTACTAATATTTTAGGTGCGGAACCAGTAAGCGATACCAGTAAAATCGCATTTGCGGCATGCAAGCAGTTTTTATCCAGCTATTGGCCTGCCAGGGATTCAATTGAAATGAAATTTAATGACCTCCGCTGGCTTGAAAAAGAATTGCAGCAAAGTTTCAAGTATGTTAAATACTATTTTCCCAAATACCAGTTGCCTCCTAAAGTAGTTACTTATATCGGTCCCTTTGATGCACCGGGCATTGCTATTACCCAATACACCCTTGCAATCGGCCTTCAGCTATATGCCGGTAAGAATTTTTCTTTTTACACAAGTATGCAAGGGCAGGAAATGTATCCTTCATATATTTCCCGTCGTTTCGAACCGGCGTTTATCACCGGCAACTGCATGAAAGCAATTGCAGAAGACCTGTTTGCCGACAAAAGTCAAACCAAACCCCTGATTGAGCAAATGATCGATAAAGGAAAATATTGGTGGCTGGTTAACCAGTTTATGCCTGACGCACCCGATAGCCTGATAACCGGTTACACGCAAAAACAATGCGATTGGTGTAAGAAAAACGAAGGCTTAATATGGAATTATTTTTTACAATCTGATAACCAGCTTTATACCCTCGATCCCGATATTATTAAAAATTATATTGGCGATGCACCAAATACTTTGGGAATGCCCGATGCTTCACCGGGAAATATCGGTCAATGGGTAGGCTGGCAAATTGTAAAAGATTATATTGAGAAAAATCCATCAACAGATCCATTAAAACTGATGACAACCGATGCGAAGAAAATTTTTGAGGAAACGAAATATAAACCAAGATGACGAATTGTTCTGAACCGACACCGGAACTTTGCTCGTTACCAATCATTATTTTCCTATTTTTTGACGCAACAATGCCCTCACTTCCTGTAATTCCAGTATGCCATTAAAAGCATCTTTAGGCACTAAAAAAAATGACCGGCTATTAAAATACAGATGGAAGAAATAAGGGCTCTCAATGAATGTACTGAAATCTTTCCATCGCCAGGCATGCGCACCACGATTGGTTTTCAGAATCACTTCATTGTCGTTAATAAGCATCGAAAATGTATCCCTGAATGTTTCATTCTTCTTGTAAATACTGCCCGGCAAAATTGTCCAGACAGTAATGATCAGCAAAAACCAAAGCAAAGAAAACAGCAGGAAAGAAAGGGGCTGGATTTTATGCATATACAGGAGGATAGCTGAGATAATAGTAAAAATGTTCACAACTATGAGCAGGGTTTTTATTTCGGGCCTGGTAATAAAGTGATAACGTAAAGCCTGTAACACCTGTTTTTTTTCATAACCAAAATAAATAACCATGTAAGCAGATTAGTGGCATAAAAATAATCATTAAACAAAAAAGTCGCCTTTCAGGCGACCTCATTTATTCAATTATTTTATCAATATTCACATGCAGGTTTATCTTACCGGCCTGCAATGATTGTAATGGTTATTGGCTGCTTCATAAGGTGTTACGGACCTGCTGCAGGATGCCAAGAAAGCTATAACAGCTATTACAACTAAGATTCTTTTCATGGGTTTCATTTTATGGATTTTAGACATGTAATTCATATTCATTAACGAAGATACTCATATTAAATTGTGGTGCAAGAGCATCGTATAAAATCATGTTTCCATGAAAATTTACCAGATTGATTATAGTAGAATTCCGGCATATAAGGAATAATATTACTCCATCTTACAAATACCACTATCTGCCGGTATTGTATTTGGAAGAATATGATTTCCCCAAACAAATAATTATCCTATTTTCATAATGGCTTTTTTGCTATTTTTATTATCTCGTTAACCTTTAAAAACACTCAAATGAAACGAATAAAAATCACTGCTTTGTTTCTGGTTTTTACCATTGCCTGCATCACATTAAATGCACAGTCCATTAAGTTTCAGGAAGGAAGCCTTGCTGCTCTTAAAGATGAAAAATCTATCAGTGTTGAATTTACTTACGATAATATGGGTGTTGGTAAATTCGACAAAGAGCAGGATTATATCAGTAAGAAAAAAGATGAATACAATAAAAAGGAGGCTGGCAAGGGAGATACCTGGGCCGAATCCTGGGTTAGTGATAGGAAACATGAATATGAACCCAGTTTTATAGACCTTTTTGAAAAACACAGCGACATGACTGTTTCACTGAAGCCCGCAAAGTACACAATGATTTTCCATACCACTTATACTGAACCAGGCTACAATATTTATGTTACTCGGAAAAATGCGTCAATAGATGCTGAAGTGACTATTGTGGAAACTGCAAACAGGGCTAATGTGATTGCCGTTATATCTATACGCAGGGCTCCGGGAAGAACTTTTGGTGGAAATGATTATGATACAGGCGTAAGAATTAAAGAATGCTATGCGGATGCAGGGAAATACCTTGGTAAGTTTTTTGCGAGCAATAAGAAATAAGTTTATGAAAACAAATTTTAAGGGCTGCTTACGGGCAGCCTTTTTTATTAATATCCTATATAACCCATTTAAAATGAGTTATAAAAAACCCGCTCATAGAAATGAGCGGGAATAGAAGTATATAAAATAACCGTCCTTATTTATTTAATGGGGTTTGCAAGTTTTTAACTACAACCCATACTGTTTCCGCAATTGAGGCATTTATAACAGGTGCCGCTTCTGATTGTTATATGCCCGCAGGTATTACAAGCCGGTGCATCGCTTTGCATGCTTTTGGCTGCAGCATTTACCGCATCCAGGTTTGCATCAACTTTTGAAGCCATTTTTTGCGTTTTTATAGGTTGCGATGTTGCTTTATTTGCTGCGGCTTTGGCAACAATTCTTACATCACTTAATTCGGGCGTTTTTTTTTCGTACTCAAGTGATGTTGGAATTTCGTCCCAGTCATCAGTGCCGGTATTAGCTACTTCTGCCTTATCCAAAACATGTACTAAGTCTGTTCTTCCCAGGTATTCATAAGCCAATGCACGGAATATGAAATCAACAATAGAAGTAGTACTCTTGATGTTTGGATGATCTACCATTCCGGATGGCTCAAAGCGTGTGAACACGAATTTTTCTACAAACTCTTCCAGTGGAACGCCGTATTGCAAACCGATTGAAATGGCAATGGCGAAACAATTCAGCATACTGCGCATAGTAGCACCTTCTTTTGCCATGTCAATGAAAATTTCACCAACAGTACCGTCATTGTATTCACCGGTGCGTAAGAAAAGTGCCTGGCCGTTGATCTTTGCTTTTTGGGTAAACCCACGGCGTTTTGCAGGAAGTGTTCTTCTTTCTACAATTGTAGCCAGCGCACGTTTCAACTTCGTATCAGGAGAAGCCTGTACCCTTTTGGTAACTTCATCCAGCAATTCCTGCACAGTGAGTTTACTTAAATCAACAATATTCGACTCATTGTCCAGTTGCTTGTCAGCAACCATTTCTTCAGACTTCTGACTTGCATCTTCAATCTTCTTCTTTTTATCAGATTTATTGCTGAGTGGTTGTGATAATTTAGAACCATCACGGTAAAGCGCACACGCTTTTAAACCTAATTGCCAGCTCAGCATATATGAGTCGGCTATCTCTGGTACTGTTGCTTCATTTGGAAGATTAATTGTTTTTGAAATCGCACCACTGATAAATGGCTGCGCGGCCCCCATCATCCTGATATGGCCATGCGCATGAATATAGCGTTGGCCTTTTTTGCCACATTTATTAGCGCAATCAAAAACGGCAAGATGCTCTTCTTTTAATGAAGGAGCACCTTCCACAGTCATTGTTCCGCACACATAATCGTTCGCTGATTCAATTTGCTCATCGGTGAAGCCTAATGATTCCAACAAATTCCATTCAAAATTGAAATAATCTTCAGGCTTGAAACCAAGGCGCTGCAAACATTCTTCTCCTAATGTGTATACATTGAAAACAAAACCGATCTCAAATGCTGAACCAACTGCCGCGTCGAGTTTTTTAATTTCTTCTGCGATAAATCCTTTTTCGCTTAATGTTTGATGATTGATATGCGGCGCTCCGGCAAATGTTCCCGCTCCCACTGCATATTTTACAATCGCATCAATGTCTTTTTCAGAATAACCTAAATTTCTTAATGCCGCAGGAACTGACTGATTGATGATTTTGAAATAACCGCCACCGCTGAGTTTTTTGAATTTCACCAAAGCGAAATCAGGTTCAACACCGGTAGTATCGCAATCCATTACCAAACCGATTGTCCCTGTTGGAGCGATTACTGTTGTTTGTGCATTGCGGTAACCAAATTTCTCTCCGAGCTGAACTGCATCATCCCATGCTTTGGTGGCAGCTTTCAATAAATAATCAGGGCAATATTTTGCTTTGATGCCTTGCGGCTTAATCTGCAATCCTTCATATTCATCCGCATCATAAGCAGCGAGGCGATGGTTGCGCATTACGCGGAGCATTTCCGTTTTATTCTCTTCATACTTTGGAAATGCACCGAGCACTTCAGCAAGTTCTGCAGAAGTTTTGTAAGCAATGCCAGTCATAATAGCTGTGATTGCTCCGGCAATTCCTCTTGCTTCTTCGCTGTCGTAAGGAATGCCCATTACCATCAGCATGGAACCGAGGTTGGCATAACCCAAACCAAGTGTTCTGTAATCGTAAGAAAGCTGTGCAACTTCTTTGCTCGGGAACTGTGCCATCAACACCGAAACTTCGAGCACAGCCGTCCACAACCTGCACGTGTACTCGAAACCTTCCACATCGAAAGCATTGGTGCTTTCATCATAAAACCTGCGAAGGTTCACGGATGCAAGATTGCATGCCGTGTTGTCGAGGAACATGTACTCGGAGCAAGGGTTGGAAGCCCGGATGCGGCCACCATTAGGGCACGTATGCCATTCGTTAATAGTGGTGTCGTATTGGGTACCCGGGTCAGCGCAACGCCATGCTGCATACGCAATCTGATTCCAGACTTCTTTGGCAGGAAAACGTTTCATCACCCTGCCATCGCTCCTGGCTTTCAATTCCCATTCTTCGCCTTTTTCGAGTTTTTCAAAAAAATCGTTTGGTATGCGGATTGAATTATTTGAATTCTGTCCTGAAACAGTTTTGTATGCTTCCCCTTCATAATCGCTGGGATAGCCCGCGGCAATCAATGCACCCACTTTCTTCTCTTCTTCCATTTTCCAGTTAATGAAATCCATCACTTCGGGATGGTCGAGATCGAGGCAGACCATTTTTGCAGCACGACGTGTGGTCCCGCCGGATTTGATAGCACCTGCAGCGCGGTCGCCGATTTTCAAAAAACTCATCAAGCCGCTGGAAGTTCCGCCGCCGCTGAGTTTTTCACCTTCGCCACGGATGCTGGAAAAGTTTGTACCAACACCAGAACCATATTTGAAAATCCTGGCTTCGCGAACCCAAAGGTCCATAATGCCGCCTTCGTTCACCAAATCATCTTCCACACTTAATATAAAGCAGGCATGTGGCTGGGGACGCTCATATGCTGAAGTGGATTTTTTCAATTGCCCGTCAACTGCATCTACATAATAATGCCCCTGAGGTTTTCCTTTGATGCCGTAGCTTTCAAATAAACCGGTGTTAAACCATTGCGGGCTGTTGGGCACGCAGGCCTGGTTCAAAATGCAATACACGAGTTCTTCATAAAAAACCTGTGCATCCTGTTCTGAAGCGAAGTAATTGTAACGTTCGCCCCAAACACGCCAGCAATTGGCCATGCGATGAGCAACCTGTTTGACAGAAGTTTCCCTGCCCAGCGAACCGTCCGGCTGGGGGACTCCGGCTTTGCGGAAATATTTTTGGGCAAGGATATCCGTGGCAATCTGGCTCCATTGTTTGGGTACTTCCACATTATTCATTTCAAACACCACCTCTCCGGTGGGGTTGCGTATTACGGATGTACGGTAATCGTATTCAAACTGGCTGAACACGTCCACATTTTCCTGGGTGAAACGGCGGGCAAAGCGCAAGCCTTTCATGGGATTTTTATCGTTAGCCATCTGGTTAGTAAATATTTTGTGTTATTAATAAATTGTTAAGGGGAAAGCGAAAATATTTTTTGATTTTGATATTTCCCGTTCTGAAATATTAACAAACTGTGGAAAAAACGGTTGATAAATTTTGTATTGCAGGCAGGCATTGGAATAGCTGATTTATGCACATTTTTTCCTTTTTTTCCGGTTAAGTTTTTTTGGTTAAAACTGAAAAAAAGTTTACCCATTAAACAGATGCTGTTTTATAGAATGAGGAGCGGGCCTTTCTTAAATCATAAAGCTATTTTACACCTACCTTCCTATTTATGCCTATGTGGGGCAAACTCACCAGTTTCATCTTTTTAGCTTAAGCTTTACCTAAACCCGAAAAGTTTTTGCATTTTTGCAAATAGCCATGAAGCAAAACATTTACGAATCATTACTGGCAAAAAAGAAGAAAGGAGCAAAATCATTTGCTGTGCTCATTGACCCTGATAAGGTGGATGCAGCAAAAGTGGATGAGCTTGCAGGGCTGGCTGTGAATGCTAAAGTAGATTACCTGTTCGTCGGGGGTAGTTTGGTCATTTCAAACCATTTGGATGAAGTAGTTCAACGTATCAAAAAAGATTGTGATATCCCGGTAATACTATTCCCCGGCACCCCTTCGCAAATATCCAGGTATGCCGATGGCTTATTATACCTTTCTCTTATTTCAGGAAGGAACCCTGAACTATTAATCGGGCAACATGTTATATCCGCCCCTTTTGTAAAACAAAGTGGGCTCGAAATTATTTCTACCGGTTATATGGTGGTTGATGGTGGTCAGCCGACAACCGTTTCCTATATCAGCAACGCCACCCCCATTCCTTCCGATAAAAACGAAATAGCGATGTGTACGGCCATGGCAGCGGAAATGCTGGGCATGAAACTGATTTATATGGATGCCGGCAGTGGTGCAAAAAGGGCCATTCATGAAGAAATGATAATGGCTGTTTCTAAGCAAATTGAAATCCCCATGATTGTCGGTGGCGGTATTAAAGATCCTGAAAAAGCTTACCGTAACTGTAAAGCAGGAGCCGACCTTATTGTAGTAGGCAACGCTGTTGAACAGGATGCCTCCCTGATCATAGAAATGAGCGATGCCGTACATTCTGTTCGATTATCTGAACTGGGGTTGATGTGATTATATCAGGGCAGTAGGAAAGAAGAAAATTTTAAAACCATTTTTTTTAACCTCCCGAAATCTCCGTTTAGACAAATTTCACAATAAAATATCCCTGCAAATCAAAAAATTGTTTTTCTTTGCACCGTTAAACTCATTCAGCCCATTTTCATCTATTATGAAATGAAAAAAAACTCACACATATCACACAGTTCAAAAGTGATATTGCACGCCTTCAATGAGCGTGGGTTTTTTGTAGCGCCCATCGGCGTTATTTTTTCAGTTCGCCCTATTATCCCCTTTTGGGTACGACGTTGATACCACTCGCCCATAGTGTCCCCTGTCTCAGCGGAACTATAGTCCTGCAAAGGCAGGACAAGAAAATCTTCAATGATACGTTCATTGATTCCCTCTAATTTTTCAAGTTAAAAAAATGGAACAGGAATTTAAGATATTAATAGCAGATGAAAGCCACCAGGATTTTGCACAAATCATTTGCGATGAAATGGAGTCTTCTGCAAAAGCCCGGGGAACCGGCATTGCCAAAAGAAGCCCTGATTATATCAAACAAAAAATGCGTGAAGGCAAAGCGGTGATTGCATTTACCAGAGATGGCGTGTGGGCCGGTTTTTGTTACATCGAAACATGGAGCCACGGCGAATATGTTGCCAACTCCGGTTTGATTGTTGCTCCAGCTTTCCGGAAAGGCGGGTTGGCGAAACAAATCAAACAGAAAATTTTCAACCTTAGCAGAAAAACATACCCGGAAGCAAAAATTTTCGGCTTAACAACCGGCCTGGCAGTGATGAAAATAAACTCGGACCTGGGTTACGAACCTGTTACCTATTCGGAATTGACACAGGATGAAGCTTTTTGGGCTGGCTGCAAAAGCTGTGTAAATTATGAAATACTCATGAGCAAGGAAAGGAAAAATTGCATGTGCACGGCTATGCTTTATGACCCGAAAGATCATTATGAACCTGAAGAAACAACGAAAGATTTCAAAGAACATAGCAAGCTCTATGAGCGCTTTATGAAAATTAAGCAATGGAAGCTATTAAAACCATTCATGAAAAAAGACACTAACGGTGCTGCCAGGCCGAAATCACTATTGCATTATTTCCTCAATCTCTAATTCGCTTGAAGAAAGATTGTAAAAGACCTTAAGGATTGGAGATAATGTAATAAAACTGAAATATTCAATTATGGTATTGAACTGTTGAGCAATTTAAACTCGTAAATATCAAAGATGAACAACAAAGTCGTTCTTGCATACAGCGGAGGATTAGACACCACCTATTGTGCTATTTATTTAAATAAAATAAAAAATTTAGAAGTACATGCACTTACGGTAAACACAGGTGGCTTTAATGATGAAGAAATAAAAAATATTGAAGCAAAGGCAAAAAAGCTTGGCGTTGCGTCTTTCAAATGCGTGGATGTAACGAAAGAATATTATGAAAGCTGTATCAAATACTTAATTTTTGGCAATGTGCTGAAGAATGCCACTTATCCGCTAAGTGTAAGCGCTGAAAGAATGGTGCAGGCTATTGCTGTAGCGAAACATGTCCAGGAAATTGGGGCAGCTTATGTTGCACATGGCAGCACCGGCGCAGGCAATGACCAGGTCCGGTTTGATATGGTTTTTCAAAGCATGTTGCCCGGTGTTGAAATATTAACTCCTATCCGCGACATGAAACTAAGCCGTGAAGAAGAGATTTCTTTTCTGAAAGAGAACGGGGTAGAAATGAATTTCACCAAAGCACAATACAGTATTAACAAAGGCCTGTGGGGCACTTCCGTTGGTGGAAAAGAAACGCTGACTTCAAAAGATTATTTACCTGAAGATGCATGGCCTACTCAAGTGAGTGAATCAGGGGCCAGGAATTTGGAATTAGGGTTTGAAAAAGGCGAATTGAAATCAGTTGATGATAAAAAATTTTCTAACCCGGTTGCAGCGATTCAATATTTACAATCCGTTGCACAGCCATATGGAATTGGAAGGGATATTCATGTGGGTGATACGATTATCGGCATCAAAGGCAGAGTTGGTTTTGAAGCTGCTGCTCCGATTATCATTATCAAAGCCCACCATTTGCTGGAAAAGCATACGCTTACTAAATGGCAATTGTACTGGAAAGACCAGTTAAGCAACTGGTATGGCAACTGGCTACATGAAGGGCAGATGCTCGACCCCACGATGCGCAATATTGAAAAATTTTTGGAAGATACGCAGGCTACCGTAAGCGGAAAAGTTTTTGTAACACTTCAACCACACCGTTACATCATTACCGGAATTGAAAGTGAGCACGACCTGATGAGCAGCAAATTCGGCAGCTACGGCGAAATGAATAAAGGCTGGAGCGGTGATGATGTGAAAGGGTTTGCGAAAATTTTTGGCAATCAAACTGCAATCTTTAGCAAAGTAAACGCTCCTGAAAGGGATTAAAATTTAAGATGGAATTGAACGAACAGGGCAAATTGTACAGAAAGCGTACAAACATCCCTTTGGCGGATGGCGGCACACACTATAAATGGGGCGATGATTGTGATGGCTGGGTACTCGTAGATGAAAAATCTTTGTCGGTGAAAGTAGAAAGAATGTGGCCGAACACTTCTGAACAAAAACATTATCATGAAAAAGCTAAACAATTTTTTTTTATATTGAAAGGTATTGCAGTTTTTGAAGTACAACAGGAACGTATATCCGTAAAAGCCGGGGATGGCATTTATATCGAAGCAGGAAAAGAACACAGAATTTTGAACGAGGAAGATGAATATTTGGAATTCACAGTAACATCACAACCATCAACAAACGGAGACAGGATTAATATTGAATAACTTTGAGATGAAGAAAATTAAAACAGGGATAATAGGTGGCGCAGGTTATACCGGAGGTGAGTTGATAAGATTGTTATTAAATCACCCCAAAACCGAAATTGTTTTTGTAAACAGCAAAAGCAATACTGGGAAATATTTGTATGAAGTACATAAAGACCTTACAGGCGATACAGATCAGAAATTTATTGCTGATTTAAGCAATGATATTGATGTTTTATTTCTATGCGTCGGTCACGGCGATGCGAAAAAATTTCTTCAGGAAAATAATATTAGCAGTAAAATAAAAATTATCGACCTCTCGCAGGACTTCCGGCTTGCACACAGCGCACAACTCGAAGCCCGCAGCTTCATTTACGGTTTGCCGGAACTCAACAAAGATCAGATCAAATCTGCCCATAATATTGCCAACCCCGGTTGTTTTGCAACTGCCATTCAATTGGGTTTACTGCCGCTTGCAAAAGCAAGTTTGCTAACGGAAGTATATTCAACCGGTATCACCGGTTCAACCGGTGCCGGGCAGGGATTAACAGATACGTCTCATTTTTCGTGGCGGGCGAATAATATCCAGGCATATAAAACACTAACGCACCAGCACCTGAAAGAAATAGCGCAATCGCTACATCAACTTTCAGGGAACCAATCAACTCACCAACCCATCAACTTCGTTCCGTGGCGCGGTGATTTCACACGTGGCATTTTCATCAGCTCGCAAATTGCTTGTGATTGGAAGCTTGAAAAATTGATTGCATTGTATGAAGAATTTTATAAAGATCATCCTTTCACGGTTATTAACCAGGATGCCATTTTTCTGAAGCAGGTGGTGAATACCAATAAATGTGTCATTCAATTAGAAAAAGTAGGAACTAAATTGGTTATCCATTCAGCCATTGACAACCTGTTGAAAGGCGCATCAGGACAGGCTTTGCAGAATATGAATTTAATGTTTGGGTTAGAAGAAACAACAGGATTGAAATTAAAAGCAAGTGCATTTTAAATTTATCATTATGAAATTATTTGATGTTTATCCGATAAATAATATAACGGTTACAAAAGCAAAAGGCTCTTATGTGTGGAATGATGAAGGGCAACAATATTTAGACATGTATGGCGGCCATGCGGTGATTTCTATCGGCCATACACACCCACATTATGTTCAGCGGTTGACAGACCAATTGAATAAAATCGGTTTTTATTCCAACTCTATAAAAATTCCGTTACAGGAAGAGCTTGCAGAAAAATTGGGGAAGGTTTCAGGCAAAGAAGATTACCAATTATTCCTGTGCAATTCCGGCGCTGAAGCCAATGAAAATGCATTGAAGCTTGCTTCGTTTTATAATAACCGGAAAACAATCGTCGCATTTAAAAAATCCTTTCATGGAAGGACTTCGCTCGCTGTTGCCGCAACGGACAATCCGAATATTGTTGCGCCGGTGAATCAAACCGATAATGTTGTTTTTCTTCCATTTAATGATGAGGCTGCTTTAGAAGGTTATTTTAAACAGCAAGGAAATGAAATTTCTTCTGTAATCATTGAAGGAATTCAAGGTGTTGGCGGTATCCATGTCGCTTCTGCTACTTTTTTACAATTGATAAGAAAGCTTTGCACGGAATATAATGCAGTGTTCATCGCTGATAGTGTGCAATGCGGTTATGGAAGAAGCGGAAAATTTTTTTCGCACGATTGTGCAAATGTGAATGCAGATATTTATACTATGGCGAAAGGAATGGGCAATGGCTTCCCCGTCGCCGGAATTATTATAGCTCCGCATATTCATGCAAAACATTTTATGCTGGGCACAACGTTTGGTGGCAATCATCTTGCCTGTGCCGCTGCACTTGCTGTTCTTGAAGTGATCGAGTCGGAGCGCTTAATGCAAAATGCGGAAAACATAGGAAATTATCTCATAGATGAGCTAAAAAATATCCCGCCTCTTAAAAATGTGCGTGGCAAAGGCCTAATGATCGGTTTTGATGTGCCGGAGGAATTAAAAGACCTGAGAAAAAATTTATTATTCAACCAGCATATTTTTACAGGAGAAGCAAAGCCCAATGTGATCCGTTTGCTGCCATCACTGGCATTAAGAAAAAAAGATGCAGAACAGTTTCTGGAGGCGATGAAGGAAGAGATTGAAATGCTGATGTCTGAGCCACGAGTGATCTGATTTAACCGGTTAACCTGACCATGAATTTTATTTTCGGAAAATTGCCGAAGTGAATTGTTACCGCACAATTGAGTGACACAACGATGATGAAGAGAGAACGGTTGTCGGTAAAAAAAATTTACATGCTAAATGAAATAGATGAATTATCAAACATTTATAAAAACATTCAAAACAAACTATCATCGTAAATGAAAAATTTTATTTCCGTTCATGATGTAAGCGATATGAATGCTTTGGTAAAAAAAGCGTTATTGTACAAAGCAAATCCGTTTGCCGACAAAACATCCGGTGCTAACAGGCGAGTTGGTTTGATTTTTTTAAACCCGAGTATGCGTACGCGGTTGAGCACACAAATTGCCGCGCAAAATTTAGGATTGGAGCCAATTGTTTTTAATGTAGATAAAGATGGTTGGGCACTGGAATTTGAGGAGGAAGCTATTATGAGCGGAAGTACTGTTGAACATGTGAAAGATGCTGCGCCGGTTATGGGTAAATATTTTGACATTCTTTGCATCCGCACATTTCCTTCGCTGAAAAACAAAGAAGACGATTACAGTGAGCTGTACATAAAACAATTTATAAAATATGCCGGCATTCCGGTGGTAAGCTTGGAAAGCGCAACGTTGCATCCACTGCAATCGCTCACCGATATTCTCACAATTCAGGAAATACTGAACCTCAAACCTTCAGCCTCAAGCCCCAAAATCGTTCTCACCTGGGCGCCTCATGTAAAGTCACTTCCGCAATGTGTTGCAAACAGCTTCGCTCAATGGGTGAATGCCTGGGGCAAAGCAAATTTCGTGATTACCCACCCTGAAGATTATGAATTGGACGAACAATTCACCAAAGGAGCTACGATAACACATAACCAGGATGAAGCATTGAAAAACGCAGATTTTGTGTATGTAAAAAACTGGAGTACGTTCCATGACTATGGAAAAGTTTATTGCAACGATCCTGAATGGATGCTTACGACTGAAAAAATAAAACTAACCAACAATGCAAAAGTTATGCATTGCCTGCCTGTTCGCAGAAATGTGGAATTGAGCGATGAAGTACTTGATAGCGCAAACAGCGTTGTTACGCAGCAAGCCGGAAACAGGGTGTGGGCGGCGCAGGCTGTACTTAGTGAAATCCTCAAAAGTGGTAAGTAATAGGTGATAATCATGGAAAGTGTATATGTCATAAAAATTGGTGGGAATATTATTGATGATGAAAAGAAATTATCATCATTTTTAAAAGAATTCGCTTCGGTGAAATCAAATAAGATCCTTGTCCATGGTGGTGGAAAGCTCGCTACAAAACTGGCTGATACATTAGGGATTCACCAACAGCTGATCGACGGGCGTCGAATCACAGATGCAGAAACACTGAAAATAGTGACGATGGTGTATGCCGGGTACATTAATAAAAATATTGTAGCGCAATTGCAGTCGCATAGTTGTAACGCAATTGGCCTAAGCGGAGCTGATGCAAATATTATCCGTGCACACAAAAGAATTCATCCGCTTATTGATTATGGGTTTGTGGGAGATATTGATTCGCTGAATGCAGAACACTTGATGCAATTTATTAATGCAGGTTTGACGCCGATCATTTCACCAATAACCAGCGATGGTAATGGTCAATTGCTGAATACCAATGCGGATACTATTGCGCAGGAAACAGCAAAAGCAATGAGCAAATTTTATGAGGTGCAATTGATTTATTCTTTTGAAAAAAGCGGCGTGTTACTTGATGCGGATGATGATTCAACAGTCATTCGATCCATTAATCAAACATATTATGCAAAATTGAAAGAAGAAAAGAAAATATTCGCGGGGATGCTTCCAAAAATTGATAATGCTTTTGCCGCACTAAACAGCGGCGTAAAAAAAGTGATTATCGGAAAAGCAGAAGAATTACAAAATATGATTGAAAACAAATCGGGGACTGCTATCACTCATTAAAAAAAGTTTTCTATGGAAACCGGAAAAATAAAAATATTGCAGGCAGATGTGATTGAATTGCTCAAACAATTGATCGCAACACCATCTTTTTCGAAAGAAGAAAATGATACTGCTGAATTGATCTGTGATTTTTTTGAGAAACACCAGGTACCCTTTTCAAGAGTTGGTAATAATGTATATGCAAAGAATAAGTATTACGACCCATCGAAACAGAGCATCTTGCTGAATTCTCATCATGATACGGTGAAACCAAACAAAGGCTATACCAATAACCCGTTTGAACCGATTGAAAAAGATGGAAAAATTTTCGGCCTTGGCAGTAATGATGCGGGGGGATGCCTGGTAAGCCTGATTGCCACTTTTCTATATTTTTATAGCCAGGAAAACCTTAATCACAATGTTGTATTTGCAGCGAGTGCAGAAGAAGAAATCAGCGGGGTGAATGGTATTGAACTGGTATTGCCTTATCTCGGCAAAATTGATTTTGGGGTTGTTGGCGAACCCACAAAATTAGAAATGGCTGTGGCCGAAAGAGGATTAATGGTGATCGATTGCATGGCTAACGGACGTTCGGGGCATGCTGCCCGCAATGAAGGTGAAAATGCATTATATAAAGCTGTTGATGACATCGTCTGGATCAGGAATTATAAATTTGAAAAAGTAAGCCCATTGCTCGGTGAATCACGTATGACCGTTACCGTTATTGGGACCGAGAACACACAACACAACGTAGTTCCGTCGCAATGCAAATTTGTAATTGATGTTCGGGTCAATGAATTATATACATTTGACGAGATACTGGATGCTTTGAAAAATAATTTGAAAAGTCAGTTTAAACCAAGAACGACCAGGATGAAATCCACATCCATCGCTCTCGATCATCCATTGGTAAAAGCAGGGTTGGCATTAGGCAAAGGATATTATGGTTCACCGACAACATCCGATAAAGCATTAATGCCGTTTCCTACTTTAAAAATGGGGCCTGGGGACTCTGCAAGAAGCCACACCGCAGATGAGTACATTTACATTGATGAAATAAGAGACGGTATTGAAACGTATATTCAGTTGCTGGATGAATTTATTTAATCAAGCATAACGCATAACGCTTAATGCCAAATACAGCGTTAATCTTTGTGTGTTCTGCATTAAGTATGAAATATGAAATTATGGAATAAAGACAACACCAACACTTCCCAGATTGTAGAAGCATTTACAGTAGGACGCGACAAAGAGTTTGATATTTTGTTAGCAGAGCATGATGTGCTCGGTTCATTAGCCCACACACAAATGTTAGAGCGTGTTGGATTATTAACAAAAGAAGAATTGGCACAGATCCAAAAAGAGCTGAATAATATTCTTGAAGAAATCCGCCAGTCGCAATTCACTATTGATAAAGACTCCGAGGACATCCATTCACAAATCGAATTAATCCTTACCGAACGCATCGGTGAAGCAGGAAAAAAAATCCATAGCGGAAGAAGCAGAAACGACCAGGTTGCTGTTGATATTAAATTATACCTGCGCTCGGAAATTCAAAAAATTAAGGTCGAAGTAAAAAATTTATTTGACTTACTAATATTACAAAGCGAAAAATATAAAGACAAATTATTGCCAGGCTACACGCATTTGCAAATTGCCATGCCATCATCATTCGGTTTATGGTTCGGGGCATATGCAGAGAGCCTGGTGGATGACCTGGGATTATTAGCTGCAGCATTTCATGCTGCCAATAAAAATCCGTTGGGAAGTGGCGCCGGTTATGGTTCTTCATTTCCGTTGAACAGAACAATGACAACGGAATTGTTACACTTTGAAACGCTAAACTATAATTCTGTTTATGCACAAATGAGCCGCGGCAAAACAGAAAAGACATTGTCATTTGCTTTAAGCAGCATTGCCTGCACACTGGGAAAATTATCGATGGATGCATGTTTGTATATCAATCAAAATTTCGGTTTCATTTCTTTCCCAAATGAATTGACAACCGGCAGCAGCATTATGCCGCATAAAAAAAACCCTGATGTATTCGAACTCATTCGTGCAAAATGCAGCCGTATTCAATCTGTTCCAAATGAGCTGACAATGCTCATCAATAATCTTCCATCGGGCTATCATCGTGATCTTCAGCTTACCAAAGAAATTCTTTTTCCGGCGATAGAAGAATTAAAAGCATGTCTTCAAATTATACAATTGATGTTATCCAACATTATTATCAAAGATCATATTCTGGATGATGAAAAATACAAATATATTTTCAGCGTAGAAGCAGTAAATGAATTGGTGAACAAAGGCATTTCATTCCGTGAAGCCTATAAACAAGTCGGCAACCAGATTGAAAAAGGGGAATTTCACTTTGATTATAAAAAGCAACTGCACCACACCCACGAAGGAAGCATGGGGAATTTATGTAATGACGAAATAAATGAAGAAATGATTAATATGTTAAAACGGTTTCAGTAGCCCCTGGTTAATTTAATAATACTTAACTTTCGTTTAAAATTTTACCTATCATGAAGAAGATACTCCGGCTTTCATTGATTACAGTAATTGTTATTTTCAGTTCACATCGCCTCATTGCTCAGCAAGCAGATCAAAAACAACAAGAGGAAGCCGTTAAAGCATTAATTAATGCTCAGCAGTATACATTTGTTGCTCAAAGAGCTGTACCACTTAGTATGCCACCCAGGCAACTTCTTAATGCCGTGTATTTGCTGAAGGTGAGCAAAGATACTGTTGAAGCTTATCTTCCTTACTATGGAAAAACCAACGCCATGCCTGCAAGTGTATTAGATGATGGTTTCAGTTTTAAAGCCGGTGATTTCAAATATACATTGCAGGAAAGAAAAAAAGGGGGGTGGAATATTAAAATTGCTCTTAAAGATGCAAAAGACGTTACTGAATTGCATTTGACAATTACCCCTTCAGGATATGCCACTTTACAGGTAACCAGTACCGACAAGGAATTCATCTCGTATAATGGCTATGTTCAATAACCGAAAGTAATAAATAACCCCTTTTTTAAGTCTTATTTAGGATCAAATGAAGAAAATGGCTTGTGGCATAAATGAACTTTGATTAATTGTTGAATTATCCCTTCTTCAAAGTTAACCTTACATTTTGCCTCCCAATCAAATTGTTGTTTTGAACATGTTTAACCAGACGAGTTAAAACCCATGTACCATACTTTGAAAAAGCTGTTAAAAAAGCCGGGAAAAACTATAAGTTTTTTTTGATGGAATAGGCAATTTATCAAAATGCCTCTGACGATATTTTTTTTTGGGGTCATGAAAATACAGATCCTGTATTTCATATTTCGCAGATGAATTATAAACTCATCATTTCTTTAAATTTTACCGTCTGTCTTCTGCTAACTTCAATTTTTTCTCCCCCCTTTAATTCAAGCAACAAACCGCCATTGAAATAAGGTTCGATTTTGTCAATCATACGCAAATTAGCTATATGTTTTCTGTTTGCCCTGAAAAAAATCTTTTCATCAAGTCTTTCTTCAAGTGCATTTAACGATTTCAGAATAAGCGGCTTGTTTGGCCCGAAATATACTTTTGCATAATTACCTACGCTCTCAAATAACCGGATATCTGAAAGCTTTACAAACCAACAACGTTCCCCATCTTTTACAAAAACCTGGTCATGCTCACCCAGTATGCTTTTATTTGTTGAAACTTCATGATCGTGATAGGTTTCTTTATCTTCATCAAAGTGTAGTTTTTGAATGGCATCAGCGAGACGTTTCGGTTCAACGGGTTTTAACAAATAATCAAGCGCATTCACTTCAAAAGCTTTCAAGGCATATTCATCGTAAGCCGTGGTGAAAATAACATCAGGGGCTTTGTTTAATTCGGATAGCATATCAAAACCTGTTTTTCCGGGCATTTGAATGTCTAAAAAAATAAGATCAGGATTAAGGTTTTCTATTTTTTCAATCCCTTCATTGGCATTGGCAGCTTCGGCAATTACTTCAATGTCCGGAAAATCCTGCAATAATTTTTTCAATTCATTCCTGGCGAGGCGCTCGTCATCTATTATTATTGTTTTTATCATACTATTATTTTTTTCAACACAATAATCGGTGATAATGCTAATGTAGCAAAAATGATCATAAGCAATAACGGAAAATGATCATCGGTAAATGTTGCCTGTCTCTTTATATAAAACCCTGATGAAAAGCCAGTCAATTGCTACACGTATAATAAAAAGGCCAGGCTTAGACAAGCCCGGCCGTTGTTGATCGTACCCTTTAAAACTAAACTCTTTATTTAATTCAATTTGACAATTCTTTGAGTAGAAATTTCACTGCCATTTGCTGCTTTTACAATGTATATGCCCGAGGGTAGATCAGCGATATTTATCAATTCAGTCTGTCCGGCATTACTACTTATTTTTTGTTGTACCAGCATCCCATTTGTATTGTATACCTGAAATCCGATTGATTTGCCCTGCCAGCTGTCCGGAATAGTTATTCGTAATTCACTATGGGCAGGGTTTGGATAAGCCAGTATATTCAATGCCTGGTTGTCACTTGCCAACCGGATCAATTGCACGTCGGATAATTTTGCGTTACCATCCATATCTACCATTTTTAATCGATAAAAAATCAATGAACTTTTAACTGAACTGATGTTATCAGAGTAATTATATTGCCTTGTTGAGCTACTGTTGCCTTCCTGGGTGAATACCATTGCCACTTCATCAAAATTTTTTCCATCTGTGCTGCGTTCAATTACAAAATGACTGGCATTTATTTCTGCAGAAGTTGACCAATTCAGGTTCGCTTTACTTCTATCGCCGCTTAACTGTGCACCGAACGATTCCAGCTCAATCGGCAGAGTACCCACCTTTGCTCCGGTATATTGAAACGTTTTAAACCAAATTGAGTTATACCGGTTAGCAGCGTCACTGGAGCCGGTATTTTGAATCGTTCCCCCATACCTGAATTTTACAGAGCTTGTGTTTAAGTAAGTCAGTGTAACCATTACATTTCTTGCATTCGTGTCAATACCTACAGCATTAGTTGTTGGACCAGTGAAAATATTTCCGCCCGAAATGCCACTTACGGATAAGCCGCAAGGTGTGTTCAATGTGTAAGTAGCAGTTCCATATGCAGTGAACTGTTCCTGTAACGAAACTCCATCACCATCAACATCTATTGCAGTTGCATTCAAAGTATCCTGAACAATAGGAGTTGAAGTACCTCCTTGCACAAAAGTTACCTGGAATTCCATCCACCAGCTTACAGGCCCTTTTGCATTACCTTTATTATATGTTACCAATGGCTGAAAAGCTTTGTCCCATCCCGTGCTGGTAACATCTACAGTATCCAGTGTTACTAAACTCGACGATCTTCCATTAATGGTAAGTAATGCATCTACATTTGTAGTAACATTTGAAAACCGGTAAACTGAACCATCACATCCTTCGGCTCCAGATACAAGAACAGGATTTTTAAACACAAGCCCCTGGGAAAATGCTACTGTAACAAAGACTGAAAGAGCCATTGTTAAAACTGTTTGTTTTAACGCCAAGGAAAATTTCTTTTCTAAAGTGGGGTACAACGATTTCATAACTGTTTATTTGGGTACTGAGATACTTTTACTGGCAGCCCACAGTTATTGGAATAAGCAAATGGTTTTGCGAGGAATGGAGAAAGTATATATTAGGTTAAAATCCTTAATCAATTATGCAAGAAAATTGGATAGATAGGAATTTGACAAGGGAAATTGGCAAATAAAAACGAAAATCAGAAAATTGGATGAGAATTGTTTGTCGAGGAGATTGGGTACGCTTTTACAGGATGACAAGACAAAGATTAAATGAAATTTTGAATAATGCAAGTGATGCTGCAAAAAATTTTTCCTTTTTATCAAAAAAAACAAAAAGGCCTTTTTAAAAATTCAAAAAGGCCTTTTGATAATCAATAAGAAAGCCGGTTATTTATAATGTGGTATAATGCCGTTTGCCAGCTCAACCATTTTCTTAATACCATCATCAGGCAAATTCCCTTTTTTGAACTCAGACATTATTTCTGGTAATTTATTTTCCATTTCCAAAAGAAAATGATCTTCAAATTCTTTCACACGTTTAACTGGAACATCGCGTAATAATCCCTGCGTGCCCAGATAAATAATCGCCACCTGCTTTTCAACAGGGAAAGGGGAATACTGGGGTTGTTTAAGTATTTCCACATTACGCGAACCTTTATCAAGCACCAGCTTGGTAGCAGCATCAAGGTCACCGCCAAATTTGGAGAAAGCTTCCATTTCACGATAAAGCGCCTGATCGAGTTTTAATGTACCAGCAACTTTTTTCATTGACTTAATCTGTGCATTTCCACCTACACGGCTAACCGAAATACCCACGTTAATTGCCGGCCTGATGCCTGAGTTGAACAAGTTACCTTCGAGGAAAATCTGTCCGTCTGTAATTGAAATCACGTTTGTGGGGATATAAGCCGAAACATCCCCCGCCTGTGTTTCAATGATCGGTAATGCTGTTAATGAACCACCTCCTTTAACAAGATGCTTTATAGAATCTGGCAGGTCGTTCATATTTTTTGCAACATGATCATCATTGATCACTTTGGCTGCACGTTCCAATAAACGGCTATGCAAATAAAACACATCACCCGGATAAGCTTCACGGCCTGGCGGGCGACGAAGCAGCAGTGAAACTTCACGATAAGCTACCGCCTGCTTGGAAAGGTCATCATAAATAATCAAAGCAGGACGGCCGGTGTCTCTGAAATATTCACCTATAGCTGCTCCTGCGAAAGGTGCATAGAACTGCAGCGGAGCAGGGTCTGACGCTGAAGCTGCAACTATTACTGTGTATTCCATCGCACCATTATCTGCCAGAGTCTTCATTACACCAGCGATTGTTGATGCTTTTTGTCCGATAGCCACATAAATACAATACACAGGCTTGCCTGCTTTATGAAATTCTTTCTGATTAATAATGGTATCAATTGCGATTGCAGTTTTGCCTGTCTGCCTGTCACCGATAATCAGTTCACGTTGTCCGCGGCCAATCGGTATCATTGCATCTATGGCTTTAATACCTGTTTGTAAAGGTTCCTTTACCGGTTCACGGAAAATTACTCCGGGGGCCTTCCTTTCCAAAGGCATTTCATATTTTTCGCCTGCAATCGGACCTTTTCCATCAATTGGTTCACCAAGTGTGTTTACAACACGGCCAAGCATTCCTTCACCCACATTTATGGAGGCAATCTTTCCGGTGCGGCGAACTTTAGCGCCTTCTTTTATATCGCCGCTCTCTCCCATCAACACCACACCCACATTGTCTTCTTCAAGGTTCAAAGCGATAGCACGAACTCCATTTTCAAATTCAACAAGCTCGCCACTACGTACATTGTTCAATCCGTAAACACGTGCAATGCCGTCGCCAACCTGTAATACAGTACCTACTTCTTCCATCTCAGCTGAAACATTAAAATTACTCAGTTGCTGTCTGAGTATGGCTGAAATTTCATCTGGTTTAATTTCTGGCATAATTTATCCGAATTTAAAGTTTATCGAATCTTGTAAATAAAATCATTGTTCTGGAATTGCTTTTTCACCGTGTTCAGATCATATGCAATGCTTGCGTCTACCAACTGCCCTGCAGCCTCCAATACAAACCCGCCAATAAGGTTTTCATTCACCTCGGTATTCAATTCAATATTTTGCATCACGGTACTATTCTTTACTTTTTCCAGTATACTTGTCTTTACATCATCGCTTATTGGAATGGCTGTTGTAAGTTTTATAGTATAAATACCTTTATGCTTCTTGTATTGCTGAATGAAAGCCGGGATAATTTCAACCAGTATATTTTCACGGCCTTTTACAACAAGCAGCCTATTGAATGAAGAAGTAATGCCGCTTATCTTGCCATCAGTAACTGCATTAAGCACTTTTTCTTTTTTATCTGCTTTTATGATGGGACTTTTCAACAAGTTCACAAACTCCCTGCTGCTGCTGCAAACTGACTGAAGAAAAAGCATATCATTATATACTGTTTCCAACTGGCCTTTTTCAATCGCCAGGTCAATCAGACTTTTTGCATAACGTGATGCTAAACGTGGATTAGGCATTTTTAATTTGAAAATTAAACAATGGCGCAATGCCTCGATTGGGCTATTGCGCCATTTTCACATTTATTAATTCAATTTTACTTCGTTAGCCAATTGCTTAATATAATTTTCCTGTTCGGCTTTGTTTGAAAGCTGTTTGCGTAAAATTTTTTCACTTACTTCAATTACCAGGCTTCCTACCTGATTTTTCACATCAGTAAGCGCCGCCATTTTTTGCTGCTCAATAGCAACTTGCGCGTCGGCGATAATTTTGTTTGCCTCAAGCTTTGCCTGCGCCTTTGCTTCATTAATGATTTTGTCTTTTGTATCCCTTGCTTCTTTCAGGAGCTGTGCACGTTCCTCACGGGCCTGTGCCAATAATGCTTCATTATCGCTTTTTAATTGCGCCATTTCCGCTTTCACTTTTTCTGCAGTGGCCAGGGAGTCTGCAATTTCTTTTTCTCTTGCAGCCAACCCTTTAACAATAGCTGGCCAAGCAAATTTTGCAAGAATGTAGAACACAATCAGGAACGCAAGCAGCGTCCATATCAAAAGCCCGAATTCAGGAAGAAGAAGTTTCATAAGTTTCTCAAAAAGCTATTATCAAATTCAATTCTTAAAATAAGCTGCACCCTCGGCCCTTTGCGTTGAGTGCAGCTGTTCATTTTGCAATAGCATTATTTCAATACCATTGCGAGGAAGCCAACGATGATTGCGAACAAAGCAGCCCCTTCAACAAGCGCCGCTGTCAAAATCATGTTTCCTCTGATGTCATTAGCTACTTCCGGTTGGCGTGCGATAGCTTCAACTGCGCCTTTACCGATCTGGCCAATGCCAATACCTGCACCAACAGCAGCGAGGCCTGCGCCAATAGCACCGCCAGCATTTGCAGTCGCGTCCAGCATAATTGTCATTAAATCCATAATTGTGGCTTTATTTGTGAATAAAAATTTTATGCAAGCATTGAATCTTCATGATCCTGGTGATGCTGATGCAGTTTTCCTTCTATTGCCTGACCAACAAAAACTGCAGTAAGCATGGTGAAAATAAAAGCCTGAAGAAATGCCACCAGCACTTCTATCATATAAATAAATATTGTAAACGCAATTGAAAAAGGCGCAGTTCCCCAACCGGCATACCTGTTCAAATTAGCAAAAATAAATATCAATGAAATGAGACAGATTATAATAATGTGGCCAGCTACCATGTTTGCGAACAAACGTATAATGAGCGCGAAGGGTTTAATAAAAACACTTATAAATTCAACAGGAACTAAAATAAGTTTCACACCGAAAGGCACTCCCGGCGGGTTAAAAATATGTGCCCAGTAATGCGAATCTGAACTGAAAAGAATTACTACGAATGAAATAATGCCCAATACAGCTGTGAAGGCGATATTCCCTGTTACATTGGCAGAACCCGGTATTAATCCAAAAATATTATTTATAAGAATGAAAAAGAATATCGTAAGGAGAAAAGGCAGGTATTTTTCATAAGCGACTCCAAGATTGGGCTTCGCCACTTCATCACGAACAAATGTAATTACCGGCTCCAGTAAACTTTGTGCGCCTTTTGGGGCTGATGTTACACCGAGGCCCTTTTTATATTTCTTTGCTATACTCAACATTATCCAGGTAAAAAATGCCAATGCAATCAGCATCTGCACCACGTTGCGCGTAATGGATATGTCGTAAATTTTTACAGAGGGATCAATCTCACCTTTGTCATCCAATGCTACAATATCCTGCGCATTATATTTCGCCGGATCGAGTTTAAGCTCTTCGATTTTTTCATCGGTCAACATCAGGTAATTACGATAAGATGCTTCCCCATGATGAAAACCGGATGACATGAAAGCTTCCAAACCACGTTGTTTTGAATAAAGAATTACCGGGAGCGGAATAGAAACCGGGGTTTTTTCACCATCATCGCCCACTAAATCTAAAATATGGAAATCATGATTATTAAGAACATGACCGAAAATAACCTCTTTGGCATTAAAGCCTTTCTTTTCTTCTTTTTTTTCATTGCCTTCCTGTCCGAATGCTGTTGTGAAATTCACCAGGCAAAATAAGCTGAAAGTCGCTACCAATAAAGATCTGAAGCTGTTTCGCATCATAAACCCACCTTAAAATTTGCGCAAAGATAAGGGGGTAGTACCAAACTATGAAATCGGGTTTTAACCGAGAAAAATTACCTATGACATCAGCCTGTTTACATGTTATTTTGCAACAAACAATAACTAAAGAAAAGCGGTTGTTTAACATTAATGATACACTATAGATTGCATTTTAGCGTTTTGATTAATTCAACTGTTAATGCAAAACATAAATAAATAACCATGAAAACGAGTTTTAAAATTCTTTCAGGAACGATGCTGATGGTTTCTGCAATTTTGTTGGTCGTTGCTTGCAAAAAAGACAGCAGCTCATCTAACTCATCTACGGATAATAATAATGCAGCCAACATGTCAGCAAACGGAGCGGCAGCTGATAATGCATATGATGACCCTTTTTATATTGCCATGCAAACCGGTAATGACAATGGTTTAGCCAGCTTGCTGCAACAGCAAAAAAACGGAACCGCAACATTAGGTTACGGCATAACAGGTAGTTATTATTGTGCCACAGTAACCTTAAAACCTACCAACGGATCAGTTTTCCCTGATACTGTAATTGTAGATTTCGGTAATGGATGTACAAGTGCTGATAGTATTACCCGTTCCGGTTCAATTACGTATATTTTTTCAGGAAAACTTAGTGCTATCGGCACTACCATTTCTGCAACTTTCAACAATTACAAAGTAAACGGGTACCAGTTGCAGGGCACCTATGCTATTTCAAATACATCACCTAACCTTTTCACGCCTCAACTAACCACTACTGTTACCAATGGCAATATTACATATCCAAGTGATACTTCGTATTCTTTCTCCGGAACAAAAACCGTTGCCCTGGCTTCAGGCAGCTTGTCGAATATATCCACATTAGTGTTCAACATAACCGGAAACTATTCTATTAGCAGTTCATATGGAGAAAGCCTGAGTGCTAATGTTACCAGTGCTTTGGAAAGAAAAGAGATTTGCGCTTACATTGATAAAGGAACTATATCATTCAAATACACAAAAGGGAATACCAGCGTGAATGGAACTCTTGATTATGGTAATGGTACTTGTGATAATTCAGCATTAATAACTATTGGCGCGTTTACAAAAACGATAGCCATTCCGTAACTTATAAATTTTTGCTTTAAAATAAAAGGAGTACTTAATAGTACTCCTTTTATTTTAAAGCATATTTTACGATCATTTCTCTGCTTCATCTTTTTTATCCTTTCAAGTTCCCGAACATTTATTTGATCTTTGGGTCTGTTAATTGCCTTTTTATTGGCAATTGGCTGATTGATACTTAGAAAAGGCATTTTCATACCATCAATAATCTGCAACAGATGCTGGATGCGGGCTTTCTCAAAGCTTATTCCCTCAAGCCCTTCATTGTAGTCACTATATCGAGCTCAATGCCGGCAGCATGAAATGTAGCCCATCCGGCGATAAAATTCATTTTCGCTATAGGCCCATAATCTCCATAGCCGAAGTCAATAAATGCCTGCTGAAGGTTTTTTCTGTTGACAGATATGTCTTCGAGTCGTAGATCAATATCATCAGTAGTTCTGTTATAACCATGGAACCTTGTAGCAAATCCTCCTATCATAATATACTTTGCACGATTAGGATTAAGCTTATTTATGATGCCCGATAACTGCTTTTTTTAAAGTAGCATTACGTTTAGCCATTTAAGTAAAGTGAAGGAATTTTTCTTTGTCTGAACGGAAAATATCTTCCTTCAGTTTATCAGTCTCTGATTTGCGGGTAAAGTCATATTTTGAGGTTCCCTTCTTTAAAATATTTTTTGATATTTTCTTTTAATCGCTTTTGATTCATGATTGAATATCTGTACTTTTTTCAGCATGCAAATGTTTATTGAACTGCATTTCATGCAACTTGCTATAAAATCCACCCATTGCCAATAGTACTTCATGTGTTCCCATCTCTTTAATTTCCCCTTTGTCAAGCACAATTATTTTACTGGCTTTGCGAATGGTTGATAACCGATGCGCAATTACAATGGAAGTCCGGCCTGCCACCAGTTTATCAATCGCATGTTGTATCAGCAATTCTGATTCTGTATCAACAGATGAAGTGGCTTCATCCAGAATAAGAATGGAAGGGTTATACAATAAGGCCCTGATAAAAGACAGCAACTGGCGCTGGCCTAATGACAACGTACTTCCTCTTTCCATAACATTATAGCTATACCCGCCGGGAAGCTCCATTATAAATTCGTGCATGCCCATAAGCCTTGCAGCTTCAATTACTTTTTCATGAGAAATGGCTTCATTTCTCAACGTAATATTGTCAAGAACCGATCCTGAAAAAAGAAATACATCCTGCAATACTACGCCGATGCTGCTGCGAAGAATATCTAACTTATATTGTTCGATTTGTACATCGTCAATTCTTATTACGCCCTGCTGAATATGATACAACCGGTTCAAGAGGCTGATGATTGAAGTTTTTCCGCTTCCGGTATGTCCAACAATAGCGACGGTCTCCCCCGGTTGAACTGAAAAAGAAACATTTTTCAGCACATAACGGTCATCCACATACGCAAAACATACCTGGTCAAATTCAATTTTACCTTTAACATGGGCCGGTGCATAAGTGCCTTCAGTTTTAATATAATCATCATTATCCAGTACCTTAAAAATCCTTTCGCTTGCCACCATGCCCATCTGCAGTACATTAAATTTATCTGCAATTACACGCAACGGACGGAATAATAAATTTAGAAACAAAGTAAATGACACGATTACGCCTGATACATCTGCTGCTTTTGCAGAAGACATATGCCCTACTTCTTTTGCCGCACCCCAAACGAGTAAGCCCATTGACACTGCAAGTATAACTTCAACAAACGGAAAAAAAACAGAATAAGCAAAAATGGCATTAATGTTTGCATTCCGGTGTTCCCTGTTAATTTTTCTGAATTTGGAAAACTCACGCTGTTCAGCTGCAAATGCCTGCACCACCTGCATACCTGTGATGTGCTCCTGAACAAACGCATTCAGGCCGGCAACTGCATTACGGACACGTATGAACGATTTGTTTACACTTTCTTTGAAGAAATAAGTGGCAATAATCAAAAGAGGAAATGGCGCCAGGCAGATTAATGTCAATTTCCAGTCAACGAAAAACATAAAAATAAGAACAGAAATTATCGAAAGGAGATCTGCAATAATCGGGATCAAACCATCGGAAAAAATATCGTTAATGGCTTCAATGTCATTTATTGTTCTTGTAGTTAATGTGCCAATAGGGGTTTTATCAAATTGAGAAAGATTAAGCCCCAATATTTTTGTGTACACTTTTGTACGCAGGTCTTTTACAACGGTTTGACCCAACCATGCCGTGATATAAGAAAAATAAAACCGGCAAACAGTTTCAATCAGTAATAAACCAATCTGGAAAACAGTAACCCATATTACCATTTCTGCCATTTGTTCCCGGAAAGAAATATCATTGGTAATGCCTTTCCTTATATAATTGTTAAGAGTAAGCTGGATCAACAAAGGGCGAAGGGGGGAAACAATTGCAAGGATAACAGCAAGGAAAACCGAAACATATACACGCCCTTTGTACGGCGATGCATATTGAAAAACCCTTCTTAACGAGCTGAAATCAAAAATCCTTTTCTTTTTTTCATTTCCTGACATAGAATTGGCAAAGATACATCAGTTTCGAGTTTCCGGTTTATAGTTTGAGATCATGACTGCCTGAACCATGATTTAAGTGACCGGGCTGATTGAAAAAAATCAGTTGCCCATAATTGTTGAGCAAAAACCATTCTGCCCAAATGTGCTACGCGATTAAAGTTTAATATTTGTATTATCGCCTAGTATAAAAGAAAAAACTAAAAAATATTATGAGAAAGTTTTCAGCCAAAAAACTACAAACTCCAAACCGGGAACTATTCCATGGCTTTCCGGTATGCTTTTATAAAAATTGCCCCCAGGTTTTTGTAAGGCGGTATATAATCATCAAACCGGTCTTTGGCAACTGCATCGTTACGGAACTTAAGTCCAAGCTCTTTCCACATATTCAGCCATTCAATACTTTTTCCTTCCACAAGCGTATTATTGATGGCCTGCAAAATAGGCTCATTCACTGTTCTTGTTCCCACTTGTTTTGAAGAAATGATATGCGCATCATTACTGATTTTAAGTACTTCGCTTAGATTATTATACCCGCCACACGAACCCAGCACTACAATTTTAGCCGAGGGTTGTAATCTTTTCAGGGTAGATGAAACATGATAACTGTGACCACGATGTATATAAACCGAGGGAGTCATATTTTTCGATTCGAGATACTCCGTAAGTGCATCAGTGGCTTTTTCATCAGGATCATCTTCACCATTCAGGGGCTTATTCGCAAAAATATACACCGGTTTTCCTTTGGTTGAAGTGATACTTACCCATTGCGGGTTTTCGTTGATCTTCCACTGGGGTTTACCCCGGAAGAGACTCATGAAATCACCGAAAGAAAGCTGTCCGTCTTTGTCTTCATCGCCTCCGTAAAAAAATGCCTGCTCTACAATGTGGCCCGCCGAATCTTTTAATGCATTATAATTGATTGAATAAATCGGGGGTATGCCCAGCCTTTCAGAAAGATCAATTTTGTTAACTGTATCTGCCGACTCAAAAAGTGTTTGCAGCAGGTTATAAATGATAATACCCTTTTTATTATTTGCAGCAAGGTTCTTTCTGTAATTCCATTTTACTTCATTTAATACAAATTTTGCCAGCGGTTTATTTTTTTCAAAAATGCTGCTGTAGGAATCAGCAACATCCACTGCATCTTCTTCTGTTGCTTTTTCAAGCCCGATCACAAACGCTTTCATTACCGTATTGGCATTTTCTTTATCCATTAACCCTAAAAAATTTTCAAGGGTGTTATAAGCTGCCGCCATTTTGATGAACTTCCGGAAATAGTCTCCATGCACCCACATAATAAGGCTGTCGCCTCTTGGCACTTTCATACGTTGAAAAATCATAGGGTACACCCCACGCACATAACTTGAAGTATATATTACATCTTCACTTAACACAATCAGATAATACAATTCTTCAGCAGTTAATGGTTCCAGCACTTTGAAACGGACGACATCTGGTTTATCATGCAAACCATTAATTTCATTTACAAAAACCTCTCTCGCCTTATTAGTAAGCATCTGGGTCAATGCATCCATTTCAAGTGCAGTGTCTTTCGCAGGCGGGAGTATACGGGCGGCATAATCCAGTCTTGTTTTTACAAGCAGTTTATAATAATTCACCCCATCATCTTTTATCCGCTCGATATCATCAATGGTTATTTTATTTTTCAAAAGATTATCCAAAAAAGGAAAATACAATTGCCCGCTTTTGCTTAATGCCATTTGCCCGATTACATGCACTAAGGTGTCTTTGCTTTCACGGATCCTTGCCCCAAGTGAATTTCGGGCAGCAGCATAATCGTATAACTGGCGCATGTTATTATGCCCGGCAACGATAATCAGGCTATCTGCGAAAGGCACGTCAAGATTATATTGCAGCTTACTGAAAATTTCCGAAGGATGGAGCCCGCAGTATTTCCTGAACAGGTCGTAGCGAGAAGCCTTGATACCGGTATTTTCATAAGGAAGCAAAAAGCAATCAACCAAAATTTCGCCAATGGCATATTCATTTTCTTCAATAACCGGCTCAATACTTTCATTCTTCCTGTCAAGAATCATTGCTTTCTCAAAGGCGTTAACTAAACCGGGAGCTATGGAAGCTGAGAAATCCTTTTTGTTTACATTATTATTAAACCCCCTGACCATAAATTCCAGTCCGCGCAAATATCTTTTTTTACTGTTTGAGTTCAGGATGGTGTCCTCTTCAATCTGTTCCTGAAGGGCATCTACTCTTCGTATCAGGGCATTGTTCATTTCCAATTTCACGTTCTCATCTTTTACAATCATCGTTTTTTCTTCGAGCCTGAGAAAACGGCCCTGCTCCTTGTCAACATCATCATGAAAAAGCATACGGTCCTGCGCCACCTTGAAAGGATAGGAGGTTTGAGCAGCAGAAATTAACGGAAATACAAAAACAAAGCAGGTGGTACACAAAAAACTGATCATGGCTTTCAAAAGCCATTGCCTTATTGTACATAACACTGAAGATATTTTCGATTTGACCCTTGCAACCGGAATTAAAAACAGGCTTTCCTTTTTAATGTAAATATGAACCATGCCAATGCCGTTTCTATAATTAACTTTTACCTTTTTAATAGCACAAAAATACTATCATTACCTGTAAGCATAACGGAAAAAGTAGCTGCAAGTTGTTTTAAACCAATATCAATATATGATCTCTTTCAATTTTTTCATTTTTTAATGCTATTTATGTATTAAGAAATTGTAAACTCACCCAACCTAATTCTCCTGTAAGTGTTATTTCTATTAGGTTTGCGTAAATTTTTTAAAAAAATGGATACAAAAGGCAAGAAAATTCTGATAGCTGATGATGAGCCCGACATTCTGGAAATTATTCAATACAATCTTTCTAAAGAAGGTTATGACGTTTCTGTGGCAAAAGATGGAGATGAGGCGTTGGTCAAGGCAAAATTTTCAAAACCCGACCTGATTATACTGGATATCATGATGCCAAAAAAAAATGGCATAGAAGTTTGCGAAATATTGCGGTCTCAACCCGCTTTTAAAGATGTCTTGATCATTTTTCTTACCGCGTTGAACGATGAAACAACACATGTCAAAGGGTTGGAAATGGGTGCTGATGATTACGTAAACAAGCCCATTAGCCCAAAAGTGCTGGTGAGCAGGGTAAACGCATTGTTCAGGCGGGTAAACAAACAACCGGAAGGAAAAGTGCTGAAACTGGAAAGTCTTACTATTGACCCCGACCGATATGAAGTGCTTGCCGGCAACAACAATGTTACACTGGCAAAAAAGGAATTTGAGCTCCTTTATCTGCTTGCATCAAGGCCGGGCAGGGTTTTTTTACGAAATGAAATACTTAACCAGGTTTGGGGGAACGATGTAATAGTAGGCGATAGGACGATTGACGTGCATATACGCAAAGTTCGGCAGAAACTTGGTTTGGATTGTATTACCACTATTAAAGGAGTCGGTTATAAATTTGATATGTAGATTCAACCGGATCCTTATAAAAAAAATTTGAAATTGCAAATAAATGCCCGGGTGCTACAGCCCGGAGCTATTGTCCAAAAATGTTTTCTACCAAAAATCTTTCTCCAAAACAATTATCTGCATTTACTGCCGGAGTAATAGCGGTGCCTGTTTCCATCGGAATTTATTTTTTAAACCATAACTGGAAGATCAGTCTCATCTCTTTTATCACTGTTTTTGCGATTGGTTATGCATTTATACTTGCCACCCTTGAAACTTTTATTTACAGGAAAATAAAGCTTATTTATAAACTCATTTATCAAACAAAAGCTACAAAAAAAGAAGAAGTATATTTCAAATACATTCTTCCCAAGAAAAGTATTGATGAAGTGCGCGAAGATGTGGAAAAATGGGGCGAGAAAAGAAATGAAGAAATTGAAGACCTGAAAAAAAACGAAGCATACAGAAAAGAATTCCTGCAAAATCTTGCGCATGAATTTAAAACACCCATTTTTTCCATTCAGGGTTACGTGGATACCTTGCTGAATGGTGCGATGGAAGATTCAGAAGTAAGTAAGAAATTTCTGGAGAATGCAGCAAAGAACGTGGACCGTTTGGTAAACCTGGTAAACGACCTCGATGAAATTTCAAAACTGGAAAGAGGGGAACAACTTTTATACAAGCAGAATTTTATTATACAGGATCTGGTCAAAGAAGTTTTTGAATCGCTCAGCATTAAAACGCAGGAAAAAAACATCAGTTGTTTTATCAAAAAAGGCTGTGAGTTTCCGATAACAGTTTTTGCCGATAAGGAAAAGATTAGGATGGTACTGATTAATATTATCGAAAATGCCAGCAAATATGGAAGGCAGAACGGCTCCATCATGGCGAGCATTTATAAAACCGATGAAGACCATGTACTGGTGGAAATCAGTGACGATGGTATTGGAATAGAAGAAGAACATTTGCCAAGAATATTTGAACGCTTTTACCGCACCGATGCAGGGCGCAGCCGCGACCGTGGAGGAACCGGGCTCGGCCTTGCTATTTGTAAACACATCATCGAAGCACATGGCCAACGCATACATGTGCGCAGCACGCCTGATGTCGGGACTACTGTTGGGTTTACATTGGAAGGAAAGAGGGAATAAGTTCTATTCTGATAAGAAGATTTTAGCTGTTATTTCTTTACAAAAATCACATTAAGCGATAAAGGACAGGGGCAAAGGCAAGCGCAATTGTAATCTACAGACAGGCTATCTTTTCCATGTTCATAAACTAAATAAGAAATTGTATCTGGCTTTGAAGATGACATTGAAACCAAAGTCATTACACTATTATCGATTTGATACTTAAAAGTGCCTGGAATAAAGTTTAGTTGATTTGCTCTTTGATTGCTTGTAATTATAAGCTGATTGCTGCTAACAAAATTAAATTGATTTTCATTGGCTGTAGGAGAAGTTTCTAAATATATGCCATCTAACCCTGAAGAATTATTTTGACTATTTTTCTTGCAGCTTGCTATTATAATGATATAAACCGCCAAACTCAAATATTTCATTTTGATGAGGTTTTTGATTTGACATATAAATTCCAGGAACCGTTGCATGAATCGCTCCCTTTTATTTAAACGAGCTATCTTTGCAGCTTAAATATTTTAAAGTGGAAACTGCAACTCAAATTTTTGATTACGAAAAGTGGACAAACAAGCTTCCTGAGCTGAGCAAGAAATATCAGTCGGCAAACCCATACCCGCATATTGTGCTGGAGAATTTTTTAAATCCTGAAGTGTTGGATGAATGCATTGATGAATTCAATAAACTGAATGAATCTGACGGATGGATCAATTATGCACATTATAACGAAAAAAAGAGAGGGCTCAATAAAATTGACTTGCTACCCACCGCTATAAAATCCACTATCAATGAACTGAACTCACCTGAATTCCTGCAGTTTCTGACAGGATTGACAGGTATTAACAACCTGCTGAAAGATGATACTATGGAAGGTGGCGGCATACATCAATCCGGCAAAGGTGGTTTCCTGAATATACATGCCGACTTTACTGCTCACCCACACCAGCAAAACTGGCAACGAAGGGTAAACGTGTTGGTTTATTTAAATAAAAACTGGAAAGAAGAATGGGGCGGAAAACTTGAGCTTTGGGATAGAAAGATGAAAAAATGTGAAGAAGAAGTCCTGCCTGTTTATAACCGCTGTGTAATATTTAACACAGATGCAGACTCATATCATGGCCACCCGATACCGATGTCATGCCCCGAAAACCAATACAGGCGCTCTATTGCTTTATATTATTATACCGTTGAAGCCAACCCGTTTCGCCGGGCCACTTATTACCAGGCACGCCCCGGCGATGGCAGCAATAAATTAATGGTAAAAATTGACAACGCATTGGTTGCTACCTATACTGCTATAAAAGGAAAGCTTGGCGCTAATGATAAACTTATCAGCAAAGTGCTGAAGATGTTTTCCGGGAAGAAGAAATAGTTAAAAGTTCCGGGTTAATAGCAAACTGACAAACTCTAAATCCCGGTTCGGAACTTTTAGCTACTTCTGCAATTCCCTTTTCAAAAACACAAACCCGTTTTTTCTGTACAATTCTTTCAGGTCGGGATATTTTTTATAGTTGTCAATACGATCCACTTTCGAAACAAAGTAAGCCGGCCTGTCAATATTTCCTGTCAGCAGCCATTGTTCATTATACGAATTGAGATTTGTCGGTGCTTCTTTCTGCACATAAAAAAGCTGGGCATAACTGAAATAACCAAGCGTATTTACATAACAATACTCGCCCTGGCGTTCAATAAAAAAATCTATGGCTGCGCCTTGCGAATAACGCTCCACTTTCGGAACAATAACGGCAGATGCCATGAAGACCGTGATCGCCGTTCCGCCGAATAAAATCCATGCTGCTTTTTGAAAATTATTTTTCCTGAGTTGAATAATACCAATAATAATAGCCATGACCAAAGTGGTGCCGACAATGCCTTCCCATCCGCTCCAGTGAACATCGGCTTCCATATTACCTTGCGCAAATTTGTCTTCCACATAAGGAGCCAGCTTTTTTACATTCATGCCGATGTATGGAACCGCAAGCAACAATAATGAAATGATGCCGCCGAGAATGGCAACAAATATCCCGACATACTTTTTATACCTCATTTGCTTCAGATCCATTTTATAAATTGAATAAGCAGCTAAAAATGTCAAAGGGAACCATGCCATGGATGAATAATGAATAATACGTGATTGAACAATCGTAAACAAAATCGTCACCACCCAGAATAATATCTGCATCCATTTTTTAAAATCTTTATCGTAGCGGCTGCTATAATTGGTTTTAAAGAAAGATGGAAGCGCAATCAGCGATGCAGGGAAACATCCAATTAATAACACCACATAATGATAGCCCCAAAAACCTTTCTGGTCTGCATCATGTGTAGTAAACAATCTATATTGATATTTCAAAAATTCGGTAATGAACCACGGGCCGTTTTTCATCGTTTCATATCCATACCACATTGCAGTTACAGCAGCGGCAAAAATTAGAAACAAAACTGCATGCCACCAGTTGAAATAAATTTTAAAACGATTATAAATTAAGTAAGAGCCAAGGCATAATAGAAATACCATTAGCGAAACCTGCCCTTTTGTGAGCACGGCAAGCCCCATAAAAATACCCGACCAAATCACATACTTCATCGGGTTTTTATTCAATCCTTCTTTATCAAAACCGTTCCTGGTCCAGTGGTATAAAATAAAATTAAACAGTGATAAAAACGTAAACAGGTTAAACCACGGATCAATAATACCCGATTTAAAATACATGTTTGGAAAAAGTGAGCCTCCGTAAGCAAGCGCCCAAAGCACTCCGAATTTTTTATCGTACACTTTCGTGCCGCATAAAAAAACCACTATCAGTGTCACCATTCCGCAAACCGCATTCGGAAAGCGTGCCGCAAATTCATTCACCCCAAAAATTTTCATGGATACGATCTGCATCCACATAAACATTGGGGGTTTCTCCCAAAAAGGTTTAAAGTTGATGTACACACGGCTGTAGTCATCCAGTTTCATCATTTCCCGGGCGCATTCGGCAAAATTGATCTCATCCCAATCGAATAAATGAACGTGACCAAGAAACGGAATAAAAAAAACCGCTGCAAGCAATGCGGTAATAATGATGATATTTTTTTTACTTACACTCATGCAAAACTGATAATGGATAATTGATATTTACGATTACTTATCACTGATTACTTCCGCAGGCTCGTACATCTTTCTTTTCATAAAACCCCATTTACAGAAACGATGCACACACGAAACCCGCAATACGCCCAATCCATATGTTATGCTTCTCCGCAGGTTTATGCTTGATGCTTCTTCAAAATATTTTGTCGGACAGGTAATCTCAGCTATTTCGTAGCCGAGATAAACAATCTGCGAGAGCATTTCATTATCAAAAACAAAATCATCCGAATTGACTTCATAATTGATCCGTTGCAACACTTCCCTGGAAAAAGCCCTGTATCCCGTATGATATTCCGCAATTTTCTGCCCCAGCATTACATTCTCAAAAAAGGTAAGCAGCCGGTTGGAAATATATTTATATAAAGGCATGCCTCCCTTCAGTGCTCCTTTGCCAAGCGTTCTTGCACCAAGCACCACCTGGTACACGTTATTAGCAATCAGGTATGCCATGGAAGGGATTAGCTTTGGTGTATATTGATAATCGGGATGCAACATGATCACAATATCTCCCCCGATTTCCAGCGCTTTATTATAGCATGTTTTCTGGTTACCTCCATAACCACGGTTTACATCATGTTTGATAATATGATGTATGCCCAGTTCATGCGCCACATCAATCGTTTTATCACTGCTGTTGTCATCTACCAGTATCACATCGTCCACAATATCGAAAGGAATTTCCTGGTATGTCCTTTTCAGTGTCAAAGCTGCATTATATGCAGGCAACACAATCACTAATTTTTTTCCATGAATCATACTGGTGTACTATTTATAATGCCAACCGCTATTTCAACTGTAGTTTTTACTTTTTTTATTTTTAGCTTTTTTCTGATACCGGCAGTTGTCTTCTCCTCATCATCCTTGCGTCGCAATCCGTTCATCAGCAGTGCTGCTATTCAACTTCAGGCTGCCGGAGCTGCCCGGCTTTACAATTCTAAGAACCTGATCCTTGATTAAATTTCTTTATCCTCAATTTTTTGATCCACATTGGGTTCCTGTCAATAACCAGGAATACGATCAATGCGCTTATCATTCCGATCAATGCCCCGCCAACTACATCCTGCAAAAAATGCTGGCCCAGGTAAATTCTGGAATAGGCTACCAGTAAAGCTGCTGATAAATACAGCCAACCGGTATTTTTATTCTTGGTGAAGATGGATAATAAAGCTGCTGTTCCGAATGCAGTGGCTGTATGCCCAGATGGAAAACTGGCATTTCCCACATGGGTAACCCCGTCTATAAAATAGGGGTAACCTGTTTGCCCTAATAAAGTTTTCGGCCTTGGCATCGGGAAAATATTCTTTACTACCTGCACCATCAGCCCTGCCAGTAAAAATGCAATCACAATTTCCCAGCCGGGTAATGGCTTGCGTAAAATCAAAAGCAATAAAAAAATACCGATTGAAAAAAGCCCATCGCCAACGTTGGTATAAATCGAAAAAAACAGATCGAGTGTTTTACTATGATAGCTGTTCATTACAATGAAACCGTCTGTTTTTTTTGTAAAAAGTAACATCAGTGCTGATGCCAGCAGGAACAAAAAATAGCCTGCAAAAAAAATCCGGTTTGCTGATATTGTACTGCTTAATTTATTCATCAAAAAAATCTACTGAATAATAAAGCTGCAAAAGTAATTATAAACTGCGAAGTACTGAGAAAACCGTAAACCGGAATAAAATGAAAGTCTCCGCTTGAATAGCAAAACCTATCCGCTTTTTTTCTGCGACCTCGCCAACGCACATTTGCTCAGCCATTCCTGGCTGAACGGATCAATCTTCCCGAAACGGCCAATATCAAAATAGCTAAAGTCGAAAGGGCTTGGTTTGCCTGCAATCATCTCTGCAAATGCAAGCCCTACGCCGCCTGCAACAGATATGCCAGCGCCAACATCTCCCGTAGCACAAAATAAATTCTTCACATCCGGAGCAACTCCCATCGTTAAATTATTATCCGGGGTATAACCGGAAAAACCTGCAACATAATATTTCAAACCGATCTCGTAAACTAAGGGGAAAAACCGTGCAAGCGAATCGGCTACTTCAGAAAGGTCATGCATTCCTTTATCTTCACTAAAAACAAAATGACTGATATCGGAAGGAATATTTTTTGGGGAAACTGCCAATGAATTTTTTTCGCGGATACCAAATAATAACGCACCACCTTCAGGCCTTGCATACGCTTGTGCATCCGGCAAAATAACAATGCATGAATTCGTAAAAAGATCATTTCTTTCCGTGATCCAATATTGACTGCGCACAGGAGCCATTGGCAAACCAATTCCTGCTTGTGCCGCAAATATCGGCGACCACGCACCAGCAGCGATTACCACGGCATCAGCAAAAGTTTTTCCAGAGTTTGTTGCAACACCAACTGCAGTATCTCCATCTGTTATTAATTCATTCACTTCAATTCCTTGCCGTATATCTGCACCTTGCATTTTCGCACAACGTGCGAAAAATGTACCAAGCAAATACGGATCGCAATATGCTTCTTCCGGCATAAAAGCAGATTTTATAATCTCATCTGTTTTCAGCCATAGCGCTTTTTGTTGCGCTGTTTCATTAGCAATATATTCAGCATACTCATGAAATTCTTCAGCGATCTTCATCAATTCTTCCAATGCAGTCACACTATTTTCGCTTGCAGCAACATGCATCACGCCAACTTTTTTCATATCCATACTTTCACCCAGTTGTTTTTCCATGTCGCCTATTGCACGATAGGTTTCCAGCGAAAGGGGGATGAAATGTTTTTTTGAACGAATGCGTGTAATTAATGCAGCAGCGCGGCTTGTAGCGGAATTGCATATCTCGTTCCGCTCCAAAACAATTATCTTTTTCCCGGGATTATTTTTTGTGTAGTAATATGCAATTGCACAACCAAACAAGCCGCCGCCAATTATAACTACATCTGCTTTTTCAGTTGATTGGTGCATGCCCAATTAAATTTTCTCCATGTATTCTTTAATTGCCTCAACCAATGCTTTCACATCTTCAGGAAATATCTGCCCGATATTTCCAATGCGAAATGCATCTGCTTTGCTAAGTTTGCCCGGGTAGATCACAAATCCTTTTTCATTAAGCACATTATAAAATTCACCGAAGTTGAAATTCTTTTTTTTAGGATATAAAAAGGAAGTGATAATGTGCCCTTGTATTTCCGGCCGCAAATATTGTTTCAACCCAAGCGCAGCCATTCCTTCATCCAAAATTTTTTTATTCGTTTTATAACGCTCCTCCCTTGCTTTTATGCCACCTTCTTCCTCCAATTCTTTCATGGCTTGTTGAAATGCCATAATGCTTAATGTCGGTGGCGTGAAACGGAATTGCCCGTTTGTTTCCAATCCATTCCATTGATCGTATAAATCAAGGCTTAAACTTCTTGCTTGTCCTTTTGCTTTTTCCAATTCAGCTTTTTTGCATAGTGCAAATGAAAAACCCGGAACTCCTTCAATGCATTTGTTGGATGATGAAACCAAAAAATCAATATTCAATTCCTTCATATCCATTTCCACTCCGCCAAAACTGCTCATCGCATCCACAATAAAAATTTTATTATGCGCTTTGCAAATTGCGCCGACTTCTTTCACCGGATTAAACAATCCCGTTGTTGTTTCACTGTGAATGCATGCGACATGCGTTATCTGCGGATGCGATTGCAAAAATTTTTCTACTTCATTTGGAGAAACAATTTCATCTTCATCAAATCGAATAACAAAATGATTGAGCTGATAAATTGTTGCCATTTTAATTATGCGTTCGCCATATGCGCCATTTACAAGTACCAGCAACTGATCATTTTTTCCAACAACGCTGCTGATCACACTTTCCACACCAAATGTTCCCGAGCCTTGCACGATTACACAATCATATCCTTCCTCTTTGGAAACATGTGCCAGTTTCAACAAACCATTGCGAACATTTTTTACTGCGTCAACAAATAAATGATCGCGGGAGCCCATGTCTTCCAGCATGGCTTCTTTCACCGTTCTGGAAGTTGATAATGGGCCGGGAGTGAATAATAATTTTTTCATACAAATTATTTTGACTTAAAACTTTTCCAAAGCTTTTAATCGATTATTAAATTAGAATACTCTATTAAGCCTTAGAAAAGTTAAAGCATGATGGCATTATTAAATTCGCTCTTACCAGGGCATCGAAAATGTTTTCACGAATGTGAAACATTTCATTGCTTCAATAACACCTTCTTTAATACCAAGGCCGGAATCTTTGATTCCGCCGAAAGGCGAGCTTTCAATCCTGTATCCCGGCACTTCATTGATGTTAACCGTACCTACTTTTAATTCTTTTACAAAACGCAATGCATATTGCATATTGTTGGTAACAATTCCGCTCGACAATCCATACGCCGTTGAATTGCTCAGCGCAATCGCATCATCAATATCTTTGAAAGTAAGTATCGGTGCCAACGGGCCGAACGATTCATGCACCACCATGTCTGCATTACGCGGCACATCCACTACCACGGTGGGCTCCATTAATGCCCCCCTGCGTTTGCCGCCTAATAAAATTTTAGCACCTTGTTCAACAGCCTTGTTCACTACATTTTCGAGATAAATAGCCGCAGCTTCATCAATTACTGTTCCTACAACTGTTTTCGGATCGGATGGGTCGCCGCAGATATATGTCTTCGATTTTTCTACAAATTTTTCAATGAATGCATCTTTGATTTTTTCATGCACCAGAATGCGTTTCACCGCCGTGCAACGCTGCCCGCTGTTGCGATAAGATCCTTCAGCGGCAAGATATACAGCAGTATCAAGGTCAGCATCTTCCATAATAATGATCGGGTCGTTTCCACCTAATTCCAAAATCACTTTTTTATACCCTGCTGTTGATGCAATTCTTTTTCCAACAGCTACACTTCCGGTAAAAGAAACAATATCTACTTTCGGATCTTTTACTAATGGTTCAGCAATTTCATTTGTTGGCCCTAACAATACACTAAGCATGTGGTGCGGCAATCCTGCTTCATACAATAATTCAACAAGTTTAATTGCCGTGAGCGGGGTTTTTTCTGATGGCTTTAAAATTACCGGTGTGCCAACTGCAATTGCAGGCGCGATTTTATGCGCCACCTGGTTAAGCGGATGATTGAATGGCGTAATACAAACTGCAATCGACAATGGTTCGCGGAGCGTAAAAATTTTTCTTGCTTTACCTGATGGAGAAATATCACATGAAAAAATCTGCCCGTCGTCTTTCAGGCTTTCCATCGCGGCAAACATCAGCACATCATGTGCACGGCCGGTTTCATAAATGGCTTCACGCATAGCCAGGCCGGATTCTGAACTGATGCAGGTTGCAAACTCTTCTTTTCTTTCTATTAATAAGTTCCTTGTTTTTTCCAGTATACTGAAACGTTCATAACGCGTCAGTTTCTTTCCACCAGCCAACCCGCTTTCTATAGCCTGCCGAGCATGAGATGCATTGGCCAAAGCCACCGTACCCACCACACGGCTATCATAAGGGCTTTTAACTTCAAGCAAATTGGAAGATTCGATTTTTTTACCTGCAACATAACAATGCAAATTCATTACAGCGTTCTTTTTTTCTGTTACAGTACCGGTTACATTCATGCCAATAAATTTATAGTTACAATGTTTATACCCTGCATTTTTGAGCAAATGATTTTTTTAATTTGTCCCGTTCACCGTAAAATCAAAAATATCAAAGTTGCGCGGGTCGCCTGCAGCCTTCATTTTATATGCCGCATTAAGCGGGTGAGAAATGATCATCGGAACCATCTCTTCGTACCTTCCGCCATGAGAACGCAATGTGCCATCCAGTGCAGATAAATCATGATATTGGGGCCTTCTTCCGAGAACAACATCCCTGCCTGATAAAACTACAAGGTCGCCAATCCTGTCTTCAGGCTGTTCAAGTACCCGAACTGCCGTGGCCCGATCATATACTTCAGTAATTCCCGGTTGAACAGCGAGCCATTTTTTTATTTCTTCTATCCTGGAAAGATCAGGAACATGTACCACTATGTAAGATCCCAATGCACCATGATGCTTCACATAGGGATCCGTAATCGGGCAGATCACCCTGAAACCTGCCCCGAATTTTTCTTCCAGCATATCTTCCACAAACAATACGTTTGGCGAACCATCTGTTTTTACTTTTGCATTCATACCATGGTCGGCCGTGGCGCCTACAATTGCACCGGCTTTTATCAACTCGCCTATTTCTTTATCCATTGCTTCATAAAATGCAAGCGATTCTTCCGAATCAGGCGCATAAGTATGTTGCATGTAATCGGTGAGTGAGAGATATAAAAAATCAGCAAGGCCATTTTTAATAAATGCCACACCGGCACGCAACACAAACAAACTTGCATCTGAACTGTAAATCGCCGGTGTTTTATATCCTACTATTTCTTCTACATTTTCTATACCATGTGTTGCAGTCTTCGCCTGGTTTGCTTTTTCAGCAGAAATAGCAATTCCTTTCATGTTAAATGAAAGTATGTCACGTAGTTTTTCTTTCGCAGTAACTACAGCCACTTTTCTTCCTGCATTGGATGCGGCAGACAGCAATGTTTCCGCACGCAGGTATTCCGATGAATTCATCATTACTTCTTTATCAATAGAAGCATCGTAGAAAAAATTGCCGCTGATTCCATGAACGGCGGGAGAAACTCCTGTAACAATGGAAGAGTTATTGACATTAGTAAAAGAAGGTAAAGCGCCACGAACCATTCCCCTGTAACCTTTTACAGACATGCTTTTCAGGTTAGGCATGCGGTCGTGGGCCATGGTCGTATCAATATACTCATCGGCAGAGCCATCAATACAAATTACTACAACAGGTTTGGCAGCAGGTGAATATTTGATACCATTTGCCGAAAAAGAACTCGTAGAAAAAGACATTTAATTTCGGTTTAAAGAAATTCACGCAGCAGCAAAAGCTTTACGTGAAATCAGGTTTTAAAAAACGTATTTCAGGTGTTACCTGTCAGCAGGAAACATTTTTTTATACTTGCCCGAAAAATAGAATAAGGAAATAAGCGCCCCTATAATACCCAGCACAGATAATATGATGACACCCCGGGAGTAAAATTCAACCCATTGCAATTTTATTTTTAATACCTCTTTCGATATTAATATTCCCACACTGCCAAAATATCCAAAAGAGTCTGCAACATAAATTAAAAAGCCCACATTACCGGCATATTTGAAGCTAGCAATTAACCTGTCGAAAAAAACACAATTGAAAGGAATGTAAGTCATATACAAACCAAGCCCTACCAGTGTCATCCACCACAAAGGAGAAAGTTGCTGACGGGAAAATAAAAAAGTGCTGATGCCTGTAATGGCAAAACCCAAAATAATAAAGTAATGCGTGTATACAAAAGCACGAAAATTATTTTTTATAATAATCATGCTGCCGATCAAAGCAAGAATAATAATGGTAGTTGGGGTTTCTGTTTTGGTAAACAAAGAAGGTTGATTGGTGTAGCCCATTTCCTTCCACATATCAGCAATAAAATTGTCGCGGATATCGCGGAACAAAGTAGAAAAAACATAAATAGCAATTGCTGCAACCAGACCTGGCAAAAAGAATCGTACAAATTCTTTTCTTTTTTCTTTCGACATAGGCACACGCGAACTTCGCAAAGAAATATCTTCATCTGAAGGGGCCGGTATTTTTTCAAGAAGATACACAAATAATAAAAGCGGCAGCACAAATGCCAGCCCGGCTGCAAATGGAACCCAGAACTCGCTAATGTGAAAGTTTATGCGTATAGAATCGGCAACTGTTTTTACAAAACCTGAGGAGAAAATAAAACTTACCGACAAAGCAGCGCCAATGAAATCGGTTGCACGCCTGCCTTCTACATAAGAAAACACAATACCCCAGATCATGCCCAACGGAAAACCATTAATGAACATGAAAACAATATTATAAGGAGCAGGTACTATTGCCAGCAGCAATAATGCCATCCATGAAATAAATGTGAGCAACAGAATCAGCTTGCCCCTGCCCATTCTTTTCAGCTCAGCAATAAACCGTATTCCATAAATCTTACTGCAGGTATAACCCAGCACCTGGCTGATGACTAACCATACTTTGTAATTGATACCTGCATAACTTATACCATCAAACGTGCACACGGTAAAGCCTTTACGAAAACCATAAACAGTGGCATAGGTCAAAAAAGTGACGATGGCAGCATATATCGCAATCAGTACCTGATTTTTTTTCTGTGTGGTCGTAATAGATGTACTCACAAAAATTTATTAAGAAAAATATGTTCTAATGAACTATTGATGAAACCGGTTGCGCACTTCCGTGATCGGGCACAAATTTCAATCCAAGCAATGCTGCAATGGTAGGAGCAATTTGCTTTTGATACAAAGTAACCGGAGTTTTCACTTCACCCAGGGGCCTCGTATCGGGCCCGATAACTGCAATCCATATATGCCCGGCATCTTCCACTTTCTGCCCGTGGTCACGCCATTGGTCTTTTATCTTATCCCCACGGCCATGGTCACACGTAATCATCAGGGTTGTCTTATTTTTATAGGCTGGCATTGATTGAACAGTATTCCAGATATCCGCAATCATGCCATCTTCAGCATGTGCTGCTGCGAGAAAATGGTCGTAATTACCCTGGTGTGCATATTCATCTGTTTCATCAAAAGAAATATAAAGAATTTTCGGTGTATGTTCCTTCAGGTATTCCCGGGCCGCAATATAAGTAACTACATCGAGCCTTTCGCCATTCGGTTTCATGGAAAGTTTCTGGATATCATCTAAAAGTTTCGCAGTTGGAGAGCCAAAAGCAATCGAATCCTGATCGGAATTTACATAGAGTCCATTACGCCATTTATTCAGGAAATAAGGTGGCACATCCCATGTGCTGAAAGCAGCCACTTTATTTTCATAACCTTTTTGCTTATTTATAAATTCAAGCACATTTGTATTCTTATTTTTTATTTTATCGTTCGAGTTCACCGCAGTATCCGGATATCCGGTAAAGATTTCGTTATACCCGGGATAAGAAAATTTATAGGGGTTGGCCACGTCTACATTACTACCAATATTTCTGTCACCATAAAGCTGACCTTGTAAAAAAACAGTACCCCATAAAAAAGGAAAAAGCTTTTTCCTTCTCTCATTCAGGTCATCGCTCCATAATATTTTTTGAATGTCTTCCTTTTCATGCGTGTATTTGGGGTTATCCAGTATTCCTTTATCAACACCGCCGAATACTTCCTGCCAGCGCATGCCGTCGAGCGTAACAATAATGATATTTTCCGTTTTGCGGGTTTGCGAAAAAGCAAATAAACTTTGCAAAATAAATAATAAAAAGAAAAATTTTTTCATATTGAAAGCTGAATGAAGTTTAAAAAAAGCGAAACATAAAGTTTCGCTTTTTTATTTAAATGAAATTTCTACACATGCTACTTCAATAACCACATAGTTTGATTCAAATCATCTGCAGAAAATTGCTGAGCAGATAATGCTGCATTCCAGTTCGTTTTATTCTGAGTTTGTTCCCCAACCGGATATGCCCATCTTTTAGGAAGAACACCACCATTGCCTACGCCACTTCCCTGTTGAAAAACAGGAACCCCTGTTCTTCTTGAATTATAATATCCTTCATACCCAGAACACTCAAACATTGCTAAATATTTTTGAAGCACAATTTGATTGATAGCAGTAGCCTGAGTTGAAGAGAGTTTTACTGAAGCCTGAGCATAATATGTTGGAAAATCAAAGTTAAAAGGATAAGCAGCTACTTGCGTAACTGAGTTTGCTCCTGCAGGAAGAAAATATGCAGTAAAACTTGTTTTGGAAACATCTATATCATAATGCGCCATAGAAGTAGTTATACCTGTTTTATACCATTCTTCAGCGTTACCTGAAGCCCAGCCCCTGGCAATGCCCTCAGCTATATTAAAGCACATTTCCTTATAGCCAACTAATACATCTGGGTCTCCAGTATAGTTCGAATAATATCTTTTGCGATTTATATAAGAATAAAGACCTGCATTAGCATTACCATACATACTTTGTACTGGTTCTCCTGTACTTGCACCTGTAAAAAATTTATATTGACACGGATTGGGGTCGCTTCCAAGTAAAGCGGCAGCAGGTTCACAAGTCATGAACACCCTTGGGTCGTTTAAGGTAGTTAAAGCATTTACATAAGTATACGCCATATTAAACCTGCCAGCAATAGAACCAAAATTGGTGGGGTCAAAAGGATATGTACTGTAAGCATTGGCATTTCCCGGGTTATAAAAAAAGGCGAGATCATCTTTTTCACTTGCAAAAAGTGGATATTTAGCAGGATTACCAATAATATTTGCAAATTGAGCTGGAACATTTAATGTTGCATCCGAAGCTTTATTGCTTAAGCTTATTAATACCCTCAATCTGAAAGAGTTCACTAACTTTTGCCAGGACTGAAGTTGCCATACAGGGTCTCCCTGAGTATTATTAGGGTTACTGGTGCCATAAAAAATATCCTGCGAAAGAGATAAAGAAAAATCATTATTGGCTAAAAGTTGTGTAAAATCTGAATTGGCTGTATCCAATTGATTCAGCACATAAAGGAAAACCTGTTCCTGTGGAGTATAGGTAGGGGTTGAATTGCTGGATATTAAGGCATCAGTCTGGGGAACATCGCCAAATAATGAAGTCAGATTATAATAATAATATGCCCTTATAAAACGGCCAACTGCCTCGTATGGGTTAACACTTGCGGCGCCTCTTACTTTCGCTTCATTTTCCATTTGAATAACATTTTTCATTACGAGGTACGGGTCAAATGAAGAATTTGATGCATCCCAGGAATAAATATTGTTGCCATAATAATCGTAGTTCTGGCAATGATATTGATTCCATGTCTGAACATTATCCCATGAATTAATGCCCCCCAATCGTCCGGAGCTTCCAGTACCTGATATATCAGTTAATACTGTACCCAAAACTAAACTCGGAGGTACACTTGTTGGTTTATTAGGGTTGGGTTGTTTTTCCTGTATCTGCTTATTACAAGAAAGGAATATCAAAGACCCTATAAAAACCAAGAATAATTTATTGATGTGTTTCATATTTTTTGCTTTGATAAATTAAAAAGAAAGGTTAATGTTAAAACCATAATTACGTACTGTGGGTGTTTGTAATCCTGAACCACCAGATTGACTGTATTGATCAACATCTACGTCTTTGTAACGACTCGGGAAAAAGTATAAGAGATTCCTTCCTACTACGGAAATTGTTGCTTTTTGGATAAATGATTTTTTACCTAACCCGAGTACGTTCGATGGTATAACGTATGTAATCGTTACCTCTCTTAATTTTGCATATGTTTTTTTGATAATATCCAAATCAGGTATAGAAGCAATTCTGGTTACAAATGGCTGAACTTGACTCTTAGTGCTATTAGTAGTTTCAGTCAGGTCTTTGTAATTGGTAATTGTTCCGTTAATAGGATCTAACTGAATGGTTCCCCCGGTTATGTTCACACCTTCCCCTGTGTATGCTGCAACATTTGCTTCATCCGAGGGCCTTGCGGCACCTAATGCTCCTGTAGCACTTTCAATATGGCGGCCACCTTGTAATGTTTTCTTTCTCACATAATCTTCCATTACCCCACCTACTAATCCATCAAACTGGAAACGTAAAGAGAAACTTTTATAGCTGATCGTATTCACAAGGCCCCATTGCCAGTTCGGATCTGCATGACCGTATATTTTTTTTGCTGAATATCCAAGATCTGAATACCGCGTGTAAACACCTGAACTTTCATCAATAACCAGTTTACCTGATGGTGTTCTCACAAAGCCATTCCCATATACCAAATCCACTCTTTGCCCGTCATATTCCCAATTATCAGGATTAGAATATTTCACCCATTTTCTGATATACGAAGAAAAGTTAGCAACTATGTTCCAGCTAACACCATTAGGATTGGAAATTGGTCGACCGTTCAATACAACTTCCCACCCATCATTAGTATAAATGTTTCCATTAGTTAAATAAGAAGAATTACCCGATGCCGGAGATATGCCTTGATTTACAATCCCCGTATTCTTGTAATGGTATCTTGTAATATCAATTCCGATTTTATTATTCAGGAAACGGATATCTGCACCAAATTCAGTAGCTTTTCTATCAGCCGTAAATATAGTAGGACTAACTGTTTGATCTGAATATTGGGCGCTGCTTTGATTGCTATAGGTTGGGTTCAATGTATATACCTGCGAAAACTGGTAACTCGGACCGCCATATGGGGAATACCATGTGTATCCATAATTACCAGCGGGAGTCGAACTTACATCAGAAGCAAACAAAGGGCTTGTTCCTCCACTTTTACTTTGCGCATAAGATCCTCTCAATTTTACAAACGAAATCGCTGTTGGCAATTTAATATAGTCGGATACGACCGTTGCGAGGTTGAAAGACGGATAAAAATAACTGTTAGTATTAGCAGGTAGTGCTGAAGATTTATCAACACGACCAGTAACACTTGCCGTTATAAAGGACTTATAGCCTAAGTCAACCGAGTAATATGCGCTAAGCACAAGCATGCTTGAATGAAAACTACTCCCTGTTAAAGGGTTTTGAGAATTCGAGAAAGCATATATACCTGGAACATTTAGGTAATTAGTTGATTCAAAATCTGAATTAAAATTTAAATTCCTTGTAGAAGCCCCACCCAATACCTGCAAATCCAAAAACCCAAGTAGCTCATTTCTATGATATCTTGCTTGTAAATCAATATTTGACTCAAATAAAGACCTTCTGTCTTCTCTGTAATCGCCCTGACGAAGTTCACGCCCATATACATCTGCCGAGTAAGGTAATTTTTCAGAATTAAACATATCATAAGCAGTCAAACTTGGCCTGAACTGAAAATCAAACTGATCATTTAGTTTGTAGTTTAAAGACAGATATCCATACTCGTTGTTTTGATAGTGTCCTCTTAACCATTCATAGGACATAAACCACGGGTTATTATACCTATAATATTCTTCATAGTTTTGTTGAATACCTACTTTACCTTTCTGCCAGTAATTGCGGATATTTGGATCTGTTACGCTCCAATCTGCACCTCCCCAAATAATCATGTTGTAAATAATACTATTAGGTCCATAATTTACATCTGGCACATTGGGGGTTGCCTGCCGGCTATAATTAAAATAGGTTGTGGCGCTAAATTTATCGTTAAACCGATGAATAAGGCTAAAAGTAAAATTACTATTGTTCAATTTTGTGTTTGGTACAATCCCTTTTTGGTAGGTGTTTCCTAATGATATTCTGAAATCATTTTTCTCATTTGATGAACTGATTGATATACTATTTGACGACAACAAACCAGTTTGCAGGAATTTCTTTAAATTATCTTTTCCTCTTGCCAACCATGCTGTTGGCGCCACATGCCCAGTATACGTACTACCATCAGCAAATGTTGTTGTATAATTTTGGCTGGGGTCATATTCTCCATCATATTGAGGCAATAATTGTCCGCGGAATTGAGGCCCCCAAACATCATAGTCGTAGTCATTAACACCAACTCCTATGGCTCCACTTCCAAAGTAAGATGAGGGACTGGATCCGCCACCGCCGAACGCATACTTGCCATTATCGCCAGGGCCATATTCATCATTATATTTAGGTAACGCAATAAAACCTTTATTAAATTGAGTGCTTGAGTTAATATCTATTATTACTCCTTTTTTACCTTTTAAGCCTTTCTTTGTTGTTATTATTATAGCACCATTTTTACCTTGAAAACCATAAAGTGCTGCAGCATTGGGCCCTTTTAATACGGTAAATGTTTCTATATCATCAGGGTTAATATTATAGGTGTCGGAACTGATAGCCACCCCATCCACTACAAACATGGGACGATCATCAGGATCATTTTCGCCACGAATGATAACATCGGGAGAATGTCCGATTTCCTGGTTAATGTCTATTTGAAGACCTGCCGAATTGCCTTTTAAAGAATTGATTGGATCAGCTTCCCTTGCCTTTGTTAGTAAAGAAGCATCAATTGTTTGAACAGCATACCCTAAACGCTTCGCATCTTTTTTAATACCTGTTGCTGTAATCACGACTTCATTCAGATTCTTTGTATCCGTTGTAACTGAAATTGCAAGATCTGTTCCTGATACAGCTACTTCCTGTTTAGTAATTCCTATGCCTGTTATCACAAGCACATCGCCATCTTTGGCTTTAATAGAAAACTTACCATCAAAACCGGTAGCCGTACCAGTTTTTGTTCCTTTAACAAAAACCGTTGCCCCTGAAACCGGCGACTGATCTGATTTTGAAAGAACCTGCCCCGTAATTAATTTCTGGGCAAATGTGAGTGTCGGCAACAATAATACAAACAGTACCACCATTACCCCTTTTGCAAAAAGGTGTTTTTTCAACATAACAGTTAGTTTTTTTGATTAAAATGCTTATGAATCTCTTTGGCGAAACTATGCCAGCAATGTGAAAAGAAAGTTATGGAAATTTTATCTAAATATTATCAATTGTTAATAAATACTATACAAATGTTCAGTATTTATAAATCTTTGTATCAGCCCGGGAGGTAAATTCGGTTAATGCTATTGTTGTTTAATTGCGGTTAAAAAAAATAAACCGCCAGAATAAGCGCTTCTGTGGAACCCATATTTTTCAGCTTATGTGGCGCCCGCCCGTCAAAAAATAATGTATCGCCCTGGTTCAATATAAATTGTTCTTTTTTAACCTGGTATTCAATTTTTCCTTTTAGAACATACTTACATTCAAACGCATCTGTACGGATCAGTTGCTTTCTGCCTGCCCCTTTCGCGAGTTCAAGCAATACCACATCTACAGTTTGCGAAGCAATGTTTCTGGCCAGTACCCTTTTATAAGAAAATCCTTTTACAGGTTCTTTCTTGAATGCCTTTGCTTCCTCTTTGCGTACTATTAAAACCCCGCGGTTGCTGAAATGGTCATGCATGTCTTCGAAAAATGTTTTCAAATCTTCTTCAAGCGAATGAATAATATTGAATAAAACGGGGAGGGAGGGGACTGTGCGGTTGTTTTCAATCTGAGAAATCAACCCCTTGCTCACACCTGCTTTTGAAGCAAGTTCTTCAAGCGTAGTATTTTTCTGCAGGCGCTTTTCTTTAATCTTATCCCCAATTAACACAATCAATTCTTGATGCATGATGTATCAGGTTTTTGATAGTGGAAGCAATATTATTGAAATCATTTCTTATGCAAATTAGGTTTATGTTAAGAGAACATACTCATAATATTTTATTCATATAAAAGAGACAATTACTTAACATCTTAGTAAAGATCTAGTAATAGCCGGTCTCTACCTTTGAAAAACCTCTGTAATGGAAAAACGCGCCATAGATGTAGCTGTCCTTTCTGATATTCACCTTGGCTCATACGGCAGCCGCGCTAAAGAACTGGTGAATTACCTGAAAAGCATCTCTCCTAACATTCTTATATTAAACGGTGATATTATTGATGGCTGGCAATTCAGCAAACATTTTTTTCCTTCATCACATATGCAGGTAATAAAAGAAGTGATGCAGATGATCACCAAAGGCACACGTGTTTTTTACATTACCGGCAACCACGATGAAATGATGCGACGTTACAGCGATACGCAAATAGGCAATTTTACCCTCACCGATAAACTGGTTTTGGAAATCGATAATAAGATGACCTGGGTATTTCATGGAGATGTGTTCGACAATACCACTAAAAACAGTGCAAAATTTCTGGCAAAACTGGGAAGCAAGGGATATAACCTGTTAATACGCTTTAACCGTCTGATCAATTTTATCCTGAAATTCTTCGGACAGGAAAGAGTCTCTATTTCCAAAAGAGTAATGGAAGGTGTGAATAAAGCAGTGAGTAAAATAAATGATTTTGAAATGATCGCGGCTGAACTGGCTGTTGAAAAAAAATATGATTATGTGATTTGCGGCCATATTCACAAACCCCAGAAAAAAATTGTGGAAACAGCAAAAGGCAAAGTAACCTACCTGAATTCAGGTGACTGGGTGGAACACTGCACTTCTCTCGAATATGAAAAGGGTGAGTGGAAAATATTTGAGTATGACCACAAAAAATTCCCTATTCAAAATAACGTTGATGAACAACCGAAATTAAACGTGGTTACAGATGAAATCAGTTTTTATATAAGCTCACTGGCCATTTAAATCAGGCCTGACAGGTTCTGTAAACCTGTCAGGTTTAAATAATATAATATGAAAATATTTTATGCAGTACAGGCAACAGGAAACGGACATATCAGCCGGGCAATGGAACTACTCCCCTTTCTTGAAAAATACGGAACAGTAGATCTTTTTCTTAGCGGCGCCAACAGCACACTTCAGTTAAATGCCCCGGTTAAATTCAGGAGCAAAGGGGTTTGCTTTTTTTATACCAGCACTGGCAGTCTTAATTATATAGATACGGTGCGCGAGTTTGCACCAATAAGGATATTAAAAGAAGCCAGAGATTTACCGGTTGAAAAATATGATCTTGTTATCAACGATTTTGAATGTATTACTTCCCTGGCATGTGCCCATAAAAAAATACCATCGGTAAATTTCGGGCACCAGGCCAGTTTCCAGTCGAACAAAGTGCCGCGTCCAAGCAAAAAAGATTTTATTGGTGAATGGGTATTACATAATTATGCAAGAGCTACCCAATACATCGGGTTGCATTTTCAGAGTTATGACAATTTTATTTTGCCTCCGGTAATTAAAAATGACATACTGAATGCCGAACCGAAGGACAAAGGGCATATCACTGTTTATCTCCCTTCATACTGCGACGAAATTATTTGTAAATATTTTCTGCAATTGAAGGATTTCCGTTTTGAAGTTTTCTCGAAAGAAGTAAAAAATAAAATACATATTGAAAATGTTACTTTATTTCCGGTCAATAAAAATGATTTCAATAAAAGCATGATTAATTGTTCAGCTATTATCACCAGTGCAGGTTTCGAAACCCCGGCAGAAGCCTTGTTTCTCGGAAAAAAAATATTAGCCATTCCAATCAGGGGTCAGTATGAGCAGCTTTGTAATGCAGCAGCCCTGGAAAAAATGGGAGTTACCTGTATTAATGCCATTAACGGGAATTTTATTTCAGCTTTTATAAAATGGGTGGATGAAGAAAAGAAAATAAGCATCTCCGTAGACTATTCCACTGAAGACAGTATCGGTTTTTTAATGAATCACTGTGACAGGCGCGAGAATAAAAAGCTTGATTTATTATATCCTGAGCTTGTTATTAACTGACAGTATTTTCAGTTTTAAAGTTTTTCAATTAAAAAATACAGCAGCCGTCAATCATTATCTTCTTTTGTTACAAAAACAAAAGCACTTCTTTTGGGCGAAGGCATTATACTATGCTCGCCCTTTACAGATTTCCAGATCACTTCATTTAGCCCGAGATCAGGAGCGCCATCTGGCTTTGAAAAATCAAAAGCGGAAGAACGGATGCTGCTTCGGGTAACGACTTTATTCTTTTCATTCAAATCTACCAGGGCGGGTTTTGCATTATAAGGCTCCATGTCTGCTTCCTGCTGAAAGCAGCTCCACATAGGTGTTGCTGCGGCATCATACTGGCTCATTGGGGGCAAGCCAACAATCAGTTCCATGGTACGGAGCATGGAAGATGTGGAATACATTGTGTGATTAACTACATGTTTTTTAATGTATGGGCTAATTACATACGCAACGGAACGGTGCGCATCTATATGATCAGGGCCATCCTGTGCATCATCCTCCAAAACAAAAATTGCCGTTTGTTTCCAGATGCTGCTGTGAGCAATATGATCAACCAGTTTCCCTAATGCGAGGTCATTATCTGCCACATAAGCAATAGGCGTTGGCGAATTAATAGTCATACCGTCAGTATGGTCATTCGGCAGATAAACCGTGTTGAAGTGAGGCACTGCATTAACGGCAAGTAATGAATCAAAATCATGCTCAAAAACCTGTTCGCGGTAAACGTCAGTAATGTCGAGGTTCCACCCCGGATATTTTGTGCAATAGTTAGCAGCTTTTTTCAGCACAGGTAAACTGGGGTAACCATTATCCATAAACTCACCGTAATTACGAAACGATATCCCGGCACGATCGCAATAATCCCAAATAAAGCCTTTAGTAGGATTAGCAACTGCGCGACTTCCATCGAAATCGTATTTACCGCCGCGGCCGCTGTAATTACTTGGCCAATTTTTCTCTACAAAATCAGTAGCATACGCAGCCATTGACCAGTTGTGGCCGTCAGCGCTTACTTCGGCATCCACATAAAAATTATCGAGCAATACAAATTGTTCTGAAATAGCATGCGCATTAGGGGTAACCTTTCTTCCAAAAAGACAAAGGCTGCTGTCACCATTACCCTGGGGCATGTCGCCGAGTACCTGGTCGTATGTACGGTTTTCTTTTAAAACGTAAAAAACATATTTTACAGGAGAGATATCCCCGGATTTCATTGGTATTACGTTTCCTGTTTCCCCGGCCGCTTTAGATTCCTTTTCCTTGTTATACGGAGTGTTACCATATACTTGCCGACTATAAAACTGTAATTCTTTTTCCGATGGTTCGTTAATCAACGATAATGTGCCATGAAACATGTTTCCTATATATTGCTCCTCCACTTCCTGGTTTGCTTTCTGATGTTCAGCTTTGTGCCTGATCTTTACCGGAACAGGGCCTTTAGGATTAGGCATAGATGACATGCCCTTACCGTTCAGCACCAGCAATTGTTTTCCGGCTACACGTACACAGGTCGGATACCAACCAGTAGGAATAAAACCTTTCGAATGACTATAGCCTGGTTTGCTTACATCATACACTGCGAGGCAATTGTTATCTGCATTGGCTATGTATAATACTTTATCGTTTGCTGATAATGCAACACTGTTGGTGGTAGAACCGATCAATGAAGCAGGGTATAATGCAGCATTTAAAATTTCAGCAACCTTTCTTTTTTCAAGATTGATTACTGAAACCGAATTGGCATTCGCGTTGGCAACAAATAACCATTTTCCATTGTGGCTGACCGCGATATCCGTCGGGTGATCTTCTGCATCAACTGAATCTGTGAGCATTTGAGAGGCTGTGTTCATGATCCAGATTTTCTTTCCGCCCCATGCAGAAATATAAAGTTCGTTGCGCATGGGATTCAGTGCACAGGTATATGCTTCAGCTGAAAGTGAAATTGTTTTGACAGTTTTCATGGAATGAAGATCGCAGATATATAAACTATTGTTCTCTTTAGTGACGACATATAATAAATGCTTTTTATCATCAATGCAAAGGCCTGTCGGGCTGATGATCTGCAAAGGGTCAGGTTGACCAAGTATGATGCTGTCATTTTTTATCAGCTTTTCATTTTTTAATACAAAGCGGATGATTCTGTTGTCATTTCCTGCTGAAGCATACAGGTACGGCCTGTTTTTTTCAAAAGCCAGGCCAAGCCACAGCCTGTTCATTTCCATTTGATAAATCGTCTTTTTTTTATTAAGGCTGACCAGGTCAATACTTTGTTTGCCATTGCCGTTGTTGGTTACGGCAATAAAATTTTTATCGGGCGATATAGCCATATTTAAAGGCAGGTCGGTACTGAGTTGAATAGATGAGCCCGCGGGGCTGAGCTGCCAGCCATTGGGAAGACGGATTTGTTGAGCACCCGGCTGTGCAATGCTTTGAGCAACTTTAAAAGCAAAACAAAGCGATAATAAAATATTGATAAGAATTGTTTTCATGATTATAGAATATGCATGAACGTTAGTTAGCATTGGTATACTTATTCAAATTTATTTAAAAAAAGAAGCTCCCGAAAAATTTTCGGAAGCTTTAGGACAAGGCTTAACTATAGTTTATTTTAGTAGCCACATTACCCCATTCATATCATCCGTGCCGCTGAACTGGCTTTGAATGGCTGTATTCAATCCATTATAACTGCTGAATACATTAGCAGGCTGCCCATTTAGAGGGTTTGCGAAACTAAACAACCTCGGGTCATTTTTTGCAAGCAGTGTGTCGACAAATCCTTGTTCCATTACTGCTCCTGTTCGCAAATCATTACTAAGGTATGTTGGGTAATAATTGCTCTCAGCCGAAGTATTAAACACTAATTGGGCATTATCATCATTGCTTGACATCAACGGATATTCGTTGCTGTTGATAACTATATTTTGAAATTGCTGCTTAATATTCAAATCCGCATCACTTTCTTTTTTTGAAAGGTGTATTAATATTCTCAACCGGCAGGCATTAATGAGTTGTTTCCATTCAAGAATTTCAGAGGAACTGTTGCCATAAATAATGTCTCCTGAAAGCCCTTTTGTTGGATCAAGCATGGAGCCGCTTTTTCCAGGCTTGCGAGACAACCTACGTACACATCTTTTTGTGCATCGCATTTTGGTTTGGTGATTCCTTCCAGAGCCTGCATGGATTGGGAATAAGGAATATCAACAAAAGTCTCAGTAAGCTGAATATAACAAACTACCCTGAAAAATTTTGCCAGGGCTTTATAATTTATATCCCCACTGCCGGATGCTGAAAAATCCATATCATTAATCTGTCGCAACAAATCGTAATTACCAAAACTCCCTCTCGTCCAATTGCACTGAACATCAGTACTCGGGCTTTCATAATAAGCAAGGAATCTTTCCGCATAAATGATACCCAGATTGCTGCTTGCCCCAAAAATATTCACTAATATATTGGTGAGGGCTAACGAGGATGTTGTTTGAGAAGGATAATTCGTGTTTATTTGATAATAGCTTTGTTTTCTGCATGCAGAAAAAAATAGTCCTGCAAAAACTGCTAAAATGAATATTTTATTTAAGTATTTTATTGTAATTTTTGGGGGGTATTTAATGCGCGAATGAGCTTATAATGAAAATAATTGCAGCTTATAACAAGTTTCATGAGGCTCAAATTAGCGGTTTATTCAATCGGAAATCAAGAGCGTAAACCGGCCGGAACCCACGCCAGTCAATGCAAACGTTTGATCATGACGATTCAATCGTTTGCACAATTTTTTATTTTTTTAGAAAATTGAAAGAGGGCGGAGAAGGATTTGATTCCTGTAGTATTATTTCTGCAAAAAATTACGTTTATACTTAAACGTTATCATTTTCTTTCATAAAAAAGCCACCTTCATAAAGATGAAGTGGCTGATTGCTGCATGAGAAATTCTAACATTTGCTTACATAACCATTATTAACAACTGCTAAATTGAGGCTAAGATAGACACAAGATATTATCGGGTTTTTACCGCAACATTACATTAATGTTAACCGCAGAGAGAAATTTTATTCACCATCAATGTGAATGTTTGTGTTTAAGCACCTTCGCTTCAAGATAAAAAATAATTTCTTCTGAAATATTTTTTGACTGGTCGCCCACACGCTCCAGTTTTCTTATTACTGAAAGAATATACAGAGCCTGGTTAAGATCTGCCGGATTTTTATTCAGGTATTCTTCTATCAGTTCATTCGCCCGGATATTGATGTCATCCAGAAATTCGTCTTTTTTAAAAACACTTCTTGCCAGAATAGTGTCTTCACTTTCGAAGGCATGTAAGGTATCTTCTAAAATATTAATCGACTCATCAAACATCTTTGTTACAAAAGTCTGCTCTAATAACTCTTTTTTAAAGGGCGCATCCACATCTAACATATATTTTGCTATCCCTTCCGCAATGTCCCCAATGCGTTCAAGGTTTGAATTAATCTTCAATACAGCAAGCACAAAACGGAGGTCAACAGCTACCGGGGTTAATAATGCAAAAATATTTTCGCAATCACGGTCAATTTTTAATTCCGCTCCATTCACCCTTCTTTCTTTCAGCACCACTTCCCTTGCCAGGTCTTTATCAAAATTCAGCATCGAGCTTTTTGCTTTCAGCAACTGCGAGCGTACAAGATCCCACATGTTAATGACTTCTTTTTTTAAAAGCTGCAGTTCGGTTTCAATCTGAGTCATTTAATTTACTATTTATGATATATAATCTAAATTACTTAATCTGAAAATGGCTCAAAACAAACATGCAGTAATTGAGTTATTTTCAAATTTTCTCATTGTTTAGCTAAACCTTCCTGTTATATAATTCTGCGTCCTATTGTCTTTTGGGTTGGTGAACATTTTTTTGGTATCATCATATTCAACCAGTTCCCCCATATAAAAGAAAGCTGTTCTGTCGCTCACCCTCGCTGCCTGTTGCATATTGTGCGTAACGATAATAAGCGTATAATTTTTTTTCAGTTCATGAAACAACTCCTCAACAGTTGAAGTTGATATAGGATCAAGCGCACTTGTAGGTTCATCAAATAAAAGCACTTCCGGCTGCATGGCCACCGCACGGGCAATGCATAACCTTTGCTGTTGCCCGCCCGATAAAAAAGTTCCTTTCTTCATTAATGAATCTTTCACTTCCTTCCACAACGCTACTTTGGTTAACGATTCTTCCACTATTTTGTCTTTCTCAGTTTTCGGAAGTTTGATGCCATTCAATTTATACCCTGCAATTACATTATCATATATGCTTAAATTCGGAAAAGGATTAGGCCGTTGAAAAACCATCCCTATTTTAAGGCGCACGAAAATCGGGTGCATTTGCATCACATCTTCATTGTTCAGTAAAATTTTGCCCGATGCTGTAGCATTGGGTATCAATTCATGCATACGGTTAATACCACGCAAAAAAGTGGTTTTGCCACAACCTGACGGTCCCATTACTGCAATTACATGATTTTTCGGAATTGAAATATTCACATTTTTTACTACGTGATTGTCGCCGAAATATGCATTATAATCAACTGCCTTTACAATTGTACTTTCCATCTCTTTGTTATCAGCTTTGTAGAAATATTTAATAGTAATACGAAGACGAGCAATATTAAAGATGCACCCCAGGCAAGGTCATGCCAATCGTTATAAGGGCTGGTAGCGTAATTAAAAATCAACAAAGGTAAACTGTGCATGGGTTTCAATACATTTGCGGAAAGATATGGATTACCGAATGCCGTGAATAAAAGCGGTGCTGTTTCCCCGGCAACTCTGGCAACAGAAAGTATAACGCCTGAAAGTATACCGCTGATTCCGCATGGAACGATCACTTTGAGGATAACCCGGTGAAAAGGCATGCCTAATGCAAACGCTGCTTCTTTTAATGAATCCGGAAGCAGTTTTAGTGTTTCTTCTGTTGAACGGATCACAATGGGCAACATCATAATGGCAAGCGCAACACTGCCTGACAATGCAGAGAAACCTCCAAGCGGCTTTACCAGCCAGAAATATGCTACAATTCCCATAACGATTGAAGGGACACCCTGCAGGATATCGACACATAATCTGCTCCAATAAGCCAGCTTACTTTTTTTATTTTCACTCAGGTAAATACCACACATAATGCCAACCGGAATGGCAATAATTGCAGCTACAACGATAATGATACATGTGCCGAGTAATGCATTGGCAATTCCGCCACCTGTTTCTCCAACAGGTTTTGGTATGCTTATTAAAAAGTGCCAGTTGATTTTTGTTATCCCTGCTTTTATGATAAAAAACAAAATTGCAAAAAGCGGTATGATGCAGGAAAATGCCAGCACGATGACAAGCCCCTGAAACGCCCGGCTTTTGCCGATCCTGTATTTAACATTTGCACCCATAATGGTAATTTAATCGTTCGTAAAACGGCTGATAACACGTTTTCCGATCATATTAATAACAACAGTTACTAAAAAAAGAACCAGGCCAAGCTCGATCAAAGCCGATAAATAAACAGGTTTATCCGCTTCAGTAAATTCATTGGCGATGACACTCGCCATGGTATTGCCCGGAGCAAAAATATTTTTTGGTATAATACTGGTGTTGCCAATAACCATGGTTACGGCCATGGTTTCACCCAGTGCCCGGCCGAGTGATAATAAAATACCTGCAAACAAACCTGATTTTGTGTAAGGAATAATAATATGCCTGATCACTTCCCAGCGTGTTGCCCCGAGTGAATATGCCCCTTCTTTCAATGCGGAAGGCACCATTTGTATCACTGATCTTCCCAAGGATGCTGCATAAGGAATAATCATTACCGCTAATATTAATGCCGAACTAAAAATGCCGACACCGTAAGGATCAATACCTAATTTTATTTCAAGCGAACGAACAAGCGGCACCAGTACAGCCAGCCCCCAAAATCCGTAAATCACAGAGGGAACGGCTGCTATTAATTCTACTGTGTTTTTTAAAAAATCCGGCAACCATCCTTTCGGGTAATATTCACCCAGGAAAATAGCAATAGCAACTGAAAAGGGAATGGAAATGACAAGCGCTAAAAAAGAAGTAAGCAGTGTTCCTAACAGAAATGGATATGCGCCATATATATCCTGCACAGGGTCCCATGTTTTACCCCACAAATATTTTGCCCCCAATGCTTTTATTGATGGCATTGATTCCACTATTAAAGTAAGCAGTATACCCAAAACAAGCAGTATCATAAGTATACCCATCAGAACAAGCATCCGTTTGAAGATGTTCTCTGTCCGTATCTGCCGATACAATCTTTTCACTTTCTGCCCAACATTAACCGGTGTTTTTACAGAACCAATTACCCCCAGTGAGCCATCACTGAGGGTAAGCATATTATTTTCAGCTGGTGTATCTAACATAAATTCTTCTTTTAGTCAGGAAGTCGGAAAGCAGATCGGTTCTCAGGGAATTTTCTTTCTGGCTTACCGGCTTTTAGTATCCCGGCCTCTTATTGCAAAATCGGTTTCCCATCATAGGTTGCCGACTTCAATATGGCAGCGCCCGTGCTCACTGCAGCAGCTGAAAGCGGTGCATAATTCAATGCGCCACTATATTGCTGACCATCATGTATCACCCATGATAATAATTTCAATAATTTGGCTGCCCTGTCTGCAGAACGATTATTATATTTCTGTTCTTTATAAATCAGCACCCATGAAAAACCTGAAATAGGGTACCCATCTGCTGCATCCGTATTGGTCAATGAAATTTTTGAATCTGCAGGAATCGTGACATTAGCAGCAGCAGTTACACTGGCAATGCTCGGTGTAATAAAATTGCCTGCTTTATTCTGCATTTTTGCATACGGCATATTATTTTGAATAGCATATGCTAATTCTATATAACCTATTGCACCCGGAGTTTGCTTGATCAATCCTGCAACACCTTCATTTCCTTTTCCGCCAAGTCCTACCGGCCAGTTAACAGACGAACCTTTGCCCACTTTTGTACTCCATTCTTCATTCACTTTGGATAAATAGGTAGTAAAAATATTTGAGGTACCGCTGCCATCTGAGCGGTGTGCGATAACGATACCGGTTGAAGGTAATTTAACACCTTTGTTTACTTCAGCAATTTTTGCATCATCCCATTTGGTAATTTTTCCGAGAAAAATATCTGCAAGAATAGCCGGTGTTAATTTCAGCGTATCTTTTACATCAGGTAAATTATAGCTCAGAACCACAGCGCCTGCTGTAACCGGAATATGAAGTACCGGTGCGGAAACTGCTGAATCCTGTTTGGCATTCATCGGCGCATCGGAAGCTCCGAAATCAACTGTTTTATTGGTGAGCTGAGAAATGCCTGCGCCTGATCCGACAGACTGATAATTTATTTTCAGGCCATTTGTTTTGTTGTATTCTGAAAACATTTTTGAAAACAAAGGGTTATCGAAAGAACTTCCCGCCCCGATTAATGCATTATCATCGCTGCTTGCAGAAGCAGTGCTGTCATTTTTATTTTCGGAAGACCCGCCACCGCTGCACGAAGCCAGGCTAATGAGTGCAAATGCCGCAATGGCTAATTTGATTTTAAATGTTATGAAACTCATCTTCATATTTTTATTTTTTAGGAGTGATATATTTTTTAAGTTATTTGCCAAAAACAAAATAGAAAGTCATACGCCAAACCAAATCGTAATTAGCATCGGAAGTTCCTGCCAAAACGCCTGGCGGATTGCTCAGCTGGGATTTATAATGATTATACCAGACATTTGGCATAAAATGAACTCCTTTATAAGGCGTAAAGTCAAGGCCGAGAGTCATGAATGTTTCTTTTGCGGTTGGATCCCCAGTACTTGTTGCGCTGGTAGGTGAACCGGTATTAGCACTGTATGTTAATTTATAACCGGAAGAATTATATCCGCTGGGAGATGAAACACCAGCGTAAGCTTTATAAGTATTATTATCAATATTTTTATTTGGATTGTATGTATCTACTCGTGCAAAAAACCTCAACTTGTTTTTTATAATGTTTCCATGAACATAAAAGGCTATCCCTCTTGCCTTGGTATCGATGGTATCGGCAGCGAATGCACCGGGCGGCGTGATATAAGTAGCTTTTGTATCAGCACCAATTGTATTCACATAACCTTCTACACCTACCGTTAAAGCCGGGTAGGCCTCTTCTGTTGAAGGGAAGCTGTAAGCTATGTAACCCTTCACCATATGGCGCTCATGACGCCAACCTGGTTGCCAGTTTAGCCTTTGATAATCCGCATAAAGATCGAGAACAAGTTGTTTATGCATGAAATAAGCATATACGTCTCCATAAAGCCATTTAAAGCTATTGCTTGCCGGTTTGTCACTGGTACCGTTAGCTATTAATAAGTTATAGCCATAGTTTTTTGTTTTTGGATCAAAAACACCACGCAAACCTATTCCCATATCATAAGAAGGGGTTCGCCTGATATCGGCAATAGTTCTTTCAATAGAACGATAGGCCCAAATTCTTTCTGTGATGAACGGGAAGGCGGGTGTAGGCTGTTCTCCAACAACTAGGTCCGTACCTTTCCATATATTTTTCCATTTAATATCAGCATATTTTATAAAAAAAGTTTCTTTGGAATTGCCAAGCTGATCTCCGCTGGCAGCAGTAGAACTCGGAGGATTATAAGCCGGAAAATTATCTTCAGCGGCCAACAATACTTCAGCAGAGAATTTTTTTGAAATATTATAATCATATCCAAGATAGAGACGCCTAAACTGAAAAGCATTCCTGTTTTGAGGAATACCTGTGTATTGATTATTACCTCCTCTATTCAATGAGTCGGAATGTGATTTATAATACCAGTCTCCAAATACATATCCCCATAATCTGCCGGAATTTGGCGCTCCTGCTTTAAAAGCAGAATCTGAATTCCATAAATATTGTGCCTTTACTGAACTAAAGCCAAATAATAAAACAACCAGGGTTGTTAGTAATAGCTTACAAATATTGGTTATCCTCATAAATAAAATACGTTTGTTTTGGGACACAAAAGAAGAACTGAGGAATGACCCAAATGTTACGGCAATGTTACCTTAATGTTAACAGTTCCCCATATTATGCCTAAAAAATCAAGAATTTAAAACTCGAAATTGGTGAATAACAACGAAAAGATTCAGAATCAACAGGTAAAAATTATTTACCCAAAAAAAATGGATTGTTGCTACGGTCAGTTTGAAGAGCAATTGGTTTTCCAATTTTATGTTCCGTTTTGAATTCGATATTTAATAATGAGGCAATGGTTGCGGCAATTTGTTTCTGATATATCTGTTGTTCGTTTTTCATTTCTCCCAGGGGCTCAACACCAGCGCCTAATAATGCGAGCCAGGTTTGAGAAGACCCAGTTGTAAACAAACTGTGGTTGGTCCAATTAAATTCATTTTTTCCACGGCCATGATCGGTGGTAATAATGAACGTGGTTTTATTCTTATAAAACGGGGTCGTCTGCACATAATACCACAGGTCGCTGATCATTTTATCTACAGCGTTTGCATGCTGCAGGTATTGATCATAGCGGGCTTCATGGGCAAATTCATCCGTTTCGCCCAAGCCTATAAAAACAATTTTGGGGTGATGCTGCCCGATGTATTCTTTTGCATTCAGGTAAGTAAGCAGATCATAACGGGTATTTGTTTTTGACGCAACATTATCCTGCACTTTGTTGATCAGTTGAAAGGTTGAATCTGCATGTTCATCCTTTATGTTTTCATACCAGCTGTTTACCGGGAAGCCGCTTCTTTCTTCATTCAAAATAAAGGGAAAAACATACCAGGAACTAAATGCCACTACTTTACCATGAAACAGATATTGCCTGTTCAGGTATTCAAGAATGTTGGTGTTGGGATTTTTCTTTGGGTAGTTGATAATAATTGCAGGGTCTGTATATCCTGTAAAAATTTCATTGTACCCGGGGTAAGAAATTTTATAAAAATTCGCAACGTCGGATTTGTTGCCATATAAACGGTTACCGTAAAGCTGCCCTTTTTTAGCGATCACATTCCAGAAAAAAGGCAGCAGCATTTTGCGCCGCTCGCTCATGTCCTTGTGCCAGTATAATTCCTTGGCAACAGAAGTATCTTTAACAAATTCATTGTTGGCGATTAATGAGGAATCTGCTCCTGTAAAAACTTCCTGCCAACGAAAACCATCTGTAGTAATGATGAAAATATTTTCAGTTTGGGTATTTGATTGTGCGGCAACGATAACCGATAGCAACAAGAGTGAAAAACAACAGAAACCAGGTTTCATTTCCGGAGGTTTTACAAAGATCAATAGCAAGTATAAATAAATTTTTAAGCAAATGTTATGCTAGCGTTATTAATATGGCAAACCTGGCTTCTTTCATACATGTTTCTTTTGTAACATAAGTAGCCAAATTTCATTTTTTGGCGAAGGAAATTTGTGAAAGTAAATTTTGATTCAGATTAAATTTTAAGCAATCTTTATTATGAGCAAAACAATTTTAGATGTTCGTACACCTCAGGAATTTATGATGGGACATGTTAAAAACTCCGTTAATATCCCTTTGCAGGAACTTGAGTCAAGGCTTGATGAAGTAAAAAATTTAAAAGGAGAAATCATTTTATGCTGTGCTTCCGGGGTAAGGAGCGCAAGGGCTTACAGTTACCTGAAACAAAAAGGTTTTAATAAAGTATCGAACGGGGGGTCATGGATGGATATCGAATAAATTTCTCACTTACTAATTAAATATTCAACAAATGATCGGGTTATTAAAAAAACTTTTCAATAAAGGGCCTAAAGTAAACTTAGGTGAGCTGATCGCTAATGGCGCAGTGATACTTGATGTGCGCACAAAAGGCGAATATGCCGGTGGCCATATAAAAAACTCTTTGAATATTCCCTTAAACGAATTGCAGGGAAAGCTCGGGAAATTAAAAAAAGATAAAGCTATTATTACCTGTTGCGCTTCGGGAATGAGAAGCGCTTCTGCGAAAAATATGCTGAAATCGAATGGGTTTACAGATGTGCATAATGGTGGCAGTTGGATGAACTTAAACAAGTATGCAAAATGAACAGCATTAAAAAATTGATACTTTCGGATTGGCACCTGGTACGCATTATTCGGCTTGTATTTGGAATAATTATGGCCGTAAATGCCATTACTATGCGTGATGCATTTTCCGGAATCCTTGGCGCCATTTTTCTTTTCCAGGCTGTCACCAATACCGGTTGTTGCGGAACAAGCTGCGCTGCACCAATGCGCAGTCAAAACGCGACCGAAGAGAAAGAAATCGTTTTTGAAGAAGTAAAATAACCATAAAATGGAAACGACAAAAAAACAGCCTGGTTTTTCAGAAATTATACAATCATCCAAACCAGTATTGGTTGATTTTTCTGCGGAATGGTGTGGCCCATGCAAAATGATGAAACCTATACTGGATGAATTAAAATCAAAAATAGGCGATAAAGCAACCATACTGAAAGTGGATGTGGACAGGAACCCCGCAGCCGCAGGCGCTTACCACATTCAAGGGGTACCAACTCTTATATTATTCAAAAATGGCAATATACTGTGGAGAAAGTCAGGGGTAACTGGCGCAGACAGCTTAAAACAAATTATAGAAAAAAATTTATAGCTATGGAAACAGCACATTTTTATGAAGTGAACGTTAATTGGGAACATGGCCGGCAGGGATTAATGTCCTCGCCGGTGCTGAATAATAACATTGAAGTGGCTACACCACCTGAATTTACGAACGGTATAGCAGGCGTTTGGTCGCCGGAACATTTACTGGTAGCTGCAGTGAACAGTTGTTTAATGACAACCTTTCTCGCTATTGCTGAAAATTCAAAATTGAATTTCGTCAATTTTCAATCTGGCGCAAACGGGAAACTGGAAAAAACAGATGGGAAATACATGATCACGGAAATCACATTAATACCCGTGCTCACTATTGCTGATGAAAGGGAAAGGGAAAGAGCCGAAAGAATTTTGCAAAAAGCGGAAGCCGCATGTCTTATTTCCAATTCGGTAAAATCAAGAATTGTGATGCAGCCCGAAATAAAAGTTCAGCAAAACAACTAAAAATATGGTCCGAAAAAAAATTGAATGGGCGGTATGGTTAAGCAGGTTGCTGCGCTGGGGATTTGGCGGAATAACCATGTGGGCGGGAATACACTATGATTACCAATGGCCGGTCATTATTTTTGGCGCCATTTTCTTTATCACTGGTTTTTTCAGGCCAAGAAGGTGTGTGGATGACAAATGCAATGTGTAAATAGTTGAATGGTTGATAAAGGCATATAAAATATGGCCCATCATTGCAAGACGATGGGCCATATTTTCACCAGCATAAAAGTTCTAATTGACATTAATTCCTTCTTTAATTTCATCATTTGCATTGGCGATCACCTGTTCCCCCGGTTGCAATGCACCCACTATTTCAATTCTACCATTGGCTTCATTGCCGCTGATCACATCTATTTTTACTGTTTTCCCCTCTCTCACAGCGATCACATATTTTCTTTCCGTAGAAATAACAACAGCCGATTTAGGAACCACTAATGCATTAGGGTTACCGCTTGAATTAAATAACACATCTGCGTACATACCGGGCGCAAGTGACCCGTCAGGGTTGTATACATCCAACTCAATTCTTTCCGAGCGATATTGTGCATTGATGTTCATAGAAACCCTGCTGATCCGGCCTCTCCTTTCCATACCGGGATACGCAGTGAGGACGAAAGAAACGCTGTCATTTTTTTTCTTCAGGCTTGATACTGCATTTTCAGGAATATCTACCTGCAACCGCAAATGATCTACCTGCTTCAACTCCAGCATGGGCTTGCCATCTTTAGCTTCTGCGCTCACCAGTGCACCCGGGTGCACGTTTCTTTGTGTAATTACTCCGCTAAACGGAGCTGCCACGACCAGATAACCCGTCATGGTTTGCCGCATTTGCCAATTGGCTTTTTCCGCATTGGATAAAGAGCTGTCTGCTTCTGCTTTACTTTTTGCAGTAGCCAGATCGAGGGGGGAAATAGCGCCTGGTGTTTGCGAAGCTTCTTGCAATCTTTCATAATTTTCTTTAGAAATGGTATAATCTGATTTTGCACGTGCATAATGTTCTTTTGCTTCGGCAACAGCCTGTTCTAATTCAGGCGCTTCCAATATCATCAGCAACTGGCCTTGTTTTACATGAGACCCGACATCAACAGAAACTGTTTTTACATATCCGTTCACTTTCGGAAAAATGCTCACTTCCTGGAAGGCAGCCAACTGGGCCGGAAGTTTAAGTTGCTCGTTCACTATTGATTTTTCCACCTTTGTCAACGTATACTTTGGCTTTACATTAACTATATCCGTTTTACTTTCCGAAGTTTTGTTATTTGAACAGGAATAAAAAAGAAAAATAACCGGGGCGAGGATTCGAATCAATTTTATGAATTTACAGGATGAATATTTATTAATAATCATTGTACTGAATCTATATTTCATATTTTTTATTTGTAGAATTAAATATTTGTCTGAGAAATCATTTTAATCAGCCGCTAATCAGCGTTCAGACATTTTCATCTTCAGGTAATAATGAAACGCTGCCAAAAGATTTTTTCTGTTGAATCCACGCATATACCAAGGGCACAATGAACAATGCTGCAAATGTGGAAGCTACCAATCCCCCAATCACTGCACGTCCCAATGGCGCTGACTGATCGCCTGATTCCCCGAGACCACTCGCCATCGGTATCATGCCTGCAATCATGGCCAGGCTCGTCATTAATATCGGCCGCAACCTGATGCTCGCAGCAACTGTTGCTGCCTTAAATGGGTTTTTGTATTCCAGTCTCAGGTTTTCTGCATTGGTAACAATCAGAATAGCATTAGCTACTGATACACCCACTGCCATAATAATACCCATGTACGATTGCAGGTTGAGTGTGGCGCCGGTAATCAATAACATGATCATTGCCCCCGAAAGCACTGCCGGTACGGTAGCCAGCACAGAAACAGAAAGCCCGAATGACTGATAGTTTGCTGCCAGCAATAATAAGATTACAACGATGGCTGCAATTAAACCGCTTTGTAATGAGCCGAGTGTTTCCGTGAGCAAAGACGACATACCTTTTACTTCGGTAACCAAACCGCTTGGCGGGGTGCCCAATTCATCGACCGCTTTTTGTACAGCGGATGTTGCACTGCCCAAATCCTTCTTATAAATGTTAGCGCTAACCGTTACAAACCTTCTGGGGCCGCTTCTGTCATATTCTCCCGGAATGGTATCGAGGGCAAATGTCGCCACATCTGCAAGTACGGGCCGCATCTGGCCTGGCACCAGTGGAATTGACTTCAATTGTTCCGTCGAATTCATAATATATTCCGGGATAAAAATCTGTGTCTGGTAAGTGTAAGATGTTTTATCATCCAGCCACAGGTTCTTATTGGTGAAACGGCTTGATGAAGTGGCATCGGTAATACTTTTGGAAACATTATCAATAGTAAGGCCCATTAATGCCAGTTTTTGCCTGTCGATGTTAATATTGAAGACTGGTTCTTTAAGTGGTTGTGCAATCTGCACGTCACGTAAAAAAGAAATGGCTTTAAGTTTTTCCAGCAACCGTGATGAATAACTTTCAATATCCTTCATGTTTTTACCGGCGACGCGCACTTCAATGGGGGTTGATGCACCCTGAGCCATTATTTTTTCTGTCAGCTCAATAGGTTCAAAAGAAATTCTAATGCCAGGATATCTTTCTGCAATTTTCTTTCTCAATTCTTCTTTGAGATCATCCATCTTCACTTTGTATTTTTCATCCATATTCACCTGTATAACCGCTTCATGTGTGCCGCTGGAAAAAATATACAGGTTGCTGGTGCCGAAATTGCTCGGTATAACTCCTACGTGCGCAGAACTGATGGCAATGTTACCGTTAACTGTCGAATCAATCATATCAAGAATATTTTTTGTTGCGGCCTCTGTTACCTCCAGCCTTGTGCCATCAGGTTCACGGATCCGCAATTGCAACTGTCCGACATTGCTTTTCGGCAACAAGTCCTTGCCGATTATAACAAAACAAACGCCTGCCATACCAAATGCAACAATCAAATAAATACTGACAATAAACTTTCGACGAGGTATCCATTTTTCCAGGCGGGTTGCCAGTTTCATTTTTATTCTTTGAAAGAAATTGTTTTCTTCTGCATGCCTGGTATCATGTACATTATGCATCCGCACTTCATCAATTTCATTTTCATTCAATGCCAAACCAGCATGCGCATGAGGTTCGTCGTGTTTATACTGAAATTTTTCCGCTTTTAACAGCCAGTTCGAGATAACAGGAACCAATGTTTGCGCTGCAATGAAAGAAACAATCATAGCAAATGCAATGGACAATGACAAAGGAAGGAACATGGCTTTCGGAACGCCATTCATAACGAATGAAGGCGCAAATACGGCGAGGATACAGAGCAGGATCAGTAATAACGGAAATGAGATTTCCGAACATGCATCGAGAATAGCCTGCTTTTTATTTTTGCCCATTTCAAGATGCTGGTGAATATTTTCGATGGTAACTGTTGCCTGGTCTACCAAAATTCCTATAGCAAGCGCAAGGCCGCTCAATGTCATAATATTGATGGTCTGCCCGGTAAGGTTCAGGAAAAAGACCGCACTTAACACGGAAACAGGAATAGTGATGATCACTACTACGCTGCTTCTCCAGTCGCGCAGAAATAAAAGTACCATTAAACCGGTTAATACGGCCCCCAGTATCCCTTCAGTCATCAAACTTTTCGCTGAATTGATAACAAAAACCGACTGGTCGAACTCATAGCTCAGGTCGATATCATCAGGCAACAATGATTTCATTTCAGGAATCTTTTTTCGCAGCGTATTCACCACATCCAAAGTCGAAGCATCAGCTGTTTTTACTACCGGAATGTATACGGAACGTTTGCCGTTTACCAATGCATAATCAACTGTGATATCTGCCGCGTCGGTAACATGTGCCACATCTTTTACAAAAATGCTGGTTGAGCCATTACTCTTGATCGGGATATCATCAAACTGTTCCACTTTATCTTCGAGCGAATTGATCGTCGTCACATACATCATACTGTCAACACGCAAATTTCCGGCAGGCGTGATAGCGTTGTTTTTTACAACAGCTTCCACAACCTGGTCTGGGGACAAATTGAAACTTCTTAATTTCTGAGGATCTACATTGATCACAACGGTTCTTGCGTTTGAACCGAAAGGCGGAGCCGAAGACATTCCCGGAACAGTAGCAAATAAAGGGCGTATGCGGGTCAACGCAATATCGAAAATATCTTTCAGCGACCTCGTTTTACTCGAAAATACGAGTTCTCCTACAGGAAGGGAAGAAGCATCAAACCGTATCACTTGCGGAGGCAATGATCCCGGTGGAAAAAATGCAGAAACACGATTCACCTGCAATGCCACCTGTGCCGATGCTTCAGCCATATTCGTGTTTTCATAAAAAGTTAATTTGATGAGTGATAAGCCCTGCACATTTTTGCTTTCGATATTTTTGATACCATTGATATATAAAAACTGATCCTGCATTCTTGTAGCAAAAAAACCTTCCATTTGTTTAGGCGACATGCCGCCGTATTGTTCAATAACATAAATGGTAGGAAGGTTGAGTTTGGGAAATATATCAATCGGTATTGTGCGAATGGCTACCACAGAAAATAGCATAAGGCCCATGAATAACACAAGAATTGTAACCGGCCTTTTTAAAGCTGCACGTACCATGAATTACTTTTTTATTGATTGAATGAAAAAATTCAGATTACCTGTTGCTGCCGATTTGTCGAGATTGGCAAGCAGCCAGTCACTAAGTGTTTGCACATAATCCGACTGTGCGCGGTATAATACGAATGAAGCATTTGTCAAATCGATCAGGTTAATAATCCCTGCTTTGTATTGTGCCGTTTTCTGATCATAAGTATCCTGCGACGATTTAATTTGAACAGGGATTTCGAGCAGGTTTTTTACAGCAGTCCTTATAGCTTCATCGGCCTGGTTGTCGATATTCTGCAAAGAAAGTTGCTGTTGTTTCAATTCATCATCGCTGGCAACCGTGTTATAATGACTGATCGTTAATTTATCTTTTTTATGAACCAGATTGAACAGGTCGTACACCAGCGTAGCACCTACCATATAGTTGAAACGCTGGTAACCCAATCCTTCATTCAGGGATTTGTAATTCCCTGCATAATCAATACTGGAGCCCCGTGCCCACCCTGTAGCATTCAGGTAAAGCCTGGGTAAAAAAGTCTTCTTTACCAGGTTTTCCGTTTGTTTATACAGCAATTCTTCTTTGGTATAATAATCGATGAGCGGATTATTTAAACTATCCGGATAATTGTTTTTTGACAAAATATCCAATGCATCCAGATAGTTTTTTGTTTGAGAAGTATCAATAAAAAAATTATCTGGGCTTATCCCCGTTAAATAAGAAAGCTGCTGCTGCAACTGCCGGATCTGGCCGTTTGTTTGATTATAGGTAATCCTGCTTTTCGACAATTCAGCCATCGCAAGCGATGAATCGGCCCCGGGTTTTATACCACTATTGGTTACTGCTTCTATTACTTTATAAATTGCCTCATAACGGCTTACGTTTTCTTTATCAATGGCCAGTTGAAATTGATTTTTTAAAATGTCAAAATATAATTTACCTACCCTCCATTTCAATACATATCTTTCTTTTTCAAAATCAGCCTGTGTAAGATTGACATAAGCCCTGGCATTATCTACTCTGGATTTTTTTAAGCCAAAATCAAGCAGTTCATATTGGCTTTGAAAAATAGCAATGTTGCCGACTGCCGACTGGTAATCATTGGAAGGTCTTACACCGCTTGAAGTAGAAGGAATAATGCCATAAGATAAATAAGAGCCCGGAATAGAATTATCAGTTCCTATTGTAAGCTCATCTGCTATAAATGCATTTGGTAAAAAAGAGTGTCTCGCATCTGTAATACCTGCTTTAGCCGCATCTATTAACGCTTTTTTTTGCAAAAGCACAGGCATATGACGTTCTGCCGAATCTACAAGATCTGTTAATGAATAGCTTTTGTGCTGTGCCCTGACTCCATTAATCAACAATAATGTATATAAAAAAATACAAGTTGTCTTTTTAAACATAACAACCATGTAAATGATTTTAATGAAATAAATAATTACTAAAAAATCAAATGAGAATAATTAAGACCAATGAGAGGGGGGGCCTCTGAGGCAAGAAATATTTATATGGCTGGTATAAATGTAATGTTCATTCCTGAAACATTTCCGCTCAACAGCAGTATTGAAAGTTTTAAATTCAAAATTCCAAGACGGTAATATAATCGGTTCCTGGGGCTGAAATCTTTTGTTCAGGTAAACCAAAGGCTTGCCTGTCTTATCATTGCTTTTGAAAGCAATTACCGGGGTAGCAGTTTTGACAACCAGTTGCTTCTCGTAGTCCAAAGATTGTTGTGAGTGAGCAATGGCGTAACGCAAAAAAAACTGTACGCTGAAAAAGCAGCAATAAACCGTCAGCAGGAGTATCTTAAAAAAAAGCTTGGTATATTGTTTTTTGCCCAAAAACATGAAGCCGTAAAGGTAAATAAAGGTTCCGCTTTTTACACTATCCCCAAAAAAACTTGCAATCAGTTAACAAAACTATCAGCAATCATCTATTTTTACTGCAAATTATTATTCCATGTCGTTTAATTCCATTATGAAGATTTTTATACCAAAGGATAGGGTTTTCTATTCTTTGTTTGAAGAAGTTGCAGACGGGGTTTCTGTAATGGGCAAATTACTGAAAGAACTGGTTGCTGAGACTGATTTTGACAAACGTGCAGCCATTATCTCAAAAATTGAAGACCAGGAACATGTTAATGATGACCTTACCCATCGGGTGTTTACAGAATTAGGCAGGAATTTCATTACGCCTTTCGACAGGGAGGATATTCATTATCTTGCCACATCCCTTGATGATATTTGCGATTATATTTACGCCACCGCCAAAAAAATAAATTTCTATAAAGTTAACCCGAATGATACCGGCATTCAGAAAATGGCCGACTTGATTGATCAGGGTGCAGAACAGATAAAGGCTGCTGTAAAAGAATTACGCAATATGCGCAATATGAGAAACATCACTGACGCACTGGTAAAAGTAAATAGCATAGAAAACCAGGCCGATGATATTTTTGACATGAGTATTGAACGTTTATTTGCAACAGAACCAGATGCTAAAGAAGTGATCAAAAAAAGAGAGATTTACCAGGTAATGGAAATTGTGACTGATAAATGTGAAGATGCTGCCAATGTGATCGAATCTATTATTATTAAATACGCCTAATTAATTTCAGAATGTGAAAATAGCTCAACTGCTCAATCAATCAACAACCGTTATTTTCGAATTGAGTTATTGAACTAATGTCACATTGGCTAATTAACCGATTATGTCTTTTTTAGTTGTTATTATTATACTTGCATTTATTTTTGATTATATCAATGGCTTTCATGATGCAGCCAATTCAATAGCTACAATTGTTTCTACAAAAGTATTAACGCCGTTTCAGGCAGTGCTGTGGGCAGCAGTTTTTAATTTTGCAGCATTTTTTATTTCTAAATATTATTTCGGGGAATTTAAAATCGGCAACAGTATTGCCAAATCTGTCAATGAGCATTTCATTACACTGGGAGTCATATTGTCTGGTTTGCTTGCTGCAATTTCATGGAACCTGCTCACCTGGTGGTTCGGTATACCTTCCAGTTCATCACATACTCTGCTTGGAGGTTTTATGGGCGCCGCCTTGACTCATGCCGGAAGCTTTTCAGTACAAGGCAGGGATGTGATTAATTATTCAAAAGTAATTCCCACTTTTCTTTTTATTTTTTTAGCCCCTGTTATAGGAATGATTATTGGTTATGTAATAACCATTATCATTATTAATATTTGCCGGCGGGCTAACCCCTATAAGGCTGATAATTGGTTTAGGAGGCTACAATTGGTTTCATCTGCCTTGTTTAGCCTCGGCCACGGGGGAAACGATGCACAAAAAGTGCTGGGCATAATTGCAGCTGCGATGGTTGCCAATGGTAATTTGCATAACATCAAAGATGTTCCTAACTGGGTGCCTTTTGCTTGCTTTACTGCAATTGGTTTGGGAACATTAAGCGGAGGATGGAAAATTGTAAAAACGATGGGAACACGTATTACCAAAGTTACACCACTGGAAGGGGTAAGTGCAGAAACAGCAGGAGCCATTACATTGTTCCTGACAGAAAAATTAGGTATTCCGGTCAGCACCACACACACTATCAGCGGCTCAATCATGGGCGTTGGTGCAACACGGCGTTTATCTGCTGTTCGCTGGGGTATTACAATTAATCTTTTATGGGCCTGGATACTGACAATTCCTGTCAGTGCCATACTCGCAGCTGTATACTATTTTATTTTTCATTTTGTGAACAATCATTTCCTCCACCTGTAAAAATTCGCTGAAATCAGCAGGATCTTTATACAGCCGCATAGTTACATAAGAAGATCATTGATTTTTTATTATTCGACAATCTTTACTACTTTGCCTGCCGATTAATAAACTATGAAAGGAATAATTCTGGCAGGCGGTTCAGGAACAAGGCTTCACCCGATTACCTATGCTATCAGTAAGCAGATAATGCCTGTTTATGACAAGCCTATGATTTACTATCCGCTTTCCACATTAATGATGGCTGGAATCAGCGATATTTTAATCATTTCAACACCTCACGATCTCCCTCTATTTAAAAAATTATTTGGAAACGGATCGCAGTTCGGCCTCAACATTTCATACGCCGAACAACCACAACCAAATGGTTTGGCGCAAGCCTTTGTTATCGGAGAAAAATTCATCGGAAAAGAAAAAGTTGCCCTTGTACTTGGCGACAATATTTTTTATGGCTCCGGCCTTGGCAAACAACTTGAAAAAAATACCAGCCCGGATGGCGGTATTGTATATGCTTATCATGTCAGCGATCCTGAACGATATGGTGTTGTAGAATTTGACAAAGACATGAATGTTATTTCGATTGAAGAAAAACCGGCAAAACCAAAAAGCAATTATGCAGTTCCCGGTTTATATTTTTATGATAATGACGTAGTGGAAATTGCAAAAAACCTGAAACCTTCGCCGAGAGGTGAGTATGAAATTACTGATGTAAATAAAGAATATCTGAAACGAGGTAAGTTGAAAGTGTCCATCATGGACCGTGGAACCGCATGGCTGGATACCGGAACATTCGATTCATTGATGCAGGCATCACAGTTTGTGCAGGTAATAGAGCAAAGGCAGGGTATAAAAATTGCCTGTATTGAAGAAATTGCCTATAGAAAAGGTTTTATTAATAAACAACAGGTAGAAGCAATGGCTAAGCCCTTATTAAAAAGCGGCTACGGAGAATATTTATTGCAAGTGATCAATAATTAATTATTAAAATGGTGAAGAAAATTCTTGTTACCGGAGGCTGCGGTTACATAGGTGCCCATACTATTGTTGACCTCCTTGAAAACGGTTTTGAAGTTATTTCGGTTGATAATAATTCCCGTTCCAACCCACGCATATTGGAAGGAGTTGAAAAGATTACAGGGAAAAAGATTAAAAACTATAAAGTAGACCTCTGCAATTTCGACGATACATATGCAATTTTCCAGGAAAATGAAGATATCGATGGCATCATTCATTTTGCAGCTTATAAAGCCGTTGGGGAATCGGTTGAACAACCGTTGATATATTTCGAGAACAACCTTGTATCACTCATCAACCTGTTGAAATGTGTGCAGGAGTTCAATATACAGAATTTTGTTTTTTCATCATCCTGTACAGTTTACGGTAATCCGGATGAAATTCCGGTTACAGAAAAAACAGTGCCCAAACCTGCCGAATCACCTTACGGCTATACTAAGCAAATGGGAGAGCAAATCATCAATGAGTTTTCTAAAGCATCAAATGCGAAATGCATTTTGCTACGGTATTTTAATCCGGTAGGGGCACATCCTAGTACACTTATCGGTGAATTGCCAATCGGCAAACCTGCAAACCTGGTGCCGGCCATTACACAAACTGCCATTGGCAAAATACCGCAAATGCAGGTTCACGGTGATAACTATCCTACAAGAGATGGTTCCTGCATCCGTGATTATATTCATGTTTGCGATATTGCTCATGCACATACCCTGGGCATGCAATATTTGCAGAACAATAAAAATAGTTTGCGTTGTGAAGTGTTCAATCTCGGTACGGGTGAAGGCGTTACCGTACTGGAAGCAATCAAAGCTTTTGAAAAAGTGAGTGGCGTAAAATTAAATTATACCATCGGCCCCCGCAGGCCCGGAGATGTGATTGCGATTTATGCAAATAACAGCCTTGCTAAAACAAAATTAGGCTGGAGTACAAAATATAATCTTGAGGATATGATGCTTACAGCCTGGAAATGGGAGCAAAAATTAAAGGTGGATGAAAAATTTTATAACGGAAAGCATTCGCAGTTAAATTGAAGATTTTTCTCAAGAAATTGTTGTTCTTTGTTTGCTTTGGATGAAACTTTTACTTTTGCAGCTTAAATTAATCAGTAAATTCATTTCAATCTGAAATACATGTTAAAAGATATCCAGGTTACCGGAAAAAAAGATACACGCAGCGGTTTTGGCGATGGCATTGTAGAAGCCGCAAGAAAGAACAGTGATGTGGTAGCACTGACCGCAGACCTGGCAGGTTCTTTGAAACTCCAGCAATTCATTAAAGAATTCCCTGAACGTTTTTTCCAATGCGGCATTGCAGAAGCTAATATGATGGGCATTGCTGCCGGATTGACCATTGGCGGAAAAATCCCTTATACCACAACCTTCGCTAATTTTTCTACAGGAAGAGTTTATGATCAGATTCGCCAGTCAATTGCTTATTCAGGAAAAAATGTAAAAATATGTGCTTCGCATGCCGGATTAACGTTAGGAGAAGATGGAGCAACACACCAGATCCTGGAAGACATCGGCATGATGAAAATGCTGCCTGGTATGACAGTGATCGTTCCATGTGATTATGCACAAACAAAAGCGGCTACTCTTGCTATTGCCGAATATACTGGGCCTGTATATTTGCGCTTCGGAAGACCCGTATGGCCAATATTCACTTCAGATTTATCATTTGAACTCGGAAAAGCACAGGTTTTTTCTGAAGGAACGGACGTTTCCATTTTTGCCTGCGGACATTTGGTTTGGAAAGCCATTGAGGCTGGAAAGGTGTTACAGGAAAATGGTGTTTCAGTTGAAGTGATTAATATTCATACCATCAAACCGCTCGATGTCGATGCGGTAATCAAATCCATCAGCAAAACAAAATGTGCAGTAACTGCAGAAGAACATAATATCATCGGCGGACTTGGTGACAGCATTGCACAGGTTGCTTCCCGAAATTTCCCTATACCAATTGAATATATTGGTACGAATGATACTTTTGGTGAAAGCGGCACTCCTGACCAGTTACTTGAAAAATATGGATTGACTACAAACCATATTGTTGATGCTGCCCAGAAAGTGATGGCCAGAAAGAAATAATGCATCTGATTTTTATCCTGTTAAATTAAAACTTGTTTAATAATCAATACAACTGATAAACGTGGCGTCGCAATTATGCCTAACCGGAGTTACTAAAGCCGGTATCATAATTTTAACATCTTACCGTTTTAAACCTGTGTATTTATTTTTTGCCTAATTTCAACCCTTAATCAAAATGGCTAACCTCATGGCGGTACCGACAACAGATACCGAACTCTTGATCCAGTTCCGTGAACCTGCTACCAAGGAAAAAGCATTTACTGCTATTATTAAAAAATACCAGGAAAAGATGTATTGGCATATCCGGCGTATGGTTGTGGAACATGAAGATGCAAATGATGTGTTGCAAAATGTTTTTATTCGGGTTTGGAATGGCCTGGAAAATTTCAGGGAAGATTCACAGCTATATACCTGGCTTTACAGGATAGCCACTAATGAAAGCCTGACATTTCTGGAACAACAGAAAAAGAAAAGCGCTATTTCTTTGAGTGAAGTGGAAACCGGTCTGAGTAATAAGATAAAGGCCGATAGCAATTTTGATGCAAATAAGCTTGAATGGAAATTGCAGCTGGCTATCCAACAATTACCTGAAAAACAAAGAGTTGTGTTCAATTTAAGATATTATGATGAGATGCCATATGAAGAAATGAGCCGAGTGCTGGAAACCTCTGAAGGAGCGCTGAAAGCCTCTTACCATCATGCTGTTAAAAAAATAGAAGATTATATGTTAAATCATTAAACTTTTATTAACAAAATCAGTCTCAAGAACGTGCTAAACCGAATAGACATATTGAATGAATTGGAAGGGTTAAGCCCCTTCGTAGCATGCATGAACAGCGAAAATCCGTATGAAGTGCCTGATGGATACTTCGAGAATTTTGCTGCAGGAATGATGATTCGGATAAAAGCAGATATAGCCCGTTCCTCAAAAACAGAAATCGAAATTCTGTCAACATTATTGAGCAAAATTGAAAAGCGCTTTTTGTATACTGTTCCACAAGGTTATTTCGAAAATTTTGCATCCTCGGTTTTTCAAAAAATAAGCCAGCACCAAAAGGTTTCTTTTGTTGGCGGGAAAGATGAAATCTTCTTGGAGTCGGCAAAAAATCAAAAACAAAACCCCTTTGATGTTCCGGCGGGGTATTTTGAAAATTTTGCATCCAATTTAATGAACCGGATTAAAGCTGAGGAATCGGAATCAGTAGATGAAGAATTAAAAAACCTCTCGCCTCTGTTAAGTAAGCTGAATAGGAAAACACCTTTCAGTTTACCTGATAATTATTTTAAATCACTTGCCGGCAATGCTATAGCTGGTGCGAAAGCTGTTGAATTGGAAAATGATGAACTGGAAAACCTTTCGCCTGTGTTGAGCGAGTTGAAGACCCGGAAAGTGTACGGAACACCTGAAGGCTATTTCGAGAATTTCGCTGCAACATTTCTTCAGAAAATAAAAAATCAACAACCTGCAAAAGTTATTGCAATCAGCAAAAAAACCAACTGGTTTAAATATGCAGCTGCAGCAGCACTGATAGGGTTTATTGCAACTACAGTAGTATTTATTTTTAATGGCGGGAAGCATAATTCAGCATACAGCAATATTGCAAAAATTGATGATGCGCAACTAGCAGATAGTCTTCAAGGCACCAATGAGGCCGATATTTTGAAGTTTATGCAAAGCCAGAATATATCTGTTACGGATGTTAACAATATCAATAATGCAGTAGCCTCAAATGATCTGAATGATACTGATGCTGATAATATACTGGCTGATATTTCCGATAACGAACTGCAGCAGTATGTTCATGATTACGGAGGAGGATCACAAGTACCCACAACGAATTAAAATGAAAAATTTTTTACTCATATTAGGATTGATATGTTGGCTCACAATCACTGCCCGCTGCCAGGATAATAACCAGGCGGGGGGAAGAATTGAAGTTTTAAAAATTGGCTGGTTGTCAAAAAAGCTAAACCTTTCGCCTGAAGAAGCTCAAAAGTTTTGGCCCGTTTATAATCAATACTCAGCTGAAATCAGGAATGTACGGCAAAATGGGGAAAAGCAAAATGTTCCTGAAATTGTTATTGAACAGCAGGTCTTAGACATCCGCAAAAAATATAATGGAGAATTTATGAAAGCGCTTGGTCCCCAAAGAGCCGACCAGTTTTTCAGGCTTGAAAAAGAGTTCAGCGCTGTTGTAACAAGAGAATTAATGCAAAGAAGAGAGCTTCGTTTACAGCAGCGTCGCAATTTAAGGCCATAATATAAGCCCCGATATTTTGCCTGTTTACCGATTAATTTTATTCACAACTCTGTTATCGACGATATTTGATCTAGGTGTTTTTCATAGGTTAGCAACGGCCGGCTCTTTCAAGGGCAGGCCTTTTTTTTAAATAAGAAAGTTAATTTTCATTTCTTATTTTTTCTACCCCTGAAACACCGGTGTGCGGATATCATGATAGAACAAAAAGCTCCATTTTTCTTCCTGCCCTTTTTGCCACCATTGCTGCCGAAGTTCCATACTTTTTTTACCATCATAATCATACTTAGTTACAAAACGGCTTTTCATTTGCTGTAATTGCGGAGCGACATCTCCTCCAAAAAAAATCTTTTCTCCGCCATCAACAATCCAAAAAACCTGATGATAGGGACAATGAGCCCCTGTTATTTCACATTTAACATATCCATCAATAACTGTATCTCCGTTCAGCAAAACAACCTTGTTATTATTTTTCAGACATTCAAAATCTTCAGTAATGTAAGAAGGAAAACCTTTTTCGAAAGCAAAATCCATTTCCTGCTTTTGTATATAATGAATGGCTTGTGGAAAAGTGAGCTCCCTTTTACCGGTTAGTGGATTCAATTTACTTAATCCGCCTGAGTGATCTTTATGCAAATGGCTCATCAGCACTTTGGTAATTTTTGACGGATCAATACCGGCATTAATAAGATTTTGATGAATCTGCATCATTCCTTTTTTTTCAAAACCTAATCCGGCATCCAATAACAAAATATCTTCTGAGGTAACAACAACAAATGGCTGCACTTCTACCAATAAGCTTCCTGTTTCTCTTTGCTGCAGGTCATCATTTTCTTTATCAAACGGGAAAAAAATTTTCGTCTTACTAACAGTGAATGCGCCTTCGCTGAGGGGAATGATTTTCATATCAAATGATCCAAGTTACAGAAGATAGAAGTTAGGGTTCAGAACATACTCAACTTTCATCTCCAAATTTTCATGTTCCAAATTTTGTACTTTTTTTAAATCTCATCTTAAAACCATTTGCCTGTCTGCATCCAATCTAACCAAGATAAAAAGCATAATAGTAAATGTAAGTAAAGATGTTCCTCCATAGCTCATAAAAGGAAGCGGTATACCAACAACGGGCGCCAGCCCGATCGTCATACATACATTCACTGCAATGTGAAAGAAATAGACTGATGCCACTCCATATGCATAACAACGGCTAAATGTACTTCGCTGCCGTTCAGCGATAGCAACTATCCGTAAAAGCAACAACAGATAAATTCCCAGAAACACTAGGCTGCCTATAAAACCAAAACCTTCGCCAATGGTACAAAAAATAAAGTCAGTACTTTGTTCTGGTACAAATTCATAACGGGTTTGTGTTCCTTTCAACAATCCTTTTCCGAAAAAGCTACCACTACCAATTGCAATTTTACTCTGCTTAACATTATAATTATTGTCTTTTTTCTTGCCACTGCTTTTTTGTTCTATTTCTAACGCTGCTTCTTCATTTTTCGGAACATAATCTTTCCCAATGGCGTCATAAATTCTTTTTACCTGGTATGCTTTAAAAACATGATCAAATATAAAAGGCACTACAAAACGCTGCACCCCTACACACACAAACCAAATACCGATAATCACAAAAAGAATTCCCTTTTTTCTTTTTATTTGCCTCCGCAAAATATAAATAGCAACCAATACTATGACTGTTAAAATAATGGCAAGAATATTTGGATTAACCAGCAAAGTTGCTACTACAAGTACAGCGAACGAAAAACCAATGACCAGTACCGATGCAGGCAAACCTTCGCGGAACATTACCAGGAAAAAAGAAAAATATACCAGGGCGAGTCCTGTTTCTTTTTGAAGAATCGAAAGCATTGCCGGGCCAAGTGTTATGGCTGCGGCAATCAGCTGGGAACGCGTTTTATAAAAATCGGTTTCGATTCGGGATAAATACTTTGCCAGGGCAAGGTTAACAAAAATGGTACAGAGCTCTGCCGGTTGCAGTTGAAATAAATTACCGACCCGTATAATTGATTCGGTACCCTTCACCCTGGAATGGAAGGGGAACACAAGCAACATCAAAAAAATGCCCAAAGCATATCCGAGATTTGCAGTGGCTGTAAAAAATTTACTGTCGGTAAGTAGAATAAACACACCGAGAACACCTCCCATAATCACATACAAAAACTGCCTGCTATAATCGGTTTTTAAAGAAATAAAAGTCTGAAGAACACTATCGCCGTCTCTATAAGTTGCGGCGAAAATACATGTCACCCCAATGCAGCATAGTATCGCCCAAATCCACACAATTGGCCAATCTACACCTTTTGATATACCTGCGTTTCTCTGGTTCATAAAATTATCTTGCTGAATCCGCTTTTTGAGTTTTAGTAATACTTTTGGGTTTTATCATTGGGCTTTTGAAGCCTGTAGATATTATCGGGTTCGGTCTAAAAGTATCCAGCAATGCCGCCCTCGAAGCAGGTATAATATACTTCATCAAGTTGGTGCTATCGTGTGTACGTATTGCATGCTTTGATGCATTTGTTGAATCTTGTATAAATTGTACCCGCACAAGGTATTTTGGCATTAAATCAGTGTTTGCGATTTGTTCTGCTTTGGCAGCACTCTCGGACCTTAATGAATCATTAAGATATTTTTCTACCAGTAATGATCCTATGGGCGCAGCCCATGCATTGCCATATCCTGCATTCTGCACCACAACAGCTACTGCAATTTTGGGATTTTCCCTTGGTGCGAAACAAACAAACATGGAATTATTTTTCAACTTGGTTCTTTTGTGTTCTACTACTAGGTAATTTTCAGCCGTACCTGTTTTAGCGCACATATTTATCCCCGGTATCCTGGCAATTCTTGCAGTCCCTATTTCAGTTACATCCTGCATACCACTGATTACTGTTTCATATACATCATCAGGAATATGTGTAAGTACTTCATGTTTTACTTTATATTTATCGAGTACCGTATCGCCGGTTGTTTCCCCATCAATACTTTTTACAAAATGAGGAGTATAAAAATATCCTTTGTTTGCTACAATGCACATGGCATTGGCCATTTGAACAGGTGTTACCAGCATTTTATCTTGCCCGATTCCCATAGTAACCATTGTACAAGAATTCCATGAACGATTATAATCTTTATCGTAAGCTGAAGTATCAGGAATATTGCCCCCGTCTTCACTTGGGAGATCAACACCGATACGGTGCCCGAGACCAAATGCATTCACATATTCTTTCCATTTCATTAAGCCTTTTCGCGCACTATGAAATTCAGGATTATCCAATGTCAGCCTGAAAGTATTGCAGAAAAATGAATTACATGAATGCGCGATAGCAAGACGTAATGTTGCCGCATGGCCGGCATTCTTTTCATCGCATTTTACAGGATGATTGCAAGCGAGATAAACACCATGACAATCGTAGCCATTTGCAGGCGTAATCACTCCTTCATCCAGTGCAATTAAAGCTCCCAGAGGTTTGTATGTTGAACCGGCAGGATATTGACCTTTGATAGCCCGGTTCAATAAAGGAGCGGAAACATTTAATTGAAGATTTGCATAGTTTTTTTGTTTATCAGGCCCCGTTAATTCATTTGGGTCAAAATCCGGGCTTGATGCCATCGTGATAATACCCCCTGTTTTGGGCTCAATAGCAACAATGGCACCGACTTTATTTGAGAGCAATTTTTCAGCCAATTGCTGCAGGTTAACATCAATGTATGTACGCAAATTTTTCCCAGCAACAGCGGGTGTATCGTACATTTTATTTTCATAATGACCAACCAGCCTGTTTTTATTATCCTTCACCCAAAATTCTATACCACGCTGGCCCATCAGCTCCCTTTCATAATATTGTTCAAGCCCAGTTCGTCCAACATAGTCGCCAAGCTGGTAGCCGGTTGAGCGCCTCATAATCGCAGAATCAACTTCACCCACATAACCTAAAATATGTGCCGCAGCATTAAAAGGATAAAGTCTTACTGGCCTTTCCTGGAGGTTAAAGCCTGAAAAACGCCAGATATTTTCTTCCAGTTTAGCATATAAATCCGGCGGCAACAAATCTTCAAAAATGGTTGGCCGGAAAGGGCCGTTTTTAAATTTTGCATCCAGAATACGGTCGCGGAAATCAGAGGTATCAATCCCCATTATCTGGCAGAAGTAAGTTGTGTCAATATTTTTAACCTGTGATGGCGTTACCATCAGATCGTACAAAATCGCATTGTTCAAAATCGCTTTATTATTCCTGTCAAAGATGATACCCCTGTTCGGATAAATCCTTTTCGGGAAAAGCGCATTTTCCTGGGCTAACTTCGTGTATTTTCCTGAATAGATCTGCAAATTAAATAACTGCGCCGCAATGATCAGGAACATTGCTGCAAAAATCAAGCGAATAACATTGCTGCGCGATTGATTGAAAACAGACATCTAAAGAATACGATTTACAAGATTTTTTCAGAAACAATAAGTAAAGATATAACGGCATAATTGTGCTGCATAGTAAAAATTAAAAAGAATTTTTTAAGAAATTTAAAAAACGCCCATCGTGAGAAGTGAAATGATAACTGTGAAAAAGATATCGAATGTCCGATCAGACACTCCCAAGCCCTATGCTGTGTTGGTCCTGAACCTTTCTTTCCGGAAAAATAAAAGTTCCGTCAGTAGTATCAACAGCAGGCTTATTGCAGTAGTGCCAATCACTTTTCCGATAAAAAACAGGAAACTGCCAAAATTCATCCATTCTAAAAACACAAGATAGGAGTGATGGAGCAAAGTCAATATCAACACATAAGTGGCATAAGGAGCCCAGCCCATGCTTATTGCAGAGGGAGATGCATAGTTCTTGTCAGAGCCTTCCTGAGAAATAAGCATATTAATAATAAAAGGGCGGACATAGGCTATTAGTGTACATGCTGCTGCGTGCAAACCGGGGGTATGTGTGAAATAGTCAAGTGTTAACCCAAATATGAACCCAATGAAAGTAAGCCATGGTCTGGGCATATTAAAAGGCAACCACAAAACGTATAAAAAATATAAATAAGGAATAATAAAACGGTGAAGTGGAGGCACCTTAAAAAGAATAAACACCTGAACAAAAATAAACAACACAAAACGGATTATATTTTTCAGCAGCTCACTCATTGAAATTTTTTGCGGGTTGAGTCTTCTAATTTCTTTTGCTCTTCAAATTGGGTATTGTCAATTACGTAAACGTACTGTACATTATAAAAATTGGTAGCTGTTTTTAACCGTACAACATAAAAATTACTGCTTTTATCATCCACAATTTCATTTACTGTACCTACTAAAATCCCGGGAGGGAACAATGATGATGTTTCACTGGTTACAATACTGTCTCCAGTATTCATTTTGGCACTTTTCGGAATATCTCTTAATGTTACAAATGAAGGGTCAACACCATCCCACTCTACCTTGCCACGTTCACCACCGTTTTTAAGTTTCACTACAACCGTATATTGCCTGTGCAGCATACTCATTACTATTGCAAAATTCGGGCTTGTGCTTACTACGGTGCCGACAATTCCCGAAGGGCTGATAACACCCATATTTGGTTTGATGTCTTGCGACGAGCCTCTGTGAATAGTAAGATAATTGGTTTGGGAAGCAACCGAACTGGCAACTACTTTCGCCTCCCGATAGACATATTTCTGGATTTTTTTAAGCGAGTCAATCATCACGGTATCCGTCATCAATTTGTTTAACAACCCCGGGGCTTCATAACTGCTTTTTAACAGCTGGTTGAGCTTTTCATTTTCCTTTACAAGTGCATCATTTGTGCTTTTAAGGCTAAAATAATATTCAATACCATTATACTTAGCATTAATCCGGCCCGTAATTTCAGCTGAAACATTAGAAAATGCCGCCTGATGGAACTTATTATACCGGAACAGAAAAGACAGCGCAATGATCTGCAACACCAAAAAGAAAAGAAAATTAAAATATCTTCTGATGAAGAGAAAAACATTACGCACTTGAAGAAATTTAGATTTAAGGCTATAATTCCAGGTTTAGGACTATTTACCGTTTACCTCCCGTATTTCGCCTTAATATATTTAACGCATCACAAAAGGATACCTGTCATAATTTTTAAGGGAAATACCTGTTCCGCGCACCACGCTTTTTAACGGATCATCGGCAATATGGACCGGAAGCTTGATTTTCTGGCTTAATCTTTTATCAAGTCCACGTAGCAAAGCGCCACCGCCGGTAAGGTATAAACCTCTTCTGTAGATATCACCCGCCAACTCAGGAGGTGTTGTTTCCAGAGCTTTCAATATCGCTTCTTCAATTTTGAAAATACTTTTATCCAAAGCTTCAGCAATTTCCTGACAGCTTACCATAATTTGCTTAGGGATGCCGGTTACCAGGTCGCGGCCGTTTACCGGGAAATCGTCGGGCGGATTTTCAAGATCTTTCATTGCAGCACCAACCTGTATTTTTATTTGCTCTGCCGTACGTTCCCCAATTAACAAACTGTGATAACGACGCAAAGCTTCCATAATATCAGCAGTAAATTCATCACCGGCTATCCTGATCGACTGGTCGCAAACTATACCAGCGAGTGCAATTACGGTAATTCCGGTTGTGCCGCCTCCAATATCAATAATCATATTACCCACCGGCTCCTCCACATCAATACCAATACCAAGAGCAGCTGCCATTGGCTCATGAATCAGGTACACTTCTTTTGCACCGGCCTGTTCAGCGCTATCACGCACTGCACGTTTTTCCACCTCAGTGATACTTGAAGGAATGCAGATCATCATTCTCCAACTTGGCGGGAAAAGCGGTTTTTTGGGATAGATCATTTTGATCATCTCTCTGATCATCAGTTCGGCCGCATTGAAATCGGCAATAACGCCATCTTTCAGGGGCCTTACCGTACGTATACTTTCATGTGTCTTCTCATGCATCATCAATGCCCGTTTACCCACAGCCAGCACATTTTTCGGATTGTTGCGGTCTAGCGCAACAATGCTCGGTTCATTTACCACAATCTCGTCATCATGTATAATGAGGGTGTTCGCAGTGCCCAAGTCCATTGCGATCTCTTGCGTCAGGAAGTTGAATAAGCCCATTTCGTGGAAAATCAGATTTTAAGTAATGCCTGCAAAATTGAAGTAAATAATCCGAATTAACAAAGTGACATTTTTTCCCCCGTAAGGTTTTGGCAATCTGTTAACTCTCACACATTTTTACAAAAAGCAGGTGAATGCCTTTACAACGATATTCTTTTGATTGTATTGCTTGATAATCTTATCTTTTAAAACTATTTTAACTGATGCCAAATAAGAATGTTGAGCCCGCAGCCTCACTGTGCGAGGGCCGGTTTTTTAAGGTGTAATTTATAACCGCCAAATATTTTTTATGAGAAAATTTTTATCGATAGTAATTGCATGTCTGTTATTACAATCTGCCTTGTATGCGCAGAATATGGACCAGATCAGAAAAGATTTTGAAACCCAGATGACGAGTGGCAAAGTGCCTTATGGCAACAACCCTGCAGCCGGAAAATATTATGATATCCGAGGTTTCAAAATGTATTGTGAAACCTATGGAGAAGGCCAGCCGTTACTGATTATTCATGGCAATGGCGGCTCCATCAACAATTTCATTTATCAGATACCTTATTTCGCCCAGAAATATAAGGTGATTATTGCCGACAGCCGTGCGCAAGGCAAGTCAAAAGATGATGCTGATTCTCTTTCCTACGAAATGATGGCTGATGATTATGCTGCGCTGTTAAGTGCCCTGAAAGTCGATTCGGCTTATGTAATAGGCTGGAGCGATGGTGGCATCAATGGTTTGTTGTTAGCCATTCGCCATCCAGAAAAAGTAAAAAAACTTGCTATAACAGGAGCTAATCTCGTCCCCGACACTACAGCTGTTCCTCAGGAAATCTGGGACATGGTTACACCAATATATGGGATGCTTAAAAATAAAACCGATAAAAAAGCCGAAGAAAAAAATGAATTCAAATTAATGCGGTTATTGGTGGAACAACCTCATATCCCAACCAGCGACCTCAACAAAATAAAAGCCCCTACGCTGGTAATTGGCGGCGATCATGATGTGATTGATCCCTCACACACTCTTTTAATTTTTAAAAACATTCCAAATGCTGATCTGTGGATTTTGCCAAATTCAGGCCACAGCACTCCTATTGTCTACAAAAATGATTTCAATAAAAACGTAGATGTATTTTTTTCTCAGCCTTATCGCGTAATTGCAAAAGAAGGCAGGTTTTTTTAAAGGGATGCCCCTGAAATACAGAATTTTTGTGCTTCAGTAGCAAAATCTATTTACAAACCCCAACCTCCTTTCCATTTCATTACTTAACTGTGGTAGCTTTTTTCTTTCAATCAAAAAACTGGTGAGCTGTGCAATTTCTTTGAAGATATAATGTTTGTTAAGCGCTGATTGAAGATAATTTTTTCCGGAGCTGCCACCGGTCCCGATGCGTGTTCCGATTGTTCGGTTAACCATGCTCATATGCCGGTAACGCCAGGTACTTAGCTGCTCATCAATTTCAAGCAATTGATTTAATAACTGATAAGGCAATTGAAGGACTGGATAGCCGCGATACAACATAATAAACAATGCCGAACGGTTGGCGATAGCTGACAAAGAATGTTGCTCAATATTATTATTAAAAACTTCATCAAACAAACTCAGATTATTTTTTTCTGAATCAGCTAAACTTTGCTGATATCGATTTTTATATTCGCTCCAAAATGGGTCAACATCCTTTTCACTTTTTGTATGCTGAAAATTTTTCCAATTTTCTTCTTCATTAAAGAAGGGCATTCTTTCCAGCCAGTTGTTCACCAGTTGTAATAATGATTTTTCTTGCTCTGCCATTTTTACAATTTCAATTTCTTCATTTTTCAATTGAGAAACATAATATTCCTGCCCGAAACGCTGTTCATATTTTAATCCCAACCTGCCTTCCAGCACTTTGAACTGCCAGCTCTGAAAACCCGAAGCCGGCCGGAGCATGTCGCGGAAATCCAAAAAATCCATAGGGTTCATCGTTTCGATTACATCAATCTGATGAACCAGCAATTTTAAGATTGTCACGCATCTTGACAAACGGTGAACCACCGTTTGCAATTCCGGCGAGTTATCGTTCACAGAAGGCCTTTTCATAATTGTACAAACAGAATCTACTTCATGCAATAATTGCTTGAACCAAAGTTCATAGCTCTGATGCGTAATAATGAACAGCATTTCATCATGCGCCGGCTGTTGAAGCTTATCGCTTTCAAGTAATTGTGCGTGAAGAATTTTATCAAGCTGCAGGTAATTGCTGTAATGAACTTCAGATGGCATGAAAATCTTTTTCGCAAAGTAATTAATCTCACGCAGAGGCAAGACGGCACAGGGAAATTTATTACCGTACAACAAGAGAAATGACAGCTATTCGAAAGGTGGCCACCTCTCTGCAAGTTCATCTCTGCGCTGGCGCGTTTCTGCAAGAAAAAAGCTAGTTCTTCAAAACTGTTTTCACATCAGCACCATCTCTTATTTCTTCAGTTGCTATTTTTATCAAGGTATCATTCAATGAAAGGTTTCCGAAAATTTCCTGTTTATTATGATCTGTTCTTCCCAATTGTATATTTACCCATTGCGCTTTATTGTTTATTACTTTTATCACAAAAGGTTTCACTGTCGAATTCACAACAGCCGTTTTAGGTACAATAAATGTATTTGCTGTTCCGGTCAAAGGAACAGAAACTTCTGCAACCATTCCGGGAAGTAATTTTTTACTGCTGTTATCAATATCCATTTCAGTCCGCTGTGCACGTAGCTTTGTATCTAACGCACCGGCAAGTCTTGAAACGGTTGCCTTGAAAATTTGATTAGGCAACCCTTTCACGGTAAAACTTACTGAGCTTTTTCCGCTCAGGTAACTTGCATATGCTTCAGGAACGCTGATAACCAACCTTAATTTTTTCTGCTCCTGTAAAGTGAAAATGGGAAGGTCCGAACCTTTACCGGATGGCCCGACATAAGCTCCCGCACTCACATTTCTTGCGCTGATCACTCCGCTGAAAGGTGCCCGTATTTCAAGATAGTTTTTTGTGTCGGCAATTTCTTTGTAAGCTGCTTTGTCAGCTTCCAGCTGTGACAGATCCGATTTTTCTTTTGCAAGGGCAACATCCAAATCATTTGGAGATACAGTTCCCGGAGTTTTACTCGTTTCAAGCAGCCTGTCGTAAGTGGCTTTGCTGGCAATATAAATGGCTTCCTGAGATTTTAATTTTGCATCTGCTGCTGATAGTTGAGAATTAATTTCCGGCGCTTCCATTACAGCCAGCACTTGCCCCGTTTTCACTTCACTGCCCACATCAACATATAATTTTTTAATGAAGCTATTCACTTTAGCATATAAGTCTACCTGCTGGAAACTCATTAATTCACCAGGCACCTGGAATGAGGAATTCAATTGACCACTTTTTAAATTGAAGGTTTCGAGCGCCGGCGCTTCAACAACTTCATTTTTCTTTTGCCTGGTTTCTTCGTTAGCGTTTGATGAGCCGCAGCTTTGAAGCGTTGACACAAAAATTATCAAAGACATAAAAACCTTAACCGTTCTAAATCTGAAAAGATTTATTCGTGTTACGCTATTCAATAATAATTTCATCTGAGCTGTTTTAGAGATTATTTTTCAGTTTTAATTTCCTGCGGGTTCTTCTTTTCTTTCATCTTCAAACAATGAAGCGATATAATGAACACTGTCTTTATCCTCAGGGTCGAGTGAAACCGATTTTGTACTTGCTCTTTCCTGCACCCAGGCAAATACCATCGGCAAAATTAGCAACGCCGCAAAAGTAGACGCGATCAGCCCACCAATCACTGCACGGCCCAGTGGCGCAGATTGATCTCCTGCTTCACCAAGCCCTGAAGCCATCGGTATCATGCCTACTACCATTGCCACACTTGTCATAATAATCGGGCGGATACGAACGGCCGCTGCCTGTCTTGCAGATAATAATGCGTTCCCGTTTTTCATTCTTAACTCCTCCGCATTGGTCACCAATAAAACCGAATTAGAAATAGAAACACCAACAGACATAATGATACCCATATATGATTGCAGGTTCAATGTTGACCCTGTTAGCAATAACAATCCCAATGAACCGATCAAAACAGCAGGCACTGTGCAAAGCACTACTAATGATACTTTGAATGATTGAAAATTTGCCGCAAGCATCAGGAAGATCACAACAATGGCAACCAGCAAGCCCGACTGAAGACTGTTTAATGTATCAGTCAAAACCTGCGATAATCCTCTCGTTTCAATAGTTAATCCCCGCGGCAATTCTCCAAGTGATTTAATTGCATTATCAACATCATGCGTGGCCCTGCCTAAATCTTTTTTATACAAGTTCGCAGTAACTGATAAAACAGGAATAGCACCGATATTATCGTTTTCACCATAAATGCTGTCAACACCAATCATCGCTACATCACCGATAACAGGCCTTGACTGGTTTGGGTTTACAGGAATTTCATTCACATCCTGGATACTGGTCATCTGGTTCTCGGGAATTTGTACCTGAACATTATACCCTAATCCGATTTTCTGGTCCAGCCAGATGTTTTTCTCCGTGAAACGAGATGATGAAGTGGCTGCAACCAACGATCTTGAAACATCATTCATATTTGTTCCAAGCTGTGCAGCCCTCACCCTGTCAACATCCACTTTGATAGCCGGGTAATGTATCGCCTGCCCCAATTGTACATCGCGCAGGTAAGCAATCTGTTTCAGTTTATCAATTACTTTATAAGCGTATTCTTCATTCTGCTTTTTATTTTTCCCTATAACTTTCACTTCGATAGGAGTAGGTGATCCCTGGCTCAAAATTTTATCCGTTAACTCTATCGGTTCAAAAGATAATTTCACATCAGGCAACAATTCTTTCATCTGTTCCCTGAACTTATCTTTCAGTTCATCCATATTTGTTTTGTAATCTTCTTTCAAAGCTACCTGCAACACAGCCTCCTGCGGACCGGCCATAAACAAATAAATCGGATTTGTAGAGAATGTTGGCCCGTGCATACCTATCATTGCCGAAGTTACCGATACGTTCCCTTTGCCCACCAAACCGTTCAACACTTCCAACGCTTTCAACACATCTAGCTCTGTTTTTTCTATTCGCGTTCCGTCTGCATCACGCAAACGGACCTGGAATTGCCCATTGTTCGATTTAGGCAACACATCTCTACCAATCATAGTTAGCAGGAAAAAAGCGAAGGCCAATCCACCAATCACATAAACAATTACAATCGGTTTTCTGAAGGGGATCACCTTATTCATTCTGTGTGCATATAACAAACGGAATTTATCGAAGCCTTTTATTCTTTTCTTCTCTTCTTTTTTTGCCAGCAACAAGTCTCGCTGTTGCCACGTATCTTTTTCCGATTCTTTCGGTATACCTGATTCCATGAAGGCAATATCATCAGCAGTTCTTCCTTTTTTAAAAAGTTCTTTTAACCCTTTTTTTGTTTTATCAACCGGATGGTCTTCTTTCATCATCCAGTTTGCCAGAACCGGCACCAGGGTTTGTGCCATCAGGTAAGAAGTGATCATGGAGAAGCCAATAGCAAGTGATAACGGAAGAAATAAAGAACCGGGAATACCGCCCATAGTGAATGCCGGGGCAAACACCGCAAGTATACAAAACAGGATCAGTAATTTTGAAAAAGCAATTTCTTTACACGCATCCCAGATAGCAAGCGCTTTGGGTTTGCCCATGTCCATGTGCTGGTGTATGTTTTCTATCGTCACCGTACTTTCGTCCACCAATATCCCAATCGCCAGGGCAAGCCCGCTCAGTGTCATGATATTGATAGTCTGATTAAAGAGCGTCAGAAATAATACGCCTGAAATAATACAGGTAGGAATCGTAAAAATTACAATCAACGCACCACGAAGGTCCCCTAAAAACAAAAGCACCATTATACCGGTAAGTATCGCGCCGATTATCCCTTCACTCAATAAACTTTTTACCGCATTGATTACGTATTTCGACTGATCAAATTCAAAAGTGAGCTTCACATCTTCAGGCAATAACGCCTGGAAACGTGGTAATGCTTTTTTTAACCCCTGCACCACATCCCAGGTGGAAGCCGATGCTGATTTTGTGATGGGCATATACACGGAACGTTTTCCATTCACCAACACAAAACCTGTTGTGATGTCTGCGCCGTCTTCAACTGTTGCTACGTCTTTCAAGTATAAATTCTGAACCCCGCCGGTGTAAATCGGAATGTTCTCGAAATCTTTTACATTCTTAATGCTTGTATTGACAGGCGTAAAATAATTTTTATCACCGATGCGGACAGTTCCCGCAGGCGTTGATTGATTATTGATACGCAGTGCCGCTACCAGCTGATCTGGTGTAAGATTATGTTCACGCAATAATTCAGGATCTGCTTTAATAACAATTGTCCTCGCATTTCCTCCAAAAGGTGCAGAAGAAACCAAACCGGGTACTGAAGTAAAGTTTGCACGCACATACACGTTTCCCAAATCCTGCAATTCGTTATTGCTTCTTTTCGGGCTACTCAATATTAGCTGACCGACCGGTAATGTGGAAGCATCAAAGCGAATAATAAAGGGAGGGTTGGTTCCTGGCGGAAAAATAGTTTGTGCGCGGTTGCTGAATGCAGAAACTTCAGCAGCTGCCTGCGCCATATTCGTTCCGGGGTAAAAGGTAAGCTTCATTAAAGTAAGCCCTTGTATGTTTTGTGTTTCGATGCTCTTTACTCCTGATACATACAACATCAGGTTCACATAATTCTTACCGAAATATCCTTCCATCTGGTCCGGCGTAAAACCCCCGTAAGGATGAGAAATATAAATTACCGGAAGATCCATATTCGGGAAAATGTCAATCTTTGCTGTCACCACTGCTTTTATACCAAAAAAAAACAAACCTGCCACCAGTACCAATATGGTGATCGGTTTCCTTAATGCCATTCTGATTAAACCCATAAAAATATTTTTTTCTAAGAGGTGAGAGGATAGGCGTGAAATAATGTCATCCATTCTCACGTATCACATTTACCGTCTCTCTTATTTTACTTGCTTGATAAACAAATCAAAATCCCCGCTGGCTGCAGATTTTAATAACAGTGCCTGCCACACATTAATATATGCTACACTCATATCAATTTCTGCTTTATTCAAATTGTACAATGCCTGTTGCACGTCTACAATATTGGTCAATCCGTTCTTATATAAAACAGTTTTCTGCAAATATGCATCTGATGCTGCTTTATATTCAACCGGAACTTCCTGTAAACTTTTTAATGAATTTTCAATTTGCTGCCCGCTTAATATCAATTGATCTTTCAGTTGCGTACTGATGAGATCATATTGGTTCTGATAAGCAGCTGTCACAAATTCCTGTGCCTTCACCTGTTGTTTTATTTTCGCCAGGCTCATAATATTCCATCCAATGCCGATACCCAAAATATAATTGTAACGGTTGGGGTTGATACCATCAAAATAATTCTTCGAATAATTACCGGAGAGCGGCGTATAATTATACTCAAACCCTGAACCCTTTCCCTGTAAGCTGCCAAACAAATTCAACCCGGGATTAATGCTTTTCTGTATATATTTTTCAGCAGATGAACTCAGGTCGACCCTGCTTTTATAAAACTGGACCTGCGGATTATTATCTACGGCAAAATTTGTGTTGTACGTTGTTGGCGATGCTGCAAAAAAGCTGGTATCAAGATTTAAATCTGAAGGAGTAATATTGATTAACTGGCACAAAACATTTCTTTGCTGTTGCTCTGCATTAATAGCTTGTATTAAAGAAAGTTTTGCAGAAGAAACATCAGCATTGGCTATTGAAGAATCTACACCTGCATTCAACCCTGACCTCGTTCTGGCAATCACTGATTGCTGCACGAAAACCGTTCTGTATAGATTGGATTGCGCATTTTTTATAAATCGCTGTGCAATCAATAAATTCAAATAAGCCCCGGCAATCTTTACGCCCTGCACAAATTTTTCCTGTGTTAAATCCGCCGAATCAAGCAGCAATTGCTTGTTCGCAGTTTCAATTTTCGAATGCAACCTTCCGAAAGAAACAAATTCCCAGTTGGTATTGATCAGATAAATAGAGCCAAACGCTGATGCCCAGTTCTGACTGGAATAAGTTGGCCCGGCTGATGCAATTGAACTCGGCCCTGCGAGAGAACTATAAGCCCCAAATTGACCATTGATAGTTCCGTAAGCCTGTTGAATAGAAGCTGTAACATCGGGCAGGTATTGGTTTTTGGCATTCTGCAGCAAGGCGGAAGAAGCATTCATGAAATTCCTTTTAGCCTGAATGCTTTGGTAGTTTGCTAACCCTGTTCTAATTGCATCAGATAGATTCAGCCGAGCCGACTGAGCCGTCGAAAAGCTGATTACTAACGTTAACGCACAACCTAAAAATAATATTTTTGCTAACAGTAATTTTTTCATCACATGCTGTTTCAAAAAATTTACATTAATCCAACCGGTAAAAGGCAAGCAATAATGTTATCTGAGTTATAATAAAATCTTCAACGCTTTTAACGCATTTTCAATAGGGGAAAGTTCACGGTAAACCTGGCACTGCACGGTAGCGCCATCAAACAACAGGAAAATCGTATTGGCAAAATCTTTTACCGAATTGCCCGGCACTTTTTTCAGTTTGCTTACCTGTTCAGCAAAAAATTCTCTTTGCTTTTCTTTATTCAGGACGGCCTGTTTATTGATTTTTGCACTTCGCTGAGGCATCTCCGCAATGATGCGGATATAGCTGCAGCCGCTAAAACCATTTTGCTGTAAATATTTCGAGCGGCACTCAAAACATTTGATAATGGCTTCTTTTGGGTCGCTAACGCCTTCGATGTATTTGGCAAGCATGGCTGACCATTTTTCACCTCTTCGTTTTAAATAAGCCACGCATAAATCTTCTTTAGAATGGAAATGATAGTACAGGCTTGCTTTGGCCACACCGGCTTCTTCAATAATCTGGTTAATGCCTGTGAGGTTGTAACCCTGCTTATAAAACAACCTGTCAGCAGTGGAAACGATCTGTTCACGGACCGAGGTATCTGTAGTAATCATAGCGCAAAAATAAAATAGTCAGACAAGTTTGTCTGATCTTTTTTGGATGAATGGCAATAATAATTTTTAACTCAATTCAAATCGGTAAATTTTAATTCAAAGAGTAAGTAAGAAATTATTGGCGCTCATCTAAAATGCATAACAGGCTATTTTGGTTTTGCCTGCAAAGCAATTGGCGCCACATCGGTTAGCTCAAGCGATTGCACCATATCCTTTACCGTTTCTTTATATTTTTTAAAATGCGCCGTTTGAGTATGCAGATGGTAAGCATTTTCATCAGCATAAATTTCAAAGACGGTTACATGTGTTGGATTGTTTTTATCATATACAGCATATAAACTAAGCACGCCGGGTTCATTTGTCACTGCAGCATGCATGCCTTCTTTCAATGCTGTTTTATAATTTTCCAATTGTGCAGAATCGACTACGATTCTTGCCACGCGCATATAATGGGTTTGTGCAGATGCGTTGGTAGAAAAAATAATTGACATCATAACCAGTGTTACTATCAGAAATTTATTTCGTACAGGTTTCCTTTCCATTGCCGTGAACTTTATTTGTTAATGAAACTGAGCATTTGTTGACACCTGCAAGATTTTGAAACCCTTGCAGGTTACAAGGTTCTATTTTCCCACTGTTTGCTGCAATTGCTGCGGATACCTTGCGCCCTGCACATTTATTTTTGAAAGAGCATTTTCAATTTCCCGTAAATCGCTTGTTGATAATTCAAGAGCAACAGCACCTGAATTTTCTGCTAACCTATGCAGTTTAGTCGTTCCGGGAATCGGCACGATCCATGGTTTCTGCGCCAGCACCCAGGCCAATGCTATTTGCGCATTCGTAGCATTTTTTCTGGCAGCCAGGTTCTCAATTACATGCACCACAACCTGGTTTGCTTCCCTGTTCTCTTTCGAAAAACGGGGTAATGAATTTCTAAAATCATTTTTTTCAAACTGCGTATCTGTATGAATGGTACCGGTTAAAAAGCCACGGCCCAGTGGGCTGAAAGGAACAAACCCGATCCCCAGTTCCTCCAGCACAGGAAATATTTCTGTTTCCGGTTCCCTCCACCAAATCGAATACTCGCTTTGCAATACTGCAACAGATTGCACCGCATTTGCTTTGCGAATGCTTTGCTCACCTGCTTCTGACATACCAAAATATTTCACTTTTCCTTCTTGAATCAAATCTTTCACCGTGCCTGCTACCTCTTCCACCGGTACGTTAGGATCAACACGGTGTTGATACAATACATCAATTACGTCGGTTCTCAATAGTTTTAAAGATGATTCAACAACAGCCCTGATCCGCTTGGGGTTGCTATCCAACCCTTTTGTGGCATCACCTTCTTTAAAACCGAATTTGGTTGCAATCACCACTTTATCCCTATAAGGTTTCAGCGCCTTGCCCAATAATGCTTCATTGCCACCCTGGCTATAGGCTTCGGCAGTATCAAAAAAGTTAATACCCAGGTCAACTGCCTGATGGATCAATTCAATGGCATCTGCTTCATTCACCGCAGCGCCATAGGCAAAAGTAAGGCCCATACAACCTAATCCCATCGCAGATACTTCAAGCCCACTGTTCCCCAATTTTCTTTTTTTCATCTTTTATAGTTTGAATTAAAATGGATAATTCCAGGTCATTAATTTGACAACGCAAATTTCTGAAGCTCTGGCAAAGAACCGCTTATACGGATTACTGCTTCTCTTACCAATATTACTGATATGGTGAAGCAGTCTCAACTGTTGCTCTAAATAATTCTTTAAATTTGTACCAGCAAAAAAAGTTATGGAAGAGATCATCAAAATTGAAACGGTTGCGCAATACAACCAGATGCGTGAAATGGAAACTTTGCACCCGCTGGTAACGGTATTGGACCTGTCGAAAGCGAAGCCGATGCCTGCAACCGCTTTTAATTTTGGTTTATACGCCATATTCCTGAAAGAATTAAAATGCGGCGAACTTCGGTATGGTCGCAGCCATTACGATTACCAGGAAGGCTCTTTGGTTTTTATTGCGCCCGGACAAGTGATAAGTGTGGAGACCAAAGTGAAAAATTTTGAACCTAAAGGATGGGCGCTCCTCTTTCATCCTGAATTAATCAAAGGCACACAGCTGGGAAAGCATATGCATGATTATTCTTTTTTCTCCTATGATGTGAACGAGGCCCTGCACCTTTCCGAAAAAGAGCGGCAGATGGTGCTGGATTGTTTTTCCAAAATTGAATATGAATTGCAGCATGCCATTGACAAGCACAGCAAAATGCTGATCGCTTCCAATATTGAGTTGTTCCTGAATTACTGCACTCGCTTTTACGACCGGCAGTTTATTACCCGCGACAATGCGCATAAAGGCATTGTAGAAAAATTTGAGGCTTTACTAAATGATTATTTTACATCAGGCAAGCCACAGCAAAGCGGTTTGCCATCAGTATCTTATTGCGCCGCTGCGCTTCATTTATCGGCCAACTATTTTGGCGACCTGGTGAAAAAAGAAACCGGCGCCTCTGCACAGGATTACATTCAAACCAAATTGATTGATGTGGCTAGGCAAAGAATTTTTGATATTGATAAATCCATCAGCGAAGTGGCTTACGAACTGGGCTTTAAATATCCACAGCATTTTACCCGCTTGTTCAAACAAAAAACAGGCATCTCTCCCAATGAATACCGGATGCTGAATTAGTGAGCACAAGAACCATGGCGATAGTATCAAACCCTCTAACACCAATGCCTAGGTGCAAGCTACAAAAAATGCAGCGTCGGTTTACCCGTGGGCCAGTGGTTTTCTGTGTATTTACAATTACAAATTCCCGATAGGGTGGAATAGTAAAACCTGACAACTAATTCTGCATACCACTAATTCCTGCATGATATGCTTTCCCATCTTGTGCAAGTACTACAGGGCTGGCAAAAAACGGCATAGGAGGGTTGGTCTCCCATATTAATTCACCTGTTTTAGCATTTAAAGCCCAAAACCGATCCGTTGATCCAAAATAAACGACTCCATTTGCCACAACCGGCGATGTCTGTATGCCATTATTACCAAGATAAGTATCAAAGATCCATTTTTGCACCCCGGTTTGCTTATTCACAGCATACACGACGCCGTTAAATGTTGTGGTATATACCAGGCTATCATCATAAACAGGCGAACCGACAATGGAGCCACCTGCCTTAAATTTCCAAACCTGATTATAATACATCAAATCTCCATTCTGTATTGCATAAAGAGCGCTGTCGCCCCCAACATAAACAATGCTATCATCAATGGTAGGACAGGAAAACAAATGGGTACCGGCAGGAAAATAGAAGGTTGCATAAAGACCATGATAGCTGGTACCATCCACAGCACTCAACTCATTCATTACAGGGTTGTCAATATCCAAAGTATGTACATCCGCTATTGCATACACCACTCCATTTTTTACACAGGGGGAATTCTGACTGTAATCAACACCTGAAGTAGTAGAACCCTGGTACCATATTGTATTACCCGTACTTGCATCAATTGCATAAAGGGTTCCGTCGTTTGAAGTAATAAAAATTGAATTATTATAATAAGCAGGCGATGATTGAAAATCACGCGGAAAATCACGGCTCCATTTAATCCCGCCGGTTTTTGCGTCTAAAGCATAAAATTTAGGCTCATATCCGGGAATATACACTGTTCCGTTGGTTACCACCGGTGACGAATAAAAAAAACCAAGTGTGGAATTGGTATGATAATGCCAAACTTCTTTACCAGTGAACGCATTCACCGCATATATATTTTGATCGCTGCTTCCGACATAAATGATGGAGTCATAATAAGCAGGACTCGAAATCATATCTGTCCAAACTCCTGAATTATTTAGCTCAAACGTCCATTTAATTGTTCCATTTTGGGCATCAAATGCGTATAATTTTCCATTGGCGCTTGGAGCAAAAACCATCAGGTTTTTATGACCGGGCAAAAGTGCTGAATCGACAGGTTGTGTGTTGCTGCCACCACCGGATTTTGCGCAGGCGCTCAAAAAGATTGAAGCTATAAAAAAATAATTTAGAAAGTTTTTTATTTTCATTCTGGAAGTACATTCATTATACAAAATACAATAACAACTACAGCTTTGCAAATATGGCAAAATGGGATTGACGAACTACTATTCAGCAGCGTTGCGCCGCTCTCATTTACATTTGGGATTCTATCCGGCGCTTTAGTAACAATAAGAGTAAAAGAAGGAAAATTTGATTCGACGAATGCCAAGCTTTTCCAAAGCTTATGCACGCTTTATGAAATTCGTCTTCAGCTTTGAAGCTTTGGAAAAGCTGTTCACCCGGCTTTCTGCACCAGTCCAGAACATGGCACTGTATGATATTACAAACTTATTCGCGACAAATCTTCCGAAGTTTTTAAAACTTCGGAAGCCTGCATTATATATTTTCTTTCCTGCAAATTAACTAAAACGGAATACACGCAGAGAACAGAGATCGCACCGGAAATTTTAATCGCTTTATGCCAGCAGGAACTATCTGCGAAAATCTACGCATAAAATCTGCAGTAACTGCTGGAGGTTTTTCATTGGCCATGGCTTGAAAAATATTTTTATCCCCAACTGAGAAGGCTAAATTTTTCATTGATCTGCCTGTAGGTAACACAAAGAGCAGGTGTTTGCAATAATATGTTCCTGACAATAGGAGATTTTCTTGAAAAATTTGCAGAAAGTTATATTTTTAAAAAATTTCCAAACCAGCTGCTATGAGAGAAAGCGATCTGTCCTACGAAATACGAGAATGTATTTTTAATGTCTACAACAATTTAGGTCCGGGGTTATTGGAGTCTGCTTATGAAGCAGCTTTATATTATGAACTCGTTAAAAAAGGAATACCATGTGCCTGCCAAGTAGGTCTGCCGATGTTTTATGAGCATATTAAGGTAGACGTTGGATACCATTTGGATTTACTGGTTGAAGACAAAGTGATTGTTGAAATCAAATCGGTTGAAGCTTTACTGGATATACACCACAAACAACTGATTACTTATTTGAAATTATCAGGAAAGAAACTGGGAATGCTCGTAAATTTCAATACTGACAGTATCGCACATTCCATTTTTAGAAAAGTAAACGGGTTATGATGGTTTCAAGTATTTTTTCCAAAGACCGGCTCCGGTTTTAAGAAAAAAAATATTTCTACATACAAGCATATTAAGCATAGGTTACCACCAAATGCCACCCAAGCAAAATCATAATTCAGCGGGAAATTTCTGATTATCATAAAATAAATTTTAACTTGATGCCACTTCTGACTAACCTGCAGGTACAGGCCTTTTATTCAATAAGACAAACCTGCAGATCTTTTCTAAATAGTTTAAAACGTGCCGGTATTATTAGAAACAAAAAAAATTACCCGCTGCTTCGGCAATTTCAAAGCTGTTGACAGCATTGATCTGACCATCGAAGCTGGAGAAATATTTGCGTTGCTCGGACCAAATGGCGCAGGCAAAAGCACTTTGATCAAGATGCTGACTACTTTATTGCCGCCTACCTCTGGCGACGCGTATATTGACGGGTATAGCATTACTACCCAACCCAATAAAGTACGCAGAATTATTGGTTATGTTCCGCAAATGCTTTCCGTAGACGGTTCACTTACCGGTTATGAAAACCTTTTCCTTTTTGCAAAACTGTATGATATCCCATCAAAAGAAGCCAGAAAACGAGCGAAAGAATCAATAGAGTTTATGGAATTGCAGCAGTCTGCCAATAAACTCGTGAGAACATATTCAGGAGGTATGATACGGAGGCTCGAAATTGCACAATCAATGTTACACGTACCGAGAATCCTTTTTCTTGATGAACCTACTACAGGCCTTGACCCCATAGGAGTAAAAATGGTATGGGAACATATTCTCAACCTCAAAAAAAAGTATAATACCACTATTTTGCTTACCACCCACATAATGGAAGAAGCCGACAAATTATGTAATCGTGTGGCATTGTTATCCAGAGGTAACCTGGTTGTAGCAGATACGCCTGAAAACCTGAAAAATTCCATCGGCAAAAAAGAAGCCACGCTCGAAGATGTATTCATACATTATACATCAGAAAGCCTTGCCAATGAAAACAGTTTCAGAGATGTAATGAGACAAAGAAAAACAGAAAACCGGATTCAATAAATGAACATCATTTTTTCGTTTATAAGAAAAACTTTGGTTGTTGCAGAATTGGAAATAAGGAAAATACTGCACGATCCAACAGAAATTTTTACCCGTGCAGTACAACCTGCTTTATGGATATTGATATTCGGCAGAGTATTTGAAAAGATGCACCCTATATCAGGTTCTGTAAATTACATTGATTTCATGACCCCCGGAATTCTTGCACAAAGTGTGTTGTTTGTTTCTATTTTTTACGGCATTGCCATCATTTGGGAAAGAGATTTGGGGCTGACGCATAAATTTCTGGCTACGCCTACTCCAAGAACTGCGTTGGTTTTAGGGAAAGCAATATCTGCCGGGGTCCGTTGCCTGCCGCTTGCCGTTATCATTTATTTAATTGCCGTTTTATTAGGGGTACATGTAAAGTGGGGCGTGCTGAATATCATTGCCGTTTTGATAATGGTGATTTTGGGCTCCATCTTTTTTTCTACTTTTTCACTCATTATTGCCTGCATTGTAAAAACCAGGGAAAGGTTTATGGGCATCGGTCAATTATTAACTATGCCGCTTTTTTTTGCAAGCAATGCCATCTACCCTATTGAAATAATGCCGCAATGGCTGAAGATAATTTCTAAAATAAATCCCCTGACATATATCATTAATGCCACCCGTACGTTGATGATTGCAGACGCTCCGCCAACATTTTTACCTGGCGATTTTGCTATTGTTATTGCGGCCTCTGCATTATTTGTATTCATTGCAGGAAGTTTATATAAACGGGTAATTGTATAGCCAACCGGTTTCCCTTTTTATAGCATATTTTATTTCACGGATAATCATCACCGATAGATTTTGCTTATGTAAAGAATGTTCGTTAATTCAACTGAATTTATTATGCATATCCGTCAGACTGATTATATTTACTTTGAATGAAAAAAGTATTTCTTATATCCCTCAGCCTTATTACTCTTACTTGTTCTGCCCAGACGCCGTTGGCAGATAGCCTGAAAAATATTTTACAAAAAGAGCCGAAACCGATAGCCAGATTTAACCTCATCAATCAGATTCTTGAGAATGAAGTCAACAACGGAGCCAACATTGATACATCGCTTTGTATAGAAATGGTGCGGCTGGCACAGAATTTAAACAACGATTCCCTGCTCGCTATTGGCTATAATATGGCAGGTTCATTCAATGCAAGAAAAGGAGATTATCCTACAGCGCTCGAATTTTTGTTCAAAGCCGCCCCGCTTGCTGAAAAAGTTAATGATAAAAGAAGAATTAGTTCATTGTATTTTGATATTGCCTTAGTATATATAATACTGAAAAATCCTAGAGAAGCCTATTATTATAATCTCAAAGGCAAAGAGAACCTCCCCGAAAAGTCTAATAAACTATACGATTTCATGCTGGCGCAATTTGACCGCAATATGATAAGGTATTATTTGCTGAACAATCACCCGGATTCGGTATTACCGTATTTACAACACCTGGAGATGGAAGGAAAGCTCCTGAAAACCCCTGTTATTACATTACCTTCTTTATTTTTAAGTGGCGCCGCTTATGCCCAGCTCAACAAGAAAGATTCGGCTGAATTTTATTTCAGCAAAGCTGCAGGATTCTCAGATTCAATAAAATCAATCGGGCTTAAATGGACCAACGATAAATATTATATCCCTTATCTTCTTCAAAATAACAGGCTTCAGGAAGCAAAAATCCGTGCATTTCATTTATTACATCTCGGGGAGCAGCATAATAACCTGGATGTGAAACTGACAGCTGTTAGCTTTCTCAGGAAAATTTATGACAAACTGAATCAACCCGACAGCGCTTATCATTTTTCAACATTTGAGCTTTTTATGAAGGATTCTGTTTTCAGCGAAAACAATCTGAATAAAGAAGAGGCGCTTGCATTTAACGAAAAACTACATACCATAGAAGCGCAGCACCAGGCCGATATAAAGAAAAAACAGAAAGAAGAGAACCTGGTATTGGGATCAATTGGCGCATTGCTCATTCTCCTGATCTTTTTATTTTTATTTCAACTGTGGGCCCGTCGCAAAGAGGTGGAAAATAAACTCGCGGGTCAAAGGGACCGGATTTCAAAAGAACTGCACGACAATATCGGATCGCAATTAAGTTATATAAGCGGAAATATTGATTGGCTCATCGATGCAAAGGGATCATTAAGCCATGAAGAAGAACTGAATAAACTGAATGTAGTGAGCGAAACTTCAAAAAATATTGTCAATGACCTGCGTGAAACCATCTGGGCGATCAGGAAAGAATCCATCCTGCTTGAAGAACTTTCAGACAGAATAAAATCGCTTTTGCAGGAACAGATAATGCTTTACCCGGAAATGGAAGTCGAAATTATTGAAGATATCAGGAAAGATTATTGTCTTCAGCCTGATGAATCGCTCAATACTTACCGTATCTGCCAGGAAGCCATCAGCAATTGCCTGAATCATTCGGAATGCAGTAAGATTATTTTGAAAATTTCTTCTGACAATAACAAGAATTATTATTTTTCCATTTCGGATAATGGAAAAGGGTTTGATATGCGGATACAGAAAGAAGGACATTACGGGCTGCTGAATATGCAGGAAAGAGCGAAAAGTTCAGGGGCAGAACTGATAATTGAATCCATGCCCGGAAAAGGTTCAACAATCATTCTGGCAAAGTATATAAAATCTTGAATTTTATACGCAGCCTGCCTCTGGAAATATTAAACGGATAAACCACAAAAATGATTATTGTTCTAATGTGTTAATGTTTGTGCCTGCCATTTAAGCCATGTTTGCAGCGAAGGTCTTTCTGCGCCTGCAGCATCCTTCAATCCAATGTCCTGCCAAATGCCGAATACATCTGAATAGAGGTTAAGTGCTTTTAATGTAGAATCCCCGGCATCATAATCCTTGCTGCAATACCAGATCAGCATTTTTGCCTGGTGGCTTTGACATAGCTGAAGTACCATCTCCAGATAAGCCTGCTGCCAGGCTTCAGTGCCTTGCTTGTTCAGGTTAAGAGAAGGAATGAAAAGATCTTCCGCAATATATCCTGTCTCTGCAAATAAAAAAGGTTTGCTGTTATCCAGATGGATGAATCGTTCAAAATAACCTGAAGGGAAAAGAGATGGATCGGTGTTGCCGTTAACAGATGAACTCACAGTTACGTAAGGATAGGCACTCAACCCAATAAAATCAGAATATGGTAACAGACTGTTTGCATTTGACAAACCCGCAGCACTTTCATCCACCATAAAACTCAAGAAAAAGGGTATGGACGGATATTTTGCTTTCAATTGTGCATATACCTGGCGCAGGAAATTGCGGTATAATGAGAATTGTGTCGGGTCCCACATCAGTGAATTACTTTCAACCCCGTAGTTTACAAAGGAAGGTTGTAACTGATCAATCAGGTAGCTGACAAAGCGTGTATAGGCCGCTACCATTCGTGGATCATCTACAGGAAGGTTGTTCCAGTAATTTCGCATACTGTCAGTAACAGTGTCTTTACTATAATAAGTTGCTTTTTGAATCCGGCTATGATCCAGGGGAGCAACGCTCAGTAATATTTTTTTCCCGGCAGCGGTTTTCGATTTCCTGACCTGCACATCCTGTATCAGCCCGTTTGGCATATCATTACCGCTGTACGCTTCCTCATAAGGAATGCCGTCATCAAAGTGATGCGACACAATATCACAGTGATTATTGATGAAAGCATAGGCAGTATCCAGTTCCGCATCTGTAAAATCAGCAGGCCAGGGAGTGACCCCCATGTAAAAACTTCTTCCGGCCTGTTGAGTGCTGCTTTTTTTACAATTTGCCAGTAAAAGAAAGGATACAATTGCCCCTAATAAAAAAATGATTCTTTTTTGTCTCATTGTGCTGATCAACGAAATGCGAATTTTATTATTGCTGTAAAATTTTCGCTTAATACCAAATGCTTCGAATAAGTATATACGTTATTTAATAAGAAAAGTTACTTTAAAGAGGTAATGTATTGAACAGGCATGGCTACTTTGGGTGTATATTGAACATATAACAGCCTACAGGTTTTTTTTGAAAATACTTGCTGTTCTTATACAAACAGGAAAAACCGCACTAAAATAACCCTGTTTTAGAAAAAACATTATCAATGTATAACAATAATTTGTTAGCCGAATGAAAATCACCTTTCATTTTATCCGTATTAACTAATTTAGTTCCGGTAATATTTATTCTATTGACAGAATCCGGTTGTTTCTATAAGCTTTGGAGCACATCAAATCTTTCTGTAAGATTCGGGGGTTGCTTTATCAAGACTTTCCTTATTTTTTTTATTTCAGTTTTCCTCTTCGCTTATCAAATAAAGGCTCAATACCATTTGCCGGGTGAAAATGAAAAAAAAACATCCCCGGACAGTCTGTTACAAAAAAAATTTTTGCTGGCATCAACGGGATTATTGCTGGCGGAATTGGTGCCATGGACCATCGATGAATGCATCAGGAAAGTCGATTACACTCATATAACCTGGCAAACCACATCTTACAATTTAAGTCCGGCTCACTGGACATGGGACAATGACGGATTTACCACCAACCAGTTTGGCCATCCTTACCAGGGTTCTCTTTTCTACAGTGCATTTAGGGCTAATGGTTATAGTTTCTGGCAATCAGCACCAGCGTCGTTTGCAGGTAGTTACTTATGGGAAACTTTCGCTGAAAACCAGGCTCCTGCTCCGAACGATTTTATCAATACCGGGTTCGGTGGTATTACATTGGGGGAAATGACTTATAAACTCGCCAATAGAATTCTTGATAACAGAAGCCGTGGACTGGAGAGACAGGTAAGAGAAATTTTCGCGTTACTTGTTAACCCGATGAATGGATTCAGAAGACTGGTTGATGGCAGATGGGGAAAAGTTTATGGCAATTCAACAGAACACGATTCTTCGATTATTTATACCGAGTTCGATTTGGGCTTGCGGAGCTTTAAGGTGAATAACAGTGATGGCGGATTCGGGTTTTATGGACATGTAAAACTTTTGTATGGCACTCCTTTTGAGAATTATAAAACACCTTTCAGCAATATTTACATTAATGCCGAATTGGGGCAAGATGACAGTTCCAAACTCAATATCGTGAATGTGTACGGTTCATTAAACGGGTGGCGTATCAGTAATAAAGAAAAATCAAAACACTTGCTGGTGCTTTCCATGAATTACGATTATATCAATAACGAAGCGTTTTTTTACAGCGCCCAGAGCGTAAAGCTGAATTTGTTTTCTGAATTTTCTCTTATTAAAAATATTAAAATCAATACTTCCATTGGCGCCGGGCCCGTAATATTATCTGCTGTACCTGATATTTATTTGTATGAAGGGCGAAACTATGATTTTTGTTCCGGCGTTGGTTTTCATGCAAATTTTTTACTCGGCATTGCCGGGCATTTTTTCTATGCTGTCAATTACAGGGGTGGATGGTTAAAAACCCTTAATGGTAATGCAAATGATTATTTTCTGAATGCTGTAACCAGTGAATTGAGAATAATGCTTGCAGATAATTTTTCAATATGCGCAGAACCGGGCTATTTCCGGCTTCATGCAAATTTTAAAAACTATGCCGATGTGAACAGGTCGTACCCTTATCTGCGAATTTCAGCAAGATATGGATTGAATCTTTGAATCAGGTTTTGATTATATTGAGAACGAATAAAAATCAACCTTTAAATATGATTTATGAAAAAAACATGTTTGGCCCTTTCGTTATTTCTTTTTCTATTCTTTTCTGCCCACAGTCAGTTAATGGTGGCAAAAAGACTTGGCAAAAATGAAAGCAATTCAAAACTTGGCTATGGCGTTTTTGCTTATATTGATTTTCCTTTGGGTGATTATGAAAACAGAAGCTTCAGGATAGAACTGCTTGACTTCGCCTTTTTCGGTTCTAAAAATGACAGCCTGCGTTCTCCTATCGGGTACCTTTCTATAAAGCTTGGCTACAAATATATTTTCAGCGAAACAAAAACCGGGTTTTATATCGAGCCACAAGCGGGTTATTGCAGGGTAGTTACTGATAATCCATACGACTTAACCAACCAGGCTAGTTATGGAGATGGGGTTGCTTTAGCTTTCGAAGCTGGATACAGTCTTGAAGTCGGGCAAAGAGGACATGTTATTAATTTCGGAATAAAGTATGAAGACGATATTGCCCGAACACCAAATACAATGGGGTCGGTCGGTTTCAGGATATCCTATGCCTTTAATATGTTCAGAAAAAAAGAAAGTTACTGAACATGACAGGTTTCAACAACCGGCTTTTTTTACATTGTTCAATGTTTTGTTTTTGCCCTTTCGTATTGTTCCGGCCATTTCACATCATCATTCAATATAAAAGCGCTGTACAAAGGAAAATTAGGGTTGCGCAAGCTTTCCCTGGCAATAAAAATAAAATCTGCCTGTTCTTTTTGTAGAATTTCTTCTGCCTGCTGCGGAGTAGTGATCAGCCCCACGGCACCGGTTAATATACCCGCCTCTTTTTTTATTTTTTCTGCAAATGCAGCCTGGTAACCCGGAGTAAGCGGGATCTTTGCTCCAGGCACATTGCCCCCTGATGAAGTGTCGATAAGATCAACTCCCTTTTTCTTCAGCTCAATAGAAAGACGAATTGAATCTTCAATTGTCCAGCCACCTTCAGTCCAGTCAGTTGCAGATATGCGAACAAACAACGGTTTTTCATTACCCCATTCTTTTTTTACAGCGTCAGTTATTTCGAGCAATAATCTAATCCTGTTTTCAAAACTGCCTCCATATTCATCAGTCCGGTGATTGCAGAAGGGCGAATAGAACTGGTGCAATAAATATCCATGTGCTGCATGAATTTCAAGCAGGTCATAACCGATTACCTTGCATCTTTTAGTTGCCTGCACAAATGCGTCAATTATTTTACCTATGCCGGGTTTATCAAGCGCTAAAGGCGCTTCCGTATTCTGAGTGAAAGCTACAGCGCTCGGCGCCACAGTTTTCCAGCCATTAATATGATCTGATGCTATCTGCGCCCCGCCCAGCCAGGGTTTTTCGCAACTTGCTTTTCTTCCCGCATGTGCCAGTTGAATACCAGCTAAGGAACCTTGTTGGTGGATGAATGAAACTATTTCTTTCCATTTATTAATATGTTCATCTTTCCAGATTCCCAGATCGCCGTAGGTAATCCTTCCTTCAGGAACAACGGCCGTTGCCTCCTGAATAATCAATGAAGCGCCACCTACAGCCCTGCTGCCAAGGTGCACCAGGTGCCAGTTATTGGCAAAGCCGTCTTCTGCCGAATACTGGCACATAGGCGATATTACGATCCTGTTTTTGAAAAATGTATTACGAATCCGGAAAGCTGATAAAAGTTTGCTCATGCTATAAAATTTGAAGCGAAAATGCTGACAGTATTAACAAAAATCTGAATGGATTGTTGCATTTCAATAGTACGCATTTTTAAATATATTGATTTTTCCTGCATGCAAACTTTGTTAGCAGGTAATCATTGGCGTTAAACAGAACATTGTTAAATTTCCTTTGCTAAGCCAATATCATCTGCGCCTGCGGCTCCATATAACAAGCCATTAAAAATATTCCCTCGTAAAGAATTGATTAAAGAAATACTTTTGCATTAAGGTAACCGTTAACCAAATGAATAGAAAAACTGGGGGGTTAATCAAGAATTTAAAATCCATTGACACGATTGTTATGCTTGAAAAAAAATACGCAGCAATTATACAGCAAGCCTGGGAGGACTATGATGCTTCAAAACCCATCAGCCAAATAGAAGATATCAGCGTGAAGGTATCCACCAATCACGTTTTCAGGATCACCTTTGAAGACGAAGATATCATTATTGCGAAGCTTTCCTATTTCGGCAAGTATGAACATTTTAAAGAAGATCATCGGATCATCCACAGCCTATCCAACAACCTGTTGTATCCTTTCGAAAATTTGCTGACCAAATCTTTATTAAAAAACAACAGGGTATACACTTACCGCTACAGGAAGGGAAAACTGGATGCCTGGGTAGTGTTTTATAATCCAACCAGGGTAATACAGCGTTTGCCAAAACGCCTGGAAGAACCGCATATTAAAAAATTCGGCCAGCAAATCGGTAAGTTTCATAAAGCCTGTTCCCGTTTGAGAAATGTGTTGCCAAAATCTTCCAAAACATTACGAACCGACATTCATACGTTGATGGAACAGCTTGAACAGGATGAAAGCAGGTTCGGTTCACGTATGCAGGCCGATTATATAAAATATCATTGCGAATTATTTTTAAAAAACCGCCTTAAGCTTAATGTTGGTTCTTTTGAAATTATTCCTGTTTTTATCGATTGGAACATCGGTAATTTTTCAGTAACCAATAAAATGGAATTGTATTCCAGATGGGATTATGATTGGTTCAGGATGAGTTATCGCACTATGGATTTCTATTTCTTCAGCCGCGTGGTTTCAGATGCCGGTGATAAAACCACGTTTAGTTATCTTATTGACCCGATGATGCAGGACAGGTTTATTTTATTCCTGGAAGAATATCATAAAATAAACCCGCTTACAGCTGACGAAATACGGTTTATGCGTGAAGCATACAGGTTTTTTATATTGAATTACGTGATCAAGGATGGTAATTATTTTTTTGCAGACCAATATGCCAAAAAATTACAGTCAGAAGCTTTCGATATTTACCTTCCTTCGGTTGACCGGGATTTTTATCCTGAAAAAATATTCGATGCGCTTAAAATAAAAGACAACAGTAAAATAGCCAGTTACGCCAAGTAAACATGATACCAACAGAGAAATTCAAAAATGTTATCGAAAAATACCAGTATATATTTTTTGATGCCTATGGCGTTTTAAAAAACAACAAAGGCCTTGTTGAAGGCATTGAGCAAACCTTTGCTCACCTGGAAGCAGAGAGAAAAGAATATTTTATAGTAACCAATGATGCTTCACGAAGCCCGAAACAACTGGCAGAATCTTATCATCGTTTAGGCCTTACCGTTATTGATAATGAACGGATCATATCTTCCGGCATGCTGGCGAAAGAATATCTCGATTTAAAAGTGAATGATGGAATTGTGGCATACCTGGGCACCGAAGACTCGGCCCATTATATTGAAAGCTCCGGACTGAGGACATTGCCGGTCAAAGAAATCAATGAATTAAATATAGAGCAGGTGAATGCATTAGTACTGCTCGACGATGAAGGTTTTAACTGGTTTGAAGACCTGAATAAAACAGTTAACCTGCTCCGTAAAAGAACCATTCCTGCCATTGTCGCCAATACAGATAATACGTACCCGATTAATCACAAAGAAGTCTCTATTGCAATCGGTGGTATTGCGACTATGATTGAAAGCATTGCCGGCAAACGTTTCATCAGGTTTGGCAAGCCCGATTCACAGATGTTCATGTTTGCCTATGACCTGATCAGGGAAAAAAAACCCGTGAGTAAAAGAGAGATATTAATGGTAGGAGATACACTGCATACTGATATCATCGGCGGTAATAAATTCGGGCTGGATACAGCGCTTGTATTAACAGGAAACACACAAGCTAAAGATGCAGAAACACGTATACATTCAACAGGTATTGTGCCTACCTATATCTGTGAAAATGCCGTAATAAGCTGAAAAGAAAATATTGATGATTGCATTACCAGGCAACTGGTGATATCAACCATTTTCCAGTTACATTTCAGAAATATTTGAACAGCATTAAACCTGGTTATAAAAACTCATACCCGATATCCCTTCTGTAATAAATACCGTCATAATAAATCTGCTCTAGTACTTCACGTGATTTATCGACTGCCTCATATACTGTTTCAGCAAATGAAGTAACGCAAAGAACACGTCCGCCATTGGTAACTACTGTCCCATCTTTCATTTTTGTACCTGAATGAAAAATCAAACTGTCTTTCGGAATTTCGGAATTAAGCCCTTCTATAACCTCGCCTTTTTCATAAGCACCGGGATAGCCGCGGCTAACAGCAACTATGGTAATTGCTGTTCTGTCATCAACTTTTATTTTAACTGCATCCAGCTCCTGATTGCAGGTGCTTACAAACAATCCCACCAAGTCATTTTCCAGTCTTGGAATAATAACCTCCGTTTCAGGGTCTCCTAACCGGCAATTGTATTCAATTACGTACGGCTCATCTTTAACTTTTATTAAGCCAAAAAAAATAAACCCTTTATAATTGATCTGGTCTTTTTGCAAACCGTCAATGGTAGGTTTGATAATTTTTTCTTCAACCTTCTTCATGAATACTGTATTCGCAAAAGGAACCGGGCTTACCGCCCCCATTCCGCCTGTATTAGGGCCCTTGTCTCCTTCATTTATACGCTTGTAATCCTTAGCTTCAGGCAATAAAACATAATTTTTGCCATCGGTTAACACAAAGGCACTCATTTCAATACCCTCTAGAAACTCTTCCACAACCACTTTTTTACCGGCATCCCCAAACTTCGATTGCTGTAGCATCAATTCAAACTCAGCAATCGCTTCCAGGTGGTTTTGACAAATCACAACTCCTTTTCCTGCGGCAAGGCCATCTGCTTTCAGAACAATGGGTAATGAATGCCCATTCAAAAACTTCACTCCCTCTTCATAATTGTCAATGGTAAATTCTTTATAACCTGCTGTGGGAATATTATGACGTTGCATAAATGCTTTTGCAAAAGCCTTGCTGCCCTCCAGTTGGGCGCCTTGTTTTGAGGGTCCTATAAAATAAATCTGTTCGAGTAGCGGGTCTGATTTAAAATAGTCATATAATCCTTTTACCAGTGGTTCTTCAGGGCCTACCACCACCATTTCAATTTTCTTTTCCTTGCAAAATTTTCCTATTTCATCAAAATCGCTGATATCAATATCCACATTAATACCGCATTGGGAGGTCCCTGCGTTACCCGGCGCAATATAAAGCGGATTTGTCCAGACACTTTGATTCAATTTCCATGCAAGGGCATGTTCACGCCCTCCAGAGCCTAACAATAAAATATTCATAAACAGCTATTCAGGTTCGAAATTCCAATTTCAAAACCAAATATCGAAATCAATTTGATAAATGGCAATAAAAGGTTCGCCACTTGTTTTCATTTTAATTTATTCAGTACTTTACGTAATTGTTAATTCATATTCATAAAACGCAATATCATGAACGAACAGCTCGCAAAAAAGGGACATCCAAAAGGACTTTATATTCTGTTTGCGACAGAAATGTGGGAACGATTTAATTTTTATGGCATGCGGGCCATGCTTGTTCTTTTTATGACAAAAGCATTATTGTTCGATCATGCATTCGCTTCCAATTTATATGGCAGTTATTTAAGCCTTGTGTACTTAACTCCATTATTAGGGGGTTATATAGCCGACAGATATTGGGGGAACAGACGTTCTATTATTGTCGGTGGTATCATTATGGCGCTTGGAGAACTGGTGCTTTTTCTTTGTGGTACAGTATATCAGTCAGCCCCCCAGCTTTCTACTTTTCTCTTTTTTTCAGGATTAGGGTTTATGATAACGGGGAATGGGTTTTTCAAACCCAATATATCTTCATTGGTTGGACAGCTTTATCCTGCAACCGATCATCGTAAAGATGCTGCTTATACTATTTTCTATATGGGCATTAATGTTGGCGGGGCACTTGGTCCGTTTGTTTGCGGCCTTGTAGGTGATACTGGAAATCCTGCTGATTTCAGGTGGGCATTTTTATGCGGCGGAATTGGTATGTGCATCAGCGTTATTGTTCAAAAATTATTTCAGCACAAATATGTTGTTGATCCCGATAAAAATGTTTTAGGACTTGTTCCGAAGAACAGCCCGAAAGCATTTAGCAATCCTGTTTTAATTGTTATCGGCCTTACCCTGCTGGTTCCGGTAATGATCGGGCTTTATTATCTGGATGCCAAATTCAATTACCTTTTTTATTTATTAACTGCATGCATTATAATTATACCCACAATTATTTTCATGGATAAAACACTTTCATCTGCAGAGAAGAAAAAAGTAATTGTGATTTTTGTGGTCTGTTTTTTTGTGATATTTTTCTGGGGGGCTTTTGAGCAGGCAGGCGCTTCTTTAACCTTTTTCGCTGATGAACAAACACAAAGACATATTGGATTAAAAGTTCCGGTTTGGTCTGTCAATCTTGTTTCGGTTTTACTATTATATTATGTTTTCGGTCTTTTTAAAAAAGTATCAAAAAATTTAGCTTCGACCTTTGACAGTCAGTTAAGAGTAACCGTTTATGGGTTACTGATTCTGCTAACCACAACCATTATTATCACAAATGTTTATTTGCTATCATCGGGTTTGCATTATGTTTCAAAAGAAGAGATTCCTGCAAGCTGGTTTCAATCACTTAACTCGGCATTCGTGGTTTTATTTGCCCCATTTTTTGCATGGCTCTGGTTGTCGCTTGGAAAAAGAGAGCCTTCCTCGCCAACAAAAATGGCAGCAGGTTTAATGCTGCTTGCACTGGGTTATTTATGGATAGCTAAGGGTGTAGATAATATTCAACCGGGAGTAAAAGTAAGTATGATCTGGTTAACCGGAATGTACGCCCTTCACACTGCCGGGGAACTTTGTTTATCACCCATCGGTATGTCACTCGTAAATAAATTATCGCCACTGAAATTTTCATCTTTATTAATGGCGATATGGTTTACCGCAAATGCATTTGGCAATAAAGTTGCCGGTGTGCTCAGCGCGTTATACCCCGAAGGCGGAAAAATAACTTCATTTCTCGGCTATCAAATGAACAATCTTCACGACTTTTTTATGCTATTTGTTTTTATGGCAGGAGCGGCTTCAATTATTTTATTCTTTTTAACATTAAGATTGCAGAAAATGATGAAAACGGAAGCCTGAAGATGGGCCGGATAAACATTTTTTAACTAATATTTGAAATTGATCGGACTATATTCATTGTTTGGGTAATTGCTGAATAGAAATACAACAGTAGAAGTGAGTGACACAACGATGTTGAACAGGGCTTCTTTGCCGGTCATAAAGCTTTCTCAACTCATTTTGAAAGGAACGATCATTTCAAAAGCGGGGATATTAACTTCAAAGGTTTTTTTTGTATTCAGGTTTTCCATGGTGTAAGTGCCATGCATTTTTCCCATTTCCGTGCGCAGGTTGCAACCGGAAACATATTGATAACGTTCTTCCGGGTTTAATGTAGGCTGAACGCCCACCACACCCTCACCCTCGACCTCACGGTAAGTACCGTTACTGTCGAAAATATGCCAGCGGCGGCGATGCAGTTTTATAGGAAAATGATTATGGTTCTCCAGTGTGATACGATAAGCAAACATATATTCCCCGGACATGGGATTGCTGTAGTCGGGCTGATAAAAAGTTTCCACGCTTACTTCTACTCCCTCAGAAATTTTGTTTATCATGGAAACAAATTTTAATAAAATTAAACAAATCGGGCATTCGTTAAAAGGATTGTTCAGGAAATAATATCACAATGCTCAATCTATCTTATTTTTACGCAAATTAGGCATGGATTTGAGTAATCCCGATACATTTTTAACCAATAATAGACTTTATTTACAAAACTTATTAACATGAAAATAGCCGTAGCAAAGGGTGATGGTATTGGTCCTGAAATCATGAACGCCGTACTGAATATTTTTAATGCCAGTAAGGTACCTCTTGAATATGAATTCGTAGATATGGGCAAATGGATTTTTGACAAAGGCTTTTCAAACGGCATGACACCGGAAGCGAAGCATACTATTGAAGAACTGGGCATTTTATTTAAAGGCCCAATGGAAACACCAAAAGGAAAAGGTGTGAAAAGTGTGAATGTAACGGCAAGGAAAACCTGGAACACTTACGCCAACAAAAGGGTTTTCCAGACATTACACGGAGTGGACACCGTTTTTTCCAAAGCCGGGATTCAGATAGACATTACCGTTGTTCGTGAAAATATTGAAGATACTTATGGTGGTATTGAACATATGCCTACTCATGATGTAGCATTGAGCCGCCGTTTTATTACCCGGCCCGGAAGTTTGCAGGTAATAAAGTATGCATTTGAAATGGCAAAGAAAAAAGGGACAAGGAGGATTACCTGCGGGCATAAAGCCAATATCATGAAACTGACGGATGGTTTGTTTCTGGAATGTTTTTATGAAGTGGCAAAAGAATATCCCGAGCTGAAAGCGGATGATGTGATTGTTGATGACCTTTGCATGAAATTAGTTACAAGGCCCGATACTTTCGATGTGGTAGTGCTGACCAATTTACAGGGAGATATCGTGTCCGACCTCTGCGCCGGGTTGGTTGGCGGACTTGGTTTTGCCCCATCAGCCAATATCGGCGACCATATTTCCATTTTTGAAGCAGTGCATGGAACTGCCCCTGATATCGCCGGAAAAAATATTGCCAACCCAACAGCCCTGCTGTTGAGCGGCCTCGCAATGCTACGCCATTTAGGCCTGATGGAAAATGCCGCAGTCATTGAAAATGCATTATTGTATACTTTAGAAAGCAGCATTCATACAGGTGATTTTGGCGATAGAAATATTCCGTCTGTAAATACCACAAAATTTGCCGAAACGATTATCAGCAACTTTGGTAAAACTCCTGCACAAGGGGCAAAACCATTACTGCCGAATATGCCCGTAACTCAAACCATGTTCAAGCTTGACCAAAATCCGATGCTGGTGAGCAAAGAAATGAGTGAAGAAAAAATTGTAGGCGTCGATATGTTTATCGAAAGTTCAGAACAACCTGAAATAATTGCTAAAAAATGCCAGCGTCACGCCGGGGTGAAATTCAATCTTATCAATATCAGTAATCGTGGAACCCAGGTTTGGCCAACAGGTTCGGTATATACCAATTTGGTTAACCAGTATAATGTTCGTTTTGAGAGCATTGATGGCTATCCGTTAAACCAGCAAGACGTTCTTGGATTATATGTGAGCCTGAGCGGGGATTTCAAAATTTGTTCTTCCGAATTATTGAATATGTGGGGAGATAAGAAAGCTTATTCATTGGCGCAAGGACAGTAATAGTTTTGAGTTGGGAATTTATAGTTTGTAGTTTGAGAATCAAGGTTCAGAAATAATTCGAAAATTCCTTTCTAGAGGTTTTTATTGGGGGAAACGGGCTTCTGTAATCCTATTGAAAAGTCTTGCGTAGCACACTTGTACATTTAATTCTCTGTTTTACTAAGGCATTAACCTTTATGTCTATTTGTGCTTCAGGGTTTCCGGGGTAACAATCATAAGTTCATATTAGAAAGCATCACTAAAACAATCACGCCGAGAAGAACAAAAACTAAAAGTGAAATAAAATGTACGGATTGAAACAGTTTTTCTTTCTCTTCCTGCTCCCGCATTCTTGCCTGTACGAATAAAATAAAACTGATACCAGAAATTATAGCTGTGATTATGCAAAACGCTATTACAAAGTGGAAAAGCACTTAAATTTTTTTGCTTGAAGTATAACCATTCTTCAACAACCATTGCAACACCTTATCTTTTTGATTTCCCTGGATGATGATTTCCCCATTTTTCGCTGAACCGCCGGTGCCACAGAATGATTTTAATTTTTTTCCAAGATCTTCCAGGTCTTCTTCTTTACCTATAAAGCCTTCAATCAGGGTAACCGCTTTGCCTGCACGGTGTTTGGTATCCAGCTTTATTTTTAGCTTCTGTTGTTTGGGTAAAAGTGTTTCCGGATTTCTCACTTCTTCTGCAAACTTAAAATCCGGATCGGTGCTGTAAACAAATCCGTGAGAATCAGGTTTATTTTTTTTGCTCATAAGTTCATTATTTTCTTTTGCCAATCCGCCCCCTATCGCATTATTAAATTAAAACTGCTTTCAGGCTTAAATCAAGGCTTTTTGCCTGGTGTATTAATGCGCCGATGCTAATAAAATCAACACCGGTTTTTGCGTAATCAATAATATTATCAAGGTTAATTCCCCCGCTGGCTTCAGTTTCATACCTGCCGTCAATTATTTTTAATGCTTCAGAAATTTGTGAAGGAGAAAAATTATCGAGCATGATGCGGTCTACCTTGCCAACATTCATTACCTTTTTCACGTCCTCCATATTCCTTGTCTCCACTTCAATTTTCAAATCTAATTTTTTCAATTGTATGTAGGCGTTAGCTTTTTCAATTGCTTTTTCAATGCTTCCGCAATAATCAATGTGGTTATCTTTTAGCATAATCATATCATACAGGCCAAAACGGTGGTTCATGCCACCCCCGATGCGTACTGCTTCTTTTTCCAGTAAACGAAAATTGGGAGTTGTTTTCCGTGTATCAAGAATTTTCGTTTTATACTCTTTTATTTTTTCGGTATACTGATGTGTTAATGTCGCAATACCGCTCATTCTTTGCATACAGTTCAGTACCACCCGTTCACATTGCAAAATAATATGAACCAATGCTTCCACTTCAAAAGCTTTTTCACCATATTTCATTACATCGCCATCTTTTTTATGGGAAATGAATATTGACGAAGGGTCTTTCATTTTAAAAATTCTCTCAGCCACATCGACCCCGGCCAAAATCCCGTCCTGCTTAATTTTTAAAACCGCTTTGCCTTTTGCTTGTACATCAATACAAGAAAGTGTAGAATGATCTCCGTCGCCGACATCTTCTTTCAGTGCCGCTGCCACCAGCGTTTTCAGTTGTTCATCAAAATTAAGCATGGGCAAAACTAAGCAAGAAAGCGGTAAATGAAAGACGGTAAGAAGATAAGAAATAAAAAAGCCCCGTAAACCCGGAGCTTAATAATTTTTTTTATTGAGCAGGTTGAAATCTTAATTCCTGTAACCATTGCCTGTCGCCTTTAAGTTTCATAAACAGCATCGTTTGATAATCGCCATTACGTGTTTTTAAAATGCCGATACAAAATTCTGACCCTGCATTTTCACCTTTGTGCCTGACCTGGAAATTTTGTACCCCGTTGTTCAAAAAGAAATCCCTGATCACCATTTCTGCCTGGGTTTTGCTGTATGTATCACTTTTGTCAGGCAGTGTTATATCCACCCTGTTATCTAAATACCCTGATAGCTGGTTCACATTTCCTGAGCGTATGGCTGTTGCCACATCATCGATATTAAAGTACGGCCTGAAGGAGACAAGGAATAGCGCAAAGAAGATTACTGCTATACCTTTTAATTTTTTCATAATAAAAAAATGGTTTTTCATAACCACCTATCCCAAAAATATGCCAAAGTAATTCCGGCATGGAAAAATACGCCATAACAGTTCAATACTTCATAACTTTGCGGCACAAAATAAACGCTTTATCAAACCTGTAAATGTATGGCAAACAAAAGGGCAATGCTCATTATCATGGACGGATGGGGCCTTGGCAAAGTAAAATCATCAGATGCAATTCAGCACTCAAATACTCCTTTCGTAAGTTCATTATACAAAAAATATCCACACACAACCCTAGTCACCTGTGGTGAAGCTGTTGGATTGCCTGACGGGCAGATGGGCAATTCCGAAGTTGGTCACCTGAATCTCGGTGCGGGAAGAATTGTGTATCAGGAATTGCAGCGCATAAATGTCGCCATACGGGATGGATCCTTTGCAAAAAATAAAACTTTGCTCGATGCGGTGAGGTTTGCCAAAACAAATAATAAGGCTTTCCATCTCTTAGGCCTGGTAAGCGATGGTGGAGTCCATTCGCATATCAATCATCTGAAAGCTATTATCGACATCTGCAAAAACGAAGGCGTAAGGCAGGTTTATGTTCATGCTTTTACCGATGGCAGGGACACCGATCCGAAAAGCGGCCTTGGTTTTATTAAAGAGTTGCAGGCACACCTTGATCATAATGTTGGAAAAATCGCGACTGTAAGCGGGCGTTATTATGCAATGGACAGGGATAAAAGATGGGAAAGGGTAAAACTTGCCTATGATGCAATGGCAAGTGGTATTGGTGAAAAATCGGCAAATGCTGTTGAAGCTATTGAAAAGTCTTACGCAAATAACATTACCGACGAATTCATCAAGCCAACTGTAATTATAGAAAATAATGAACCGGTAGCGACTATAAAAAATGATGATGTAGCGGTCTGCTTCAATTTCCGTACAGACAGATGTCGCGAAATTACCCAGGTACTTACGCAAACTGATATGCCTGAACAGGGGATGAAAAAATTATCGCTGCATTACACCACTATGACGCAATACGATCATACTTTTAAAAATGTAAATGTCATTTTTGAAAATGATGATTTAAAAAACACTTTGGGAGAAATTATTGCCAAAGACGGGCTCAAACAAATACGCATTGCCGAAACTGAAAAATATCCTCATGTATCGTTCTTTTTCAGTGGCGGAAGGGAGAAGCCTTTTGAAGGGGAAAAGCGGATTATGATCCCCTCACCAAAGGTCGCTACCTATGACCTGAAGCCGGAAATGAGTGCATATGAAGTAACTGATGCCATTGTGCCGGAAATAGAAAACAAAACAGCAGATTTTATTTGTTTGAATTATGCCAATGCCGATATGGTTGGCCATACAGGCGATTGGCAAGCTGCCATTAAAGCGGTTGAAACTGTCGACAAATGTGTTCAACGTGTGGTAACTGCTGCTTTGCATAATGGCTATACTGTTTTCCTCACTGCAGATCATGGCAATGCAGATTTTATGATTAATCAAGACGGCACTCCGAACACAGCACATACACTTAATCTCGTTCCTCTTTTTGTAATAGATAAAGATTGGAAGGGATCATTAAAACCTGGCAAGCTTGGTGATATAGCCCCCAGTATTCTCACTTTAATGGGCCTTAAAATTCCAAAGGAAATGACGGGGCAGGTGTTGGTGAGTTGAAAAGTATTATCCATGTATAATTGGCGGCCTTCATGTGAACTTTTCAACTATTCAGCCCGCCAATTTTTCCCCCGGTTTTTTACGAACAAAGCAGCTTTCGCATATAAAAATTGTCTAAATTACAGGCTACTAAACGTCTTTCATGACTGAGGAAGCCATTTTTCAAGGTTGTTTAAAAAACCAGGCTGCTGCTCAACGCGAGTTATATAACAGGTATAGCCCGAAAATGTTAGCAGTATGTTATCGGTATGCACACAATCGTGAAGATGCGGAAGATATGTTGCAGGAAGGCTTTATAAAGGTCTTTTCGCAAATACATACCTTCCAGAATAAAGGCGCTTTCGAAGGGTGGGTAAGAAGAATAATGGTTCATACCTGTATTAATAATTTAAAAAAGAACAAGCGCTTTAATGAAAGTGTTGATTTGATTTATGCAAGCACCATACAGGTAAGAGAGGAAAGTGTGCCATCGATTGTTCAGGCTAAGCAGGTGGTGGAATGCATAAGAATGCTGCCAATAGGTTACAGAACTGTTTTGAATTTGTACGCTATTGAAGGTTATTCGCACAAAGAAATCGGGGAAATGCTGGAAATCGAAGAAAGTACAAGCCGATCACAATATACCAGGGCAAAACAGATGCTGGAAGAAATTCTCATAAAAAAGAGAATTATTCAGAAAACAAAAGAAAAATCAGGATGGCTCGCCGCTATCAGATAACAATAAAAAAACTAATCCTTTGAAAAATTGCCCTAAAACAAATAATTGCGATGGAACGGAATTTCTATAATGAAGATTTTGAAGATCTGATTCGACAAAAGGCGAGCCAGTACAAAATGTATCCTTCTGATAAGGTCTGGAAGAATATAAATTCCTCACTGCATACCCGCAAACGATGGTTCATTGCAGGGATGTTCACGTTAATTACAGGGATTTTATTTTTTGCAGGTAAAGAGTTATTAACGCCTGCCACGCATATAGCAATCAACAAAAAGACAATTGACAATACTGGCAAGAACATCAATAATTCAAGTAGCCCTGTAAGTGATAATGAAAACGGCGACGATAATAATGCTGCTGAAATTTCGATTGCCCCCGCTTTCGTTGATTTTAACACTGCCGGGCTACCCGAAAAAAAGAAACCAGAAGTTATTGCTGTTGCACAAACAGATCCTTTAGCAAATATTATAGCCCCTCCTTCTTTAGCGGAAGTGCAGCTTCCCGATTTAGTGGTATCGGATATTTTTGACGAAAACGATATAACATCAGATGACAAACAGTATAATAAGTTTTATACCGGGAGATCCGTTTTAACACAAATCGGTAAAAAATCAATTGCTGTTATTGAAAATAATGTACCTGAACATATAAATCCGGATCAGAAAACAGTTCAGGCCTATTCAGCAGCAATGGAAGCTGATAAAAATCAAATGGATATTGTAGAAAATATTGCCCCATTCGGGTTAATATCACCAAAAAAGCAGAATAGAAAATACTGGCAGCTTTATATTACCCCCACATTTACCTACCGTACACTTTCCGGAGCTGCTTTTGCTGCTGCCAAATCGAACATTCAAAATGTGCCGATAGCATCAACTTCCCAGGATGCAAACCCGAATTTATATGCAAATAACAAACCTGCTATCGGATTTGAAATAGGTAGTGATATTTTATATCGGTTTACGAGAAATTTAAGTTTTAAAGCTGGTTTGCAATTCAATTATAGCAGGTATACGATCAATGCTTATGTTTCAAACCCGCAACCTGCAATCATTGCATTAAATGCTTTTAATGGCTACCCGGGAAACACGATTACCGCTTATACCAATATCGGAACAGTAGGCGGTAAAGCGACAGTTAATTTACAAAACCAGTATTTTCAATTATCTATACCCCTGGGATTCGAAATGAGAGTTATCGGTAATGAAAAATTGCAATTGAATATCGGGGCCACTGTTCAACCATCTTATCTTTTAAACAGAGATTCATACTTACTTACATCAGATTTTGCCAACTACACTCAGGAGCCTTCATTATTCCGCAGGTGGAATGTGAACGGATCAGTTGAAGCTTTCATTTCTTATAAAACCGGCAAAATTCGCTGGCAGGTGGGACCCCAATTCCGTTATCAGCTTCTTTCCACTTATACAAGTGACTATCCGATTAATGAAAATCTCAAGGGATTGGGTATAAAATTCGGCATCAGCAAAACCATCTGGTAAATAATTCAATACTCTTAATTTTGCAAAGCTGTGATGGTTAATCACAGCTTTGTTTTTATACAAACCGTTTAAATGCATTTGTAATGAAAAAATATCTTGCCATTTTTTTTATGGTAACCGGCTTCATTTCATCATGCGGGCACAAGAAAAAAAACAAAGTAGCAGAAGAAAAAAATAAAAAAAATTACTTTCCGATTGCAAACTATATTCAAAGTGAAATCAGTTATGTGGACTCTTTACCTATAGGCATTACTAAATATACAACACGTGAAAATAAAACAGATACCTCGTATATAAAATTCCCCGAGTTCAATAAAATTGCGGAAGAATTTATTTGCGACGAATTCAAACAGGAGGTTTTTGAAAAAGAATTTTCCGAAACCACTTTCCTGGATCAGACCACAAATTCTGCCACCCTTACTTATTCTACAAAAAACCCCAAGCTGGAGTTGCAACGGGTGGATGTAATTGCCAACACAAATACAACCGCAAATAATGTAACCAGTATCTATCTTGAAAAAGATAAACAGAGGGATGATACAGTCATTCAGGAAAAACTGCTGTGGAGAACAAGAACAAGTTTCGAAATAATAAAGAGCAAGCGGTGCAGAGCTCAAAATCCTGTTACTGAACAAATCAAATTGGTTTGGGGTGTTGAATAAGGCAGAGATTTTATGACACAAAACGAATTCCACCATATTGCACCCTCGCTCCCAAATCAACCCGGCATTTACAAGTATTTTGACGAAAAAAACGAATTGTTATATGTCGGAAAGGCGAAGAATATCCGTAAAAGAGTAAGTTCTTATTTTTCAAAAACTTTCATCACCTATAAAACACATGAACTGGTTCAGCGCATTCATAACATAGAATTTACCATTGTTAACTCGGAACAGGATGCATTTTTTCTCGAAAACTCTTTGATTAAACAATTTCAGCCAAAGTTCAATATTAACTTAAAAGATGATAAAAGCTATCCTTTTATCATTATTAAAAACGAATCATTTCCCAGGGTTTTTCTAACAAGAAAAAAAATTAATGATGGCTCTGAGTACCTCGGCCCGTTTACCTCTGTAGCCAAGGTAAGGGAACTTATTCAATTTATCAGAACAAACATACCTCTGCGCACCTGCAAGCTTAATTTAACGCAAACGAACATACGTAAACACAAATTCAAAGTGTGCCTGGAATATCACCTTGGTAACTGCAAAGGGCCCTGTGAAGCATTACAATCCGAAGAAGATTACCAGGAAGGACTGGAACAAATAAAAAATATATTAAAAGGAAATCTTGGTCCGGTAATATATAGTTTCAAAAAGGAAATGAGAGAAGCTGCCACTGAAATGAAGTTTGAAAAAGCTGAAATAATCAAGAAAAAAATAGAACACCTTGAAAATTACCAGGCAAAATCCGTAATAGTAAGCAAAAATGTGTCCCATGCTGATGTCTTTACAATTGCCACAGAAAATAATATCGCCTATGTAAACTATTTAATGATAGAAAATGGGACCGTTGTTCAAACCCATACTGCTCAAATTGAACGATACGTAGAAGAACCCATTACTGAAGTGCTTGCACTAACAATTGCCAGTTTACGTGAAACTTTCAATAGCAAGGCGAAAGAAATAATTGTTCCTTTTGATGTGGAATATCCTGAGGAAGGAATCATTGTCACTGTGCCAAAAGCGGGTGATAAAAAAAAGTTGCTTGATCTTTCTGAAAAAAATGCTGAGTATTTCCGACAGGAGCTGAAGAAAAGAAAAACATTGCAGCTTTATGATAAAACAGATGCTGAAAACATAAAAGTTTTGAATGAACTAAAACATGACCTCCAGCTACCGATACTCCCCTCTCATATCGAATGTTTCGACAATTCCAATTTCCAGGGAAGCTTCCCTGTTTCAGCGATGGTGTGCTTCAGGGATGGAGTGGCAAGTAAAAAAGATTACCGGCATTTTAATGTGAAAACCGTAAAAGGAATAAATGATTTTGCCACTATGCGCGAAGTCGTGTTCAGAAGATATAAAAGACTGATAGAAGAAAAAGAAGCTTTACCTCAGTTGGTTATCATTGACGGCGGTAAAGGGCAACTCGGTGCGGCAATGGAAAGTATTGATGACCTGAACCTAACAGGTAAAATGACTGTTATAGGTTTGGCAAAAAATGAAGAAGAGGTTTTTTTTCCGGGTGACAGAGATTCAGTTAAGCTCCCCTATAGCAGCGAAAGTTTGAAATTAATAAGAAGAATAAGAGATGAAGTTCACCGTTTCGGGATTACATTTCATCGCAAAAAAAGAAGTAAAGGAACTTTCACCAATGAGCTTGAACAAATAAAAGGGATCGGTAAAAGTACAGTTGATTTATTACTAAAAAAATTTCGTTCGGTTGGTAGCATTAAGCTTCTGACAGATGAAGAGCTTTCAAAAACAATTGGCCCGGCAAAAGCAAAGATCATTATTAAACATTTTGAAAAAGAGAAAAGCCAAGGTGGCTAACGGTAATGCATATCTTTTAAGTTTCATCCATAATAAAAGCCCCGTAATAATCGGGGCTTTTATTATGGAGTTGGTGCTGGTTTAATATACTGTTATTTGTTTAGGAGCAAACGCACTGTTTACAATTTCAACAAAATAATTGCCTTTGGCATAACCACTCAATGAAATAGTAGTTTGATCAGCATTCTTATTTAGCTGATATTGTCCCATTACTGCACCGGCTGCATTAATTATTCTTACATATCTACTGACTATTCCTGTATGAACAATGGTAATATGATCAGTAGCGGGATTAGGATAAATATTAAATTCTGACCCCGGCCCGAAAATTGCAGCAAAGACTGTTTTGCTATATGAAATCTTACCATTTTTATCTACCTCTTTCAACCTGTAATAATGTGTACCGGCAGAAAGGTTATAATGTGTGAAATCGTAACTAGAAGTAGCTGCCATAGCTTTTGCAGTCACATATCCGATGGAATCAAATTTAGCAGCATCCAGGCTATGCTCAACAATATATTTTTCCAGATCATCTTCTCCGGAAGCTTTCCAGTTCAATTCAATATTTCGATTAACTGGCGTAGCAGTAAAGCTTAATAAATCCAATGGCAACACGCCTGCATTGTTACCAAGCAAATAAGATTGGGAATAAACCCACGGACTATACACCTGGCCAAATGTTACCGCAGTTGATGCATACTGAATTCTTACTCTTACTTTGGTTGCAAGACTGTTGGCTTTAGTGATCAGGTTCTTTAATTCCATGCCACCTGCAGGTATGTCTGAATACGACACCTGCACACCTGAAGTATTTACATTATTTGTAATTGGGCTGCCCTGGAAACCTGTACCGTTTGGTTGTGTTTCCCATACTAAACGGCCTTTGACCCTGGCAAAAGGAGATTGGAATATAAGTCCTCCTCCAAATTGAGGCTGTGTAAGATTATCCGCCGCTATTGGGCTTGTAAGATCCGTTTCGTATAACTTGAATGCATTGCTTGCATTATGGCCGAGGCTATTGTTACCATAATATATATAAGCTAAGCCTGTTTTAGTACCCGAAGGCCCTAGCCCATTATCATCAGTGTACACACCTACAATCACATCACTATACCCATCTCCGTTCACATCACCTGCGCTTGCAACAGCATTATGGGCCACTACCCCATTGAGCGAGCTGGAACCTCCTATTTCGTAGTTGGTATTGTATTGCGCATCATTAAAGGTAGTAGCAGGTAAGCTGGATATACCTGAAGGGCTTCCGGTATAAATATATGTTGCTGCCTGGTTTACGATCGGCTGGGTAGCCCTGATGACTATATCACTATAGCCATCGCCATTTACATCCCCCGCACTGGCAACGCTTGCCCCAAACTGATCTTCAGCGGCGGGAACAGGAGCTGTTAAAACAGTAGTGGCAGAACTGTTCAACCCTGTGTTTTTTCCTAGAAAGATTTCCACTGCACCTGATTTACTGTTATTATCAGCAGAAGATGCACCCACAATTACATCTCCATAACCGTCCCCATTGATGTCCCCAGCACCCGCAACATTGATACCGAAATCAACCACATTGGTATTGGCATCACTCAACACATAATCTGCGCTTGCATTATCAGCAATACCCGTTTTTCCACCCTTATACACATTAGCATACCCCAAGCTATTCGCCAGGGTAGGATAATTATAACTTGCAGGAGCACCTACCACTAAATCCGTGTAACCATCACCGTTTACATCACCTGCTGCTGATACAGAATAGCCAAGTTGATCATAGGCATTTGTACCATTTAATGTTGCAGTTAGCGTGGCAGAAGATGAAAAGGTTGAGCTTCCGTTATAGATATATACTGCTCCGGCAAGGCTGTTCACTCCGGGAGCTCCTACAATTACATCACTATAACCATCTGCATTCACGTCGGCAACGGCCACCGAAAAACCAAAAAAATAACCTGCACCTCCTCCGTTCAATACAGTAGGGTAAGAAGGATTGCTAATGCCAGAAGAATTTCCGTAATAGATATAAACGCTGCCCGCATCAGTAGATGCAAATTTGGCACCAACGGCTATATCACTGTACCCGTCTCCATTAATATCACCGGCCGCAACACTCCATCCACTTTCAGATCCTCCGCTTACAGTCATTACTGTCGAGCTGGTGGAAAGCCCGGTACTACTTCCCATATAAAGGTATATTGCTCCATCCAGGGTACCCGCATTATAACCAATAGCGCCAACCACGACATCACTGTATCCATCACCATTTACATCACCAGCACTGGATACACTCAACCCGAATCTGTCGCCAGCATTGGCACCATGAATAGTAAGTGTGTTAGTACTTGGTGAACCATCCGGGCCACCTATATATATATAAGCCATTGAAATATCATAGGCCCCTACAATCACATCACTATAACCATCTCCATTCACATCACCTACACTTGCAACACTAAATCCAAATTTACCTGAACCTGTTAATGCCGTAGTTGCAGTTGCACTTGTACCTGAAGCAATGCCACTTGCACTGCCATTAAATACAAACGTTTTTCCATTTTCATCTCCCACAATCACATCAGCAAATCCATCTCCGTTCACATCACCAGCACCTGAAACACTAATACCAAAGTTTCCTGTACCGGTTAAAGTCGTTGCGGCTGTTGAAGACAATCCCGGAGAGGCAGACTGACCTTCGTAGATATACACATGTCCTCCATTATCACCAACAATAATATCGCTGTAACCATCGCCATTCACATCAGCTGCGTTGGCTACACTAAAACCGTAGTTAGGCCCTGCTCCAGGTTCTGCTAAAGTTACCGCAGCAGTAGTAGATACACCTGAAGCGCTGCCCTCATACACAAAAACGTTACCTGAAGCATTGCCCACAATCACATCACTATAGCCATCTGCATTCACATCACCAGCACCGGCTACGCTGGAACCAAAATATGTTCCGGTGCCAACCAACGTTTTTATAACTGTGAATGCCCCTGAACTATAGTGTGAATAAACGTTTGCAGTACCAAAGGCATTTCCAATAATTATATCACTGAGACCATCACCATCCACATCTCCGGCACTTGCCACACTTACCCCAAAAGGTCCTGTTCCGGACAATGTAATTGACGGAGAAGGAGATGCCCCTAAACCCGAACTGCTACCCAAATACACATAAGCATTACCGCTTAGGGTTCCGGGTTCCCCCACAATAATATCGCCGTATCCATCGCCATTTACATCCCCTGCGCCCGCAACGCTTGTTCCGAAATTTCCACTGCCTACTGATATAGTTGTCGCCGCACTTGATGACAACCCACTCGCACTTCCCAAATAAACATAGGCACTATGGGCAGCAGCTGAACCAACTATAACATCAGTATATCCATCACCATTCACATCTCCGGCGCTGGATACACTGTTACCAAAGGTTCCACCAGCAACAGACAACGTTGTTGAGGGAGATGTGCTCAATGGGTCAATCGTAACAGGATAGGTTGCCTTTTCAACATCCGCAATAATCTCAAAATTATTATTATCCTTAACTTCCATTTTTGCCAACAATGGTTTTCCATCAGCATCCCACGCCTCCAGATCGTTATAAACAATTTTATTGTTAAGCCCTCCTGTATTATTCAATTTAGCAAAATGAAGTTCTTTATCATGTACTTTATTTACCACCCAGTCACCTTCAAGTTTCAGACTAATACTCAGAGTGCGTGTAATCCCCACCGGTTTTTTTTGTATAACAAAATTTTGCCGAACGCCTTTGGCATCATTGTGGTATTGCACGCTGTACACATTATTGAAGTTATATTCTATATCATTAAATGAGGTGGTGCCAGAAATAAGACCGGGATCTGAATTTTGCAATTTTTTGCCGTCAGCATAAATTCCCTGAAATGAAATATTGAGTTGCCAATTGTTTTTATTGATTGAATGCCTTTTATCATTTGCTGTTGCTATCGGCTCAAGTACAAATTTTTCAGCAAAATAATCTGCCTTTAAATTTTGTGCATTATTAATACTGCTGAATGTTTTTTCTTTTTTTCCGGCAGTCATGAAATAGCTGCGCCTTTCTATATCCTTTTTTACTGTTTTAAACCAATCACTTTGCCGTAGCTGATTGGTATCAATTTTGTCTATTGGACTATTAAAAGACCTGCTTCTTTTGGAAACACCTTTCAGATCAGACATTTTATTGATCACTGATGTAAAGTCCTGTTTAGGCTGCTGCACTTTTATTGAATAAGGCCCGCTTTGATAAGTATTCTTCAGGATGAATAAAAGAAGAAAAAAAATTATAGAACAGGATAAAATTAATTTTGCCAAATACGCAGGCAATCGTTTTCCTGATAAGGAGTGTAACGTGATTCGCATGATGTAAGCTGAATTTTGAAATTGATAATTAGCTTTTGGTATGCACAGGAATTAAGAAACTAATTAGCTTTTTCTAAGATAGGAGCACTAAAGATAAACTGAAAATATCAATTGTGCAACCTATCAGTTTTCAAAGATTCTGAGAAAATCTGACCCGGATGGATATATAATATCAACACCCTGTGGAAAATATCTGCATAACCGTTTATAAATAAATATGTTGTTTTAAAAAAGATGCCGTAAGGAGAAAATTTACGATATATTTTATTGTAAGTTTACGAATGAGCATTATAAAAAAACAAAATTCATAAATATAATTCGTAGTATTTTATGGAAGAAATAGAGGTCCCCACGGAACATTTGCAAGAAGCAATTCACGAAAAAGCCGAGGAAAAAAATTATGAAGGAAAGGAAAAATGGGCTTTGAATGTTGCTTTATCAACTGCTGTAATGGCAGTACTTGCTGCAATTGCAGGTCTGTTAAGCGGTCATCACGTTAATGAAGCAATGATAGAACAAATAAAATCGTCAGACCAATGGGCCTTTTATCAATCTAAAAGTATAAAATCGGAAATCGCAGCTTCGTCTGATAAAATCATCCATATACTCGCTTTAAAACCTGTAGAAAACAATAGTGCTGAGATAGCCCGTTACGAAAAAGAAAAAGAAGAAATAAAAAAAGTTGCTGACGAAGATGCAAAAAGTTCTGAAGCACATTTGATCAAGCATGTAACCCTTTCAAAAGCCGTTACCATTTTTCAAATCGCTATTGCGATATCAGCCATTGCAATATTAACCAGAAAAAAATCACTCTGGTATTCGGCTATAGCGCTTACAATAGCCGGCTCTGTATTTTTAGTACTGGGAATTGTGTGATTTTTTTAAAAGAGCTGTTGTATGGCAGCTTTTAAAAAAGGAAATTTTGGAAGGGAATTAATAACCCTGATATCCTGAATAATGCTGCTCTCATTATCCAGGAAACAAAAAATATCGGTTACCCGGTTTTTATTGAACATACATTCAAAAATTTCCTTCCCTGAGATTTTCTTTGTTACTAACGTATTTAAGAAGACACCGTCGTAAAACTCAAATTTCTTTTTTTGAGTTTTCACACATGGCACACCATTCTTAACCATCGCATTCGTTATAACCGCAGTATTTTTTTGTATAAACTGAAAAGTGTATCCGCTGGAAGCTTTTGTATTGCCGCCGGAAGTTCCAATATTCAGAATATTTCCTTTTTTATTGTCAAAATCATGATTCGTCATCGGGATTATGCCAAATTCTTCATGCCGTAAAGAGTAGGCGCTAATATTAAGGCAGTTTAGCAGGTAATCTTGTAATGCCGTATTATAGTCTTCTTCAGTAAGTAATTTTTCAGAAAACACAGTATATTCTACTAAAGCCCTTTTTTTAGAAAATGGCATAACATAAAAAAAACACGTGCCATATTGTTGTCGCGTACGAAAATCCATCAGTATGGCTTCATGAGGGTTGAAACAATCACGAACTGTTTCGATTATATACCCTTTAAAATGCTGCAGCAACATAAATTGCTTCTTGGATACAGAAGGCTCCTGAAAAATGATGCTATTAAAAATGTAATCTGAGTTTATTTTCTTTTTATCAATAATTGCAAAGGTTTCGCTCCCGTAGCTGTTTATTTCTTCAACTGTAGCCTGAACAAATTCAATATTTTTTTGCTCATTGATGATACTAAAACAATACTCATAAAAATCTATTCCCCTGATCATTTTATATTCATAAGGAACAATATCATTTAATAATGTATGCTTATCTGAAATAAACCAAAGCTTGTTCCATCTTGAATACACTAAATTTTCAAAGAAACCTTCTTTTTTTTCCCAAAAACACCAGGTCCGGTCATTTAGCTTCTTGGCTGATTGATCAACCAGTAAAATTTTTTTTTCAGAAAATTTGCCCGATATAATCATTCGCATCAGTAAACTCAATCCTGCACAACCGGCTCCTGTAATTATATAATCATATTTTGCCTGCATTAAATAAATGGCCTGTATACTACTCTATAATACGATAATCGCATTTACAAATTCAAGTATTATGTGCTTTTTTATCTCGTTTGTCATTCAACACTTTTTTCCAGTATTTCCCGGCTACATACAACATGCCAAATGATTCTCCATCTTCCTTATCCAGATGCTTATGGTGCATTTTATGTGCCCAACGCAAAGCACGCACATAAGTATGATCGGATCTGGTGAACCACCTGAAACGCTGATGGATAATGACGTCGTGGACCAGGAAATAGGCGCACCCGTAAGACATTACACCAAAACCTATAGCCATCAGCCAATAAAAGTGATAAATAGTGGAAAAGAGGAGGCAAAAAAAAGTAGGGATAGCAAAAATGATAAAGAAAGTGTCATTCTTTTCAAAAAAACCCGGCCTAGGTTGGTGATGGTCCTTATGCAAATACCATAACCAGCCATGCATAATATACTTGTGAGTAAGCCAGGTAATACCCTCCATAAGCAAAAATGTAATAATAAATAAGATAATGTACAGCATCCAACTCATTTACCCGGCTTTATTTTTTTGAAATTCAGTTGAGGTTTGCTGCCATTTCCTGACCATCGGGAAAGCAATTTGAAACCATGCGCTGAATTTTTGTGGCTGGTTCATCAGTAAGTTTTCAATTGCATCCATTGCCATAAAACAATAATCACATACTTCTTCTTTATTTGGGGATATTTCACCATTATGGTAACCAATAAAAACATGATCAAACTCATATTCAGTAAGGCCATTTTCAAATTCATGTTTGTAAATAAAATGAAAGATTTCTTCCAAGTTAGTAGAAAATCCCATTTCTTCATTCAACCGTCGGGCCGCACTTTTAATTGTTTGCTCACCTGGTGAGGGGTGACTGCAGCATGTGTTCGTCCATAATCCTCCACTATGATATTTGTTAGTTGCTCTTTTTTGAAGCAACATTTCATTTTTACAGTTGAAAATAAAAACACTGAAAGCCCGGTGAAGCATAGATCTGCGGTGCACTTCCATTTTTTCCATTTTTCCGGTTACGTTGTCGCTTTCGTCAACTAGAATTACTTCCTGAAGCATCGTTTTATTATATTAATTTCAACCTGCTTTTTAATCCGGCATATACCACAATCATCGCTTTGTGATAATCGGATATTCTTATTCTTTTGTTTGCTATAATTGAAGAATGTGATTGCTTTATTTTTTTAAACAAAGACAAGTAATACCTGTAAGCCACATATACACCAAAACGTGCTTTTTCAGGTAATTGCAAAATGCCATTATACGAATGTTCAAAATCATACTCGATTTCATTAATAATTTTAGTTTTCATGCTTTCAGTGAAATTACCAAAATCAACATCAGGAAAATAAGAACGCTTTAATTGGTGATAATCTGCTTTTATATCCCTTAAAAAATTTACTTTTTGGAATGCAGCTCCTAATGATTGCGCAAACGGCTTCAGCCGGTAATAAATATCCTTATTGCCTTCACAAAAAACATGAAGGCACATCAAACCAACTACTTCAGCGCTGCCGTAAATATACTTCTTATACCTAGCCTGATCATAATTCCAGGCTGTAAGATCCATTTCCATACTTTCAAAAAAAAATTCAATCAGTTCTCTATCAATTCCGTATTCATGAAAAGTAATCTGAAAACTATGAAGAATAGGATTCAGGCTAACTTTATGATCAATGGCATTGTATGTTTCTTCTTTAAATTTTCTGAGTAATTTTTCTTTTTCAAATTCGTGAAAAGTATCTACTATTTCGTCTGCGAACCGCACAAATCCGTAAATATTATAAACGGGATTTCTGATATTTTTATGCAATAACCTTATTGCTGAGGCAAAAGATGTGCTGTATACTTCTGTTGTAATTTTACTGCATTGCTGGCTTACCTTATGAAATAAATCTATCATCAAATGATCATTGTTGAATATTAATTCAATTTATTTTATTCCGCTTGTAAGGTTATTTTTTGTTAAACTTTAAATACCGTTTTATATATAAATACTTTAACTAAGTTAACTAACTATTAAAAGCAGTTTTGATCACTTCTTTGGCAGCGACTTCACCGCTGATTATGGTTGGAGGTATACCTGGTCCCGGAACAGTTAATTGCCCTGCATAAAAAAGGTTTTTTACTTTTTTACTTTTACATGATGGTTTTAAAATTGCTGTTTGCATTAATGTATTGGCAAGCCCGTAAGCATTTCCTTTAAGCGAATTGTATTCCAGTATAAAATCTTGTTGTCCAAATGATTTTTTATAAATTATCGAATCCGAAATTTTTTGATTTATATGTTTTTCCATTCTGGCTATTATACCTTCAAAACATTTTTCCCGGATTTCGTGGTTATCTGAATCCAATCCGGGAGCAAGCGGCACCAAAAAAAATAAGTTCTCACATCCTGGCGGTGCAACTGTACTGTCACTCACAGAAGAAGCGCATACATAAAATAAGGGGTTTTCCGGCCATTGTTTTGCAGAATAAATATCATTGGCATGCTTTTTAAAATCAGCATCAAAAAACAAAGAATGATGGGTAATATTTGTCAGTCTTTTATTCAAACCGATATAATAAATGAGACAGGAAGGAGCCAGCACTCTTTTATCCCAGTATTTGTCCGAATATGTTCTGTATTGTTTTGGCAGCAACTGAGTCTCGATAAAATGATAATCTGCAGTTCCTATTACCGCATCTGCGTCCGTTGCATTTCCTGAACTGATTATTTTTTTGGCAACCCCGTCTTCTACAATTATTTGTTCTGCATTTTCATTGAATCGAAATTTTATTCCTAATTCAAGGGCAAGGGTATACATCGCATCAACTATCTTATACATTCCACCTTCCTCGGGATACCAGGTGCCGCCGGCCATATCAGCATAATTCATTAAACTATAAAGAGCCGGGGTATTTTCGGGCAATGCCCCCAAAAATAAAATTGGGAATTCTAAAAGCTGGTGGATTTTATGATGGGTAAAATATTTCGAGATATGCTTTTTTATAGATGTAAATACATCTAACCGGAAAATTCCTTTAATTACATCTCCATCAAAAAATTCAGTAATTGATTGACCTGGCATAAACACCAGCTTCTGCATACCTGTTTTATATTTGTATGCAGCTTCTGTAATAAACTTGTCCAGTTTTTTTGCTGCTCCTTTTTCCAGGCTTTCAAATAAGTTTCTCAGCTCCCTAAAATCTGCAGGAATATCAAGAGCGTCATCTGCCCAATAAATTTTATACGAAGGATCTAATCTTTTTAGTTTATAATAATCAGGTACTTTTTTCCCGAACTGACTAAAAAATCTTTCAAACACATCAGGCATCCAATACCAGCTGGGACCCATATCAAAAGTAAAACCTTCTTCTTTGAGTTGCCGGGCACGACCGCCCGGCGTATCATGTTTTTCAATTACAGTTACCTTCCACCCTGCTTTAGCCATAAAACAAGCGCTCGACAGACCTGCAAAACCACTACCAATAACTACAATCTTTTTACCCAAGTTTATGTGGAATTATAACTTTTCGATTTGTGATTTTAATAATTTCCTGGCAAAGTGTATTCTGCTTTTGATAGTGCCCAGCGGCTCATTGAGCATTTCTGCAATTTCGTGATATTTAAAACCATCAAAGTAAAGAAGAAAAGGATTCCTGAAAATTTCAGGAAGATTATGTATGGCGTGTTGAATATCTTTAATCCTTAGGTTACTTTCTGCTGTATTGGCAATAGCCACCTGATTAGAATTCAGCAAAAAATCATTTGGCGTTGCATCAAATATGGTGTTTCTTTTTGCTTTCCGGCGATAATTATTAATAAAAATATTACGCATGATAGTATACAACCATGCTTTGATATTAGTTCCAACATTATATTTATCCCTATTTGCCAATGCCCGGTACAAGGTTTCCTGGAATAAATCCTTGGCTGCTTCCGTATCCCTGGTTAGCGTTATGGCAAAAGGCTTTAAAAAATCAGCATTATTTACTAAAAGTTGATTGAATTCAATAGTTGACATAACAATTGTTTAACAAGTACTGTTCCAAATCTAAACAAAAAAGAATTCCTTCAACTCACCACTCATCAAAAAATATCTGCCCTAAAAAATAAAGGCAAGTATATCAATAAGTTGAACTTTAGATACCCTTGCATACGATAAAGTTTAACCAAAAATTTACAAAGCACTGACAAATTCCATCACCTCCAGCAACGACCTTTTGACATGAATAAAGTCAGGGTTTTTATTTTTGAATTTATGGCAGAGCTTACCTGAAATTATTAACTGACTTTCGGGCATGCATGAACGTAAGCTGGAAAAATATTTTTCAAGTTTAAAATCACAGGTGGTGTGAGTGTACAAGTAATCTGGTTTTTTGATTTTACAAACATTATTCAGATCCGCGACCGGAACATCAGCACCCATATACAGAATCTTTGCCCCGTGTTTTTTCAGAAGATAGGCCACATATAACAATCCTAATTCATGATATTCCCCTTCAGGAAGGAAAAGCAATACTGTTTTATTCTGGCTGATATGAGAGGAAACCCCTTCAATTCCTACTATTAGCTTCTGCCGGATAATATTTGTAATAAGATGCTCTTCTCCAGGGTTTATATGATTGGTCATCCATAAAATACCAATTCTGTCAAGAAAAGGAAATATAATCTGTGTAATGGTTTTATCAATGCCTTTTGAAAGAATATAACTGTCAAGAATGTTTTCAAATTTTTCCATATCAATTGCAACAGTGCATTGAATAAGGTCATGGATCATTCTATCCTGTTGCGCCTCCGCTGTTGACAATGAAAAAATACTTTTCCTCACATCTTCTTCGCTCATTTTATTAATATGGGAAATCTTATATCCGTATTTTGTTAGCAATGCCACATTCAATATTTTTTTAAGCTCCTGACTGTTATAATAGCGAATATTCGTTCCTGTTCTTTGTGGCTTTACAAATGAATATCGTTGCTCCCAGATACGTATTGTGTGAGCCTTGATACCAGTAAGGTTTTCAAGATCCTTTATAGTAAATGCATCCATATAATTACTACAAGTAATTAAATTTTTTGTTTAATGATTTATATACAAATCTTAAACTTTTTATTCAGTTTTACAAAAAGGAAACAATTATAACCGGGAGTTGAGGATTTTCCCGGAATCAAGCAGCTTTTTAATAATACCGCTATAAGAAGAGGATGCTTCGAGCATTTCTAAATGACGGCTATGGTGAAGGTCTGTGCCGATAAGATTATAATATTCTTGCCTGATGAGATATTGTGAGAGTTCAACTGCTGCTTTGCCATAAAACCCACTTAAAGAAAGAATGTTAAGTTGAAAAAGGCAACCTATATCTTTCATTTCATTATACCACTGTTTATTTGCTCCGAAATACAGGTAACGTTCAGGATGCGCTATCACGGGCTGATATCCCCTGACTTGAAGTTTAAACAAAACTGATTTCAGCTCAACTGGTTCCTTAACAAAAGAAAATTCAAGAAGGACGAGATTATCATAAAAAGCGAGTAAAGTTGTGGTTTCTTCATCAATTAATTTTTCAAAATAATCGTCTAACAGGTATTCTGCGGCTACTTCAAATTCGACAGCAATATTTTGTTTGGCAATCTCTTTTTTTACTTTTTCGTAACCAGCCAAAATAATATCGGGCGTATTCTTATACATGTCCCATAAAACATGTGGCGTAGTAATAAGTTTTTTATAGCCAAGATCCTGCAATCCTTTAATCAATTTCAAGGAAGTGGAAATATCAGGAGCCCCATCATCGATTCCCGGAATAAGATGTGAATGCATATCGCACCTGATTTCACTAAAGTTGACAGAAACATTTTTTTTATTTCGAAATATAGATATCATCTATTCACTAATAGAAAAGCTTGCCATATTATTTTACACGCTGGGCTTCAAAAAAATCATGGTATACTTTTGTAATTCCTTCTTCAAGCTGGGTTTTCGCTTTCCATCCCATAGCATGCAATTTGCCAACATCCATTAACTTTCTGGGAGTACCGTCTGGTTTACTGAGATCGTGTTCAATATTACCTGTAAAACCTACAATTTTTCGAATCAGGATGGCCAAATCTATTATGGAAATGTCTTCACCAACTCCAACGTTAATCAATCCGGGTTCATTATAATGCTGCATCAAAAAAAAGCAGGCATCTGCCAAATCATCTGCATGCAAAAATTCACGCTTTGGGGTGCCGGTTCCCCAAATATGAACTGTTGATTGACGATTGATTTTTGCTTCATGAAATTTCCTGATCAATGCAGGCAAGACATGAGAATTATTCAAATCATAGTTATCATTTGGACCATATAAGTTAGTAGGCATGACTGATATAAAATTGCACCCATATTGAGAACGATAGGCATCGCACATTTTTATTCCTGTTATTTTTGCAATTGCATATGATTCATTGGTAGTTTCAAGTTCACCGGTAAGAAGATATTCTTCCTTCAAAGGTTGTGGTGCAAACTTCGGATAAATACAAGACGATCCGAGAAACATCAATTTTTTTACCCCGGTTTTATAAGAGTAATGAATGACATTATTCTGGATCATCAGGTTATCATATAAAAATTCCGCACGGTAAGTGTTGTTGGCAACTATGCCGCCTACTTTCGCTGCAGCAAGAAATACGAAATCCGGTTTTTCTGTTTCAAAGAAATCTTCCACGGATTTCTGATTTCGCAAATCAAGTTCAGAAGAGGTTCTTTGTATTAAATTGTCAAATCCTTTTTGTCTTAATTTTCTGGTAATGGCTGAACCAACCATTCCACGGTGCCCCGCTACATATATTCTATCTTGCTTATTCATATTGATTCTTAACATTAAATCCCGATTCTTTTAATAGCTTCTCTCTCTTGAATATACTCAAATCAGATTCTACCATTTCCTTTACCAGCATGGATAAATCATATTTTGGTTTCCAGCCGAGTTTACTTTTTGCTTTACTTGCATCGCCAATTAATAAATCTACTTCGGTAGGTCTGTAATATTTGGCATCAACTGCAACCACTTCTTTTCCTGTTTCCAGTTTATATTCAGGGTTGTTGCATTTTTTTATTATTGCTATCTCTTTTTCATGCTTATTTCTAAATTCAAGCTCAACACCGACCTCTTCAAAAGCCATTTTCACAAATTCACGAACAGGTGTGGTAACACCGGTTGCTATAACATAATCTTCCGCAACTGGCTGTTGAAGAATAAGCCACATTGCTTCTACATAATCTTTGGCATGCCCCCAGTCTCTTTTTGCGTCCAGGTTACCCAGATAAATTTTATCCTGAAGACCTAAAGCAATTTTTGCAACGCCCCTTGTTATTTTTCTGGTAACAAACGTTTCCCCCCTCAATGGGGATTCGTGATTAAACAGAATCCCATTGGTTGCATACATGCCGTAAGCTTCCCGATAATTAACCGTAATCCAATATGCATAAAGTTTAGCTACTGCATAAGGAGAACGTGGATAAAATGGAGTTTTCTCGTTTTGCGGTACAGCCTGAACCAACCCGTATAATTCGGAAGTAGAAGCCTGATACAGCTTTGTTTTTTTAGTTAACCCAAGCAGCCTAACAGCTTCGAGTATTCGTAAAGTACCTATGCCATCAGCATTTGCGGTATATTCAGGTGTTTCGAAACTTACATGAACATGGCTCATAGCAGCAAGGTTATAGATTTCATCTGGTTGAATTTCCTGAATCAGGCGTATCAGATTCGTAGAGTCAGTCATATCTCCATAATGAAGCCTGAAATGTACATTTGAGTCATGTGGATCCTGATAGAGATGATCTATTCTGTCTGTATTAAATAAAGACGCCCTCCTTTTTAAGCCGTGTACATTATACCCTTTTTGTAAAAGCAACTCGCTTAAGTAAGCACCATCTTGCCCGGTTACGCCGGTAATCAATGCAGTTTTTGTCATGCTTTCAATGTATTAAGAATTGAGAAATTTTCCTGATCGGCTTTGCATATAAAGTGAAGAAATGCGGTTCAAGTCCATTCAGTTTCCATGCGAGCCTGTCTTCCCGGTTGGCCTTAATCCTGTTTCTAAATGAGGCGTTGCTCATACCTCCTGTCCTCATTTTTACGATTGTTTTGGGAATATAAGATGTTGGTATTTCGTATTTAACTAAAATACGCAACATCATTTCATAATCTGCCGCTGATTTCAAAGAAAGGTTAAACAACCCTACTTTTTCATACACAGCCTTCCGCACAAAAAAAGTTGGATGTGGTGGCATCCAGCCAAAATAAAAATTTCTTTTATTAAACTGACCGGCTTTCCAGGTGCGCACAATTTTATTCAAGTTATTAGTTTGTACATATTGAAGATCAGCATAAGAAGTCTGAACATCCGGATTCAAAAAGGTTTGCGCAATGGTTGCAATCACATCATGGCCTATATATACATCATCAGAATTTAAAATACCGATAACTTCACCACTTGCATTAGCAATTCCTTTGTTCATTGCATCATAAATTCCCTCATCACGTTCCGAAATTAACTTTGAAACATGTTCAAATTCCCTAACTATTTTTAAAGTATCATCAGATGAACCTCCGTCAATTATAATGTGCTCGATATCCGAAAAACTCTGCTGCTGAATACAATGTAAAGTATCCCTGACTGTTTGTTCGCAGTTGTAGGTAGCTGTGATGATAGAAACCTTCACAAAATATATTTAACGTGTTATAACACAATTTTCCAACACAAGCATATCCATGTTTGTCCGTAAAAAACATTCAAGTGCTTCAGCAGGGGAGTTTACTATCGGTTCGTTTTCATTAAAAGAGGTGTTTAACAGTATAGGCACACCTGTTTTATTATAGAATGTTTCAATTAAACGATGATATCTTGGTGATACTGATTTATCAACTGTTTGTAAGCGCCCTGTTCCGTCAACATGTGTTACAGCCGGAATTAATTTTTGTTTTTCAGGTTTAATAGGATACACTTTTTCCATAAAAGGCACATCATCTGCCAGTTCAAAAAAGTCAGCTGCATATTCTTTCAATATTGAAGGAGCGAATGGCCTGAAACTTTCCCTGCGTTTTATTTTTGAATTCAATAAGTCTTTGGCATCCGCCCTGCGAGGGTCTGCCAGGATCGAACGTGCGCCTAAAGCTCTCGGGCCAAATTCTGCACGACCATTGAACCACCCCACTACCCCTGCATTTATTAATCTCTGTGAAACCATTTCATATAATTCTTCATCAGATAGTTTCTCATAACCAATATTCCTCGATTGCAGGTATTTTTCAATTTCGTCATTGGAAAACCTGCTCCCGGTATATGCAGACCAGATCGGGCCTGATCTCGGCTGAGAAAGAACAGTATTGTAAACATATAATGCAGCCCCCATCGAAATGCCCGCATCGTGCCCTGCCGATGGAATATAAATTTTTTTAAAAGAAGTATTCCTGCTCAATTTGCCATTAGCTACAGAATTTTGTGCAACGCCACCAGCTACACAAACATTTTTTAACCCGGTTCTTTCTTGCAGTTTTTGCAGAATATGAAATATCAGCTCCTCAGTTATTTTCTGAACTGAAGCAGCAAGGTCTTTGTGGTATTGGGTGAGCGGTTCTTCCTTTTTTCTCATAGCCCCAAATTTTTTCATCATTAAGTCGGAAAATAAAACAGCTACTTCCGGAATATGATTATTACCGTATGAAATGATCCCGCTTTTTGCAGATCGAAAATATTTTAAATTTAACTCGAATAATCCATTTGATTTAAACAACAGAACATCCCGCAACTGGTCAGTATATTTAGCATGGCCGTAAGGAGCCAATCCCATTACTTTATACTCATCGCCATAATGCGGAAAACCGAGCAATTGAGTGAATGCGGTATAAAATATACCAACGCTATGAGGAAAGTCTACAGAATCGATTATTTCTATTTTATTACCCTTGCCCACTGCTGTCATTGTAGTTGTAAAATCTCCTGAACCATCAATAGAAAGCAAAGCCGCCTCTTCAAAAGGAGAAGCAAAAAATGCGGAAGCAAGATGACTACGATGATGTTCTACCTGATGAATTTTCTGCTTGAGTGTTTTTTTGGAGACCGATGCATCAATTGCTGCAAATTCATTTTCAAGAGATGAAACCTTTTTAGCATTGCGAATTCTTTCCGAAACAGCATTCCACCCTCCACCCGGGTTTTTGAGAAGAAAGAATATTTTTTTCTTCAGTTTTGCCAAAGGGTCTCTGCCTATTGCAATATGTTCAACATCGTTTAAACCAATACCTGCTTCTTTCAAACAAAATTCTACGGCCATTGAAGGAAAGCCTGCCCAATGTTTTGCTCGTCTAAACCTTTCTTCTTCTGTAGCTGCAATCATTACTCCATCTTTAAAAATTGCAGCAGAAGCATCTGCATGGTAAGCATTAATTCCTAAAATATACATCAACTAAAAAGTTTAAGATAATCTCCTTTTAAATTTTTATTTGCAATGTAGGTTTTTGCATAATTCCAGGCAGAGCTGCACCATACATCAAACTCATCCTGGTCAAATGCGGCGGCATTCCTGATTATTTCGCAAAATAACCCGGGGCTATTTAATGGTAAATCCCAACCTGCTTTTTTCCCGGCAAGTTCAAGCCAGGGAGTTTGATCACTGATCAATACCGGTCTTCCGCAAAGAAGAGATTCAAAAATGGAGTGTCCAAAATTTTCTCCTTCTGTCGGAAGTACGAATAGGTGATGCTGCAATAAGATTTCGGCAATTTCATCATTTCGTTTGGGTCCGAGATAATCTATATTAATATTGTCAGGTAATTTTGCAATCTTATTTTTACATTCAGACCAGTAATTTCTGTCCTCAACAGGTCCGATTATAGTCAGGCTAACATCTTCGTGTATATTTTTCAAAACGTTTAATACAAACAACAAATTCTTTATCGGCAATATCCTGGCTATAAAAATACATTTCAGCGAGCCCTTCTCCTTTTTGCATCGAACAAAAGCAGGCTGATTTGTATTAGGTAAGTTATCCGCAATGATGGTTTTATTACCCGGGAAAAATTTTTCTATTGCTTTTTTTTCTCTTTCATTCGTAGCATGAAATGTAATTTTTTTCTGCATATTCAACCACCCAAATAACCTGATAAAAGGTTTTTTCTTAAAAGATTTTACTGCAATTGCACTATTATATAATGCACCTCTGGGACACAATACAACTTTACTTTTTAGAATACCGGAAAACTTCAACCACAAAGGATATATTACAAAATAAGGGGAATAGAAATGGTTAAGATAAACATAATCCGCTTCTGCCTCCAATATAATTTGCCTTAGTTGTTTCAGGCCCATTGTACTTTTTCTGGTGTAAAAAATCTTGAACCCATTGTCATCCGTCCAGTTGTTAGATATAATATTTTGGTATGGCTCTTTTTCACCATGATCTGTATCCGTGGTTAAGACATAAATATCAAAATCATTTTTCAAAGCAAAAGCAAAATTTACACAGGATTGTATGGGCCCCCCTGCTTTGTATCCTGGAGCGAACCAATCCACAAGCAGCAGGATTTTTTTTTTGTTATCCCTTTTCAAATTATCCTTAACCAACTTCCCGAATTAGTTTTGCTGGGTTTCCGGCATAAAATCCGGGTTTATCAATATTTTTTACAACCACCGCACCTGCTCCAATAACAACGTTGTCACAAATTGAAACCGGCAATATAGTTGCATTGGACCCGATTGAAACCTTATTGCCGATTTTTGTTGACCTCCATAATTCAGAATTGCCAGAAGGCCCTCCCTCAGTAAAATTATCATTTATGAACACCACACCATGCCCGATAAAACAAGATTCGCCTATTGTTACCAGCTCACAAATAAAAGTGTGCGACTGAATGCGTGTATTTTTTGAAATACAAACATTTTTCTGAATTTCTACAAAAGGACCAATGAATACATTATCGGCAATTTTACACCCATATAAGTTTACAGGGTTGATGACGGTTACATTTTTACCAAATTCAACATCTTTAATTTCAATATTTTTAAAAACGGGGGGCATTAGCAGCTTCGTAAATTTTTTCGATTATTTCAACTGTTTTTAATCCATAATAACCATTGAATTCATTCTTTATGCCTTTTTGCAAAACATCATTAACATGTCGATATATCAGGTTATGATTTGACATTGAACCTGTATAAAAACCGTAATCATTTTCTCCGTTACCGGTAGAAAGTTTTTCAATTGTATAATTTTCAATTTGCTGATATTCTAATTTATTCAGGTATTCGCCGCCAATTTTTATGGTTCCTTTTTCAGCTATAATAGTCAAAGACCCTTCCATATTTTTTTTATAGCTGTTAATGGAAAAATGGATACTTCCGAGTGTACCACTTTCAAATTTCAGGCAGGCAACACCTGTATCTTCAAATTCAATGGTCTTTTGATGGGCTAAATTAGAAGTTATTGCAGTAACATATTCCACTTCACCAAACATCCAATAAAGCAAATCGATAAAATGGCTGAATTGAGTAAACAGTATGCCTCCATCCAACATCTTCTTTCCCCTCCAGGAATTAAAATAATATTCATCGTTCCGGTTCCATATGCAGTTAACATGAACACTGTAAATCGTGCCAATTTTTTTTTTGTTTAGTAATTCTTTTACTGCTATTACCGCAGGGTTAAACCGGTTTTGCTTAACTATGAACAGTTCTTTGCCCTTGCTTTCGGCTTCTGCAATCATCGCTTTGCAGTCAGAAATATGAATTGCCATTGGTTTTTCACAAACAACGTGGCCGCCATGTCGCAAACAAGCTACAGTATGTTCTTTATGTAAATAATTAGGTGTACAAACAGCAAAAACATTTATTGATTTTTCCCGACTTAGCAAATCATCGATATTATAATAGGGCTGTGCCTGATATTTTTTTCCCAATGCATTTGCTTTACTATGGTCAATATCACAGACAGCTATTAATTTTCCGCTTAATGAAATTTGTTCAGCATGTTTTTGTGCAGCCTTACCACATCCGATTATACCAAAATTCATTTAATAACAGCATTAGTCATTAGCATGCTAATCATTGCACGTTATTTTTTTCCAGCCAATATTCCAAAACCACAAAAAGCCATATCTCTGCCCATCTTATATTTTTATCACCCTGCAAAAACCGTTTCCAAAAATTAAACAGCTGTTTGCTGTTTATGAACGGGCGTTCAGATATATTTTTAATATGCGCTTCACAAAACGTTCGTAATTCGTTTCTCAACCACATATTCCATGGGAAAAGGAATCCTTGCTTTTTTCTGAATACAATTTCATCTGGCAATAAGGGTTTAACGGATTCAACAAGCAGGCTCTTTGGATAAACCGGTTTTTTTAATTCATCCGGCATTGCCAAAACAAATTCAACCAAATCCTGATCAAAAAATGGTTCACGCACTTCCAAAGCAACAGCCATACTCATCTGGTCTGTATCTTTCAATAAAGTATGCTGTGTGTATCCAAAATATTCGGCTATGGAAACCTGGCTCAACAATGGAAATTTCTCTATTTCCTGTTTTCTGCACAGCAATTCCTTTTGTGTTGAACTGATGAAAAGATTGTTTGCATTTAACAAGGTTAACTGCTGCAGCTGCCTGGGAGATAGTATTTGCCGGAATATCGGATAGGCATGTTCAATTGAACAATCATCAAGCCTTAATAATTGTTTAAACCGGCTTGCTCTTGATGTGCTGTTCAAAAAAAAGGATGAAAACAAATCCCTGCTTATCCTTGGTAATTTCCAAAACCATTTTTTTTGTTGCATTCGCAAATATTGTGAAAAGATCGGGTAACCGGCAAAAAGCTCATCTCCTCCAATTCCAGAAAGCGCCACAGTAATACCCTTCTGGCGAATAGCCTTTGAAACAATATAAGTATTAATCCCATCTCCGGTTGGCGTATCCATCACGTCGAGGGCATTTTGCAACTCATCGAGGAAGATGTTGGGTCTTAATAAAATATTGGTATGATTTGTATTAAATTTTTTTGAAACAATACCGGCATAATATGATTCATCAAATTCCTTCTCACTAAAAGAAATATTGAAAGTATTGGGCGGTGCAGCACTTGCTTCGGCCATTAACCCTACTACCACACTTGAATCAATTCCGCCTGATAAAAACGCGCCAACCGGCACATCGCTTACCAATCTCCTTTTTACTGATTGCAACATCAGTTCTTTAGTATGCTGATGGGTTCTAGTTGTGTTGCTAAAATCAAAATCAATATTTGTTCGTGAAACATCCCAATAAGTCAGCTTCTCAACATTCCCCCCTTTTATCTTTAGCCAGCAACCGGGTTCTAACTGTTCAATTCCTTCAATAACTGAATAAGGACAACTTACTGACTGGTAGCTGAAATATTCCATCAAAGCCGTTGTGCTGATTCTTCTGTGTACCAAATTGCTCGCCAAAATAGACCTCAATTCTGAAGAAAATAAAAGCTTTTCCTTGTCTACAAAATAATAAAGAGGTTTTACACCCATTCTGTCCCTGCATAAAAGAAGCTCACGTTGATGCCTATCCCAAATAGCGAATGCAAACATGCCCCTGAAATGTTTTATACACTCAGCCCCCCATTTTGCATAAGCAGCAATCAGTACTTCGCTATCACCATTGGTGCGGAATGAGTAATCCCTGATGGTATTCTTTACTTCTGCATAATTGTACATTTCACCATTAAATACCATTACATACCTTCCGGAATTATCAATAAAAGGCTGGTTGGCTGCCGAAGAAAGATCAATAATAGATAAACGTCGGTGTCCCAATGCCACTTCATTTTCGATAAAAAAACCATCTGCATCAGGTCCCCGGTGGGATACTGCATCGGTCATTTTTTTAATAACAGATGGGGCAGTTTTTGCCTCTTTGAAACTCAATATGCCGGTAATCCCACACATTAATTTAATAGTGTTTTTCCAAATTTCTTCTTGAACAAATCCTTATAAAGAGAAATATATGCTCCCGCTATTGTTTCAAGTTGAAAACGTTCAACATTTTTAAAGCCTTTTTCAATTAATTGAGAACGATATTCGGGATCATTAATCACTTTCATTATTCCTTCACGAATGGATGAGATACTAAAGGGATCTATAAAATGCGCAGCGTTTCCTGCCACCTCTTTCATGGGAGACAGATTGCTTGTTAAAACGGGCCTGCCCACTGCTTGTGCTTCAATAATAGGTAACCCAAAACCTTCATAAGTTGAAGGAAAAGCAACCAAGTCGCAACACATATACTTTTTGAACAGGTCTGTATCAGTTAGTCCGCTAGACTGCCAATAGTTTATTCCTAATTTATCTAATCTTTCTTTTTGCGTTTCGTTCAGGTAGCCTACAATATCCAATTGAACATGTAATCCTTGAAGTGCCTCCGCCAGGCGGATCAGGTTTTTATTTTCAGTTGTACCAATAAAAAGAATTATTGGATTTTCTTTTCTAAAAACATATTCACAAGGTTTAAAAACCGGATCAACAAAATTTGGAATCACTTTTATCTTGCCGGCATCACAGCCGGTAAAGCGCATTAGTTCACTTTTAGTGTTCTCAGAAATAACTGTAACCGCATCTGCTTTTTTTACCGGCCACTGGTACCAAAGCCATTTATAAATCCAATATTTCAGATTAAGGGGGGATGAATGCTTCAGTAATGTACAATCATGAACTGTAAGCACATTAATATTTTTTTTGCTACATCCCAGAATGGCATAATGAATATCTCCTGTTATATGATTAATATTACCCTGGTGCCTTTTTGCAAACATAAAATTTGCGGTAATAGTTTTTAATTTACTTGGGTATGGTAAATGCAGGTTTTGTATGTTGAAGTCAGGATACTTTTTTTGATCAATAAATCTTGATATCTTATCAAAAATTTTTTCGATACTGAAATAAATGGAACTCGGGCTGCGGAAAAAATAAATAACTTGAACCATTAAAGATCAATTCTGAACAACTTGCGGAACAGCCAAAATACAATCCATGTAAACATCAGGGCTTTAATCAATGATCCCATCGTCGTCAGCAGGTCGGTTTCCATTGTTATGGTATAAAAAAACAAAAAAGGAAGCCATAAAATTAGCGTAGGTCTTTTTTCAGCGTACTTTATAATACCAGATAAAAGTAAATTAAAAAACAGCCCGTAAAAAAACATATAAATAATACCTCCAGTTACATCGAAATTACCATATGCCTCACCCAAGGGTCCAATGTTCATGCTATATCCTACAAGGTTATATCCCCAGAAACGTTTAAGATTAGCTTTGCCACCAGACTCGGGCTTGTCTGGCCATAAAAAACGGGGAACAATAGCCGCAGCGACAGACTGCCAGATGGTTTCGCCGTATGCAAATGTATAATGTTCCGGAACGTTATACATTGTTCCTGCCACAAGCCAACCTTGGTTTAAGCGAACAGCTATCCCGAATAATTGCTTCGGTTCAATAATTTTCTCAGGATCAGAAATTCTGTCGCCTATGAGGCTTGCAAAATAAACCGGGTCTCCGCCAGTATGTTGGCTATTGACTTGATTTCTATATTCAACTTTTACCGACTGAATTAAGATGATGAACACCAAACCCAATAATGCTACTGAAAGTTTTTTTATGTAGCTTACTTGTTGGGATAACAAAATCAGCACTGTTGCACAGGCAAACATATTAATCATATCCCCAAACATTCCAGCAAGAACAGCTTGAACAAGCATTAAAGCAAAGGTGGAAAGAAAAATAAGTTTTTTTCGCTTGTGCGGCGAATACAGTATATAAAATGCACCAACATAAGTTAAATGCGCCATTAAAAAAAATACTTGAGCCAACTCACTCGGTGCTAAAAAATCTAAAATACTTGATATAAGACCTACTGCAATAAGTATCAAACCCAGTTTAGGTTTACTTTGTAAATATAATTTTGCATTTTCGATATATCTTTTTGGCTCTTTTCTATAAGCCAGTTTAACAATCGGAACTTGAAGCCCTAAATACATAGATAGCATAGCTGGAACCACAAAAGAAAAATACGTATCTGATTGAATAGGCATATATTTAACCCATAATCTGGCGAGAAAGTTATCCTTTGTGTATTCATGATAAAAAACAACAGGAACAAGCAAACAAGTTAACAAACCCATCAAAACAGCCATATCCATGATAATGATCTTATTACCTAAATCATCCAAAAAGCTTAGGAAAAAATAGTTGAACATCCAAATTGCTACCGATTCCCAGGCAGTAAGGTTTGTAAGAAAAACACAATAATTAAATATTAAAAAAGAAATGAAAAATATTATCTTTTTCATTTAGCACAATTGTGTGAACGAAATTGCTTATATAAAAACAGTACTAATGTCTTAATTAAGCAAAGTTTCGTTTAATTTGTTTAATACCGATTCACAGGAATAATCATGAATAAGAAATTTCAAGTTGCTTTTATCAGTTAAAGTTTTTAACGAAATAGCAGAAATATTCTCAAATTTTATCGGTATAACCTTGGGGAATGAATTAGCGGTAATAAATCGATGAGCCCCTATCATTTGTTCTGGAAACCAAACATCGAGGCCATTTACATAATATTCAAACAATTTATTAGGTGCGTTATAAATATAATTGGGTATATGACCTTTATATAATATCACCCCAATATCATAATTCCTTAGCACCACCGGAAGGTCTTTATATTCAACAGCGTTTTTCAAATTGATGAATCTGGTATTAAGTGAATCCAAAAAAAATTTTGTCTTATTATCGGCTACAAACGTATAGATGTCCCATATAACATTTCCTTCTTGATGAAGGACCCATTCGGAAAATTCCCTTATATACATGGTTTCTAAACCTACAACACCGGCAAGAATAATTTTCAAAGGTGTTCCAGCAGAACGAACTGTTGAGACCTGCCAGTTTTTAGGAGGATAATTTGGTAAAATATGCGGGTTGCCAATTACTGTTGAAGCTTCATCATCTGTAAATAATTTCATTCTATAATCATTGGTATGCGATATCCACAAAGCATGAGGGTATAAGTGCCTTTCACCTTCATGAAAAAACTTATTGAGCTTCATTCCCTCCGTAATCTCTTTTGGAGATGAATATTCGTGATAATGTATTAATATCTCTGTTGCTGTATTAAAATATTGCTTGTATAAATAAACCGGATAGGATGAAAGGGTTTCAAAATATAAAATCCGCTGAGGTTTGATTTTTATTAAATAAATCAAACTGAAGAAAAAAAAATTGAAATAGCTAAGGTATCGAAGCAAGGGATTTTTAATACCAGACTTGCCTAGTCTGCGGATTTTGACACGCTGGGTTTCACATTGAAATTTGGAAATATGCTGAACAGCTGCCGTTGTAAAAACTTCTATTAGATAATTGTTTTCAGCTTTGCCTAAATAATTGAGCAAATTCTGCACAGGCGGATATAATTCTACAGGCTGAAAATGAATGATTGCCAGTTTCCTCATATTTCCTTAAATAAATGCAAAAACCTTTTATTGATAAAAATCAGATTACAATACATTTCTTTAATCGGTTTAAAATTATCAGAAATCAAACTGATTAAATCTTCTTTATCAGTATCACTGTCAAATTCAACACAAATAATTTTAGACTTGATTATGGTTTGCATTGCTCCTTGCAGAACTTCATAGTTCATCCCTTCAACATCTATGCTTACTAAAAAAATTTCTTTGATATCTATGTGCTGTATTGCTATGTCAAGAGGCAAGACCGCTGTATATTTTCTTTTACTCCCGAAATGTATATCAGCATTTTTAAAACTACTGATAACAGGTGTCGGAGAAATATAAAATGGCAAAACTTCCGGATTTTTACCACATCCAATTTCAAGAGCGATATCTCTTTTCCTAAATATATTAAACAAATGAATCAACTCTTTATTAGGTTCTATTACTATTCCGCTATAGCCCTTTTTGTAAAACAAATATGTATTGGATATATCTGTTGGGTGATTAGCCCCTACATCTATATAAATATTATCTTCCTTTCCGGCCTTTAATTGTTCTACAACGCCCAATATATATTTATCTTCCTGATATTGTGAATAACTTGTTTTAACCGGCGAAATGCTGTCTACAAAAGCTTTTAGAAATCTTTTGTACTTTCCGAGTGAAGGGAAGTTCCGAATTAAAAAATTTTTCATGGCATATATTAATTTCTGAAATGGATTCACCCTCAACTAAATTTTTAATGCAATCTCAAGCAATTTTATTAGGTTGTATAATTTGAAATCTTAAGAATAATTCTATCCGTCACTTCTAACAAATATTGTATCCGCCCAAACAATATTCCCTTTTCCATAAAAGGGGTCATAAAAATCCTGCAGATGGTAACCAAAATCTCTTAAAAAAAAACTTATGTCCTCAAATAATGGCTGAGCTATGTATTGCTCTACAAAAAAAACTTCGCTATATATTAGTTTAATTCTTTGATCCTTTAATAATTTAACAGCGCCTTTTAAAGCATTTAGTTCACCTCCCTGAATATCCATTTTCAGAATATCAATGTTTTGGATATTGTTCTCCTCACAAAATTCATCTATACTTATACAGTTTACCTGAATAGTAGAAACATTTTCAACAAGTTTATCTGATGAAAGACCAATTGAATTTGACTTGTATAGTGAATTGGTATCTGCACTTCTGTTTACAAAAAAGTCTTTTGCCTCTTTCTTAGAGGAAATGGCCATCTGTACGCAATTAATATTTCTTATTGATTCAAACCTTTGTTGCAAATTCTCAAAACATTCCGGGAATGGTTCAAAGGCATAAATTTTCGCTGATGGAAACAATTGAAAATATTTTTCTGAAACATCACCTCTGTTTGCCCCAACATCGAAAATTATTTTTGCGTTTTTTTTAAGCAGCTCATATTGCACTTCAAATGCATCTTTCTGAAAATCTTTTTTCGACATTTTTTGCAGGTAGCTTATTCCATGAACTTCAAATCCAAATTTGTGCAAAATGCTATTAATTCTTTTCTTCATTTCTTTTGAAAAAATTTAATTCTAAAGCGCTTTAATATAGTTGTATAGCTTTTCATCATGAACATTGAGAGGCCCTTCATATAAATTTTCAGATTGGGGTAATCTTATTTTACAACTGATATGTTCCGGATGCAGAATTATAGGTGCATCGGATAAAAAACCAGCCCAATAACTAAATGTGCTTGATGCAGAAGCAATTATTATTTTGCTTCTGCTTAGTAGTAATAAATCTACAATGTCCGGGTTTCCTTCGGAGAGCGATACGCCTGGCATACTCAAAATGTTCATAAGTTCCTGCTTTTCCCCGTCACTGAAAACGATCACGGGCAGCTCCGTTCCATTAATTTTCCGGATATCTTCAATCGTCTGTAAAAAATAATTTTCCGGAGTTCTTGTTGCTCCTGCTTTGCTAAAATCTTCACCGGGAAGCAATTTTCTGAAATCCCCCATGCGCATATGGACGCCAATAATAGGCGTGGTTAATTTTTCTTCATATTTCTTTATAGCAGGAGATAGTATATCAAGTAAAATTTTTTTAACTAAAGCCCTATATTCATTAAGCTCATCGAAATAGTTACTCCAGTGTGGAATAGTACAAAAAAGGAAATCATTCTGCCCGATATCAGCCTTTTTTTCCAAAACAGGCTCATTCTGAAAACTTGCTTTGGGAAGGGTGCGTATTTTAAGTTTGTCTTTAAATTCGATGAACAAATTTTTTTGAAAAATGAAATAGTTGCGGTATCTCCGCTTTGATTTTTCCCTTCTTAGATACGGGCCAATTTTCAATTGGTGATAACCTACAACGATCAACGGCAGGTTATTCAGATGCGCAAAAACATGCGCTTTCATTAATGGAAACAATTGGTTTCCTAAACCTGCTTTTGGTAATTTACAAACCACTACGCCCATTACTGATAAGCACTTTAAATGACTTTAAAACAATATCAGCCCGATCCTTATAACTATAGCCTGAATTGACGGACCTGTTCCTTGCATTGGTTCTGATTTTATCAGCATCTTCACCTGAAATGTGCAGTATATAATTTATTTTCCTGATGCAATCATCAAGATCAGTGAAAAAAAAAGCTTCTTCGTTATCTTTAAAAAAAAGCCTGTGTTCAGGAGTCTCAGGCGCAATCATAATTCCCCCAACACCGGGAATTTCAAAACTCCTCATATTATGTGAATTTTTGTTGTGCATACGCATTAAATTCAGTTGAACCCGGTATTTTCTTAATACTTTCCAGAATTCATTATTGTACACCGGCTTGAATAATGACACTTTTGAATGATTGATAAACTTCTCCCAATCATTTCCGTAAATATCTATTTCAATTCCACAATCAACCAAATTATTTATGAATAAAGCACGTTCTTTATCTGGGTTACCGACAAAGCAAAGCTTCACCATTTCCTGTTGTGCCGCACATTCTTGATATAAGCAAGTATTTAATTCGAAACCAAATGGAAGATAAGCAACCCTACACTGATATGCCATTTCCAGCTTTTCCTTAATCTCATTATTATAAGTAAAATGCAAATCGAACCTGCTGATTGAGTTTGTAACATTTTTGTTACCACTGCCACTGCCTGAGAAAATAAATGGATTGTCCGGGTTATAATTCGCCACCTTATTACCTGCCTTCTTTAATTCATCAATTGTTTCAGGATAAATTTCCATTCCTTTAAAAACCCAGATAATATCCGGTTTAAATTCCGCCGCTTTCTTTTTTAATTGTTCATTTATCGATGAAAAGATATTTGAAATACCTGCCTTAAAAAATAATTTGTTTAATAAATTCTTTCGATAATAATTAATAAAAAAGCTTTGCGCCGCGAATAGCTCTGCGTCAAAACCAAGCTGTTGAAGATATTTCAAGTAAATACGCTCAATTGACCATATTTCATCTGAGCCAACCATCAAAATTTTCCGGGAAACTGTATTTTCAGCACACCCTATTACCATCAAAATTTAGGTAAGGAATTTACAATATTATCTGCAACTGCTGTTATTGAAAACCTCCCAACTATTTCTTTTGACCGCTTGCCTGCAGAAAAACGGAATTTTTCATCGTTCAGCACAAAATCCAAAAGCCTGGCAAGATGTTCAATATCTCCCTCCTCAAATGAAAAACCATTAATACCCTCCTCTACCAAATCAGTGCTGCACCCGCAAGTTTTTGACACAATCACAGGCTTTTCAAAATTCATTGCTTCATTTACTGACAGGCCCCATGTTTCACCAATACCCGAGCACATAACAAATACATCAGCTATTTCATAGTATTGAGCAATCTCAGATTGGTTAACAAAACCGGTGAGATAAACATGTTGCAAGGATTGCTTCTGAATGAAATGCTCCATTTGCTTTCTTAATTCTCCTTCCCCGACCATAACCAATGCATACTCACTGCATCGCGATCTTACATACGCCATTAATAAATCAAATGGCCTTTTTTTTTCAATATATTTTCCTGAAAAAAGAATAATCTTTTTATCTGCAGGTAACCCCAATTTTATTTTTAATTGAGCAATATCGTTTTTTAGACTATTATGTTTGTTATTGAAAAAAACATTATCCACTGAATATGGAGTATATATCAATTTTGTTTCCGGTATCCCGTAAAACTGGAAAAAAAGTTTACTCTCCTTACCGATATAAAGACATTTGTCTATAAAAATTCTGAATAAAAAATGTTGTAAAAAAAATTTTTTGATAATAATTTTCTTTTTCGACTTTTTTAACTCCTGGTTTAATGGATTTTCCGCCCTTACCCATATTTTTTTACCAACCAGTTTTCCAAAAAAAATAACCAGTAAAGTTGAACTATAGGACCACCCGTTAACAATAATAACTGAAGCCTTTGTTTTACACAATACTTTAACGACACCCGGATTGAAAACATCAAAAAATTTATTGTCTAATGCTTTTCTGCGGGAATAGTTTTTTAGAATAGTAAAATGATATCCATTCAATAAGTCCGTATCCCATTTTATTTCCCTCCCAAATCCTTTATCAAAATTTTCGCTGATGCCAGCATCAGAAAAGTAATATACCTCCAACTCAGTACTCTCTGCAATTGACTTAAATAAAGGCGAAAAGTATTGAATGGGATGGCTGAGGAAATAAGCTATTTTTTTTTGAAACACTCTATCAAATACTTTTAAGTAGCTGTGCTGTTATGCCTAATTGGGTAAAATATCGAATCCTATAACTGAAAAAAGACTGATTTTTGTTACGGATTATCAAAAATTCCGGATATAATTTAAAATAGGTTTACTTGTGCTCTATAAATGTTTACTTAAAAGATATTTATAAGTATTCAATATGCCGGTATCTATTGGAATAAGACCTGCCTTTTTAGTTTTACGGATAATTTTTTTGTTGCTTATCCTTGAAATCGGAATATCAGAAATCCGTTTAGAAACATAATTGATTTCAAAATCAATATTCAATACAGACTTCATAATCTCTAAAACTTCATTTAAAGAATATGATTTCCCTAAACTAATATTATAGATATTGGATTTGTTTTCATTTCCCTGCACGCTATATGACATTAGTTCTGCCACATCACTTACATAAACAAAGTCTCTTATATTGGTTCCATCACCAAATACTGTAACTTTTCTGTTTTTGATTATATTTTCAATGGCTGTATTTATAAATCCTAGACCCTTCTTTATATTTTGCCCCTCGCCATAAACATTGGAAATCCGGTAAATATCATAATCCAGATTGTGGCTGTATTTTGCATTTTGTAAAAAACTTTCAATAGTCCGTTTAATAATTCCATGAGGAGTTACAGGAATTGTGGGAGAATTCTCATGATTAACTTTGTTGTTAATGCCATAAACTGTGCCTCCACTGGAGGCAAAACAAATTTTCTTTACCTTATTTCTTATAGCTAATTCAATCAGATGCAATGTCGGACTTAAATTTTTTGATATTTCAATTTCATGCTTTTCCCAGCTATTAGCTGGTATAGTTCTTGAAATTAAATGATAAACGATATCCTGCTTGAATAATATTTCATTCAACTGCTTGACATCTTCAAAATCCCCTTTTACAAAAAGAAAGTTTTCCGGGTTATTCATTTCAAACCCGCTTGCAGTTCTCCCAAACGCCGTCACAAAATGATTGTTGGCAAGTAATTTATTAATTAAATGATTGCCAATAAAACCATTTCCGCCAAGTATAAGTATTCTTTTCACTTTCAAATGAATTAAGCCGGTTATGCCTTAAAAGGAATTTTATTTGCCGAGTTGGTTAAATACTTTCTTTATCAAATCTATTTTATCAGACATTAAAATAGATTTCAGGAATAAACTGAAATTCGCTAATACCTTTTTGTCCTTTATTAATTCGAGCATGATTCCGGTATACAGTGTTGAAATATGCTGTTGTACTTCTCCATTATACTTCTTTTGTGTGTAAATATTTAGTTGACTATATAAAGCCAATATTGTTTGCAAATTTCCTAAAACATCTATTTTAAAAAGATTGGATGTGCCGGCATTATGCTTTCGCCAGACACTCAATGTTTCATTGATAAAAATGGTATGCCCTTTTTCATTCAGCATGACCGGCATTATGGAGTCTAACCGGTTCGGGAAATCGAATACCCAATCCGGCATAGGATCCGGTAAAATATTATTTCTGAAAAATATACTTGATGTTCTGACAAACCAGCCCTTCATAAAATCTTTACAGGTATAAATTCTATTCTCAAATTTTGTCTCGGTATCTAGTGAGGCATCTTTATGAATTTCTTTCACGTTGTGAAAACAAAGAACTGCACCGGCATCTGCTTCCATTGCATCAAATTGCTTTTGCAGCTTCTCATTACTACAGAAATAATCGTCACCATCAATAATAGCAATATATTTTCCTTTTGCCTGATTGAAAGTTCTATTCCAGTTCTTAATTAACCCTTCATTTCTTTCGTTAAAGCTTAACCTGATTATATCGGGATATTTACGGGCATAATCTAAACATATTGTTCGTGTATCATCAGTAGAAAGATCATCCCCAACAATTATTTCATAACCGAAATTTGTTTTTTGTTGCAAAATACTTTGTAGGCAGTGCTCAATATATTTTCCAAAATTGTAAGCAAAAACACAAACACTTACTTCAATCATGCTATTTTCGATTAACTATATAAAATAATTTTCCTACATCATCCTAGTGTCTATTAGAGGCATACTGCTTTCTGTAAATATTCCTGTACTATACGCCGGAACTATTATCGAAATGAACCCGATTTCCGATTATCGACTCTTATAGGCAATGGTAAGATCGCTGAAATTGAAATATAAAAAATTGTTCTCTTTTAATATACCGTATACAAAATTCCTGGAGATGCTTTCATCATGGATTTCAATTGCCAGAATTTTTGTTATTGAAAGAAATTCCCTCACATGCTCTTTATTATTAAAAACCTTAGTTTCCGCGCCCTCTATATCAATCTTTAACAAATCGATTTGCTCTATTTGATACCTCTTCAATAAATCAGGTAAACTAATTCCTTGTAAACCGGTATCTTCATTTGTTTCGAGTACGCGTATACCCCATTCTCTGCCATCGCCATAATTCCTGTCAACTTTTAAATTGATGGTTTTATCCCACAGGCCAAATTTTAAAGGAATAATGTTTTTAATATTGTTCATCCGGATATTTCTTTGTAAGATTTCATAGTTATCTTCATCAGGTTCTATGGAAACTATCTTAGCCCCGGGAAAGCAATCATTAAAATAAAGTGCCGTGTACCCTGCATTACCGCCCGCATCAATTATATTATATTGTCTTTGTGTTTCATTATTATTTTTCAAAAGTTCACATGATTTCTCATATTCTTTTCTTCCCCAAACCTGGTTAAACACTTCCAAATCACTACTACCGTTTTTCCGTGCAACAAATTGTATATTACGATTATTACGAAAATAGAAGTATACATCATCAATTTTGTTGCTATAACAGTCACAATTGATCAGAGTCAAAAAGTAATAGTTCAGTAAATTTTCATTTTCTGAAGTAGAAGCCTTAATTCTTTTTTTCAGGTAGAAAAAAAGAATTTTAAGTGAAGTGGTAAAAGGGATCCTTCTGAAATTACCCAATCGCGACAGGCGTTTACGAAAGAGATCTTTTTTTGAAGTAACTGTAAAATGATTTTCCCGCGGCATATTAAGCCCTGATTCTTTTATAGAATAAAGCGTTTTTTAAAAAACAGGGCTGAAAAAAAATCTGAAAATTTCAGCTTCAGATCAGCCTGGATAGATTTTGCTTTTTTGTATTCTCCTTTTTTTATTAAATGCAGCAAACCCATTGCCGAAAGCCTTTTATAATGTTTCATTACAATTCTACTTTCTTCTTTTGTGAGGGGACAGGCAGCTGACAAGAAGGCATTTGAAATTACCCCAAGTTTCATATTAAGATAAATGCCATCTTCAATTCCTTTAAAAAATTGCTGCCCTTCATGGATACGCCAAAAAATCAAACCAGGTGCGATAAGCACGACCGGATGCAGGGCTGATATTTTTAGCCACAGCTCGAAATCGCCGATCATTGTTTTCCCCGAAAAGCCTCCCATCAGTCTGAAAATGTCAGTACGAATAATTACACCGGTAGGGCCAGTATCCAATATACCTCTTTTAAAAAAATGGGTGCGATAAGCATCTGGCGAAGTAAAAAAAACAGGATAGGGATTATCTTCCTGCACACTTTGGCTGCTTAAACCAATTGCAGCACCAGGAAACATCTCCATACTTTTTACAAATACAGCTAAGCCATGAGGATAAATCAAATCATCCGAATCCAGGTATTTCAAGTATTTCCCGTTAGCATAAGAAGCGGCTTTGTTCCGGTTTGGATAATCTCCCAGGTTTTTCTCGTTCACATATATCCTGATCCGTGGGTCTTTTTCAGCATATACAGAAGCAATTTTTACGGTATCATCTCTTGAGCCATCATCGACAATAATCAGTTCAAAATTAGTGTAACTTGAGGCGAGTACACTTTCTATAGCTTGGCCAATATATTTTTCCCGGTTATACGCTGTCATCAGCACACTTACCAAAGGAGAATCATCTCTGCTCACCTGTCAACGTTTTTGCTGTTTATAAAAATGGCATCAGCCCAAAGATTTTTGCCATTCAGCTTGGTGTCCCAATGCATATTATATAGTCCGAACGACCGGTAACCAAAATTTCGCAGGAACAAGGCAATATCTTCATAAAAGGGCTGCCCGGCATAAGCCTCCGTGAACCAGACCTCTGCATAAATCAGGTTTATCCTGTTTTCTTTTAATAATTTTTCGCCTCCTTTCAGCACCTGCAGTTCTGCTCCCTGCACATCCATTTTCAGGATATCAATATATTCAATACCCTTGTCGAGGCAATAATCATCCAGTGTGGCGGATCTTACTTCATAGGTTTCGGCTATAATGGTGTGCCTATCTACAAAAGAACCGGACTGCACGGAAGGCAGCAATGAACTGGAAGCTTCTTCGTTCGTTTTATAAAATTTTTTTAGTTCGCTTTTTTCTGCCAGTGCCATGTTGTGGCAATAAATATTTCCGGAATTTGAAAAACGGTTGTTCAATTGTTGAAAAGATTCCGGCTGTGGTTCAAATGCATGAATGATGGCGGAAGGATAAAGTTCCAGGTACTTTAAGGTTACACTGCCTTCGCTGGCCCCTACATCGAATATCACCGGCTGGTCTGCTGTTACGATCCTTTTCTGCACTTCAAACGCATCCAGGTACCAGAGGTTTTTTTTTAAGGCGAAACTTATGCCCAATGAATCAAACCCTTTCCTGATCATATTTTTTAACATACTCAAAGTTTCAGAACTATTGCTTCACCATTCGTTACCGCAGCAGCAGTTTCGGAAAATGAACTCCAGTAGCTGCAATATAATTTTTTACATTTTCCGAGAAGCACCCAATCTGCCAGGGCGTCCTGGATGGCGGCTACACTCTCTCGTCCGAATTTTTTCGGGAACGCCAATATACGTTCCGTGCCGAATTTACTGATGAAATGTTTTTCTGTTGCAGCATTATCTGTAGCCAGGAAAAAAACTACCCGTTCATTCTTTTTTATCTCCAGCTCAATCACCTCTTCAAAAAGTTTGTCGGGACTAAGAGAAGAGGAGGCAGCATTATCGGTTCTGCGCAAATGCAGGCCGATGGTATTGTCGGGAATCATTTTTGATGCAAAGGCTGTAATAGCTTCGTTAATATGCGACAGGGGTTTAACCCATGAGAATCTGAAACGGTATGGATAAAAATCATGGCAGGAGTGGATGTAGATATTTTTCCTGTTTTGTATTAAGGATCTGATATCCCATTCACCGGGCCTCACATGCGCTGCAATATCAACATCATTAAAGGCCATGTCGATCCCGGAAACCCGGTTGATGATGTTGGCCAGCGGCTTTTTAAAACCTTTAAGCGAAAATGAACTTCTGCAGAATTTGTATTTGCCCGAACGGGTAACCGTAAAATATTCACTGGGTTCAAAAAGTTCATGATAAGCTGCCCGCATTTGCCAGTCGGTGATCCAGTTTACCTGGGTACTGCCATTCATGTCCTTCGACAAGGAAACAGCTGATTCAATAACCCGTAATTTATTGGCAAGACCGGCTAATGGTTCAACAATAATTTTCATGAACAATATGGTATCGCTCCTCGACGAACTGAGATGCTAATTTGATGGAGGGGCAATCTCATCCTTTAACTTCCTGATAAAAGATACCAGCGGATTAGGAAGCCATTTCCTGTCCAGCATGAATCCTATAGGGTCAACTGTTGAAGAAATCCTGTGCACATCATCTTTGAATGAGGAGAATTCAAGGAGCAACTTAAAATAATTGTCGGCAGTAATTTTGATATTAAATTTTTCAACGGCGAGTTGCCTTGCATGGGTCCGCAACGCCAGCAGCATTTCCCTGTTCTTATGCAATGCCATGATCGTTTCCGCAAAAGCGCCGCAATCTCCAACAGGAACCCTCCTTCCTGCTTTTTCATGTACAATTTCCCTGATACCTCCCGGCAAATCACTTACTACAGGCGCAATTCCTGCTGCCATGGCTTCCAGGATCGTAACCGGTGCCCCTTCAAAACGCGAGGGCAATATAAAAATATCGTGCCTGCTCATTAATGCCATCACTTCTTCATTGGTATCGGGCGATGCAAATTGTATATTTTCTGAATCTTTCCATTGTGCTTCGAGCGATTCCTTCATCGGGCCTTTACCTATGATCGTCCATTCAACATATACACCGGCCTTTTTTAGTATAGCATCAATAGCAAACAGATCCTGAACTCCTTTGCTTTCCACAAGTCTGCCGGCAAAAACTATTTTTAAATGATTGGAGGAAATCTGAGGCGCTACATTATCGGGAATATTTACCCCATGAGGCAAACAGAATGCATGAATGTGTTCAGGGTCGGCAGATTGCAATACTTCCTTAAACAAATTGGTATGCGTTACATACACATTTGTTGCTTTACCAAACCTTACTGCCAGCTTAATATTATAAAAATCATGGATGAACTGGTAAACGGTTTTATTTGTTCCGTACACACAGATGGATTCCATTTCCAATTTTTCGTTGCAAAAAATCGCGCCATGCTTTGTACCAAAAGTTTTATTCAATCTTTTTAATACAGCATAAATATTTTCATGATTTCCGTACCTGAAATGAACCACTTCATCGGCATTAAACTGATCGGTGATGGAAGGGTGGCTCCAGTCATCTTTTCGCACCAGTATCACTTTTACATAAGCCTGCGAACGCAGTGAGGTATTATTAATAATGTTTTTATTGAGGGAAGCTACCCCACCCAAAATATCCGGCAAAACAAAAACAATTTCCGGCTTTTCAGCAATGCTCATGAATTAATGTTTTAATCCCCTCTTCAAGACTGACTGCCGGTGCCCATCCTGTGAAATTTTTTATCTTAGTAATATCTGCAAGCAGGTGTAACCGGTCCGTTTTCCTTACCCTCAACATATCTGTTTCCATTTGAAGCGGCCTTTCCAATACCTTTTCAAAAGCCTGTATCACTTCTATTACTGAATATTCCATGCCTTGCCCTAAATTGAAGGTGTCGAGGCCAGCATTAAATTTTTGTATTAATAAGGTAACCGCATTGGCCATATCCGAGGTGTGTATATAATCCCGTTTAGGCACCGTGTTACCTATTTTTATAATGCTGCTACCTGAAATCACCTGATCAAGTATTGCCGGAATAAGATGCGGGTTGGTTTCATTGGGGCCGAATGCATTAAAGAACCTGCATATGATAGTGGGTACTTGTGTTTCCAAAAAGAATTTTTTACAGAGTTCTTCCCCGGCAAATTTCGATAAACCGTAAATATCAGATGGTTTTGGATCGAGTGTTTCATGTATGGCGCCATCATATACAGGATAAACTGCTGCAGTTGATGCGAATAAAATTTTTTCCAGGTTCGGCAGTTCCTTACAGGCATTCAGCACATTTGCCGTTCCGAGAATATTGATGTTTGCCGAGTCAAAAGGATGTTCGTTGCAATAAGGGATAAAATGGATAGCCGCCAGGTGAATGACAATATCCGGTGAAAACTTAATAAGTGCTTTTTTTAAAACATTTCCGTCAAGTATGTTTTCTTTTGCGAATTGTGCATCACAAATATTTACGAATTTCCTGCTGCCAAAAGACAAATCATCAAAAATGAATAATGAATGCCCCTGCTCCTGCAATTTTTTGACTATAGCCGAACCGATAAAACCTGCCCCCCCGGTAATAAATATTTTTTTTGTCATTTTAAACTGCTATAAAACTTAATAAGGGATGTGAATTATACCCCATATAACAATATTCCGGCAGCCTTTTTTGCCCTGTCGGTGAAAGTAAGTTCTGCGGGTTTTAAAAAATTTTTGTCTTTAAGCGGGCCAAAAAGATCAGCAATAAAGATGGAAACATCGTACACATTTTTCAATCCAAATTTGGAGGCATCAAGAACAAGATTTGCTCCATTAAAGCCAATCTCATTGCTTTTGCCATTAAAAACTGCAGAGGGATATTTCGCATTTTTTTTTTGAATATATTTTTCAACCCAATGATAAAATTTTTTGTCATTACGAGCACTTTTCAGGATAACTTCTTTTTTCTTTTTTAAATCATCCTCGTCGATGCTTTCTAATTTGTCAATGATAATCTTATAAATCTCCTTTCTTGATATATAACTTTCCAATTCCGGAAAATAATTTTTTAATTGAGTAAAGGGTTCTATTACGCCAAGATAAACATTATTAATTTCCGGGATCGATGTTGGCCATTTGATAGAAGAACTTTGAAATGTTTTCCAATAGTCTTTCTTTACTGATTCATCATTAATAAGGTGAGCAGCCCCATTGCTTTTAGAAGATACTCCGTTAATACTGAGGGGTTGACCTATACTAATATAATTTTTGAGTAAATGAGCAAATGCATATCCTGTGTAAATATCAGGTGATGCAGCGTTGAAAATTCTGCCAGTTTTTTGTTTAAGCAGGTTAATTGTTTCTTTACTTACTGCTGAATTGTAAAACATAGGAAGGTACCTGTAATCAGCTTTGTAAGAAAGTATTTTTTTTATATAGGTTTTACTATTAACAATACCTGTGCTATGGTTGTATGGGATAGTTATAAGATTGGCATGCTCCAGAGGTTGCCTGTCAGGCCAGCTATATTCAATCCTTGCCCAGCTTACCAACCTTGCATTAGTTTCTTGGATAATGTTATAGATTTTGCTTAATGCCCCTTTTACTAATCCATCATCATCCCCAAATACGATAATGAATTGCCCCGAGACTTTTGAAAGGGCGAATTCCCAATGATCACTCATGGCCATTACCTGCGGAGGGCGAAAATATTTTACTCTTCTATCGTCTTTATGTTCATTAGAGAATTGTCGCTGTGTGCAAATCTCCTGATCGGAATTATCAGAAATAATAAGTTCGAAAGAGGAGAAATCCTGTTCAAGAACAGTACGGATAGAATATAGCAAGGTTTCGTACCTGTTACGGGTTGGGATTACAATCGAAAAAAAAGGGGTATTCATTTACCTGATTCTTTTTAAATACCCGTCCGGCGCAACAGTAAGGACTAGTTTATGATCAACAGAATGGTCTATTTCGAATTCAGGGTGTGTTTTAAGAAATTCCCAGACAGCAGTTTTTGGATTGTTGCTTTTCCCCCAGGGGCGTGTTCCCCAATCATATTCTTCGGGCATATCTTCAACCAGGGTATCGAACACAACGCAATAACTCCCTTTGCTAACGAAGGGAGCATATAATTTTAGTTCTTCCAATACATGATCGTGAGTATGGTTCGAATCCAGGCAAACTAAAATATTTTTCTTTTTCGTGCATATCTCCTTCACCTGACTTATTACTTCGCTACTGATTGAAGAGCCCTCAATTAATTTAATTCTTTTCATCATAGGGTGAGCTTCTATCAAATCCCTGTTATGTTTCCTGATATCAATATCTATCCCCAATACTATCCCATCTCCTCCCACAAGTTCAAGCAGGGATGCGTAATACACAATAGATCCGCCATGAGCAACCCCTGTCTCTATAACCAGGTCCGGCTTCACTTCCCATATAATTTCCTGCATCGCAACCATATCCTGAGGAAATGCAATAATGGGCCTGCCCATCCAGGTAAAATTGTAAGAATATTTGTATTTGCCTATTTTATCGACAATATCTATAGCTGATCTTTTTATCTCTTCATCTTTACCGATACCGGCAATGTTTTCGATCTTTTCATTATTAAACTGTTCTATCGGATTCATTGTATTATACCTGTTTTTGTAAAAAAAATTTATGGTTGATGGTTGATGAAATTATTCTGTTAATGCCTGATCTGCCTTCATTGGCAACCAGGTCAAGTATTGAAACATGTGGATTGAAAGCGCCGAATAATTGCGAATAAGGTATTCTTTGGTAATCCATAAATTCTACCTGTACGTTGTTTTCTTCAAACAAAGCCGCATCAAGATAATTTTTTGCTCCATGTCCGGTTATATACGTATCCCCGCCAAAATGTTTTACAATATCCAAAACACGCTGATAACTTTTACCAGGAATGTTCAGGTCAGAAGATTTGGAAATCAATACATGCTTATCCAGTTCATAATATTTTAAAACAAGCTCCATGCTTTTAATGGTGAATAAAGAAAGGTTGTTTGTAGCATAGTCGAAAAGTTCGCCAACAATTTCCATCATATCAGCATAAAAAGGAGCTTTCTGGTAACATGATTTCAACAAATCAAGATGCTCGTTTTTCCAGTTCTTTTTATTGCAAATTTCAATTTCATTAATCAGTGCACCAAGCTTCAGACCTTCCAGTGGAATGGTCAGCCATTTAAATCCTTCGCCTGTTCCTGTTTTTACCTGAACACGGTTAGTAAAGCTGCCTTTGGAAAATTGAACATCATCATAAAAAACAAATACATTGCTTAACCGAACTTGTTCAAACATGCCTACCCATGGGAAATACATCGGCTGTGATATAACAATGTTCATTTATTGAATTTGTTTTTCCATGATCAACACATCATGAAAAAAATTTCTCTGGTAAAAATGTTCTTTGTAAATGCCAACCTGCATGTAGCCTGATTTAAGGTAAAAATTAATAGCAGAAGAATTTTGCTGCAAAACCTGTAGTGTTATTTTTTTTATATTGAATACATCCTTCAAATAAACTTCCAGCAAAGACAATGCATTCGCAGCATAACCTTGTCCTTGTTTTGCCGGATCAAGACATATCCCTAATTCTCCACGGCGATTTAAAAAATCGATATTCACAAACTGCAAGTAACCCGCAAGCTGGTTAGTTGATGCATCCGCTATGATGAAAAATACAGAAGACTCATCGCTCAATTTTCTTTTCAGCCATTCATTTATTTTTTCGCTAGTATTAGGCTTTGCTCTTGACATCAGTAGTGACTGGAGCTCTATATTATTCCTCATGCTTAATAAAGCCTGTATATCTTCTTCAATTGGCTGCCTTAGTATTGTATTTGCTTTAACTAACATAAGCGCAATGACCTTTTTATTATTTTAGAAATCGTCATGTTGTATTTACGGGTTCCGATTTTCATAAATAAACAAAAGAGAGATTATTTGCTTTTTCTGCCTGCAATTTCGACATTGCATTTTTTGCAATTTTAGGATTAAGGCCTACATAAATTACTTTAATGTGACTGGGAATTTCATTCGGCATGAACACAGGTTTGTTCAGTATTTTTTTTCCTTGCAAAAGCGGGTTCTGATCAATGAAACATTCAATTTTATCAGAATCCCTGAGTGTTGTGCCGATAAAATTTCCATATACACCTGCACCATAAATTGCTGCGGGACTGTATTTCAGCGCATTTTCAAACTCAAGTATTTTCAATTGAATACCTTCCCAGTAAGCTGCAATTTTTTTAAATTCAGTATTTGTTTTTTCAAGCTCGCTTTTATCTGCTGAAAAAGTTACCTGTTCACCTGACTTTTTTTTCCCGATGATTATAAAAGCCGCAAAATGAGACGTTGTATCTATTTCAAGTGTTTCAAACCCGGCTTTTGCCAACATGTAACGTAAAGATATTTCGCTGTAGTGGTGAACATGGTCTGCAACAATGAAATCGCCTACATTTTCAAAAACATTCGGAACTATCAAATACACCAACCCGCCTTCTTTCAAAAGATCCCTGATAGTAGATAATTCTTTGAGTGGATCAGGGGTGTGTTCAAAAGCAAAAAAAGAAGTAATGAGATCAAATTTACCTGCCCATTCTTTTTTGGGCTGATAGGATGCATAATGATCAACCGTTAAAAATTTTTGCCATAGATGAGTATACGTCGTACTTACATCAAAGAGGTAAGGATTTATGTCGGGTCTTTGTGCATGCATCCTTTTAAGCACTGTACCCTTTGCACACCCATAATCCAATATCTGCATTCCGTGCTGCAAATCCACTTTTGCCATTAGTGTTTCTACCTGGTGCTGTTGCCTGAAAATTTTTCTGTCTTTTTCTATTTTATAAAGAATATCATCTTCCTCGCTTTCATTAAAAAACTGGTATTGCTCATCATAATATTTATCGATGCTTTCCACTTCGTTTGTTTGCAAATGCCCGATTTTCTCATCAAGATAAACGATAGTAGGGCCATCATAAACTGTGCTTAGCGAAGTAATTGATTTGTTACCGCTGGATTGATAAATAGGGTCCTTAATTTGTTCTCCTGACAATTTGCTTATTTGCATTTAGCTTCTTTAAAATTTAAAGCTTTATGATATCTTTCGCCTGAAAATCCATTTAAAAGAATAATTAATTCTCTATTACCAATTCAGGATGTACATCTTTTAATTGGACACCATTTGCAACACAGCCTGTCCATTTTATTTTTATTCCGGTTGGATCATGAAAATTAAAATACCTGAACTGCATGCTCCACCTTGAGCGATCAGAGATGTTTTTACCTGAAGAGTGAATAGTCAGGAAGTCCATTAATACTAGATCGCCCGGATTGGAAAGCGGGGCTACAACGCCGTATTCTTTTAGTATTTCACTTTCATTTTCCAGCCTCATTGCATAGGCACCTGATTTTTCAGGATTTTCAGGATCTTTTAAGTATGATTTTCTAAGGCCGCCTTTATGAGATTTAGGGCATATTTGCACCGGCCCCATATTTTCTTTTATACTCACCAGAGGGCTCCAGAATACAATGCCATCAACACTCCTCAACTGGTCGCGGTATTCATAGTGCCATAGTGAACGATATTTTTCTTCATTTGGATTATCAATCCTGATCCCATATCCCAATGCAGCAATGCCTGGCATATCAGTGCCGCGTAGTTCTGAAAAAAGCAGTTCATTTTTTTTTAGACTGAACAGTCGCATGAACGCCGGTATTTGTTTGATCGCATCATATACTTCACCGCCATATTTTCTGTCTTTTGCAATCAATTCCCGGTAGCCATAATCAAAGGTTTCCAGGGAAAACGCTTTGCGGGTGACATCGATTTTATATTTGTCAAATAAAAGGTTTAGTATTTTCCAGATACCAAACTGAATGGGTTCGATTTCATGTTCAACGTCATAAAAATCTTTTATGACCAATACACCTTCATTGTTAAATTCCTTTATTTGCTCAGGAGAAAGTATTTTATTCATAAAAAAAATGCTTTAAACAATTTACTACTCTTTCTGCGTCTTGCTTGGTCAGGTCATGAAAACTTGGAAGATTGATGCCCCTTGAATAAATACGATTGGCAATATTATTTTCAATTCTTTTTTCAAACATGGGCAAAGAAGACAACGGATAAAAGAATGGCCTGCTGTCAATATTGTTCTGTTTGCACAAAGCAAAAAAATCATCTCTGTTGAAGTCAACAGATTCATCAAAAACAACTGTAGGCAACCAATAGCTGTTCAATGTTCCCGGATGTTCGGGGTTCAGGCTGCAGGGAATTCCATCAAGTAATTCTTTATACCACCCGAATATGGTTCTTTTTTTTGCCACCAGCTCTTCTATTCTTTCTATTTGCCCACAACCCATGGCGGCCTGCAGGTTGCTCATTTTATATTTGTAACCATAGTTTCGCATCCAGAACATTTTATTTTCCGGATCTTTCGAGTTACGGCCGTGATCATTCAACACTTTGGCCTTTTCATAAACTTCAGTACTGTTTGTTACAAGCATTCCCCCTTCGCCGGTAGACAATGTTTTCGTTCCATGAAAAGAAAAAACACCTGCATGTGCAATGCTGCCTGCTTTTTTTTCATTGTATAAAGAACCAAGCCCTTCCGCTGCATCTTCCAGGACCACCAGGTTATGTTCATCTGCAATCTTCATGATGGCATCCATATCACACAAATTCCCATACACATGCACGGGCAAAATGGCTTTTGTTTTTGAGGTGATTGCTTTTTTTATCTTTTGCGGATCAATGCACCAGGTGTCTTTCAGTATATCAACAAAAACAGGTTTCGCGCCGATATATAAAACCGGCTCCACACTTGCGATCCATGTAATTTCAGGAACGATCACTTCGTCACCTGCCTTAACACCCAGCGCCATTAATGCCAGGTGAATGGCGCCCGTGCAACTTGCAGTAGCAAGTGCATGTTTGGTGCCTTCGTATGTTGCAAAGTCGTTTTCGAACCTGTAAATGTAGTCATAACATTTTTCACCCCAACCGTTTGCAATAGCATCGTTTACATAATCTATTTCAAGTTGTGTGATGGAAGGTTTATTAATGGGAATTTTTTTCATGGCAGCCGTTACAGTATTCATAGTATTTGCAATTCAGGTATTGCGATAACAAATTTCCCATTCCAGTCTCGTATGTATTTTAACTGTTCCATGATCTCGCTTTTGATATTCCATGGAAAAATAACAACAAAATCAGGTTTTGCATTTTTTATTGATTCCTCGGAGACCACAGGTATATGGCTTCCCGGCAAAAATTTATTTTGTTTGTTGGGGTTCGCATCGGCAACAAAATCAATAAGGTCGATTTTAATGCCGCAATAGTTAATCAGTGTATTGCCTTTTGCGGCAGCACCATAAGCAGCAATCTTTTTTTTCTCTTTTTTTGCTTTCAGCAGAAATTCCAAAAACTCATTTTTTATGGAATTTACTTTCTGCTGAAACCCCTTGTAATATCCGAGGCTGTTCATGCCTTTACTTTTTTCTTTCTGCAATAACTCGACAACGGCCTTTGTTATTGCATAAGCTGCATTATTGTAATGACAGGCAAAGATCCTCAACGAGCCTCCATGAGTAGATATTTCCTGCACATCAAATATCTTAAGCCCGTGATAATTGAAGATAGTGTTTACAGACAAAAGTGACAGATAAGAAAAATGTTCGTGGTAAATAGTATCGAACTGATTTAATTCTACCAACTTCATCAGGTGCGGAAATTCCATAGTGATGACACCCGAAGGTTTTAATGCAACGGCAAGGCCTTTTACAAAATCATTGATATCCGGAACATGGGCAAGCACATTATTGCCGAGTAACAGATCAGCCTGCTTGCCTGCTGAAACAATTTTGTTTGCAAGCGGTAACCCGAAAAATTCAACCCATGATTCAATTCCTTTTTTTCTTGCTGCTGCTGCTGTATTTGCAGTTGGTTCAATACCAAGTACAGGTATATTTTTTTCAAGGAAATATTGAAGCAAATAACCGTCGTTGGAAGCAATCTCGATTACCTGGCTTTCTTTGTTGAATCCAAACCGAGCTGTCATCATGTCCACATAATCTTTGCAGTGCTTAAGCCAGCTGGTGGAGTATGAAGAAAAATACGCATAATCATGGCTGAATATTTCATCATGCTTTTTGTATTCATCTACCTGTACAAGAAAACTTCTTTCGCTTACAAAAAGCTTAAGCGGATAGTACATTTCAGGCTGGTTCAATTGTTCCTTCACCAGGTAAGAATTTGAAGCGGGGCTAAAACCAAGGTCAACAAATTCGTGCGTAACAGGAAGGCCGTCAAATCTACAGTTCATATTATTAATGGGTTACGATATATCTATTCCGCTGAAAGATGGATTCAGCAATGGATAATTTTTATCTTTTTCAGAAACATTCAAAACAGTTAATGGCCATTTTATTGAAACCATGGGGTCATCATATCGTATACCGCCTTCGCTCTCTTTGTTATAAAAATCAGAATGAAAGTAGATAAGTTCGCTATTATCTTCCATGGTTTGAAATCCATGCGCACATCCTTCTGGAATATAAATCATATTATGATCATCGGGTGTCAGTATTACAGAATGCCACTTTAAAAAACCAGGGGAGTTTTTCCTGAGATCAATGACTACATCAAATACTTTTCCCCGAATGCAGCTTATCATTTTTATTTCAGCATGCGGGGGAAATTGAAAATGCATTCCACGCACCGTTCCTTTCTGTTTATTTAAAGAATGGTTTACCTGCCTGATATTTTTTGTATGGCCAATCTGTTTTAATTCATTTTCGCAAAACAATCTGGAAAACACACCACGCTCATCAGCATAAGGGGAAAGTTTTATCTCGAAGACGCCTTGTATGGGTGTGGTTTCAAACTGCATACCTTTCAGGATGCCCAGGTTGCCTTTTTTGCGATAGCATCGCTAATATATTCCTTCAGGTTATTGAAAGAATTCAATGAATTATTTTGATAAAAATTTTTATACCAGCTGGCTGTTTTCTGCACGGCAATTTCAATCGGCCAGACAGGGGTCCAGCCAAGTTCATAAAAAGCTTTTGAACAGTCAAGCCTTAGCATATTCGATTCATGATCCTTTTTGTTCATCGAAACATCTTTCCACAAAATACCCGGCCAGTAATGACTGAATTCATTTAATACCTGTGCAACGCTCAAACAATCTTTTATATCAGGGCCAAAATTCCAGGCGCCTTCTGCCAATGCATTTCCTTCCAGTAAATGCTGCCCCAGCATAAGATAACCTGATAAGGGATCAAGTACGTGTTGCCAGGGCCTTACAGACTGAGGGTTGCGGATCTCAGTTTGTTCTGATTTGACAGTTGCTTTAACAATGTCAGGAATCAGCCTGTTTTCAGACCAGTCACCGCCGCCAATGACATTACCCGCCCTTGCCGTTGCCGACAAAATGCCAAGTTCTTTAAAGTAAGATTTTTTATACGATTCATGCAAAAGCTCCACACATGCTTTTGATGTGCTGTACGGATCATGGCCGCCCAGCCTGTCTGTTTCCCTGTATGGCCAATGCCATTCATGGTTTTGATAAACTTTGTCAGTTGTGATATTGACAATTGCTTTTACCGATCTGCTATTCCTTGCCGCTTCCAAAACATTTACGGTTCCCATCAAATTTGTGTTAAACGTTTCAAGAGGGTCGCGATAAGATCTTTTTACGATTGGCTGTGCCGCCAAATGAAAAATAATATCGGGTTGGAAATCTGAAACGGCTTTACTAACTATATCGTAATTCCTGATATCTGCTACAGAATTTTCATCAAAAAGATCGAGTAACGAAATGTGAGCTGGTTGAGTAGCTGGTTCAAGTGAAAGGCCTTTTACTGTAGCGCCTAATTCTTTAAGCCAAAGTAAAAGCCAGGAACCTTTAAAACCGGTATGACCGGTTAACAGCACTTTTTTATTGCTATACGTATTATTAAACAATGAATTCATCACCAGGTTTTCCATTTGGCTTTTCCTGAATTCCAGATTTCTTCCAGTTCTATTTTATCACGCAGGGCATCCATACACTTCCAAAACCCACGATGTTGATAAGCCACCAGTTGATTGTTTTTTGCAAGCTTCTGTATAGGCAAATCTTCCCACATAATATCTTCTGAATTCTCCGGCAGGTAATTAAACACTTCCGGTTTTAAAACAAAGAACCCTCCATTGATCCAACCCTCGTCATCTTTAGATTTTTCCTTGAACAACTCAACGGAATTATCTTTTTGTATCTGCATTACCCCAAATCGCCCAACTGGTTGAATTGCTGTAACTGTAGCTACACGGTTATGTGACTGGTGAAACAGCAACAATTTTTTGAGGTCCACATCGGCTACCCCATCTCCATAAGTAAGCATAAAATCTTCTTCCCCTAAATGTTCACGTATTCTTTGAAGCCTGCCTGCTGTTTTTGTGTTAAGCCCGGTATCCACCAGTGTAACTTTAAAATCTTCAGCATTAGAGTTGTGTACATTTACGGTGTTGTTCTTCAGTTCTATGGTAAGATCAGAATTGTGCAGGTAATAATTAAAGAAATATTCTTTGATAATATAGCCTTTATAACCTAAGCAAATAATGAAATCATTAAAGCCCTGCGAGGAAAAAATTTTCATAATATGCCATAGAATGGGTTTTTCTCCGATTTCAATCATTGGCTTAGGCTTCAAATAGGATTCTTCTGAGATCCTTGTTCCCAAACCGCCGGCAAAAATGACTACTTTCATCAGGCTATTTTATTTTTTACTGATTTCAACCTTGATTTGCTTAGTACAATAAAATATTTCATTCTTTGTTTTATACCACTGCCCACTCCTTTAAACCTTTTTTGTCTTGCCTCCTCAATCCAGCTAAACATTGTTTCATCCATATAATCAGGCCTGAGGTAAACAGGTATCTTATTGTTTGCAAAAATGGGTTCTTTAAGGATATCTTTTGCCAATATTTTGTTGTTCTCAATTTCTATAACCCTTTTAACTGTATCATCAAATTGATGTATACCGGCAACACTGATAAAGCGTTTAAGATTAAAATCCAATCCCACTTGCGGGTCACCCCAGTAAATAGGGATACACCCTGCCATTAATGGCTCAATCAATTTTTCAGTGGTATATCCCGGATAAGAACTGTTTTCAAATGAAATCACAAACCTGTAGTCTTTAATAAAATCAAGTTTGTTATCCGTACCCGGTAATAGTTCTTTTCCGATATTATTATTCCATCTTCCTGCTGAATCTACTTTTATTTTTGCATTGAGATTTTTATAAAAATCTATGCGTTCTTTAGCGTGTTCATTAGAAACAACAATGCAACAAAAATTTTTCCTGTTTTGCCATTCTTCAAATTTCCTTTCCAAATTCTCATCTTCTGCAAACTCATTTTTATAATATAAAGCCCAAAGTGGCATGCGCAAATGCCTGGGGTCATCTAAAAAATCAAAACTAATGGCATAATCAGTTTTTGAAAAATCTGGCCGTATATTCTCCGGGCTATACAATATCCTTGTGCAGGGATATTGCATATAACGGGTTCCAAAATGCGAGTAAAACAAAACATCCGGGGTATCAGAAAATTCAACATGATAATTTTTTGAAAGTATTTTATAGAAAAAATTGCTCTTTTCATCATTCATGTCAACCCAAAAATCAACAAATTTTACCCTCAGTTTTTCTTTCACAGCAAAAGTTTATTAATCAGATATTCGGCAAAATCCTGATGATATCATTCTCTACCGAAAGGGTATATTTTTTCCCGGACTTTTTTATAATTTTTTTTATCTGATAAACAGAAGGGTAATCGTTCAGGCCCGTAAATCCCCTGGCATCATCAATTAATATAACATGATAAACAGAACTGGACAATATTGCTTCCAATTCGTCTTTAACAGGTGTGTCTGTTTTGCCTTTCGCTGTTTTGATCAGCACATCGCCCACGAAAAATTCTGATGAATAATGTCCGTCTAACCAGAATAAAACCGGGGTATTGACTTTCTTAATTAATTCCTTTAGTACCTCCCCGCTGTCGCCCTGAATAATTTCTACATTACTGTCATGCCTGAATTTTTCCTTTGCCTGTTTGGCTAGGTTTTCAGATAATTCGATAGAAATAACATGATCAAAAATATTTTTAAAATACTCCACGGTTTCGCCCATGAATGTTCCCGTTTCCACAAGGGTTTTTAATTGATATTTCACTCTGTAACCATTTAATATGGATCTTTTGGTTTCATAACCAGGAGGTATGACAGGCTTTGAAAAATAGTTTTTTAGCTTACTTTTTATTTTATAATAGGTCTTCATTGTTTAGTTATTTTCCAGCCTTTCAAAAATAATTTCCATGGCCCCGTTGCCCCATTCCTGGGCAATGCCATAATTCCGTTTAGCCGCAGCATCGTGCGACAATTCAAATTCTATGCAGTCTTCGAGGAAATCCAATTGCTCAATCCCAGGAAAAACCATCTCAATGCTCAGTTTATAACGACCGGTTGCGAGCGGTAACCGAGTGGTAGTAATTTGCAATAAATTTTCGCCTTTATTAATTGAATGTAATTCGGGAAAAAAATAATGGGAACAGCCAAAAGCTACCGGAAAGCCCATGCCATCTTTTAGCTTTAAATTTATACCCACTTTGTTTTGCTCGCTTGAAATAATTTTCAGATGCAACTCTATACAAAAAAAGTCCTTAGTCAAATCATCAACAAGGGAAGCCTCTTTGATATAGATTTTTTTTGCCGGGTCAATTGCCCGGGCAAAACTAGCTGAGTGGCTGAATTCTGACTGGTCAAAAGCCATGTATTTCGCCAATGATTCAAATACATCTCCTTCAAAAAGCTTTTGGCCTTTATGTAATACGATAGCCTTGTTACATAATGATTTTACTGCTGCCATATTATGGCTTACGAACAACACCGTTTTTCCTTCTTTTTTTCCGGCATCTTCCATTTTGTTAAGGCATTTTTTTTGGAACTTTGCATCCCCAACCGCCAAAACCTCATCTACTACTAAAATTTCTGGCTCCAAGTGCGCCGCCACGGCAAAGGCCAGCCTTACGTACATACCGCTACTGTATCGTTTCACAGGAGTGTCGAGGAATTTTTCGATCTCCGCAAAATCAACGATCTCATCAAATTTTTTCCGGATTTCATTCCTGCTCATTCCCAAAATAGCCCCGTTTAAAAAAATATTTTCCCTCCCCGTTAATTCCGGATGAAAACCTGTCCCCACTTCCAATAAACTTGCCACCCTGCCATGGATGGTAATCCTTCCATAGGTTTGCTCTGTGATACGGCTTAATATTTTCAGTAAGGTACTTTTACCGGCACCGTTTCTGCCAATAATGCCCACCCGGTCCCCTTCAAGAAGTTCAAAACTTACATCTTTCAATGCCCAGAATATTTCCGTAGATTTTTTCTTTTGAGCCGGTCTCATTGATTGATCAAATGAAAATATTTTTTTTGCTTTTTTAGCAATAACATCCCTTAATGCAGTATACCGCTCAGGATTTTCATGGGCAATAATATATTGCTTTGAAATATTTTCGACCTTAATAACAGGTGAAGACATAGTAAACATCAAATATTGTCGGCAAAACTTTTTTCAGTATGCCTGAAATAATAAACACCTAACCACAAAAACAAAAAAGAAACTGCGGTTGAAATCAATAGTCCGGGCAAATACACATTTTGCCCCAAAAGACTCCAGCGAAAGCCATCAATGACACCAGCCATGGGGTTTATATAAAAAAGCAATTTCCATTTTTGAGGAATAATATCGCTGTTAAAACCAACTGGTGTAATATAAAGGCCAAACTGAACAATAAAAGGGATAATATACCGGAAGTCCCTATATTTTACATTGACGGCAGTAAGATATAAGCCGATGCCGAATGCAGCAACAAAAGCTATCAGGATAAAAAAGGGAAGGAAAAATATGTTAAGGGGAGGAAGAAACCTGAAAATGACAAACATACCGATCAAGATGATAAAAGAAATAGCCAGATCAACGAGCCCGGTGATTACAGAACTGGCAGGTATAATCATTCTGGGGAAATATACTTTGGTTATCAGGTTAGTATTATTGATCAGGCTGCCACTTGCTTCGCTCAGAGAGTTTGAAAAAAATTGCCAGGGCAACATGCCAACAAAAACCATCAGCACATATGGCGCTGCGCCAGGCGACTGCAGCTTAGCAACTTTATTGAATATAAGTGTAAATATAATAGTGGTGAGCAAAGGCCGGATGATGCTCCATGCAGCCCCAATTATCGTTTGCTTATACCGAACTTTTACATCGCGCCAACTTAATATATAGAAAAGCTCACGGTACAACCAGATATCTCTCCAGTAATTCTTTTTAGAATGCCCTGCCTCTATAACAAGCTCGTAACCCTGATTTTTAATCAATTTTCCAAAATTTTAATATCAGGCAAACCATTTTTTCAGCCATCGCCTGGTTTTTTTTGTAAATGACCGGTTTGCTTTTTTAGTTGATTCAGCTTCAAAATAACCCGATTCAAAACCATAACTGTAGCCTCCGTAATAGCCATAGCCGCCATAGTAGCCGCTGTAATATCCACCTTCTGCTTTCACATCGTTCAGGAGCAGAGAAATAGCCGGAAGTTTTTTTTGCTGGTACAATTCTTCAATAAGGCGTAATTGCTTTTTGAAAGTAAAGCCCTGTCTTACAATATAAATTGTACAATCAGCGAACCTGCCGAGGTTAACTGCATCGCTTACCAGGCCCACTGGGGCCGTATCCATCACCACCACATCAAAATGCTCCAGGGCTTCTTTCATTAACAAATTCAATCTTTCATCGAGTAAAAGTTCAGAAGGATTGGGTGGAATAGGGCCGCAGGGAATAACAAAAAGGTTTTCCATCCCTTCTACCGGCAATACTAATTCGTTGAATTTTGCTTTCCCAATAATGTAATTTGTGATACCCATTTTTCTCTTCAGCTCAAGCGAAGCTACAATTTTAGGCTTCCTGATATCAAACTCCATAATCACGGTTTTTCTTCCTGCAAGTGACATCACTGCGCCGATATTTGTACTGATAAAGGATTTACCCTCGCCACTAAAAGATGAGGTAACCATAATAACAGGCTTCTCTTTTTTAGCTATGAGGTATTGGAGATTACTTCTTATAATACGAAATTGTTCCGAAATGAACCTGCGGCTGTTCTTTTTAACTACCAAAGTCTGCCCATCATCAGAATGACCGATTTCCCCAATAACGGGGGCAGAAGTCCTCTTTTCCACATCAAACCGGTTGTTTATTTTATCCTTGAACAATTCTAACAAAGCAATAATGCCGACCGGAATACAAATACCAAAAATGAGGTAGAAATAATAAATATTCTTTTTGTTGGGTTTCACAGGGACAGATGAAGAAGAGGCCGGCTCCAAAATTTTTGAATTGGATACTATTGATGCTGAGGAAATGGCCGTTTCAAATTTCTTCTGCAATAAAAATGAATACAAATCTTCCAGTATTTTTTGCCTGCGTTGAATATTGCTCAGGCCCATAGCTTTACCAGGTAAAGATTTAAGTTTGCCCTGGTATTCATTACTCTGCCTGTCGAGGTTGGTTTTAGTGAGCGAATAAGCGTTTTTTACACTGGTTAGCGCTTCAATCATGTCATGCCTTATCCTTTCCAGAGAGCTGTTTATGTTCTGTATAAGAGGGTTGTTTGGAGTGGTTGTTTTTAGATTTACTTCCCGCTGAATCTGTAATGTATTGTATTCAGCCAGGAGCTTGGTATAAACCGGTTCTTCAATGCCCAGGTCCGTCGGTACTTGTTTATAAATATTTTTCTCATTTTTTATATACGTAAGCAGAATGTCTGCTATTTTAATTTTCATTCCCAAAATATCGGCCTGCCTGGTAGCTTCATTAATGGTAGAAAAATAATTGGTAGATTGACCGGCTATATCAAATAAGTCATTCTTCTGCATATAACCTTTTATTGTAGTTTCAGCACCCCCTAATTCCCGTTGAAGCGTATCAAGTGTATAATCAATAAAATTCAAAGTGTTTAAAGACATATGCTGCTTATCCTCTACTACCAAAGAATCGTATACATCCATTAACAAATTGAGCATATTTCTACCAATCGCTTCATTTTCCCCTTCGTATGATAAGTTAACGATATTGGATTGTTCATTGGCCTGAACTATTTTTAAACCCTGCATAATATTAGCAGCTACCTGAAAATCGGGTACCCACTTAATTCGAAAAACACCGTTATCTGAAAATCCATTCGCGTTTACCGATTTATTGCGAAAAAGCACAAATCTGTTTCCGTTTAATTCAATGGGTTCCCCAAATAAGTATGTTTTTTTTAAGGTGTTTAATAAAAATTCATTGTCATTAATAATTTTTATGGAATAACTAAACCCAACTGCCGAATCTGCAATGGTAATTGTTTTCATATAAAAAGGGCTCAGCGGATACAGCAAAGTAGATCGTATTTTACCAGTGCCATAATATTGGATTTGAAAATCGAGATCTTTTACTACCCTTATTATTACCGGGCTTGACCTTAATATAGGTATTTCATTACTAAGATTGGGGCCTGAATTTCCCAGGTACAAATCCTGAAACCTGTCATTTTTCCCATTAACCTGGTCACTTTTAATAATCATTGAAGATTGTACGTGATAAATAGGGGTGGTATACCGAATTTTTATGTATGCAAAAATTAATGCCAATGCAGCACAGATAAGCACCCAGGGTAAATACTTGATATACTTAAAAATAAATTCTCGCGGACCCACAGTCCATGAACTATCTTGCATTGGAGTTTTTCCAGCAGATCCGTTTTGGTTTATAGTACTATTAAACTCTGTGGGCATAATATCATTTCTTTAATACCGTATACAATATTGCAAAAGCAGATAACAGGGCGGTAGCAATACTAATATTCCTCATAGTAATCTGGTCATTAACTACTGATTTCTTTTTATTCTGCTCTATATATACAAGGTCGTTTTGTTGCAAATAAAAATATGGAGATTTTAAAATGTCAGGTTTTGTCAGGTCTAACCTCCCCCATTGCCGTTTCCCGTTTTGCTCCCTTATTACCAGCACATTATCACGCCTGGCAAAATAGGTCATATCGCCGGCTATTGATAATGCTTCCAGAAGGTTAATATGATCGCTGGGTATGGAGTACAGCCCTGGTTTATTTACTTCTCCAAGCATGGTAAACCGGTTGTTTAAAAACCTGATATTATAATATGGATTTGTTAGCAGTGTATCTTTTAAGGTGGAATCCAATAATGCCCTTATTTGATTACGGGTCAATCCTTCAATATGTAATAAACCCAAACCTTGAAATTCAATATTGCCCTTTTCATCTACGAGGTATCCGGCAGATGTTGGAGAAGCTCCGCTCACACTTTGGGTAATAACTTCTCCTCCGGCTGAAGCCCCTCCATTACTTCCGGCACCTGCCGTAGTTATTAATGATTGATTATAAATTTTCGTGGCATCCGGATTATCGCTGTAAACAATTATACTTATCAAATCTCCCTTTTGCACAACCGGTTCAATGAGTGGCACATTATTCATTGCCGCAGTATCAAACTGGCCCTGCATATATACGTAAGGCCTGGTTGTTCCGCAGGAGCTGAAAAAAAATAAAACTGAGGATAAGGTACTCAACAGAAAAAAATTTCTTCTGGAAAAGAAAAGAAATGGATGCATTAATAAAAATTATTTTTTCAAAACTAATACTTTCCTGCTACAGCTATATTTGATTTATCAACATATGCAGTTAACGAGTACCCAATGCTTTCAATAATAATCTGCACTTTATTGTTCATCACTTTTACTACTGTTGCTTCTTTATTCATCAAAGCGCCACGCTCAACCCTCACCTTCATATTTTCAGCAAGCTCCAGCGGTTCTGCCTGCACATTTTCGTATTCGTCCAGAAATTTTTTTATGTCTACAATTTCATTTTCCCTTACCACTGCTGGCTTACCCAACCAATACACGAAATTCACCACGCCGTTTACCATCCTTACAGCAGTTTTTTCTTCTTCAGCAATTTTTATGAATACATAAGATTTAAATAACGGCTCGTGCACCGTCTTCATTCTGTCACTCCATTTTTTTCTTACTTTATTCAATGGACAATAATTCTCAAACCCCTTTTCATCGAAAAGGCCGTGTACTTTTTTTTCCCAGCGGGGCTTTGTGTAAACTACATACCATTTTTTTTCAGAACTCATTTCACACGCAAAAACGATGTTAAAATGCAAGGCTTCGCCACCTCGGTCACATTTGCTTTTTTTGACCGACTAATTACCTTTGATGCTTTATCAAAACCACAAATAACAAAAAAGGCATAAGGAAGCATTCATACGAAATACTCCTTATACCTTCCATATTATAACTTTTTATAGCAATTACGCAACAAACAACTTCTTCTCACAGGAATTTTTATAGTTAATAAAGGTCTCGGGGTTAACTCACACTTTTGCTTATAAAAGCTGCCGTATTTCCTCTAAAATCAAGAATCATTTTTGCAATTATTCAAGCTGCAAATATAGGTGATTTTCACTTGTAAAAATTTTTTGCTCCCTCTTGAAAAACAAGCTTTTATTAAAAAAATCTGCCGAAAACTTAACTTCGTTTACAAACAAACATAACTGCCGTGAAAGAAAGATATTTTTCGCTTGATGTTTTCCGGGGAGCTACCGTTGCATTCATGATTTTGGTAAATAACCCCGGCGACTGGAGCCATATTTATGCCCCGCTTGAACATGCTGCATGGCATGGCTTAACACCTACTGATTGTGTTTTCCCATTTTTTCTTTTTGCTGTAGGCAATGCAATGGCATTTGTTTTTTCAAGGCCCGGGCAGCCAGGCAATATCTTCTTTATTAAAAAAATTATCTGGCGTTCATTATTGATTTTCCTGATCGGGCTTTTTCTGAACTGGTTTCCTTTTATAAAATGGTCTGATAACCATTTAATTTTTAAATACTGGGTAGGCCCGGACAATCCTGAAACAGGGATCCGCATTTTAGGGGTGCTTCAGCGTATTGCCCTCTGCTATTTTTTTGCTTCATTTATTATTCATTATTTTAAAATCAATGGTGCTGTTTGGTGGAGCATGATTTTGCTATTGGGTTATTGGTTATTGTGTTTTGTTTTGGGTAGCCAGCCAGACCCTTATAGTATACAAGGATATTTCGGGCTGCCTATAGATAAAAAAATTTTAGGTATCCCTCATATGTACAAAGGAGAAGGTGTTCCTTTTGATCCTGAAGGAATTGCCAGTACCATACCTGCAATTGTACAGGTAATTATCGGCTATTTTGTTGGCCATTATATCCTGATAAAAGGAAAAAATTATGAAATGCTGTCCAATTTATTGGTAGCAGGAAGCCTTCTTCTTTTTGCAGGCTATTGCTGGAATATGGCATTTCCTATCAACAAAAAAATATGGACCAGCTCATTTGTAATATGTACATCAGGACTTGCCATCATGGTGCTGGGCCTACTGATTTACCTGATTGAATTTAAAAATGCAGCCGGCAGATGGAGCAATTTTTTTATACCATTTGGAAGGAACCCGCTTTTTGTTTTTGCACTAAGCGGATTAATCCCCCGACTTTTGGGATTGATCAGGTTAGCCAATGGCGCTGACAATACCGGTGCAGCTGTGTATTATACCCCGCTGCAATGGTTCTATCAGCATATTTGTATGCCGGTTTCTGAAAACCTTAAAAACGGTTCTCTTTTATTCGCAGTTATAAATGTAGGGTTTTACTGGCTGATCTGTTTCTGGCTTGATAAAAGGAAAATTTATATAAAAGTATGAAGAATATGCCTGTTTTTATCGGGCTAACGTTAACGGGTATCTAAAAACAGTTGTAGTAAAATTTTTTATATCAATTTTGTCTTCCCTTTTTTTAGGGAAACAACAATAATTTCTGAATACCTGACCTTCCCATTATCATCAATAGTTTTTAGCCGGTAATAAACTAGTTTATTATCGGCGTTTATTTTATCTGCATAACTAAACTGCCTGATAGTATTGGCCTCTGACTCAGGTGTAAAAATCACAGCGGCATCAGTATATTTAATCCCGTCTTTACTGTGCTGCACTACAAAATGGCTGGCTTGTTTTATATTTTGCCATTTTAAAATGGCTTTATCATGACTGACAATGGTGACAGTCAGGCCACGCTGTTGCAGACCAGCAGGAGCAACATAAAAAAGCTCGTCAGTTTCCGGCATTTTCTCTTTTGCGCATACAATTTGGATAAATGAAAAGCTTATAATTAATAAAATATAAAACTGAAATACATTTGTTTTGCAGAATAGCTTTGCAACCAGTTTTTTAAGATAGGCTTTCATAGAAGATAAGATTTAAAAAACATTCTTCCATTTCCTTGCCAAAATTTTAATTTACTATTTGTCAATATTTTGAAATAATTCAGGAAATACTCACTTATCCCAAAATGAAAAATAAAATTTTCAATTGGGAAGAATTCATTAAAGCGCTAAGGTGATATGCAATTAGATACCGTTATTGCTGTTTAATGACATTATTCACATAAGTTATTACCATATGCATAAGTCTTGAAAATCGCCTGATTGGTTTTATCTATTTTCGATTTATGGTTTCAGCTACATGGGCGTTATACAAAAATGCCTATACAGGCCTGGCAAAAAAAACTTGGTATCTGTCGCTGGTAATGTTGGTGAACAGAAGTGGTACAATGGTCGTCGCCTTTCTTACTGTCTATTGTAGCACACAACTTCATTTCAATATCCAGCAATCAGGTTTTATTGTTGCACTTTTTGGTGCAGGTGCAATTATTGGAGCATCCTTGGGTGGCAAGATTATAGACACCTGGGGCTTTTATCCGTTGCAGGTAGCATCACTTATTCTTGGCGGTATTATGTTTATTGTAGTGGGTTATTTAAAAACATTTGGTTCTCTGAGTATCGGGGTTCTTATTCTCAGCATCTGTAACGAATCATTCAGACCGGCCAATTCCACTGCTATTGCCTATTATAGTTCTGTTGAGAACAGGACACGTTCTTTTTCGCTGAACAGGCTATCCATCAACCTTGGGTGGGCTTTTGGCAGTGCTTTAGGAGGTTTTCTTGCTTCTTTTAATTATCATTTGCTTTTTTGGGTAGATGGTTCGACCAATATACTTTCTGCCCTTTTGTTACTTAAATTATTACCCTATGTAAAAACAGGTTCCAAGCAACATAAACATAAGGACCATACAAGGGTAAGACCCCCCTATCGGGACAAGGTGTACATGGCATTCATCATGCTGACTATTTTATTTGCATCATGCTTCTTCCAGTTATTTACTATGATTTCGCTGTATTTTAAAACACAGTGGCATCTGAATGAAATATTTATCGGCATGCTTATGGCAACTAACGGTCTTATTATTGTTGCCCTTGAAATGGTGCTGATATATTCAATCGAAGGAACGAAGCCGCACACTTTTTTTATAGGCATGGGCATAGCTATAGCAGGCCTCGGTTTCCTTTTATTAAGTATCATGCCTCACTTGTTATGGGCAGCAATTATTTGTATCATTATTATAACAATCGGAGAAATAATGTCGATGCCATTTATGAACTCATTCTGGATAAGCCGCACCAATGACCTTAACCGTGGCCGTTACGCCGCCATGTATACCATTGCATGGAGTACCGCACAGATTGCAGGGCCAGGTTTTGGAAGCGAGATAATTGCTTATAGAGGTTACCATGCATTACTTTGGACAATATTCAGTATTTGTTTGATCGCTTCGCTGGGGTTCAATATACTGGGCAGGTATTCGGGCAATTCCTTTATTCATACACAAAAATCAGCTAGAGCAGAAACTAACAGTAATACATAACCGGTAATTATCGGATTCGGTTTGCTGACCAGGCATGTTTGTTTTATAAGTTAATTCTTTTCATTGTTGGCACGAGAAAGTGCATAATGAGCCATGCTGACAAGTATGCACAACCGCATATCAGGAACATGATGTAATATCCTGTTTCAATTTTATCAAGATGTTTATAATAATCGAACAATAAGCCGGCCAGTTTGGCCATAAGCATGCCTCCGATAGCGCCAGCCATACCCCCCATACCCGTTACCGATGCGACAGTTTCTTTGGGAAACATGTCAGATACAGTAGTGAAAATGTTAGCAGACCATGCCTGATGTGCTGCTGCTGCAAATCCAATAATAATAACAGACATCCAAATATTAAACGTACCCAGATATTGTGCGAAAACCACTGGCAGGGCGCAAATAGCGTATATGAACATGGAGGTTTTCCTCGAACGGAATAGGGGCCACCCCTGTTTTATAAATTTCAATGGCAGCCAGCCACCGAAAACACTTCCAACTGTAGAAAGGATATACACTAAAGCCACCGGAAAAGCTAACCCGGTTCCTTCCAGTTTATATTGAGCTTTTAAAAATGCAGGAAGCCAGAATAAATAAAACCACCAAACAGGATCAGTCAGAAATTTCCCTAATATGAAAGCCCATGTTTGTTTGTAACGAATAAGACTAGCCCATGAAAAACTTTTATCTGTTTCCGCTTTGGTTGTTGAATTCAACTGGTCAGCATCGCTGTTAATATAATCGTGCTCAGCTTTCGAAAGTTTTTTAAGCTTCCCCGGAACCTGATAAATAATTGCCCAGAAAATTAACCAAACAAAACCAATTGCCCCGGTTATTACAAACGCCCATCTCCATCCCATTTTTTCGGCAATAAAAGGAACACTAAGCGGCGCTGCAATAGCGCCAACTGCTGCACCGGAATTAAATATTCCTGTAGCCAGCGCCCTTTCTTTTTTAGGAAACCATTCGGCAATGGTTTTAATTGCTGAAGGGAAATTGCCTGCTTCACTTATACCCAATGCCGACCTCGCCGCAATAAACCCAAATGTGCTTTTTACCAATGCATGACCTATAGCAGCAACGCTCCACAAAATAAGGGAGCATGCATAACCCAGTTTTGTTCCGGCCCGGTCTACAAACCAACCAGATATTAACAAACCTACTGCATAGGAAAACTGAAAAGCGACAACAATATCGGAGTAATCCGTTTCAGTCCATTTAAAATCCTGGTCGAGATAGGGTTTCAAAAGGCTGATGACCGCTCTGTCCAAATAATTAATAGTTGTGGCAAAAAAAACCAATGCACAAATAATCCATCTGTAGTTTCCAATCCCTGCTTCGCCATGGTAAAGGCGGGCGGTATTTTCATTGAATCTGTTTTCTGTCATGATCAGTTGTGATATTCAAAATTTCCGTCTTACTTATACCATTCTATGACTTTAAATATGTGCCCAGTTAAAATAATTTTTGGCGTTATAAAAACAAATATCCTGTATTAGTTTACCCGTCCACTCGCAGTCATCCGGAAGCTCGCCTTTTTCCATTTCTTCTCCGAGAATATTGCATAAAATGCGACGGAAGTATTCATGACGCGGGTAAGAAAGAAAACTTCTTGAATCCGTTAACATACCTACAAAGCGACTTAGTAAACCCATATTCGATAATGCATTTATTTGTTTTGTCATTCCGTCTTTCTGATCAAGAAACCACCATGCAGAACCCCACTGAACCTTTCCGGGAACCGAGCCATCACAAAAATTTCCGATCATAGTTGCCATCAATTCATTGTCTGCCGGATTTAAATTATATAGTATGGTTTTTGTGAGTTTGTTTTCTTTATCGAGATAGTTGAGGAACTTTGCTAACTGTTTCCCTTGTGAAAAATCTCCGATAGAATCCCAGCCTGTATCCGGACCAAGCTTTTTCAGCATACGACTGTTATTGTTGCGCAAAGCTCCTAAATGGAACTGTTGCACCCAGTGCTTTTCATGGTCCCATTCTGCAAAAATTCTCAGCATTGCAGATTTAAATTTTCTGATCTCCGCAGGCTCTGCATTTTTCCCTGAGTGAACTTTAACGAAAATACTTTTTACTTCAGCCTCAGTACAATCATCAGCATATATTTCTTCCAAACCATGATCGGAAACTGAACACCCGTTCAATGCAAAAAAATCGTGACGCTTTTTTAAGGCATCAATATAATTATTAAACGAGCCGATAGTAATATTAGATGCTTTTTCCAGTTTGGCCAAGTATCCTTTAAACATTTCAGGAACATCTACGTTCATGGCTGCATCAGGTCGAAAAGCAGGAATAATGGGTATTTCGAATTTTTCCTGCTCCAGTTGCTGATGATATTGCAAGCTGTCAGTAGGATCATCCGTGGTGCAAACGGTTTTTACATTCATTTTACGCAACAGATTGCGGACACTATAGGCACGGGTATTCAATTTTTCAGAGCAGGCTTCATAAATTTTCCCGGCTGTTTTCCGGTTCAGCAATTCATGTATACCAAAATATCTTTGTAGTTCAAGATGCGTCCAATGATATAAAGGATTACGCAAGGTATATGGCACGGTTTCAGCCCACTTCTGAAACTTCTCTTCATCGCTGGCATTCCCTGTTATAAATTTTTCATCCACTCCATTTATCCGCATGGCTCTCCATTTATAATGATCTCCTTTGAGCCATGCCTGGGAAATGTTTTCAAAAGTACTGTCTTCAGCAATTTCCTGTGGCGACAAATGGCAATGATAGTCTATCACAGGCATTGCTTCTGCATATTCATGATACAACGCTTGTGCCGTTTTGTTATGCAGCAAAAAATTTTCATCAAGAAACTTTTTCATCAATATGTATTCTAAGAATTACAATTTATAAACTTACTCAATGCAGAGAAGGTTTTTATAATGGGTCATTAAATTAAAACTATGTATTGAATTTTCAATTTTTATCCGGCGCAATTTACAAGGATGCTGAAAGAAAAATAAAGGCATCAACAATAAATTTTTAAAGCGCCATCCGGGAATAAACCGAGATAGGATTTTGTAGCCTCGCCTGGAATCGAACCAGGATCTGGAGCTTCGGAAACTCTTATACTATCCATTGTACTACGAGGCCATACCTGTTTGCAAATGTAATAAACAATGCCTAATTGCATTCATAGCACTATCTTTGCAATCCCTAAAAATCAGGTGTTATGAAGTTTTACGCCTTACTCATCAAATATCGCCTTCAATTAGGCATCGCATTTATTATTATCGCAATTGTTACCAATATTTTCTCTGGTTTCTGGCCTGCGTTTCTTCCTTACCTCGTGGGCGTAATTTTAATTTTCGGGCATTTCTTTTTTGGACCATTGAGACTGATTCAGGAGTTTATGGAAGCCGGCGATGTGGAAGGCGCCGAAAAAGTTTTAAATACTATCAAATTCCCCAATCTTTTATATAAGCCTATCCGGTCTGTTTATTTTACATTAAAAGGCAATCTGGCCATGATGAAGCAGGATTTCGAAGGCGCTGAAAAAAATATGAAAAAAGGGCTTGATCTGGGTATGCCGATGAAAGAAGCAGAAGGGGCCAGTCTCTTGCAAATGGGGTTGCTCGCCATGCAAAAAAATGATTTAAAACAGGGAGAAAGTTATATCAGGCAGGCTATCAGGAAAGGGTTGCCAGATAAAGAAAACCAGGCCGCTGCTTTTTTACAGTTGTGTTCAATTATGATGACAAAAAGAGAATTCAGGGCTGCAAAAGATTTTTTCAGGAAGGCTAAAGCATTAAAACCAACCACGCCCCAGATAGTAGATCAGATCAAACAGATTGAAAAATACATTTCAAGAATGCCAGGTTAGTCAATTTCTGAAATTTAGTATACACTCGGTGAAGAATGACTATTGATGATTTGCTGTAATAATGGAAATGTATGAACGCTTTTTTCAAGATATTCAAAAGAACCGTACCGTGAAAAATTTTCCTTTTTCTTTAACTCGGGCTCTGCGGAAAATAAAACCACGAAAGCAGAAGAATTAGAACTTCTTATTTTTTGTATGGTATCAAGTCCGTTTATTTTCCCTTCTAACATGTAGTCAATAATTACAATTGATGGGTTTTTATGCAAATCTTGCAGGCAATCTTCACCGGTAGTGTAAGCATGTACATCATTGCTGATGGGTTCCAGCATTTTTAATATCAGCCCCTGATAAAAAGGGCTGTCTTCTACAACAAAGATTTTGGGTGAGTTTTTAAATTCCACGACAGTGATTTTCTGAATAATCCGGAAAAATAGTGCCGTATTTTTTCCTCCTATAATTAATTCAAAGACAAGTATTTAAAAATAGTTTAGTAATTTATTTTTCCTTGATTGGGAATTTTTGATACCTGTCTGGAAAATGTGTCGGAAGAAATTTATAGTTCTGTTTGCAATTGCTGAATTGTGTGATCAATTACCAACTTAACTTTTTCCACCAGTGTTGATATATTCTCTAAATTGGTTTTTTGTTTGGCACCGGCTTCGATTGATCGTATATCCTGGTGAATGGATTTAATACCCATTGAATCGATAGTGGATTTTAGTTTATGGGCAATTTTACCCACCTGATCCCAATTCCCCGCTTCTGCAGAAGTTTTTAGTTCGTAAATATTTTGCGGAACAGTTTCAATAAACAATGCAATCATTTTTTTAATAAAATCATGATTACCTCCGGACACCGAAACCACCATTGAAAGGTCATACAATTTTTCTACAGAACTGTTTTGTTGATTTGTTTTTTTCTCTGGCACGTTTTCTTTTTCTTTTTGACTGCTTAAAATGTTTTTTGTGATCACAGCTAATAATTTTTCTTCATTAATGGGTTTGGAAATACAAGCATTCATTCCTGCTTTCATATACCTGTTTTTATCACTATCAAGCGTGTTTGCAGTTAAGGCTATTATGGGAATGGATGACTTTTGGGAATCCGGTAATTTACGTATCATTTCAGTTGCGGAAACACCATCCAGTTCGGGCATCTGTACATCCATCAAAATGCAATCAAAATAATTTTCAGTTAATAAATTCACCGCTTCTTTACCATTATTGGCAATAGTTACATCACATCCCCAGGATTCGAGAATACGTTTTGCAATGTATTGGTTCATCTTAATATCTTCAGCCAGCAAAATTCTTTTATTACTGAGACGCGTATGTTCTGTCAAACTTTGCAAATCTTTTTCACTCATAAGCAGTTCTGATAGTTCGGGGATTAATTCCTGTTATTCTTTATTTCACTTTAAGCTCTCCAGCCTGGATCATCCGGTATAACGTGGATTTACCTACATCCAATTTTTTGGCAACAAGCAGTACATCTTTGTCATACTTATCCAGGAAATGCTGTATCAACTGAATTTCAAATTCTCTCAAAGTAAGTTCTTTACTCAGCATACTGGTAATATTGGAAGTAGTATTCATCGTGATATGTTCAGGTTGAACAATATCGCCATCTGCCATTACAGCCGAAAGTTCCATAATAGATTTCAATTCCCTTACATTGCCGGGAAAAGAGTAATTGAGCAATTTTTGCTGTGCCTCGGAAGAAATGGTTTTCTTCGGCATTTTGTTTTCCTTGCAAAACGCATCAATAAAATGTTTTGCAAGAATAATAATGTCGTTAGCTCTTTCACGCAATGCTGGTATTTGAATAGGTAACCCTATAAGCCGGTAATACAAATCTTCTCGGAAGTTTTTGTTTTTTACCTCTTCCATTAAGTTTTTATGTGTGGCAACAATAATGCGCACATTAATAGCTGTAACCGTATTACTTCCCACTTTAGTAATTTCCCTTTCCTGCAGTACACGCAATAACTTGGCCTGAAGATTAATATCCAGTTCGCCGATTTCATCTAAAAACAAAGTGCCTTTGTCTGCTTCTTCAAATTTTCCTATACGCCGTGTAACGGCGCCGGTAAATGCGCCTTTTTCATGGCCGAACAATTCGCTTTCAAGCAAATCGCGTGGAATAGCGGCAACATTAACCGCAACAAAGGGTTGTTTATGCCGGTCAGAATTATAATGAATGGCTTTTGCCACCATTTCCTTACCCGAACCGGTTTCCCCTGTTATAGAAACAGTAATATTTGTTTTGGATGCTTTTTCAATCAGCGCAAACACTTTCTCGATAGCTTCGCTTTTTCCAATAATAAATTGGGAAAAATCATACTTGTGGCCAACCTGGCTTTTCAAGGTTTCCACCTCCTGCTTCAGGTCGCTTATTTCACGCAGGTTTTTTATACTGTTCCATAACCTGTCCTTGGTGTCTTCGTCTTTCACTATATAATCATAAGCTCCGTTTTTCAAAAGGTTGATCGCCGTAGCCACATCTTCCTGCCCTGAAATAATTATTACCCGCAGGTCAGGGTTTTGCTGTTTTATTTTTTTGAGCACCTCGGCACCGTCACAATCAGGGAGTGAGAAATCGAGAGTGATTACATCCGGGGATTCGTGCAGGTGCGAAAAAAATTCGTTTGGCGATTCAAATCGTTTGACAATGTATTCAGGATTAAGGGAAAGATAATGCTGGAGCATGGAGCCATACCAGGTATCATCTTCAAGGATAAAGACTTTAAATGCGTTATTGTTTTTCATCACCGAATTTTATCTGAGCTATAACGCAGAAATAGCAGGAAAAATATTCCCGAAACAAGAAAATTTCCAAATTTTATTGAGTTTCTGCACAATCATGCCGCTTAGCTTAACTTTGAAATATGTCAATAAACAGGGAAGTAACGAATCAGAAATTCAGGGAAGAATATGAAAAATTGAATGACAGGCAACGCCTTGCTGTTGATACTATTGAAGGCCCAGTAATGGTAATCGCCGGCCCTGGAACTGGCAAAACTCAAATACTTGCTGCAAGAATCGGTAAAATATTGCTGGAAACCGATGTGTTGCCGGAGAATATTTTATGTCTTACATATACTGATGCCGGCGTGGTGGCCATGCGTAAAAGATTGCTCAATTTTATTGGCCCCGATGCCTATAAAGTAAATATTTACACCTTTCATGCTTTCTGTAATGATATTATACAGGAGAATCTTTCGCTGTTTGAACGAAACATCCTTGATCCGGTTTCCGAACTGGAAAGAATTGAATTGTTAAAACAGCTCATTGATGCTTTTCCTAAAAATCACCCGCTAAAACGTTACCGTGGTGATGTGTATTTCGAGATGAATAATCTGCAACAGCTTTTTTCAGTAATGAAGAAAGAATATCTGACTCCTGCATTTATCAACCAGAAAATTGATGAATATATCCAAAGCTTTCCTTTAAGGAACGAATACATCACCAAACGCGCTACCAAAGAGTTCAAAAAAGGCGATGTGCGCACCGATAAAATACAGGAAGAAAAAGAAAGAATGGAAAAGCTGCGTGCAGCCGCAAATGAATTCGACAACTTCCAGCGCCTCATGAGGAGCCGCAACAGGTATGACTTTGACGATATGATCAACTGGGTACTAAAGGCCTTCAAAGAGAATAAGCAGTTACTTGGGAACTACCAGGAACGTTATCAATATATACTGGTTGATGAATATCAGGATACCAGCGGTACGCAGAACAAACTGGTTGAGCTGCTTATTAGCTACTGGGACAGACCGAATGTATTTGTTGTTGGTGATGATGACCAGAGTATTTTCCGTTTCCAGGGAGCAAACGTGGAAAATATGCATGCCTTTATTAATAGTTATGATAATCTACTCACGATCGTTCTTGAAAACAATTATCGGTCCACACAGCCGATACTCGATATTGCAAAAACGCTGATCGAAAAAAACGAATCAAGGCTCATCAAAACAAATCCGGAATTAAAGCTTACTAAAAATTTAATTTCTTCCAACGCACTGATCAACTCATTCACCAATCAACCGGTAATTGGCGAATACGAAAGTCAACGACAGGAAATGGCCGGAATTACTATGCAGGTGGAAACAATTATCAGCAGTGGCGTTCAGCCGGGGAAAGTTGCCATTATTTACCGGGAAAATAAATATGGTGAAGAACTGGCAAAATTTCTTTCGCTCAAAAAAATCCCTGTTTTCAGCAGGCGTAATGTGAATTTATTTGAAAGCCCTCTGGCACAAAAAATTTTTTTAATACTGAACTATCTCGCCGCAGAACATGATACTCCATATGGCGGCGATGAAATGCTTTTCGAGATCCTGCATTTTGATTTTTATAAAATACCCCCGATTGAAATCGCAAAGCTCTCTGTTGAAGTAGCAGATAAGCAATTTTCTGCCGAAAAAACTTCAATAAGGAAACTGCTTTATGTAAAAGCCAATTCGCCGGCAAAAAACCTTTTTGATACAGGTATTCATGAAGAATTAAAAAAGGCAAGCCATGTTGTTGAGCAATTGATTGCTGATGTGCCGAATGTTACTATTCAAACCCTGGTTGAAAATATCATCAGAAAAGCAGGAGTGCTTAATTACATTATGCAAAGCCCGGATAAAATTTGGCTATTGCAGGTGCTTACCGCTTTATTTGATTTTATAAAAGAAGAAAACCGCCGCAATCCTTTAATGAAGCTGTCGGAACTGGTGAAAATGATGGAACTGATGAAAGCAAACGGAATTCCTGTTCCGCTGGTACAGGTTAGCGGCAGTGAAAAAGGAGTAAATCTTTTAACCACACATGGTTCCAAGGGGCTTGAATTCGAATATGTTTTTTTCGCTGGATGTAATGCAACCCTCTGGGAAAAAAAACGCTTACCCGGCAATGGCTATAAAATGCCTGATACCCTTTTGACTTCGGCTACAAAAGCAAGTGACGAAGAAGAATTGAGGAGGTTGTTTTATGTGGCTATTACCAGGGCAGAAAGACATCTTTCTATCTCTTACTCAAAGTTCAGGAACGATGGCAAAGAACTTGAGCCCTCTATGTTCATTGCTGAAATATTAGACATGCATGATTTGAAAGTCAAAAAAATCTCTATACCCAATGATCTTCTGATGGAATTTGAAGCATTACAATTTAACGAAACCGCCCCTGAAATAGGAAAGGCCGAAGAAGATTTTATCAGCCATATAATTGAAAAGTTTGTGCTGAGTGTTACGGCTTTGAACAACTACCTTAAATGCCCGCTTGAATTTTATTTTAAAAATCTCATCCGCATACCTTCGCCAAAAAATGAAGCATCTGAATTTGGATCTTCCGTTCATTATGCATTGCAGAAATTATTTGAGAAGATGAAATTGAATCCCGAACAAAAATTTCCGGCAAAAGAAGAAATGCTGGAAGATTTTAACTGGTATATGCACCGGCACAGGGAAAGCTTTACCAAAGAAGCATTTGAAAGAAGACTCGAATATGGAGTAGAAGTGCTTGGAAATTATTACGCCAAATATGTAAGCTCCTGGAATAAAATCTCTGTGGTTGAAATCAATATCAGGAATGTTATCGTAAAAAATGTTCCTATTAAAGGCAAACTTGATAAACTGGAGTTCAATGGAAAAGAAGTGAATGTGGTGGATTATAAAACAGGTGATGTCGAAAAAGCTGTCGATAAATTAAAAGCACCCAATGAAAAACAACCTGATGGTGGTGATTACTGGAGACAAGCTGTTTTTTATAAAATTCTTATCGATAATTATAAACAACGGGATTGGAAAGCGGTAAGCACTGAATTTGATTTTATAGAACCAGATAAAAAGAAAAACTACCGGAAAGAAAAAGTGGTTATTACCCCTGCAGATATCGAAACAGTTATACAACAAATCACAACAAGCTGGCAAAAAATTCAAAACCGCGAATTTTATATTGGTTGCGGAAAACCCGACTGCCATTGGTGCAATTTCGTAAAAACAAATAATATGGCTGTTGCTCTGCACGAGTTACCGGATGAGACAGAACAGGAATAAGGCAAATAAAGCCGCCTTGAAATATCCATTAAAAGAAACCGAAATTGCTGAAAGTTCCTGATGCTGAAATTGTTTTCCCTGATGCAGTGGTGCCGGTTAACGTAAAACTACCACTAACAGTTAAGCTTACTGTATCTTTTATATTAGTGGTAATACTGAAAGTAACCGGTTTAATCATATTGGCCCCGTCAGATGCCGTGTAATTAATAACCAGCGAGGTTTCGGAAGAAGAATCTGTTCCCTGAATAGTCTGGTTATAAGAAGGCACGCTGAAAACAATATTATTAACGGCATCTGAACTATAATCGTAAAAAATAAAATAATGGGTGCTATCGTGATTCGAAATATAACCTGCCGGATAAGAACCATAGCCGGAAGAACTGTTATAATAAAATAACCCGCCGTTTATGTTCGAATAATCCGAAAAACTATGGGAAACATCATTCGTGTCAATTAATGTATAACCGAAGTTGCCTGCATTCGGTGCACTTGTTTTTTTACAACTAAAAATCAAAAATAAAACTGAAGCATAGAAAATGATGGCAATTAGTTGTGGTTTCCTGTTCATGCACGTTTGTTTTATTGTTGCCGCGAAATTAGCAGTAAGCAACCTGTCATGAAAAGAACCCTATCTCATTAACCGGGCATTAATAAATCGTTTACAATTCGTTTGCAAATTCTATAAAGCGCTAAATCAAAATTGTTTGAAGATGATTTTTAATATGGCTCCATTAACCCGGCGATACCAAAGTAATAAGATGCAGATTTTTCTGATATCAGTAACACTAGTGTAAACAATATTTTTTTAACAAAGGGCATTAAAAATATTTAAAATATTATTATAAAAACAGGAAATGCCGATTGTCACAAACAAGTTAAGTTTGCAGATATTCGTTGAATAATTGATATGAAATTTATAAGAAACCTAACTTGTCTTTTAATACCAGCCTTCCTGTTTATCAACATAATCGGTAGTTCAGGTTGTGCAAACATTATTCCGCCAATGGGTGGCCCAAAAGACACACTGCCGCCTAAATTAGTAAACGTTTCCCCACATGACTCTGTGGTTAATTTCCACAATAAAACTATTGTTTTCAATTTCGATGAGTTTATAGAAATTGACAATCCGCAGCAGAATGTGCTTATTTCCCCTACGCCGAAAATAAACCCGTTCATGGAACGCCACCTCAGGACATTAACTGTAAGACTGAAAGACACCTTGTTGGAGAATACAACTTATTTTTTTGACTTCGGGAAAACAATAAAAGATGTGAATGAAGGCAATGTGCTAAAAAACTTTAATTATGTCTTTTCAACCGGGCCTTATCTCGATTCGCTTAATTTTAGTGGCAACGTCATCGTTGCGGAAACCGGAAAAACTGACAGCACCCTGATCGTAATGTTGCATACCAATTTAGATGATTCGGCTGTGATTAAAGACAGGCCAAGATATGTAACACATGTTGATACGGCGGGCAGGTTCACTTTCCGGTTTGTTGCACCAGGTACTTACAATTTATATGCCTTAAAGGATGAAGGTGGTTCAAAAAGATACCTGTCAAAAACTTCCTTGTTTGCATTCAACAATAAACCTGTTCAGATAGGGGCAATAAATGTTCCCGTTACCTTATATGCATTTACTGAGAAACGGGAGGAAAAGAAGCCAACAGCCAAAACTTCCACCTCAGGTAAAAAAGAAGAAAAAGAAAAACGGTTGGTTGTCGGAACTAATCTTCAAAGCGATAAACTTGACCTTTTAGGCAACCTTGAATTACAATTCCAGGAAAAGCTGAAAAATTATGATTCTTCAAAAATTCATTTTAAAGATGGAAGCTTTAACAACATTACATCTTATCATTTAACTAAGGATACTACGGATAAAAAATTAACTCTTGTTACGAAATGGGTGCCGGATTCAGCTTACCATCTTATTCTTGAAAAAGACTTTGCCCAGGATTCATCGGGGCGAAAATTACTTAAAGCCGATACAATCAGTTTCAGGACAATGAAAGAATCTGATTATGGAGAAGTAAAATTTCGCTTCAGAAATCTTGATCTCTCTAAAAACCCGGTACTCGAATTTGTGCAAAGTGATGCCGTAAAATTTGCCTTCCCGCTTAGCACTCAGCAATTCAACAAAAAACTTTTTACGCCCGGCGATTATGATTTAAGGATTTTATATGATGATAATAAAAACGGGATCTGGGATGCCGGTGAATTTTTTGGTAAGCACCAACAACCTGAAAAAGCAGTTCCGGTAATAATCCCGATGAGAAATAAAAAAAGAGTGCTGACTATAAAAGCAAACTGGGAAAACGATTTCGATTTTGCTTTGTAATGCCTGTATCTTTACAACATGCAATTCTCTTCTTCATTGTTGGAAAATGCGGTTAATGAATTTGCAAAGCTGCCGGGTATCGGCAAAAAAACAGCTTTGCGCCTGGTGCTCCATTTATTAAAGCAGGATGTAGCTGCGGTAAAAAATTTTGGTGAGACAATTATCAGGATGCGGGAAGAAATAAAATTTTGCCATCGTTGTTTTAATGTGGCCGATACAGATGTGTGCTCCATTTGCGCCAACCCCATGCGGAAACATGAAATGATTTGCGTGGTAGAAAACATCCGTGATGTAATTGCTATTGAAAGTACCCAACAATATAATGGCATATACCATGTGCTTGGAGGCATCATTTCGCCGCTGGACGGCATCGGTCCCGATCAGTTAAATATTGAACCCCTCATTAGCCGGGTAAAAAGGGAAAATGTGCAGGAAATTATTTTTGCTTTGAGTCCTAATATCCAGGGCGACACCACCATTTATTATATCCAGAAAAAATTAAAAGAACGGCCTGTAAAAATCACTACTATTGCCCGGGGTATTGCATTTGGGGGTGAAATTGAATACGCTGATGAAATGACACTGGCTAAATCCATCACAAACCGTATGCCTGTTGAAAGTTATATGAGCCGTTGACAGTAAAAATTATTTAGTGTAATAAGATTCTGCAAACTGATACATATTAAACGTTTCCTGGTCTAATGCTTTTTTGATATCATTTTCCAGCTCGCTTTTATTAATGTGTTTTATCTTTTCCTGAACAATGAGCTGGTAAACTTTTTCGGTCAGTATTTTCAATTTTCGTTTATACGTTACCGCCGGGTTATTTGCCAGTATGGCTGCCAGTTCTCCGGTACCTTTCTTTTGAATTGCAATTGTTTTTATTACCGGAATTTCCTTATGCTCTTTGGAATGCTTTCGCATCTGCTCAAGATTCGCGATAAATTGTTCCGCACCCGGCCGGTCACATTTGTTTACAACAAAAACGTCTGCAATCTCCATCAGGCCTGCTTTCATTGCCTGTATATCATCCCCCGCTTCAGGAACAAGAACAACGATAGTAATATCGGCCAGGCTGGCTATTTCTATCTCACTCTGACCTACCCCTACGGTTTCAACAAGTATATAATCAAAAAGGGAAGATTTGAGTAATTCAGTTATTTCTATCATTTTAGGATGCAATCCTCCTAAAGAGCCATGACTTGCAAATGAACGTATGAAAACACCGGGGTCATTATACCAGTTATTCATCCGTATACGGTCGCCTAATAATGCACCTTTACTAAACGGTGAGGATGGATCAACACAAAGAACAGCGACCCGCTTGGCATTTTTTCTTAATTCTCCAATAAGCGCATCTGTAATTGTGCTTTTCCCTGCGCCAGGAGGGCCCGTGATGCCAATAACCGGTACTGGTTTTGCTTGTAAAGACTTTAGCAACATTACATAATCTCCGCTATCATTTTCAATAAAACTGATAACCCTGGCCAATGCTTTACTGCTGCCCTGTTTAACTTCTTCCATATAAGCAATTGCTTCCGTGATCATGCAACACCCAATTGACTTATTAAATCAGTATATTGTTTTGTGATGTATGCTATGCTATGAAACTTGTTAACATAATCATATGCTTGATCAGTCATTGGCTTGATCATATCAGGGGTATCCATTAATCGTTCCATTCCTTCTGCTAATGATTCGGCAGAATTTTTTTTACAAAGTATGCCCCTGCCATCCTGAACCAGTTCGGCAAGCCCGCCTGCATCAGTAACCACTACCGGCACTTTGTACATAAAAGCGTCCAGCACACTACTGCCTAATCCTTCTAAAATTGAACTTCTTGTGAACATATTCATAACAGAAAAGAAATCTTCCGGGTTTTCTTTAAATCCGATCAGGTAATACACATTATTCAGATGGTATTCATCAATTTTTTTTCTCATTTCATTTTCCAGATCTCCGCTTCCAAAATGAAGAAACACGAAATTCTTCTTTTTTTGAAACAAGATACGAATGGCTTCCAGCATTACTAACGGCGCTTTTGTTTTAGTGACTGAAGTCGTTGTACCTATAATAAAAGTACCTTCTTGAATATTAAGATCGTCCGTCAGCTTTTTTGCGCGGGCAATATTCAATTCTTTTTTTACACAGGCATCAGAAATCAATTCAGTTTCGCGGTTAATAAAATTTTCAATTACCTTTTTCACCGCTTCACTGATAACAACTATTTTGTCAGCGATTGAATATTTCCACCTTGTAACCGCTCCCTTTGGAACATTATCAATTCTTCTGGTGAAAATAATTTTAGCCTGGTGAAGAAATTTAGTGATTACTGCATAAGTTAAAATATGTGATGCCTGCACCTGCATAATATTATATTTCCTGCATCTGAATGCAAGAAAAAAAGCAGCGCTGATTACATTTGAAAAGGCAAATGTCTCAAACCCTGCCTCATTCGATTTTTGAGCGAGCGGACAATTTTTTCTGCATAAAAGCGCTACTTCATAGCCCGAGTCGCGAAAGCCAATCATATTAAACAAAGTTTGCCGCTCGCCGCCACCCCATCCTTTCTCAAAATTTAACTGCAACATTTTCATACCATGCGTTTTAATATTCCGCAAATTCCTTTATAGGGTTTTCTGCATATTTGGAAATTCCGTTAAGGCAAAAAATAATCCCTTTATCTCTTTTTTTGTTAATAATATCAAGATTGTAATCTGTATCTTTTTGCGAGTAATTAAACCTATGATATAAATGATATTGAAGTGCTTTATTCTTCATGGATATAAACTCAAAGCCCAATGCCCTGAACCGCCATTCGATATCATCATCTTCCCCTGCTGTAGCTCTTTGATAGTCTTCATCAAAACCATTAATAGAAAGTATATCTGTTTTTAAAAACCCCATGTTGCTGCCCTGCACGCCCTTATTTCGCTTTTTTCTGAGGTAACCAGGGATACCCGGTAAATACAAAACATCTTCTATCCTGGAGGAACCACTAAAAATGAGGTTCAAGACGTTCAGCTTATTTAAGTTTTTCAAGAGTAGCAATTTTTTGGTAAAGCTTTCACTTAAAAGCGCCCTTCTTCCAAAAAGAACAGCTTTAGGTTTTATTGCTTTTATATATTCCTTAAAAAAAGCTTTGTGCAAAATACAATCCCCATCAATTATGATTATCAGTTCGCCATTAGCTACCCATATTGCTTTGTTCAGCATCTCATTCTTCCTGAACCCTTCATCTTTTTTTTGATACACATGCAACAATTTAAAAGGAAGCTTTTTGGTGATATCACAAAGAAATTTTTTCGTTTCGTCAGCATTATCATCTTCCGCGATGATTACTTCGAAGTTTTTATACTCCTGGTTTAAGAGAGACATCAATATCAGCTCCAGGAAATCGAGTCGTTTATAAAAAGAAATAATCAGTGAAATTTTCATAAATGATTAATAGGGAAGAAGCAGGCTTTCCAAGAGTTTATAAACTATTTTCAAAAATAATAAAAGCTACTTGTTTATCTGGAAATATATTTGTCGGGCAAAAATGCAAATGCATTTTCTGCATTCGTATTTTTGATTTCAGTTGAACACAAAAAACATGACCAATTTTATTCCTATATTCCCATTGAGCATTGTGGTATATCCCGGCGAAAGCCTTAACCTGCATATATTTGAGCAGAGATATAAACAACTGATCAATGAATGTTACAAAGATGCAAAACCCTTTGGTATACCATCAGTAATTAATAATGAAGTACAGGAAATGGGAACGCTCGTAAAAATAACAGAAATAGTAGCAACCTATGATAACGGGGAAATGGACATCAAAACAAAAGGTGTCAGCGTATTCCGGATTCTTGAGCTGATCAAATCAGTTCCAGATAAATTATACAGCGGAGCTATCGTCAATCATCCTAATAACATCCTGGGACCAGGTCAAAAAGAGCTGATGCAAAAAGTGCTTAACGCTATACGAGAGTTACACCGGTTGCTGAAAATCAGTAAAGCTTTCCCGAAAGCCGATGATGAATTAACAGCTTATGATTTGGCCCATCATGCAGGGCTTTCGCTCGATGAGGAATACGAACTGCTGAAACTTCTTCGTGAAGAACAGCGGCAGGAATTTTTAAAACGCCACCTGGGCAAGGTTTTGCCTGTGATTGCGCAAATGGAGACATTAAAAGAACGCGTAAAGCTGAACGGACATTTCAAAAACCTATCTTCATTCAAGTTTGAGGATTAAATATTTTATTTTTCGGATTACACTGAAATATTCTTTTCATGCCAATAACATTGTGCTTTGATTTTGGTAACACACGCCTTAAATGTGCCGTTTTTTCAGAAGGGAATTTTATTAAGGAAATTATACTTGATCATGCTGATGAAAAAACAGTTGGGCAATTGGTCGAAGCTTATCGTCCTGAAAAAACCATTCTTTCTTCTGTCATTCATCATAATCCGGAAATAGAAAGTATTCTAAGCAAGTCATCACGGTTTCACAAGCTTGACCATAACTCTAAATTTCCGGTGAGTACGCCTGTAGGGAAACCTGAAACGATCGGGTCCGACAGGATCGCATTGGTTGTCGCAGCCGTCAGTCTTTTTCCCGGAAAAAATAATTTAGTGATTGGCCTGGGTTCAGCCATTACTTACAATTTTGTAAATAAATATAATGAATTCCTCGGCGGTGGTATATCGCCGGGAATGGAAATGCGGTTCAGGTCATTAAAGGAGTTTACAGCAAAACTTCCGTTGGTAAAAGCAGACTGGAACTTTCCGTTGGTAGGTTATGATACCCGGACAAATATTCTAAGTGGAGTTATATTCGGCATGGCCAAAGAAATTGACGGAACAATTGATGCGTATGCAGAAAAGTACAATAACTTTAACGTGCTTTTAAGCGGTGGCGACACTTCTTATTTCACCCGCTACATTAAAAACAAGATATTTGCAGACCCGTTTTTAATCTTTAAAGGTTTATATGCCATCAGTGAGTTCAATCAATAGTATGCAACGGAAATTTTTCTTATTGATGGCATTTATCTTCACCTGCTTTTTTTTTATTTCCAGCTGTACCAATAATATCAAAGACATACCAACAGTCGGTAAAAAACAGCTAACTATTGAGGAAGGTTGGAACATTGAAAGCTATTACAGCATGGAAGCAAAAGTAAAAGCAAAGCTTATTTCTCCTTATATGATCCGTCATATTACAGACTCCACTTACGTTGAGTTTCCCAAATCTTTACATGTGGATTTCTATAATGATACTATGAAGGTAGAAAGCAAGATGGACGCGCTTTATGGCAAATACCGGGAATTTGAACACAAAGTTTTTTTAAAAGATTCCGTTATTGTAAAAAATATTTTAAAAGGAGATACCCTGCATTGTGATGAACTCTGGTGGGATCAAACCACGCAAAAATTTTATACCGATAAAAAAGTCCGTATCAACACAAAAGACAAAATCATATTTGGTACAGGCCTGGAAGCTGCCCAAAATTTCAGCTGGTATGTTATCAGCCGGGTTAATGGAACAATAATGACTTCTGGCAACGAATTGCCAAAATAAAATTCCGGTTAATAACCGGTCACAGCTTTTCTTATTTTTTCTTGATCGGCGCATTATCTTTCCATTTCCATAAATGGATGCATGCATATGTGCGGTATGGGCTCCATTTTTGTGCAATACGGATCATCTCATCTTTAAATTTCTTTTTATTTGAATTATCCAGTTTATACAGTTTTATCATGGCATTTTGAATGCCGAGGTCATCGACTGCAAAAACATCTTCCCGCCCCAAAGCAAACATTAAAAGCATTTCAACAGTCCACCTGCCGACGCCCTTTATTTCCGTAAGGTATTCTATCACTTCTTCGTTACTTAGTTTGTTTAAATGATTAAGTCCGATCCCTTTTTCCATGGCAAACCTGGCCACGTTGTACACGTAATTTGTTTTGGCATTTGATAAACCTATGGACCGTAAAGTTTCAAATGGAGTTGCTATTATCTGTTCAGGGGTAGGTTCTTTCCGGTCATATAAATTTAAAAACCTGTTATGGATAACATCGGCCACTTTTGTCGAGAGCTGCTGGCTCATGATAGAAGCACACAGATACGTATGAATATTTTTCCTTTTCTTCAGCCTGAAAGGTTTGCTTCCGCCGATCAGCTTTTTAAGTTTTTTATCTTTAGAAAGATGAGTGATATATTCCATCTTCATTTTTACATTATGTAAATACTTCACATTTCCGGTTTCTCACTTCGCCTGTAAATATAGAATTTTGCAGTATGCAACGAAAAATAATAATAACCGGCGATGGTTCACATTCCATAGAAATGGAAGGGACGAATGATATCTACCATTCCAGGCATGGAGCAATCAGGGAATCATTGCATGTTTTTATTAATAGCGGCTTAAAATCCATTCTGGACGAATACGAAACCCTTCATATTTTCGAAATGGGTTTTGGAACAGGTTTGAATGCATTATTAACTTTCATAGAAGCAGAAAAAAACAGTCAAAAAATATTTTATGAAACCATCGAATTATTTCCTCTCGAAAAAGAATTGTCTTTTTTATTAAATTATTGCGAGGAGTTACAACCACAAAATCTTAAAAAAATATTTGACACTATGCATACCTGTGAATGGGGGAAACAGATTGAGCTTTCCGCATCTTTCTATTTCAAAAAAAACCATTCCAATCTCACTGATCATTTGTTTTCTTCTTCTTTTAACCTGATTTATTATGATGCATTTGCCCCTAATACCCAACCGGAATTATGGACTAAAGAAATTTTCCTGAAATTATTCAATGCATTAACTGTAAACGGGGTACTCGTCACCTATTGCTCAAAAGGTGAAGTGAGAAGAAATATGCAGGCAGCAGGGTTTGCTGTTGAAAAATTACCCGGTCCGAAAGGTAAAAGAGAAATCCTAAGAGCTGTTAAAATGGATAGAACGGGAATAGCACCTGATTGACTTTATGAATCATGCCGTTTGTTGCCGGAATATTTGTGGTGATCATTGATGCTGCAGTAGAATCACCTTTACTTTGAATTGTCAGCCCAATCGATGCAGATACAAACAATGAATCCGGGGTTGGCGAATAAATAGAATATAATGTATCCGTTGAAGAAAGGTCCGATGAAAATAACCTGCCCGTAATAATATGAGTTTGCAGCAATCGCGCTATTGAATCGGGATTGCCGGCTAAAATAATTGCTGATGTTGAATCGGCAGTTAACCGGAATGCATTATTGGTGGGAGCGAATATCGTATACACACCACTTGAAAGCAAATTGTAAATATTACTGTAAGCTGTACTGTTTTTCGCAACTAAAATGGCTGTATCCAGAAAGCTTAACGTAGTATCGCTTTCTATCACCGCAAGGAGGTTTCCCTGTGGAGGATAATACAGCCCTGCCAAAACTTGTATAACGCCGTTGTTGGCAATAACATCAGCTTGAGAAATACCTTTGCCATTGATGTAACCCATGCCACCTGAAACTGTGCAGTAGACAGTATCAAGGCTATCTATCATTTCCAAAGGATGATTAGGTCCTGCCGGCAAACTGCCGTCGGCTAATTTCAATGCATTTCCCTGGTAAATATAATAGGCCAGAAATTTTCTCAAAGAATCCTTGGTCATTTTATAAACTGATGAATCCGTAAAACCGGCACTTAAGCAAGCGGCATCTGTGGGAAGAAATAAAGTGAAAGGGCCACTTTGATTAAGAAGGGAA